>OKGZ01000002.1_pt1 | contig 401117 bp, 356 predicted proteins | sample 1612441 | NCBI WGS metagenome assembly OKGZ01 (sample SAMN04436796, study PRJEB24849) | human gut metagenome | biome: human gut; feature: NICU; material: stool | host: Homo sapiens | place: USA: Saint Louis, MO | collected 2011-05-10
ACGGTTGCGGCCTGAGAAGTGGGAAGCCTCGCCCGACAGGGCGGGGAGCAGTCACATAACGAGCCACAGCAGAATAACCGCTATCGCCAGGGCGATAAGCAGCAGGCCGGGCCGGGCTGAGACCGTCTTCAGGCGCTCGAAAAACGGGATCTGCGGGTTATAAATCGGCTGGATATTGCGAATATCCAGCGTGTCCTGGGAGCGCTCCACGCGCCGCAGGAATACCTGATTAAGCAGAGCCTGCACCTGGGCCTGGGTCAGTACCGTCTGCGGCGTCGCCTGCCAGTTCTGGCGGGCGTAATCGTACAGCGCATTGCACTCTCCGGCATCCAGCGGCTGCTTCAGCACGGTCTGCAGCAGCTCCGGCGTTGGCGCCCTGTGGCCGCTGAGGGCTTGTCGCGCCTGCAGCCAGGTCACCAGCTGGTTGAAGTGGCTCGCGGGGATGAGTTCCCCGGTTTTCACGCCGGACAGCTCCAGCATCGACTGCCAGATCATCTTCCCGGATTCACCCGTCGCCGCCGCCAGCTTCGTCACCAGCTGATTGAGGGTGTTGTGCTCGGCGGGCAGCAGCGGGCGGCTGGTACCGGGGCGCTGCTGCGGCTGCGGAATCGCCATCTGGTTGCTCTGCAGCAGCTCCAGCACGCTTTTTAGCTGCCCGGGCGTCAGCTGGCTCAGGGCCGTCTGGCCGTACTGCTGGCGAATAAAGTCGCTGACCGCCTGGCGGTTGTTGCCCTGGCCGAGCAGGCCGTTGAGCTGGGCCATTATCTGGCGCGACTCGCGGTTCTGACCGGCGGCGCTGATGCGCTGATTGAGGTTCTGCTCCGCCGCCGGAAAGTGGCGGGAGAGCAGCGGTTCATCATTGCGTAAACCCAAATCGTGTTTGATCCCTGACCACACCTCCGCGCTCTGCTGCGAGGTAAGCGCCACGAGGCGAACAATCAATCTCTCCAGCACGGTGCGCTGCTGGGTGGAGAGCGGCTGATTGCCAATAGTCGAAGGGGCCGCTGCCGCGCCAGGAGGCTGGGCGGGCGTGCCGGAAATGGGTTGCGTCATGATTAATCCTGAATATACGTGGTGTTCGCCAGTCCCTCGGTGTTCCTGGCCGCAAGATTATGGCACACTTCCCCGGTTAACTCCCGTTTCAGACAGGTACTGTACCGTGAAAATCCTTGTTGATGAAAATATGCCCTACGCCCGCGAGCTTTTTAGCCGCCTGGGTGAGGTAGAGGCCGTGCCCGGCCGTCCGATCCCGCAGCAGGCGCTCGATGATGCCGATGCCCTGATGGTGCGCTCGGTCACCAAAGTGAATGAAGCGCTGTTGGCCGGGAAGGGGATTAAATTTGTCGGAACGGCGACGGCGGGAACTGACCACGTCGATGAGGCCTGGCTGCAGCGCGCCGGGATCGGCTTTTCGGCGGCGCCCGGCTGCAACGCCATCGCCGTGGTGGAGTACGTCTTTTCCGCGCTGCTGATGCTGGCCGAGCGCGACGGCTTTGCCCTCAAGGACCGCACCGTCGGCATCGTTGGCGTCGGCAACGTCGGCGGCCGCCTGCAAAAGCGCCTTGAGGCGCTGGGCATTCGCACCCTGCTGTGCGATCCGCCGCGCGCCGAACGCGGCGACGAGGGCGATTTCCGCGCCCTCGACGCGCTGGTGCAGGAGGCCGATGTACTGACCTTCCACACGCCGCTGTATAAGGAGGGGCCTCATAAAACCCTGCATCTCGCCGATGAGGCGCTGATTGCCAGGCTGAAGCCGGGAACCATTCTGATTAACGCCTGCCGCGGCCCGGTGGTGGATAACGCCGCGCTGCTGAAGTGCCTGGAGGCCGGACAGCGTCTCAGCACGGTGCTCGACGTCTGGGAGCCGGAGCCGGAGCTGAACACGGCGCTGCTGGCAAAAGTCGATATCGGCACGCCGCACATCGCCGGCTACACCCTTGAGGGCAAGGCCCGCGGCACCACCCAGGTGTTCGAGGCCTACAGCGCCTTTATCGGCAAGCCGCAGCAGGTGGCGCTCTCGACCCTGCTGCCCGCGCCGGAGTTTGGCCGCATTACCCTGCACGGCGCGCTGGATCAGACCGTCCTGAAAAGGCTGGTCCATTTGGTGTATGATGTGCGCCGCGATGATGCGCCGCTGCGAAAAGTGGCCGCCATTGCCGGCGAGTTCGATAAGCTGCGCAAAAACTACCTTGAGCGGCGGGAGTGGTCGTCGCTGGAGGTGCTCTGCGACGACGCCGATACCGCCGCACGGCTCAGCGCCATCGGCTTTAGCGCCGTGCATCACGCCGCACACTAATGATGTTTTATTGCGCCCGGACCATCAGGCCCGGGCGGAGATTTCTTTCTGGAGTAAACCACCATGTCTGAAGGCTGGAATATTGCCATCCTGGGCGCAACGGGCGCCGTAGGTGAAGCCCTGCTCGACACCCTTGCCGAGCGTCAGTTCCCGGTGGGCGAGATCTTTGCCCTGGCGCGCAGCGAAAGCGCCGGAGAGTCACTGCGCTTTGGCGGGAAAACCGTGCTGGTGCAGGACGCGGCCGAATTTGACTGGACCCAGGCCCAGCTGGCGTTTTTCGCCGCCGGCGCTGAGGCGTCCGCCGCGCACGTGGAAGAGGCGACCAATTCAGGTTGCCTGGTTATCGATCTCAGCGGGCTGTTTGCCCTCGAGCCGGACGTGCCGCTGGTGGTGCCGGAGGTCAATCCGTTCGTGCTGGCCGATTACCGCAACCGCAACCTGATTGCGGTCCCGGACAGCCTCACCAGCCAGCTGCTGGCGGCGCTGAAGCCGCTGGTGGACGCCGGCGGCCTGTCGCGCATCGCGGTAACCAGCCTGATGTCCGCCTCGGCGCAGGGTAAAAAAGCCGTGGACGCGCTGGCGGGGCAGAGCGCGAAGCTGCTCAACGGCATTCCGATTGATGAAGAGGACTTCTTTGGCCGCCAGCTGGCGTTCAACATGCTGCCGCTGCTGGCCGATCGCGAAGGCAGCATCGTCGAAGAGCGCCGCATCGTCGATCAGGTGCGTAAGATCCTGCAGGACGACGGGCTGATGATCTCCGCGACCTGCGTACGCGCGCCGGTGTTTTACGGCCACGCGCAGATGGTGAGCTTCGAGGCGCTGCGCCCGCTGGCCGCCGACGAGGCCCGCGACGCCTTCGCGCGCGGCGAAGATATCATGCTCTCCGAAGAGGGCGACTTCCCGACCCAGGTCGGCGACGCCTCCGGCAGCGCGCATCTTTCGGTTGCCTGCGTGCGCAACGACTACGGCATGCCGGAGCAGATCCAGTTCTGGTCCGTTGCCGACAACGTTCGCTTCGGCGGCGCGCTGATGGCGGTGAAAATCGCCGAGAAGCTGACCCAGGAGTATCTGTACTGATGTCGGAAGCGCCGTTTAAAATCGCCCTCGGCATCGAGTACGACGGCAGTAAATACTACGGCTGGCAGCGTCAGAATGAAGTGCGCAGCGTGCAGGAGAAGCTGGAGAAGGCGCTGTCGCAGGTGGCGAACGAGCCGATTAACGTCTTCTGCGCCGGGCGCACCGATGCGGGCGTGCACGGTACCGGGCAGGTGGTGCACTTTGAAACCCGGGCCGAACGTAAAGACGCCGCCTGGACGCTGGGCGTCAACGCCAACCTGCCGGCAGATATCGCCGTGCGCTGGGTTAAAGCGGTGCCGGAGGACTTTCACGCCCGCTTCAGCGCCACCGCCCGCCGCTATCGCTATATTATCTATAATCATCGCCTGCGTCCGGCGGTGCTCGGCCACGGCGTGACCCACTACCATCAGCCGCTGGACGCCGATCGCATGCAGCGCGCCGCCCAGTGCCTGCTCGGCGAGAACGACTTTACTTCGTTCCGGGCGGTCCAGTGCCAGTCCCGCACGCCGTGGCGTAACGTGATGCACATTAACGTTGCCCGCTACGGCGCCTATGTGGTGGTGGATATAAAAGCCAACGCTTTCGTCCACCACATGGTGCGCAATATCGTCGGCAGCCTGCTGGAAGTGGGGGCCGGACACCAGCCGGAAGGCTGGATTGCCGAACTGCTGGCGGCAAAGGACCGCACGCTGGCCGCCGCCACGGCGAAAGCCGAGGGGCTCTATCTGGTGGCCGTGGACTACCCCGCGCGCTTTGCGCTGCCGCAATCACATATGGGCCCGCTGTTTCTGGCGGACTGAATGCCGTTATTTAAGGTTAAGCGACTATGGAACTGATTAGCTTTCTGATTGATTTTATCCTGCACATTGATGTGCACCTTGCCGAGCTTGTTGCCCAGTACGGCGTATGGATCTACGCCATTTTGTTTCTGATCCTGTTCTGCGAAACCGGGCTGGTGGTGACGCCGTTCCTGCCGGGCGACTCGCTGCTGTTTGTGGCCGGCGCGCTGTCGGCGCTGCCGACCAACGATCTCAACGTTCACCTGATGGTGGCGCTGATGGTGATTGCCGCCGTTATCGGCGATGCGGTCAATTACACGATTGGCCGACTGTTCGGTGAAAAGCTGTTCAGCAATCCGAACTCGAAGATTTTCCGCCGCAGCTATCTCGACAAGACCCACCGGTTCTACGAAAAGCACGGCGGTAAAACCATTATCCTGGCCCGCTTTGTGCCCATCGTGCGTACCTTCGCGCCGTTTGTCGCCGGGATGGGGCACATGTCCTACCGCCACTTTGCCGCCTATAACGTCATCGGTGCGCTGCTGTGGGTGCTGCTGTTCACCTACGCCGGCTATCTGTTTGGCGATCTGCCCATCGTGCAGGAGAATCTCAAGCTGCTGATTGTCGGCATCATCGTGGTTTCCATCCTGCCGGGCGTGATTGAAATTATCCGCCACAGGCGTGCCGCGCGCGCAGTGAAGTAGCCGCTGGCGCCGGAAAAGGTGGTTGAAAAGTAACCGGTTCGACCACTTTTTTATCCCATGCGCCGAAGTCTTATGTTTTAATGTGCAACATTTCATGGTCTGTAAGCCCCAAAAATGGCATTATTCGCCGCTTACAGCAAAACTGGCATCGACCAGGTTCAGGCAGAAAGGTTATCAATGAGCTGGATTGAACGAATTAAAAGCAACATCGCCCCGACCCGCAAGGCAAGTATTCCGGAAGGCGTATGGACCAAGTGCGACAGCTGCGGACAGGTTCTGTACCGCGCCGAGCTGGAGCGCAACCTTGAGGTGTGCCCGAAGTGCGATCACCACATGCGTATGTCAGCGCGCAACCGCCTGCATAGCCTGCTGGATGAAGGATCCCTCGTGGAGCTGGGCAGCGAGCTTGAGCCAAAGGATGTGCTGAAGTTCCGCGACTCTAAAAAGTATAAAGACCGCCTGGCGTCAGCCCAGAAAGAGACCGGCGAAAAAGATGCGCTGGTGGCAATGAAAGGGACACTGTTCGGTATGCCTGTCGTGGCCGCGGCTTTTGAGTTCTCCTTTATGGGCGGCTCAATGGGCTCCGTCGTCGGCGCGCGCTTCGTTCGCGCGGTTGAGCAGGCGCTGGAAAACCACTGCCCGCTGATCTGCTTCTCCGCTTCCGGCGGCGCGCGTATGCAGGAAGCGCTGATGTCGCTGATGCAGATGGCGAAAACCTCCGCCGCGCTGGCAAAAATGCAGGAGCGCGGGCTGCCGTATATCTCCGTGCTGACCGACCCGACCATGGGCGGCGTCTCCGCGAGCTTTGCGATGCTGGGCGATCTCAACATCGCCGAACCGAAGGCGCTGATCGGCTTCGCCGGCCCGCGCGTTATCGAGCAGACCGTGCGCGAGAAGCTGCCGCCGGGCTTCCAGCGCAGCGAATTCCTGATCGAGAAGGGCGCGATTGACATGATCGTCCGCCGCCCGGAGATGCGCTTCAAGCTTGCCAGCATTCTGGCGAAGCTGATGAACCTGCCGGCGCCAAACCCGGATGCGCCGCGTGAGCCCATTGAGGTTCCGCCGGTGTCAGAACAGGAACCAGAGGCCTGACAGAGAATCAACAAGGGCAGGGCCATCAGGCGCTGCCCTTTTACTTTGCTGAGACCTGAGTTAACGGTAAAGAGTAACGGGCATCATGGAAAAAACATCACCTCCTCTCGCCACGTCGCCCCTGGCCACGTGGCTTTCTTATCTGGAGCACCTGCACAGCACCACCATTGAGCTTGGCCTTGACCGGGTAAGCCAGGTGGCTGAGCGCATGGCGCTGCTGAAGCCTGCGCCATTCGTTTTCACCGTCGCGGGGACCAACGGCAAGGGCACCACCTGCCGCACGCTGGAGTCGATGCTCCTTGCGGCCGGCTATCGCGTCGGCGTCTACAGCTCGCCGCACCTGGTGCGCTATACCGAGCGGGTGCGGGTGCAGGGCGCGGAACTGGATGAAGCGGCGCACGTCGCCTCGTTTGCCGATATTGAGGCCGCGCGCGGCGAGATCTCGCTGACCTACTTTGAGTTTGGCACCCTGTCGGCGCTGTGGCTGTTTAAGCAGGCGCAGCTTGACGTGGTTATTCTTGAGGTCGGGCTGGGCGGGCGGCTGGACGCCACCAATATCGTCGACGCCGACGCGGCGGCGGTGACCAGCATCGCACTGGATCACACCGACTGGCTGGGCCCGGATCGCGAGAGCATCGGCCGCGAAAAAGCGGGCGTGTTCCGCCGCGGCAAGCCGGCGGTGGTGGGCGAGCCTGATATGCCGCACAGTATCGCTGAGGTGGCCGGCGAGAAGGGCGCCGCGCTGCTGCGTGTCGGCCACGAGTGGCGCTACGAGGTCGGCCCGCAGGACTGGCGCTTTAGCGATCCGCAGGGCGTGCTGGACAACCTGCCGCTGCCGCAGGTGCCGCAGCCCAACGCCGCCACGGCGCTGGCCCTGCTGCGCGCCAGCGGTCTGGCGGTGAGCGAGCAGGCGATCCGCGACGGCATCCGCAATGCGACGCTTCCGGGGCGCTTTCAGACGGTGAGCCTGTCGCCGCGCGTGATCCTCGACGTGGCGCACAATCCCCACGCGGCGGGCTATCTGGCCGGGCGGCTTGAGGCCGAGCCGTCTGCCGGGCGCACGCTGGCGGTGATCGGCATGCTGCACGACAAGGACATCGCCGGCACTCTGGCCTGCCTGACCCCGGTGGTCGACGCGTGGTACTGCGCGCCGCTGGAGGGTCCGCGCGGGGCGACGGCGGAACAGCTGGTGGAACATTTGCGCAGCGGCAAAGTCTGTGCCACTGTAGCGCAGGCGTGGCGCGCCGCAATGGCGGATGCCCGCCCGCAAGATACGGTGCTGGTGTGTGGATCGTTCCACACGGTGGCCCATGTGATGGAAGAGATGGACGCGGGGAGAGCCGGTGGCGAGTAAGTTTCAGAATCGTTTAGTCGGAACCATTGCGCTGGTCGCGCTCGGGGTGATCGTGCTCCCCGGGCTGCTTGACGGCCAGAAGAAGCACTATCAGGACGAATTTGCGGCGATCCCGCTGGTGCCGAAGCCGGGCGACCGGGAGGAGCCGGACATGCTGCCTGCGGTGACGCAGGCGCTGCCGTCCCAGCCGCCGGAGGGCGCGGCGGAAGAGGTGCGCGCCGGCGATGCCGCCGCGCCGTCGCTGGATCCCAGCCGCTACGCGGTGAATGGCGCGGGCAGCGATATCGATCAGATCCCGCAGCCGGACCCGGAACCGGCGCCGAAGCCAAAACCGGCGCCGGTGAAGCCTAAGCCGGCGCAGAGCCCACCCCAGACCGCCGCCACGCCGCCGCCTTCTCCGACGAAGCCGGTGGCGGAAGAGAAGCCGGCGCCGACCGGCAAGGCGTACGTTGTCCAGCTGGGGGCCCTGAAGAATGCCGATAAGGTCAATGAGATCGTCGGCAAGCTGCGCGGGGCGGGGTATCGGGTTTATACGGCCCCGTCGACGCCGGTACAGGGTAAAATCACCCGCATTCTGGTTGGTCCGGACGCGTCGAAAGAGAAGATGAAGGGTTCGCTTGGCGAGCTGAAGAGTCTTTCCGGGCTGAGCGGGGTGGTGATGGGGTATACGCCGAACTGATGATACCCTCATCCCGGTCCTCTCCCTGACGGAGAGGGGGAAAGCGCCGGACTCCGTCCCGTGGGAGGAGCAAAAGACCGTACAACCTATCCCCTCTCCCTGTGGGAGAGGGTTAGGGTGAGGGTAAAAAACGCATGGCGTTGAATCTTTTTTCAGCGCCGTTTTTATTTGAGCAGGGGTAGGAAATCCCTACGCAAACGTTTTCTTTTTCTGTTAGAATGCGCCCCGAACTGGACGACAGGGCGTAACAATTGTGGGACAAATATGGTCTGGATTGATTATGCCATCATTGCGGTGATCGGTTTTTCCTGTCTGGTAAGCCTTATCCGCGGCTTTGTTCGTGAAGCGTTGTCACTGGTAACCTGGGGCTGTGCCTTCTTTGTTGCCAGTCACTACTACACTTACCTGTCGGTCTGGTTTACGGGCTTTGAAGACGAACTGGTGCGCAACGGCATCGCCATCGCGCTGCTGTTTGTCGCAACGCTGATTGTCGGCGCTATCGTTAACTACGTTATCGGTACGCTGGTTGAAAAGACGGGCCTGTCGGGAACCGATCGGGTGCTGGGGATCTGCTTTGGCGCGCTGCGTGGCGTGCTGATCGTCGCCGCCATCCTCTTCTTCCTCGACACCTTTACCGGCTTTTCCAAAAGCGAGGACTGGCAGAAGTCGCAGCTGATCCCGCAGTTCAGCGTTGTCATCAGGATGTTTTTTGATTACCTGCAAAGCTCGTCGAGTTTCTTGCCCAAAGCATAAGCGGCGGGTGTACTGAACGAGGAAAAAGACGTATGTGCGGTATTGTCGGGATCACCGGTTTCATGCCGGTAAACCAGTCTATTTATGACGCGTTAACGGTGCTGCAGCACCGCGGGCAGGATGCCGCAGGCATCATCACCATCGATGCAAACAACTGCTTTCGTTTGCGCAAGGCCAACGGCCTGGTGAGCGATGTGTTTGAAGCCCGGCACATGCAGCGTCTGCAGGGCAATATGGGGGTGGGGCATGTACGTTATCCCACGGCAGGCAGTTCCAGCGCCTCCGAGGCGCAGCCGTTTTACGTTAACTCCCCCTACGGCATTACGCTTGCCCACAACGGCAATTTGACCAATGCCCACGAGCTGCGTAAAAAGCTGTTTGAAGAGAAGCGCCGCCACATCAACACCACTTCTGATTCTGAAATCCTGCTCAACATTTTCGCCAGCGAGCTGGACAACTTCCGCCACTACCCGCTGGAGGCTGACAATATCTTTGCCGCCATCGCGGCGACCAACCGTCAGATCCGCGGCGCCTACGCCTGCGTGGCGATGATCATCGGCCACGGCATGGTGGCGTTTCGCGACCCGAACGGCATTCGCCCGCTGGTGCTCGGCAAGCGCGATCTCGGCGACGGCCGCACCGAATATATGGTGGCGTCAGAAAGCGTGGCGCTGGACACGCTGGGCTTCGAATTCCTGCGCGACGTCGCGCCGGGCGAGGCTATCTACATCACGGAAAAGGGCCAGCTGTTCACCCGCCAGTGCGCCGATAACCCGGTCAGCAATCCGTGCCTGTTTGAGTACGTCTACTTCGCCCGCCCGGACTCCTTCATCGACAAGATTTCCGTCTACAGCGCCCGCGTAAACATGGGCACCAAGCTTGGCGAGAAGATTGCCCGCGAGTGGGAAGATCTGGATATCGACGTGGTTATCCCGATTCCGGAAACCTCCTGCGATATCGCGCTGGAGATTGCCCGCATTCTGGACAAACCCTATCGCCAGGGCTTCGTGAAGAACCGCTACGTTGGCCGCACCTTTATCATGCCGGGCCAGCAGCTGCGCCGTAAGTCGGTGCGCCGCAAGCTCAACGCCAACCGCGCCGAGTTTCGCGACAAGAACGTGCTACTGGTGGATGACTCCATCGTACGCGGCACCACCTCCGAGCAGATTATTGAGATGGCTCGTGAAGCCGGGGCGAAGAAGGTCTATCTCGCCTCCGCCGCGCCGGAAATTCGCTTCCCTAACGTCTACGGCATCGACATGCCGACCGCCACGGAGCTGATTGCCCACGGCCGCGAAGTGGAAGAGATCCGCCAGATCATCGGCGCCGACGGCCTGATTTTCCAGGATCTGAACGATCTCATCGACGCGGTGCGCGCCGAGAACCCGGATATTCAGCAGTTTGAGTGCTCGGTGTTCAACGGCGTCTACGTCACCCGCGACGTCAACCAGCAGTACCTCGACTATCTCGACACGCTGCGCAATGATGATGCCAAGGCCCTGCAGCTGCAGAACGAGGTGGAGAACCTCGAAATGCATAACGAAGGCTAAGCCGCGCGCCGCCCTCTCATCCGGAGAGGGCGGCTCTCCTTGCATCGCCGCCTGAAATACGGCACAGTCTGGCCAACGATTTACGGGGCCAGCTATGAAAAGACTTATCATCGGGATCTCCGGCGCCAGCGGCGCCATTTACGGCGTCCGGCTGCTGCAGGTGCTGCGCGACCTCGCCGAGGTCGAAACTCACCTGGTGATGAGCCAGGCGGCGCGCCAGACGCTCTCTCTGGAAACCGATCTCTCCCTGCGCGACGTGCAGGCGCTGGCCGACGCGGTGCACGACGCCCGCGATATCGCCGCCAGCATCTCTTCCGGTTCGTTTAAGACTGCCGGTATGGTCATTCTGCCCTGCTCGATGAAAACCCTCTCCGGCATCGTCAACAGCTATACCGACGGCCTGCTGACGCGCGCCGCCGACGTGGTGCTCAAGGAGCGCCGCCCGCTGGTACTCTGCGTGCGCGAAACGCCGCTGCACCTGGGGCACCTGCGGCTGATGACCCAGGCGGCGGAAATTGGCGCGGTGATCATGCCGCCGGTGCCCGCGTTCTATCATCGTCCGCAAACCCTCGATGATGTCATCAATCAGACGGTTAACCGCGTGCTCGACCAGTTCGATATTGAATTACCGGAAGATCTTTTCCAGCGCTGGCATGGCGCATAGGCCGGGGGTAGTGCATCTTTTTGGTGCACGCCCCGCCGGTAAGCGATTTTGCAATCCCGATCAAATCCTCAGCATTTAGTCCTCTTTTTGCGCGTTTAGCGCTGCGGTTTATTCTGCGAAGCTGTTATCTTTCATTTGCGAACAATTCTGCAACATATGCTTAACGTCTCGCCGCGTTCGGGCATATGGCATGAAACCTGCAGTACTGTTTTGCAACTGCACAACACCACTGACTACATAACACGCAAACGCATAAGACACTTAAGGGTAATGTATGAAGAAGACGGTTCTGGCTCTCTCTTTACTGCTCGGTATGGGCACTGTTTCGGGCGCATTTGCCGCGCTGCCGCAGACGGTACGTATCGGCACCGATGCGACCTATGCACCGTTCTCCTCCAAGGATGCGAAAGGGGACTTTGTGGGCTTTGATATCGATCTGGGTAACGAGATGTGCAAACGCATGCAGGTGAAATGCACCTGGGTCGGCACGGATTTTGACTCCCTGATCCCCTCTCTGAAGGCGAAGAAAATTGATGCCATCATCTCCTCGCTCTCCATCACCGAGAAGCGCCAGCAGGAAATCGGCTTCTCCGAGAAGCTGTATGCGGCGGATTCGCGCCTGATTGCCGCCAAAGGTTCGCCGATCGTGCCGACCATTGCGTCGCTGAAGGGTAAACACGTCGGCGTGCTGCAGGGCTCCACCCAGGAGGCCTATGCCAATGACAACTGGCGCAGCAAGGGCGTGGACGTGGTGCCTTACCAGAACCAGGACCTGATCTATGCGGACCTGACCGCCGGCCGCCTTGACGCCGCGTTCCAGGATGAAGTGGCCGCCAGCGAAGGCTTCCTCAAGCAGCCCGTCGGCAAAGAGTATGCCTTTGCCGGTCCTTCGGTGAAGGATAAAAAATACTTCGGTGACGGTACCGGGGTTGGCCTGCGTAAAGACGATACCGAGCTGAAGGCTGCCTTCGATAAGGCTTTTGATTCTCTGCGTAAAGACGGCACTTACGACAAGATGGCGAAGAAGTACTTCGACTTTAACGTCTACGGTGACTAAGACTGAGTGGCCCGGCTTGCCGGGCCTTTCGGGCTGAGCAGTTATCTATACAGGTGCAACAAAACAGAGTGCTGCCTCTTTTTGGTGCTTGATATGCACCACAATGATGCAGCTCTGCATAGTTAAGCATTTTTAATGCAAAAAAGCCGTCGTCTGGCGGCATAACCTTTTGCCTTAACTGTATGAAAAGTGGCACGATAACCACTCTTTAACTTCTGCTTACCCGTAAAATAACAGTCCGTTGAGGTTCATAATGAAAAAACTGGCATTGTCTCTCTCTCTTGCGCTGGCGTTTTCCGGCGTAGCTATAGCGTTCGCCGCAGCGCCGGCTTATGCGGCTGCGCCGCAGAAAATCCGCATCGGCACCGACCCGACCTACGCGCCGTTTGAATCCAAGAATGCGAAAGGTGAGCTGGTGGGCTTTGATATCGATCTGGCGAAGGAGCTGTGTACGCGCATTAAGGCCCAGTGCACCTTCGTTGAAAATCCGCTGGATGCGCTGATCCCCTCTCTGCTGGCGAAAAAAATCGACGTCATCATGTCGTCGCTGTCGATTACCGAAAAGCGTCAGCAGCAGATCGCCTTTACCGACAAGCTGTACGCCGCCGACTCCCGCCTGGTGGTCAAGAAGGGCAGCCCGATCACGCCTGACCTCAGCACGCTGAAGGGCAAGCGCGTGGGCGTGCTGCAGGGCACCACCCAGGAGACCTACGGCAATCAGCACTGGGCGCCGAAGGGGATTGAAATCGTCTCCTATCAGGGGCAGGACAATATCTACTCCGATCTGACCGCCGGGCGCATCGACGCCGCGTTCCAGGACGAAGTGGCGGCCAGCGAAGGCTTCCTCAAGCAGCCGGTAGGCAAAGACTACCAGTTCGGCGGCCCGTCGATTAAGGACGAGAAGCTGTTTGGCGTCGGCACCGGTATGGGCCTGCGCAAAGACGATACCGCCCTGCGCGAAGCGCTGAACAAGGCGTTTGCCGGGATGCGCGCGGATGGGACCTACGACAAGCTGGCGAAGAAGTATTTCGATTTTAACGTATACGGCGAGTAATCGCCGCTGTAGCCGCTGCGCCAGTATTGAGGGCGCGGCGGTGCTGGACAGACAGGACAGGCCGAATGCTGCACGGGTTTTCACAGGTTATTTTTCAGGGCGCGCTGGTCACCCTGGAGCTGGCGCTCAGCTCCGTGGTGCTGGCGGTAATTATTGGCCTGGCGGGCGCAGCGGGAAAGCTATCTGGCAATCGCCTGCTCGCGCTTATCTTTGAAGGTTACACCACGCTGATTCGCGGCGTGCCGGATCTGGTGCTGATGCTGCTGATATTCTACGGGCTGCAGATAGCGCTCAACAGCATCACCGATGCGCTCGGCATGGCGCAGTTTGATATCGACCCGATGGTGGCCGGTATCATCACCCTCGGCTTTATCTACGGGGCCTACTTCACCGAAACCTTTCGCGGCGCCTTTCTGGCGGTGCCGAAGGGGCACATCGAAGCGGCAACCGCCTTCGGCTTTACCGCCTCCCAGACCTTTCGCCGCATTCTCTTTCCGGCGATGATGCGCTTTGCGCTGCCGGGGATAGGCAACAACTGGCAGGTTATCCTCAAGGCGACTGCGCTGGTCTCCCTGCTGGGGCTGGAGGACGTGGTGAAAGCCACCCAACTGGCGGGCAAAAGCACCTGGGAGCCGTTCTACTTCGCTATCGTGTGCGGGGTCATCTATCTGGTGTTTACCACGGTATCCAACGGCGTACTGCTCCTGCTTGAGCGCCGCTATTCCGTCGGCGTGAAGAGGGCTGACCTGTGATTGAGATTATTCAGGAGTACTGGAAGTCCCTGCTGTGGACCGACGGCTACCGCTTTACCGGCGTGGCCATTACCTTCTGGCTGCTGATAGCCTCCGTGGTGATGGGCGGCATCCTCGCGGTGTTTCTGGCCATCGGCCGCGTGTCGAGCAATAAGTTTATTCAGTTCCCCATCTGGCTGTTTACCTATGTGTTTCGCGGCACGCCGCTGTACGTTCAGCTGCTGGTGTTCTACTCCGGGATGTACACCCTGGAGATAGTCAAAGGCACCGAGTTGCTCAACGCCTTTTTCCGCAGCGGCCTCAACTGCACCGTGCTGGCGCTGACGCTGAACACCTGCGCCTATACCACGGAGATTTTCGCCGGCGCTATCCGCTCGGTGCCCGCGGGCGAAATCGAGGCGGCCAGGGCCTACGGCTTTAGCGGCGTCAAGCTTTACCGCTGCATCATTCTGCCCTCGGCCCTGCGCATCGCGCTTCCGGCCTACAGCAACGAGGTGATTCTGATGCTGCACTCCACGGCGCTGGCCTTTACCGCTACCGTGCCGGATCTGCTGAAGATCGCCCGCGACATCAACTCCGCGACCTATCAGCCGTTTACCGCTTTCGGCATCGCCGCCGTGCTGTATCTGATCATCTCCTATGTGCTGATAAGCCTGTTCCGCAAGGCGGAAAAGCGCTGGCTGCGTCATATGAAACCCTCTTCGACACACTGAGAACACCATGGCTGAGAACAAACTAAACGTCATCGATCTGCACAAGCGCTACGGCGAGCACGAGGTACTGAAAGGGGTATCGCTGAAGGCCAATGCGGGCGATGTGATCACCATCATCGGCTCTTCCGGCTCGGGTAAGAGTACCTTTCTGCGCTGCATCAACTTTCTCGAAAAGCCGAGCGAGGGCACTATCGTGGTCAGCGGCCAGAACATCGGCCTGGTCCGCGACAAGGACGGCCAGCTGAAGGTGGCCGACAAAACCCAGCTGCGCCTGCTGCGCACCCGCCTGACCATGGTGTTTCAGCACTTCAACCTGTGGAGCCACATGACGGTGCTGGAGAACGTGATGGAGGCGCCGATTCAGGTGCTCGGCCTCAGTAAAAGCGAAGCCCGCGAGCGGGCGGTGAAGTATCTGCTGAAGGTCGGCATCGACGAGCGCCAGCACGTGAAGTACCCGGTACACCTCTCAGGCGGCCAGCAGCAGCGCGTCTCTATTGCCCGCGCGCTGGCGATGGAGCCGGAGGTGCTGCTGTTTGACGAGCCGACGTCGGCGCTGGATCCTGAACTGGTAGGCGAAGTGCTGCGCATTATGCAGAAGCTGGCGGAAGAGGGGAAAACTATGGTGGTGGTGACCCACGAAATGGGCTTTGCCCGCCACGTCTCTTCCCACGTTATCTTCCTGCACCAGGGGCTTATCGAGGAGGAGGGCCACCCCGATGAACTCTTCGGCAATCCGAAGAGCGCCCGCCTGCAGCAGTTCCTCAAAGGTTCGCTGAAGTAGCCTCTCAGGCGGTCAGCAGCCTGACCGCCGTATCCTCGTCGGTGACCAGGCCGCTGACCCAGCGGCCGGCCAGCGCCGCCCGGATCGCCGGATACTTTCTCTCTCCGGCGGCAAAACCGATAATCTGCCGCGCGGTGTGGCTGGTCAGTTCGACGCTGGTCAGCAGCGCGTCCAGCTCGGAGTTCAGGCGCTCTCCCCGGTGGTTAAAGAAGTGGCCGAGCATCTCGCCCGCCACCTGCTGGCTTTCAAGATCCCGCACCTGCGCATCGGTAATAAAGCCTTCGGCGTTGAGCGGGCAGCCGATGCCCACTTCGCCGATGCCGAGAAAGGTCACGTCCGCGCCGAGGGCGCGGGCGGTCACCCGCTGATAGACCTGGTGCTGGCACCAGCTGGTTTTATCCTCCGGGCTGTCGGCGTACAGCGGGGCGGGAATGAAAAAGTACTTGCCCTGCATCTTCTCCGCCATTTTCAGCGGCACGTCGTAGCGGGTACCGGAATCGTCTCTGGCGATGGCGCCAATCATCGATACGCACTGGTGCTGCGGCCGCTCAAGCCAGGGCAGGGCGTCGATACACGCCCGCAGGGTTTTCCCCGAGCCGATGCCGAACACCTGCGGGCGCTCCTCGCTGATGTACTGCGCCATCACTTCCGCCCCCTCGACCGCCAGCATCTGCTGTACGGCCTCGTTACCCAGCCCCGCTGAAGGCACGATACGGCACAGTGCCAGGCCGAATTTTGCCGCCATATCGCGGGCCAGCTGCATACAGCGGGTCACCGGATGGGCGATGGAGACGGTCACCATACCCATCTCCCGCGCGCCGGAGATAAGCCGCTGCGCCACCTGGCGGGAGAGCCCGAGAGCGGTGGCGATCTCCTGCTGGGTCAGCCCGGCCACGTAGTACATCCACGCCGCCCGGGCGGCGAGTTCCTGTTTTTTCTCTTCTTTGTTCATCGCTGGGCTCCCTGGTTGCTGCTGCCATTGTACGCCGCGCGACGGCAAAGTGAGAAATGGGCAAAAGTTATTTTGATGGGCATTTGCTGATTTCGTGAGGATCGTCTCAGATCCCTTTGTCTTCATGCTACTAACATACCCACAACAAACGGGCATATGCCCTTTAATCTATCAATTGCTCAAAATTGGGAGTGACGGCTATGGCACAACAGCATGCGGTATGGATGCATATCGGGGCAGGTTCATTTCATCGGGCGCACCAGGCGTGGTATCTGCACCGCCTGCTGCAGCAGGGCGACGACAGCTGGAGCATCGCGCTGGGCAATATTCGCGACGACGCGGGGCCGCTGCTTGCGGCGCTGCAAAAGCAGGGCGGGGAGTACGTGCTGGAAACCGTCTCACCGGAAGGGGAGCGGGCCTACGAGACGATAACCTCCATCCGCAAAATTCTTCCCTGGGATAGCGAGATCGCCGCGCTGGTGGCGCAGGGCGCGGCGGCGGAGACGAAAGTTATCGCCTTTACCGTGACCGAAAGCGGCTACTACCTGACGCCGGAGCACGAGCTGGATCTGCAGCAGCCCGACGTGAAGGCCGATCTCGACGGCGGGATCCGCACCCTTTACGGCGCGCTGACCCGTATCCTCAAGGCGCGCATTGCTGGCGGCGGCGCGCCGGTAACCCTGCTCACCTGCGACAATCTGCGCCATAACGGCGAGCGCTTTCGCCACGGCTTTCTCTCCTTCCTGAAAGCGAAGGGCGAGGCGGCGCTGGCGCAGTGGGTGCGCGACAAGACCACTTCGCCCAATACCATGGTCGACCGCATCACCCCGCGTCCGACCCCGGACGTGGCGGAGCGCGTACTGGCGGCGACCGGCCGCCGCGACGCCGCCCCGGTGATGGGCGAATCCTTTATCCAGTGGGTTATTGAGGACGACTTCATTAACGGCCGTCCGGCGCTGGAGAAGGTCGGCGTCGAGCTGGTTGACTCGGTGCTGCCCTGGGAGGAGGCCAAGATCCGCATCCTCAACGCCACCCACAGCTGCATCGCCTGGGCCGGTACCCTGGCGGGCCTGAGCTATATCGACGAAAGTACGCGCGTCGCCGGGATTTACCAGATGGCCCGGGAGTATGTCTCCCAGGACGTCATTCCGTCGCTGACGCCCAGCCCGCTGGATCTGGCCGACTACCGCGACGTGGTGCTGGCCCGCTTCGCCAATCCCTACATTAAGGACACCAACCAGCGGGTGGCGGCGGACGGCATGTCCAAAATCCCCGGCATGGTGACCCCGACGCTGGTCGAGTGCTACCGGCGCGGCGAAGCGCCGGCGGCCACCGCCGTGCTGCCCGCGCTGTTTTTCCTCTTCCTGCAGCGCTGGGCGAAGGGCGAGCTGCCCTACGAATATCAGGACGGCGCGATGCGGCCCGAGGCGGTGCGCGCGCTGTTTGCCACCGACGATCCGCTGGCGGCGTTTGCCGCCGACGAGGCGCTGTTCGCGGAGCTTTCGCGCTCTGAGGCATTCCTCAACCTGCTGCGGCGCACCGTTGCCGGGCTTCCGGAGCGGCTCGCGCTGACCGACGCCGCCCTGAGCGAAGCGTAAGGAGGCGGTATGTATCTCGGGATTGATATCGGTACCTCGGAGCTGAAGGCGCTGCTGATTGACGGCGGCGGCGATATCGTCGGATCGGCGCACGCGGCGCTGACGGTGCAGCGTCCGCATCCGCACTGGGCCGAGCAGGATCCGCAGGCCTGGTGGCAGGCCTGCGGACGGGTGGTGAGCGAGCTGCGCCAACAGTATCCGCAGGCGTGGGCGGCGGTGCGGTCCATCGGCCTTTCCGGCCAGATGCACGGCGCGGTGCTGCTCGACGCCGCCGGGGAGGTGCTGCGGCCGTGCATTTTGTGGAACGACACCCGCAGCGCCGCCGAGTGCGGGCGGCTGCGCGACCAGCATCCGGAGATGATGGCTATCTCCGGCAATATGATTATGCCGGGCTTTACCGCGCCGAAGCTGGCGTGGGTGGCCCGCCACGAACCGGAAATTTTCAGCCGGGTGGCGAAGGTGCTGCTGCCGAAGGACTATCTGCGCTGGCGCCTCACCGGCGCTTTCGTCAGCGATCCGTCGGACGCCGCGGGCACCCTGTGGCTGGACGTGGCGAAGCGCGACTGGTCTGACGAACTGCTGGCGATAACCGACCTGCGCCGCGAGCAGATGCCGGCGCTGGTGGAGGGCTGCGAGGTTAGCGCAATGCTCAAGCCCGCCCTGGCGACCGAGTGGGGCCTCAGCTCGTCGGTCGCGGTGGCGGGCGGCGGCGGCGATAACGCCACCTCGGCGGTGGGCGTCGGCGCCGTCGAGCCGGGAGATGCCTTTATCTCCCTCGGCACCTCCGGGGTGATTTTCGTGGTCAACGACCGCCTGCGCGCCGATCCCGACTCCGGGGTGCACGCCTTTTGCCACGCGCTGCCGGACCGCTGGCACCAGATGAGCGTCATGCTCAGCGCCGCCAGCTGCCTGCGCTGGGTGTGCAATTTGCTGTCGGTCACTGAAAGCCAGTTGATGCGCGATATCGCCGAACTGAGCGATGAACAGCTGAAGGCGGCGCCGCTGTTTCTGCCCTATCTCTCCGGGGAGCGCACGCCGCACAACGATGCGCAGGCGACGGGTAGCTTCTTCAACCTGCGTCACGAAACCGGCCGGGCGCTGCTGGGCTATGCGGTAATTGAAGGCGTCGCCTTCGGCCTGGCGGACGGTCTGGAGGCGCTGAGCCGCAGCGGTATTGGCCAGTGCAGCCTCACCGGCGGCGGCGCGCGCAGCGGGGTCTGGGCGCAGCTGATTGCCGACGTGCTGGATCTGCCGATGGTCACCCATCCGGCCAGCTCCTCTGGCGCGCTCGGTGCGGCGCGGCTGGCCTGGCTGGCGGACGGCGGCGAGCGGGCGCAGGTTTGCCGCAAGCCGGAGGTGGCCGCGCGCTATCTGCCGCAGCCCCGGCGCCAGCCCTGGCTGAGGCAGCGCCTGGCGCTGTTTCGTCTTCTCTACCAGCAGCAGCGGGTTGCCCGCGAACTGCTGCCGTAACCTTTTCGCCCCGGCCGCCGGGGCGCGTCTCCCGTCTGTGAAAGGATGAGTGTTATGCAATCGAAATACTGGTTTGGTTTACCGACCCGCCTGCTGTGGGGATTCGTCGCCATCGCCATCTTTATGGCGGGCGACGGCTTTGAAATGGCCTTTTTATCAAAGCACATTACCGATATGGGCTTTTCACCGGCGCAGTCGGCGATGGTTTTTACCCTTTACGGGCTGGCGGCGGCGATTGCCGCCTGGGCCTCCGGGGTAGTGGCGGAGCTGATCACGCCCCAGCGGGCGATGACCATCGGCTTTCTTCTGTGGATCGTGATGCACGCGCTGTTTATGTCTCTGGGCCTCGGGCTGCGTAACTATCCGCTGATGCTGCTGTTCTACGGCATTCGCGGCCTGGCCTATCCGCTGTTTATCTACTCGTTTATGCTGATGCTGGTTCAGGTGCTGCCGCGCCCGAATCTGGCGGCGGCCACCGGCTGGTTCTGGGCGATGTACTCCGTCGGCATCGGTGTGGTGGGCAGCTATCTGCCGAGCCTGACCATTCCGGCGTTTGGCGAGACCGGCACCCTGTGGTTTGCCATTGTCTGGGTGGCCTGCGGCGGCGTGCTGGCGTTCTTTAGCCTGCGCAAGGTGCCGGTGGACCGCTCGCGGGTTAATCTTCCGCTGCGCGATAAGATGACCGAGCTTTCCAGGGCGGCAACGATCCTGTTTACCAACCGGGATATTTTCTACGCCTGCCTGATCCGCATTATCAATACGCTGTCGCTGTTCGGCTTTGCCATCGTGATGCCGCTGCTGTTCGTCGACAGGCTCGGGTTCACGATTTCTGAGTGGCTGCAGATCTGGGCGGTGTTCTTCTTTGTCACTATCTTTACTAACATCTTCTGGGGGATCACCGGGGAGTATATCGGCTGGATCCGCCAGGTGCGCTGGTTCGGCTGCCTGGGGATGGCGATTTCCAGCCTGACCTTCTACTACCTGCCGGTTTACGCCGGGCATAACTTCTGGGTGGCGCTGATCCCGGCGGTAATGCTGGGGATCTTCGTGGCGGCGTTTGTGCCGATGACGGCGGTATTCCCGACGCTGGAGCCGCACCACAAGGGCGCTGCGGTATCGATTTACAACCTTTCAGCCGGAATGAGCAACTTCGTGGCCCCGGCCATCGCCTCCGCGCTGCTGCCGTTCTTTGACATCGTGGGCGTGGTGTGGGCCTACACCGGGCTGTATCTGTTTGCTGGCGTGCTGACGCTGATCATTAAGGTGCCGCAGCCGAAGCGCGAAAGCGCTGCGCGGGCGGCGAAGGAGGCGCAGCAGCGCGCCTGAGGCGCGGCCCTCTCAGGATGCGGAGGGCGCTTCGAGCCGGTATACCCAGTCGTCGTAGCAGACGCCGTTAAGGGTATAGGCCTGGGTCAGCACCTGGATGCGGCGAAAGCCGCAGCGCTCGAGCAGGCGCGCTGAGCCGGCGTTATCCGCCAGCACCCAGGCGTTGATGGCCCACAGCCCCAGGGCGCGAAAGCCATATTCGCAGACGGCGGCCAGCGCTTCACCGGCGTAGCCCTTGCCCTGGGCTTCCGGCGCCAGCGCGTAGCCGACATCGGCTTCATGAGGATTGTGGGCGCTGACGCGCAGGCCAATATCGCCCAGAGGTTCGCCGCCGAGGCTGCGAACGATCATCGCGCCGTCGGCGATGCGCTGGGCAAACAGCGTACGCAGGACGCCCTCTGCGGCGATTTCTCCCATATAGCGCATTACCGCCGGGTCCTGGCGCAGCCTGAGGAAAAAGGGCCAGTCTTCGCGGGTAAAGGGCGTTAGCCGCAGGCGGGGTGTCGTAATATCCGGCATCGCGGCTCCTGATTATTGTGAAGGTGCGGTCTGCCCGGCCTGCTCGATCTGCTGCAGATAGTTGAGCACGGTCTCTTTGGCAACCGTCGCGCGCAGCTGCAGCGCCAGGTTCAGGCAGTCGAGGGTGCGGGCGTTGGCGATAAGCGGCGAATCTGGCGACAGGCGACCTTCCGCCACCAGCCAGGTGACTACGCTGTACCAGCTCCACAGCGGCGAGTTCCCCTTCACCCGCTGCACCGGACCGGGAAACTGGCGGGAGCCGCGGGCGCCTTCTTTAAGCAGCGCCACGGCCTGGCGGGAGAGGCCGGTCAGCGCGGCAATATCGCTCAGCCCGACCAGCGTAGAGTCTACCGACGCGACCCGGGCCCCCAGCGGGGATGATTCGATGTCGGCGATGGCGGAGAGGACCGCCTGCGCCAGCGAGCCGCTCTCGCGGTCAAATTCCAGATAGACCGCTGTGCCGTAGAAGCAGACCAGCGCGTCGCTGCATCCGGCGGCGAACAGCGCGTCTTCCAGGCCGTCGGTATCGGTGGTCACGCCGGAAAGCGTCAGGGTAAAGTGATAAAGCGCCATGAGTGTCTCCTTAAACGCATGACTTCAGTGGATAGTAAACAGCGGCATACAGCTGTCGACTTTACGAATAATTTGCCGGGCATGGTTCTGCGGGCTGGCGGGCGTCGACCAGACGCTCATCATGTGCTGCTGGTGACCGGAAATACCGCAGCGCAGCCTGCCAAAACAGTGGGCGCTTTTGCCGCCGGGGATAAAAAGCCAGCCCCGGTCCTGGGCATAGCGGATAGCCGCCCGAATATGCTTATCCGGATGTTCCTTCATCGTTGTTCTCCTGCACAGTGTGTAACGTCTGTTGACGTATGTCAACAGATGGCGATTAAAAAAAATAGAGCAGGAGAGTTATCACAGAGATTGCGCTGGCGTGCCGGAAGCGGCTTCACATCTGTGCCAGCGCCAATGAAGGGATGTTAAGAAATGCGGGCACGCTTCCGGAAAGAGGGACGCGTGCGCCGCAGGCGCTACTTCAGGACATCCGCTAAGGCGTCGTCCAGATCGTACCAGCGGAAGGCAAAACCGGCCGCTTCCAGCCGCTTCGGCAGCGCGCGCTGGCCGCCGAGTACCAGCACCGAGGATTCGCCCATCAGCAGCCTGACGGCCACCGCCGGGGCGCGAACGATAGCCGGGCGGTGCAGGGCGCGGCCCAGAGCATGGGCAAACTGCGCATTGCGCACCGGATACGGGGACACCATGTTGAAGGGGCCGCGAAGGTCGTTATCCAGCAGCCAGAGGATGGCGTTGGCCATGTCGTCGATATGGATCCACGCCAGATACTGACGGCCGCTGCCGATGGGGCCGCCGAGGCCCAGCCTGAACGGCGGCGTCATTTTTGCAAGAATTCCGCCGTCCGGCGCCAGCACCACGCCGGTGCGCAGCAGGCACACGCGGGTAGCGTCGCTCTGCGCCTCGCAGGCTATCTGCTCCCAGCGGGCGCACAGCTTATGGGTAAATTCATTGTGCGGCGGCTCCTCTTCGGTGACAACTACTTCGCCAAGATCGCCGTAGTAGCCGGCCGCCGAGCCGGAGAGCAGCACGGCGGGCGGCGTATCGCTGGCCTTAATCAGCGCCACCAGCCGCTGGGTGATCTGCCAGCGGCTGTCGCACAGGCGCGCCTTCTGCGCGTCGGTCCAGCGCTTATCGGCAATGGGCTCGCCGGCGAGATTAATCACCGCGTCAATGTCGTTGAGATGGCTGCGCTGCTCAAGGCCCGGCCACAGCTCAACCCGTTTATCGAGGCGCTGCCTGGCGCTATCCGGGCTGCGGGTGACGACGACCACCGCGTGGCCAAGCGTCAGCAGGCGGGAAACAAGATAGCGGCCAATCAGGCCGGTGCCGCCGGTAATCAGGATCTTCATGCCGCCTCCCGGAGCGCTTAGCGCCGCCAGCTCATGGTCATTGAGACAGAGTCGGCGTACCTGAGCGCGTGAAGTTTATCGATCTCTACTTCAGCATAAGTGACCCAGCGGTGGGCGCATGCGATATTGAGCACATCCTGGGTTAATTTTTCCAGCAGCGAGAAGCGGTGCGCTTCGACGTGATGGATAATGCTTTTGGTGATGGTGCGGTAGTTGAGCGCGTCATTAATATCTTCGCTGTCGCGCGCCTGTTCTGCCGGATAGTGAATGGCGACGTTAATGACGATATCCTGGCGGTTGGCGATCTCCTCTTCTTTGATGCCGATAAAGGTACGCAGGCGCAGGTTTTTAATACGGATAATGGCGTCTGGCTGAGACATTGCAGGTTCCTCCTTGTCGTAATCTTCGCCATCATACAACAAAGCTGTGGGGATTTATTCGCACTTTTACCGCCGCGCCGGGGCACCGGCGCTGGCGTGATTTTGAACAAGTGACAGCGTGCGAAAGACGCGATATGTTGCCTCTTTCCCTTCGGTTATTTTTGAGGAAGCTATGAGCCGTCCTGAGATTACGCTGTGGTGCGAGGCGAAGTTTATTTCTCCCTATGTCATGTCTGTCTACGTTGCTCTGCAGGAGAAGGGGTTATCCTGCGTCCTGAAAACGGTGGATTTGAATCAGGGCGAGCATCAGCAGCCCGGCTGGCAAGGCTACGCGCTAACGCGCAGGGTGCCGCTGCTGGAGATAGACCATTTTCAGCTGAGCGAATCTTCCGCCATCACCGAGTACCTTGACGAGCGCTTCGCGCCCCCGCAGTGGGAGCGGCTCTATCCTGTCGATATTGAAAAGCGCGCCCGCGCGCGGCAAATTCAGGCATGGCTGCGCAGCGACCTGATGCCCATACGCGAAGAACGCCCAACGGAAGTGGTTTTCTCAGGTGAAAAGCGCCCCCCGCTGAGCGATGCGGGCAAACATGCCGCGCAAAAGCTCTGTGACATTGCCGGAGGCCTGCTTGCCCACGGCGGCGCTAACCTGTTCGGCGAGTGGTGCATTGCCGATAGCGATCTGGCGCTGATGCTCAACCGGCTGGTGCTTAACGGCGACGAGATCCCGGAGCGGCTGGCAGATTACGCCACTTTTCAGTGGCAGCGCGCGTCAGTCCAGCGCTTTGCCGCACTCAGCGCAAAACGCGCCGGCTGATTGGCAGTTAATAATCCGCTATCATGGCGCGTTTTTGTGAGGAGTAACGAATGAAGCTGATGTTTGCATCAGATATTCACGGCTCTCTGCCAGCGACCGAGCGGGTGCTTGCGCTGTTTGCGCAGAGCGGTGCGCGCTATCTGATAATTCTTGGCGATGTGCTGAACCACGGTCCGCGCAATGCGCTGCCGGAGGGGTATGCGCCGGCGCAGGTCGCCGAGCGGCTTAACGCCGAGGCCGGGCGGATTATAGCCGTGCGCGGCAACTGCGACAGCGAAGTCGATCAGATGCTGCTGACGTTTCCCATGACCGCCCCCTGGCAGCAGGTGCTGACCGCGCGGCAGCGGCTATTTTTGACCCACGGTCATCTGTTTGGTCCCGATAATTTGCCGCCGCTTTCTGATGGCGATGTGCTGGTTTATGGTCATACTCATATTCCGGTTGCCCGCAGGCAGGGCGCTATTTATCACTTCAATCCTGGCTCCGTCAGTATTCCAAAAGGCGGATACGCCGCCAGCTACGGCATGCTGGACGGCAATATGCTGCAGGTTTTAGAACTTGGCAGCCAACGGGTTATTGCGGAAACAGAAATTAATCCGTAATTTACGCGTCAACCGTAAACGCGCCGTAAGAGCGCTTAATTAGGAAGGTTTTCTGATGGCAGAGCAGAATTTGGCAAGCACAGAATGGGTGGATATTGTCAACGAAGACAATGAGGTTATTGCCCAGGCCAGCCGCGAACAGATGCGCGCGCAGTGCCTGCGCCACCGCGCGACCTATATCGTGGTGCACGATGGTATGGGCAAGATCCTGGTCCAGCGCCGCACCGAGACAAAGGACTTTATGCCGGGAATGCTGGACGCCACCGCGGGCGGCGTGGTCCAGGCGGAGGAGCAGATGCTGGAGTCCGCGCGCCGGGAAGCCGAAGAGGAGCTGGGCATTGCCGGGGTGCCGTTCGCCGAGCACGGCCAGTTTTACTTCGAAGATCAGCACTGCCGCGTCTGGGGCGGTCTGTTCAGCTGCGTGTCCCACGGCCCGTTCGCGCTGCAGGAAGAGGAGGTCAGCGATGTCCGCTGGATGACCCCGGAAGAGATCACCGCCCGCTGCGATGAGTTCACGCCGGACTCGCTGAAGGCGCTGGCGCTGTGGATGAGCCGCAACGCCAGCAGCGAAGCCCACAAAGAGGAAGCGACGGAGTAATCCGTCAGCAGCTCTCCCGCAGGCAAAGGGCGGGGGCAATCTCTGCTTCCGCGCGCCGCGCCTGGCCGTTGAGTCGGGCCAGCAGCGCGCGGCCCGCCTCGACCCCTATCTGCCGGTGCGGAACGGCAACGGTGGTTAACGGCGGCTGACACACGCGGCTGACGTCGCTGTCGCCGAAGCCGACGATCGCCAGATCGTCGGGCACCTTGATCCGTCGGCGCTGGCACTCGTACAGCGCGCCGCAGGCCAGCTCGTCGGAGACGCAGACCAGCGCGTCCAGCTCCGGCCAGGCCAGCAAAAACTCCGGCAATTGTGCCGCGCCCGTTGAAAAGGTCGGCGGCTCGGCGGCGTTGATCACCCGATTTGGCGACATGTGGTGGCGCAGCATTGCCTTATACCAGCCCTGCAAATACTGCTGAAAAACCCACTGCTCCTGGCTGGCGCACAGCAGGCCAATATTCTGATAGCCCCGCTGAATCAGCATTCGGGTCAGTTCAAACATGGCCGCCGCGTTATCAATACCAATATTCATATCCAGCGGGTCGGCGCGCCTGGCGCCGATTTCAATGACCGGGATCCCGCTGTTGTTCAGCCACTGGCGCACCGTGTCGCTGTGCTCGGCGCTGAGCAGCACTGCCGCCGCAATATTGGAGGCCAGCAGCGTTTCAATCAGCTTTTCTTCCTGCTCGGGCCGGTGGCGCGACTCGGCGAGCATTATCTGATAGCCGGCGGGCAGCAGGACCTGCTGCAGTCCGGCAAACATCTCTGAGCAGCCCGCTTCGCTCAGGCTCGGCACCACCATGCCGACAGTCCAGGACGATGCCGAGGCCAGCGCGCTGGCGGCCAGGTTGGGCAGGTAGCCCAGCTGCTGTACGGCGGCCTCTATTTTCTCGCGCAGCTTATCGGAGACCTGGTCAGGCGTGCGCAGGGCGCGGGAAACGGTCATGGTGCCCACGCCCGCCAGCTGCGCCACATCGGCCAGCGTGACTTTGCCGGTGCTGCGGCGTTTTCGGGTCAGAGACATGCATCTTCCTGGTTAAATCTTGTTTGCAAAGTGGGGGTTAGTATACGCGCTAACGGCGGGTTTTTGCTGGCTAATTGACCGCGGATCCTTTTTTGATAGCGCTATCACACTTCCACAACGAGCGGCTTTGGTAGCGCTATCTTTGTGATAATAGTCACAGTTAGTTATCGCCGGCTTGCATACTGTTTGTTCACCTTGCCACCGCCAGGAGAGCACGATGCTGGAAACATGGCTTCACGACGACACTATTCGCGTTCAGGAGAGCGCGCAGAGCTGGCAGCAGGCGCTGGCGATCTGCGCCGCGCCGCTGCTGGAAAGCAACACGATTCGGCCGGAGTACCTCACGGCTATCGTCAACGAACACAACAGGCTCGGCCCGTACTATGTGCTGGCGCCGGGACTGGCGATGCCGCACGCGCGGCCGGAAGAGGGGGCGCTGGGCCTCGGGCTGTCGCTGCTCAAGCTCCACCGCGGCGTACGCTTTGGCTCAGAGGAGAACGATCCGGTCGATCTGGTCGTTATGCTGGCTGCGCCCGACAGGCATAGCCATATCGAATTGATCTCCGCGCTGGCGGCGCTTTTTTCCAGCGATGAGGATATGCGGCTCCTGCATCAGGCGCGAACCGTGGAGGAGATAAAAAACATCATTAACCGCTTCTGATTTTTTAATTTTAACCCCTGACGTTCACTCTTTTCTTTTTGAAAGGAGCGGACTGGCCCTACATAAATAAAGGTGACGACAATGAAAATAATGGCAATTTGCGGCTCCGGCCTCGGCAGCAGTTTTATGGTTGAGATGAATATTAAAAAAGTCCTCAAGAAGCTGAATATTGAGGCCGAGGTAGAGCACGCTGACCTCTCATCGGCCACGTCGGACGCGGCCGACGTGTTCGTGATGGCGAAAGACCTCGCCGGCAGCGCGGGCGTGCCGGCACATCAGCTGGTGGTGATTAATAACATTATCGACATTAATGAACTGGAAAATAAGCTGGCGGCTTATTTTGCCAGCCGTTAATTACATTATCGTGAGTGAGGGACAATTATGTTTATCCTCGAAGCGCTTAATTTTGTCGTTGATATTCTGAAGGTGCCATCGGTACTCGTCGGGCTTATTGCCCTGATTGGCCTGGTGGCGCAGAGAAAATCCTTTTCTGACGTCGTAAAAGGCACCGTTAAAACCATTCTCGGATTTATTGTTCTCGGCGGCGGCGCGGGCGTGCTGGTGGGGTCGCTGAATCCGCTGGGCGGCATGTTTGAGCACGCCTTTACCATTCAGGGCATCATTCCCAACAATGAGGCAATAGTCTCTATTGCGCTGGAGAAATACGGCGCGGCGACCGCGCTGATCATGGCCTTCGGCATGGTAGCGAACATTGTGGTGGCCCGCTTTACCCGGCTGAAATACATCTTCCTCACCGGCCACCACACCTTCTACATGGCCTGCATGATCGGCGTCATCCTGACCGTTGCCGGCTTTGAAGGCGTAAGCCTGGTGTTTACCGGCTCGCTGATCCTCGGGCTCATCATGGCCTTCTTCCCGGCGCTTGCCCACCGCTACATGCGGCGCATCACCGGCAGCGATGATGTGGCGTTTGGCCACTTCGGCACGCTGGGCTACGTGCTCTCCGGCTGGATCGGCAGCAAGGTCGGGAAGGGCTCGCGCTCCACGGAGGAGATGAATCTGCCGAAAAACTTAAGCTTCCTGCGCGACAGCTCCATCTCTATCTCCATGACCATGATGGTTATCTATCTGATTATGGCCGTCTGCGCCGGGCGGGAGTACGTCGAAGCCCAGTTCAGCGGCGGGCAGAACTACCTGGTCTACGCCATTATCATGGCCATCACCTTCGCGGCCGGGGTCTTTATCATCCTGCAGGGCGTGCGGCTGATCCTCGCGGAAATCGTCCCGGCCTTTACCGGCTTCTCGGAGAAGCTGGTGCCGAACGCGCGCCCGGCGCTGGACTGCCCGGTGGTCTATCCCTATGCGCCCAACGCGGTGCTGATCGGCTTTCTGTTCAGTTTCCTCGGCGGCCTGGTCGGGCTGTTCCTCTGTGGCCAGTTTAAGTGGGTGCTGATCCTGCCGGGCGTGGTGCCGCACTTCTTTACCGGCGCTACCGCTGGCGTGTTCGGTAACGCCACCGGCGGGCGGCGCGGGGCAATGATCGGCGCCTTTGCCAACGGGCTACTGATCACCTTCCTGCCGGTATTGCTGCTGCCGGTGCTCGGCGCGCTGGGCTTCGCCAATACCACCTTTTCCGACGCCGACTTTGGCGCAGTAGGCATCGTACTGGGCAATCTGGCGCGCTACCTGTCGCCGCTGGCGATCACCGGCCTGGTGGTGGCTATTTTTGCCCTGCTGGTGCTGTTCAACTATGCGGTGAAAGCGAAGGGCGCCGCGCAGAATCCGGAGGTAAAAGAATGAGTACGATTGCTGAAGTTACTCAGCTGGCGCGCGATATCCGCGTCGCGACGCTTAAGTCTCTCACCCATCTCGGCTTCGGCCACTACGGCGGCAGCATGTCGGTAGTGGAGACGCTGGCGGTCCTTTACGGCGACGTAATGCGTATCGATCCCGGCGACCCCGACTGGCCGGGGCGGGACTACTTTGTGCTGTCAAAAGGGCACGCCGGTCCGGCGCTGTACAGCACGCTGGCGATCAAGGGCTATTTTCCGGTCGCAGAGCTGGACACGCTGAATCAGAACGGCACCCGGTTGCCCAGCCATCCCGACAGGCTCAAAACCCGCGGCGTTGACGCCACGACCGGTTCGCTGGGGCAGGGCATCTCCATTGCCGGCGGCATGGCGCTGTCGCACAAGCTTGCCGGGCGTACGAATCGCGTGTTCTGCATCGTCGGCGACGGCGAGCTGAACGAGGGCCAGTGCTGGGAAGCGTTTCAGTTTATCGCCCACCACCGGCTCAACAATCTGACGGTTTTTGTCGACTGGAACAAGCAGCAGTTGGACGGCACGCTCGACGAGATAATCAGCCCCTTCAACCTGGCGGAGAAATTTGCCGCCTTCGGGTTTGATGCCGTGACCGTTAAAGGCGACGATATTCCCGGCCTGCTGGCGGCGGTGAAGCCGGTGCCGGACGCCGGCGCCCGGCCGAAAGTAGTGATCCTCGACAGTATCAAAGGGCAGGGCGTGCCCTGTCTTGAACGGCTGGCCAATTCGCACCACCTGCGCCTGACGCCGGAGATGACGCAGACCCTGAATGACGCTATCGCGCAGCTGGAGGCTACCCATGATTAAGCTCGCACCCGTAGGAGAAAAAGACGCCGTTGAGATGCGCAAGGTGTACGCTGGTTTTGTCGCTGAACAGATCGAGGCCGGCAGCGGCATCATCGCGCTTGAGGCGGATCTGATGAGTTCCATGGCGATGGACGGCGTGCAGAAGAGATATCCGCAGGAGGTCATCAACTGCGGGATCATGGAGGCCAACGTCATCGGCACCGCCGCCGGACTGGCGCTGACCGGGCGTAAGCCCTTCGTCCACACCTTCACCGCCTTCGCCAGCCGCCGCTGTTTTGACCAGCTGTTTATGTCCCTCGACTACCAGCGCAATAACGTCAAGGTGATCGCCTCCGATGCGGGCGTCACCGCCTGCCACAACGGCGGCACCCATATGTCGTTTGAGGATATGGGCATCGTGCGCGGTCTGGCGCACTCGGTGGTGCTGGAAGTCACGGACGCCACCATGTTTAAGGCTATCCTCAATCAGCTTATCGACCTGGAGGGCTTTTACTGGCTGCGCACCATCCGCAAGCAGGCGCCGGCGATTTACCGGGAAGGCTCCACCTTCACTATCGGCAAAGGCAACGTCCTGCGCGAAGGGGACGATATTACGCTGATTGCCAACGGTATTATGGTCGCAGAGGCGCTGGAGGCGGCGCGCAGGCTGGAGCAGGAGGGCGTCAGCGCCGCCGTGATCGACATGTTTACCCTCAAGCCCATCGACCGCATGCTGGTGAGAAACTACGCCGAGAAAACCGGACGTATCGTGACCTGCGAGAATCACAGTATCCACAACGGCCTCGGGTCGGCGGTCGCCGAAGTGCTGGTGGAAACCTGCCCGGTGCCGATGCGCCGGGTGGGTGTTAAAGAGCGCTATGGCCAGGTCGGGACGCAGGATTTTCTGCAGCGGGAGTACGGTCTGACGGCGGAGGATATTGTGAAGGCGGCAAGGGAGCTGCTGTAGCGGTAAATAAAAAGGGCAGCTCATCGCTGCCCTTAGTCTGTGGTGCTGATATTACTGCTGCTGCTGCGCAGACTGAATCGCCGTCAGGGCGATGGTGTAGACGATATCGTCTACCAGCGCGCCGCGGGAGAGGTCGTTGACAGGCTTACGCATACCCTGCAGCATCGGCCCGATGGAGATCAGGTCGGCAGAGCGCTGTACCGCTTTATAGGTGGTGTTACCGGTGTTCAGATCCGGGAAGATGAACACGGTAGCGCGACCGGCAACCGGCGAGTTCGGCGCTTTGGACTTGGCAACGTCTGCCATGACTGCGGCGTCATACTGCAGCGGGCCGTCGATAACCAGATCCGGACGTTTTTCCTGCGCCAGGCGGGTGGCTTCACGCACTTTCTCAACGTCGCTACCCTGGCCGGAGGTGCCGGTGGAGTAGGAGAGCATCGCCACGCGCGGGTCGATACCGAACGCTTTCGCGGAATCGGCAGACTGAATCGCGATTTCGGCCAGCTGTTCTGCGGTCGGATCCGGGTTGATCGCGCAGTCGCCGTAAACGTAAACCTGTTCCGGCAGCAGCATGAAGAACACGGAGGAGACCAGCGAGCTGCCCGGGGCCGTTTTAATCAGCTGCAGCGGCGGACGGATGGTGTTGGCGGTGGTGTGAACCGCGCCGGAAACCAGGCCGTCAACTTCGTCCTGCTCAAGCATCATGGTGCCGAGTACAACGTTGTCTTCCAGCTGTTCGCGGGCAACGGCTTCGGTCATGCCCTTGTTCTTACGCAGCTCAACCAGGCGAGCCACGTAGCTTTCGCGCACCACGTCCGGATCGACGATTTCGATACCGGCGCCCAGCTCAACGCCTTGGTCAGCCGCAACGCGGTTGATTTCGTCAGGGTTGCCCAGCAGCACGCAGGTCGCAATACCGCGCTCGGCGCAGATAGAGGCGGCCTTCACGGTACGCGGTTCGTCGCCTTCCGGCAGCACCACGCGTTTGCCCGCTTTGCGCGCCAGCTCGGTCAGCTCATAGCGGAACGCCGGCGGAGAGAGGCGGCGGCTGCGCTCGGAGGTCGCGGTCAGGGAGTCGATCCACTGCGCGTCGATGTGGCTTGCCACATACTCCTGCACTTTCTCAATGCGCTGATGGTCGTCAGCCGGCACTTCCAGGTTGAAGCTCTGCAGGCTCAGCGAGGTCTGCCAGGTGTTGGTGTTGACCATGAATACCGGCAGGCCGGTGGCGAATGCGCGTTCACACAGCTTGCTGATGCGGGCGTCCATTTCGTAGCCGCCGGTCAGCAGGATAGCGCCGATCTCAACGCCGTTCATCGCCGCCAGGCAGGCCGCAACCAGTACGTCAGGACGGTCTGCGGAGGTCACCAGCAGGGAGCCCGCGCGGAAGTGCTCCAGCATGTGCGGAATGCTGCGCGCGCAGAAGGTTACGGACTTCACGCGGCGGGTGTTGATGTCGCCTTCGTTGATCACGGTCGCGTTCAGGTGACGGGCCATGTCGATAGCGCGGGTGGCGATCAGATCGAAGCTCCACGGCACGGTACCCAGTACCGGCAGCGGGCTGGCGGCTTTCAGTTCAGCCGGATCGAGCTTCACGACTTTCGCTTTCGAAGAGTCGTCAAAAATCTCGGACAGGTCCGGGCGGGTGCGGCCCTGTTCGTCAACCGGTGCGTTCAGCTTGTTGATGATAACGCCGGTGATGTTGCTGTTTTTCGCGCCGCCGAAGCCGCTGCGAACCAGCTCCAGGCGCTCGGTGAGCTCGGCCTGGGTGTCAGTGCCCTGAGACATCACGAAGACGATTTCGGCGTTCAGCGTCTTGGCAATTTCATAGTTCAGCGCCTGGGCAAACTGATGCTTGCGGGTCGGCACCAGACCTTCAACCAGCACCACTTCCGCGTCCTGCGCGTTAGCGTGATAGTTGGCGATGATCTCTTCCATCAGCACGTCTTTCTGGTTGCTGGAGAGCAGAGACTCGACGTGGCTCATCTTCAGCGGTTCGGCCGCCGGAAGGTTAGAGTTGGCACGCACGATGGTGGTGGTCTGGTCTGGCGCATCGCCACCGGAGCGCGGCTGGGCGATAGGTTTGAAGACGCTCAGACGAACGCCTTTACGTTCCATAGCGCGGATCACGCCGAGGCTGACGCTGGTCAGGCCGACGCTGGTTCCGGTAGGGATCAGCATAATAGTACGGGACACGATATATCCTCTTTCGTTACCGCCAGTAGGGGGCGGGATACAAAACAGCACCGCCAGCTAGGCTGGCGGTGTGAAATCAGGCAGTCAGGCGGGCTGCGTCTTGTGCGATAACCAGCTCTTCGTTGGTCGGGATAACCACCGCCGGGCGGGTGCCTTCTTTGTTGATGAAACCGGTGTTGCCGAAGCGGGCGGCCAGGTTGCGTTCGTGATCGACTTCAAAGCCGAGAACGCCCAGTTTGCCCAGAGTCAGCTCACGCACCATCGCCGCGTTTTCACCGATACCGCCGGTGAAGATCACGCCATCCAGGCGACCTTCCATCAGCGCAGTGTAGGAGCCGATGTACTTCGCCAGGCGGTGGCAGTAGACGTCCATCGCGCGCTTGGCATCTTCTTTGGTCTGGTAGTTGTCTTCGACATAGCGGCAGTCGCTGGTGACTTCGGTCAGACCCAGCAGGCCGGACTCTTTGGTCAGCAGCTTGTTGATCGCTTCCACGCTCATACCCAGGGTATCGTGCAGGTGGAAAACGATGGCCGGGTCGATGTCACCGGAGCGGGTGCCCATGACCAGGCCTTCCAGCGGAGTCAGGCCCATGGAGGTATCTACGCACTTGCCGTTGCGGATAGCGGAAACGGAACCGCCGTTGCCGAGGTGGCAGGTGATGATGTTCAGCTCGTCAACCGGCTTGTTCAGCACTTTAGCGGCTTCCTGAGTCACGAAGAAGTGGCTGGTGCCGTGGGCGCCGTAGCGGCGGATGCCGTGCTCTTTATACAGGCTGTACGGCAGGGCATACAGGTAGGACTCTTCCGGCATGGTCTGATGGAACGCGGTGTCGAAAACGGCCACGTTCTTATCTTTCAGGTTCGGGAAGGATTTCAGCGCTTCGGCGATGCCGATCAGGTGAGCCGGGTTGTGCAGCGGTGCGAAAGAGGCGGCGTCTTTGATGCCCTGGATAACGGAGTCGTCGATAACCACGGAGCGGGTGTACTTTTCACCGCCGTGAACGATACGGTGACCAATCGCAGTCAGCTGAGCAGACAGTTCTGGTTTTTGTGCCAGAATCGTGTTAACGATAAAGTTCAGCGCTTCACTGTGAGCGGCGCCGGCACCTAAGGCCGCTTCCTGTTTGCTGCCGTCCATTTTCCATTTGATACGAGCTTCCGGCAGATGGAAACACTCGGCTAAACCAGAAAGGAACTCTTCACCGTTGTTAGCGTCAATGATGGCGAATTTCAGGGAAGAGCTACCGCAGTTCAGAACCAGTACTAACTTACTCGACATGGAAGTACCTACTTTTATCTTAAATGGCTAAAAAAACGTCAGTGGGTCACAGAGCGTAGCGCATCGGGACGCTGACATTTATGATTAACATCATGCCTGAGACTTTTAGCGGGCATGATGATAGAAAAAAGGGATGGCTCACCATCCAGTTTTGCACAATTTTCCAGCAGTGCTGGATTATGCGATAATCAGACAAATCTTGTGGGTGGATCTGTGCCCATTCCAGGCGGCACAGAATACCTGATTGTCTGTTTCTTGCCAAAATCTTTTGAACGTTGTCATACAGAGTTGCTGTTTTGCACATTTTTTTGAATTTTTATCTGAGAAGTTGAGGTAAGCCATGTCGACACCCGAACACCCGGTCCGTTTTTTTAGCCTGTTTCGCCGGGGGCAGCACTATGCGAAGACGTGGCCGCTGGACAAACGCCTTGCGCCGGTGTTTGTCGAAAACCGCACCATCCGCGCCACCCGCTACGCGATCCGCTTTATGCCGCCCGTCGCCATCTTCACGCTCTGCTGGCAAATCGCCCTCGGCGGCCAGCTTGGCCCGGCGGTGGCCACCGCACTGTTTGCGCTGAGCCTGCCGATGCAGGGGCTATGGTGGCTTGGCAAGCGCTCGGTAACGCCGCTGCCGCCGACCATTTTGAGCTGGTTTTATGACGTACGCGGTAAGCTGGAGGAGGCCGGGCAGGCCCTGGCGCCGGTGAAGGGGAAGCCGGATTACCAGGCGTTGGCTGACACGCTTAAGCGCGCCTTCAAACAACTGGATAAAACTTTCCTTGATGATTTGTAATCCGCCCCCGAAAACGCATATAAAAGAAGGCACATAGTTTATGTGCCTCTTTTTTTATGCCCGGCGCAACCCAGAACAGGAGTGGAAAAAATGGAAATGACCAACGCCCAGCGTCTGATTTTGTCGAATCAGTACAAGATGATGACCATGTTGGATCCCGATAACGCCGAGCGCTATCGTCGCCTGCAGACGATTATTGAGCGCGGCTACGGCCTGCAGATGCGCGAACTGGACCGCGACTTCGGTGAGCTGACGGAAGAGACCTGCCGCACCGTTATCGACATTATGGAGATGTATCACGCGCTGCACGTCTCCTGGACCAACCTCAAGGACGGGACCTCCATTGACGAGCGCCGGGTCACCTTCCTCGGCTTCGATGCCGCCACCGAGGCCCGCTATCTCGGCTACGTGCGCTTTATGGTTAACACCGAAGGGCGCTATACCCATTTCGATGCCGGGACCCACGGTTTCAACGCCCAGACGCCGATGTGGGAGAAGTACCAGCGCATGCTCGGCGCCTGGCACGCCTGTCCGCGCCAGTACCATCTGAGCGGCAATGAAATTAACCAAATCATCAATGCCTGACGGAGGCCGCTTTGCGCTGTAAGGGTTTTTTATTCGATCTTGACGGGACGCTGGTGAATTCTCTGCCGGTGGTGGAGCGTTCATGGTGCCGCTGGGCGGACCGCCACGGCCTGAGCCACGCCGACGTGCTTAATTTTATTCACGGCAAGCAGGCCATTACCTCCCTGCGCCACTTTCTGCCGGATGCGGATGACGCACTGCTGCAGGCCGAGTTTTCCTGGCTTGAGAAGATTGAGGCCGAAGACATTGACGGCATCACCGCGCTGCCGGGGGCGCTGGCGCTGCTCAATCGCCTTGATGAGCAGCAGATCCCCTGGGCTATCGTCACCTCCGGCTCGGTGCCGGTGGCCCACGCCCGCCACGCGGCGGCCGGGCTGCCGCAGCCGGCAGTCTTCGTCACGGCGGAGCAGGTGGCGCGCGGTAAGCCCGAGCCGGATGCCTATCTCTTAGGGGCAAAAGGTCTCGGGCTGGCGCCGGCGGAGTGTGCGGTGGTGGAAGATGCGGCCGCCGGCGTGCTCTCCGGGCTGGCGGCAGGCTGTCGGGTGATTGCGGTGAACGTGCCGGCGGAGGCTCCCCGGCTGGATGAGGCGGATTATGTGCTGACTTCGCTAACGCAGATCGAGGTCCATAAAGACGCGGGCGGTCTGGTACAGGTGGACCTGAAAGCCTGATGCTTCGCCCCGCGCTGCGGGGCTTTTTAACCTCTCAACGCAGACAAGGACAGGTTGTGAACGGTGAACTGATTTGGGTGCTCTGCCTGCTTGCGGCGGCAGTGGTGCTTTTTGCCACCGGCAAAATTCGCATGGATGCGGTGGCGCTGCTGATTATCGTGGCGTTTGTGCTTAGCGGTACGCTGACTCTGAGCGAGGCCTTTTCCGGCTTCAGCGACCCCAACGTTATTCTGATTGCCGCGCTGTTTATTATCGGCGACGGCCTGGTGCGCACCGGCGTGGCGACGCAGATGGGCTCCTGGCTGGTGAAGGTGGCCGGCAACAGCGAAGTGAAGATGCTGGTGTTCCTGATGCTCACCGTCGCCGGTCTGGGGGCGTTTATGAGCTCCACCGGGGTGGTGGCCATCTTTATTCCGGTGGTGCTCAGCGTCTGTATGCGGATGAACACCTCGCCGTCGCGGTTGATGATGCCGCTCAGCTTCGCCGGGCTTATCAGCGGCATGATGACCATCGTCGCCACGCCGCCTAACCTGGTAATTAACAGCGAACTTATCCGCGAAGGGCTGCACGGCTTCAGCTTTTTCAGCGTCACGCCTATTGGCCTCGTGGTACTGCTGCTCGGCATTCTCTATATGCTGCTGATGCGCTTTATGCTCAAGGGCAGCGACGGCGAGCAGAAGCACGACAAGCGCCGCACCTTTCGCGATCTGATCAAAGAGTATCGGCTCAACGGCCGGGCGCGGCGGCTGGCGATCCGCCCCGGCTCGCCGCTGTTGGGGCAGCGGCTGGACGATCTCAAACTGCGCGAGCGCTACGGCGCCAACGTGATAGGCGTCGAGCGCTGGCGCCGCTTTCGCCGGGTGATCGTCAACGTTAACGGCGTCTCCGAGTTTCACGCCCGCGACGTACTGCTGATCGATATGTCGGCGGCGGACATTGATCTGCGCGAGTTCTGTACGGAGCAGATGCTGGAGCCGATGGTGCTGCGCGGAGAGTACTTCTCCGATCGGGCGCTGGACGTGGGCATGGCGGAGATTTCGCTGATCCCCGGCTCCGAGCTGGAGGGGAAAACCGTACGCGAAATGGGCTTTCGCACCCGCTTTGGCCTTAACGTCGTCGGCCTCAAGCGCCAGGGGCTGGCGGTGGAGGGGGCGGTGGTCGATGAGTCGGTCGCCCTCGGCGATATCCTGCTGGTGGTTGGTAACTGGAAGCAGATCGCCGCCCTGTCGCAGCAGGGGCGCGACTTCGTGGTGCACAACATGCCGATAGAGGTTAACGACGCCTCGCCAGCCCACAGCCAGGCGCCGCACGCCATCTTCTGCCTGGTGCTGATGGTCGCCCTGATGCTGACCGACGAAATTCCCAATCCGATTGCGGCGATTATCGCCTGCCTGCTAATGGGCCGGTTCCGCTGCATTGACGCCGAGAGCGCCTATAAGGCCATTCACTGGCCGAGCATTATCCTGATCGTCGGCATGATGCCGTTTGCGCTGGCGCTGCAGAAAACCGGCGGCGTTGACCTGGTGGTGCGCGGCCTGATGGATATCGGCGGCGGTCAGGGGCCTTACCTGATGCTGATCTGCCTGTTCGTGATGTGCGCCACCATTGGTCTGTTTATCTCCAACACCGCCACGGCGGTGCTGATGGCGCCGATTGCGCTGGCGGCGGCGAAATCAATGGGCGTTTCGCCCTATCCGTTTGCGATGATGGTGGCGATGGCGGCGTCGGCGGCGTTTATGACGCCGGTCTCTTCGCCGGTGAATACTCTGGTGCTCGGGCCGGGGAAATATTCCTTCAGCGACTTCGTGAAAATTGGCGTGCCGTTCACCGTACTGGTGATGGTGGTCTGCGTAGTGCTGATCCCGGTGCTGTTCCCGTTCTGATTATTCCGGCTGGTCGGCAGGCCCGCCGGGTTTCCAGGAATATACTTTGACTAAAAAAGCGGTTTGCTTATCGCCAATTTTTTATTTTCGGCCGCCTTCCGGGCGGTGGAGGACTATTTGGTGATTGAAACCTATTAATCCCTCTTGTTATTTTTGATGTCACCCGTCCCTCAATCTTAAGCATTCCTGATTATTATCTCTCCGTTATTTTCCCTCTGTAAATTCACATTTATTTAACCAGGTGATCTGGTTCAACATTCGGCGGTTGTTGCCGATTTTTGTTATTTCCCGCCGCCAAGAGCGCCTAGCATAGAGACAATTCTTAAAAGGAGAGGGCGATGGAGAAGGAGCGCATCATCCAGGAATTCGTTCCCGGCAAGCAGGTCACTCTGGCGCACATGATTGCGCATCCGGGCCAGGATCTGGCGAAAAAAATTGGCGTTCCCGGCGCCGAGGCCATCGGCATTATGACCCTGACGCCCGGCGAAACCGCGATGATCGCAGGCGATCTCGCCACCAAGGCCGCCGGGGTTGAGATTGGTTTTCTCGATCGGTTTACCGGCGCGCTGGTGGTCTACGGCTCGGTGGGGGCGGTGGAAGAGGCGCTGGCCCAGACCGTGCGCGGATTAAGTCAGATGCTGCACTACGCCATTTGCGACATTACCCGCAGCTAGGGGAGTTCTCAGAATGAAGCGGATCGTCTTTGTCGGCGACGTCGGGGCCGGAAAAACCACGCTATTTAATGCGCTGTATGGAAACTTCGCGCCGGCGCGAAAAACGCAGGCGGTGGAGTTTAATGAGGCGGGCTGCGTCGATACGCCGGGAGAATATTTCAGCCATCCCCGGCTGTACCATGCGCTGATTAGCACCCTGGCCGACTGCGCGGCGCTGATTTATGTCCATGCGGCAAATAATCGCGAGTGCAGAATTCCGGCCGGGCTGCTGACGATATATCCCCACCTGCGCCGGATTGCGGTCATCAGTAAAGCCGACGCCGCCGATGCGGATATTCCCGCCGCCCGCGAGCTGCTCTCTTCATATCATTTTGCTGAGCCGATATTTGTCATTAACAGCCTGAATGCGGATGACGTCCGGCCCCTGAAACAGTATTTGGCCTCACTTGACAGCCAGTAAAAGGAATATCCGATGAAAAAATTGATCACCGCCAACGATATTCGCAATGCGCACGCCGCCGGGCAAACTCGCCTTGAGGTCGTGCTGAAGGCAAGCATCGTCACGCCGGAAGCCTACGTGGTGGCCGAACAGCTGGGCTTTGTGATTTGCGAGGCCAGCGAGGCCAGCGAGGCACCGCCAGGCTCCCCGGCGGAAGCGCCGGTCTCCTCCGCCGAACGGCAAAAAATTCGCGAGTGCATTCTCGCCCGGCTGCCGGAGGGCAGCGTTACCGAAAGCCTGATTGCGCAGCTGGTGGATAAGGTGGTTCAGGAGCAGGAGGCCAGGGCGCAGAAGCCCGCCGACGCCGCGCCGGACGCCCAGAGCTTTCGCAGCGTCACCGGCAAAGGCGGCATCAAAGTCGTTGACGGCAGCTCGGTAAAATTTGGCAATTTTGACGGCGCCGCGCCGTACCGGGTGGGCATTGCGGATCTTATCACCGCTCAGGACAACAGCAGCATGGCCGCCGGGTTTATGCAGTGGGAAAAAGCGTTTTTTCCGTGGACGCTCAACTACGACGAAGTGGATCTGGTACTCGACGGCGAACTGCACGTGCGCCACGAGGGCGAGACGATGATCGCCAAAGCCGGGGACGTGATGTTCATTCCCAAAGGCTCCGCCATTGAGTTTGGCACCCCGACCACGGTTCGCTTCCTCTACGTCGCCTGGCCCGCCAACTGGCAGACGTGCTGAGGAGAGACGCCATGACTTTTATCACCGAAGACTGGCTGCGGGACAACTTTACGCTGAGCGAGGGCAGCGAAATTCACCTGCCCGCCGACAGCCGGATGACGCCCTCCGCCCGCGAGCTGATTGAAGGCCGCCATCTGCAGGTGAAATTCCAGGACAGGCAGGGGCGCCTGTTTGTGGAGACCGGCAGCGCGGATAAGGCGACGCCGGATCTGCGCGCCGTACACGGACTGACCAGCCGGGATAAAGCGGAAACCGCCGGCTGCGAGCTGTGCCACCAGCCGGTGGCCGTCAAGCCCGACACGCTGACGCACCTCAACGCCCACGTCATGGTGGCGAAAAACGACCCGCGGCTGGCGTTTCGCGCCGCGCTGGACGCCACCATCGCTGAGGCGGTCTGGCTGCAGATCGAATTTGCCCAGACGCCGCTCAGGGGCTGGCTGGCGGATATCCGCTCGGTGCTGGGCAATATTATGCGCGCGGACGCCCTCGGCGAGCCGATGGCGGAGCAGCGCATCGGCGAGTTGACCGCCGACGAACTGCACCGGCTTTCCCACCAGCCGCTGAAGTACCTCGGCCACGACCACATTGTGCCGGACGTCAGCCACGGGCGGAGCGCGGCGATGCTCAATCTGCTGCGCAGCAAAATTCGCGAGGCGGAGATTGCCGCCGCCCGCATCTATATCGACGCCGGCTTTCAGGTGACCCGCCCGGACATCATGCAGGCCCTGAACCGCCTCTCCAGCGCGGTCTATGTCCTGATGGTAATGGCGGTGCGCGAAGGCGGCGTGATGTCCGGCCAGGCGCTGAAGCAGGCGCTCAGCGGGGGAGGGGTCCATGCTGATTGAACGATGCCGCCAGCTGGCGCAGAAGAAGCCGCCGCGCGTGGTGCTGCCGGACGCGCTGGATCCGCGGGCAATCGACGCCGCCCGCTACTTAAAGCAGAACGGCCTCGCGGAGCCGGTGCTGCTCGCCAACCCCTTCGCCCTGCGCGATCTTGCGCTGCGCACCGGGGTGATTATCGACGGGCTGGCGACGCTCGATCCTGAAAGCGCCCGCCAGTGGCGGGCCGAGTTCGCCGCCCGCATGACGGCGCGTCTTGGCGAAAAAACGCCGCCGGAGCCGGATCGGCTGATGCGTAAGCCGCTGTGGTTTGCCGCCGGGATGGTAGCGGCCGGAAAAGCGGATTTATGCATCGGGGGCAATATCTCTTCTACCGCCGATGTGCTGCGGGCCGGACTGAAGGTGATTGGCCTCAAGCCGGGGGTAAAAACGCTCTCTTCCCTGTTCATCATGCTGCCGCCCGACGGCAGCGACAACATTCTCGGCTTTGCCGACTGCAGCGTGGTGCCGCAGCCGACTCCGGTGCAGCTGGCGGATATCGCGCTCAGCAGCGCGGAGACCTTTACCGCCATTACCGGCCAGACCGCCCGGGTAGCGATGCTCTCCTTCTCCACGGCGGGCAGCGCGAAGCACCCCAACGTGGCGGCGGTGCAGCAGGCGGTAGAGATGGTCCACGCCCGCGCGCCCTTGCTGATGGCGGACGGCGAGCTGCAGTTTGACGCCGCCTTCGTGCCGTCCGTGGCGGCGCAGAAGGCCCCCAACAGCGAGCTGAAGGGGCAGGCAAACATCATGATATTTCCCTCCCTGGAGGCGGGGAATATCGGCTACAAAATCGCCCAGCGCCTCGGCGGCTACCGCGCGCTCGGGCCGATCATTCAGGGTCTGAACGCCCCGATGCACGATCTCTCCCGCGGCTGCTCGGCCCGGGACATTATCGAGCTGGTGCTGGTGGCGCAGACGCAGACAGGTCAGGCCGGCGACGCGGTATCCCGCCCGGCGGCAGAAAACGTTATGTAAACCGGTCCCTGATGGGATCTCAATGAGAGGAAAATATCATGGAAGCATTAGGACTGATCGAGACAAAGGGTCTGGTTGCCTTAATTGAAGCATCTGATGCGATGGTCAAAGCGGCCCGCGTGAAGCTGGTCGGCGTCAAGCAGATCGGCGGCGGCCTGGTCACCGCGATGGTGCGCGGCGACGTGGCGGCCTGTAAGGCGGCTACCGATGCCGGTGCCGCAGCGGCCCAGCGCATCGGCGAGCTGGTATCGGTGCACGTTATCCCGCGCCCGCACGGCGATCTGGAAGAGGTCTTTCCCATCAAAATGTCCGGCGATAAGTCCATCGATTAATCGCCGCTAGCGTGGCGCGCGTCTGACGCCACGCCGTTTTTAAGCTCTCCCGCATTTTTGGCCGCCGCCCTGGCGGCAGGGGAGCGTTTTACCTGAAATCTGCCGCGAACGCCGTTCCGGCCGCGCAAAAAGAGGGGGTGAACATGAAGCTTGCTGTGGTTATCGGACAAATCGTGTGCACCGTGCGTCACCCCGGACTGGAGTCCGACAAGCTGCTGCTGGTGGAGATGATTGACCGGGAGGGGCGACCTAACGGCGAGGTGGCGGTGGCGACCGACAGCATCGGCGCCGGTAACGGCGAGTGGGTGCTGATCGTCAGCGGCAGCTCGGCGCGGCGCGCCCAGCATCGGGAGACCTCGCCGGTCGATCTCAGCGTCATCGGCATCGTGGATGAGGCGGTTATGGGAAGTCAGGTGATTTTTCATAAATAGCCTGCCGCCGCGGGCCGCAGAAAGAGGTAGGGATGAACATGGATCAGAAAGAGATTGAGAATGTCGTCAGGGCGGTGATCGCCAGCATGACGACAGACGCGCCCGCCGCGCCGAAGCGGGCGGCGGGGCAGGATAACGGCTTCGGCGTGTTTGCCTCGCTGGACGATGCCGTGGCGGCGGCCAGCGCCGCCCACGGCGCGCTGAAAACCGTTGAGATGCGCAAGTGCTGCATTGAGGCGATTCGCCAGGCGGGCGTGCAGCACGCCCGCGAGCTGGCCGAGCTGGCCGTCGAAGAGACCGGCATGGGCCGCGTGGAAGATAAAGTCGCGAAAAATATCGCTCAGGCAAAAGGGACGCCCGGCGTCGAGTGCCTGCGCCCGGAAGTGCTGACCGGCGATCGCGGCCTGACGCTGATTGAGAATGCGCCCTGGGGCGTCATCGCCTCGGTTACTCCCTCCACCAACCCCGCCGCGACGGTGATCAATAACGCCATCAGCATGATCGCCGGGGGCAACAGCGTGGTCTTCGCCCCGCACCCGGCGGCGAAAAAGGTCTCCCATCTGGCCATTACGCTGCTCAACAAGGCGATAGTCGCCGCCGGCGGCCCCAACAATCTGCTGGTGACCGTCGCCGAACCGAACATCGAGACCGCGCAGCGCCTGTTTAAATACGCCGGCATTGGCCTGCTGGTAGTCACCGGCGGCGATGCGGTGGTGGAGTCGGCCCGCAAGCACACTAACAAGCGCCTCATCGCAGCCGGGGCCGGCAACCCGCCGGTGGTGGTCGATGAAACCGCCGACATTGCGAAGGCGGCGGCGTCCATCGTCCACGGCGCGTCGTTTGATAACAACATTATCTGCGCCGACGAGAAGGTGCTGATTGCCGTGGAGGCCATTGCCGACGAGCTCATCGCCGAAATGCAGCGCCGCGACGCCGTGCTGCTGACCCGCGAGCAGACGGCGAAGCTGCTGCCGCTGCTGCTGAAGAATATTGATGACAACGGCCACGGCACCGTCAGCCGCGACTGGGTGGGCCGCGACGCCGCCAGAATCGCCGCCGCCATCGGCCTGACCGTCCCGGCGCAGACCCGGCTGCTGCTCGCGGAAACCGATTGCCGGCATCCGTTTGCCGTCACCGAGCTGATGATGCCGGTGCTACCCGTGGTTCGCGTGAAGGATGTAGACCAGGCCATCGCGCTGGCGGTGACCCTGGAGGGCGGCTGCCACCACACCGCCGCCATGCACTCCAACAGCGTGCACAACATGAACCGCATGGCCAACGCCATTGATACCAGCATTTTTGTGAAAAACGGCCCCTGCATCGCCGGGTTAGGGCTGGGGGGCGAGGGCTGGACCACCATGACCATCACCACCCCGACCGGCGAGGGCGTGACCTGCGCGCGCACCTTCGTGCGCCTGCGCCGCTGCACGCTGGTGGACGCCTTCCGCATTGTGTAGGCCGCAGCAGAGAAGCGAGCGGCGCCCGCCGGGCGCCGCTTCAGAAGTGAATCGTTAACCGGAGGATTCCATGGAGCAACGCAATCAGGCATGGCTGGCTTCGCGCCTTGAGCGCGCGGCGGAACGCTGCAATCAGCCGCGGCCTGCGGACAATCGGGACGCGCCTCTGTGGCTGGGTATCGATCTCGGCACCTGCGACGTGGTGTCGATGGTGGTCAACGCCGCCGGCGAGCCGGTTGCCGTCTGCCTTGACTGGGCGGACGTGGTGCGCGACGGCGTGGTGTGGGACTTCTTCGGGGCGGTGACTATCGTCAGGCGGCACCTCGACGCGCTGGAGCTGCAGTTCGGGTTCCGCTTTGACGTGGCCGCCACCTCCTTCCCGCCCGGCACCGATCCGCGCATCTCGGTTAACGTGCTGGAGGCCGCCGGGCTGACCGTCTCCCGGGTGCTGGACGAGCCGTCGGCGGTGGCGGACATGATGGCCCTCGACAGGGCTGCGGTGGTGGATATCGGCGGCGGCACCACCGGCATCGCCATTGTGCAGCAGGGCGACATTGTCCGCTCCGGCGATGAGGCCACCGGCGGACACCATATCTCCCTGACCCTGGCGGGGAACCAGCGCATTCCGCTGGAAGAGGCCGAGCAGATGAAGCGCGAGCGCGGAGAGAGCATCTGGCCGGCGATCCGCCCGGTGTACGAAAAAATGGCGGACATCGTTGAAGCGCATATCGCCGGCGAGCCGGTGAGCGAACTCTGGCTGGCGGGCGGCTCCTGCATGCAGCCCGGCGTAAAGCCGCTATTTCAGGCGCGCTTTCCGCATCTTGAGGTGATTTTGCCTCAGCACGCGATTTTTATGACCCCGCTGGCGATCGCCGTCTGCGGCATTGAGCCGGAGGTGCGCCGTGCCGGATAACGCCTTTTCCGCAGAGATGATGCAGGCGGCGATATTTCAGGCGCTCGACGCCATGAACGCCAGCCGGGTGCGCGAGTTTTCCGTTCCGCCCACCACCCTTATCGGCCCGGGGGCCATCGGCCGCAGCGGCGACGTGCTGGCTGAGCGCGGGATCAAACGCGTCTTTGTCATGGTTGACGGCGCCCTGATGCAGTCGGGCCTGACCGACGTGCTGGAGCGCAATCTGGCCCGCTGCAACATCGGTTTTGACGTCTGGCCCTGCCCGCCGGGCGAGCCGACGGACGAGGCGGTTTTCACTACCGTGGCGCATCTGCACAAAGTGCAGTGCGACGGCATTATCGCCCTCGGCGGCGGCTCGGTGCTGGACGCCGCCAAGGCGGTGGCCGTGCTCGCCGCCAATCCGGATCTGCCGCTGACGGCGCTGTGCCCCGGCGCGGCGCTGGCGCCCCGGCTGCCGTTCATTGCTATTCCGACTACTGCGGGCACCGGCTCCGAGGCGACCAGCGTATCGGTGATCATCGAAGCGCAGGACCACATCAAGCACGTACTGACGCACGCTCAGCTGCTGCCGGATCTGGCGATTATCGACGCCTGCCTGACGCTCGGCGTGCCGCCGCAGGTGACGGCCATGACCGGCATCGATGCGCTCACCCACGCTATAGAGGCCTACGTGGCCAGCAACGTCACGCCGCTAACCCAGGCCCTGGCGCTGCGCGCCATCACCATGATAGGCCGCGCGCTGCCGGTTGCCGTGGGGCAGGGGCACGACATTAAGGCGCGGGAAGAGATGATGCTCGCCTCGTACATGGCGGGGATGGCGTTTTCCAACGCCGGGCTGGGGCTGTGTCACGCCATGGCCCACCAGATTGGCGCCGCCTACCGCATTGCGCACGGCTGGGCCAACGCCCTTCTGCTGCCATCGGTAATGCGCTTTAACCGCCTGGTCTGCAAGCAGGCGTACAGAGAAATTGGTCACGCTCTGACCCAGCGTCAGGTGACCGACACGGAGGCCATTGCGGCCGTCGAACAGCTGATTAGCGACGTGGAGCTTGCGCAACCCCTGCCATCACTGGGCGGGAAGCGCGAGGATTATGCCGGTTTTGCCACTGCAGCGCTGGAGGATATCTGCATCAAAACCAACCCGCGAGCGGTCACCGCGGCTCAGATTGCGGCGATTTACGAAACTGCCTGAGCTAACCATTGGACAGGCCTGTACCACAGGCGCGTAAGGAGTAGGGAATGGGCATTAATGAAATCATCATGTACATCATGATGTGTTTTATGTTGATTGCAGCCGTAGACCGCATCTTTAACCAGTTTGGCGGTTCGGAGGCGATCCTCGGCAAAATCGGGCTCGGCAAAGTCGGCAAAGGCATTGCCGGCTCCGGAGAGCAGTTTGAAGAGGGCTTTATGGCGATGGGGGCGCTGGGTCTGGCGATGGTCGGAATGACCGCCCTGGCGCCGGTGATTGCCGCCCTGCTCGGACCGGTGATCATCCCGCTGTATGAAATGCTGGGGGCCAACCCGTCGGTGTTTGCGGGCAGCATCCTGGCGATTGATATGGGCGGCTTCTTCCTCGCCAAAGAGCTGGCGGGCGGCGATACGGCGGCCTGGCTCTACTCCGGGGTGATGCTGGCCTCGATGATGGGGGCTACCATCGTCTTCTCCATTCCGGTGGCGCTCGGCATCATCGACAAAAAAGACCGCCGCTTCCTCGCGCTGGGGGTACTGGCGGGGATTGTTACCATTCCCGTCGGCTGCATCGCCGGCGGCATCGTCGCCAAGTTCTCCGGCGTGGAGTACAACGGTCAGGCGGTCGATTTCAGCATGACCATGCTGCTGATTAATATGATCCCGGTGCTGATCGTCGCGGCGCTGGTGTGCCTCGGCCTGAAGCTTATTCCGGAAAAAATGATCAACGGCTTCCAGATCTTCGCCAAAATACTGGTAGGGATCATCACGATTGGCCTCGCGGCGGCGGTGGCGAAATTTGTGGTGGGCTGGGAGCTGATCCCGGGCATGGATCCCATCTTTATGACCGCAGGCGACGTGCCGGGCGAGGTGATGCGCGCCATCGAAGTGATCGGCTCCATCTCCTGCGTGCTGCTCGGCGCCTACCCGATGGTGCTGCTGCTGACCCGCTGGTTTGAAAAATCGTTCGTGAAAGTGGGCAGCCTGCTGAACATCAACAACATCGCCGCCGGCGGCATGATCGCCACCCTGGCGAACAATATCCCGATGTTCGGCATGATGAAGAACATGGATGCCCGCGGGAAGGTGATCAACTGCGCCTTCTCCGTCTCGGCGGCCTTTGCGCTCGGGGATCACCTCGGGTTCGTGGCGGCCAACATGGCGCCGATGATTTTCCCGATGATCGTCGGCAAGCTGGTGGGCGGGGCGACGGCGATTGCCGTGGCTATCGTGATGATGCCGAAAAATATCGCTGAGGAAGAGGCTGCGGCCGCTCCTGCGGCGGAAACGGAGGAAAGTCACGCATGAAAACTCTCGAACTCTTGAGCGTCGGCATCGACGTTGGCACCACCACGACCCAGGTGATCTTTTCCCGACTCGCGCTGGTGAACCGCGCGGCGGTGTCGCAGGTGCCGAGCTATGAGTTCGTGGAGCGCAAAATTATCTGGCAGAGCCCGGTGCTGTTCACGCCGGTGGATAAAGACGGCCACCTGCGCGAAGCGGAGCTGCTGACGCTGGTGCTGGCGCAGTATCGTGACGCCGGTATTGAACCTGCGTCGATTGACTCCGGTGCGATCATCATCACCGGCGAAACGGCGAAAACCCGCAACGCCCGCCCGGCGGTGATGGCCCTGTCGCAGCAGCTGGGCGACTTCGTGGTGGCCACCGCCGGGCCGCACCTGGAGTCGGTGATCGCGGGCTTTGGCTCCGGGGCGCAGAGCCTGTCGGCGCAGACCCTGGGGCGGGTGCTGAACGTGGACATCGGCGGCGGCACCGCCAACTACGCCCTGTTTGACGCCGGGCAGGTGGCGGGTTCTGCCTGTCTTAACGTCGGGGGGCGGCTGTTTGAAACCGACGGCCAGGGCAGGGTCAGCTACGTGCACGCGCCCGGACGGCTGATCGCCCGCGACTGCTTTGGCGAGCAGGTGGATCCGATGTCGCTGACGCCGGCGCAGCTTAATACCGTGGCCGAGCGCATGAGCGGCCTGCTGTACGAGGTGATTGACGGCCATCTCTCCCCGCTGGGCCGCGCGCTGCTGATGACCGACCCGCTGCCCGCGCCCGGAACCTGCTACGCGGTGACGCTCTCGGGCGGGGTGGGGGAGTGCTACAGCCACCCGCAGCCGGACGGCGACTTCTCATTTGGCGATATCGGGCCGCTGCTGGCTCAGGCTATTCGCCGCAATCCGCAATTCAGCGCTCTGCCGATGCGGACGCCGGCCCAGACGGTGCGCGCCACCGTCATCGGCGCCGGGGCGCACACCCTGTCGCTGTCGGGCAGCACCATCTGGCTGGACCGTATTTCGCTGCCGGTGCGCAATATTCCGGTAGTGCACCCCGCGCTTGGGGGGAGCCGTGAGGACGATCTGGTCAGCACCTGGCGGCGGGCGCTGACCCAGATGGATCTCCACCCTGAGCGCGATCTTTACGCCCTGGCGCTGCCGGAGTCGCTGCCGACCAGCTATGCCTCCGTCCAGCGCTGCATTGACGCGCTGGCGCAGTTTAGCCAGGCGCATCCGAACCCGCTGCCGCTGCTGGTGATCGCCAGTCAGGATTTCGGCAAAGCGCTGGGCATGCTGCTGCGGCCGCTGATGGCGGGCCGCGAGCTGGCAGTTATCGACGAAGTTATCACCCACACGGGCGACTATATCGATATTGGCACGCCGCTGTTCGGCGGCGCCGTCGTCCCGGTGACGGTTAAATCACTCGCCTTTCCTTCCTGAGGGAACGTTATATGAAATTAAAAACCACGCTCTTTGGTCAGACCTATCAATTCCGCGACGTTAAGGACGTTCTCGCTAAGGCGAACGAGCTGCGCTCCGGGGACATCCTGGCGGGCGTTGCCGCCGCGACCTCCCAGGAGCGCGTCGCGGCCAAGCAGGTGCTGGCTAACCTGACCATCGCGGATATCCGCAACAATCCGGTTGTGCCTTACGAAGAGGACTGCGTTACGCGTCTTATCCAGGACGATATTAATGAGGCGGAATACAGCCGCATCAAGAACTGGAGCATCGGCGAACTGCGCGAACACGTGCTGAGCGATACCACTTCGCTGGACGACATCAACCTGCTGCGCAAAGGGCTGACCTCCGAGGTTATTGCCGGGGTGGCAAAGATTTGCTCCAACGCCGATCTGATTTACGGCGCGAAAAAGAGCCCGGTCGTCAAATACGCGAATACCACCATCGGCCTGCCGGGGCACTTCTGCGCACGCTTGCAGCCTAACGATACCCGCGATGACGTGCAGAGTATCAGCGCGCAGATTTATGAGGGGCTCTCCTATGGCGTCGGCGACGCGGTTATCGGCGTCAACCCGGTGACGGATGATGTGGATAACCTTAGCCGCGTTCTGGATACCGTGTACGGCATTATCGATAAATTCGCTATTCCGACCCAGGGCTGCGTGCTGTCCCACGTGACGACGCAGATGGAGGCCATCAGGCGCGGTGCGCCGGGAGGCCTGATCTTCCAGAGCATCTGCGGCAGTGAGAAAGGCCTGCGTGAATTTGGCGTTGAGCTGGAGATGCTGGATGAAGCCCGTCACGTCGGGGCGCAGTATAACCGCATCGCGGGCCCGAACTGCCTCTATTTTGAAACCGGGCAGGGGTCAGCCCTCTCTGCGGGGGCGCATTACGGTGCCGATCAGGTGACGATGGAGGCGCGTAACTACGGTCTGGCAAGGCACTACGATCCTTTCCTCGTGAATACCGTGGTGGGCTTCATCGGGCCGGAATATCTCTATAACGACAAGCAGATTATTCGCGCCGGGCTGGAGGACCACTTTATGGGCAAGCTCAGCGGTATCTCGATGGGCTGCGACTGCTGCTATACCAATCACGCCGATGCCGACCAGAACCTTAACGAAAACCTGATGATTCTGCTCGCCACTGCGGGGTGCAACTACATCATGGGTATGCCGCTTGGCGATGACATCATGCTGAACTACCAGACCACCGCATTCCACGATACGGCGACCGTGCGTCAGCTGCTCAACCTGCGTCCGGCGCCGGAGTTTGAAGCCTGGCTGGAAAAAATGGGCCTGATGGAAAACGGGCGTCTGACTCAGCGTGCCGGCGATCCGTCGCTGTTCTTCTGATTGTTGAGGGAAACCACCATGGATCAAAAACAAATTAACGATATCGTCCGCAGCGTGATGGCGCAGATGGGCATCAGCGGGACTCCTGAGGATGCGTCGGCTCCTGCGGTTCAGCCCTCCGCCAGCGTGGAGTCCGTTGCGCTGGATCTCGGCTCGCCGGAGGCGAAGCAGTGGATCGGCGTCGAGAACCCGCACCGGGCCGAAGTATTGCAGGAGCTGCGCAACAGCACCGCCTCCCGGGTCTGCTCCGGCCGCGCCGGGGTGCGTCCGCGCACCCAGAGCCTGCTGCGCTTTCTGGCGGACCACTCCCGCTCCAAGGATACGGTGCTGAAGGAGGTCCCGGCTGAGTGGGTAGCAAGCAAGGGGCTACTGGCGCTGCAGTCTGAGATTACCGACAAGAATCAGTATCTGACCCGCCCGGATATGGGGCGCATTCTGAGCCCGGCGTCCGTCGAGCAGTTGAAAAGCCAGTGCGTTCAGGCGCCTGACGTGCAGGTGGTGGTCTCTGACGGCCTCTCCACGGATGCGGTCACCGCCAACTACGACGAGATCCTGCCGCCGCTGATGAAGGGCCTGGAGCAGGCCGGCCTCAAGGTCGGCACGCCGATGTTCGTCCGCTACGGGCGCGTCAAGATTGAGGATCAGATAGGCGAAACGCTGGGGGCGAAAGTGGTGGTGCTGCTGGTGGGCGAGCGTCCCGGGCTGGGGCAGTCCGAGAGCCTCTCCTGCTATGCGGTGTATGCCCCGACGGTAGCAAAGACCGTGGAAGCCGACCGCACCTGCATCTCGAACATCCACCGCGCCGGTACGCCGCCAGTGGAAGCGGCGGCGGTGATCGTCGACCTGGCCAAACGTATGCTGGAGCAGAAGGCGTCCGGCATCAACATGAACCGCTAACGGGGAACTGAACATGCCTGCATTAGATCTTATCCGACCGAGCGTCACCGCCATGCGCCTGATCGCTAACGCCCACCGGGATTTCTGCCGCGAGCTGAACCTGCCTGAGCATATCCGCAGCCTGGGTCTCATCACCGCCGACTCTGACGACGTGGCCTACATCGCCGCCGATGAGGCCACCAAACAGGCGCTGGTCGAGGTGGTGTACGGGCGTTCGCTGTACGCCGGGGCAGCCCATTCCCCGTCGCCGACGTCCGGTGAAGTGATGATCATCCTCGGCGGGCCGAACCCGGCGGAAGTGCGCGCCGGGCTGGACGCGATGGTCGCCAATATTGAGTCCGGCGCGGCGTTCCGCTGGGCCAACGATAAAGAGGACACCGCCTTTTTGTCGCACCTCGTCTCCCGCACCGGCTCTTATCTCTCTGCCGGAGACAAGATCCGCCCCGGCGATCCGATCGCCTATCTGGTGGCTCCGCCGCTGGAGGCCACTTTCGGCATCGACGCCGCGCTGAAGGCGGCGGACGTGGAGCTTGCCACCTACGTGCCGCCGCCGTCGGAAACCAACTACTCTGCGGCCTTCCTGACCGGCAGCCAGGCCGCCTGCCAGGCGGCGTGCAACGCCTTCACCGAGGCGGTGCTGGATATTGCCCGCAACCCGGTTCAGCGCGCGTAGTCATTAAGACAGGAGAAAGGCCATGATCGATTCGTTGGGCTTGCTGGAGGTGTACGGTCTGGCGTCAGGCATTGAGGCCGCGGATGCAATGTTGAAGTCGGCCAATGTCCGCATCCTTAATTATGAAATGCTGATCCCCGGGATGATCACCCTCGTGGTGGAGGGGGATCTGGCCTCCTGCCGCGCCGCGCTGGATGCGGGCGCGGCGGCGGCATCGCGCGGCGGGAAGGTGATCGGCCATAAAGTAATAGGCCGTCCCGACGGCGATACCGAGTGGCTGGTCAGCGGCTTCAGCGGCGTGCCGGTGAAGATAACGCTGGCTCCGGAGCCGGCGCCGCAGGCAGAGCGCGCGCCGCAGCCTGACGCCGACGCGACGCTGGCTTACGTGGCGGCGCAGGCGCGGCAGGGCGTCACCGCCAGCGAAGCGGCGGCCCATTTCGGCTGCCCGGTGGAGGCGAGCCGTACGGCGCTGGAAAGCCTGTTCGCGGAGGGGAAACTGCGCAAGCGCAGCAGCCGCTACCGGCTGAAGGGCGGGGAGGGCGGCAATGAGTAGCCTGATACCCGCGCTCAGCGACTGCCCGCCGGAGATTATCGGCCAGCGGGTGCGTCAGGCCGGCGTCGTCGGCGCGGGCGGGGCGGGCTTCCCGACCTACGTCAAGCTGGCGGCGAAGGCCGAGATCTATCTGGTCAACGCGGCGGAGTGCGAACCGCTGCTGCAGGTGGATCAGCAGCTGGCCCTGCGCGAGGCTGACGCGCTGATCCGCGGCCTGCAGTACGGCATGCGGGCCACCGGGGCGCGGGAGGGGATTATTGCCATCAAAGGCAAGCACGCGGCGGCCATTGCGGCGCTGCGCGCCCGCCTGCCCGGGGGGCTGCGCCTGCACATTCTTCCGGATGTTTATCCGGCGGGAGATGAGGTGATCACCATCTGGCTGGCGACCGGACGGCGGGTGCCGCCCGCCACGCTGCCGCTGTCGGTTGGCGTGGTGGTCAGCAATGTCCAGAGCCTGATCAACGTTGCCCGCGCGGTGGAGCATGAGCAGCCCGTGACCCATCGGGTGCTGACGGTCAACGGCGCCGTGCTGCGCCCGCAGACTCTCTGCGTGCCCGTCGGCACCGCGCTGCGCGAGGTGCTGGCTCTGGCCGGGGGAGCCACCGTCGGCAACCCCGCCTTCATCAACGGCGGCCCGATGATGGGCAAACTTTTACATTCGCTCGATGAGCCGGTCACCAAAACCACCGGCGGCCTGCTGGCGCTCCCCGACGATCATCTGCTGATCCGGCGGCGCAGGCGTTCGGACCGCACGGAGATAAACCAGGCGCGCACCGTCTGCGAACAGTGCGGGATGTGTACCGAGTTTTGCCCGCGCCACATGATAGGCCACGAGCTACCGCCGCACCTGATCGTCAGGGCGGTGGCCTACGAGCAGATCTCCGCCCCGTCGGCGGTGGCGGCGGCCCTGACCTGCTCTGAGTGCGGGGTCTGCGAAGCCTGGTCCTGTCCGGTTGAGATCTCGCCGATGCGTATTAACCAGATGCTGAAGATGAAGCTGCGGGCGGCGGGTATTCGCTACGAGGGTGAACTGCGGCAGGCGGATCCGATGGCGCAGCAGCGAATGGTGCCCATCAAGCGCCTGGTGCGCCGCCTTGGCCTCGGTGAATTTATGCACCAGGCGCCGATGCAGGAGACCCTGTATATCCCGCAGCAGGTGACGATCCCGCTGCGCCAGCACATCGGCGTTCCGGCATCGCCGACGGTCAGCGTCGGCGAGCGCGTGAGCGCCGGGGCGCTGATTGCCACAGTCCCGGACGACGCGCTCGGGGCCCCGGTGCACGCCAGCATCAGCGGCGTCGTCCGGCTGGTGGACAGCGCTGCCATTACGATTGAGAAGGAGTAGCTATGCACAGCGCCATTGCGATGGTCGAATTATCCAGTATCGCCAAAGGCATGGAAGTGACCGACTTTATGCTCAAGAGCGCGGAGGTGACGCTGCTGATGGGCAAAACCATCTGCCCGGGAAAATACGTGGTGATGGTCGGCGGCGACGTGGCGGCGGCGCAGCAGGCGCTGCGCTGCGGCGTGGAGAAGGGCGGTTCGCTGGTGGTGGATGAGTTCCTGCTCAGCAATATTCACCCGGACGTGCTGCCCGCCATCGGCGGGGTCACGGATATCAACGCGCGCGCCGCCGTCGGCGTCGTTGAAACGTTCAGCGTGGCTACCTGCATCGAGGCGGCTGATTTTGCTGTTAAATCCGCCGCTATCACGTTAATCCGCCTGCACATGGCGTACGGTATCGGCGGTAAATGCTACTTCGTGATGAGCGGCGATGTCGCCGACGTCGAGACGGCAAAAAATGCCGCATCGCAGGTTGCCGCAGACAAGGGCGCGCTGGTTTACAGCATGGTAGTCGCCAATCCCCACGCCGACTTCTGGCGGCAGCTGACTGCGGGATAGCGCCGAGGCGGCCCTGCGCCACCGGGATGGAAAAAATGAAAAAAATCATACCTGACTTACATCATCTTAACGATGAGGTGCCGCGCGACGGCGACCTCAATCCGGTCGCGATTGATCACAATTTTACCCAGCGCTACACCCACGACGCCTACGAACAGGCCTGCGCGATCACCGCCTGGCAGCAGCTCTACGATCAGCTGTCGCCCGGACACTTTCAGGGAGAGTTAACTGAAACCCTGTTTGACGATGGTATGCAGGTTTTTCATGAGTACACCAATCTCTCCCTGCGCCAGTCCTGCATGGTGTGGCCTAACGCCTTCTGGTTTGGCATTCCGGGCATGCGTCAGAGCAGCGGTTTTATCGGCAATTGCCTGCTCGACAGGCAGAAAATCGCCGTGCGCCCGGGGGGGAAGGAGTTCGAGCTCAGCACTCCGGACGACTACCACATTCAGGGCCTGGTTATTTCCCACAAGATGCTGACTCAGCATGCGGTGGTGCTGCAAAACCCGGAGCGCATGATGACCCTGCTGGAGGATAATCCGGCCATCAGTATCAACCCGGATAAGAAAGCGGCTATCTGGCAGTATATCGGCTACGCGCTGCGCCACTCAAAGCAGGAGCAGGCCCGCAGCCGGGCGGTGGATCGGGTCATGAGTCACAACCTGCTGACCGCATTTCTTGGCGTGCTGGAGGATGCCAGCACCGTGGCGGAAGAGCCGCGCGCCAGCCGGGGAAGCTACGCAAAGCTTATCTCCAGGGCCCGCGAATATCTGTTTGAAAACGTCACCGAGCCGGTGACGGTGCTCGATCTGTGCAGCGTGCTCTACGTCAGCCGCCGGACCCTGCAGAACGCGTTTCAGCAGGTGCTGGGCATCGGGCCCAACGCCTACCTGAAAACCATCCGCCTCAACGCGGTGCGCCGGGAGCTGATAAGCCCCTATTCGCGGCAAACTACGGTGAAAGATGCGGCCATGCAGTGGGGATTCTGGCATCTGGGGCAGTTCGCGAAGGATTATCAGCGGCTGTTTAATGAGAAGCCCTCGGCAACGCTGAGCGCCCGCCTGAGCTGACTACAGCGGTGAGTCCTGGCTAATTTCATCCAGCGACAGCTGGAAGCTTGGGACAAACATCTGCATAAAATAGTCCATCTCCGGGCTGCGGCGGGCCGCCAGCGTTTTTTCAAGGCGGCCTTTTGCCAGCAGAAACTCATTGTTGCCGGCGGAGAGCTCTTCCAGGCACTTCAGGTAGGCGCACAGGGCGTCGGCCTGCTTCACCAGCAGCTTCTCCTCTTCGCTGTAGTGCTGTTCGTCAATCAGCGGCTCGAAAATGTCCCGCAGCTCCTCCGGCACCATCTCCACCAGCTTCCGCTGGGCAATTTTCTCGATGGCCTTATACTCCTGGGCAATCTGCGAGTTGAAGTACTTCACCGGCGTGGGCAGATCGCCGGTCAGCACTTCTGAGGCGTCGTGATACATCGCCAGCAGGGCAATGCGCTCGGGGTTGACCGCGCCGCCAAATTTGCGGTTCTTGATGGCGGCCAGGGCGTGGGCCACCATCGCCACCTGCAGGCTGTGCTCGGAGACGTTTTCGGTGCGCACGTTGCGCATCAGCGGCCAGCGGTTAATCAGCTTGAGGCGGGCGAGGTGGGCAAAGAAGTGGCTTTGAGTCATGAGATACCTGCGGTTGGGAAAATCTCGCTTCATTGTGCGGCGAAGCCGGGGCAGTTGCAAATCAGGCTGCGCGAGGCAGCCTGACGGTGTTGATGCTACTGGTGGTAGCCGCTGAGGAAGCGGCCAAACCGGGTTATGGACATCTCAAGGTCGTCCAGTCGGGGCAGAGTAACGATGCGCACGTGGTCCGGCCACGGCCAGTTGAAGGCGGTTCCCTGCACCAGCAGGACTTTCTCCTGCAGCAGGAAGTCGAGCACCATCTTCTGGTCATCGTGGATATTGAAGCGCTTCGCGTCAATTTTCGGGAACATATAGAGCGCGCCGTTGGGCTTCACGCAGCTGACGCCGGGAATGTCGTTGATCAGTTCCCAGGCGCGATTGCGCTGTTCGTACAGGCGCCCGCCCGGGGCGATAAACTCGCTGATGCTCTGGTAGCCGCCCAGCGCGGTCTGAATAGCGTGCTGGGCCGGGACGTTGGCGCACAGGCGCATGGAGGCCAGCATCTCCAGGCCTTCTATATAGCCTTTGGCATGCTTTTTCGGGCCGTTCAGCACCATCCAGCCCTGGCGGAAGCCTGCCACGCGGTAGGTTTTTGACAGGCCGTTGAAGGTCACGGTCAGCAGATCCGGCGCCAGGGCGGCGATAGAGTGGTGCTGGGATTCGTCGTAGAGGATCTTGTCGTAGATTTCATCGGCGAAAATAATCAGGTTGTGCTGGCGGGCGATCTCAACGATTTCCAGCAGCAGCTCTTTTGAGTAGACCGCGCCGGTGGGGTTGTTCGGATTGATAATCACGATCCCGCGGGTGCGCGGCGTGATTTTGGCACGGATGTCGTCGAGATCCGGGAACCAGTCGGAGGACTCGTCGCACAGGTAGTGCACCGCTTTACCGCTTGAGAGCGAGACCGCGGCTGTCCACAGCGGATAGTCCGGCGCCGGGACCAGCATCTCATCGCCGCTGTTGAGCAGGGCCTGCATCGCCTGCACAATCAGTTCCGATACGCCATTACCGATGTAGATATCCTCCACGGTGACATCGCGCATATCCCGGGCCTGATAGTGCTGCATGATGGCTTTGCGCGCGGAGTAAAGGCCTTTGGAGTCGCAGTATCCCTGGGCCGTCGGCAGGTTGCGGATCACATCGACGAGGATCTCATCCGGGGCCTCAAAACCAAACGGCGCGGGGTTACCAATATTGAGCTTAAGAACCTTGTTCCCCTCTTCTTCGAGACGTTTAGCTTCCTTAAGTACCGGACCGCGGATGTCGTAACAGACGTTATCTAATTTGCTGGATTTTTCGATGGTGGACATGAGCCTTGACCTTTTATCTGGTATTACTGCTCCCTGCCGTGGAAGTCAGCACCGGACAATGTACTCTTCAGCGCGCGCATTTTGAAGGCTTCGCAGGAGAAGATTTTGCTAAATCCGCGCAAATCCAGTGAATTATTTAACTGTTATTGTGCGGTTAAAATTAGATCATTGCCTACTTATTGGTTTTGCGGTAACTATTTATTCTGCAATTCGCGATTAATAATAAGATTTTTAACTGGTTTGGCCGGGGCTATGGCAGCCGGGCGGAGGGCCGAATGCCTCTTCTTGCCGAAAGGCGGGCTGGCCCAGGTCCGGAGCAAATAGCGTCGACATTGTGGGTTGTACGACGATCGAATGAAGGTTTAATGTTAAGCATTGTTAATGTGATTATACTGAATTAATCAACATTGCTCATTAATTGCAAATGTATACTTTCATTTTTTTAATTTATTCCCAAAATAGCTAAAACATTTAAAATTTTATGTAAGATAACACCTGGTAACACTTATAAATATTGCTTGTTTTCGGTAGGATAGCGCTGTAAGCAAACGGAACGGCTGGCCCACAGAGGGAGCAAGCGTTGCTGGCGCTATCTAACGGTATGTTATTTAATGGATTTCTAATTTGTTTTTCACTGGCAAGCTCTGCCGTTATTGTTGATGATTCTTAAACAACTGCGTGACTAACTCACCGTTTTTTATGAATAATCTCGTAAGAAAGTCCCAGTAATAATAAATTCGTTACTTATGTGTAAGTAAAAATATAACCAGGGGCCTGTTTGATAAAGACAGGCGGGCATTTTTAACGCAATGACGCTCATTCAGGCGAACCGCCGTTTCAGCTATCCGGCGTGTATAATTTAAAAGTAATTGCCTGATTTTTTTAGAGCACAGCATCAACCGGGCAGGTCAGCAAACGCAGCCTGTAAGTGATAAATATGAATAATGCTAATCGTCCGATACTGAACCTCGATCTTGATCTGCTCAGGACTTTTGTTGCCGTCGCCGATCTGAATACTTTTGCCGCCGCCGCTGCTGCCGTGTGCCGCACTCAGTCAGCGGTCAGCCAGCAGATGCAGCGTCTGGAGCAGCTTGTTGAAAAGGAGCTTTTCGCCCGTCATGGGCGCAATAAACTGCTGACCGAGCACGGCATTCAACTGCTCGGCTACGCGCGTAAAATTCTGCGCTTTAATGATGAAGCCTGCTCGTCCCTGATGTTTAGTACTTTGCAGGGAATGCTCACGATTGGCTCTTCGGATGAGTCTGCCGACACTATTTTGCCTTTTCTGCTTAACCGCATCAGCGCCGTCTATCCCAAGCTGGCGCTGGATGTGCGGGTAAAGCGCCACGCGGAAATGAGCGAGATGCTCAAGGCGAATGAAGTCGATCTGGCCCTGACGACGCATCGGCTGGATAACTTTGAGTCCATAACCCTGCGCACGTCCCCGACGCTCTGGTACTGCGCGGCTGATTATATCCTGCCCCCCGGGGAAGCGCTGCCGCTGGTGCTGCTCGACGAGCCCAGCCCGTTCCGCGATATGATTGTCGGCACGCTGAATGCGGCAAATATCCCCTGGCGCGTTACGTATATTGCCTCTACGCTCTCTGCTGTGCGCGCGGCGGTAAAAGCCGGGTTGGGGATCACCGCGCGCCCGGTCGAGATGATGAGTCCCGAACTGCGGGTGCTGGGCAGTAAAGAGGGGCTGCCGCCGCTGCCGGATACTGAATATCTGCTAAGCCGCAATGAGCAGAGCACCAACGATCTGGTGCAGTCGATTTTTCAGTCCGTAGAGAGCTACCAGAATCCGTGGTCGCAGTACGGCAACTATCCGACTGACGTCGGCAGTGAAAATTCGCTCAGCGAGAAGGATTTTGACTGATTCAGCCGGTGTTTTTGGGTAACAAATTGTAAGTGTAAAAAATAAGCCATTGAGTAACATTCTCCGCTCTGTGGCTTTTTTTCTGCACAAACAATCGCCATAAGTGCGATTTGTATTTTTTTTATCTATTAAATTCAATTTATTGACATCATTCTGGTCACGCAACGCTAACCTCTGATACAAAATTTAAAACTTCCTGTTAATGTTAAAAAAACGACGGGTTTGTTGCCGTTTTTTTGAGTGAATTAACAAAAGCGTGTCACAGATCAAGAAAATACTCCCATCAGGGGGGAGGAATCGTTGCAGATTCCTGTCAAAATAGAGGGGTAATTCCTCATTAAGCCTCAGACGGACACGATTCAACTTTCTCTGAACGTGGCGAACTTATCGCCGCGATGCTCAAAAAGGGCATTTAATGTTAATGAGCCGTGACCAATGTAAACTAACTTGAGGAAACTTTTGTTAAAGTTGACAAAAGGTTATAGAAAGGAGTAAAAAACCACATCATTTAGACGTCTACGGTCTTCCTGTGACACAGTTTTTTTGTGGTTTTTCGTTCTTCCCCGTGAAACGTGTAGCGTTCATCTGCCAGCAAGAGCAGGGGCTTTAGCGCTACTAATTTGGTTAAGCAATGCGTATGTCAACATCCACTGAAGTCATCGCTCATCACTGGGCATTCGCTATATTTCTCATCATTGCCATCGGCCTTTGCTGTTTGATGCTGGTTGGCGGTTGGTATCTCGGCGGTCGCGCGCGCGCGCGAAGCAAAAACACGCCGTTTGAGTCCGGGATCGATTCCGTCGGCTCAGCCCGCTTACGCCTCTCTGCAAAGTTCTATCTGGTCGCTATGTTCTTCGTCATCTTTGACGTGGAAGCTCTGTATCTCTACGCATGGTCAACATCAATCCGCGAAAGCGGCTGGGTTGGCTTTGCGGAAGCCGCAATTTTCATTTTAGTGTTACTGGCAGGCCTGGTTTACCTCGTCCGCATCGGTGCTCTGGACTGGACCCCTGCGCGTTCGCGCCGCACGCTGGTCAACCCGGAAACCGACAGTATTACTAATCGTCATACGCAGTAAAAGCGAGGCAATAAGATGGATTACACGCTCACCCGCATCGATCCGGACGGTGAGAACGACCGTTATCCCCTGCAGAAGCAGGAGATCGTAACTGACCCACTTGAGCAGGAAGTTAACAAGAGCGTCTACATGGGCAAGCTTGAGCATGCCCTGCATGACCTGGTTAACTGGGGTCGTAAAAACTCAGTATGGCCTTACAACTTCGGCCTCTCCTGCTGCTACGTTGAGATGGTGACGTCATTCACTGCGGTGCATGACGTCGCGCGCTTTGGTGCGGAAGTACTGCGCGCCTCGCCGCGTCAGGCTGACCTGATGGTAGTGGCCGGCACCTGCTTCACCAAAATGGCCCCGGTTATCCAGCGTCTGTATGACCAGATGCTGGAGCCGAAGTGGGTTATCTCCATGGGTGCCTGCGCCAACTCCGGCGGCATGTACGACATCTACTCCGTCGTTCAGGGCGTCGATAAATTCATCCCGGTTGATGTGTATATCCCCGGCTGCCCGCCGCGTCCTGAAGCCTATATGCAGGCGCTGATGCTGCTGCAGGAGTCCATCGGCAAGGAGCGGCGCCCGCTCTCCTGGGTCGTTGGCGACCAGGGCGTCTATCGCGCCAATATGCAATCGGAGCGCGAGCGTAAGCGCGGCGAACGTATTGCCGTGACTAATCTGCGGACTCCCGACGAGATTTAACTTTGCGCCTGTGGGCGATGTAACGCTTTCGCATATCAAAATTAATAGCGCGGAGCGGCGCCCGACAGTCACCACGGACCTTTTGCAATGGTGAACAATATGACCGATTTAACCGCGCACGAAGCCGCCGCCTGGCAGACCCGCGATCATCTTGATGATCCGGTGATTGGCGAACTGCGCAACCGTTTTGGGCCGGATGCCTTTACCGTTCAGCCGACCCGCACCGGGGTACCCGTCGTCTGGGTTAAGCGCGAGCAGCTGCTGGAGGTAGGCGACTTCCTGAAGAAGTTACCCAAGCCCTACGTCATGCTCTTTGACCTGCACGGCATGGACGAGCGTCTGCGTACGCACCGCGACGGTTTACCCGCTGCGGATTTTTCCGTTTTCTACCATCTGATTTCTATCGACCGCAACCGCGACATCATGCTCAAGGTCGCGCTGTCTGAAAACGATCTGAACGTCCCGACCTTCACCAAACTCTTCCCCAACGCCAACTGGTACGAGCGTGAAACCTGGGAAATGTTTGGCATTACCTTTAATGGCCATCCGAACCTGCGTCGCATCATGATGCCGCCGACCTGGGAAGGCCATCCGCTGCGTAAAGACTATCCGGCCCGCGCCACCGAGTTCGATCCGTTTGAGCTGACCAAGGCCAAGCAGGATCTGGAGATGGAAGCCCTGACCTTCAAGCCGGAAGAGTGGGGCATGAAGCGCAGCAGCGAGAATGAGGACTTCATGTTCCTCAACCTCGGCCCGAACCACCCGTCCGCGCACGGTGCGTTCCGCATTATCCTGCAGCTCGACGGCGAAGAGATCGTCGACTGCGTGCCGGATATCGGCTACCACCACCGCGGCGCGGAAAAAATGGGCGAGCGCCAGTCCTGGCACAGCTATATCCCCTACACCGACCGTATCGAATACCTCGGCGGCTGCGTCAACGAAATGCCGTACGTCCTGGCGGTCGAGAAGCTGGCGGGCATCACCGTACCGGATCGCGTAAACACCATCCGCGTGATGCTTTCCGAACTGTTCCGCATCAACAGCCACCTGCTGTACATCTCGACCTTTATCCAGGACGTTGGCGCGATGACGCCAGTGTTCTTTGCCTTTACCGACCGCCAGAAGATTTACGATCTGGTCGAAGCCATTACCGGCTTCCGTATGCATCCGGCCTGGTTCCGCATCGGCGGCGTCGCCCACGACCTGCCGCGCGGCTGGGATCGCCTGCTGCGCGAATTCCTCGACTGGATGCCGAAGCGTCTCGCCGAATATGAGAAAGCGGCGCTGCGCAACACCATCCTGAAAGGCCGCTCCCAGGGCGTTGCCGCCTACACCGCCAAAGAGGCGCTGGAGTGGGGCACCACCGGCGCAGGCCTGCGCGCCACCGGCATCGACTTCGACGTGCGTAAATGGCGGCCATACTCCGGCTACGAAAACTTCGACTTCGAAATCCCGACCGGCGGCGGCGTGTCCGACTGCTACACCCGCGTGATGCTGAAAGTGGAAGAGCTGCGCCAGAGTCTGCGCATTCTTGAGCAGTGCCTCGCCAACATGCCGGAAGGCCCGTTCAAGGCGGATCACCCGCTGACCACGCCGCCGCCGAAAGAGCGCACGCTGCAGCATATCGAAACCCTGATCACCCACTTCCTGCAGGTTTCCTGGGGCCCGGTGATGCCGGCCAACGAATCCTTCCAGATGATCGAGGCGACGAAGGGTATCAACAGCTACTACCTGACCAGCGACGGCAGCACGATGAGCTACCGCACCCGCGTGCGTACTCCGAGCTTTGCGCATCTGCAGCAGATCCCGGCGGCCATTCGCGGCAGCCTGGTGTCGGACCTTATCGTCTATCTGGGTAGTATTGATTTTGTTATGTCAGATGTGGACCGCTAATTATGCACGAGAATCAACAACCACAAACCGAGGCTTTTGAGCTGAGTGCGGCCGAGCGTGACGCGATAGAGCACGAAAAGCACCACTACGAAGACCCGCGTGCGGCGTCCATTGAAGCGCTCAAAATCGTTCAGAAGCAGCGCGGCTGGGTACCGGACGGCGCTATCTACGCCATCGCAGAGGTGCTGGGTATTCCGGCGAGCGATGTCGAAGGCGTCGCCACCTTCTACAGCCAGATCTTCCGCCAGCCGGTGGGCCGCCACGTGATTCGCTACTGCGACAGCGTGGTGTGCCACATTACCGGCTATCAGGGCATTCAGTCGGCGATTGAGAGCCACCTGAAGATCAAGCCAGGCCAGACCACCTTCGACGGCCGCTTTACGCTGCTGCCGACCTGCTGCCTCGGCAACTGCGACAAGGGACCGACCATGATGATTGATGAAGATACGCACAGTCATCTGACGCCGGACGGCATTCCTGACCTGCTGGAGCAGTACAAATGAAAACTATCATTCGCACTGCCGAAACCCATCCGCTGACCTGGCGTATGCGCGATGACAAGCAGCCGGTCTGGCTCGACGAGTATCAGGCCAAAAACGGCTACGCCGGCGCCCGCAAGGCGCTCACCGGCATGGCGCCGGACGAGATCGTCACCCAGGTTAAAGATGCCGGCCTGAAAGGGCGCGGCGGCGCGGGCTTTTCCACGGGTCTGAAGTGGAGCCTGATGCCGAAAGACGAATCCATGAACATCCGCTACCTGCTGTGTAACGCCGATGAAATGGAGCCGGGCACCTACAAAGACCGCCTGCTGATGGAGCAGATGCCGCACCAGCTGGTCGAGGGTATGCTGATTGCCGCCTTCGCCCTGAAGGCCTATCGCGGCTACATCTTCCTGCGCGGCGAATACATTGAAGCGGCGCACAACCTGCGCCGCGCCATTGCCGAAGCCACCGAAGCAGGCCTGCTGGGTAAAAACATTCTCGGCTCAGGCTTTGACTTCGAGCTGTTCGTCCACACCGGGGCAGGGCGCTACATCTGCGGCGAAGAGACCGCGCTGATTAACTCCCTCGAAGGCCGCCGCGCTAACCCGCGCTCCAAGCCGCCGTTCCCGGCGACTTCCGGCGTGTGGGGTAAGCCGACCTGCGTCAACAACGTTGAAACGCTGTCCAACGTCCCGGCGATCATCGCCAACGGCGTGGAGTGGTATCAGAACATTTCGAAGAGCAAAGACGCCGGCACCAAGCTGATGGGCTTCTCCGGCCGGGTGAAAAATCCGGGCGTCTGGGAGCTGCCGTTTGGCGTTACCGCCCGCGAAATTCTCGAAGATTACGCCGGCGGTATGCGCGATGGCCTGAAGTTCAAGGCCTGGCAGCCGGGCGGCGCGGGCACCGACTTCCTGACCGAATCGCACCTCGACCTGCCGATGGAGTTCGAAAGCATCGGTAAAGCGGGCAGCCGCCTCGGCACCGCGCTGGCGATGGCCGTTGACCACGAGATCAACATGGTGTCGCTGGTGCGCAACCTCGAAGAGTTCTTCGCCCGCGAATCCTGCGGCTGGTGTACGCCGTGCCGCGACGGCCTGCCGTGGAGCGTGAAGATCCTGCGCGCCATTGAGCGCGGCGAAGGCCAGCCGGGCGATATCGAGACGCTGGAGCAGCTGTGTCGCTTCCTCGGGCCGGGCAAAACCTTCTGCGCCCACGCGCCGGGGGCGGTTGAGCCGCTGCAGAGCGCGATTAAATATTTCCGTGACGAATTCGAAGCCGGCGTTAAGCAGCAGTTCAGCAATACCCATGCGATTAACGGTATTCAGCCGAACCTGCTGAAGGCGCGCTGGTGATATGCGCCTCCTCGACGGACCGTGAGCAGTGCCGCGAGGGGGAACACGAGAAGAATTTTGATTAACGCTCGGTTTATCCGAGCCAACTGGAAGCACGCTAATGGCTACGATTCATGTAGACGGCAAAGAATACGAGGTCAACGGGGCGGACAACCTGCTACAGGCATGTCTCTCTATGGGCCTTGATATTCCGTACTTTTGCTGGCACCCGGCGCTGGGAAGCGTCGGCGCCTGCCGCCAGTGTGCGGTGAAGCAATATCAAAACGCGGAAGACACGCGTGGCCGCCTGGTGATGTCCTGTATGACCCCGGCATCCGACGGCACCTTTATCTCTATTGATGACGAAGAAGCGAAGCAGTTCCGCGAAAGCGTGGTGGAGTGGCTGATGACCAACCACCCGCACGACTGTCCGGTCTGCGAAGAGGGCGGCAACTGCCACCTGCAGGATATGACCGTGATGACCGGTCACAGCTTCCGCCGCTATCGCTTTACTAAGCGCACCCACCAGAACCAGGATCTGGGGCCGTTCATTTCTCACGAAATGAACCGCTGTATCGCCTGCTACCGCTGCGTGCGCTACTACAAAGACTACGCTGACGGCACCGATCTTGGCGTCTACGGCGCGCACGACAACGTCTACTTTGGCCGCCCGGAAGAGGGCACCCTGGAGAGCGAGTTCTCCGGCAACCTCGTTGAGATCTGCCCGACCGGCGTTTTCACCGACAAGACCCACTCCGAGCGCTACAACCGTAAGTGGGACATGCAGTTTGCGCCGAGCATCTGCCAGCAGTGCTCTTTGGGCTGCAACACCAGCCCCGGCGAGCGCTACGGCGAGCTGCGCCGCATCGAGAACCGCTATAACGGCACCGTCAACCACTACTTCCTCTGCGACCGCGGCCGCTTCGGCTACGGCTACGTCAACCGCAAGGACCGCCCGCGTCAGCCGGTGCAGCGCCGCGGCGACGACCTGATTACCCTCAACGCCGAGCAGGCGATGCAGGGCGCGGCCGACATTCTGCGCCAGTCGAAGAAGGTTATCGGTATCGGCTCCCCGCGCGCCAGCGTGGAGAGCAACTTCGCCCTGCGCGATCTGGTGGGCGCGGATAACTTCTACACCGGTATCGCCCGCGGCGAGCAGGAACGCCTGCAGCTGGCGCTGAAGGTGCTGCGCGAAGGCGGTATCCACACGCCGGCGCTGCGCGATATTGAATCCTACGACGCGGTGCTGATCCTCGGCGAGGACATCACTCAGACCGGCGCCCGCGTTGCGCTGGCGGTGCGTCAGGCGGTGAAGGGCAAGGCCCGCGAAATGGCGGCGGCGCAGAAAGTGGCCGACTGGCAGATTGCGGCCATCCTCAACATCGGCCAGCGCGCGAAGCACCCGCTGTTTGTCACCAACGTCGACGGCACCCGCCTGGACGACATCGCCGCGTGGACCTACTGTGCGCCGGTGGAAGATCAGGCCCGCCTGGGCTTCGCCATCGCCCACGCGCTGGATGAAAGCGCGCCGGCGGTTGACGGTCTGAGCAGCGACCTGAAAGGCAAAGTGGACGTCATCGTCCAGGCCCTGGCCGGGGCGAAAAAGCCGCTGATTATCTCCGGCACCAACGCCGGCAGCGCGGAAGTGATTCAGGCTGCCGCCAACGTGGCGAAAGCGCTGAAAGGGCGCGGTGCCGACGTCGGTATCACCATGATTGCCCGCGCCGTGAACAGCATGGGGCTCGGCATGATCGGCGGCGGTTCGCTTGACGACGCGCTGGACCAGCTGGAGAGCGGCTCCGCCGATGCGGTGGTGGTGCTGGAAAACGATCTCCACCGCCACGCCTCTGCCGCCCGCGTAGACGCGGCGCTGTCAAAAGCGCCGCTGGTGATGGTTATCGACCATCAGCGCACCGCCATCATGGACAAGGCGCACCTGGTGCTGCCGGCGGCGAGCTTCGCCGAAAGCGACGGCACCGTGATCAACAACGAAGGCCGCGCCCAGCGCTTCTTCCAGGTTTACGATCCGGCCTACTACGACAGCAGCACGCTTATGCTGGAGAGCTGGCGCTGGCTGCACTCCCTGCACTCGACGCTTGAGAGCCGCGAGGTGGACTGGACCCAGCTGGATCACGTCATCGACGCCGCGATTGGCAAACTGCCGCAGCTGGCGGGGATTAAGGACGCCGCGCCGGACGCCTCGTTCCGCATTCGCGGGCAGAAGCTGGCCCGCGAGCCGCACCGCTACAGCGGGCGCACGGCGATGCGCGCCAACATCAGCGTGCACGAGCCGCGCCAGCCGCAGGACAAAGACACCATGTTCGCCTTCTCAATGGAAGGCAACAACCAGCCTTCGGCACCGCGCTCGCAAATTCCGTTTGCCTGGGCGCCGGGCTGGAACTCCCCGCAGGCGTGGAACAAGTTCCAGGCGGAAGTGGGCGGCAAGCTGCGCCACGGCGATCCGGGCGTGCGCCTGATCGAAGCCGGCGAGGGCGGGCTCGATTACTTCACCACCGTTCCGGCCAGCTTTGAGGCGCAGGACGGCCAGTGGCGGATCGCGCCGTACTACCACCTGTTCGGCTCGGACGAAATGTCGCAGCGCTCGCCGGTGTTCCAGAGCCGGATGCCGCAGCCTTACATCAAGCTCAACGCGGCCGATGCCGCGAAGCTTGGCGTTAACGCCGGGGCGAAAATCGCGTTCAGCTATGAAGGACAAACGATCAGTCTGCCGCTGATCATCTCCGACGCGCTGGCGGCGGGGCAGGTCGGTCTGCCGATGGGGATGCCGGGCATCGCTCCGGTGCTGGCGGGTGCGCGCATTGACAGTCTGCAGGAGGCGCAAGCATGAGTTGGTTAACTCCGGAGCTGATCGACATTCTGATTAGCATACTCAAAGCGGTAGTGATTCTGCTGGTGGTGGTCACCTGCGGCGCGTTCATGAGCTTCGGCGAACGCCGCCTGCTGGGCCTGTTCCAGAACCGCTATGGACCGAACCGCGTCGGCTGGGGCGGCTCGCTCCAGCTGGTGGCGGACATGATCAAGATGTTCTTTAAAGAGGACTGGGTGCCGCGCTTCTCCGATCGCGTGATCTTCACCCTGGCCCCGATGATCGCCTTCACCTCGCTGCTGCTGGCCTTTGCCATTGTGCCGGTCAGCCCGAGCTGGGTGGTGGCCGATCTGAACATCGGCATCCTGTTCTTCCTGATGCTGGCCGGTCTTGCGGTCTACGCCGTGCTGTTCGCCGGCTGGTCGAGCAATAACAAATACTCTCTGCTCGGCGCGATGCGCGCCTCGGCGCAGACCCTGAGCTACGAAGTGTTCCTCGGTCTTTCGCTGATGGGCGTGGTGGCGCAGGCCGGTTCATTCAATATGACCGATATCGTCAATAACCAGGCGCATCTGTGGAACGTTATCCCGCAGTTCTTCGGCTTTGTCACTTTCGCGATCGCGGGCGTGGCGGTATGTCACCGCCATCCGTTTGACCAGCCGGAAGCGGAGCAGGAGCTGGCGGACGGTTACCACATCGAATACTCCGGTATGAAGTTCGGCCTGTTCTTCGTCGGTGAGTACATCGGTATCGTTACCGTTTCGGCGCTGATCGTCACGCTGTTCTTCGGCGGCTGGCAGGGTCCGTTCTTACCGCCGTTCATCTGGTTCGCCATCAAAACGGCGTTCTTCATGATGATGTTCATTTTGATCCGCGCATCACTGCCGCGTCCGCGCTATGACCAGGTGATGTCCTTCGGCTGGAAAGTGTGCCTGCCGCTGACGCTGATCAATCTGCTGGTAACGGCGGCTGTCATTCTCTGGCAGCAGCCATAAGGGACGAGAGAGACCATGACCTTAAAAGAATTATTGGTAGGCTTCGGCACTCAGGTACGCAGTATCTGGATGATCGGCCTGCACGCGTTCGCCAAGCGCGAAACGCGTATGTATCCGGAAGAACCGGTTTACCTGCCGCCGCGCTACCGCGGCCGCATCGTGCTGACGCGCGATCCGGACGGCGAAGAGCGCTGCGTTGCCTGCAACCTGTGCGCCGTTGCCTGCCCGGTTGGCTGCATCTCGCTGCAGAAAGCCGAAACCAAAGACGGCCGCTGGTATCCGGAGTTTTTCCGCATCAACTTCTCGCGCTGCATCTTCTGCGGGCTGTGCGAGGAGGCGTGCCCGACCACGGCGATCCAGCTCACTCCGGACTTCGAGCTGGGCGAGTACAAGCGTCAGGATCTGGTGTACGAAAAACAGGATCTGCTGATCTCCGGCCCGGGCAAATACCCGGAATATAACTTCTACCGGATGGCGGGTATGGCAATCGACGGTAAAGAGAAGGGCGAAGCGGAGAACGAAGCCAAGCCTATCGACGTCAAGAGCCTGTTACCGTAAGGAGAGGGGCAATGGAATTCGCATTTTATATTTGTGGCCTCATCGCCATCCTCGCCACGCTGCGGGTGATCACGCACACCAACCCGGTGCACGCGCTGCTGTATCTGATCATTTCGCTGCTGGCTATCTCCGGCGTCTTCTTCTCGCTCGGAGCCTACTTCGCCGGTGCGCTGGAGATCATCGTCTACGCGGGCGCCATCATGGTGCTGTTCGTGTTTGTGGTGATGATGCTCAACCTCGGCGGTTCGGAAATCGAGCAGGAGCGCCAGTGGCTGAAGCCGCAGGTGTGGATTGGACCCGGCGTCCTGTCGCTTATCCTGCTGGCGGTTATCGTCTACGGCATCCTCGGCGTTAATGACCAGGGCATCGACGGCAACGCCATCGGCGCTAAAGAAGTCGGCATCGCGCTGTTCGGCCCGTACGTTCTGGCCGTTGAGCTGGCGTCCATGCTGCTGCTGGCCGGTCTGGTGGTCGCATTCCACCTCGGCCGTGAAGATCGTCAGGGCGACCTGCTGAGCAACCGCCCCGACGACAGCGCGAAAAGAAAAACGGAGGAACGCGCATGATCCCCTTAACACACGGACTGATCCTCGCCGCGATACTCTTTGTTCTCGGGCTGACCTGTCTGGTTATCCGCCGCAATCTGCTGTTTATGCTGATCGGTCTGGAAATCATGATTAACGCCGCCGCGCTGGCCTTTATCGTCGCCGGCAGCTACTGGGGCCAGGCCGACGGCCAGGTGATGTATATCCTCGCTATCAGCCTCGCGGCTGCGGAGGCGAGTATTGGCCTGGCGCTGCTGCTGCAGCTCCACCGCCGTCGCCAGAACCTGAACATCGATTCAGTAAGTGAGTTGCGTGGATGAACATGCTTGCCTTAACCATTATTTTGCCATTGATTGGCTATGTGCTGCTGGCCTTCTCCCGGGGCCGCTGGTCGGAGAATCTCTCCGCCACCATCGGTATGGGCTCCGTGGGCCTGGCCGCGCTGGTGACCGCTTACGTTGGCGTTGACTTCTTCGCCAACGGTAAGCAGGCGGTCAGCGTACCGCTGTGGACCTGGATGTCAGTCGGTGATTTCAACATCGGCTTCAACCTGGTGCTGGACGGCCTGTCGTTCACCATGCTCTCGGTGGTCACCGGCGTCGGCTTCCTGATCCACATGTTCGCCTCCTGGTACATGCGCGGGGAAGAGGGCTACTCCCGCTTCTTCGCCTACACCAACCTGTTTATCGCCAGCATGGTGGTTCTGGTGCTGGCGGATAACCTGCTGCTGATGTACCTGGGCTGGGAAGGCGTGGGCCTCTGCTCCTATCTGCTGATTGGCTTCTACTACACCGATCCGAAGAACGGCGCCGCGGCGATGAAGGCGTTCGTGGTGACCCGCGTCGGCGACGTGTTCCTCGCCTTCGCGCTGTTTATCCTCTATCAGGAGCTGGGTACGCTCAACTTCCGCGAGATGGTCGAACTGGCGCCGCAGCACTTTGAAGCCGGCAACAACATGCTCACCTGGGCCACGCTGATGCTGCTGGGCGGTGCGGTTGGTAAGTCCGCGCAGCTGCCGCTGCAGACGTGGCTTGCGGACGCGATGGCCGGCCCGACGCCGGTCTCCGCGCTGATCCACGCCGCAACCATGGTGACCGCAGGCGTGTACCTGATCGCCCGCACCCACGGCCTGTTCCTGATGACCCCGGAAGTACTGCACCTGGTCGGCATCGTTGGCGCGGTCACGCTGCTGATGGCGGGCTTCTGCGCCCTGGCGCAGACCGACATCAAGCGCGTGCTGGCCTATTCGACCATGAGCCAGATCGGCTATATGTTCCTGGCGCTCGGCGTTCAGGCCTGGGACGCGGCGATTTTCCACCTGATGACCCACGCCTTCTTCAAGGCGCTGCTGTTCCTCTCGTCCGGTTCGGTCATTCTGGCCTGCCACCACGAGCAGAACATCTTCAAAATGGGCGGCCTGCGTAAGTCGATTCCGCTGGTGTACGTCTGCTTCCTCGTCGGCGGCGCCGCGCTCTCCGCGCTGCCGCTGGTGACCGCAGGCTTCTTCAGTAAGGATGAGATCCTGGCGGGCGCCTGGGCCAACGGCCACATCAACCTGATGGTTGCTGGCCTGGTGGGCGCGTTCATGACGTCGCTGTATACCTTCCGCATGATCTTCATTGCCTTCCACGGCAAAGAGCAGATCCACGCGCACGCAGGGAAGGGGATCACCCATCACCTGCCGCTGATCGTGCTGATGGTGCTGTCGACCTTCATCGGCGCGATGATTGTCCTGCCGCTGGACGGCGTGCTGCCGGCAATGCCTGAGCTTGACCACGGTCGCGTCCTGACCCTGGAGATCACCTCCGGCGTCGTGGCGATTGTCGGTATCCTGCTGGCCGCCTGGCTGTGGCTCGGCAAGCGCACGCTGGTGACCGCTGTTGCGACCAGCGGCCCGGGCCGTCTGCTGAATACGCTGTTTTTCAACGCGTTCGGCTTCGACTGGCTGTATGACAAGATCTTCATCAAGCCGTATCTGGGCATTGCCTGGCTGCTGAAGAGCGATCCGCTCAACGGCCTGATGAACATCCCGGCGCTGCTGTCGCGCGTGGCGGGTAAAGGTCTGCTGGTCAGCGAGAACGGTTATCTGCGCTGGTATGTGGCATCCATGAGCATCGGCGCGGTGGTTGTTCTCGCGCTGCTGATGGTTTTGCGTTGAGTTGACAGAAAAGGAATATAAATCGCCATGTTATTACCCTGGCTAATACTCATCCCGTTTATCGGCGGCTTCCTCTGCTGGCAGACTGAACGCTTCGGCGTGAAGGTGCCGCGCTGGATTGCGCTGATCACCATGGGACTGACCCTGGCGCTCTCCCTGCAGCTGTGGCTGCAGGGGGGCTACTCTCTGACGCAGGCTACCGGCGTTCCGCAGTGGCAGTCTGAATACCAGCACGACTGGATCCCGCGCTTCGGGATCTCTATCCACCTCGCCATCGACGGTCTGTCGCTGCTGATGGTAGTGCTGACCGGCCTGCTCGGCGTGCTGGCGGTGCTCTGCTCCTGGCGCGAAATCGAAAAATACCAGGGCTTCTTCCACCTCAACCTGATGTGGATCCTGGGCGGCGTTATCGGCGTCTTCCTCGCCATCGACATGTTCCTGTTCTTCTTCTTCTGGGAGATGATGCTGGTGCCGATGTACTTCCTGATCGCGCTGTGGGGCCACAAGGCCTCCGACGGTAAAACGCGCATCACGGCGGCCACCAAGTTCTTCATCTATACCCAGGCGAGCGGGCTGGTGATGCTGATTGCCATCCTGGCGCTGGCGTTTGTTCACTACAGCGCCACCGGCGTATGGAGCTTCGACTACGAGCAGCTGCTGAAAACGCCGATGTCCCACAACGTGGAATATCTGCTGATGCTCGGCTTCTTCATCGCCTTCGCGGTGAAAATGCCGGTGGTGCCGCTGCACGGCTGGCTGCCGGATGCCCACTCCCAGGCGCCGACCGCCGGTTCCGTTGACCTGGCCGGTATTCTGCTGAAAACCGCCGCCTACGGTCTGCTGCGCTTCTCGCTGCCGCTGTTCCCCAACGCCTCGGCGGAGTTTGCGCCGATTGCCATGTGGCTTGGCGTGATCGGTATCTTCTACGGCGCGTGGATGGCCTTCACCCAGTACGACATCAAGCGCCTGATCGCCTACACCTCGGTGTCGCACATGGGCTTCGTGCTGATCGCCATCTACACCGGCAGCCAGCTGGCCTATCAGGGCGCGGTCATCCAGATGATTGCCCACGGTCTCTCTGCGGCCGGCCTGTTTATCCTCTGCGGCCAGCTCTATGAGCGCCTGCACACTCGCGATATGCGCCAGATGGGCGGCCTGTGGGGCAAGATCAAATGGCTGCCGGCGCTGTCGATGTTCTTCGCCGTGGCGACGCTCGGCATGCCGGGTACCGGTAACTTCGTCGGTGAATTCATGATCCTGTTCGGCAGCTTTAAAGTGGTGCCGACCATTACCGTGATCTCCACCTTCGGCCTGGTTTTTGCCTCGGTTTACTCGCTGGCGATGCTGCACCGCGCCTACTTCGGTAAGGCGAAAAGCGACATTGCTGCGAAGGAACTGCCGGGGCTGTCGCTGCGCGAGCTGTTTATCATTCTGCTGCTGGTGGTGCTGCTGGTTCTGCTCGGGTTCTACCCGCAGCCGATTCTGGACACCTCCCACGCGTCGATGAGCAATATTCAGCAGTGGTTTATTAATTCCGTTTCTACTACAAGGCCGTAAATCGCCATGACAATAACTCCACAACAACTGATCGCACTGCTACCGCTGCTGATCGTCGGCTTGACGGTGGTGGTTGTGATGCTCTCCATTGCGTGGCGACGCAATCACTTTCTCAATGCCACGCTGTCGGTTATCGGGCTTAACGCCGCACTGGTATCGCTCTGGTTTGTTGGCCAGGCGGGCGTGATGGACATCACGCCGCTGGTGCGGGTCGACGGCTACGCCATGCTCTACAGCGGCCTGGTGCTGCTGGCGAGCCTCGCCACCTGTACCTTTGCCTACCCGTGGCTTGAGGGCTATCACGACAATAAAGATGAGTTCTACCTGCTGGTGCTGATTGCCGCCCTCGGCGGCATCCTGCTGGCGGATGCCAACCATATGGCTTCGCTGTTCCTCGGCATCGAACTTATCTCCCTGCCGCTGTTTGGCCTGGTTGGCTACGCCTTCCGTCAGAAGCGCTCTCTGGAAGCGAGCATCAAGTACACCATCCTGTCCGCCGCGGCCTCCTCGTTCCTGCTGTTCGGCATCGCGCTGCTGTATGCCAACACCGGCAGCCTGTCGTTCGGGGCGCTGGGTAAAGCGCTGTCGGACAACATGCTGCACGAACCGCTGCTGCTGGCGGGTCTGGGCCTGATGATCGTCGGCCTCGGCTTTAAGCTGTCGCTGGTGCCGTTCCACCTGTGGACGCCGGACGTATACCAGGGCGCGCCAGCCCCGGTATCGACCTTCCTGGCGACCGCCAGCAAGATCGCCATCTTCGGCGTGGTGATGCGCCTGTTCCTCTATGCGCCGATGGGTGACAGCGAGGCGGTGCGCACGGTGCTGGGCGTGATTGCCTTCGCCTCCATCATCTTCGGTAACCTGATGGCCCTGAGCCAGACCAACATCAAGCGTCTGCTCGGCTACTCCTCGGTATCGCACCTCGGCTACCTGCTGGTGGCGCTGATTGCCCTGCACAGCGGTGAGATGTCGATGGAAACGGTGGGCGTGTACCTGGCCGGCTATCTGTTCAGCAGCCTCGGTGCCTTCGGCGTGGTGAGCCTGATGTCCAGCCCGTACCGCGGCCCGGACGCCGACTCGCTGTTCTCCTACCGCGGCCTGTTCTGGCACCGTCCGATCCTCGCGGCGGTGATGACGGTGATGATGCTCTCCCTGGCGGGTATTCCGATGACGCTCGGCTTTATCGGCAAGTTCTACGTGCTGGCGGTGGGCGTCCACGCCAACCTGTGGTGGCTGACCGGCGCCGTGGTGGTGGGTTCGGCCATTGGCCTCTACTACTACCTGCGCGTCGCGGTAAGCCTCTACCTGAGCGCGCCGCAGCAGCTCAACCGCGATGCGCCGTCCGACTGGCAGTACAGCGCGGGCGGCATCGTGGTGCTGATTTCCGCTCTGCTGGTGCTGGTGCTCGGTATCTGGCCGCAGCCGCTTATCGATATCGTGCAGCGGGCGCTGCCGGTGATGTAAGGTAAGTTGCTGAAAGAAAAAACCGCCGATTTGTTCGGCGGTTTTTTTTGTGCACAGAAAACCCCAGCTAGGCTCTGAGGGATCCCCATAAATCATCGCTAATAAACCAAGGTCATACTTCGGTAGGCTCTGGCGAGGTGATTAAGAACGTTGCTCAACACCGTTCGTCTTAAAATTAGCGGGGAGTGTCGCAGGACATTCTTCGCTAATGCCAGGTATGAGATAACCCGCCTCGATTTAGTGCTATTGGCCTGATATCTCAGGTGTAATCCTTTGTTTTCAGCATAATAGCCTACCAGCTGTGTGATTCATAGACATCGTTTCACTATAATACCACCCTATGAACAGGGAAATTCAACAGCGACTACAGTGGGTAAAGCTCTATGAAACGTCGGGTGATGCGGGGTTCGTATGCCGGCGCTGTGGCATTTCCCGGCCCACGTTACGCAAATGGTGGCACAGATATCTGGCTCAGGGCATCGCTGGTCTGGAAAGCCATAGCCACCGCCCTAAGCGCTCACAGTCAACGAAAACTGGCGCTGGCGAAGTCGCTCTGATTCTTGAGTTACGTTCCCTTCGAAATCTGGGGGGCAAGACGGATTTAAAGCGAGTTAAAACGACTTCATTCAATCTCACTGGCAATAGCAACAATCCACAAAGTCCTTTGCCAGAATCAGGTTAAACCTGTTGTTAAATTCAGGCGTAAAGCTGATTTCATTCGTTACGAACGCCCTGTCCCCGGTGACCGGGTTCAGATGGATACCTGTAAAATTGGCCCCGGCTTATATCAGTACACATCTGTTGATGATTGCACCCGCTACAGAGTCTTGAGGCTCTATTCTCGTCGTACAGCGGCAAACACACTGGATTTTATTGATTGTGTTATTGAAGAAATGCCTTTCCCGATACAACGCTTTCAGACAGACCGGGGAAGAGAATTTTTTGCCGTTAAGGTGCAGGAAAAATTGAAAGAATACTGCATTAAATTTCGCCCAAACAAACCAGCGTCGCCTCATCTTATGGCGAAGTTGAACGTTCCCAAAAGACAGATAAAGCTGAGTTTTACGCTACCTTCGACCTCTCAACTGATGACCTGAAGGAGCTGCTGGCAGAATGGCAGCATTACTATAACTGGGAACGTCCTCATAGCGCCCACAATGGTAAAACTCCGATGGAGCGCTACTTCGAACTTGCGGAGAAAACGCCATACTCTGATGCCGTTCACGCACACTATCAGCCCAGTGAAGAACATACGCAGGAACAGAATTATAAGCTTGAACTTGAACTAAGGAAATTGAAACGATGTCTATGAATCACACAAATTATGTCCTTATTAGCTTCCCGCACGGCTCTTCTCTCTGAGAAGAGAGCAAGTTTGCTAACTCACCGTTTATATTGGGCGATCAGTCAATTAAAATTAAGTTAATACGACTTATACTCAAGTCCGTAATTATGACTATATGTCACATTTAAAAGTGGTTTCCTGTCAATACATCGAGCCTCTGTGGTCATATCGTTGAAACAAAATACTTCATCTGTAAACCACAGCAAGCTTTCGTCCGGTTCTGTACGATACCCATTACCAAAATCCATGACAGATATGTCGTAATAACTATTATATTTCTGAGGGATGCCGTACTTAGTCTTTATCAAGGATTTATTGGCTTTCCACCAGGCTATCTGACGGCTTTTTAGGTACGGAAAATGTCTGACCAAGATAATATTACCATCATGCACCGCCACAATTTCAACTGGCCTCAGAAATTGCCAGATTGTGTAGATACTGGTAATTAGTGTAATAAAAAATATTATCGGTCGGTTACGTGCTCCATATCTCATGTTATATCCACGGTGGCGTTCATTTCGGTTATAAAGGGTTTGTAACCGTACTCATACCAGCGCTGGAGAGCAAACCACAAGCGGAAAATACGAAAATCTTTATATACTGGGTTCTGAATATCTGCATTATCAAGTCCGAAATGATCCTGAATACGATAATGTACCTTTGCTCTGAAACTATCTCCCTTCACTTCCAGGGATTCCAGCGAGATACGCGTTGCCCAGGTATCGTGAACGGTAATCACTAGCCCGTTAGTTCGATCAATTAGATTGTCAAATTTAGGTAATACAGCTTCATTGATTTTCTTCAAGTTACCATTCTTATCGAATAAATCTCCCTTCACATCAAAAGGGATAAAACCATATTCATAGTTGATTGTAGCCTTCAGTACTCTTTTTATTTTCAGCAAAGAGCTTTGTTCTGAGCGGTCATTCAGAATCTGCTCTTTAAGCGCCTTATCCAGCAGCGGACTGCTGTACGGTGTGCCGCTGTTCTCCTGCATGTGCGTAATCATTTCGGTGATGATGTCTTTGTACGGGCCGTGGAACGAAAACAGCTTGGCCAGGTCCCGGAACTCATCAAACATGAGGGCTGCCGCCTCAGCGTGGCTTACAGCAGGTATCTTCTCAGGTATCGATGCAATCACATAAGGGGAAGACATCGTACAGGGATTGGGCTGGTTAAGCAGTCTGAGCGTCCGGGCATTGACTCTGGCGGATACCGTGTCCACATCGATATTCAGCTCATTACGTAACGTCAGTGCATCCAGGTCACCGCAGCGCATGTCCTTAGCCTCATAGTCATCCATCTGGTGCATGGTCTGATAAATCAGCGCAGGCAGTGGCATTGGCTCAGGCCGGTGTTTTTTTGCGGCCTGAGCGTGCTGTTCCGGTTTCGGGATATCCTCATCAAGCATCAGAGGTAAAGCCTGTGCCGGGGAGCGCTGCCGGGCCGCCTGTTTAGCGCATTCGTGTACCGGAGACTGCCGGGGTGTGTTACCGATGAAGACATTCCCACTGCCGGAGATAACGACACCACCACAGCTGATGCCATGTCCGACGGTGACGGCAGGCTTTCCGTTGATAAATACAGTTGGGGAGCCTTCTGTGGCGGTGCGGGAATGTGTTCCACAGCCATTCCCGCAAGTGCAGCCATGGGGGGCTACCGCGTCACCCGACCGGGCGGCGGCCTGACCGTTGATAAATACGTCAGGACTGCCTTCAATAATCGGTGTGTCCGGAAAACACCCGTGACCCTTTGCTATATCGCCTTTTCTTACTGCACCTGCCATCTGCCGAAATTCTCTGTAAGAGTCTCATATCCATACCATCGGCGGCGTCAGGATTTACTATAACATCCGTTTGCAGAATTTCCGGAAATGTGAACGTAATCGAATAACCGCAAAAAATAAATAGTTTATATTGAAATAGTGGCTTCATAAGCCTATTTAAAAGAGTAAGGCAAGTTGTTGTGTCAAACAAATCGATCAATTGCGGCTACTGGCCCGGTATCTGAAAGGAAAACTGAATGTCTAATGTCTATGTAGAACCACAGCCAACAGGACGCCCCGAAGGTTCAGCAATTACACACTATACCGTCGAGTATGCTGGCGGTCAAAGCATTGACGGAAAGCAACACTTAACACAAGCAAGTGCAATTCAGGCAGCAAAAAACGCAGGACACAATCCTCTTGTCGCTCGGGTAAGAAATACCAGAAAGGGTAATCCAGATCACTGGCGCGCAGCCTGAATTTATGGAGTCAATATATCAGGCTCTGTTGAACTCCCTCATGTTTACCCTATGTGTATAAAGACAACTGAGAATTTTATTCTAGCTTTAGCCTCCACGTGCTCCTTGCTAGCTCTTTTTTCAACCACCGACAGGCGCCAGTTTAGCGCTTGTCGGCGTTTTTTATCCGACTAAGCTCTCATCCCCGCAGGTGCGTGGCCTTATCTTATTTTGCTGCATGTAGGCCCACAGGCGGCCGATGTTCAGTCCTACCGCCAGCCCGGCGAAAGCGTCGGCAGCCACGGCGCGAAACGCCAGGCCGGTGCGGGTATAGCGAAATAACAGGCTCAGCGCCAGCACCAGCAGGCCCGCGATGGCGGCGGCAAAAAGCAGCATCGCGCCTTGGGCAAAATTAAAGACGCCCAAGCTTTTGTAGACCAGCACGAAGCCCAGGGCTACCAGGGAGTACATCACCCCGGAAAGCAGGCCGCCGATCAGCACTTCCGCGAGGAACGGCAGATCAATATCCATGGCTCTGCTCCCCAGCAGCGGATGGCGCGGATAAGCCCGCACAGCGCCTCTTTGTCGGCCCCGGTCATTCCCGCCATCAGCTCATCGAGCAGCAGCAGGCGCGGGCGGGCGACCAGCGCGTGCCAGCTCGACGCGCTTCTGCAGGCCCCAGGATAAGCTGGCGGCGAGCCTGTCGCTCACCGCCTGCATGCCGAAGAACGCCATCTGCAGCAGATGGTCGGCCGTCTCGCGCCGGGCGCGCGGCAGGCCGAACACTTCCGCGAACAGCGACGTCCGACGGCGGTGGCTCAGCCCCTGTAGCACGTTGCTGCGCACCGACAGCCCGCTGAACAGGGGGAAGTTCTGAAAGGTGCGGGCGACGCCCAGCCCCGGCAGCCGCTGCGGCGGCCGTCGACCCCGTTATCCGGCCGGTAAACACCGGAGATAACGTTCAGCAGCGTACTTTTACCCGCGCCGTTGGGACCGATAATCGCTATCAGCTGTGAAGGCGCCACATCGAGCGACACGTCGGTCAGGGCGCTGATGCCGCCAAAAGTCAGCGAGATACCGCTAAGCGACACCGGCATTCCGGCCGCCGCACTGCGGCTCTGCGCCGCCGCGTGCCCATCCATCGAAACCGCCTGATGAAAGGCGGTCAGGGAGCTATCTGAAACGGTTATGATGTGCACTCCGCGTTAGCTGGCGTCGGCGGTAGTTGGCTGGGCTTCTCTTTCCAGCTCCCTCACCAGCGGGATCACCTCCCGGCCGAAAAACTCCACCTCTTCCTGGAAGTGCAGGAACCCCAGCAGCAGCAGATCCACGCCCGCGCGCTTGATCTCGACGATCCGCCCGGCAATCTGCCGCGGGGTGCCGATAAGGCCGGTTTTAAAGCCGTCGTTGTACTGCACCAGATCCTCAAAAGTTGATTTCGCCCAGTTGCCTTCGCCCTCCGGCGAGGCGCTGCCGGCGTTTTTCACTTCATGCTGGAAGCCCTTTACCGCCTCGGGATTGGCGTTATCAATAATCTCCTGCAGCACCGCCTGCGCTTCTTCTTCGCTGTCGCGGGCGATGACGAAGCCGTTAACGCCAATCTTGACCTGATGCTGATTTTGCGCCGCCTTACGGTGGATATCGTCCACCTGGGCCCTGATGCCCTCCACGCTGTTGCCGTTAGTGAAGTACCAGTCGGAAACGCGGGAAGCCATGTCGCGCGCGGCGCGGGAGCTGCCGCCCTGGAAGATCTCCGGGCGCGGCGACAGCGGCTTGGGCTTGAGGACATAGTCGCGAAAGCGGTAGAAGTCGCCGGCGAAGGTGAAGCTCTCCTCCTGCCAGATGCCCTTCAGGCAGCGGATAAACTCCTCCGAGCGCAGGTAGCGCTCCTCGTGATCGAGCCACGGTTCGCCGATGGCCTTAAACTCGCCCCGGAACCAGCCGCTGACGATATTGACCGCAATGCGCGGTCCGTGCAGGTGGCTGATGGTGGCAATCTGCTTGGCCGCAAGCGTCGGGTTCCACGGGCCGGGAAGCAGGGCGGCAATGACCTTCAGTTTTTCCGTCGAGGCAAGCAGCGCCTGGGAGAAGGAGACCGACTCGTGCTGGTTGTCGGCGCCGTAGCCCGCAGTAAAGCGGATCTGCGTCAGGGCGTAGTCAAAGCCCGCGCGCTCGGCTATCTGCGCCAGTCGGCGGTTGTAATCGATGTCCCAGCCGGTGCGCTGGGGAATGTTGCTGATAACCAGCCCGCCCGAGACGTTGGGCACCCAGTAGGCAAACTGGATTGGCGCGTGCGCTGAATCTGAACTGGACATAGGGGCTCCCGTTTTTGGCTGAAGAGTGGCGGTTATCCCCTTTTCATATAACTAATTTCTAATTGTAAGTAACAGTGAATAACCAAAAGATATATGACTGTTAGCAGAATGCGTGCCAACGGGGCTTGAGCGGAGAGATAAGCAAAATGAAGAGGTTAGCGCCAGGATGAGGTGAGCAGTGTGCGGCATTTGCAACAGCCGGGTGGCCCGGCTGTGACAAATGCCACTGTCGGCGCGGGCTATTTTACCGCGTGCAGTCGGCAGACCAGCGGCCCGCGCTCGCCGCGGCTGGCGCGGGCGAGCACTTCCTCAATCACCGAGGAGAGCTCGTTAATCTCAAACTTGGCCACGTAGCCGTCGGCATTAACCTTGCGGATATGATCGACATTGGCGCTGCCGGAGAGCGAGGAGTGGATCACCACCGGGATGCCGCTGAGGCGCGGATCGCTTTTAATTTTACGCGTCAGAGTGAAGCCGTCCATCTCCGGCATCTCAAGGTCGGTCAGCACCAGGGCTATCTTATCGCTCACCGGTACGCCCTCGTCCTGCGCCTCTTTGAGCAGTTTTTCGATGCTCTCCCACGCCTGCTGGCCGGTAACGTGCATACGGGCAGGGATCGCCATCGCCGCCATCGCCTTCTCCAGCATCACCCGCGCGACTCTGGAGTCCTCGGCAACGATGGCGGTCGCCCCGGCTTTGATCTGCTGCGCCTGTGCGCTGATTTTGCCGGCGTGAAGCTGGTGATCGGCGGGCGCAATGTCGTAGAGGATCTGCTCCACGTCGATGACCATCGCCAGCTCGCTGCTCTGCGCGTCGTCGTTCAGGCTGGCGATGCTGGTGATGTACTGGCCGTTAACCGCTTTCTCGGCGGTGTGGACCTGGCTCCAGTCAAGGCGAACGATATTGTCCACCGACTCAACGGCAAAGGCCTGCACGCTGCGGGCGTACTCGGTGATCAGCAGAATATTGAGGCCGCTTTCGGCCCGGCAGCCGAGCAGTGACGGCAGGTCGATAACCGGGATAATCTGATCGCGAATATTAACCACGCCCATTACCGGAGGCCGGATGCCCGCCGGTTTGGTGTAGGCGGGCATGGGCACAATTTCACGCAGCTTAAAAACGTTAATGCCGAACAGCTCCGCCTTACTCCCGTGCGCGGGAGTGCCGAGGCGGAAAAGCAGCAGCTCGAAGCGGTTAGACTGCGTTAAGTGAACCCTGTCGTCGATATCTTTCTGGAAACTGTCCATTTTGCCCTCAGAGTGAAAATGCCGGTGCATTTACTCCTTTATCGGCATTTACGGGCAAAAGTTAAATCAGGCTGAACGTACTGAAATCCTCCGCCAGTTCGCAGGCGGGAAAAACCGCCCGGCACTCGGCCAGCAGCCGCTGGCAGCCGTGCCAGTCGTAGCGCGAGCTGACGTGGGTAATAATCAGCCTGCCGACGCCCGCCTCCTGCGCCAGCGTTGCCGCCTGCACGGAGGTCGAGTGCCCCCGGCCGTTGGCTTTTTCGGCCATCGCATGTTCAAGCGTGGTTTCGTGCACCATCAGATCGACGCCGCGCGCCAGCGCCAGGGCGGCGGGGCAGGGGGCGGTATCGCCGAATATCGCCAGCTTAACGCCCGGCGTCGAGGGGCCGAGGTAATCCCGGCCGTTGACGACCTGGCCGTCGGGCATCGTCACCGTCAGCCCCTGCTTGAGCTGATTAAACAGCGGCCCGGCCTTTACGCCGTCGGCCCGCAGCCGGGCGGCGTCCAGCGGCCCCGGTTTGTCGTGCTGCTCAATGCGGTAGCCGTAGCACTCGACCGGATGCTCAAGCGGCCAGGCGCTGACCCGGAACAGCCCGTCGTCAAACACCTCGCCGGCGCTAATCTCTTCAACGGTCAGCGGATAGTCGGTCCACGATCCGCTAAGGCGCAGAGACATCTCAACGAATTCGCGGATGCCCTTAGGGCCGTAGATCGTCAGCGGCGCCGGATTGCCCTGCATCGAGCGGCTGCACAGCAGGCCCGGCAGGCCAAAAAGATGATCGCCGTGCAGGTGGGTAATAAAGATTTTGTTCAGCTTGCCGGGGTGGTATGCGGTACGCAGAAACTGGTGCTGGGTGCCCTCTCCGCAGTCAAACAGCCACATCTGCGCGCTGTTTGGCTGTTGCAAATTGAGCACTATCGACGTCATATTACGGTGACGCGTCGGCACGCCCGCCGATGTCCCGAGAAAAATCAATTCCATAATCCATTAGCCTCGCCCTTGTAAAACAGACCCAGTATAACGGAGCCCAGCATGATCCAGTGGAACGATCTTCATCACAGCCAGCTTACGGTGGCGCAGCTTTACGCCCTGCTGCAGCTCAGAAGCGCGGTTTTTGTCGTTGAGCAGACCTGCATCTACCAGGATATCGACGGCGAAGACCTCATCGGCGACAACCGCCATCTTCTCGGCTGGCGCGACGGTGAGCTGGTGGCGTATGCGAGGATTCTGAAAAGTGCCGATCCGCTTGAGCCGGTGGTCATCGGCCGGGTGATCGTCAGCCCGGCGGCGCGGGGAGAAAAATTGGGCTATCTGCTGATGGAGCAGGCGCTCGCCAGCTGCCGCCAGCACTGGCCGGAGCAGGGCATCTACCTCGGCGCCCAGGCGCATCTTCAGCACTTCTATCGCCACTTCGGTTTTGCGCCGGTCACGGAGGTGTATGATGAAGACGGCATCCCTCACGTTGGCATGGCGCGCGAAGCAACATCGTGAAGGATTGTCTATAGTTAGCCAACAGGTTTAACCAAGGAGACATACTATGGCCTACCGCAACTTCGATCCGCATTTCGATGATGACCTGACCCTGCTGAGCGATACTCTTGAGGAGATCCTCGCTTCGTCCGGCGATCCGGCGGATCAAAAATACATCGAGCTGAAGATGCGCGCCGAGCAGGCGCTGGACGACGTAAGAGCGCGGGTCAGCCGCGCCTCGGACAACTACTACTACCGCGCTAAACAGGCGGTTTACCGCGCCGACGACTACGTGCACGAAAAACCGTGGCAGGGTATCGGCATTGGCGCTGCGGCGGGGCTGGTCATCGGCCTGCTGCTGCGCCGCTAATCACAGAATCGCACTCTCCCCCGTCGTGGGTACTGCCCTTTATTAACGCCACCCTTTATAATGTGTGGTTTTTGTCGGGGGAGCTTTGCGTGTATTCACTCTCTGCAGCGCTGGATAATCTGCGGGTCTTACTGAACGATGAACTACCCGATGCCCCCGGCCTGCGCGTCTTTGACCTGGCCGTCACCCTTAAGGACGCCTGCGATCCCCTGAGCTGGCTCTGCGTCCAGCCCCTCTATCCGCAGTTCTACTGGCAGCACCGCGACGATAACGAAGAGGTCGCCGCGATAGGCGCCGCGTGCCGCTTTACCGCGCTCGCCGAAGCCCGCGATTTTTTGCAGCGCCAGGCCCGCCCGGATTTACGCATCTGGGGCCTCAACGCCTTTGCGCAGGAGCAGGGGCAGCTCTTTCTGCCGCGCCTGGAGTGGCGGCGCGACGCCGGCCGCAGCGCGCTGCGCCTGACGCTGTACAGCGCGTCTTCTTTGCGCGACGACGCCCGCAGCGCCCTGACGCTGCTCGACGCTCTGCGCCCCGAACGTCCCCTGCCGGCGCTGGCGCTGGACCTGACCCGCGAAAGGCACTTGCCGGAGCGCGCGGGCTGGCAACGGCTGATAGAGCAGGCCACCGGCGCGATCGCCGACGGCGCGCTGCAGAAAGTGGTGCTGGCGAGGGCCAGCGATCTTTCCTTCACCGCGCCGCCCGGCGCCGGGCCGCTGATGGCCGCCAGCCGCCGCCGCAATCTGAACTGCTACCACTTTATGATGGCTTTCGGGCCGCAGCAGGCGTTTTTTGGCTCCTCGCCGGAGCGGCTGTGGCGCCGGGAGGAGAGCCTGCTGTGGACCGAAGCGCTGGCCGGCACGGCGGCCAGCCACCCGGACCCGCGCCGGGCGCAGGGGCTGGCCGACTGGCTGATGAGCGACGAAAAAAATCAGCGCGAGAACCTGCTGGTGGTGGAGGATATCTGCCAGCGGCTGGGGGATGAGGTCAGCGAGCTTAAAGTTGCGCCGCCGGAAGTGATCCGCCTGCGCAAGGTTCAGCACCTGCGCCGTAAGGTGCAGGGGCGGCTCAGGCGACCGGACGACCTGCTCTGCCTCCGCCAGCTCCAGCCTACCGCCGCCGTCGCCGGTCTGCCGCGCCGTGCCGCAAGGGAGTTTATCGCCCGCCATGAGCCCTTCGAGCGCGAGTGGTACGCCGGTTCCGCGGGCTATCTTAGCCTGCGGGGCAGCGAATTCTGCGTCGCGCTGCGCTCGGCCAGGCTTTCCGATAATGTGCTGCGCCTGTACGCCGGGGCCGGAATTATCGCCGGCTCCGATCCGCAGCAGGAGTGGCAGGAGATAGAAAATAAGGCGGCGGGGCTGCGAACGCTGCTGTTTGAGCAGTAACTGAACGTTTCCCGATGTATATCAAAAATCCGCTCCTGGTCGTTGATTATACTCTTTGGCAAAATTGATTTCGGACCCACTCATGTCAGTAAGCGCATTCAACCGACGCTGGGCGGCGGTAATACTTGAAGCTTTAACCCGTCACGGCGTGCAGCATATCTGTATTGCCCCCGGCTCGCGCTCGACGCCGCTCACCCTTGCGGCGGCGGAAAATCGCGCTTTTATTCACCATACCCATTTCGACGAGCGCGGCCTCGGCCATCTGGCCCTGGGGCTGGCGAAGGCCAGCGGGCAGCCGGTGGCGGTCATCGTCACCTCCGGTACCGCCGCCGCTAACCTCTATCCGGCCCTGATTGAGGCCGGACTCACCGGCGAGAGGATTATCCTGCTGACCGCCGACCGTCCGCCGGAGCTGATTGACTGCGGCGCTAATCAGGCGATACGCCAGACGGGGATGTTCGCCTCTCATCCGGCGCAGACGCTCTCCCTGCCGCGCCCGGGGGAAGAGATCCCGGCCCGCTGGCTGGTCTCCGCCGTCGATAACGCGATGGCCCAGGCCCGGACCGGCGGCGTGCACATCAACTGCCCCTTCGCCGAGCCGCTGTACGGCGATATGGACGATACCGGCCTTGCCTGGCAGCAGGCGCTGGGCGACTGGTGGCAGGACGACCAGCCCTGGCTTCGCGAAGCGCTGTGCGCGCAGAGCGAAAAGCAGCGGGACTGGTTCTTCTGGCGGCAGAAGCGCGGCGTGGTGGTGGCGGGACGCATGGGCGCGGCGGCGGGGAAAAAGGTCGCCGAATGGGCGCAGACCCTGGGCTGGCCGCTGATTGGCGATGTGTTGTCGCAAACCGGCCAGCCGCTGCCCTGCGCCGATCTGTGGCTCGGCAACGGTGATGCCGTCAGCGAGCTGGCGCAGGCGCAGATTGTGGTGCAGTTCGGCAGCAGCCTGACCGGCAAGCGGCTGCTGCAGTGGCAGGCGGCCTGCAATCCCGACGAATACTGGCTGGTGGACAGCCTGCCGGGGCGCCTGGATCCGGCCCACCACCGCGGCCGGCGGCTGATGAGCGATATTGAACACTGGCTGAACCTGCATCCGGCGGAGACGCGCCAGCCGTGGGCCCAGGTCATTCCGGCGCTTTCCGCCCGGGCGTGGCGGGCCGTGGAGGCCCGGCGCGAGGCTTTCGGCGAGGCGCAGCTGGCGCACCGCATTAGCGACTACCTGCCGGACCAGGGGCAGCTGTTTGTCGGCAACAGCATGGTGGTGCGGCTGATTGATGCCCTCGGCCAGCTGCCGGCGGGCTATCCGGTTTACAGCAATCGCGGGGCCAGCGGTATTGACGGCCTGATCTCTACCGCAGCGGGCGTGCAGCGCGGCAGCGCCAGGCCGACGCTGGCCATTATCGGCGATCTCTCCGCGCTGTACGATCTCAACGGCCTGGCGCTGCTGCGCCAGGTCTCCGCTCCGCTGGTGCTGGTGGTGGTCAACAACAACGGCGGGCAGATTTTCTCCCTGCTGCCGACGCCCGCCGAGCGGCGCGAAGCCTTCTATACTCTGCCGCAGAACGTCAATTTTGCCCACGCGGCGCAGATGTTTGGTCTCGGCTACGCCCGCCCCGAAAGCTGGCAGCAGCTTGATGAGGTGATGAGCGCGGCGTGGCGCAGGCCGGCGACGACCGTCGTGGAGCTGGTGGTGAACGACACCGACGGCGCGCAGCTGCTTCAGCAGCTGCTGGCGCAGGTGAGCCAGCTGTGAGTCTGCGGGCGGCGGTGCGCGCAGGCGATAGCGCCCGGCCGTGGCTGGTCTTTCTGCACGGCTTTTCCGGCGACTGCCGGGAGTGGCAGGCGGTCGGCGAGCGGCTGGCGGACTGGCCCCGGCTCTATATTGATTTGCCGGGCCACGGCGCGTCGGCGGCGATCCCCGGCGTTGATTTTGCCGCCGTCTCCGCCCGTCTGCAGGATCTGCTTATTAGTTACAACATACTCAACTACTGGCTGATCGGCTACTCCCTCGGCGGCCGCGTGGCGATGTATTTCGCCTCTCAGCAGGCGAGGGCGGGGCTGCGGGGGCTGATCGTTGAGGGCAGTCATCCCGGTCTGATAAGCGATGCCGAACGCCGCCAGCGCCGCGAGGGCGATCTGCACTGGGCAAGGCGCTTCGCCCGCGAACCGCTCGGTGAGGTTTTTGCCGACTGGTATCGCCAGCCGGTATTCGCCTCCCTGAACGAGAGCCAGCGCGCGGCGCTGGCGGCGCAGAAGGTGCACAACAGCGGCGTTGCCCTGTCGGAGATGCTGATGGCTACCTCCCTCTCGGCGCAGCCCGATTTACGCCCGGCGCTGGCCGGACGCGACTATCCTTTCTACTACCTGTGCGGCGAGCGCGACGAGAAATTCCGCGCGCTGGCTCGGGCGCTCGATGCGCCCTGCACCCTTATTCCCCTGGCCGGGCACAACGCGCACCGGGAAAACCCCGATGCCGTCGCGCTGCGCCTGGCTGAGATACTGCAACCCTGACCCCAGGAATCGTTATGATTTACCCAGATGAAGAGATGCTCTACGCCCCGGTTGAGTGGCAGGACTGCTCCGCAGGCTTTGAAGACATTCGCTACCAGAAGTCCGCCGACGGCATTGCTAAAATCACCATCAACCGCCCGCAGGTGCGCAATGCCTTCCGCCCGCTGACCGTCAAAGAGATGATCCAGGCCCTAGCCGACGCCCGCTACGACGATAGCGTCGGGGTGATTATCCTCACCGGCGAAGGCGAGAAGGCCTTCTGCTCCGGCGGCGACCAGAAGGTGCGCGGCGATTACGGCGGCTACCAGGACGATGCCGGGACTCACCACCTCAATGTGCTGGACTTCCAGCGCCAGATCCGCACCTGTCCGAAACCGGTGGTGGCGGCGGTAGCCGGATACTCCATCGGCGGCGGCCACGTGCTGCACATGATGTGCGATCTCACCATTGCGGCCGATAACGCCATTTTTGGTCAGACCGGGCCGAAAGTTGGCTCTTTCGACGGCGGCTGGGGCGCGTCCTACATGGCGCGCATCGTCGGCCAGAAGAAAGCCCGCGAAATCTGGTTCCTCTGCCGCCAGTACAACGCCCAGGAAGCGCTGGATATGGGGCTGGTCAACACCGTGGTGCCGCTGGCGGATCTGGAAAAAGAGACCGTGCGCTGGTGCCGCGAAATGCTGCAGAACAGCCCGATGGCGCTGCGCTGCCTGAAGGCCGCCCTCAACGCCGACTGCGACGGCCAGGCCGGTCTGCAGGAGCTGGCGGGCAATGCCACCATGCTGTTCTACATGACCGAAGAGGGCCAGGAGGGGCGCAACGCCTTCAACCAGAAGCGCCAGCCGGACTTCAGCAAATTTAAGCGGAATCCGTAATGCGATCGGCTCAGGTATACCGCTGGCAGGTGCCGATGGACGCGGGCGTCGTGCTGCGCGACCGGCGGCTCAAGGCCCGGGACGGCCTGCTGATCCGCCTCGGCGACGGAGTGGGCGAGGGCTGGGGCGAGATCTCGCCGCTGCCGGGCTTCAGCGCCGAGTCGCTTGACGATGCGCAGGACGCGGCGGTGGCCTGGGCGCAGGCGTGGCGGACCGGCGGCGAGCCGCCGCTGCCGCCGCAGCCCTCGTGCGCGTTCGGCATCAGCTGCGCGCTGGCGGAGCTGGCGGGCGAACTGCCCTCAGAGGCCGACTTCCGCGCCGCGCCGCTGTGCACCGGCGATCCCGATGCGCTGCTGCCGCTGCTGCAAAGCATGGACGGCGAGAAAGTGGCGAAAGTGAAGGTTGGCCTGTGGGAAGCGGTGCGCGACGGCATGGTGGTAAACCTGCTGCTGGAGGCGATCCCCGATCTGCGCCTGCGCCTGGACGCCAACCGGGCGTGGACGCCGCTGAAGGCGCAGCAGTTTGCGAAGTACGTCAATCCGCACTACCGCTCGCGCATTGCCTTCATCGAGGAGCCGTGCAAAACCCGCGACGACTCCCGCGCCTTTGCCCGCGAGACCGGGATCGCTATCGCCTGGGACGAAAGCCTGCGCGAGGCTGACTTCCGCTTCAGCGCCGAGCCGGGCGTTACTGCGGTGGTGATCAAGCCGACCCTGACCGGCAGCCTGCAAAAGGTGCGCGCGCAGGTGGCGGAGGCCCACGCGCAGGGGCTGACGGCGGTGATCAGCTCCTCGATCGAGTCCAGCTTCGGCCTGACGCAGCTGGCGCGCCTTGCCGCCTGGCTGACCCCCGGCACGCTGCCGGGACTCGATACCCTTGGCCTGATGCAGACCCAGCTGGTGCGCTGCTGGCCGGGCAGCGCGCTGCCGTGCATGACTCTCGATAATCTGGAGCCGCTGCTATGATCTTCGGCGACTGGCCGTGGCGGCACTGGCGCAGCCTGCGTCCCGATGCCCGGGCCCTGCGCCTCGGCGACGAGTGCCTGACCTGGCGGCAGCTCTGCCGCCGGATAGATGCCCTCGCCGCCGGGTTTATCGCCCAGGGCGTGCGCCCGGAGCAGGGCGTGATGCTGCGGGCTTATAACCATCCGCAAACCCTGCTGGCGTGGCTGGCCCTGCTGCAGTGCGGGGCACGTATTTTACCGGTCAATCCGCAGATCCCGCGGGCGCTGCTGGCGGCGCTGCTGCCGCATTTTTCCGTGAGCCACGCGCTGCTGCTTGCTGACGACGCCCCGTTTGACGCGCTGGCGACGTTCTGCCTGCGCGAGGCGCAGGGCGCCTGTGATGCCGGCTGGCAACCCGAACGGCTGGCGACTCTCACCCTGACCTCCGGTTCAAGCGGTCTGCCGAAAGCCGCGGCGCATACGCCGGCGGGCCATCTCGCCAGCGCCGCCGGCGTGCTGGCGCTGCTGCCCTTTAACGAGGGCGAGGACTGGCAGCTGTCGCTGCCGCTGTATCACGTCTCCGGCCAGGGCATTCTCTGGCGCTGGCTGCTGAAGGGGGCGGGGCTGACGGTCCGCGAGCGGCTGCCGCTGGCGCAGGCGCTTGCGGGCTGCACCCACGCCTCGCTGGTGCCGACCCAGCTGTGGCGGCTGCTCAACGACGACGCCCCGCTGTCGCTGACCTGCGTCCTGCTCGGCGGCGCGGCGATCCCCGTGGCGCTGGCGGAGGCAAGCCGGGCGCGGGGCATTCAGACCTTCTGCGGCTACGGGCTGACCGAGTTTGCCTCCACGGTCTGCGCCAAGGAGACCGACGGCGAGGCGGACGTCGGCCGCCCGCTGCCGGGGCGCGAGGTGCGGATTGTCGACGGTGAGATCTGGCTGCGCGCCGCCAGCATGGCGGCGGGCTACTGGCGCGACGGCGCGCTGCTGCCGCTGGTAAACGCCGAGGGCTGGTTTGCCACCCGCGATCGCGGCGAGCTGCGCGACGGTCGCCTGACGGTGCTCGGGCGGATGGACAATCTCTTCTTCTGCGGCGGGGAAGGGATCCAGCCGGAGGAGGTCGAGCGGATCATCGGCCGCCATCCTCAGCTGGAACAGGTCTTTATTGTGCCGCTGGATGACGCTGAATTCGGCCAGCGCCCGGTGGCGGTCGTGGAGGGCAGCGCGGAGCTGGATATCGAACAGCTGCCCGGCTGGGCAAAAGCGCGGCTGGCCTGCTTCCAGCAGCCGGTTTGCTGGCTGCGGTTGCCCGCGAGCCTGAAAACCGGCGGGATTAAGATCTCCCGCCGGGCGCTGCGCGAGTGGGTTAACGCTACGCTGCGGGGCTAGCTGGCTTCGAGCGGACGTTTGCTCCGGCGACGGATCAGGCGCAGCGCCAGCGGAATAACCAGAACGCCTACCGCCATCACCAGCAGGGTTTTCGCCACGCCGCTCTCCCACAGAATATTGATGCTGCCGTTGCTGATGGAGAGCGCCCGGCGCAGATTCTGCTCCAGCATCTCTCCCAGCACGAAACCGAGAATAAGCGGCGACATCGGGAAATTCATCTTGCGCAGCAGGTAGCCGAACACCCCGAGGCCGACCATCAGCATCAGGTCGAAGGTGGTGCTGTGCACCGCGTAAACACCCACCGCCGACACTGCCGCTATCGCCGGCACCAGGAACCACAGCGGAATGGTCAGCATGCGGGTAAACAGCCCGATCAGCGGTATGTTCATGACCAGCAGCATGACGTTGGCGATAAGCAGGGCGGCGATCAGCCCCCAGACAATATCCGGCTGTTCGGTGAACATCGCCGGGCCGGGCGTAATGTTGTAAAGGGTCAGCGCCCCCATCATCACCGCCGTGGTGCCCGAGCCGGGCACGCCGAGGGTCAGCATCGGAATAAACGATCCGCAGGCGGAGGCGTTATTCGCCGCCTCCGGCGCCGCGACCCCGCGAATATCGCCCTTGCCGAAGCTGTCGCTGTTGCCGCTGATTTTCTTCTCGGTCATGTAGGTTATGGCGCTGGCAATCGTCGCCCCGGCCCCCGGCAGGATACCGACAAAAAAGCCGATAACCGACGAGCGCAGGGTGGCGCCGGCGCAGAGAGAGGCCTCTTTGGCGTTAAACAGCAGGCGTCCGGTTTTGCGCACCAGGGTCTGGCCGCTGCTGGTGCTCTCCAGCATCAGCAGGATCTCAGAAACCGAGAACAGGCCGATGACTACTACGATAAACTGCACGCCGTCTGAGAGGTGGACGCTGTCGAAGGTGAAGCGATATACCCCGGTGTTGGCATCGACGCCCACCGTCGCCAGCCCCAGCCCAATCAGCGCCGCCAGAAAAGACTTCAGCGGATTCTGCGCCATCATGCTGCCGAGGCAGGCGATGGCGAAAACCATCAGCGCAAAGTACTCCGCCGGCCCGAAGGCCAGCGACCACTCCGCCAGCGCCGGGGCGAAGAGGATAATGCCGAAGATGGCAACCATCGACCCGACGAACGAGCTGACCGCAGAGACAGAGAGCGCCACGCCGCCGCGTCCCTGCTGCGCCATCGGGTAGCCGTCAAGCGCCGTCATAATGGCCCCCGCATCGCCGGGGACGTTGAGCAGAATCGACGAGATGCGCCCGCCGTACTCGCAGCCGATATAGACCGTCGCCAGCAGGATCAGCGCCGATTCCGCGGGCAGATGCAGGGCAAACGCCAGCGGCAGCAGTATTGCCACGCCGTTGATTGGCCCCAGCCCCGGCAGCAGACCGACGATGGTGCCGATAAAGCAGCCGATCAGGGCAATGCACAGATTGCCCGGCGTCATGGCCACGGCAAAACCCTGAGAAAGATAGATCCAGGTATCCATAGGTGTCTCCGTCAGTTAAGCCATGCGCCGAGGGGCAGGGTGACGTCCAGCAGGCGGTCGAAGGCAAACCACAGCAGAACGCCGAGGAGTCCGCCCGATACCGCCGCGGCGGGGAGGGTTGCGCCGAACAGGATGCCGATGATGGCAGTCAGCAGCGCGGTGGCCAGCGGGAAGCCGAGCCACTCAAAGCCCCAGGCGTACACCAGCAGGACGATAACCATCACCAGCAGGCGCTGCAGCACGCGGCGCGGCGGCCAGCTGATGGTATCCGGGCGGCGCAGCAGCATCGCCACCGCGCAGAGCAGCATCAGGCCCAGAATGCCGAGCGGAAACGGGCGCGGCCCCACCGGCTCGTAGCTGTACTCGCTGTGGATCTGCCAGCCGATGAGGAGTCCCCCAAGGCACAGCAGGATCCAGATGGCGGCAAAAATTCGATCGCTCATCGCGGCCTCCGCTGCTATTTCGCCAGGCCGAAGGCTTTCGCCTGCTCGCGGTATTCCGCCACCTGTTTTTTCACATAGGCGTCAAGCTCCGGGCCATTCTTGTTAAATTCAAACAGGCCGCGCATCTCGCGCTGCTTTTTAAACTCGTCCGTTTGCTGCAGCTTGCTGAAGACGTTGAGCCACCAGTTGTACTCCGCATCGCTGACCTTCGGGCCGACGTAGAAGCCGCGAATAATCGGCCATACCAGATCGTAGCCCTGCTCTTTGGCGGTAGGCACCTCCGCCAGCTGTCCCGGCAGGCGGTTGTCCGAGAAGACCGCCAGCACGCGGATTTTATCGCCCTGCAGATAGGGCACCATTTCGCTGAGATCGCCTGAGATCGCCTGCACGTGGTTGCCCAGCAGGGCGGTAACCGGCTCGCCGCCTCCTTCAAAGGCAACGTAGCGCATTTTGTGGGGATCGACGCCCGCTTTCTGCGCCAGGGTTGCCGCCTTCATCCAGTCCTGGCTGCCGATAGAGGCGCCCGCGCCGATCACTACCTGGGAAGGATTTTTTTCCATCGCCTTGAGCAGATCTTGCAAATTTTTATACGGCGAGTCCTTACGCACGGCGATCATGCCGTAGTCGGTGCCGATGCTGGCGAGCCAGCGCACGTCGTCAACGTTATAGCGGCCAAATTTTCCCTGCGACAGATTCAGCAGCGAGCCGCCGGAGAAGGCCACCAGCGTACCGGCTTCCGCAGGGCGCTGGGCAATAATGGCGTTATAGGCCACCGCGCCGACGCCGCCGGGCATATAGGTGACGCGCATCGGTTTTTCGATAGCGCCGGTTTCCAGCAGGCTGACCTGAATCAGCTTACAGGTGAGATCGAAGCCACCGCCGGGCTTGGCCGGGGCGATGCATTCGGTGCGCGACGGCGCGTCAGCGGCAAACGCGCTGGCGCCGGCGAGCAGCAGGGCAGAGGCGGTAAGGGTACGTAAAAGCGCTGTTTTCATGTTTTCCTCACTCCGGAGCAACCGGGCCGGTATTTTTTTCTGATTATGTGAACAGCGGCGTGGCTGTTCGGTTGCTTGATTGTTAAAACAATAACCTTTCATTTACCTTTCAATGGCCCGATAACCCTTCAGGATGTGATATGCGTCTTCTATTGGCGGAAGATAACCGTGAGCTGGCTCACTGGCTGGAAAAGGCGCTGGTGCAGGCGGGCTTTGCCGTCGACGCGGTGTTTGACGGGCGCGCCGCGGACCAGCTTCTGCAAAGCGAGCAGTACGCGCTGGCGGTGCTCGATATTGGTATGCCGGGTCTGGACGGGCTTGAGGTGGTGCAGCGGCTGCGCAAAAGGAAGCAGACCCTGCCGGTGCTGTTACTGACCGCGCGCAGCGCCGTGGCGGAGCGCGTCGCCGGGCTCAACGCCGGCGCCGACGACTATCTGCCCAAGCCGTTTGAGCTGGAGGAGCTGGACGCGCGCCTGCGCGCCCTGCTGCGGCGCAGCGAAGGGCGGGTGCAGGAGGTGCAGCAGTTGGGGGAGCTTGCGTATCACGATGAAGGCTATTTCCTGCTGCGCGGGCAGCGGCTGGCGCTGACCCCCCGCGAGCACGCGCTGCTGACGGTGCTGATGTACCGCCGCCAGCGGCCGGTATCGCGCCAGCAGCTGTTCGAGCAGGTGTTCAGCCTCAGCGACGACGTCAGCCCGGAGAGCATCGAACTGTACGTGCACCGGCTGCGCAAAAAGCTGCACGACAGCGATGTGCGCATCGCCACTCTGCGCGGGCTGGGGTATGTGCTGGAGCATCGCGATGCGGTGGCGTAAGCCGCAGTCGCTCTACGCCCGGCTGCTGCTGTTTCTCGGTTTGCCGCTGCTGCTGCTGTGGGGCCTGTCGGCGTTTAACAGCTACGTCAGCGCCCTGCAGGCGGCAACCCAGGCCTATGACCGCACGCTGCTTTCATCGGCCCGCACCATATCCGAACGGCTGGAGGTGCGCGACGGGAAGCTGGCGGTGGATGTTCCGTGGGTGGTGCTCGACAGCTTCGAGCTCAACATGAATGACCGCCTGTACTATAAGGTGCTCGATCCCGCCGGTCAGGTTATCTCAGGCTACGACGGGCTGCCCGCCATGCCGCCGTCGACCTCCCGCACCTCGCTCTATCCGGCGCTGGCGTGGTTCTATCACAGCAGTTTTCGCGGCGAAGCCATTCGCGTGGCCCGCCTGCTGCAGCCGGTGAACGAGGGCGGCGTCAGCGGCATGGCCGAGATTTACGTTGCCGAAACCCTGCAGTCCCGACGCTGGCTCGCCGGACAGCTGCTGTTCTCGTCGCTGGTGACCCAGGGCATGCTGGTGCTGCTGACGCTGTTGCTGGCCGGATGGCTGCTGCGGCGGGTGCTGCGCCCGATGCGCCAGCTCTCTGAGATCATGATTCGCCGCGAGCCTGAGCTGCTGACGCCGCTGCCCGAGCTGCTGCCCTGGTCGGAGACGCGGCTGCTGATCGTCGCCTTCAACCGCTATCTGGCGCGGCTGCGCGATCTTATCGCCCGCCAGGAGCGGTTCAGCGCCGATGCCTCCCACCAGCTGAAAACGCCGCTGGCTATTCTGAAAACGCAGGCGGCGGTGGCGCTGGCGAGCCCCGAGCCGCAGGCGTGGCGCGAGAGCCTGCGGGCGATGAGCGTCACCCTGGACACCACCAGCCAGCTCACCGAGCGGCTGCTGCAGCTTGCGGCGGTGAAGGGGCGGGAGCAGGGCGAACGAAACTTTACGCCGGTCAATCTGCTGGAGGTGGTGCAGCAGAGCTGCTTCTCGCGTCTGGCGCAGGCCAGAAGTAAGGCGATCGACCTCGGCTACGAGGGACTTCAGGCGCCGGTCAGCGTGATGGGCGATGCGGTCCTGCTCGGCGAGCTGTGCGCCAATCTGCTGGATAATGCGCTGAAATATACGCCGCGCGGCGGCACGGTGACGGTCAGCCTGCGCCGCGACGGCGGGGTGATGGTGCTGGACGTTGAGGATAGCGGGCCCGGCATAGAGGACGCGCAGATAAGCCAGGCCCTGCAACCGTTTCAGCGGCTCGATAACGCCGGCGACATTGCCGGGGCGGGCATCGGCCTGGCGCTGGTTAACGATATCGCCCGGCTCCATCGCGCGCAGCCGCATTTTGGCCGCAGCGGTACCCTGGGCGGGCTGCGGGTCAGAATGCGGCTGGCGGCGGTGGAGTAGCGTTTTCCCTTTCCCGTCGCCTCCGCTATAGTAAATCCTCCTCTTGGTGTGGAGATAATAATGATTAACGTGGAGATGCTGTCCACCGGTGATGAAGTCCTGCACGGACAGATTGTGGATACCAACGCGGCGTGGCTTGCCGATCTCTTTTTCAGCCAGGGCGTGCCGCTGAACCGCCGCAATACCGTCGGCGACAGCCTGGCGTCGCTGGTAGATGTCCTGCGCGAGCGCAGCCACCTGGCCGACGTGCTGATTGTCAACGGCGGCCTCGGGCCGACCAGCGATGATCTGAGCGCGCTGGCGGCGGCAACGGCGAAGGGCGAAGGGCTGGTGCTGCACGAGGCGTGGCTCAGCCAGATGGCGCGCTACTTTGCCGACCGCGGCCGGGTGATGGCGCCCAGCAACCGCAAGCAGGCGGAGATCCCCGCCAGCGCCGAGCTGATTGATAACCCGGTCGGCACCGCCTGCGGCTTCGCTCTCCAGCTCAACCGCTGCCTGATGTTCTTCACGCCGGGCGTGCCGTCCGAATTTAAGGTGATGGTGGAGCAGCAGATCCTGCCGCGCATTCGCCAGCGCTTTACTCTGCCCGAACCGCCGCTCTGCCTGCGCCTGACCACCTTTGGCCGCTCGGAAAGCGATCTGGCCCAGAGCCTCGACGGGCTGACGCTGCCCGCCGGGGTGACTATGGGCTACCGCTCCTCCATGCCGATCATTGAGCTGAAGCTGACCGGTCCGGCCAGCGAGCGCGAGGCGATGCTCGCCCTGTGGCCGGAGGTGAAAAAAGTGGCCGGCGAAAACCTGATCTTCGAAGGCACCGAAGGCCTGCCGACGCAGATCGCCGCCGCGCTGCAGGCGCGAAGCCTCAGCCTGACCCTCAGCGAGCAGTTCACCTCCGGGCTGATCGCCCTGCAGCTTGGCCGCGCAGGTGCGCCGCTGCTGGCGGGCGAAGTGGTGCCCTCCCAGGAGGAGACGCTGGCGCAGACCGCCCACTGGACGGCGGACAGACGGGTTAACCACTTTGCCGGGCTGTCGCTGGCGGTCAGCGGTCTGGAGCAGGATCATCTCAACTTTGCGCTGGCAACGGCGGAAGGGACCCACGCCCTGCGGGTCAAGTTCAACGCCACGCGCTACAGTCTCGCGGTGCGCCAGGAGATCTGCGCCATGATGGCGCTGAATATGCTGCGCCGCTGGCTTAACGGCTGGCCGGTTGCTGCCGGGCACGGCTGGATCGAGGTGGTTGAGGATCTGTTCATCCCCTGAGGGTAAATGTCGTTCTCCGGAACGATAGCCGGGACGTACCGCGCCTTTTTATAGTGCCTTCAGCAGACTAAAAAAGGAGCGCATTATGACCTATGCAGCCGACGCCTTCCGCGGCCGGGTGGTGCTGGTGACCGGCGGCGCCCAGGGCATTGGCCTGGCGATTGCCGCCGCCTTCGCCCGCCTCGGCGCCGCGGTGGTGATTGCCGACCAGCAGGAGCAAAAATCGCGGGACAGCGCCGCGCGGCTGCGCGGGGAGGGGCTGCGGGTTGACGCAGTTGCCTGCGATCTGGCCGAGCCGGAGAGCGCCGCGGCGCTGGTTGACGCGACGACTCAGCTTCACGGCAGACTGGACGTACTGATCCACAACGCCGCTTACTTTCCCCTGACGCCCTTTTCAGAGATAGACGCCCCGCTGCTGCAGCGCACCCTCGGCGTCAATCTGATGGCGCCTTTTTTCCTTGCCCGGGCGGCGCGGCCGTGGATGCGCGGCGGCGGGCGCATTCTGGTCACCTCCTCGGTGACCGGCCCGCGGGTCGCTTATCCCGGACTGGCGCACTATGCCGCCTCAAAGGCGGGCGTCAACGGCTTTATTCGCGCCGCCGCCCTTGAGCTGGCCGCGGACGGGATCACCGTCAACGGCGTGGAGCCGGGGATGATCCGCACGCCCGCCATGAATAACCTGGGTGATAAAGAGGTGAGTCAAGCGATAGCCGCCGCCGTGCCGCTGGGGCGGCTCGGTGAGCCGGAAGAGATTGCCGGCGCAATGCTCTTTCTGGCTTCACCGGCGGCGGCCTATATTACCGGACAGACGCTGGTGGTGGACGGCGGCGCGCTGCTGCCGGAAGCTACTCTGCGCTGAGCGCCTGCGCCAGCAGCGAAACGGGATGCTCGCAGCGCTTGCTGGTGGACATCTCAATCTGCCACTTGCAGGTTTCGCAGTCGGTGATAACCAGGTCTGCGCCGCTCTCCTCAATCTGGCGGAACAGCGGGGCGCCGATGGCCTGCGAGGTCAGGTAGTTCTCTGCCTTAAAGCCATAGGTGCCCGCAATACCGCAGCACTGCGAGTCCAGTACCTGAACCTCCAGCTCGGGGATTTTCCGCAGCAGGTCGAGGGTGTAAATCGCCCAGCCCATCTTTTCCATGTGGCAGGCGGTGTGGTAGACCACCTTCAGCGGCAGGCGGCGCAGCGGCAGGGTTTTACCGCCGTCCAGCTGCTTCCAGATCCAGCGGGTCGCCAGCTCAATGCTGTCGCGCAGATCGGCATTCTCCACGTCCAGCAGGTGCGGATATTCGTCGCGCAGGGTAAAGGTGCAGGTGGACGATGTCGCCACGACCGGCAGGCGCTTGTCGACGATTGCCCGCCGCAGGGCGTCGGTATTGCTGCTGGCCTGCTTGCGCGCCTTTGCCATAAAGCCGTTGGCAATCAGCGGTACGCCGCAGCACTTCTCTTTATCCAGCAGCTGCACGCCGGTGCCGAGCGCGTTCAGCATCCGCACCAGATCTTTCCCCAGCTGCGGGTGGTTGTAGTTGACGTAGCAGCCGTGAAAAAAGGCGGCCTGCTCGGGATACTGCGCCTGCGCGTCGGCGACGCTGCGGTACCAGCGGCGAAAGGTGCTGTTGCCGTATTTCGGCAGCGTGCGGCGGTGGTCGATTTTCAGGGTTTTATCCAGCAGCCTGCGCACCGGCTTCAGCCCGGTCGTGGCGTTGACCAGCGGCGAGAAGGGCACCGAAAGCGATCCCATCAGGTCGGTGTGGCTGAGAATAGCGTCGCGCAGGGTTGGCTTTTTCTGGCTGTACTGCGCCCGCGCCCGCTGGATAATATCGCCAATTTTGACATCGGACGGGCAGGCGACCTCACAGCGCTTGCAGTTGATGCAGTCCTTCAGCGCCTCGTCGTACAGCGCGCCGTTCTTCAGGCGCAGGCGCTCGCCGTCGGGGCCGGCCTGCTTGGGACCCGGATAGTGTGGGTTGACGCGCACCACCGGACAGGCGGTGGTGCAGACCGTGCACTTGATGCAGTTTTCGAAGCGGGTATTGCTCATGCGTCACCTCCTGCGAGCGCACTGATTTGTCGGGCAGCGTGCAGTGCGGTAATGGCGCTAACGCCGCCGCCGCAGCCCTGGGCGATGGCGTCGAAGCCGCCGAGTACGCCGCCGATGGCGTACAGATTGTCAATCTGCTGGCCTTCGCGCTGTCCGCGCAGAGAGGCATCGGTCCTGACGCCGCAGCGCTGCCACGGCTGCGAATCAAAAAAGTCATTGTTATACCACGCGTTACGCGACAGCAACGGCGTAATGTCCAGATTGAAGACCGGCTCGCAGATTTTATCCCGGCGGGCGACGAGGCCGCTGCTGAAGAAGCCGCCGCTGGCGAGCACCGCAAAGCGGGTCTGTAGCGGAACATCGCCGTGATTGCGGGTGGAGACAGAGGACACCCGCGCGCCATCAAAGGCAACGGCCGCCACCTCATCGCCGGCAAGCCATGTCCCGCCCAGTCGGACAAAGTGGCGCTGGAGCGCGGTGTGCATGCGGATACCCGGCACCGAGGGCGGCAGCGTGGGCAGCAGCGCGAGCGGACAGGGAAGCTGTTCGCTGAGCCAGCGCCAGAGCTGGGAATTTTGCAGCCCGAAGCAGGCCGGAAACAGCAGGCGATCGTAGCGTTCGGCGATGGGGCGCAGGGCACCCAGCAGCGCCGCCCACTGGCTCTTCTCATCCAGCAGGCGGGCGATATTGACGGAGCGGAACTCCGAGGCGTTTTCGCGCAGGTCGTCCAGCTGAGGCAGTTCGATATCAATCGCGTCGGCGAGGGCGCCGGCCTTGCACAGGGCCGGGGCGGCCAGGTGGGCCTGAAAGTCGGGAAAGCCGCTGATGCCCACCACGGCAATGCGTTCGCCGCTGACCGGTCCGATCGGCGCCTCTTCCGGGCTCAGCCAGGCGCGCTTCAGGCCGCCGAGCGGCGTGATGCGCTGGTGCTGGTTATTGAGCCCGCCCTGCAGGGCGACGCCGCAGCCGGCCAGCAGCTTCTCGGCCTGGCAGGCATAATCGATAACCTGCCCGGCGCCGATCAGGTTGTAGGGGTGTTCCGGGTGACTCACCGCCAGCGCGGCGAGGCTTTGTTCAAGCGTCTCGCCCGCCGGCGCGTCGAGCAGATCGAGAGAGCCGGAGGAAAAATGCAGCCCGTTCTGGCCGCGGCTGATGATCGCGCAGCGCAGGCCCCGCTGGCTGAGAGTGATGCCGCACAGCAGGCCCGCCAGCCCGCCGCCGATGATAAGGGTGTCAAACTTCATCCCGGTTCTCCTTTTCGAGTCCGCAAAGCCCCAGCCATACCCAGCGGGTAAAGTCGCTCTCGCGCAGCGCGTCGCCCCAGGCGATAGGCTGCACGCCTTTCCAGCGCTCGTTGAGGAAATCGGAGAGCTGGTTGAGGGACTGGGCGGGCGTGGTAACCTCAAAGCGGTTAAGCAGCGCGGCGGCGCGGCAGGCGCACAGCTCGCCCTGGCAGGTGCCCATCCCTACGCGGGTGCGGCGGCGCAGGTCGAGCAGGTTTTTCACCGCCAGATTGTCCACCGCGTACTGGACCTCGCCGGCGGTGACCGCCTCACATTCGCACACCAGGCTGCGGTGCAGGCGCGAATCGCCGAGCCACGCCGGGGTGCGGTCGCCGTGGCGGTAGACCGCGGAGCCGCGCAGCGGCGCCGGCAGCGAGATGATTTTTTGCAGCGTCTTTTCTGCCGGCTCCTGCGAGCCGGGCAGCGGTTCGTTAGCGGTGGTACAGCGGACCTCAATCCCCAGCTTGCGGCATACTGCATCGGTGGCCATTTCGGCCATCAGCCGGTAGGTCATCAGCTTGCCGCCGGTGATGGTAATAAACCCCTCCAGGCCGTCGCGGGCGGTGTGGTCGAGCAGGACAATGCCGCGGCTGACGCTGCGGCCGCTCGGGTCGTCATCGCTGGCGACCAGCGGGCGCACGCCGCTGTAGGCGCGCAGAATGCGGGTGCGGGCCATTACCGGCGAGAGTTTTTCACCTTCGCGCAGCAGGATATCCACCTCTTCGGCGGTAACGCGGTTGCTGTCGATATCGTTGTAGTCGATGTGCGTGGAGGTGGTGCCAATCAGCGAAATGGTGTCGCCGGGCACGAGGATGTCGGCATCCGCCGGCTTGCGGCAGCGGTTGATCACGTGCTGATTAATGCGGTGGTCAAAGATCAGCAGAGAGCCCTTCGCCGGGAACATGCGCACCGAGAGATCGGCATATTCAGCGATTCGCTGCCCCCAGATACCGCCCGCGTTAACCACTACCGGCGCATGGAGCGTTTCGCGCACGCCGTGGGTTTTGTCGTAAATCATGACGCCCGCGATCCTGTCGCCCTGGCGGAGCAGGCCGGTCACCTCGCAGCCGGTGCGCACCACGGCCCCGCGCTCGCGGGCGTCAAGCATATTGGCGGCGGTGAGGCGAAACGGATCGACCGTGCCGTCCGGCACCTTTACCGCCCCGATGAGCGCCGGATTCACCGACGGTTCCATCTGCAGCGCCTGCTCCGGGGTGAGCTGTAGGGTATCAATTCCGGCCGCACGGCAGGCGTCGATAAATGTCTGCTGATAGTCAAGGCAGTCCTCCGGGAGCGTAATGAACAGGCCACCGGTAGGCTCCACGCAGTGGCGGGCAACCCTTTTCAGGATAGCGTTCTCGGCGATGCACTCCCGGGCGGATTCCGGATCGGTAACGGCATAGCGCGCGCCGCTGTGCAGCAGGCCGTGATTGCGGCCGGTTGCGCCGGTGGCGATATCATCGCGCTCCACGAGGGTGACGCGCAGTCCGCGCCGGGCGCAGTCGCGCGCGATACCGGCGCCGGTCGCGCCGCCGCCAATAATAATGACATCGCTTTCGTTTGCAGATGGGATAATCATGCAACATCCTCTGTTTTCGTTTTAATCCATTTAGCCACAATTATGTTGTGGATTGTTTGATATCGAGCATATTCGAGCAATAAAAGAAAATACAACGTGACAATGTGCGCATATTGGAGCAGATTGTCATAAAAATGTAACAATCTGTGCGATGTTTCACAGTCCGGCTACGTCGCTTCTCTTACTATGCGGCCGCTCTGGCGACCTCACAGATTTTCGTTTTTGTTCGGTCGCGTTTATTTTGTTCTTAATGGCCACGGAGGCTGTTCATGTTAAGTATTTTTAAACCTGCTCCGCATAAGGCACGGGTAGCCGATGCGGAGGTCGATCCGCTCTATCGCCGCCTGCGCTGGCAAATTTTCCTCGGGATCTTCTTTGGTTACGCCGCCTATTACCTGGTGCGAAAAAACTTTGCCCTGGCGATGCCCTACCTGGTCGAGCAGGGCTTCTCGCGCGGCGATCTGGGGTTTGCCCTGTCGGGGATTTCCATCGCCTACGGCTTTTCTAAATTCATTATGGGTTCGGTGTCGGACCGCTCGAATCCGCGCGTCTTCCTGCCGGCGGGTCTGATTCTGGCCGCGGCGGTAATGCTGTTTATGGGCTTCGTGCCGTGGGCGACTTCCAGCATTATGGTGATGTTTGTACTGCTGTTCCTCTGCGGCTGGTTCCAGGGCATGGGCTGGCCGCCGTGCGGGCGCACCATGGTGCACTGGTGGTCGCAGAAGGAGCGCGGCGGGATTGTGTCGGTCTGGAACTGCGCCCACAACGTCGGCGGCGGTATTCCGCCGCTGCTGTTCCTGCTGGGGATGGCGTGGTTTAACGACTGGCACGCGGCGCTCTATATGCCCGCTTTCGGCGCAATCCTGGTAGCCATTTTCGCCTTTGCCATGATGCGCGATACGCCGCAGTCCTGCGGCCTGCCGCCGATCGAAGAGTACAAAAACGACTATCCGGACAACTATACCGAGAAAGACGAGCAGGAGCTGACGGCGAAGCAGATCTTCATGCAGTACATCCTGCCTAACCGGCTGCTGTGGTATATCGCCGTCGCCAACGTGTTCGTTTATCTGCTGCGCTACGGCATTCTCGACTGGTCGCCGACCTATCTCAAAGAGGTGAAGCACTTCGCGCTGGATAAATCCTCCTGGGCCTATTTCTTCTACGAGTACGCGGGCATTCCCGGTACGCTGCTGTGCGGCTGGATGTCGGATAAGGTGTTCCGCGGCAACCGCGGCGCGACCGGCGTCTTCTTTATGACCCTGGTGACCATTGCGACCATCGTTTACTGGCTTAACCCGCCGGGTAATCCGGGCGTGGATATGATCTGCATGATCGTCATCGGCTTCCTGATTTACGGTCCGGTAATGCTTATCGGCCTGCACGCTCTGGAGCTGGCGCCGAAGAAAGCGGCGGGTACCGCCGCGGGCTTTACCGGCCTGTTTGGCTACCTCGGCGGATCGGTGGCGGCGAGCGCGATTGTCGGCTACACCGTCGACTTCTTCGGCTGGGACGGCGGCTTTATGGTGATGATCGGCGGCAGCGTGCTGGCGGTGCTTCTGCTGGCCATCGTCATGGTCGGCGAGCGCAGGCAGCATCGTGAAAATCAGGCAAAACTGGGATAAGGAACGCTGAAGATGAAGCACGCATTAAGCGCGCTGATGGCAGGGATCGTGCTGGCGGGCTGTGCCGCCAGCGGGATTGCCTCAGCGAATGAGAAGATTGTTATCGCCCACCGGGGCGCCAGCGGCTACCTGCCGGAACATACGCTGCCTGCCAAAGCAATGGCCTACGCGCAGGGAGCGGACTATCTGGAGCAGGATCTGGTCATGACCAAAGATGACCAACTTGTTGTGCTGCACGACCACTACCTTGACCGGGTGACAGACGTAGCCGACCGCTTTCCGGACCGCGCCCGCAAGGATGGCCGCTTCTACGCCATCGACTTTACGCTGGCGGAAATCAAGTCCCTGAAGTTCAGCGAAGGCTTTGAGATCAAGGACGGCAAGAAGGTGCAGACCTTCCCGGGCCGCTTCCCGATGGGTAAATCTGACTTCCGGGTGCACACCTTCGAAGAGGAGATCGAGTTCATCCAGGGGCTGAATCACTCCACGGGTAAGAACATCGGTATCTACCCGGAGATCAAGTCGCCGTGGTTCCACCATCAGGAGGGCAAGGATATCGCCGCCCGCACCCTGGAGGTGCTGAAGAAGTACGGCTACACCAGCAAGCAGGACAAGGTCTACCTTCAGTGCTTTGACGCCGATGAGCTTAAGCGCATCAAGAACGTGCTTGAGCCGAAGATGGGGATGGATCTCAAGCTGGTGCAGCTTATCGCCGAGACCGACTGGAACGAGACGCAGCAGAAGCAGGCCGACGGCACCTGGGTTAACTACAGCTATGACTGGATGTTTAAGCCTGGCGCGATGCAGCAGATAGCGAAATACGCCGACGGCATCGGTCCTGACTATCACATGCTGATTGCCGACAGCTCAACGCCGGGGCACATCAGGGCGACGGCGATGGTCAAAGAGGCGCACGCCAGCCATCTTCAGGTGCATCCGTATACGGTGCGAGCCGACCAGCTGCCGCCTTACGCCAGCAACGTGAACCAGCTGTATGATGCGCTGTACAAGCAGGTGGGCGTTGACGGGCTGTTTACCGATTTTCCGGATAAGGCCGTGAAGTATCTGGAGACGAATCAGTAACTCTGTTGTGGAAAGTACGATCCCATACCTTTGGGTATGGGATTGCCTAAAATCTGGAAAGCAGTACGCATCCTTCCTTTCTCTGCGTTGTCAGCTTCTCACGCCTTTGATTGAATTACGCCACGTAACTTTATTCGCAGGGAGCGATGATGAACGTGCGTACTCCGTGGCCGCAGCCATTCAACAGCGACTTTGGCGATAGTCTGGTTTACCGATTGTTTGTCGCCGGAGGCAGAGGATTTGCCGTCGGCTTTGAGTTTATCGAAACGGTAAATGACATTTCATGTAAAGGTATCAATATTTTCTCGGCGCATTCGGCCTTTCGTTATCCTGCGGGGGGCGTATGGGGCATCATCTTCGATGAAATTGATCCTGTCTCTATGAGCTTCAAAGATTTCCAGCACATCGAACATGCCGGTTTGATCAGTGGGCGGGTTTTGCTCCATGTTGCAAGTGCAATTATTGACCATTACAATGCCTGCGGTGCCGGAGCATATGTTTTTTCAGCCGCAGTAGATAAAAACCATATCCGCCGCGCCGATCTGGTCACTTTGTATGACGGGCTGCTTGGACTCAATGGAAAAGCGAAGAGCAAACTGTTTCGTGATTACTTTGTCGGCTGGGAAGCATGGAGCAACACATCAACGGGAGGAAGAGATTATGTCATCACCACAGCAAGTGACACATGGCGAGATGCCATCCGCTGACAAGGTCAAACTTGAAATGAGAGCGCGGCTGCAGAAAGCTGCCGTAATGACGCTGCGCAGTAAGCTGGCCTCAGGTGAAATCAAAGTGGTTAACGGACGCTATGTCGGACGCTGCCTGCAGGTAACGCCCCTGCGTAAATTGCGCGCTAAATCATCAGCAAAATAGAGTACTTATTCAGTAAAAAGGCCGCATCGCGCGGCCTTTTTCACATCTCAATCTCAATATCGCCCTTCGCCCGGCAGCAGCAGGGCAGGATCTCGCCCTGGCTGATAAAGGCCAGCGGCTCGGTCAGCCAGTCCACCTGGCCGGAGACCAGCCGGCAGCGGCAGGAGCCGCAGTAGCCGGAGCGGCACTGGTACTCAACCTGAACCTGATGCGACTCCAGCGCCGCCAGCAGGGAAGGGTGCTCTTCCCGGCACAGCACTTCGGTGCCGGAAAGGCGCAGGGTTACGCGGCTCATCAGAGCTGGAAGCTGCTTAAGTCGTCGGCGTCGATTTCAGAATCGATCTGGCCGACCAGATAGGAGCTGACTTCCACTTCCTGCGGCGCGACCTGGACGTTATCGGAGACCAGCCAGGTGTTGATCCACGGGATCGGATTGGAGCGGGTCTCAAACGGCAGATCCAGCCCCACCGCCTGCATACGGATGTTGGTGATGTACTCCACGTACTGGCAGAGAATGCCTTTATTAAGACCGATCATCGAGCCGTCGCGGAACAGGTAGTCTGCCCACTCTTTCTCCTGCTGGGCCGCCAGCACGAACAGGTCGTAGCACTCCTGTTTGCACTCTTCGGCAATCTCCGCCATCTCCGGATCGTCCTGGCCGCTGCGCAGCAGGTTGAGCATGTGCTGGGTGCCGGTCAGGTGCAGGGCCTCATCGCGGGCGATCAGGCGGATGATTTTGGCGTTACCCTCCATCAGCTTACGCTCGGCAAAGGCGAAGGAGCAAGCGAAACTAACGTAGAAGCGAATCGCCTCCAGCGCGTTGACGCTCATCAGGCAGAGGTAGAGCTTCTTCTTCAGCTCGCGCAGGTTGACCGTGATGGTCTTACCGTTAACGCTGTGGGTGCCTTCACCCAGCAGGTGCCAGTAGCTGGTCAGGGCGATCAGGTCATCGTAGTAATGGGAGATGCCTTCCGCGCGCTTCTGGATCTGCTCGTTGGTGACGATATCGTCAAACACCGTCGCCGGATCGTTGACGATATTGCGAATAATGTGGGTATAGGAGCGGGAGTGGATGGTCTCTGAGAAGGCCCAGGTCTCTACCCAGGTTTCCAGCTCCGGAATCGAGATCAGCGGCAGCAGGGCGACGTTCGGGCTGCGGCCCTGGATGGAGTCCAGCAGGGTCTGATACTTGAGGTTGCTGATAAAAATGTGCTTCTCGTGCTCCGGCAGGGCCTGATAGTCAATGCGATCGCGGGAAACGTCCACCTCTTCCGGGCGCCAGAAAAAGGAGAGCTGCTTTTCAATAAGTTTTTCAAAGATATCGTATTTCTGCTGGTCGAAGCGCGCCACGTTGACCGGCTGGCCGAAGAACATCGGCTCTTTCAGCTGATCGTTTTTCGTCTGTGAAAAAGTGGTGTATGCCATGGGTGTGTGTCCTGTGGTTATTTTCCCCGCACCCCGGCCCTCTCCCCAGGGGAGAGGGTTAGGTGAGGGGGAATATCAAATCTTACATGCGCCGCTTTCGCAGCCGTCATCCTGGATGGACGGGGCCAGGTCGTCCTGCGCGTCCTCTGCGCCATCACGGGTGTTGTGATAGTACAGGGTTTTCACGCCAAACTTATAGGCGTTGAGCAGGTCTTTGAGCAGCTGCTGCATCGGCACTTTGCCCGACGGGAAGCGCGTCGGATCGTAGTTGGTATTCGCCGAAATCGCCTGATCGATAAATTTCTGCATGATGCCCACCAGCTGCAGATAGCCGTCGTTGTTCGGCATTTCCCACAGCAGCTCGTAGCTGCCCTGCAGATTTTCGTAGTCCGGCACCACCTGGCGCAGAATGCCATCTTTCGACGCCTTGATGCTCACGTGGCCGCGCGGCGGCTCAATGCCGTTGGTGGCATTGGAGATCTGCGACGAGGTTTCTGACGGCATCAGGGCTGAGAGCGTGGAGTTGCGTAGGCCGTGCGCCTTGACGGACTCGCGGAGCGCATCCCAGTCATAGTGCAGTTCTTCGCTGACGATGGCATCCAGATCTTTCTTGTAAGTGTCGATCGGCATAATGCCCTGAGCGTAGGTGGTTTCATTAAACCACGGGCAGGCTCCCTGCTCCTTCGCCAGTTCGTTAGACGCCTTCAGCAGGTAGTACTGAATCGCTTCGAAGGTTTTGTGCGTCAGGTTATTGGCGCTGCCGTCAGAGTAGCGCTTGCCGTGCTTCGCCAGGTAGTAGGCGAAGTTAATCACGCCGATACCCAGGGTGCGGCGGCCCATTGCGCCGCGCTTCGCCGCCGGGATTGGGTAATCCTGATAGTCGAGCAGGGCGTCAAGGGCGCGCACTGCCAGAATCGCCAGCTCTTCCAGGTCGTCGAGGCTGTCGATAGCGCCGAGGTTGAAGGCAGAGAGCGTGCAGAGCGCGATCTCGCCGTTTTCGTCGTTAACGTCTTCCAGCGGCTTGGTCGGCAGGGCGATTTCCAGGCACAGGTTAGACTGGCGCACCGGGGCAACCGCCGGATCGAACGGACTGTGGGTATTGCAGTGGTCGACGTGCTGGATGTAGATGCGGCCGGTGGAGGCGCGCTCCTGCATCATCAGCGAGAACAGGTCCGCGGCCTTGATGCGCTGCTTGCGGATGCTGTCGTCTTTCTCATATTTAGTGTACAGGCGCTCAAACTCATCCTGATCGACAAAGAAAGCGTCGTACAGGCCCGGCACGTCAGAGGGGCTGAAGAGGGTTATCTCTTCACCCTTCAGCAGGCGGGTGTACATCAGCTTGTTGATCTGCACGCCGTAGTCCATGTGGCGCACGCGGTTGGCGTCGGTACCGCGGTTGTTTTTCAGCACCAGCAGGCTTTCCACTTCCAGATGCCACATCGGATAGAAGAGCGTGGCCGCACCACCGCGCACGCCGCCCTGCGAGCAGGACTTCACCGCCGTCTGGAAGTGCTTGTAGAACGGAATACAGCCGGTGTGGAACGCCTCGCCGCCGCGGATCGGGCTGCCCAGCGCGCGAATGCGCCCGGCGTTGATGCCGATACCGGCGCGCTGGGAAACATACTTCACAATCGCGCTGGAGGTGGCGTTAATAGAGTCGAGGCTGTCGCCGCACTCGATCAGCACGCAAGAGCTGAACTGGCGCGTCGGGGTGCGCACGCCGGACATGATCGGCGTCGGCAGCGAAATCTTGAACGTGGATACCGCATCGTAGAAGCGCTTCACGTAGTCCAGCCGGGTTTCGCGCGGGTAGCCGGAGAACAGGCAGGCGGCGACCAGCATATAGAGGAACTGCGCGCTTTCGTAGATCTCGCCGGTGACGCGGTTCTGCACCAGGTATTTGCCTTCCAGCTGCTTGACGGCCGCATAGGAGAAGTTCATGTCGCGCCAGTGATCGATAAAGCCGTTCATCTGCTCGAACTCTTCTTCCGTGTAGTCTTCCAGCAGATGCCTGTCGTATTTACCCAGCTCGACCATCTTCACTACGTGGTCATACAGCGCCGGCGGCTCAAACTGGCCGTAGGCTTTTTTGCGCAGGTGGAAAATGGCCAGCCGCGCCGCCAGATACTGGTAGTCCGGCGCGTCGCGGGAGATCAGGTCCGCCGCCGCTTTGATGATAGTCTCATGGATATCGGCGGTTTTGATGCCGTCGTAGAACTGGATGTGAGAGCGCAGCTCAACCTGAGACACAGAAACGTTGTTCAGACCTTCTGCCGCCCAATCCAGCACCCGATGAATTTTGTCGAGATTAATGCGCTCGGTTCGGCCGTCTCGCTTCGTCACCAGCAGACTCTGATTCATTTGCTATACCTGTCCGTGAAATATCCGTGGAAAAAAATATCCCCCGCTTATCCACAAAGCGCCGCTGTGACTAACTCTGTGGATAAATACTATATATAGGGGTTATGTGATAAGTGGAACGCTATATGGTGAGTATTTTAGTAAGGATTCTTTTTAGTACAAGGGTTGATTTTGACGTTAATTTGAGGTTGCGCAGAGGTAATGATCGCTAAGTCCACGGTCCATAAGGCCTGCAGTTAAAGTCAATAATTGCAGAAAAAAAATGAAAATTTGATCGAGTGCTGATTTCTTCATCTTCGTGGTGAATTGCGCAGCTGATGCTGCGCAATTTGTCATAAGAAAAGTCGATATCGTTAGGCGATTTTTGCCGCTGTATGCAACATGTAGTTAACATCGACGCCCGGGCCGAGCTTAAAGCTGTTGGTCAGCGGATTGTAGTGCAGCCCGGTGATGTGCTTCTCCTGGAGCGCCGTCTCATCAATCCAGCCCAGCAGCTCCGACGGTTTGATAAATTTCTTCACGTCGTGGGTGCCCTTCGGCACCATTTTCATCACGTACTCGGCGCCGAACACCACCATCAGCCAGGCCTTAGGATTGCGGTTAATGGTGGAGAAAAAGACGTGGCCGCCGGGTTTGACCAGCCTGGCACAGGCTCTGACTACCGAGGCGGGGTCCGGCACGTGCTCAAGCATCTCCATGCAGGTGACGACATCGTACTCGCCAGCGTGCTGGTCGGCGTGGTCTTCAACCGTCTCCTGCACGTAGTCGACCTGAATTCCGCTCTCGAGGGCGTGCAGGCGCGCCACCTGCAGCGGCTCGGCGCCCATATCCAGTCCGGTTACCCGCGCGCCTTCCCGCGCCATGCTCTCGGCGAGGATCCCGCCGCCGCAGCCGACGTCCAGCACCTTTTTATCAAACAGGCCGCCGGAGCGCCCGGCAATATAGCCCAGTCGCAGTGGATTGATGCGGTGCAGGGGCTTAAACTCTCCTTCCAGATCCCACCAGCGGGAGGCGACGGCCTCAAATTTGGCGATTTCGGCGCTGTCGACGTTAGCCACCGGCGGTTTTTCGGCATTCATGGGCGCATTAACTCCTTTTTTCATTAAGCCGTTGAGTATATCAGCCCGGCTGTACGAATAAAGCGCCGGGCGGATGCTATAGGTTTACCTCAATCACGGCGGCTGTGTTATAATTTGCGACCTTTGAATCCGGGAAACAAGTAGAGGGATAGCGGTTAGATGAGCGACCTTGCGAGAGAAATTACACCGGTCAACATTGAGGAAGAGTTAAAGAACTCTTATCTGGACTATGCGATGTCGGTCATTGTTGGCCGTGCGCTTCCGGATGTCCGAGATGGCCTGAAACCGGTACACCGTCGCGTGCTTTACGCCATGAACGTTTTGGGCAATGACTGGAACAAAGCCTATAAAAAATCCGCCCGCGTGGTCGGTGACGTCATCGGTAAATACCACCCTCATGGTGATACTGCCGTTTACGACACCATCGTGCGCATGGCGCAGCCATTCTCCTTACGTTACATGCTGGTAGACGGGCAGGGTAACTTTGGTTCCGTTGACGGCGACTCCGCGGCGGCGATGCGTTATACGGAAATCCGTATGTCGAAGATCGCCCACGAGCTGATGGCCGACCTGGAAAAAGAGACGGTCGATTTCGTCGATAACTACGACGGCACCGAGCGCATTCCGGACGTCATGCCGACGAAAATCCCTAACCTGCTGGTCAACGGTGCTTCCGGTATCGCGGTCGGTATGGCGACTAACATTCCTCCGCATAACCTAACGGAAGTGATCAACGGCTGCCTCGCCTACATCGACGATGAGAACATCACCGTTGAAGGGCTGATGGAGCACATTCCGGGGCCAGACTTCCCGACGGCCGCCATCATCAACGGTCGCCGCGGTATCGAAGAAGCGTACCGCACCGGCCGCGGTAAAATCTATATTCGCGCCCGCGCGGAAGTTGAAGCCGACGCGAAAACCGGCCGCGAAACCATCATCGTCCACGAGATCCCTTATCAGGTGAACAAAGCCCGCCTGATTGAGAAAATCGCCGAGCTGGTGAAGGACAAGCGCGTTGAGGGCATCAGCGCCCTGCGCGATGAGTCTGACAAAGACGGTATGCGCATCGTTATCGAAGTGAAGCGCGATGCGGTCGGCGAAGTGGTACTCAATAATCTCTACTCCCAGACCCAGCTGCAGGTCTCCTTCGGCATCAACATGGTTGCGCTGCACCACGGTCAGCCGAAGATCATGACCCTGAAAGAGATTCTGGAAGCGTTCGTGCGCCACCGCCGCGAAGTGGTCACCCGCCGCACCATTTTCGAACTGCGCAAGGCCCGCGACCGCGCCCATATCCTCGAAGCGCTGGCCGTGGCGCTGGCCAATATCGATCCGATTATCGAGCTGATCCGCCGCGCGCCGACGCCGGCAGAAGCGAAGGCCGGCCTTATCGCCCGCGCCTGGGATCTTGGCAACGTCTCCGCGATGCTGGAGCGCGCCGGTGACGACGCCGCCCGTCCGGAGTGGCTGGAGCCGCAGTTCGGCATTCACGACGGCAAATACTGGCTTACCGAGCAGCAGGCCCAGGCTATTCTCGATCTGCGCCTGCAGAAGCTGACCGGCCTTGAGCACGAAAAACTGCTCGACGAGTACAAAGAGCTGCTTGAGCAGATCGCCGAGCTGCTGCACATTCTCGGCAGCGCCGATCGTCTGATGGAAGTGATCCGCGAAGAGCTGGAGCTGGTCCGCGATCAGTTCGGCGACGAGCGCCGTACCGAAATCACCGCCAACAGCGCCGACATCAACATCGAAGATCTGATCAACCAGGAAGATGTTGTGGTCACCCTGTCTCACCAGGGCTACGTGAAGTATCAGCCGCTGAGCGACTACGAAGCCCAGCGCCGCGGCGGTAAAGGCAAATCTGCCGCCCGCATTAAAGAAGAAGACTTTATTGACCGCCTGCTGGTGGCCAACACCCACGACACCATCCTCTGCTTCTCCAGCCGGGGTCGTCTGTACTGGATGAAGGTCTACCAGCTGCCGGAAGCCAGCCGCGGCGCGCGCGGCCGTCCGATCGTCAACCTGCTGCCGCTTGAGGCCGACGAGCGTATCACCGCTATCCTGCCGGTGCGCGAGTACGAAGAGGGCGTCAACGTCTTTATGGCCACCGCCAGCGGTACCGTCAAGAAAACCGCGCTCAAAGAGTTCAGCCGTCCGCGCTCTGCCGGCATCATTGCCGTCAACCTCAACGAGGGCGATGAGCTGATTGGCGTCGATCTGACCTCGGATGGTAATGAAGTGATGCTCTTCTCCGCCGCCGGTAAAGTGGTGCGCTTTAAAGAGAACGCCGTGCGTGCGATGGGCCGTACCGCCACCGGCGTGCGCGGCATCCGCCTGGCGGGCGAAGACAAGGTTGTGTCGCTGATTGTGCCGCGTAACGACGGCGCTATCCTGACCGTCACGCAGAACGGCTACGGTAAGCGTACCGCCGAGGCGGAGTATCCGACCAAGTCCCGCGGAACGCAGGGCGTTATCTCCATCAAGGTGACCGAGCGTAACGGCGCCGTGGTCGGCGCCGTGCAGGTTGAGGACAGCGATCAGATCATGATGATCACCGATGCCGGTACCCTGGTGCGTACCCGCGTCTCGGAAATCAGCGTGGTGGGCCGCAACACCCAGGGCGTTATTCTCATCCGCACCGCGGAAGACGAGAACGTGGTGGGCCTGCAGCGCGTCGCCGAGCCGGTGGATGACGAAGAGCTGGACTCCATCGACGGCAGCGTGGCCGAAGGCGACGATGAAATCGTCCCGGAAAGCGATGCCGAAGACGATGCTGCCGATGAGGCCGACGACGAATAATCGTCCGAAAAATCAGCGTGAGGGCCGGTCTGTACCGGCCCTTTTTTTTTCGACGTTGCGGGCCCGCCGTTTTACCGCTACTTTAACCGCATCTTATTTACGCTAACGGCTAAACGTTGAAATACCTTGTCTCTTTCCGCACAACTCTGAAAGTTTCCCGCTATCTGTTCCGGGCGCTGGCGCTGCTGGTCTGGCTGCTGATCGCGGTCATCTCGGCGTTCTATATCGTCAACGCCCTGCACAGCAAAGAGGAGCAGCTTCACCAGGAGCTAAACCTCAGCTACGATCAGGCCCAGCGCTATATTCAGCGTACCGCCGATGTGCTCAAAGAGCTGAAGTATATTGCCGAAAACCGGCTCAGCGTTGAAAGCGGCGTCGGTCAGGGTGAGGGGGCAACCGCGCCGGGATTTGAGCCGCTGTTTCCCGACGCCGACTGCAGCGCGCAGGAGGGCACCTGGCGGGATTCGCTGGCATCGCTGGCGTGGTTTATGCGCTACTGGCGGGACAGCTTCGCGCCCGCCTACGACCTGAATCGCGTATTTTTAACCGGCGCGGATAATCAGTGTCTGGCCAATTTCGGCCTGCGCGAAATGCCGATGGAGCGGGAGCAGACGCTCAAGGCGCTGCACGAGCGGATCGCCAGGTTCCGCAATATGCCGCGCGATGAGCGCGGCAATAACCTCTACTGGATAAATCCCGGCCCGCGCCCGGGCGTCGGCTTCTTCTATGCCCTGACGCCGGTCTATTCGCCCAACCAGCGTCAGGCGATGCTGGGCATTGAGGCGAGCATCCGGATGGAGAACTTCTTCACTCCCGGCAGCCTGCCGATGGGCGTGACCCTTATCGACGAAAACGGCAGGCCGCTGATCACCCTGGCCGGACCGGAGAACAGCCTCAGCGTGGATCCGCGCTGGATGCAGGAGCGGTCGTGGTTTGGCTACAGCGGCGGTTTCCGCGAGCTGGTGCTTAAAAAGAGCCTGCCGCCTTCGTCCCTGAGCATTGTCTATTCGGTGCCGGTGGACCTGGTGCTTGACGGCATCCGCATGCTGATCCTCAACGCCGTGCTGATCAATATCCTGACCGGCGCCGCGCTGTTCATGCTGGCGCGCATTTACGAGCGCAAAATCTTTATTCCGGCAGAAACCGACGCCCAGCGCCTGGAGGAGCACGAGCAGTTCAACCGCAAAATCGTTGCCTCGGCGCCTGTCGGGATCTGCATCCTGCGCACTCAGGACGGGACCAATATCCTCAGCAACGAGCTGGCCCACAACTATCTCAATATGCTGACGCACGAAGACCGGCAGCGGCTGACGCAGATCATCTGCGGCCAGCAGGTCAACTTCGTCGATGTGCTGACCAGCAACAATACTAACCTGCAGATAAGCTTCGTCCACTCGCGCTATCGCAACGAGAACGTGGCCATTTGCGTACTGGTGGACGTCTCGGCCCGCGTCAAGATGGAGGAGTCGCTGCAGGAGATGGCCCAGGCCGCCGAGCAGGCCAGCCAGTCGAAGTCGATGTTCCTCGCCACCGTCAGCCACGAACTGCGCACGCCGCTGTACGGCATTATCGGTAACCTCGATCTGCTGCACACCAAAGAGCTGCCGAAGGGCGTTGACCGGCTGGTTACGGCAATGAACAACTCCTCCAGCCTGCTGCTGAAAATCATTAGCGACATTCTCGACTTCTCTAAAATTGAGTCCGAGCAGCTGAAGATCGAGCCGCGCGAGTTTTCTCCCCGCGAGGTGATGAGCCACATTACCGCCAACTATCTGCCGCTGGTGGTGCGCAAGCAGCTGGGGCTTTACTGCTTTATCGATCCCGACGTACCGCAGCAGCTGCGGGGCGATCCAATGCGCCTGCAGCAGGTGATTTCCAACCTGCTGAGCAACGCGATTAAATTTACCGATACCGGCTGTATCGTGCTGCACCTGCGGCGCAGCGAAGAGTATCTCAGCATCTGCGTGCGCGATACCGGGGTCGGTATTCCGGCAAAAGAGGTGGTGCGGCTGTTCGATCCCTTCTTCCAGGTCGGCACCGGCGTGCAGCGCAACTTCCAGGGCACCGGGCTGGGGCTCGCCATCTGCGAGAAGCTCATCACCATGATGGATGGCGATATTGCGGTTGAAACCGAGCCGGGTATGGGCAGCCAGTTCACCATTCGCATTCCGCTCTACGGCGCTCAGGCCCCGCAGCCTGCGGCGGCGGAAGGGCTGGCGGGCAAGCGCTGCTGGCTGGCGGTGAACAATGCCTTCCTCGGCCTGTTCGTTGAGTCGCTGCTGACCCGGCACGGCATTGACGTCAGGCGCTACGAGGGCGAAGCGCCCGACGATGACGATGTGCTGATTGCCGACGACGACCTCGCGCAGCCCTGGTCCGGACGGGCGACCATTATCTTCAGCCGTCGCCACATCGGGATCCCCCAGGAGCGCGCGCCCGGTGAATGGCTGCACAGCGTGGCCTCTCCGCACGAGCTGCTGCTGCTGCTCGGCAGGATCTACAGCGTGGAGGTGGACAGTATCGAGCAGAGCGGCGCGCTGCCCGCCGCCGAGAGCGCGGCGGCGGCCAATGACGATATGATGATCCTCGTGGTTGACGATCATCCCATTAACCGCCGGCTGCTGGCCGACCAGTTGGGATCGCTGGGCTATCAGTGTAAAACGGCGAACGACGGTATTGACGCGCTCAACGTACTCAGCAAGAACCCTATCGATATCGTGCTCAGCGATGTCAACATGCCGAACATGGACGGCTATCGCCTGACGCAGCGGATCCGCCAGCTTGGCCTGACGCTGCCGGTGATTGGCGTGACGGCCAACGCGCTGGCGGAAGAGAAGCAGCGCTGCCTGGAGTCGGGCATGGATAGCTGCCTCTCCAAACCGGTTACGCTCGACGTCATCGGTAAGACGCTGACCGTCTACGCGGCCAGGGTGCGCAAGAGCCGGGGCTGAACGGGCAACAATAAAAAGCCTCCGTGATATCACGGAGGCTTTTTATCGGCAGAGTGCGCTACTCTTTGTCCGCCGAACTGAGCGTGACCGAAGAAAGGTAGTTGAGCAGGGCGATATCGTTTTCAACGCCGAGCTTCATCATCGCCGATTTTTTCTGGCTGCTGATGGTCTTGATGCTGCGGTTGAGCTTACGGGCAATTTCCGTCACCAGGAAACCTTCGGCGAACAGGCGCAGAACCTCGCTCTCTTTCGGCGAAAGGCGCTTGTCGCCATAGCCGCCGGAGCTGATCTTCTCCAGCAGGCGGGAAACGCTCTCCGGGGTGAACTTCTTGCCTTTCTGCAGCGCGGCCAGCGCCTTTGGCAGATCGGTAGGCGCGCCCTGCTTGAGCACGATGCCTTCAATATCCAGATCCAGCACGGCGCTGAGGATGGCCGGGTTGTTGTTCATGGTCAGAACGATAATGGACAGCGCCGGGAAGTGGCGCTTGATGTACTTGATAAGCGTAATGCCATCGCCATACTTGTCTCCGGGCATGGAGAGGTCGGTGATCAGTACATGAGCATCCAGTTTTGGCAGGTTATTGATTAGCGCAGTGGAGTCTTCAAATTCGCCGACGACATTCACCCACTCGATCTGCTCGAGTGACTTGCGAATACCGAACAGTACAATCGGGTGATCGTCAGCAATAATAACGTTCATATTGTTCATGTATTAGGATACCTTGCTACATCAGGCTTTTGACATAAGCGTCAATATCGCCGATATATTTCTCTGTGCCGGGGGCATCTTTCTCACGAATGAGCTGCTCCAGCGTTTCACATAACTGCTTGCCGGGTAAAAGATTAAGCATGGCAAACACGCCTTTCAGGCGGTGAGCCGTCTGTGCCAGCGCGGCGAAGTCCCGCGTTGCTGACTCAGTATACAGCCTCTTAACATCTTCCGGAACTGTGTCGACAAACAGCGCGTAATAGCCGCTGGCGTGGAGTTCTGCATTGGCGTTGGTGCCGGTTGGCGTTGCCACATTCTCTTCTTGCGCCAGCTGCTCTTCAATAAGCTGTAAGACAGCTTCCTGCATTGTATTACTGATATTAAAGTTGACCTGCAAAAGGCCCGGGCCCAGCTTACGGATCCCGGCCACATCATCGCTTAAAAGCAGCCCCGGCGCAGTAAGATTAGACGGATTATCTGTCAAAAAGAGATCGTAGTCTTGACTCACGACCCTCTCATCCGGCGTGATGCAGCTTGCGCCCCAGCCCTCCAGGTGGCGCACCACGATATTGCGGATATCGTTAGAGGTGATATCGATCATCACCACGACGTCATCGAGCAGCTTCTCTTCCGGCGCCGCTTCCTGCGCCTGGGCCGCCATTTTGACGTGCAGTGAATAGCGGGTGCCGAGCGACTCCCTGGCCTTAATATTCAGATGGCCGCCGAGCTTGCGCGCCAGGCGGTCGCAGAGCCAGAAGGCGAGGGGGTTGGCCTTACCGTAGCGGTCGCCCTGAGTTTCGTTGAGGAACGGGAAGTGAAGATTGTCGACTTCGCTGCTGCTGACGCCGTTGCCGGTATCAAGGATGCGGAAGGTCAGCCGGTCGTCGCCCGATTCGTCCTGGCTCACCTCCAGCGTTATCTTGCCTATCTGGGTGGTGGTGATGGCGTACTGGATAAGCAGCTGCAGGATGCGCTTGAGCGCTTCGCGATCGCCGTGGCGCTCTTCACCGGCGGCTATCTGATTATTAATCAGCAGCTGTAGCCCCTTACGCTTGATGGCTGGCAGCACTTCCGGTACGACCTCATCGATCAGTTCCTGAATCGAAAACAGGCTCTGAGAACTTTTCCAGCCGTCGTTTTCCAGCATATTTGCCAGCTGGATTTCGTCCACCAGCCGTACCAGGGTATCGGCCTCGCGGGCAAGTCTGATGCCATCCGCGCCGTCGACAGCAGCCGCTTTCTCCGCCAGCTGCTGTATCGGCTGCCTCAGCGCGGCGCCGATATTTTGCATAAAGGCGGTCCGCCCCTGCTGGTTTTTCTCGTACAGGCGCTGGGCCTGCTTGAGTTTTTTATTCACCAGCACTTCTTTATCCTGATCGCGGATCACAAAAATCTGCGTGCGCGCCGAGACCTGGCTGCGAAACTGGCGGATCTCATAGAGTTCATTATTGACGGTGGCGTGGATCACCCCCTGGTGCTGGTCGGCCATATTGGTGATGTTCTGCAGGTTCAGGTGCGGCAGCAGATGATCGGCAATTTTATTACTGATAATGGTGCGGTTTGACTCCTGGTCATGCACTAGCAGACCCAGCGGCAGCAAAGAGACGATCTCTTCATTAATGGCCTTCAGCGCGCGCAGCTCGCCGTTCACCGGCGCAGCGGCGGCACCCGCCTCAGCCCGACGTCGGCCGCCGCCACCGCCGCCGCTATAGTGGCGAAACGTCGTGTAGCCAAACAGCGCCAGCGCCAGCAGCCCGATATTGAGCAGCAGCGGCAGCAGTATATTTTGCAGCGTATCGAGCAACAGCGCGCCCAGCGGCACCTGCCAGATCAGCCGCATTGAGGTGGAGTTAACCGCAGAGCTGACGTCAATCTGACCGCCGTTAAAACTGACGTTTACGCTGTCCGCCGTCTCTTTATCATTGCTGCGCACATTGAGCGGCGAGGCGTCGCTCTCAAAACGGAAGCTGTCCGGCGACATGCCCGGCGGGATGAGGTCGTTGATGGGCAGATCGAAGGCCACGACGGTGGCCAGGTGGCCCGGCTGGTTAAAGGTGGTGCGCAGGGTGAAGTAGTGACCGTTCTGCCACGCCAGCTGGCGCAGGGGAGAGAAGCTCTCGCGTTCGTCAAGCGTGTTGGCCTGCTGCAGCATCTCTGCCCGGCGGCTGTCCACAATGCTGCCGATAGTAGAGTCCTTAAAGCCGGCAGAGAGATCTTTGAGCGGTAGCGTGGAGATAAGGATCAGGCTGTTATCCTGGCCATTGAGATAGTACATCGACCAGGGGGCGGTCTCTGCGCCCCACAGCGTATCGAGATAGCCGGACATTTTCTGCGTCATTCCGAGGGTCGCGCTGTCGTGCGAACCGAAAATCAGCGCTTCCGTTTTGCGGCGCGGCTTATCCAGGTAGTAGACGTCCTGCTTAAGGCGGATCTCCTGAGCGCCGCTATCGACTTTCGCTTCCACGCCGGAGGCGGCAATATTGTCATATATCTGCCAGGTGGCGTAGCGCCAGGTATCGATACGCTTGTGGACCGCGTGGGTCATATCGACTATCTGATAGCTCTTATCCTTCAGCCACGCATTGACGGCGCTCTGGATCATAACGCCCATCGTCACCAGCAGAACGACGATCAGCAGGAGGAAGAAGCGGGTAATGCTGCCCGGCATGAGCGAAAATTTATTTGGGATCATTGTGTCAGAATGACTCATTAGCGTGTGGGATCCGTGGTGTAACAGCGCCGGTTGCGCGAGTGATATTCATCCGGCTATCCGTAACGTGTCCTGCAGGTTAACGTTCAGCAGGCAGTATATACATAAAATGGCGCAAGTTGCATCCGGGTAACCGCGCGGTGACAAATCTGTCAGCCTCCAGATGCGGCGCAGATCGCAGTGGGTAAAGAAAGCGAGCGTCGGGCGTTATCCGCGAAATGACGGGGGAGGGGCGTGAAAAGAATTTTGCAGGAATGGAAGCTGTAGCACAAATAAGGGAAACTACCAAGAATATCGAATATTTAATAATTGTTATAATTTACTTGCGGTAGCATATGATGCCGCCACGGAGTGTAAAGAAAGGTAAAAAAAACCGGATGCGAAGCATCCGGTTGGAATAAGGGTAAACTGGCATTCAGAGCTGAATGACGGTAATAAATAAAGTTAATGATGATAGCGTTGAATATGTTATAGAAACCAAGTAATTTTGTTTTACCATTCAGTGCGGTAAAAATGTCTTATAATATATTCTTAAAAATCAATTAACTATCTATTCTTCTTGTTTTTAAGTGCGTTATTTTTTAGCTTTTCGTGGCATCTAAAAGTTCCCTCTTTTTTACATTTTGAAATATTCTGATCGAAATATGAAACATTTTTATGATTCTGGTATCATTTTCAGGTTGGATATTTCTGCATTTTACCGCACAATGTGGTTGCCGACTGATTAGAGGGTTAATCAGTAAGCAGTGGCATATAAAAAAAGGCATATAACAAACAGAGGGTTAATAACATGAAAGTTAAAGTACTTTCTCTCCTGGTACCGGCCCTGCTGGTAGCGGGCGCGGCCAATGCGGCTGAAATCTATAATAAAGACGGTAACAAATTAGATCTGTACGGAAAGGTTGACGGCGAGCACTACTTCTCTGATGACAACGGCCTTGATGGCGACCAGTCCTACATCCGTATCGGCTTCAAAGGCGAAACTCAGGTAAACGACCAGGTAACCGGCTACGGCCAGTGGGAATATCAGGTCATGGCTAACCAGGACGAAAGCGGCAACGACACCTGGACCCGCGTTGGCTTCGCCGGTCTGCGCTTCGCCGACACCGGTTCTATCGACTACGGCCGTAACTACGGCGTGACCTACGACATCACTTCCTGGACCGACGTTCTGCCGGAATTCGGCGGCGACACCTACGGTGCGGACAACTTCATGATGCAGCGCGGCAACGGCATGCTGACCTACCGCAACACCGACTTCTTCGGCCTGGTAGACGGCCTGAACCTGGCGCTGCAGTGGCAGGGTAAAAACGGCAGCCCGGACGGCGAGAACGACGGCCATAACGCCACCAACAACGGTCGTAAAGGCCTGCGTCAGAACGGCGACGGCTTCGGCGGCTCTCTGACCTATGACTTCGGCGAAGGCTTCAGCATCGGTGGCGCGGTCACCAGCTCCAAGCGCACCTCCCGCCAGAACTCCGATGGCTATATGGGCAGCGGCGATCGCGCTACCGCCTACACCGGCGGCGTGAAGTATGACGCCAACAACATCTACCTGGCCGCTCAGTTTACCCAGGCCTACAACGCCAACCGCTTCGGCAGCGACGACGAAGGCGCTTACGGCTTCGCCAACAAATCGCAGAACTTTGAAGCCGTGGCCCAGTACCAGTTCGACTTCGGCCTGCGTCCGTCCATCGCCTACCTGCAGTCCCGCGGTAAGAAAATCAGCGGCGCTGGCCAGGACTACGGCAAAGAAGACCTGGTTAAATACGTTGATGTCGGTACCTACTACTACTTCAACAAAAACATCTCCACTTTTGTTGACTACAAAATCAACCTGATCGACAAGAGCGACTTTACCCGCGCTTCCGGAACCAGCACCGACAACATCGTTGCTGTGGGCGTGGTTTACCAGTTCTAATCGACGGCCTGCCGCTGGCAAGCTGTTCAAAGGGTCCTGCGGGGCCCTTTTTTTATCCGCCGTTTAGCCAGATTGGTGTACCCTTGCCGGCAGACAAGAGGACAGCCACTGAATATGCGTACGTTAATGATTTCCGCCCTCGCCGCCGTCGTTCTGACGATCGGCGGCTGCGACAGCAGCACTACCCCTACCGCCGTCACGCCGGCTACCGTACTGGAAGGCAAAACCATGGGCACCTTCTGGCGCGTTAGCGTCATCGGCGTCGACGGCGCCCGCGCCGACGCGCTGCGCCGCAAGGTCCAGGCCCAGCTGGACGCTGATGATATGCAGCTCTCAACCTGGAAAGCGAACTCTGCGCTGATGCGCTTCAACCGCTCAGACAGCACCGCGCCCTGGCCGGTGTCCGAGGCTATCGCCGATATCGTCACCGCGTCGCTGCGCATCGGCAGCAAAACCGGCGGCGCAATGGATATTACCGTGGGGCCGCTGGTCAACCTGTGGGGCTTTGGCCCGGACAAGCAGCCGGTAAAAATCCCCTCGGCTGAGCAGATTGCCGCCGCGAAGGCGCGCACCGGCCTGCAGCACCTGACGGTGATCGATCAGGCCGGCAGCCAGTACCTGCAAAAGGATCTGCCGGGATTGTATGTCGATCTCTCAACGGTGGGCGAGGGCTATGCGGCCGATCACCTGGCGCGCCTGATGGCGCAGGAGGGGATTTCGCGCTATCTGGTCTCCGTCGGCGGGGCGCTGGTCAGCCGGGGAATGAACGCCAGCGGCAGGCCGTGGCGGGTGGCGATTCAGAAGCCCAACGACCGCGAGAATGCGGTGCAGGCCATTGTGGATATTAACGGTCACGGGATCAGCACCTCGGGCAGCTACCGCAACTATTATGAACTGGACGGCCGGCGCATTTCCCACGTGATCGATCCGCAGACCGGCGAGCCTATTCAGCACAAGCTGGTGTCGGTGACGGTGATTGCGCCAACGGCCCTTGAGGCCGACGGCTGGGATACCGGCCTGATGGTGCTGGGCACGGAAAAGGCCAAAGAGGTGGTCCGCGAGCAGGGCCTTGCCGCGTATTTCATCTATAAACAGGGAGAGACATTTCAAACCTGGATGTCGCCGCAGTTTAAACCCTTTCTCGTCGGCGACGCAAAGTAGCGCTGCGGAGGCATGGCTATGCTGGATCTGTTTGCTGATACACCGCCCTGGCAGGAGCCGCTGGCGCCTGGCGCCGTCATTCTTCGCCGCCGTGCGCTGGCGGATGCGCCGGGCCTGATGGCCGGCGTGGGCCAGGTGGTTGCCGACTCGCCGCTGCGCCAGATGGTGACGCCGGGCGGCTATACGATGTCCGTCGCTATGAGCAACTGCGGCGAGCTGGGCTGGACCACGGACGCGCGCGGCTATCTCTACTCGCCGAGGGATCCGCAGACCGGCCGGCGCTGGCCGGCGATGCCTGATGCTTTCCTGGCGCTGGCCCGGGCCTGCGCCCGCGAGGCGGGCTATGACGGCTTTGCGCCGGACGCCTGCCTGATCAACCGCTACGCGGTGGGCGCCAAACTCTCCCTGCACCAGGATCGCGACGAAAAAGACCTCGGCGCGCCCATTGTTTCCGTCTCGCTGGGGCTGCCCGCCGTGTTTCAGTTCGGCGGCCTGCAGCGCAGCGATCCGCTGCGCCGCCTGCTGCTCGAGCACGGCGACGTGGTGGTGTGGGGCGGGCCGTCCCGGCTTTTCTATCACGGCATTCAGCCGCTAAAGGCGGGCGATCACCCGCTGACCGGCGCCTGCCGGATCAATCTCACTTTCCGCCAGACCGGCAGCAGCAATAAAAATAAGAATTATTCTTGATGTCGTCCGCCGCCCGTTTAAACTGCGGGCTGTTTTGTGTTTGTCCGGGAAACTGATATGCAACTCCTCCTTCTGGTCTGGCGGCAGTACCGCTGGCCGTTTCTTGCGGTGATGGCGCTGAGTATGCTGAGCGCCGCCCTCGGCATCGGGCTTATCGCCTTCATCAATCAGCGGCTGATCGCAAGCGTAGACGTCTCGCTGCGGGTGCTGCCGGAGTTTCTCGGTTTACTGCTGCTGCTGATGGCGGTCACCCTCGGCTCCCAGCTGGCGCTGACCGCGCTCGGCCACCATTTTGTCTACCGTCTGCGCGGAGAGTTTATCAAGCGCCTCCTCGACACCCATGTGGAGCAGGTCGACAGGATCGGCAGCGCCGCGCTACTGGCGGCCCTGACCAGCGACGTGCGCAATATCACCGTTGCCTTTGTCCGCCTGCCCGAACTGGTGCAGGGGATCGTTCTTACCCTCGGCTCTGCGGCCTGGCTTGCCTGGCTGTCGGGAAAAATGCTGCTGGTGACGGCGCTGTGGCTGGCGCTGACTATCTGGGGCGGCTTCGCGCTGGTCTCGCGCGTCTATAAGCATCTGGCAACCCTGCGCGAGACGGAGGATAAGCTGCACGGCGATTACCAGACGGTGCTGGAAGGGCGCAAGGAGCTGGCCCTCAACCGCGAGCGGGCGGAGTACGTCTACCGCCAGCAATTCTTACCCGACGCCCGCGAGTATCGCCACCATATTATCCGCGCCGATACCTTCCACCTCAGCGCCGTGAACTGGTCCAATATTATGATGCTCGGCGCGATCGGCCTGGTATTCTGGATGGCCAACGGTCTGGGCTGGGCCAACACCGCGATCGCCGCCACCTACTCGCTGACGCTGCTGTTTCTGCGCACGCCGCTGCTCTCCGCCGTCGGCGCGCTGCCGACGCTGCTCAGCGCCGAAGTCGCCTTCAACAAGCTCGCGCAGTTTTCGCTGGCGCCCTATCGCGCCGACTTTCCCCGCCCCCGGGCCCGCCGCGGCTGGCAGACGCTGGAGCTGTGCGAGGTGACGTTCTGCTATCAGGACGGCGCCTTTGCCGTCGGGCCGATTAACCTGATCCTGCGGCGCGGAGAGAACGTGTTTCTGATCGGCGGCAACGGCAGCGGCAAGTCAACGCTCGCGATGCTGCTGACCGGGCTTTATCAGCCCGCCGCCGGGCAGATCCTGGTGGACGGCGAGCCGCTGGCCGCAGAGCATCCGGAGGCGTACCGCAGCCTCTTCTCGGCGGTGTTTACCGACGTCAGCCTGTTTGCACAGCTGCTCGGCCCCGGCGGCGGGCAGGCGGATCCGGCGCTGGTGGCGAAGTGGCTGGCGCATCTGCAGATGGAGGAAAAGCTTGAGCTGAAAGCGGGGCGGATCCTCAACCTGCAGCTGTCGAAGGGGCAAAAAAAGCGCGTGGCCCTGCTGCTGGCCCTGGCCGAAGAGCGGGATATTCTGCTGCTCGACGAGTGGGCGGCGGACCAGGACCCGCACTTTCGCCGCGAATTTTACCAGGTGCTGCTGCCGCTGATGCAAAAGATGGGCAAAACCCTGTTTGCCATCAGCCACGACGACAGCTACTTCAGGCACGCCGACAGGCTGCTGGAGATGCGCGGCGGCAGGCTGTACGAGCTTGAGGGCGACGCGCGCGAGGCCGCTACCCGCGACGCGGTAGCGCGCACCGCCTGATAAAAAAGCCGCGCCCGGCGCGGCTTTTGGCCTCTTTTTCGCCACTTGATCGGCGGCGTGTTATTTTTTATCACGGCCCGCGCTATTCTTAGTGGCTGGTCCCCCCGTAAAAGGATTTCCCTGCCGATGCCCGTGTTTCATAAAAACAGCGCCAGAGTTCGCGATGAAGAGCGCGCCCGTCTTATCTGGCTGCTGACCACCGATAAAGCCATTACCTCGGCGCTGACCGGCAAGCTGACCCTCGCCGAGCAGTATGATGAGGGGCGGCTGGCGGACGACATTGCCGAAGTCGGCGCCCTGGTGGCCCACCTTCCCGCGCCCGACCTGGCGGATACCCTGGAAGCGCTGCCCAGCGAGGAGCGCCACGCCCTGTGGGGGCTGGTGGACAACGACAAGCGCGGTAAAGTGCTGCACGAAGCGTCGGAAAGCGTCTGGGACGATCTGATTGAAGGAATGAGCGATAAGGCGCTGATTGACGCCCTGGAAGGGCTGGATATTGATGAAAAAATCTACCTCGTCCAGCACCTGCCGCGCAATCTGACCGGCCGCCTGCTGACCACGCTGCCGCCGGGCGAGCGCGCCAGGGTGCGCCAGGTGATGAACTATCAGCAGGACAGCGTCGGGGCGATCATGGAGTTCGAGGTGATCACCATCCGCCCGGCGGTGACCCTCGGCGCCGTGCAGCGCTATCTGCGGCGGCTTGGCAAAATGCCCGAGAACACCGACAAGCTGTTCGTCACCGACCGCAATCAGGTGCTGGTCGGCGAGCTCAGCCTGCAGACGATCCTTCTTCACCCGGCCAGCCGCCTGGTGAGCGATATGATGGACAGCGCCCCGGTGACCTTCCATCCGCAGGAGGATCCTGAGAAGGTGGCCCGCACCTTCGAACGTGACAACCTGTTAAGCGCCGGGGTGGTGGATGACGCGGGCAAGCTGCTGGGCCGCCTGACCATCGACGAGATCGTCGACGTGGTGTACGAGGAGACGGATAACGATATTCGCCAGATGAGCGGGCTGAGCAACGAAGAAGACGTCTTCGCGCCCATCGGTAAGGCGGTAAAAACCCGCTGGGCGTGGCTGGCGGTGAATCTCTGCACAGCCTTTATCGCCTCGCGGGTGATCGACGGTTTTGAAGACACCATCGCCAAGCTGGTGGCGCTGGCCTCGCTGATGCCGATCGTGGCCGGCATTGGCGGCAATACCGGCAACCAGACCATCACCATGATCGTCCGGGCGCTGGCGCTGCAGCACATTCAGCCGGGCAACTTCTCTTTTCTTATTCTGCGCGAAATGGGCGTAGCGCTGATCAACGGTCTGGTGTGGGGCGGCATTATGGGGCTGGTGACCTGGGGTCTGTACCATGACCCGGCGCTCGGCGCGGTGATGATGCTGGCAATGGTGCTTAACCTGCTGGTGGCCTCCCTGATGGGCGTTCTGATCCCGATGGTGATGCTCAGGCTGGGGCGCGACCCGGCGGTCGGCTCCAGCGTGCTGATCACCGCCATCACCGACACCGGCGGTTTCTTTATTTTTCTTGGACTGGCGACGCTGTTTCTGATTTAAGCGCGTGGCGGCGGCGAATGCGCCCCGGCACCAGCGCCATGGCAATGAGCCCTGCCAGTACGCCGATGGCGAGGTTGCCGGTGCCGACGGTGGCGGCAACCGTCACCAGCATTACCAACGTTGCCGACCACGGCGTCTGCTTCAGGACGCCAGGCTGAACGCTGTGCCAGCTGAAGGTTTTTACCGCCACAATCACCATGATCCCCGCCAGTACCGCCATCGGAATTTTGGCCATCACCTCGCTCAGCGCCGTCACCAGCAGCAGAAGCACCAGCCCGGCAACGGCGGTGGATACCCGCGAGCGCCCCTTACCCATTTCAACATTAACAATTGTCTGGCCGATCATCGCGCAGCCGGCGATGCCGCCAAAGAACCCGGCGAGGATGTTGGCCACGCCCAGCCCGGCGCTCTCCCGCGATTTGTTTGACGGCGTGGCGGTCAGGTTATCCACCAGCTTTGCGGTCAGCAGCGACTCCATCAGCCCGACAAAAGCAATGCTCAGCGCGCAGGGCCAGATAATTTGCAGCGTCTGCAGATTAAGCGGCACCAGCAGCGCGGTCAGGCCCGGCAGGCCGCCGCTCATCGACCCTTCGTCACCGACGGTGGGCAGCGGCTGTCCGCTGTAGAACGCTGCCACGGTCAGAAGCACCACCGCGATCAGCGGGGAGGGAATGCTCTTAACGACCCTGGGAGCAAAGAGGACGATCAGCAGGGTCGCGGCGAACAGCCCCAGAATCAGCGGGCTGCGGCTCCAGAAGTGCGGAACCTGGGCAAAAAAGATCAGGATCCCCAGCGCATTCACGAAACCGGTCATCACCGCCTGCGGGATGAAACGCATCAGCCTCGCCATTCCCAGCGCGCCAAAGGCAATCTGAATGATCCCGGCCAGCACCACCGCCGGCAGGATATAGCCGACGCCGTACTGGTGGACCATCGGCCCAATGACCAGCGCCACCGAACCCGCGGCGGCGGTGACCATCGCCGGGCGGCCGCCGAGCGCGGACATGGCGAGGCAGAGCACGACCGAGGCGATCAGGCTTACTTTCGGGTCAACGCCTGCGATGACTGAAAACGAAATCACTTCCGGGATCAGCGCCAGGGCGGTGATCACGCCGGCCAGCGATTCGCGGGTCAGCAGCGCGGGCGAGCGCAGAATATCGGCAACGGCGTGGCGCTGCGCGGTAGCGGGTGAAGCAGGGGTCATTGGCATAGTAACTATAAGGTTATGAATGGTGTGATTTCTATAAGCAATGGTGTGTGTCGGAAGTCACAAAACGGTCGATTTTAGCGCGTTGAGTCACACTTATCCAGTACCCTTTTTCATTTGAGATATACATTTATTAAACATTTTTCTAACAGATCTCAAAATCAAACTTAAACTTTAAACAATATTTAAATTTATCATCACGAGTGATAACGTGGTGATCCCCGAATCGTTTCACCTGCGCTATAGAAAACGCGCGTACAGTAAGGCTCAATACGATGACTAAAAAAATGGCCGTACGACGCTCACTGGCGGCTGGTTCGCATGCCGAAAATCAGGCAGAGCAGGCCGGTCTGCGTACCGAGCACCAGACGGATGTATTGTTGATTGGCGGTGGCATCATGAGTGCCACCCTGGGCACCTGGCTTCAGGAACTGGAGCCGGAGTGGTCGCTTACCATGGTCGAACGCATGGATAGCGTAGCCTCAGAAAGCTCTAACGGCTGGAACAACGCCGGCACCGGCCACGCCGCGCTAATGGAGCTTAACTATACGCCGCAGAAAAGCGACGGGTCGGTCAGCGTTGATAAAGCCATTGCCATCAATGAGGCCTTCCAGGTCTCCCGCCAGTTCTGGGCCCATCAGGTCACCCGCGGGGTGCTGCGCCAGCCGAAAACGTTTATTAATACCGTCCCGCACATGAGCTTTGTCTGGGGCGAAGAGAACGTTAACTTTCTGCGCGCCCGCTACGCCGCGCTTCAGCAGTACCCCCAGTTTCAGGGGATGCGCTATTCCGAAGATCGCGGGCAGATCGGCCTGTGGGCGCCGCTGGTGATGGAGGGCCGCGACCCGCAGCAGAAAGTGGCCGCCACGCGCACCGAAATTGGTACCGACGTTAACTACGGGGAGATCACCCGCCAGCTGATTGACGGCCTGAGCCGGCGCGATAACTTCTCGCTGCAGCTCAACACTGCGGTGCGCCGCTTTAAGCGCAACGCCGACAACAGCTGGACGGTCACCGTTTCTGATGCCAAAGATCGCCGCAAGTGGCGAAAAATCCGCGCAAAATTTATCTTTATCGGCGCCGGCGGCGCGGCGCTCAAGCTGCTGCAGCAGACCGGCATTCCGCAGGCCAAAGAGTACGCCGGCTTTCCGGTGGGCGGCCAGTTTATGGTGTGCGAAAACCCGGATATCGCCACCCACCATCTTGCGAAGGTGTACGGTAAGGCCTCCGTCGGCGCGCCGCCGATGTCGGTCCCGCACATCGACACCCGCATTATCGACGGCAAGCGGGTGGTGCTGTTCGGACCTTTTGCCACTTTCTCGACCCGGTTTCTTAAAAACGGCTCGCTGTGGGACCTGATGGCCTCCACCAACGCCTCCAACATTATGCCGATGCTCAACGTCGGTCTTGATAACTTCGACCTGGTGAAGTACCTGGTCGGCCAGGTGCTGCAGACCGACAAAGAGAGGCTGGCGGCCCTGCAGGCCTACTACCCGCAGGCGAAAAAAGAGGACTGGCGGCTGTGGCAGGCCGGGCAGCGGGTGCAGATCATCAAGCGCGATCCTGTGAAGGGCGGCGTGCTGCGTCTGGGTACCGAAGTGGTCAGCGACGACGAAGGTACGGTCGCGGCCCTGCTGGGCGCTTCGCCCGGCGCGTCGACGGCGGCGCCGATTATGCTGCAGCTGATGGAGCAGGTCTTTAAGGATAAGGTCCGCACCCCGGCGTGGCAGGAGAAGCTGCGGGCGGTAGTGCCGGGCTACGGCAGCGGTGCGCGCGATCCGGATGCGGCGGCGAAATCGCTGGCGTGGACCAGCGAGGTGCTGGGCCTGAAGTATGACGGGCGGATGCAGGCGGACCCCGTGCCGCCGGTTGAGCGGGTGCCTGCGCCAGCGAAGGTACAGGAAAAAGAGATCGCCGATATCGCCCTGTGAGAACAGCCCCGCTTCACAATGAAGCGGGGCGCTTTTTCAGCGGTTGCGCAGATCCAGCGCAACGTCGACGATCATATCCTCCTGACCGCCCACCATCTTACGCTTGCCAAGCTCGACCAGAATATCCACGGTATTGAGATGATACTTCTGCGCGGCGGTCTCTGCATGGCGTAAAAAGCTTGAGTAGACGCCCGCGTAGCCGAGGGCCAGCGTATCGCGATCGAGACGCACCGGGCGCGTTTGCAGCGGCCGGACGATGTTTTCCGCCGCGTCCATCAGGCGGTAAAGATCGCAGCCGTGCCGCCAGCCGAGCTTATTGGCCACGGCAATAAAGGCTTCAAGCGGCGCATTGCCCGCGCCGGCGCCCATCCCCGCAAGGCTTGCGTCGATGCGATCGCAGCCCTCTTCAACCGCCACCACGGAGTTGGCAACGCCGAGCGCCAGGTTGTGGTGCGCATGCATACCGGTCAGGGTTTCCGGCTTGAGCACCTCCTTCAGCGCGCGGAAGCGGGCGCGGACATCGTCCATGGTCATCGCCCCGGCGGAGTCCACCACGTAGATGCAGGTGGCGCCGTAGCTCTCCATCAGCTTGGCCTGTTTTGCCAGATTTTGCGGCGTGGTCATGTGGCTCATCATCAGAAAGCCGACCGTATCCATCCCCAGCAGGCGCGCCTGCTCGATATGCTGGCGCGAAACATCGGCCTCGGTGCAGTGGGTCGCCACGCGTACCAGGCGAACGCCTGCATCGTGGGCGTTGTGCAGATCGTGCACGGTACCGATGCCCGGGATCAGCAGCGTCGCCAGCATCGCTCGCGAGGTTGACTCGGCGGCGGCGGCGATCATCTCCAGATCGGAATGTTTGCTGAAGCCGTAGTTAAAGCTGGAGCCTGACAGTCCGTCGCCGTGGGCGATTTCAATGGAGTCCACGCCGGCCCGATCCAGCGCGCTGACCACGGCGCGGATCTGCTCCAGCGTATACTGATGGCGGACGGCGTGGCTGCCGTCGCGCAGCGTGACGTCGGAAATAAACAGTTTTTTCTCAATTGCGCTCATCGCCAGCTCCTTACAGTAAACGCGTTTGCGCCAGACGCTCTGCGCAGGCCTTAGCGGCAGAGGTCATGATATCCAGATTCCCGGCGTAGGCGGGGAGATAGTCTGCGGCGCCTTCCACTTCAATGAAGATTGACGTTTTTAAGCCCGTCATACGCCCCAGGCCGGGGATGGTGAGCGGATTATTGTCGTCAAACAGATCGAACTGCACTTTCTGCTTCAAGCGATAGCCGGGCACGTATTTCTGAATAGCGGCGGCCATCTCCTCCACGCTCGCCTCAATCGCGGCGCGGTCGGCCGGATCGCTGAGGGTAAAGACGGTATCGCGCATCATCACCGGCGGTTCGGCAGGATTGAGCACGATGATGGCCTTACCGCGCGTGGCGCCGCCGACTTTCTCTATTGCGCTGGAGGTTGTTTCGGTGAACTCATCAATGTTGGCGCGGGTGCCGGGGCCCGCGGAGCGGCTGGATATTGACGCTACAATTTCGGCGTAGTGCACTTTCGTGACCCGGGAGACGGCGGCGACCATCGGAATGGTCGCCTGGCCGCCGCAGGTCACCATATTGATGTTGGGCGCATCCAGCTGGTCATTGAGGTTGATCGCCGGCACCACGTAGGGGCCGATAGCCGCGGGCGTTAAGTCAATCACCCGCACGCCGTGCTGCTGAAGCAGCTGATTATTGTGCAGATGCGCCGAGGCCGACGTGGCGTCAAAAACGATTTTGATGTCGCTGAAGCCGGGCATGGCAATCAGCCCCTCCACACCGCTGCTGATGGCGGTCACGCCCATGCGCGCGGCGCGCGCCAGGCCGTCTGATGCCGGGTCGATGCCGACCAGCGCGGCAACCTCCAGGCTGGCGCTGTTATGCAGAATTTTTATCATCAAATCGGTGCCGATATTGCCCGAACCGATAATGGCGACTTTTACCTTTCCCTGACTCATTTTCTATCGCCTCCCGCCGCTTTTCCTTTTGCCTTACCCGCGACGCCCCAGTGGCTCGCAGGCAGCTCGTAAATCAGCACCCGCACGCTTTCGCGCGGCGCGTCCAGCGCCTGTACGGCGCCGTCGGTGAGTGCGGCAATAAGTTTCTCTTTCTGGGCGTCGCTGCGCCCTTCGATAAGGTTGACCTGAATAATTGGCATTGTTTTTTTCCCCGGTGCTGGCAGGCGCCTCTGCGGCTGCAAAAGCGCCTGTAATCATGTAACTAGCGGGTAAACCGCACGGATAAACTGCCCAGATTCTGATAGCTGACGGTAATGCTGTCGCCCGCGCTGACCGGCACGGCCTCGGTCATGCCGCCGGTGAGAATAAGCGTCCCCGCCGGGATCTCCTGGCCGCGCGCGCCCAGCATATTCGCCAGCATCGCTACGCTGCTGGCCGGGTGTCCGAGCACCGCCGAACCGGCGGCGGTGGCAACCACTTCGCCATTTTTATGCATCACCACGCCGAGATTGCGCAGGTCGAGCCCCATCGGGCTGCGGCTGTAGCCGCCGAGCACATAACGGGCGGAAGAGGTGTTATCGGCAATCACGCTTTTCAGATCGAAGCGGAAATCCTTGTAGCGCGAGTCGATGACCTCCAGCGCGGGCAGCACGAAATCGGTTGCCGCCAGCACGTCGCCGATGTGGCAGCCGGGACCCTTGAGCGGTCGCTTCGTCACAAAGGCAATTTCCGCCTCGACCTTCGGATGAATCAGCTCGGAGCAGGCGATTTCGCCGCCGTCCGCCACCGAGCCATAGTCGGTAATGAAGCCGTGGATTGCTTCGGTTACGCCCATCTGCTTCATCTTGGCGTGGGACGTCAGGCCCATTTTGAGGCCGCTTATCTGCACGCCGCGCGCCACTTTGCGGGCGCGGATAATATCCTGAATGGCGTAGGCGTCCTCCCAGTCCATATCGGGATACTGGTCGGTAATTTTGATCACTTCTTTGCGCTGCAGCTCCGCCTCTTCCAGATAGGTTGCCAGCTGCTCGCGCGTTGTTTGGCTCAGATTCATAATGTGTCCCTTACTCAAATAAAACGCGCGCTGACGGTGCCGAGACCGCCGAGGCTGATAGCGAGGCAGTCTCCGGCGCTGACGGGCACCATCGCCGCCAGCGAGCCGGAGAGGATTATCTCGCCGGCATTCAGCGGAATATCCAGCGCCCCCAGCGTATTTGCCAGCCACGCCACGGCATTGGCCGGATGTCCCAGCGCCGCGGCTCCGGCCCCGGTATCCACCACCTCGCCGTTTTTCTCAAGGGTCATACCCACCAGCGCCAGATCCAGGCCGTGCGGCGACAGGGCGCTGTCGCCGACCACGATAAGGCCGGAGGAGGCGTTATCGGCCACCGTATCCTGAATCGTGATTTTCCAGTCGCGGATGCGGGAGTCGACCACCTCAATGCAGGGCACCACCAGCTCGGTGGCGGCGAGCACGTCGGCGATGGTGACGCCGGGGCCGATCAAGTCGCGCTTGAGAATAAAGGCGATTTCGCCTTCCGCCTTCGGGGCAATCAGCGTGCGGGTATCAATGGCCGCGCCGTGGTTGCAGACCATGCCGGAGGTCAGCATGCCGAAATCGGGCTGATGGACGTCCAGCATCTTCATGACCACTTTGCTGGTGACGCCTATTTTTTTTCCCACGATCTGCTCACCGGTTGCCTCCAGGCGGCGGGCGATCATCTGCTGCTGGATCCGGTAGGCGTCCTCAATGGTCAGCGTCGGATCGTCGGCGATCAGCGGGCCTATCGGGCGGCGGTTTTTCCACGCCTCGTAGAGGAGGTTCCCGTAGCGAACTAATTTCTCTTCCATTGTGTACCTCACAGCTTGACGCAGATATTGCGGGTTTCGGTGTAGAACTCGTAGGTGTGCGAACCGCCTTCGCGGCCGATGCCCGACTGCTTCGCGCCGCCGAACGAGGTGCGCAGATCGCGCAGGAACCAGCTGTTGATCCAGAAAATGCCCACCTCAATGGCGCTGCCCAGGCGATGGGCGCGGCTGACGTCCGTGGTCCACGCGGTGCAGGCCAGGCCGTAGGGAGTATTGTTGGCCAGCGCGATAGCCTCCTCTTCGGTATCGAACGGCGCGAGGTGGACGCAGGGGCCAAAAATTTCCTCGCGGATCACCGCCGACGTCTCCGGCAGGCCGGTCCAGATAGTAGGCTTAACCCACGCGCCCTCGGCAAGCGCGCCGGGCAGCTGCCAGCGTTCGCCGCCGGTGACGACGGTGGCGCCGTCGGCTTTGGCCTTCTCGTAGTAGGAGAGCACTTTGCTGTAGTGCTCCTGGGAGACAAGCGGGCCGAAGTTAACGCCTTCGTCCCACGGATTGCCGGGCCTGAGGCTCTCGGCGCTCTTTTTCAGTGCGGCGACGAAGCGGTCAAAAATGGGGCGCTCCACGTAGACGCGCTCGGTGCCGAGGCACACCTGGCCGGTATTTTCGAAGGCGGAGCGGGTTATTCCGGCGACGGCCTTATCGAAATCGCAGTCGGCAAACACCAGTCCGGCGTTTTTGCCGCCCAGTTCAAAAGAGACGGGGCGCACGCCTTTCGCCGCCGCCTTCATAATGGCTTCGCCGGTGCGGGTTTCGCCGGTAAAGGTAATGCCGTCGACGTCGGGATGCTCGGTCAGATACGCGCCCGCCGAATCGGGGCCGAAGCCGTGGACCAGGTTAAAGACGCCGGGCGGCAGGCCGACGGTTTCCATGACTTCCGCCAGCAGCGTCGCGGTGGCAGGCGTCACTTCGGACGGCTTCACCACCACGGTGTTGCCGCAGGCCAGCGCCGGGCCCACTTTCCAGGTCATCAGCAGCAGCGGCAGGTTCCACGGGCTGATAACGGCGATGACGCCGCGCGGCGTGCGCACACCATAGTTGATGGCTTTGCCACCGTCCGGCGTATCAAAGGTGTAGCTTTCGGTGGGAAAGCGCATGCTTAAATCCGCCAGATCGCGGAAGTTCTCACCGCCGCGCGGAATATCGACCCGGCTTGCCAGCGCTTTTGGCTTGCCGGTATCGGCGATTTCTGCCGCCAGAAAGTCGTCGAAGCGGCGGTGGATTTCATCGGCGACGGCAACCAGCATGTTGCAGCGCTGCTGCTGGGTCATTTTACCCCAAGGGCCGCCGAGCGCGGCGCGCGCGGCCTTCACGGCGGCATCCACTTCCGCTTTACCGGCTTCGTACACCATGCCCACAAGCGTGTTATCGACCGGATTGCGGTCTTCGAACTGCTTCGCCGTCGTGACCCACTGGCCGTTAATGTAGTTTCTGAACATTTTCATTCGCTAGAGCTCCTTAATTAAATGTCTATTCCTCAATCAGGTCACAACGGTCAGAAAGGCTTCATTGAGCTGGCGGGCGTGGTAGAAAATGCCTTTGCCCAGTTCGTTAAGATCCCAGTGAATAACCGGTTTATCGGGGTACTGAATGTAGCCGCCGCAGAAGACCTCGTTGCGGTTGCCTGATGGATCGAAGAAGTAAATGGTGGTGCCGCGGGTGATGCCGTGGCGGGTAGGGCCGATATCCAGCGAGACGTTGTTCATCGAGATAAGATCCGCCGCGCGCAGGACGTCGCTCCAGGAGTCGAGGTAGAAGGAGATATGGTGCAGCTTGCCCTTTTCCGGATAGCGGATGAAGGCCACGTCGTGCGCCTTGTTGGCGCAGGCGAAAAAGGCCCCGGCCAGCTGGCCGTTCTCGTCGACGACCTTCTCGCTCATATCGAAGCCGAGCACTTCGGTGAACAGTTTTGTGGTGCCGTCCACGTCATCGCCGTACAGCAGGCAGTGGTCGAAGCGCGTCGGCGACATGCCGATCATACCGTGCTGCGGCCACGGCTCCGGGTTGGTGTAGCCCACTTCGCAGGGAATGATATCTTTGTGGGCGTACAGCTCCATCGTGTGGCCGGTCGGGATCACAAAGCTGAAGCGCTCGCCGGTGCCCGGATCGTCACCCGCCGGGATCCATTTGCAGTCGGTGCACAGCCCGGAGTCGAGAATATCCTGCGCAACCTGCTTCATGACCTCCGGCGACATGACCCGCCAGCCCATGTAATCGATTCCGGCCCGATCGGCTTCGCGCAGGATCACGCTGTGATGTTCCCACTCGTCCCACGCTTTGAGAAACACGCGGCCCCGGCTGTCGCGGGTGACCTCACGCAGGCCGACGACCGAGGTGTAGTGCCTGACGGCCTCATCCAGATCAAGCACCCGGATGGCGACATGGCCTGGTCGTAATACGCCTCTGATAGGCATAGCTCTTCTCCTTAATTATTTTGTAGGGTACGACGTTGAGCGGAATTAGCCGGCGCGCGCGGTGCCGTACTTTTCCATCTTGTATTTCATCTTTTCAGACACCCTGAGCACGAGGGGGCCGCGCGGATAGCAGCAGCAGGCGAGGACAATGCCCTTTTGCCGCTCCCCGGCGCTGAGCGCAGAGGCGCTCATCTTTTTGCAAACCCACTTACCGCGCAGGATCTCTATTTTGCAGATCCCGCAGCCGCCGCCCCGGCAGCCCACCGCGATCCCTTTTTTGCCCGCGCCCTCCATGCCGCGCAGCAGATCTTTGTCTGCCGGACACTGATATTCCTGCTGCAGGTTCTGGACCTCTATGCGAAACATGGCGCGCTCCGTTGCGGTTGTTGTTACGTGAATGTTGATTCGTTGTGTATTACTTATGCGCCGATAAATGTAGATAATCAATTTTAATATCGAGATTTTTATACAATCTTGTATATTTTGTGAAGTAATACACAATTGTCGTGTGGGTAATTAGGATGTTTGCCGATCGGCAGGCAGGTGTTTACTATGAACAGGCTTCAGACGAGTTGATTTCCTGCTAATAAGGTCAGGTACCGTGATCGAAACGAAAAGTAAAAAGAACCCTTCATTTACGCTGGCGGCGAGCGGGGCCGGTGCAGGAGGGCAGAAGAAGGCCGCGCCATTGTCGGGGAAGACCCTGGTACTTGCCACCTATGAACGATTGCGCAACGACATTATTGCGGGCGTGCTGGCGCCGGGAAGCCGCCTGCGGGTGGAGCATCTGAAAGAGGTGTATGAGGCGGGGGCGGGCACTCTGCGCGAAGCGCTGGCGCTGCTGGTCTCTGACGCGCTGGTGAACACCTACGGCCAGCGGGGCTTCTGGGTAAAACCCATCTCGCTGGAGGATTTTGCCGACCTGACGGAAAAGCGGATTTTACTGGAGACCGACGCGCTTCGTCTGTCGCTCAAAAACGGCGACGACGACTGGGAGGCGGAGCTGGTGAGCGCCTATTATCGCCTGAGTAAAGCCGAGGCCCGGCTTGACGGCAGCCCGGGGGCATTTGAGGAGTGGGAAGTCTGCAACCGGCTGTTCCACGAGGCGGCGCTGAGCGCCTGCGGTTCCCGCTGGAGCCACTATTTTTTATCCATTCTCTATCATCAGACCGAGCGCTATCGCCGTCTGATGATCACGGAGCATCCGGTGCCCCGCGATGTTCATCACGAACATGAGGCCATCTACAGCGCCTGTATCGCCCGCGATGCAGAAGCGGCCTGCGCCAGCCTTGCGGCGCATATCCAGGCAAACTACAGCGCCATCAGCCAGCTGCCGGAGAGCGTATTCAGGCCCTCTGAGGAGTAGACATAAAAAAGCCGCCTTTCATGAGGCGGCCCGCTGGTTAAGCGCAACGCGACGGGCGGTTAGCGCACTTCGGCTTTCTTAATGGCGTCTTGCGCCTTCCAGACCCGGTATTTTACGTCAAGATTATCCGGCGTATAGACCACCACCGGCAGCTTACTGTTATAGCGCAGCAGGGCGCGGTCGCCGAGGTAGGCGGTGACGAACTTCTGCGTTTTCTTACCGTCCGGGCAGGCCATCATGGTAGAAGCCGGCTCGCTGACTTTATCAAAGACGTAATAGTCATAGCCCCAGCTTTCCAGCGTTTTGCTCTCCAGCTGACCGCCCAGGCGGTGCAGATTGCAGTCCACGTCCATCATCTTGCCAATCAGCAGCTCCACGCGGTAACCGGCTTCATCCTTCTGCGCTGGCAGCGTAATGACCTGACGCTTCATGCCTTTCTCCGCCTGCGGGTAGGGCGCAATTTTTTCCAGCGGCTGGCTGGTGGCGGCAAAAGCGGAAAGGCTGGTAGCGGCCAGAAGTACGGCAGCGAGCGAAGTCATCTTTTTCACGGTTCATCCCTTAAGAAATTAATCACCGGGGGATCATAGCACTATAAAGACTATGGGTAAGCTGATTTACTGATATTTGCAGTTCTGCTGGTGGTATCTGCTGCCTGAATGGGCGTTATCAGCGGCCCATGCCATCAGGAGCCTGGCGTAGCGTAACCGCCGATTGTAAACCACGCCAGAAAAGCCACGGCGACAATAAAGACCAGGATAGGGAAAGCGATACCGATACGCATGGATAATGACCTCGTGCAGATGTGAAAAGTATGTTCTTAATTTGTGGCTATTATCCATCAGATGGCGCGGGAAGGGAACCCAGGGGCCGGATGCGTCAACGGCCCGTTATCATTTAGTCCTCAGCCAGCCACATATCGGCCTCATCGAACATCTCGGCGACAATGGCGCTGATGCGCTCCTTCTCATGCTTGCTGGCGTCGGTATTAATGGCCGGCAGGGTCATCATTGGCTTAACCCGCACGTCGGCATCGGGAAACGCCCGGGTGATACGCTTGTCGAGCTCCGCCAGAATTTTCTCCCGCGCGCCCGGCAGACCCTCAAAATTCCTTTTGTCGTACACTAATTCTACAAACATCACTCACCTCGGATACTGTATTTATATACAGATATCATACTGTGGAATTTGCAGCTGTCAAAGGATTGCAGTGGCGGGATATGAACGACGGGCATAAAAAAACCAGCCGGAAGGCTGGTTTTCTGAAGCACCAGATTCGCCGTGACCCAGAGAAGGTAAAGCGGGCGACTATTTCAGCGGATGCGCGACGCCGGCGCGGTGAGCGCCGGTTAAAGGGCTGGCGTCGACAGCCGGGTTCCGCGAGTCATTCAATGCAATATTGTTGTGCTGCATGTTGACGATCATGAGTAAAAACCTGCAACGTCGTCCTCTCGCTGCTCAGCGTAAAAACGGCCGTCGCAAGCGTATTTTCTTCGTCCGGATCCTGCGGCGACAGACGATAGATGGGCAGTACAGCATCCTGCTGGTCCGAGAGGATCGCTTTTGCCGACGCGCCATCCAGCTGCGTCTGCGTCTTCAGCCAGTGGTTCAAGCGCTGCTGGCGGGCGCCGGAGCTGCCAGTAATCACCTGTTCAGTGGCATTGAGCTTCTCATGAATCAGATGATTCGCGTGGGCGAAGACATCGTTCAGCGGCATGACAGAGCAGCCGGTACCTGTCGCTTCCACGCTAAACAGGCGGCTATCGCCGAGTTGCCCCAGCGTATGGTGAAACGCTCCCGCCCGCGGTTCTGTTGTCAGGATCCTAATCGCCTCATCCAGGGTTGTCGCATTCAGCGCTGCACGCGCCAGTACTTGACGCGGGAGTCCCTCCGGGCGGTCCGCTGCACGGATGTTATTCACTGTATTAACAATTCCTTTCTCATTCACGGCGAATGTGTGGCCGCAAATCGAACCCGGATAAGCGAAGCTGATGAATTTCAGGCCCTGCTCTTGAACGATGGTAACCATCGCGCAGTCATCGCGTAGTTGGGGAAAACCATCTTCGTTATGGGCAATAATCCGTTCACCGTTGGCATTGCCTCCCGCCACGGTGGTACAGCCATCCGAAGTGGATCGCACCAGGTCGCCGCGGCAGTTCCACGCGAATACCTCATCAATAGGTGCCTGTAATCCTTCAGCAAGCCCCTCCAGTTCCAGCCAGATAAGTGGGAACTGCTGCTGAACACGCTGGCGCATCGCCTGAGTCTGTTCAGCCTCTTTCATCGCCGTTACGGTTTGCCACAGCGCTGTTAAGGTAAGTTTGTTGTGCCAGGCCTCACGGCCAAATTCACCGAGCTGCTGGCCGATTGCAAAAGCAGAACCATGGATTGTAAGTGCTTTCATCGCGTTTTTATTCACTTCTGTTCAGGATACATGCTGCAAAAATTCTTTAAGACGAGGATTGCTGCTGGCGTTGAGCAGCTTATCAGGTGAGCCATCTTCAGCAATGGTGCCTCCATCAATAAAGATCAAGCGCGAGGCCACATCGCGGGCAAAGCCAATCTCATGCGTCACAATGATCATGGTCATTCCTTCTTCAGCCAAAGAGCGCATAACCTTCAATACTTCATGGCGCAGTTCAGGATCCAGTGCCGAGGTCGGTTCGTCAAACAGCATCATTTTCGGCTTAACGGCCAGCGCCCGGGCAATGGCTACGCGCTGCTGCTGACCTCCCGAGAGTTCAGAAGGATAGTGATCGGCACGTTCGCGCAACCCGACGCGATCCAGAAGCGCCATTGCCTGTTCACGCGCTGCGGCTTTGCGCTGCTTACGTACGCGAATCGGGCCAAACATCACATTTTCCAGCGCGGTGAGATGTGGGAATAGATGAAACTGCTGAAACACCATCCCGGCTTCGCGGCGGATGTCACACTCATTGGCATGAGGATCCGTAATATGTTTTCCTGCGACCAGCAGCGTCCCGCCAGATATCTCTTCAAGCTTATTGATACAGCGCAGAAGCGTGGATTTGCCGGAGCCGGAAGGGCCGATAATTACTACCACCTCACCAGTTTCGATCTTTAAGTTGATATCGTGAAGGACCTGCGTGGTGCCAAAGTTTTTGGATACCGCGTTAAATTCAACGATGCTCATAGAATATGCATCCTTTTCTCCAGTTGCTTAAGCAGAAAACTCAGGCACAGAGTGACGGCCAGGTAAATCATTGCCACGGCGGTCCACACTTCCAGGGCCCGGAAATTACCGGCAATAATCTCCTGGCCCTGACGCGTTAATTCGGCTACGCCAATGACAATAAACAGTGAGGTGTCTTTGATACTGATTATCCATTGATTGCCTAAGGCAGGGATCATACGGCGCAGCGCTAACGGCATGATGACATGCCATAGCGTACTCCGCTGCGATAACCCCATTGCCAGGCTCGCCTCCTTGAAACCTTTATTAATGGAAAGAATGGCGCCGCGGGTGATTTCCGCAATATAGGCACCCGAGTTGATGACAATCGTCACGATGGCGGCGGTAACTGGCTCAATACGAATGGGCAATATCATCGGCAGGGCGAAATAAATAAACATCACCTGTACCATGATCGGGGTGCCGCGGATAAGTTCGATAAAAAATAACGAAAGTGTTTTGGCTATCCTGCCACCTAAAGCTCGGCAGGTGCCTGCAAGTAATCCAATAATAAAACCGCCCAACAATCCTGACAGAGAAATAATCAGAGTCAGTTGTAACCCCTGCAAAAGAATCGGTAAAGATTCCCAAATATATTTACTTTCAAAATTCATAACTCGACCCATGAAAAAAACGTGACCGACAAACGCCGGACGGGCAGGATTATTTCGGTTCTTTAGCAAACCATTTCACATAGATTTTGTTGTATGTACCGTCAGCACGCAGTGCCTCCAGAGCCGCATTGATTTTTGGCGTCAAAGGGCTGTTTTTCTGCATCGCAAAGCCGTACTGCTGAGGCAGGATGCTGTCGTTCTCGCCAACGGCTTTAACCTTGCCATCGCCAGCGGTTTTCACGTAGTAGAGGACATTCGGCGAGTCGTGCACAACCGCATCCAGGTTGCCGGCCTGTAAATCGAGGTAGGCATTATCAATGTTAGGAAATTCAACATAATTGGCTTTGTATTTTCCTTTCATAAAGGAGGCGGCGGCGGTACCTTGCTTAAGGCCTACTTTCTTGCCCACTAAATCGCTGAATTTCGTGATTGACGTGGTGTTGCCTTTGACGGCGATTAGTAAATCGGCGTTGTAGTAACCGTCACTGAAATCCACGACTTGCCTTCGGGTTTCAGTAATTGTCATACCCGCCATGGCAACATCCAGATTGCGTGACTGTAGGCCGGGAATTAATCCGGAAAAGTCCATCGGGCGTAATTCATAGTGGGTATGCATTTTTTTTGCGATCGCATCCCATAAATCAATATCAAAGCCAACGTATTTATCACCTTGTTTAAATTCGAAAGGTACAAAAGCTGTATCAACGCCGACCATAAGTTTTTCCTGTGCCGCAACAGCAAATGTGGCGGAACAGGCGACCAGCGCGAATGTGAATTTTAACTTATTAAATAATCCAGGCATAATAAACCTCAGTGTCAATGAAATAGTGTGCAGTACATGTCACCCGAGGGAGTTACTCGGGAGTGATAAAAATAAATGTATTGGTTCAGGGCAGGTCAGGACGTGCCCTGATGTAACAAAAGTTTACGTAGAAATAATCTGATCCGGTGATTCTGGTACCGGCGTCTGTGCACCGTTCATGACCATGGAAAGAAAACTGTAATAGCCATTAATACCAATCAGATCGATTACGCCCTTTTCGCCCCATAAATTGATGGCCTGCTGCCAGGTGGTATCACTGACTTTTTGCTGCTGATGTAACTGCTGGCAGAAATCGTAAATAACCCACTCATCCGGCTGTAGATCCGTAGGCTGACGTTTTTCATTAATCGCCTGCACGGCAGACGATGAGATACCTTTTTCACGGGCTATCGGCGCGTGAATGGCCCATTCTACCGGCTGTGACCAGTGTCGCGCCGTCATTAAAATTGCCAGCTCAGATAAGCGCTGCCCAAGGGCACTGCGGTACCGGAGATATTCACCCATGCGCTGTGCATGAGCCATCAACTCCGGGCTTCGTAACAGCGGCTCAAAAGGGGGAAGCAGTGAGCCGCGCGGACCGTTGATAATCTCTTCAGCCAGGGCGCGCTGCTCATCGTCCCACTCATCCGTTTTCAGCGGTGGTAAACGATTCATAATAATCTGGCCGTTTCTTCACGAATGACGGTATCCAGCGTATCTACGACAAAATCAAGCTGGCTGGTCGTCACAATAAACGGTGGCGCGATTAAAATATGGTCTCCGTACTGTCCGTCGAGGGTGCCGCCCATGGGGTAGACCATTAATCCGCGTGCCATGCAGTTTGCTTTTATGGCAGCATGGAGCTTCAGGCCCGGATCAAAGGGGATTTTACCCGCTTTATCGGAGATCAGCTCAACGCCCGCAAACAGGCCGCGTCCACGTGTATCACCTACATGCGGTAATTCGCCCAGCACATCACGCAGTGCGTTTTGCAGATAAGCCCCTTGCTGTTTCACCGCCTCCAGCAGGTTATCGCGCTCTATCACGTGCTGAACCGCCAGCGCGGCCGACGCGGCGGTGGCATGACAGATATAGGTATGACCGTGCTGGAACAGCCCGCTACCGGCCTGAATCGCCGAAACAATTTTCTCACTTGCCAGCACAGCACCTATGGGTTGATAGCCGCCGCCCAAACCTTTGGCGATGGTCACCAAATCGGGCACCACGTCATCCTGCTCGACAGCATACAGCGTGCCGGTGCGGCCCATTCCACACATCACTTCATCAGCGATATAGAGAATGCCATATTTATCACACAGGCGACGAACGCCTTTCAGATAGCCGGGCGTGGGCGGCGTGGCCCCGGTGGTGGCACCGACGACCGTTTCCGCACAAAATCCGATAATGGTCTCCGGGCCGGCTTCAATGATGGCCTGTTCAAGCTCGTTCAGCAGGCGATCGGTATATTGCTGCTGAGTTTCATCTGCGAGGCGATCGCGATACTCGTTACAGGCGGAGACGCGAATCACGTCGATAAGCAAGGGTGCAAACTGACGGCGGCGCCATTCATTACCGCCCACGGCCAGCGCGCCCAGCGTGTTGCCATGATAGCTTTGCTTGCGGGCAATAAACTTCGTGCGCGATGTCTGGCCGATTTCCACAAAGTACTGCCGGGCCAGCTTGAGAGCCGTCTCGACCGCCTCCGAACCGCCGGAGACAAAATAGGCATAGTTGAGGTCGCCAGGCGCGTTACGCGTCAGATGGTCGGCAAGTTGTTCGACAGTATCGCTGGTAAAAAAACTGGTATGCGCGTAGGCCAGCCGATCGATCTGGCGATGCATTGCGGCGAGAACATCCGGATGTGCGTGCCCTAAACAGGAGACGGCAGCACCCCCACAGGCGTCGAGATACTGTTTACCGTTCGTATCATATATGTACGCACCTTGCGCGCGCGCCGCCACGACGGGCGTGCTACGCAAACTACGGTGGATGATGTGGCTCATGCTGGATCTTGCTCCTCAATACGCTGTATAGACTCTGCGCATCTTGCATGATCCATTTGAATCACGTCAATTGCATTGTGATTCGAATGTATTCTATTTTCTTATGAGCGATCCAGTTATCTCATTGGGTCAGGATTTTCCCTGTACCACATAAGCGCCTGAAGTCATCAAATAGCGTTCAGCATTTTCGATTTTACTTATCGCATCGCGGCCGTGCCGTGCGACCAGCATGGCAAGCAGGCACTCTGCCAGCCCCATTCCAGACACGACAGAAGGGAAAAAAGACGGGCTATCGATGGAAAACAGCATGGTACAGTCTGCCGCCTGCGCCAGAGGCGAAACAGGCGAATCGGTAATTGCAATGATCTTCGCGCCCGCTTGTTGTGCAGCCTGCAATACAGTCAGAGACTCGCGAGAATAGGGGGCAAAGCTGATGAGCAACAGACAATCGCGTGAGGTAAATTCCCGGGTGAACACTTCGATATTACTTGCCAGCCCGTCGATCAATGACACATTGCGATGAAACAGGCGGTAGACGTAGAACAGAGACCAGGCAATAGGGAAACTGGCTCGGAAACCACAAACGTAGACATTCTCGGCCGCATCCAGCAGGGACACGGACTGCTCCATCATCGGGCGATTTTCATTATGCGTGAACTCAAGGTTGTTCTGGTGGGCCTGAAACATCTCGCTGTAGAGCTGGGACTGCGGACCCGACGCAACAAGCTTTTCCGCCTTGGATACATATGTATCATTGCGCAAGCCAATATCATCGATGAACGCATCTTTCAGCTCGCTCCAGCCGCTGTAACCCAGCCGCTTCGCCAGACGAAGCAGAGTGGCAGGTTTGACCCCAGCCTGAAGGGCAAAGGTGCGCATCGATTGCACGACCAGTTGATTCGTATTCTGCAGTGCGTATTCCGCTGCGCGTTGCAGTTCCGCAGACAACGTATTGAACTCGCTGAGAATGTTTTCCCTTGGATTCATATTCACTTTTCACAAACATTAAGGTTCTGGTATCTAAACACATTTGCTAAAGAGACTCTACAAACTGGAGGGATCCCCTGACGCTACCGCGTGCTTATACGTTGCACAGCATAGTCGACGTTTGTTTGTAGCTATCCTGACCTAGGGCACATTAATTAACGTCGTGATGCGATATCGCTTTTTCAGGCATAAAAAAACCAGCCCGAAGGCTGGTTTTTCTGAATAAGTTGGTCGGCACGAGAGGATTTGAACCTCCGACCCCCGACACCCCATGACGGTGCGCTACCAGGCTGCGCTACGTGCCGACGCAGGACGCTAATACTACCTTTTTCGCCGCTGAATGCAAGCGTGCGCTGACTGAGTGATTCATAAATAATCAACTAGTTAGCGATAAAGCGTTTTTCATCCGTCAGCACCTGCAGCAGAAGGCTCAGCTGCGTCCGCTGATTGTCGATTTTATCGCCGTCGAGGTCATAGGTGCGATAGCTGCCGTTGTGCTTGAGCACCACGGTCACCTGCGGCGTAGTGATCGCCAGGTTGTCGCTGCTGGCGGCGGTCACCCAGTTGTGGCGGCGGCGGGCGCTGAACAGATCGCGACCCTGGGAGTATTCATTAGCCGGAGTACTGACGTGCAGCAGGCGCTGCATCAGGGTGGTCATCACATCTTTATGATCGGTCAGCGTCGCAATTTCCTGCGCCGGCGTGCCCGGCCAGTGGATGACCAGCGGCACCTGCAGGCGCGAGCGGGACCAGTCGAAATCCCCGCCGTCGCCGTTGAGCGGCACGCCGTGGGCGCCGGTGATGATCACCACCGTATTCTCAAGCTTACCGGAATCCTTCAGCGCGTCGAGCACGCGGGCGATTTGCGCATCGACGCCGCCCGCAGCGCGGGCGTAGCGGCGGGCAAAGCTCTGCTGCTGGCCGTCATCGATGGTGGTGCCGTTAAAGGAGATCCACGAGAACCAGCGGTTCTCCTCCTGGGCGTAGCTGCCGAGCCAGTTGATCCACTGGCTGGCGGTCTGCGCGTCGCTCTGGGGTTTGGCCGGCGGCAGGGAGAAGTCGGAGAGCAGCGCCTGGCGGTAAATCGGGCTGCTGAAGCCGTCAGAGGAGAACAGGCCAAGCTGGTAACCCTGCTGGTTGAGCGCTGAGATTAGCGCCGCCGGCGTGCGCGTAGAGAGTATGCCGTCGGTATAGGCCGGCGAGATACCGTAGAACAGGCCAAAAATGCCGCTGTCGGTATCGTTGCCCGCGCTCATGTGCTGGGTGAAGTTGATGTTCTGCTGCGCGAAGTCGGCAAGCTTCGGCATCTGTTTTTCAAAGCGCGAATAGTTGAGGCCGTCGACGGTGATCAGCAGCACGTTCTGGCCGGTGCCGAGATCGCGAAAGCGCAGATCGCTCAGCGGATACTGAACGGAGACCGCCTCGGGGTCGCCCTGTTCAACCAGCCGACGCTGGTACTCTTCCGCATTCAGCAGGCCGTGTTTCTCCAGGAAGCGGCGGGCGGTCATCGGATAGGATAGCGGCAGATTAGCGCGCTGCATGGTGATTGGGCGATAGAAGTTGGCGTCCGCCCAGATATACATTAAATGGGTGGCGATAAAGGCCGCAAACAGGAAACACGCCACCGGGCGGGCGTAGTGGCGGCGGCGCGCCAGGCTGCGCAGCTTTTGCCAGCTCCAGGTCGCCATCAGCATCTCAATCAGAAATATCACCGGCACGCTGATAAACATCAGCTGCCAGTCGCGGGCCATCTCATTCTGGTCGGGGTTTATCACCAGCTCCCACACGACCGGATTGAGGTGCAGGTGGAAGCGGGTAAAGACCTCGCTATCCACCAGCAGCAGGGTCATGCCCGCGGTGGCGAGTATAACCGACAAAAACCGCATCAGCCGCTGGGAGAGGGCGATAAAGGTGAGCGGAAACAGGATCAGCAGATAGACGGCAAAGACCAGGAAGCTGAAGTGGCCCAGCAGGCTGATATAGGAGTATATCCGGCCCGCCAGAGTGGTCGGCCAGTCGGCGACAAACAGATAGCGGCTACCGAGAAGCGAGGCCAGTAAAATGTTGAACAGGGCAAACCAGTGCCCCCAACTGACCATCTGGGACACTTTTTCGCGATAGGGCTGACGATGAGTCACCATAACCTGTGTTTCGTTTTCCTTAGTGGGCCGGATCGTCGCTGATAGAGGACTGCAGCGCCTGCGAGAACGAGCGGGCGATAGCCTCGCGCTGCGCGGGCGCGACGCTTGTGTTAATCAGATTTGTCACCATATTACCCAGCACCATCAGTGAAAGGTCGGTGGGCGCTTTGTGTTTCTCCAGCACGTTGGCCAGTTCACTCAGCAGTTGTTCTACGTGTTCGTCACTATAGCGGGAAATTTGCGGCATAAATCCAAAATCAGTCTGTTCGTGGAAGGGCAACATATTACCGTAGCGGCAGCTTTTTTTCCCCTTTTTTTCGACTTTACACCGTCCTGCCCGCAGTGGTTGAATACCGCCACGTCTAAGAGGAGAGTTTATCATGAGTCTGGATATCAACCAGATTGCCCTGCATCAACTTATTAAGCGCGACGAGCAGAATCTTGAGCTGGTGCTGCGCGATAGCCTGCTGGAGCCGGGCGCGGCCGCCGAAGAGATGATGGCGGAGCTGCACCGGGTCTACAGCGCCAAGAATAAGGCCTATGGCCTGTTTACCGAAGAGAGCGAGCTGGCCGAGGCGCTGCGCGCGCACCGCCGCGGCGACGACGACTTCCTCGCCTTCAGCCGGGCCGCCACCGGCCGTCTGCGCGACGAGCTGGCAAAGTACCCGTTCGCCGATGGCGGCATCGTGCTGTTCTGCCACTACCGCTATCTGGCGGTTGAATATCTGCTGGTGGCGGTGCTCAACAACCTGAGCAGCATGCGGGTCAACGAGCAGCTGGACATCAGTGCCACCCACTATCTGGACATCAACCACGCCGATATCGTCGCCCGCATCGACCTCACCGAGTGGGAAACCAACCCTGAATCCAGCCGCTACCTGACTTTCCTCAAGGGGCGGGTAGGGCGCAAAGTCGCCGACTTCTTTATGGACTTCCTCGGCGCCAGCGAAGGTCTGAACGCCAAGGCGCAGAACCGCGGCCTGCTGCAGGCGGTGGACGACTTTACCGCGGAAGCGGAGCTTGATAAGTCCGAGCGGCAGAACGTGCGCCAGCAGGTGTATACCTACTGCAACGAACAGCTGCAGGCGGGGGAGGAGATTGAGCTGGCGTCGCTGTCAAACGAGCTTGCCGGCGTCAGCGACGTGAGCTTTCAGGCGTTTACCGCCGACAAGGGCTACGAACTGGAAGAGAGCTTCCCGGCGGACAGAAGCACCCTGCGCCAGCTCACTAAGTACGCCGGCAGCGGCGGCGGGCTGACCATCAACTTTGACGCCCTGCTGCTGGGCGAGCGCATCTTCTGGGATCCGGCTACCGATACCCTCACCATCAAGGGGACGCCACCGAACCTGCGCGACCAGCTCAGCCGCCGCAGCGGCGGAAAATAGGCAACAAAAAACCCCGCCGCGGCGGGGTTTTTGTCAACTCGCTGACGCTTACGCGCGAACGAAGTCGATGTGAGACAGTTTCGGCTTGAACGCGTGACGCTGAACGGCCTGAACCTTCACTTTCTCTTCTTTACCATCAACAACGATGGTCAGAACTTCGCTGTAGAACTCAGGTTTGGTCTGCATGTTCCAGACTTTGTCCTGGTCCAGCTCGATAGCAACCGGCTCACCTTTGCCACCGTAAACGATAGCCGGGAACTTGTTAGCTGCGCGCAGGCGGCGGCTCGCACCCTTACCCTGCTCTTTACGTGCTTGTGCTTCAATAGTAAACATTGAGTTTCTCTCTGTATGATAAATCCTGCTACAGGCGACCCAGCAGCAGGCAGTTGTTCTGCTTTGCGTATGCAAAAGCGGGCGGCATTATAGCTTTCAACGGCGCGCAGGGCAATGGAAAAGGCGGCGCTACTTTTTAGCCTCAAGGTGGCCCAGCGTTTTTTCCGGGAAGCAGACATCGCGCACGCGCCGCTTAAGTTCCGCCGCATCGGGGAAACCGCCGTCCCGCTTGCGCTCCCAGATGACCGCGCCGTCGGCCTCAATACGAAAAATCCCCCCGCTGCCGGGCACCAGCGTCACCGCCGCAATATCGTCGCTAAAGCTGTGCAATAGCTCCTGGGCCATCCAGGTCGCCCGCAGCATCCAGTTGCACTGGGTGCAGTAGCGGATCGTCACTGTCGGTTTATTACTCATGATTTCTTACTTCCGTAAAGAGTTGATAACGGCGCAGTTACTAATTTATTGCAAATGATAATTCATATCATTATTATTCTCATCACAATAACACCATGACGTCCTCGTTTTCACTTTTTTACATCGCAGCACGGACGCGTCAGGAAGACCAGTGTGGGCCAATACTAATAATTATACAGGCTTGAATAAATGCGTAAGACTACACTCCCCCGCGACGGCTGGCAGAAAAGCCTGCTCGCCGCTTCTCTGTTCGCAGCAATCTACCACCTTCCCGCCGGCGCCGCCGACGCGACACCGCAAAAGCAGGGGGCATCCGACGATGCCGCCGAAGAGCTGGTGGTGACCGCCCGCGCGCCGGCGCTTAAAGCCGGCAGCGACCGCACCCTCACCGCCGACGATCTGCAGAAAAAGGGCGCCAACGACTTCGGCTCCATCATGCGCTACGAGCCGCTGATTAGCGCTACCGGCGCCAGCGGCGGCTCCGGCAACGGCAAGAGCGGCTTCGATCGCGGCGGCTATACCGGCTACAACATTCGCGGCCTGGAGAGCAACCGGGTCGGCATCGACATTGACGGTATTCCGACGCCGAACGCAACGGGGCGCAGCTACGTCAGCCGCAGCGGCAACAACACGTTTGGCATTGGCCGCGACTACATTGACCCGTACATGTACGGCAATATCAATATCCAGTCCGGGGCCACCTCGGTGGATAACACCAACACCTCCATCGGCGGCAGCGTCTCCTTCCTGCCGAAATCGCCGGACAGCTACCTGCGTCCGGATAAGCAGACCTACTTCGGCTATCAGACCGATTACGATTCCGAAGACCGCAGCTGGCACAACGGCATTACCGGCGCCGCCGGAGACGACACCCTGCGCGGCATTTTCGTCTACAGCCGCCGGGACGGGCAGGAGTCGCGCATCAACGGCAGCCGCGACGCCTATCCGGCCAACTGGCACTCCGACGCGATGATGGCCTCCGGCATCTGGCAGCCCAACGACCAGCACAAGATAACCGGCACCGTAGACTATTACCACAAGGCCAACCATACCCATTACGACAGCTGGGACAGCAGCGGCAGCGCCATTACCGGCACCGCGCAGCAGACCAGCCAGAGCCGCCGCTGGGGCACCAGCCTGAAGGACGACTGGACGCCGATGAACGACTGGCTCGACAGCGCATCGACCAAAATCTACTACCAGCACACCGAGGCCCACGACCGGACCTTCATGCCGGACAGCTTTACGCCGCAGGTCATGCAGACCGTCTATTCCGATTACGATACCGATACTTGGGGACTCACTCACGCCCTGAACAAGACGCTCGGCCGCCACGAACTGAGCGCGGGCTTTAACGCCAGCACTACCAAGACCAAGCGGCCGTTCAGGCAGTCGCCCATCGTCAGCCCGTTCAGCGAAATCATGCAGCCGGAGGCCAACAGCCGCAGCTATACGCTGGGCGGCTTTGCCCAGGACAAGATTGGCTTTGACCTCGGCGGTCACGACGCGGCGATCGTTCCCGGCGTCCGCGTCGCATATCAGTCGGTCAAGCCGCGCGACGTCGGCAGCCTGACCACCAACAGCAGCGTGCTGACTTCCGACCAGGTTTCCGACCTGTACGAGAAGAACTCGGACACCAAAGTGCTGCCCTCCCTGACGCTGCAGTACAACCTGACGCCGCGCCTGCTGACCTACGTTGAGTACAGGCGCGGGGCGCAGTTCCCTAACGCCAGCCAGCTGTTCGGCTCCTGGAACATGGGCTCGACCTACGCCGGACGCGCGCAGTATGCGCTGATCGGCAACAGCGACCTGAAGACCGAGACCAGCAACAACCTGGAGTGGGGCCTGAAAGGGGAGGTGGTCGACGGCGTCACCGTCAACACCTCGCTGTTCTATAACACCTACAAAGACTTTATCGCCTACACCCGCTACACCCGCGCCGGAAATCCGGCGATGTTCACCCGGGTACCGCCGAATATCTACACCACCTACCAGGCGGAAAACCGCGACAAGGCCTATATCTGGGGCGGGGAAATCACCACCCGCATCAACTACGGGACCTGGTTTAAAGAAGTGGACGGCCTGAGCACTATCCTCAGCTACGGCTACAGCGAAGGCAAGTCGAAGTCCAGCTACGCCGGGGATAAGTACATTGACCTCGACAGCGTGCCGCCGATGAAGGCGATAGTGGGCATGGCGTGGGACGATCCGAACAAGCAGTACGGCACGGCGCTGACCGCCACCTTCGTCAAGGGCAAGCGCGCCGATGTGACGACGCGTGAATCCTACAGCAACAGCGGCACGCCGCTGGCGAAATCGACCGACCGCTACATGCGGGTGCCGGGCTACGGCCTGCTGGACTGGACCGCCTACTGGCAGGTGGCGAAGAACGTCAAGCTTAACGGCGGTATCTACAACATTACCGACCGCAAGTACTGGGACTATCTCAACAGCCGCAACCAGGAGCTGAACACCGCGCAGGACGCCAACGATAAGGCGCTCTCGGTGATGCCGGGCCGCACCTGGCAGCTTGGAGTCAACGTCGACTTCTGATCGTCAACCTCCGGCGGGCTAGCGCAGCTCGTTCGCCCGCCGGAAGCGTCCTTCATAATCAAACACCTTCTCCCGCACCTGCCAGAACTGTCCCTTCATGCGGGCCACTACGAAATCCGGATGGCGCAGCAGCGCTTCCTGCGCGCAGATGTCCGCCGCCGTGATCCAGCGCAGCGGCACGCCGGGCGTGCGGGTATGCGGGCGAATAAACAGCTGCTCAAACACCGTACGCTGGGCGGGGGTATGCAGGCGGAAGCGCTCGCTCACCTCGGCGCCGTCCTCATCAAAATAGGTGATTTTCAGCCACGCGCCTTTCTCGTCCGCGCCGTGCTGCAGCTGCATGCCGCTGCAGCGCAGCACCAGCGCGTCCTTGAGCTTCAGCGCCGCCTTTAGCATATCGTCCGGGTCCACCAGCACCGCGTCGCACTCCCGGCAGCGGCGGGCGGCAATATCATTTTCCGCGTTGCACTGCGGGCAGTTTTTAAAGCGGAAGCGGAAATCGCACTGCTCGCGCTGGCCGTCGTCGTCCTCCAGCCAGCCCTGGCAGCGGCGGCCGAAGTGCTCGATCAGCGTACCGTCGGCGGTGGTTTTGCCCCAGAAGGTGTTGGCGAAGCCGCAGGCCGGGCAGAACACCTGCACCGGCACGTTATCGCTCTTGCCCTTCGGCGCGCCCACCTCCGGCGTGTAGAGATCGTGCGGATTGCCGGCATAGTCGAGGATCAGGCAGTCGGTTTTGCCCGGCGACAGCCGCAGGCCGCGGCCGACGATCTGCTGATAGAGGCTGACCGACTCGGTGGGGCGCAGGATGGCGATCAGGTCGACGTGCGGGGCGTCGAAGCCGGTGGTCAGCACCGAGACGTTGACCAGATAGCGGAACCGGCGGGCTTTAAACTCCGCGATCAATGTGTCGCGCTCGGGACCCGGGGTCTCGCCGGTAATCAGCGCCGCCTGGCCTGCGGGCAGCAGGCCGGTTATCTCCCGGGCGTGCTCGACGGTGGCGGCGAAAATCATCGCCCCCTGGCGGTCCTGCGCCAGCTCGACTATCTGGCTGACGATGTGCGGCGTTACCCGCTGCTGCTTTTTCAGCTCGCGGTTGAGGTCAGACTCGCTGAACAGGCCACTGCGCTGGGCCTGCAGGCGGCTAAAGTCGTACTGCACCACCGGCATATCGAGCCGCTCGGGCGGCGTCAGGTAGCCGTGCTTGATCATATAGCGCAGCGGCAGCTCGTAGATGCAGTCGCGAAACAGCGCCTTCTCGCCGCCGCGCACCATGCCGTGATAGTGATACTGGTAGATCCAGCCCTTGCCGAGACGAAAAGGCGTGGCGGTCAGCCCGAGCAGGCGTAAGTGAGGGTTCACCTGCCGCAGGTGAGCGAGGATTTGCTGATACTGGCTGCCGTCATCGTCGCCGATGCGGTGGCATTCATCGACGATCAGCAGCGAAAACTCGCCCTGAAACTCATCGAGCCGGCGGGCCACCGACTGCACGCTGCCGAACACCACCTTGCCGCGGCTCTCTTTACGCTTCAGTCCGGCGGCGTAGATATCCGCCTCCAGCCCGAGGGCCAGATACTTGGCGTGGTTCTGCGCCACCAGCTCCTTGACGTGGGCCAGCACCAGCACCCGTCCGCGCGCCAGCCGCGCCAGCTCGGCAATTACCAGGCTTTTTCCTGCGCCGGTAGGCAGGACGATAACCGCAGGCTGGTGGTGCTGGCGGAAGTGGGCGAGGGTGGCGTTGACGGCATCCTGCTGATAGGGGCGAAGCGTAAAAGTCATGAATTCCCGGGTCTGAAAAAGTCTCCGGACAGTATGCCACGATTTTTTTCACTTGAGTGGCATACCGTGGCCGCTATACTTAGCGACCTTACGGCTTTTTTTTCGGGCCAGTCCCGAAACCCGCACTTTTTACAGGCTAAACATATTTCATGCGACTCGATAAGTTTATCGCCCAGCAGCTCGGCGTCAGCCGGGCCATCGCCGGACGCGAGATCCGCGCCACCCGCGTTACCGTGGACGGCGAGGTTATCAAAAGTACCTCTTTTAAACTCCTGCCCGAGCACGAGGTCGCCTATGACGGCAACCCGCTGGCGCAGCAGACCGGGCCGCGCTACTTCATGCTCAACAAGCCGCAGGGCTACGTCTGCTCCACCGACGACCCGGACCATCCGACGGTGCTCTACTTCCTCGATGAACCCGTGGCCCACAAGCTGCACGCGGCGGGCAGACTCGATATCGACACCACCGGGCTGGTGCTGATGACCGACGACGGCCAGTGGTCGCACCGCATTACGTCGCCGCGCCACCACTGCGAAAAAACTTACCTGGTCACCCTGGAGTCGCCGGTCGCAGAGGATACTGCGGATCAGTTCTCCCGCGGCGTACAGCTGCATAACGAAAAAGATCTGACGAAACCTGCGCGGCTTGAGGTCATCACGCCGACCGAAGTGCGCCTGACCATCAGCGAGGGCCGCTACCATCAGGTGAAGCGCATGTTTGCCGCCGTCGGCAACCACGTTGTCGGTCTGCACCGGGAGCGCATCGGCGAAATCGCCCTGGATGCCGACCTCGGGCCCGGCGAATACCGTCCGCTGACCGAAGCCGAGATCGCCAGCGTCGGCCTGCCGCCGCGCTAACCCCAGGAGTTTATTTTGAGTACCCGACAGCGTTCCTCCCTGGCTATCGTCATTATCCTTGGCCTGCTGGCCATGCTGATGCCGCTCTCCATCGACATGTATCTGCCCGCGCTGCCGGTGATCGCCGCCGAGTTCGGCGTGCCGGCGGGCAGCGCGCAGATGACCCTCAGCACCTATATTCTCGGTTTTGCTCTCGGCCAGCTGCTGTACGGCCCGATGGCGGACAGCCTCGGCCGCAAGCCGGTGATTCTTGGCGGAACGCTGGTGTTTGCGGCGGCGGCGGTAGCCTGCGCCCTGTCGCAGACGATTGACCACCTGATCGTCATGCGCTTTTTCCACGGTCTGGCCGCCGCTGCCGCCAGCGTGGTGATTAACGCCCTGATGCGCGACATCTATCCGAAAGAGGAGTTCTCGCGGATGATGTCCTTCGTGATGCTGGTGACTACCATCGCGCCGCTGGTGGCGCCGATGGCGGGCGGGGCGGTGCTGGTCTGGTTCAGCTGGCACGCCATCTTCTGGATCCTGGCGGGCGCGGCGCTGCTGGTCTCGCTGATGATCCTGTTTCTGATTGATGAAACCCTGCCGGCCGAGCGGCGGCAGAAGTTTCACGTGCTCACCACGCTTGGCAACTTCGCCGCCCTGTTTCGCCACAAGCGGGTGCTCAGCTATATGCTGGCCAGCGGCTTCAGCTTTGCGGGGATGTTCTCGTTTCTCAGCGCCGGGCCGTTTGTTTATATTGATCTCAACCACGTCTCGCCGCAGCATTTTGGCTACTATTTTGCGCTGAATATCGCCTTTCTGTTCGTGATGACTATCATTAACAGCCGCTTCGTGCGGCGGATCGGCGCGCTGAATATGTTCCGCTTCGGGCTGTGGGTGCAGTTTGCCATGGCGCTGTGGATGGTGGTCTGCGCGCTGCTTGACGTCGGCTTCTGGTCGCTGGTGGTCGGGGTGGCGGCGTTCGTTGGCTGCGTCTCACTGGTCTCCTCCAACGCGATGGCGGTGATCCTCGACGAGTTCCCGCACATGGCGGGCACGGCCTCTTCGCTGGCGGGCACTTTCCGCTTTGGTATCGGGGCCATCATCGGCGCGCTGCTTTCGCTTGCGACCTTCAACAGCGCCTGGCCGATGATCCTGTCGATTGCCTTCTGCGCGGCCTGCTCCATCCTCTTCTGCCTCTACGCCAGCCGTCCGCGCAAAGCGCGTGCTTAATCACAAAATCAGGGGCCGCAAGGCCCCTGACTTGATGCATATCAACGACTCATCCATTCCTATTACCGCTCTTTGTTTCTTTTATGTAAAATCGTTGAATCTTAAAGGTCACATTGTTGTAGACAAAAAGGTTGTTTTCGATCACAGAAACGGGTACATATAGCGCGCCGTCCTGATTGCAGGGCAGCTGCAAAATGCTAAAAACGCTTAAATAGCAGCTCAACGCGGTACGGGTTTCTTTCTGGAAGCAGGATGATTTGTCAACAATGTGTTAATCTTGATGTAAAATAATTGTGAAGTCATTTGCTTCTGGGGAAAAGAACGTGAATACAATACAGCTCTCCGTCGTACATCGACTGCCGCAGAGCTATCGCTGGCTGGCAGGTTTCGCAGGTTCGCGCGTTGAACCGATTCCGCAAAACGGAACCGCCTGCGATAATTGCCTTGTGGCGCTTAAGCTGCTGAGTCCGGACGGCGACAGCGCCTGGCCGGTGATGGAAACCCTCAGCCAGGCATTAACCGATATTGAAGTCAGCAGCTCGGTGCTGGAGTGCGAGGGCGAACCCTGCCTGTTCGTGAACATGCAGGACGAGTTTGCCGCCACCTGCCGCCTGAAAAACTGCGGCGTCGCCATCGCGGAGCCGTTTTCCGCCAATACGCCTTTCTGATCGTCAGCTCAGAGCAATGAGCTGGCGGGTATACGCCTGCGCGGGCGCGGCAAATATCTGACGACATCCGCCCTGTTCGACGACCTCTCCCTGCCTCAGTACAATCACCTGGTGACACAGCGAGCGCACGACCTGCAGGTCGTGGCTGATAAAGATATAGGATAGCCGGTACTTTTCCTGCAACGATTTGAGCAGCTGCAGCACCTGCGCCTGCACGGTGCGGTCCAGCGATGACGTCGGCTCATCCAGCACGATCAGCTGCGGCTTAAGGATCAGCGCCCTGGCGATGGCGATGCGCTGGCGCTGGCCCCCGGAAAATTCCGCCGGATAGCGCCAGCGGCTCTGCGGATCGAGCCCCACCTCCTCCATGACCCGCACCACCTCCGCTTCGCGCCCGGCGCTTTTCATCGCGGGCTGATGGACGCGCAGGCCCTCTTCAATGATCTGCAGCACGTTGAGGCGCGGATTCAGCGACGAGTTCGGGTCCTGAAAGACCACCTGAATGCGGTGGCGCAGCGGCAGCATCTCCCGGCGGCTGCGGTCCTGAATCGCCTCTCCGTCAAAGGTAATGCGGCCCCGGGAGGCGATAAGCCGCAGCAGTGCCAGGCCGGTAGTGCTCTTGCCGGAGCCGGACTCGCCCACCAGGCCCAGCGTCTCGCCCTGCCGGAGGGTAAAGCTGATATTGTTCACCACTCTGTTCTCATCCACCTGCCGGCGCAGAATGCCTTTGCGGACGGGGAAAGCGACCTGCAATTGTTCGACCGCCAGCAGTACCGGGCTGTCCGGCGGCAGCGGCACCGGATCGCCGTCCGGCTCGCTGTTGAGCAGTTTACGGGTATAGGGATGCTGCGGCGCGGCAAACAGCCCCGCGGCGCTATTCTGCTCCACGCAGCGGCCGTCCTGCATCACCGCCACATTATCGGCCAGCCGGCGCACGATGCTCAGGTTGTGGGTGATAAACAGCAGGCCCATATTCAGCTCCCGGCGCAGCTCTCCCAGCAGCGCCAGGATCTGCGCCTGCACCGAGACGTCCAGCGCGGTGGTCGGCTCATCGGCGATCAGCAGCTCGGGGCGGGTCAGCAGGGCCATGGCAATCATCACCCGCTGGCGCTCGCCGCCGGAGAGCTGGTGCGGGTAATCGGTGAGCCGCCGGGCGGCACTGCGGATGCCGACCCGATCGAGGCAGGTGAGTATCTCGCCCCTGGCCGCTTCCCGGCGCATACCGCGGTGCAGGGAGAGCACTTCATACAGCTGCTTTTCGACGGTGTGCAGCGGATTGAGGGAGACCATCGGCTCCTGGAAAATCATTGCGATGCGGTTGCCGCGAATGCCGCGCAGCGTCCGCTCGTCGGCGTGCAGCAGCGGCTGGCCGTGAAAGCGGATATCGCCGGTGGGGTAGCTGACCGGCGGCGCGGGCAGCAGGCGCAGCACCGACAGGGCGGTGACGCTCTTGCCGGAGCCGGATTCGCCCACCAGCGCCAGCGTCTCCCCGGCGGCCACCTGCAGGGAGAGTTCGCTGACCACGGTGCGGCGCTCGCCGCCGGAGCCGAAGGCCACGGAGAGGTTATCTATCGCTAATAACGGATCGCCCATGCTATACCGCCTTGCCCGGATCGAAGGCGTCGCGCACCGCTTCGCCGATAAAAATAAGGAGAGAGAGCAGCACCGCCACCGACAAAAACGCGGCGATACCGAGCCACGGCGCCTGCAGGTTGTTCTTCGCCTGCAGCAGCAGCTCCCCCAGCGACGGCGAGCCCAGCGGCAGGCCAAAGCCGAGAAAATCGAGCGAGGTCAGGGTAGTGACCGCGCCGCAGAGAATAAACGGCAGGAAGGTGAGGGTGGCGACCATGGCGTTGGGCAGCATATGGCGGAAAATAATCGCCCGGTCGCTGACCCCCAGCGCCTGCGCGGCGCGGATATAGTCGAAGTTGCGGGTGCGCAGAAACTCCGCGCGCACCACGCCTACCAGCGTCATCCAGCCAAACGCCACGGTGATGGCCAGCAGCCACCAGAAGTCCGGCTGCACCACGCTCGAGAGCATGATAATCAGGAACAGGGTCGGCATGCCGGACCATACCTCGATAATGCGCTGCCCCCACAGGTCTATTTTACCGCCGTAGTACCCCTGCATCGCTCCGGCCAGCACGCCTATCGCGCTGGAGCAGATCGTCAGCAGCAGGCCGAATAGCAGCGAGATCCGCGTGCCGTAAAGAATGCGCGCCAGCACGTCGCCGCCGTTGGCATCGGTGCCGAGCCAGTTCTGCGCCGACGGCGGCGACGGGAAGGGGCGGCTGGTGGCGTAGTTAATCGAGCCGGAGTCGAAGCGCACCGGCGCCCACAGCACCCAGCCGTTCTCCGCAAGCCGCTGCTGCAGCCACGGATCCTGGTAGTCCGCCGCCGTGGCGAACGGTCCGCCGAAGGTGCGCTCGCTGTAGGTTTTTACCAGCGGGAAGTAGAGCGTGCCGCGATACTCCAGCATCAGCGGCTTCTCGTTAGCGATAAGCTCCGAGCCGAGGCTGGCGAAAAAAATCAGCAGGAACAGCACCAGCGACCAGAAGCCGCGGCGGTTGTGGCGAAAGCGCGCCCAGCGGGCGCGGTTAACGGCGTTGAGGCGAAACATCAGCGGCCCTCAAAATCAATGCGCGGATCGACCAGCGTATAGCTGAGATCGCTGATGATATTCAGCAGCAGACCCACGAGGGTAAAGATATAGAGCGTACCGAACATCACCGGATAGTCGCGGGAAACGGTAGCCTCGTAGCCCAGCAGGCCGAGGCCGTTAAGGGAGAACATCACTTCGATCAGCAGCGATCCGGTGAAAAACATGCTGATAAAGGTGGCCGGAAAGCCGGCGATCACCAGCAGCATCGCGTTACGGAAGATGTGCCTGCGCAGGATATTGCGCTCGCTGACGCCTTTCGCCCGGGCGGTGACCACGTACTGTTTGCGAATTTCATCGAGAAACGAATTCTTGGTCAGCATGGTCAGCGCGGCAAAGCCGCCGATCACCGTCGCCAGCACCGGCAGGGTGATATGCCACAGGTAGTCGGTGATTTTCTGATACCACGGCAGAGTGTCGAAATTGGCGGAGACCAGCCCGCGCAGCGGGAACAGGTCGTAGTAGCTGCCGCCGGCGAACAGGACGATCAGTACGATGGCGAACAGAAACGCCGGGATAGCGTAGCCGATGATAATCAGGGCGCTGCTCCAGATATCAAAGCGGCTGCCGTTGCGCACCGCCTTGCGGATGCCGAGCGGGATCGACACCAGGTAGATAATCAGCGTGCTCCACAGCCCCAGGGTTATCGACACCGGCAGGCTGTCCTTAATCAGCTGCAGCACCGAGGCGCTGCGGAACAGGCTGTCGCCGAAGTCGAAGCGCAGGTAGTTCCACAGCAGGCTGAAGTAGCGCTCGTGCAGCGGCTTGTCGAAGCCGTAGCGCCGGGTTATCTCAGCGATCACTTCCGGATCGAGCCCGCGGCCGCCGCGATAGTGCCCTTCGCTGATGTTGTTCGCACCGGGGCGGGCGTGGGAGGCGCCCATCCCGGCATCGCCGCCGCCGGGCAGCGTGCCGCCGGGGCCAAATTCGATGGCGGCAATCGCCTGATCGACCGGACCGCCCGGGGCGACCTGCACCACGAAAAAGTTAATGGTGATGATCGCCCACAGCGTCGGGATCACCAGCAGCAGTCGGCGGATCAGATACGCGCCCATTTCAGCTCCTTATCGCCTGTCCGCCGGCAGCTTCGCCGCTTTGCTTGCGTCGTACCACCAGTTGTCGAAGCCCAGGGTATACACCGGGCGCACCGCCGGACGGGAGAACTTGTCCCAGTACGCCACCCGGTCGGTGGCCATGTACCACATCGGCAATTGATAGTAGTTCCAGGTCAGGACCCGATCCAGCGCCCGGGCCAGCGGCAGCAGCTTCGGCTTATTGCCCTCATTGCGGATCATCTGCGCCAGCAGGCTGTCGATAACCGGGCTCTGCACGCCCGGCCCGTTGTAAGAGGAGTTGATATACTGCGAGCCCCAGGCAATCTGCAGATCGCTGCCGCTCGGCCACAGCACGGCGCGCCAGGGCCGGGGCATCATGTCGTAATCCCGGCTGCGCAGGCGGCTGGTGGCCTGAGAATTATCCACCTGGCGAATGTCCATCCTGACGCCGATGCGCTGCAGGTTGTGCTGGAACGGGATCACCCACTGGCTGTTGGCGGAAGAGGGCAGCAGCAGCTCAAAGCGCAGCGGCAGGCCGGTTCTGGCGTTGACCCGCTGCTGGCCCTTCAGCACCCAGCCGGCGGCGGTCAGCAGGCGGTCGGCCTTCAGCAGATTTTCGCGGTCAAAGCCGCCGCCGTCAGACGCGGGCGGCCGCCAGGCGGCGGTAAACACCTCCGGCGGCAGCGCCTTTTTCATCGGCGTCAGCAGCGCCAGCTCGTCGGCGTCGGGAAGCCCGCGGGCCGCATACTCGCTATTCTGAAAATAGCTGTTGGCCCGGCTGTAGGCGCCGTAAAACAGAGCCTTGTTCATCCACTCAAAATCGAAGGCGAGGGTGACCGCTTCGCGCACCGCGCGATCGGCAAAGACCGGGCGCTGGATATTAAAGGCCAGCCACTGGGTATCCTGGGCGGAGCTGTTCTTCTCTTCTTCTTTCACGATATAGCCGCTGGTGAAGTTGCGCCCGAGGTAGCGGGTGGCCCAGTTTTTGGTGCTGGTTTCGCTGCGGAAGTCGACGGCCCCGGCCTTGAAGGCCTCGAAGGCGACGTTATCGTCGAGGTAGTAGTCGTAGCGGATAGTGTCGAAGTTCCAGCGCCCGCGATTTACCGGCAGGTCTGCCGCCCAGTAGTCCTTCACCCGCGAGTAGACCACGTACTGCCCCATGCGCCAGGCGCTGATTTTATAGGGGCCGCCGGCCAGCGGCGGCGAGGAGAGCGGCTCGTCGAAGCGGCGGTGGAGCCAGAATTTTTTCGGCATCACCGGCAGCGAGAAGAGGCTTAGCATATCCTCTTTGCCCGGCTTGGCCAGGTCGATGCGCACCGTCAGCGGCGCCACGGCCTTCATGGTGGTGCCTTTATAGATCAGGCGAAACTGGGGGACGCCTTCGGTCATAAACTTGTGGAAGCTCCAGGCAACGTCCTCGGCGGTCACCGGGCTGCCGTCGTGAAAGCGCGCCCGGGGATTAATCGTGACCTCTGCCCAGGAAAAGTCGCTGGCGTAGCGCACGCCTTCGGCGATCAGCGGGTAGTAGCTGCCGGGCTCGTCGTCGGAGGTAGTAAACAGCGCGTCGTAGAGCTGGTCGGTGCGCACCGCCGGATTGCCGCGCATCGCATAGCGGTTGAAGTTATCGAAGGTGCCGATGGCCGCCAGCGTGACCCTGCCGCCCTTGGGAGCGTCGGGATTGACGTAGTCAAAGTGGTCGAAGCCCGGGGCGTATTTCGGCTCGCCGATGGCGGCAAAGGTGCTGCTCTCTTTTATGGTCTGCGCCCGAACGCCCGCGCTGCCGAGCGCCAGGCAAAGAAGCGCAATCAGTACTGCTCTCACCCGTATCAATCCTTCTGCGTCCCGCTGCGGGTTACTGTCATCAGGGCATAATAGGGGAGTCGCGGGCAGTTGTGAATCGCAGATGCGTAAGAGAAGGGCGGCAGTGTGTAAATAAAAAAAGCACCGCTGGCGGTGCTTTATGACACGGGCTGCTAATCAAGGGCGGTCAGCAGGCTGTAGTATCAGAAGGTATTACGAACGACCCAGTACGCGGCGCGCTTCGTTATAGCGCTTGTTCCAGTAGGGTTCGCTCAGGTTCGAGATGGTCACACCGCTGCTGGTGGACGCATGAACAAACTGATTGTTGCCGATGTAAATGCCGACGTGACGGCCCGTGGAGCCGGCGCGGAACAGCACCAGATCGCCGGTGCGCAGCTTGCTTCGCGAAATGGACTTGCCCATTTCCTGCTGTTCATACGTCGAGCGCGGCAGTTCCATTCCAAACTGTTCGCGGAAGGTGCGCTGTACGAACGCGGAGCAGTCAATACCGCGCTTCGTTTCGCCGCCAAGGCGGTAACGCACGCCTTTCCAGCTAGCGTATTGCTCCATCAGACGTGATTTAACATCGAGGTTACGCACCATGGATTCGAATTCATCCTGAGAGGCTTGCAGTGAGGAAGGGTCTTCCATACCCACACCATGCGTCTCAGAATGCATATTTCTTGCGGTATTGGTTGTGCTACATGCAGAAAGCAGAACCGCGACTGCTACAGCGGGGACAGCCCGCAGGATATATCTCAAAAGTGGTTGAGATTTGACCATTATGTTTATTTTCCCTTGAAGTCCTTAACGAAAAAATCGTTACGAAAATGCCGAACGTGACGAGACTAAATACCTGCCCAAAATGAGACAATTCCTGACTTTCAAATCTGTGGCGTAACGCACAAATTTAATCACGATTCAGGCCAGTTATCCCTGACTGAGCAAAACGAGATTGAGATTACCCTATCAGTACCGCGCTAGCCAGCGGTTTTCGGCTTTTTTTTATAAGAAATAGTGATAGGAAAAGTTACAGCCTGAAAATGACTTTTTGAGCCGACATGCGCGCTGATAAAGTCGCCAATTTGCTCATTTTACAGTGGATTTTACAAACAGCTTTAAACGTAACGTTGTGCAGAATAATTGCAGGGAGCATGAACGCTCCCTGAGAAGGGCAAAAATACTTCGCGAAAGCTTATTTTTTGTTAACTGAATGGGGTAAATAGCGGTCGAAAAGGGCCACTATCCTATCGCTGAGCGGGGTCATTAACACCCACGGAATGCCTATCAGAATGGCGGTTACTGAGCCGACGGCAATATCGGTAAACCAGTGGGCGCCGATCATCACCCGCGGAAAGGCAAAGACCACAAAGATTATCAGCGCCAGCGCGAATGCCCGGCGGTCAAAATAGCGCCACATGAAGCTGGCAAATATCAGCAGCATCATCCCGTGATCGCCGGGAAAACTGTCCCGCGAGGCGTCTTTTGTTGAAAAATTAATCAGGTCGCTGACTCGATAAATATCGCTAAAAAACAGCGTCGGACTGGCGCGCTTTACCGGCATCAGGTGCTGAGCAAGCTGATTAATGACCACCGCCGCCAGCAGCATCACCAGGCCGATGATCAGGATGCGGCGGCGTCCGTCGCTGTCCTCCTTCAGCCAGTAGCCCAGCATCAGGCAGCCCATCGCCAGCAGCGAGCAGCCGTCGAAGGCGCGGTTATTGGTGATGGCCAGAAACCAAGCCCAGGCGCGGCTATCCGCCAGATGGTGATTGAAAAAGTGGAAAATAGCGGAATCAAGCGTAAACCAGGCGCCGTGGTTTGCCGGCAGATACCAGCTGAGAAACAGGCACAGGCCGGCGGCGTTGAGCAGTAAAATGCGCGGAAGACGAGTTTTCATAAATCCATCACGTTAAAAATATCCTTGTGAACATAGTGCCGTCAGGGTAAACGGAGCTTCAACAGAGTTGACTGTAGCGCATTCCAGTCAACTTCGCCGTCGTTAATCAGCTCAATACGGCTATCCGGCGGCGGCGCGGGCTGGGTTTCAATATGCAGATCCAGGCCCTGGCGGTTGATGCGCACCAGCCCTTCAGCAATACGCATCACGCCTTTAACCCTCGATACCGGCGCCAGCCGCGCCCACTCCAGCAGGCCGACGGTATCAAACTGCGTATCGGCGTCGAAAATCCAGCCGCAGGCCTGATAGCCCTGGCCGCTGTTGACGCTGCGCCGCCAGCGCTGGTGGCCGGGAAGGTTCAGCGCCGCCAGTCCGCGCGCTGGCGGATGGCTGTGGCTGTGGGCCGCGCTGGCGGCAAGCTGCGCGGTATTGCGGCGCGGGGCGTCCAGCAAGGAGGCATCGATGTTGCCCTGGGTGGTCTCCAGGCGTCGGCGATCGCCGCCGTTCGCCTGCCACCAGGCGGCGAACGCCCGCCGGCTTTCGGGCGTCGCCCGGTCGGTTTTATTGGCGATGATAATATCGGCGGCCGCCAGCTGGTCGCGGAAATTCTCGTCCTCAACGATTTTCTCATCCAGCAGCTGGCGCGGATCGAGCAGGCAAAAAGTAGCCCGCAGATCGAGCCACGGTTCGTACACCGGCGCGGTCAGCATATCGAGGATCTGCTTCGGATGGCCGAGCCCGGTAGGTTCAATGAGCAGACGATCGGGCTTGCCCTGGCGCAGCAGCGTATTCAGCCCGACCTGCATCGGCAGGCCGTTAACGCAGCACATGCAGCCGCCGGGGATCTCTTTGAGCAGCGCGCCGCTGTCCGCCAGCAGGGCGCCGTCAATCCCCACTTCGCCAAACTCATTGACCAGCACCGCCCACTTCTCATGGGCGGGTTTATTGGCCAGCAGATGCAGAATGGAGGTGGTTTTACCGCTACCGAGAAAGCCGGTGATCAAATTGGTGAGTGTCACGTTCGCTCCAAATCAGGAAAAGAGAGGCAGCGGGTATCCTGACGAAAAAAACGTGAAAAGAGAAGAGAGGACGCGAGCGGCCGCGGAGGCCGCCCGCTTAAACGCAATAATGGTTAATCCTCGAGGGTCAGACGCAGCGCCTCGCGTGCGCCGTGGCGGGAGAGGCGATCCCACGCCTGCTGTACGGCGGCGACAAACGGCGCACTGGCGGGCAGAGAGCGGCCGAAGATTTCGCTCAGCGCCAGCAGCGCGCGCGGGCGGTCGTTTTCGCTGCTGGCGACGACGATAGCGCTGAACTTATCGCTGAGGGGATCTTTCACCTCAATGGGCGCGCCGGCGTCGTCAACGCCGCTGACGTAGCGCATCCACCCGGCGACGCCGAGCGCCAGCAGCGGCCAGCGGCTTTCGCGCTCAAGGTGCGTGCGGATGCTATCGAGCATGCGCTGGGGCAGCTTCTGGCTGCCGTCCATGGCGATCTGCCAGGTGCGGTGCTTCAGCGCCGGATTGCTGAAGCGCGCAATCAGGCTGTCGGCATAGGCCTGCAGGTCAACGCCGGTGATGCGCAGCGTCGGGGCCTGCTCCTGCATCATCAGCCGCTCTGCCGCGCGGCGGAACAGCGGGTCAGCCATGCAGTCGCTGATGTACTGATATCCCGCCAGATAGCCGAGGTAGGCCAGGAACGAGTGGCTGCCGTTAAGCATCCGCAGCTTCATCTGCTCCCAGGGCAGCACGTCGTCCACCATCTGCACGCCCGCCGCCTCCCACGCCGGGCGGCCGGCGACAAAGTTATCTTCGATAACCCACTGAATAAACGGCTCGCAGCTGATGGCGCACGGATCGGCGACGCCGCCCAGCGCGTCGGCAATCTCCGCCAGCGAGGCTTCCGTCGCTGCCGGCACTATCCTGTCCACCATCGTCGCGGGGAAGCTGACGCTTTCGGCGATCCACGCCGCCAGCGCCGGGGAGCGTTTCTCCGCCAGGCCGAGAACAGCATTCTTCACCACGTGGCCGTTGTCCGGAATATTGTCGCAGGAGAGCACGGTAAACGGCGGCAGACCGCGCTGACGACGGCGGTGCAGGGCCTCGACCAGGATCCCCGGCGCCGAGGTCGGCTCATCAGGATGCTGCAGATCGTGGGCGATCCCCGGATGATTCAGATCCAGCCTGCCGCTCGCCGGATCGATGCAGTAGCCTTTTTCGGTAATGGTCAGCGAGGCGATCGCCACCTGCGGCTCGCAGAACTTCTCAATAATCGCCGCCAGCGAGTCGAGCCGGGTATTCAGGCACTCGCGCACCGCGCCAATCACGATCGGCCGGTTGCCGTCGGCGCCCTTCTCCAGCACGGTATATAAATGATCCTGGGCGCGGAGCTGCTGCATCAGCACGTCGCCGCTGAACAGGCTGATTTCGCAGATGCCCCAGTCGCCGCCCCGATCATTAAGTACCCGATCCGTCAGCAGCGCCTGGTGCGCCCGGTGAAAGGCGCCAAAGCCGAGGTGGACAATGCGCGACCGCAGCCGGCTGCGATCGTAGCGGGGCAATTCAACGAGATCCGGTAGCACGCTGGTAGCGATATTCTTCATCTGTTTAAACACCTGTTTAACCATCAATTAACAGAATGCAGTGTAAAGTTATATGACAGCAATTTAAATTGGTAAGCCGTATTTATCGCGGGACTGTGAGCTGGATCAATCAATGAAGGGGCCATTGTTGACCGCCTGGGGGAAGCCTGTATGGTAGTCCTCATTATCTCGACCTGTATTGGTATAACAAGTTAAGAAGGTGAAGCAATGGAACAAACATGGCGTTGGTATGGTCCTAACGATCCGGTTTCCCTGGATGATGTCCGTCAGGCTGGCGCAACGGGTGTGGTCACCGCGCTGCACCACATCCCTAATGGTCAGGTGTGGCCGGTAGAAGAGATTGAGGCCCGCAAAGCGCTGCTGGCGGAGAAGGGCCTGACCTGGTCCGTAGTAGAGAGCATCCCGGTTCACGAAGAGATCAAAACCCATTCGGGCAACTGGCAGACCTGGATTGCCAACTACCAGCAGAGCATTCGCAACCTGGCGGCCTGCGGTATTGATACCGTCTGCTACAACTTTATGCCGATCCTCGACTGGACCCGCACCGACCTGGGCTACACGCTGCCGGACGGTTCAAAAGCGCTGCGCTTCGATCAGATTGCCTTTGCCGCCTTTGAAGTACACATCCTCAAGCGCGCCGGCGCCGAGGCCGACTACAGCGACGACGAGCTGAGCCAGGCGCAGGCCTATTTCAATGCGATGACCGGGGACGATATTGAGAAACTGACCCGCACCATCATCGCCGGCCTGCCGGGCGCGGAAGAGGGCTATACCCTCGACCAGTTCCGCCAGCGCCTGGCCGAATATGACCACATCAGCAAAGAGCAGCTGCGCGAAAATATGGCGGTATTCCTGCGCGCCATCGTACCGGTGGCCGAAGAAGTCGGCGTGCGCCTGGCGATTCACCCGGACGATCCGCCGCGCCCGATCCTCGGCCTGCCGCGCATCGTCTCCACCATTGAAGACATGCAGTGGATGAAGGAGACCGTAGACAGCATCTACAACGGCTTCACCATGTGCACCGGCTCCTACGGCGTGCGCGCCGACAACGACCTGGTGAAAATGATCCACACCTTCGGCGACCGCATTCACTTTACCCACCTGCGCGCCACCTGCCGGGAAGAGAACCCGAAGACCTTCCACGAAGGCTCTCACCTTAGCGGCGACGTCAACATGGTGGCGGTAGTGGACGCGGTGCTGGCGGAGGAGCTGCGCCGCAAGAGCGCCGGCGACCTGCGTCCGATCCCGTTCCGTCCGGATCACGGCCACCAGATGCTCGACGATCTGAAGAAAAAGACCAACCCCGGCTACTCGGCCATCGGCCGCCTGAAGGGGATGGCGGAAGTGCGCGGCGTTGAGCTGGCGCTGAAGATGACGAAATATCCGGAACTGCTGTAGCGTTTAGCGAAGCCTGACGCTTTGTCCGCAGTCTGAGGCCAGCCCGGGAGGGCTGGCCTTTTTACTTATAACACTACCGATAAAAGCGCGACATCTCTTCCATCGCCTGGCGCAGCGCCTCTTTGTTCGCCGGACGTCCCAGCGGCTGCAGGGTCGGCGTCAGGTTGGTCTGCATGCCGTCCGGGGTGACGACATCCAGCTCATTGGGTGACACGATGGCGTAGTTATAGTAGCTGCCGACGATCAGGTGACGCGGCTGGCTGTCCGGGGTCAGCAGATCGCGGCCAACGCTGTAGTCGCGCATCGGCGTAGTGACGCCCAGCGCCCGGGTCATCAGCGTTGGAATCACGTCCAGATGCGAGGTGCGGTAGTCAATATCGCGCGCTGCCATGCCCGGCCAGCGGATAAACAGCGGGACATGTACCTGCGTCTGGCTGAAGTTGCTGCCGTGCCCCCAGTAGTTCTGGTGGTTATCGTTAAACTCCTCGCCGTGATCGGTGGTCACCACCACGATAGTGTTATCGTCCAGCCCCTGCTGCTTCAGCTTCGCCAGCACTTCGCCGATCAGCGCATCGTCGTACAGCAGCACGTTGCGGTAGCGGTTGTGGTACGGCGTCGGGTCGAAAGCGTTATCCAGCATGATGTGGTCCACGCGCTCCCAGTAGGGGCGGAACGGCGTCTGCATCGTGTCCGGATGCAGATCGTAGCCGTGTACCGCGTCGTAAAACAGGAAGCCAAAGAACGGGCGCCCGGCGTCGCGGCTGTCGAGGAACTGCTTGAAGTCGTCGGTAATGCGCCGGTCGCGGGTGGCCTGATCTTTGCCGGGAGTGGTGACCCGCAGATTCTCAATGCCGGAAAAGACCGTGCGGTCAAACGGCGGATGATCCAGCGCCGCCGAGCCGAGGATGGCGAACTGATAGCGGTTATCCGCCAGCAGCTGCATCATCGCCGGACGGCGGCCGCTGCTTTTCGCCGCCGTAAAGTAGGTGGCCGGGATGCTGTAGAACAGGCTGAAAATGCCCGCCTGCGTGGAATTGCCGCCGCTCTCGTGCTGCATGAAGCGCAGCGACTGGCGGGCAAAGTCGCTGATGTGCGGCGTGGCGGCGCCGATGGCATCGTCAAAGCGCCAGGCGTCAATCATCACAAACAGAATGTTCATCGGCTTCGCGGGCGGCGCTGCCGCAATCGCTGACAACGGGTAGTGAAAATGGCCGTCCGGAATATGATCCAGCTTGCTCGCCCGGCGGCGCTCCGCGTCGACTTTCGCCGCATCCACCAGCCCCCAGCGGATCAGCGTATCTTTCGCCGTCAGCGGGTAGTAGAGCGGGAAGGTATCGCTGTAGTTGGGGATGACCCGGTGATAGTTGGCGTCCTCCCAGGCGTGGATGCTCTGGCTGCCGATAAGCGCCAGCAGAATAATCGCGTAGCCGCCGCCGGTCATGCGGCGGCTGAACTGCGGCCGGGCGGCAAGCCAGCCGAAGATGCCCAGCGCAGCGGCCAGCAGAACCGCAACCGTGATGGCAATAAGCCAGGTAAGCCAGGAGAATTCGATGGTATCGCCGCCGCTGAAGAACAGGGTAAAGACGAAGCCGTTAAGGTGAAAGCGGAACTGTTCAAAGACCTGGGTATCTACCGCCAGCAGCACGGTAATGGCCAGCCCCAGCACCGTACACAGCAGGCGAAACAGCAGCCGGGGCAATACCAGCAGCGGCAGCGTGATCAACATGCTGGCGATCGCAAATAGCCCGAACCAGCCGATTTGCGTCAGCACCAGGTAGAGCGCCGCCAGATGGTTGCCGGGCGGTATTTTCAGCCACGGCCAGTAGATCAGTCCAATAAGCATAAACAGCGCGGCGGACAGGAGCCAGAAACGCAGTGTCCAGCGCTGATTGGCCCGCACGCGGACCATAAAAGGGGAATTCCACATAGTCGTTATAGTATCAAGAGTGAGAAACGAATGACGTCGCAGGCGATAGCATCCGGCTAGTTTACCCGGGCAGGGGCGAATTGAGTGTAGTCAACGGTGCTCAATAGTTTCAGAAAAAAGCGGTGAACGAAATGCGTTTCGCTTTGGATGAAAAGAAAAAGCGTGTCCGGATGTGAATGTCGGTAAGCGGGATTAACGGGGACGGCGGAAACCGTCCCCCGGGGGGCTGATTAATCAGCACGTCCCATGTAGCGCTTCTCTTCGATATGGATGCGGATCTTCTCGCCGGCGCTCAGGTATTCCGGCACCTGCACCACCAGGCCGGTGGTCAGGGTCGCCGGCTTGTTGCGGGCGGACGCCGAGGCGCCCTTGATGCCCGGCGCCGTTTCGACGATCTCCAGATCGACGGTCTGCGGCAGTTCGAGCGCCAGCAACTGGCCGTCCCACAGCAGCACCTGCATATCCGGCATGCCGCCTTCCGGAATAAACTGCAGCTCTTCTTCGATCTGCTCTTTATTGAAGGTGTACGGGGTGTAGTCCTCTTTATCCATAAAGACGTACTCGTTGCCGTCAATATAGGAGAAATCAACGAAGCGGCGGTTCAGGGTCACGGTATCGACAATGTCGTCGCCTTTAAAGCGCTCTTCCACTTTCAGGCCGGTGCGCACGTCGGAAAAGCGCATCTTGTACAGCGTCGCCGCACCGCGGGCGCTCGGTGACTGAATATCAATATCTTTTACAATCAGCAGCTTGCCGTTGTAATTCAGCACCATACCTTTCTTAATTTCATTCGCTCTTGGCATTGCGGTAATCCTGTTATATCGCAGTCAAAAAATATGGCGTCAAACTACCCGCGCCGGGGCATTCAGGCAAGCGGTTTTGCCAAAAGATGACAGGCCTCGCACGTTAAGGCTGCGTATGCGCTGAGGGGCAGAGAACAGCATTGAGGCCAGCCGGACTTCTCTCGCCGGCGGCAGGCCTTATCATAATAACCACATAATAACAGCGTTTTTCTTTTCCCCTGCCACTATTAGACGAGCGTAACAATGAATACCATCGCAATATTGTTAATGGCTGTCGCCGTTCTACTGCTGGGCATCTCCCTTTACTGCTTATTTAGCTACATCAAAGAGCGGCGCGTCAGACGCTTCCATTCGTTCCGACGACGCTAGGCGAACCACCTAGCTGGTGATAATTGTCGCGCCAGACTTTTGGCGCGACGCGATATTTCTCGCGAAAGTGCTTGCTGAATAGCGGATGGCTGACGTAGCCGCACAGCCACGAGATCTGCTCCAGCCGCAGCCGGGCATTGCCTTCCAGCATTTCGCGCGCCGCTTCCAGGCGTACGCTTTTGATCTGCGCCATGACCGAGGTCCGCTGCTCGCTAAAGGCTCTGTCGAGGTTGGCTCTGGAGCAGCCCAGCAGCCGGGTAATCGCATCCGGGCACAGGTCGTGCTGACGGTAGTGCTGGCGGATCAGCGCCCCGGCGGCATTGTACAGATGGCTGAGTTTACCGCTGGCGCTAAGGCCGCGTTCGCGGGCGAGATCCGCGAGCACCATCGCTGCCATGGCGTGCAGCCCGTCGACGACGATGGCCATCTCCTTTTTGGCAAGCGCCGCCGACTGCGCGTCCAGTAACAGCATGTGGGCCTTCATGAAGGCGGCGAGCGGATGCTTTTCCAGCGACACGACAGGCGCCGGGAGCTTGCCATCAAAGACCGACGTCATTTTGTTACTGACCGGCAGGATATAGAGCTGCTTCACATCATTGCAGCGGTAGTGATAATAATCGCTGCGCTGGTGAACAATCAGCATACCCGGATTCACTTCGGCCACCGCGCTCTTTTTGCGCCCGGCGATGTGCTGATTGCCCGCGACCAGCAGTGAGATATACATCGAGGATTCCGGCGCTTTGTGCGGATCGTAGATGGTCTCGTTTTGCGAGCCCAGCGCGCTGCAGAAGTCGCCGTGAACGCCCGAGATTGTCGTATGGCGGGCGATTATCTGCTCCGGGCGGCGATTGTTGACAACCTCGATGCCGTAACAGCTGAGGTTTTGCGCAATCTTCTGATAGCGCGCCTCCGGGGCGATATCCGCAGCGTCCAGGGTATGCGAAACATAGAGCTCACGGGGTCTGGGCATGGCTGTCTCCTGTGATGATGCGGGCTGTTGTGTTGTCTATTTATTCGGCGATTATAAGATTATTCCTAATAAAAAATAGTCAGGCGAGCAGTTTTTTTATTCAGCCGGCGGTTAGCGCCGGCGGCGGGCGCTGCTACAATGCGGACTGTTATTTCCCGGGCAATCCCAGAAGAGGTCCTGATGGAGTGTCGTGCCGACTGCGGGGCCTGCTGTGTTGCCCCTTCAATTTCCAGCCCCATACCCGGTATGCCGCAGGGCAAGCCCGCCAACGTTCGCTGTGTGCAGCTTTCGGACGATAATCTGTGCAAGATTTTTGGCTCCAGCCTGCGCCCGGCGGTCTGCGGCGGGCTGAAGCCGTCTGCGGAGATGTGCCAGGGCAGCCGCCGTGAGGCGATGGACTACCTGATCCACCTGGAGCGGCTAACGTCAGCATAAGGAGCAAATATGGGGAACTACCTTACCGATCGCGCCACCGGCGCGCTTGTCGGCCTGGCGCTGGGCGATGCCCTCGGCACCACCCTGGAGTTTCAGCCCCGTCCGGCGCAGCCGGTGATTAGCGATATGGTCGGCGGCGGTCCGTTTCAGCTGCAGCCGGGACAGTGGACCGACGATACCTCGATGATGCTCTGTCTGGCTGACAGCCTGATTGAGAAAGGCAAAAGCGATCCTGCCGACCAGATGCGCCGCTATATTAACTGGCGCGACTGGGGGCACAACTCCTGCACCGGCACCTGCTTTGATATCGGCAACACCGTGGCCGGGGCGCTGCGCAGCTTTGAGCGCAGCGGCGAGGCGCTGGCCGGCAGCCGCGACCCAAACAGCGCCGGCAACGGCAGCCTGATGCGCATCGCGCCGGTGGCCCTGCTGATGCACGATGCCGATTTATCGCAGGCGATGGCCCTGGCCGCTGAAAGCAGCGCCACCACCCACGGCGAGCGGCGCTGTATTGACGCCTGCCGGTACATGACCTACCTCATCCACGCGCTGCTCAACAGCGACGCGCGGCCGGATAAAGCGCAGCTGCTCTCGGACAGCGCGCCGACGCTGGCGCCGTATCTCGCCGACATGCATCCGGATACCCGGCAGATCATCGCCGGCAGCTACCGCCATAAGTCCCGGGAGCAGATCAGCAGCTCGGGCTACGTACTCAGCTCGCTGGAAGCCGCCCTGTGGTGCTTCTGGCACAGCGAAACGTTTGCAGAGGGCGCGCTGCTCGCCGCCAACCTCGGCGATGACGCCGATACCGTGGCCGCCATCTACGGCCAGCTCGCCGGGGCGTGGTACGGCTACGGCGCGCTGCCGGAGCGCTGGCTGGCAAAGCTCGCCTGGCGGGAGGAGATCCAGCGCCGGGCGCTGCTGCTGCTGGAGCGGAGGCGCTGATAACGATGCACAACAGACCCCTGGTCTTTATCGGCGATATTCACGGCCAGCACCGCAAGCTGGCCCGGCTGCTGACGGTGCTGAAGGCGAGGGTGCCGGAGGCGTCATACCTGTTTATCGGCGACCTGATCGATAACAAAGCCTCCCCGGACCTCAGCCAGCTGGCGGTGCTGGAGCAGGTCAAAGCGCTGGTTGATGAGGGCCGGGCGCGCTGCCTGATGGGCAACCACGAGCTGAATGCCATCGGCTGGACGCTGCGCGACCCTGAAAGCGGCGCGGCGCTCAGGCCGCACACCGCGAATAACGCCAAACAGCACGGCGCCTTTCTGGCGGAAGTGGGGGAGGGCTCGGCGGAGCACCTGAAGTGGGTGGCCTGGTTCAGGACCCTGCCGCTGTTTGCCGACTTTGGCGACGTGCGCGCCGTTCACGCCTGCTGGGACGCGCGGGCGATAGCTGCCCTGCGCCCGTACCTGACTCAGGATAACGTACTGCAGGCCAGCTACTGGGCGCAGGCCTTTGACCCGACGAGCGTCCCTGGCGCGGCGCTGGAAACGCTGCTGAAGGGGCCGGAGCTGCGCCTGCCGGACGGCTTTTCGTTTATCGATAAGACCGGCCACCGCCGGCGGCACATCCGCGTGCGCTGGTGGCGGGACGATGCGGTCAGCTACCGTCAGCTGGCGCAGGTGCCGCCCGCCGCCGAAGAGAGTATTCCCGATCTTCCCCTCGCGGCAGAACTTCGCTTTCCCGCGCCGCCGGGGCCGGTGGTTATCGGCCACTACACGCTGCACGGAACGCCGCAGCGGCTGGCGGAAAACGTTATCTGCGTCGACTATAACGCCGCCAAAGGCGACTTCCCCCTAGTCGCCTGGTGCTGGCGGGCGGGCGAGGGCTATTTTATTCGCTCAGACGAATGACCGTCCGGGCTACACGTCCTTAATGCGCAGCAGCGCCAGCGCCGTCACGAAGCACATCCCCAGCGCAATCCAGAACACCGCGTGGTAGCTCCAGATCTCCGCCACCACGCCCGCAAGCGACCCGGCGATGATCCAGCCTACGCGGGTGGTGTTGCTGTACAGCGTGGTCGCCGCTCCCGCCTGGCCCGGCATCAGATCCTGAAAATAGAGCATGCCGATCCCGGCGAGGATGCCGATATAAATGGCGTTAAGCAGCTGCATGGCCAGCAGCAGCGCCGGGGAGTGCACGGTCAGCATGCCGATATAGAACAGCAGCCCGGCCGCCACCGCCACCCGCATCAGGAAGCGCTTGCCAAAGCGCTTCGCGTAGTAGCCCGCAATCAGCATCGTCGGGATCTCCAGCCCGGCGGCGGTGCCCATCATCAGCCCGGCAAGCTTCTCCGGCAGGTGCAATTCTTCAATAATAAACAGCGGCATATTGATGATGTAGAGGCTGTTGGTCCCCCACATTAGCGTGCAAATGCTGAACAGCAGCAGGGCGTCCCGGCGGTTGGTGCGCGGCGCCTCAATGCGGCTGCCCGCGGCGGGCTTAATTTTGCGCATGCTCGGCAGCATCAGCCAGACGATGATCCCGCAGACGATATAGGCCACGGCGGCGGACAGATACATGGTCGGAAAGCCGAAGCCCATCGCCAGGGCGTAGGCCAGCGGCGGGCCGACGACCCACGCCAGCGATACCTGGGCGCGCAGAATCGAGCTGAACATGACCGCCTCGCGGCCGGTCTTATCGGCGTGCTCGCGGGCGAGGGCGAACATCTGCGGGTTAGCGGTGGAGCCGAAGCTGCTGAGGAACACGCCGACGAACAGCAGGATAAAGTAGTCGCGGTTCCACGCGAACAGCACGCTGGCGGCAGCGCCCAGCAGGCAGCAGAAGACGATCAGCCGCTTGCGGTCCCCCTGGCGGTCGGAGCGCCCGGCAAGAAACTGGCTGACCAGGATGCCGATCACCGCGCTGCCGGTAAAAAAGAAGCCGACCATCGCCGGGCGGACGTGCACTTCGTTGGTCAGAAACAGGCTCAGGGTCGGGGTCTGCAGCGCCCCGGCAATGCCGGTCAGAAAGGCCACGATCAGAAACGCCGAGGACGTAAGGTCAAAACCGCGGCGGGGAGCGGCAAGGGTCGAGTTAGACATAGCGGATATCAACAGAAGCAAAAGACGCGGCAGTTTACGCGCGGCGGCGAAAAATAAAAAGCGCCGGCGTCAGGTTCTGCGAAAAAAATAAACCACCATTTCATTCTTCACGATTCTGGCTGAAGTTTGCTGAACACCGTTACATGCGACGATTTTCCGCCGCTGAAATGTAGCGCTCATGATAACAAAATGTGCTGCACCTCTAACTTCTGTCATCAAAAAAGCGACTTTGCTTGCGCATTGTACAAGGTTATTTCAGACTCCTTGAAACGTTTCAGCGTCATCTGTTCATCCTTCCTGAAACCGGATGGCGCATCTTTTTCCATAAAAGCTGAAACGATTCAATTCAGCGAGCGAGGAGAACTATGTTCCAGTTAACCGTTCAGGATATTCATCCCGGCCAGCGGGCCGCGAACAAAGAAGAGGCGATTCGCCAGATAGCGGCGGCGCTGGTGGAGGCCGGCAACGTGGCCGAAGGCTACGTCGAAGGTATGCTGGCGCGCGAAGGCCAGACCTCGACGTTCCTCGGCAACGGCATCGCCATCCCCCACGGCACCACCGACACCCGCGATCGGGTGCTGAAAACCGGCGTTCAGGTTTACCAGTTCCCGCAGGGCGTGACCTGGGGCGAGGGCCAGACCGCCTACGTTGCCATCGGCATCGCCGCCAGCTCTGACGAGCACCTCGGCCTGCTGCGCCAGCTGACCCATGTCCTGAGCGACGACAGCGTGGCTGAACAGCTGAAAACCGCGACGACCGCTGAGGAGCTGCGGGCGCTGCTGATGGGCGAAAAGCAGAGCGAGGCGCTGAAACTCGACAACGACACCCTGTGTCTCGACGTCAAGGCCGCAGACCTCGTTACCCTGCAGGCGCTGAACGCCGGTCGCCTGAAAGAGGCCGGCGCGGTTGACGCCGCCTTTGTCGCCGCGGCGGTCAGCGAGAGGCCGCTGAATCTCGGTCAGGGTATCTGGCTGAACGACTGTGCTGAAGGCAATCTCAAAAGCGCCGTGGCCGTCAGCCGCGCCGCCGCGCCGTTCAGCGTTGACGACCAGCCCGCGGCGCTGCTGGTGACCGTCGCCATGGCCGACGCGCAGCCGGTGGCGGTGCTGAACCGCCTGAGCGCGCTGCTGCTGGACAATAAAGCTGAACGTCTGCTGAAGGCCGATGCCCCGACGCTGCTGGCGCTGCTGACCAGCGACGATGCGCCGGCGGACGATGTGCTGAACGCGGAATTTGTTATTCGCAACGAACACGGCCTGCACGCCCGTCCGGGCACCATGCTGGTCAATACCATTAAACAATTTAACAGCGATGTGACGGTGACTAATCTCGACGGCAGCGGCAAGCCCGCTAACGGCCGCAGCCTGATGAAGGTGGTGGCGCTCGGCGTTAAGAAGGGGCACCGCCTGCGCTTCACCGCCCAGGGCGACGACGCGCAGCAGGCGCTGAACGCCATTGGCGAAGCGATCGCATCCGGCCTCGGGGAGGGCGCATAAATGAGCAGACGTGTAGCAACAATTACCTTAAATCCGGCCTACGATCTGGTTGGAGCTACCCCGGAAATTGAACGTGGCGAAGTGAACCTGGTGCGCACCACCGGCCTGCACGCGGCGGGCAAGGGCATCAACGTGGCAAAAGTGCTGAAAGATCTCGGCATCGACGTCACCGTCGGCGGCTTCCTCGGCAAAGATAACCAGGACGGTTTTCAGCAGCTGTTCAGCGAGCTGGGCATCGCCAACCGCTTTCAGGTGGTGCAGGGCCGTACCCGCATTAACGTCAAGCTGACCGAAAAAGACGGCGAAGTCACCGACTTCAACTTCTCCGGTTTTGACGTGACCGGCGCCGACTGGGAGCGCTTCGTGACCGACTCCCTGAGCTGGCTCGGCCAGTTTGATATGGTCTGCGTCAGCGGCAGCCTGCCGGAAGGCGTCAGCCCGGAATCGTTTACCGACTGGATGACCCGCCTGCGCAGCCAGTGCCCGTGCATCATCTTCGACAGCAGCCGCGAGGCGCTGGTCGCCGGCCTGAAGGCCGCACCGTGGCTGGTGAAGCCGAACCGCCGCGAGCTGGAGATCTGGGCGGGCCGCAAGCTGCCGGAAATGAAAGACGTGATTGACGCCGCGCACCAGTTGCGCGAGCAGGGCATCGCCCACGTGGTTATCTCCCTGGGCGCCGAGGGCGCGCTGTGGGTTAACGCCTCCGGCGAATGGATTGCAAAACCGCCTTCGGTCGAGGTAGTCAGCACCGTCGGTGCCGGCGACTCGATGGTCGGCGGCCTGATTTACGGCCTGCTGATGCGCGAGTCCAGCGAACACACGCTGCGCCTGGCGACGGCGGTCGCCGCCCTGGCGGTCAGTCAGAGCAATGTAGGTATTACCGATCGTACCCAGTTGGCCGCGATGATGGCGCGCGTTGACTTAAAACCCTTTAATTAACAGCAGGAGAGGCATAATGAAAACGCTGCTGATTATCGACGCGGGGCTCGGACAGGCCCGCGCGTACATGGCGAAAACGCTGCTCACCGCGGCGGCCGGTAACGCTCATCTGGAGATTATCGACAACCCTAACGACGCGGAGCTGGCGATTGTACTCGGCGCCGCGCTGCCCGCGGACAGCGCCCTCAACGGCAAACAGGTCTACCTCGGCGATATCAATCGCGCCATGGCTCACCCGGCGCTGTTTCTGAGCGAAGCCAAATCCCACGCCGCGCCGTATCAGGCCCCGGCTGCGGCGCGTCCCGCGGCGGCCCCGCAAGGCGCGAAGCGCGTGGTGGCGGTCACCGCCTGCCCGACCGGCGTGGCGCACACCTTTATGGCGGCGGAAGCGATTGAAACCGAAGCCAAAAAGCGCGGCTGGTGGGTGAAGGTGGAAACTCGCGGTTCCGTCGGCGCCGGTAACGCCATTACCCCTGAAGAGGTGGCCGGGGCCGATCTGGTGATCGTGGCGGCCGATATTGAAGTGGATCTGGCGAAGTTTGCCGGTAAGCCGATGTACCGCACCTCGACCGGCCTGGCGCTGAAGAAGACCGCCCAGGAGTTCGATAAGGCGCTGGCGGAAGCGCAGCCGTACCAGCCCTCGGGCAACGCGCCGTCTGCGGCCAAAGAGGGCAAGAAGGAGGGGGCGGGCGCCTACCGCCACCTGCTGACCGGCGTCTCCTACATGCTGCCGATGGTGGTGGCGGGCGGCCTGTGTATCGCCCTGTCGTTCGCCTTTGGCATCACCGCCTTTAAAGAGCCGGGTACCCTGGCGGCGGCGCTGATGCAGATCGGCGGCGGTTCGGCTTTCGCCCTGATGGTACCGGTACTGGCGGGCTATATCGCCTTCTCCATCGCCGACCGTCCGGGTCTGACGCCGGGCCTTATCGGCGGTATGCTGGCGGTGAGCACCGGCTCCGGCTTTATCGGCGGCATCATCGCCGGTTTCCTCGCCGGCTATGTGGCGAAGATGATTAGCACGAAGCTGAAGCTGCCGCCGAGCATGGAGGCCCTGAAGCCGATTCTGATCATCCCGCTTATCTCAAGCCTGGTGGTTGGCCTGGCGATGATCTACCTGATCGGTAAACCGGTCGCCGGGATCCTCGAAGGCCTGACCCACTGGCTGCAGACCATGGGCACCGCCAATGCGGTTCTGCTGGGCGCCATCCTCGGCGGCATGATGTGCACCGACATGGGCGGGCCGGTCAACAAAGCGGCGTACGCCTTCGGCGTTGGCCTGCTGAGTACTCAGACCTACGCGCCGATGGCCGCCATTATGGCCGCCGGTATGGTGCCGCCGCTGGCCCTTGGCCTGGCGACCCTCGTTGCCCGCCGCAAGTTTGACAAGGCGCAGCAGGAGGGCGGTAAAGCGGCCCTGGTGCTTGGCCTGTGCTTCATCACCGAAGGCGCCATTCCGTTTGCCGCCCGCGATCCGATGCGCGTTCTGCCCTGCTGCATCGTCGGCGGCGCGGTGACCGGCGCCATCTCGATGGCGGTCGGCGCGAAGCTGATGGCGCCCCACGGCGGCCTGTTCGTCCTGCTGATCCCGGGCGCAATCACGCCGGTCCTCGGCTATCTGCTGGCGATTGTCGCCGGTACGCTGGTGGCGGGTCTCTCTTACGCGGTGCTCAAGCGCCCGGAAGAGGCCGCGGCGGTGAAGGCGACGGCCTGATTCTCCCCGCCTGACGGCGCTTAATAAGGAAGGGCAGCAGCGGCTGCCCTTCCTTTGTTTCATACTTTCCCTACTTTAGTAATTAAAGAAAAGTTAATAACTTTCAAATAATCTGTTAAATTTCTGCCGTTTTTTTGACGTTAACTGACATAACAAAGAGATCGGAACAGAAATGATCCAGACTAAAAAAATAGCGTCGGCGCTCTCGCTGGCGGCACTCCTTATCTCCTCTGCGGTCCGCGCTAACGACGCGCCGGAAAAAACGGACGTCCTGCTGATCGGCGGCGGCATCATGAGCGCCTCCCTCGGCACCTGGCTGCAGGAACTGCAGCCGCAGTGGAAAATGCTGATGGTGGAAAAGCTCGACGGCGTCGCGCTGGAGTCCTCCAACGGCTGGAACAACGCCGGGACCGGGCACTCTGCTAACATGGAGCTGAACTACACGCCGGAGCGTGATGACGGTTCAATCGATATTAGCAAGGCGCTGGCGATCAACGAGTCCTTTATGATTTCCCGCCAGTTCTGGACCACCCAGGTTCAGCGCGGCGTGCTGCACGATCCGCACTCCTTTATCAATTCGACGCCGCACATGAGCTTTGTCTGGGGCGACAAAAACGTCGAATACCTGACGAAGCGCTACGCGGCGCTGCAGAAAAGTACCCTGTTCCAGGGAATGAAGTTCTCCACCGATCATCAGCAGATCCAGCAGTGGGCGCCGCTGGTGATGGAAGGGCGCGATCCCAGCCAGAAAGTGGCCGCCACCTGGACGCCGGTGGGCACCGACGTCAACTACGGCGAGATCACCCGCCAGCTGGTGGGCAGCCTGAAAAAAGATCCCGACTTCCGGCTGGAAACCTCCACCGAAGTGACCGGCTTCAAGCGCAACAGCGACAACTCCTGGCACGTCACCATTAAGGACGTGAAGAGCGGCGCGGAGCGCGACGTGGACGCCAGATACGTCTTTATCGGCGCCGGCGGGGCGGCCATTAAGCTGCTGCAGGAGACCGGCATTCCGGAGGCGGAAAACTACGCCGGTTTCCCGGTGGGCGGCTCCTTCCTGATGACCGAAAATCCGGCCATCGCCGAACGCCATCTGGAAAAAGTGTACGGTCAGGCCTCCGTCGGCGCGCCGCCGATGTCGGTTCCGCACCTCGATTCCCGCTACCTCGACGGTAAGCGCGTGGTGCTGTTCGGGCCGTTCGCCACCTTCTCCACCAAGTTCCTCAAGCAGGGCTCGCTGTTCGATCTGCTGAGCGCGACCACGATGCACAACGTTATCCCGATGATGGACGTTGGCCTGGATAACTTCGATCTGGTGAAATACCTGATTGGTCAGGTGATGCTCAGCGATGACGACCGCTTTGCGGCGCTGAAGGAGTACTACCCGAACGCGCGTAAAGAGGACTGGAAGCTGATCCAGGCCGGTCAGCGGGTGCAGATCATTAAGAAAGATCCCGAGAAGGGCGGGGTGCTGAAGCTGGGTACCGAAATTGTTACCGACCAGCAGAAAACCCTGGCCGCGCTGCTCGGCGCCTCGCCGGGCGCCTCAACCGCAGCGCCTATCACCCTTAACGTGATGAAAGAGCTGTTCCCGCAGCAGTTCGCCTCCGCCGAGTGGCAGCAGAAGATCAGGGCCATCATCCCGAGCTACGGCCAGACGCTGAACGGCAACGCGGCGCTGACCCAGCAGGTGTGGGACACCACCGCCGCGGCGCTGCAGCTGACTAAACCGCCGGTCATCAACATGGGCGAGCAGTCCGCCCCCGCCCCGGCGCAGGACGCGCCGCGCAAGGAGAGCGCGAAGCAGGACCTGGCGCTGTAACATCCGGCATAAAAAAAGCACCGCTTCGGCGGTGCTTTTTACATTCAGGCTCAGGCGACGCTCTCTGCCGTCTGCTGCGCCTTCAGCCAGGCGATCTCTTCCGCCCAGATATCGGGATTGATGGTCTCCAGAATCAGCGGAATACCGTCGAAGCGGTCGTCCTGCATGATCCAGCGAAACGCATCGTGGCCGATATTGCCCTCACCGAGGCTGTTGTGCCGGTCAACCCGGCTGCCGAAGGCGCTTTTGGCGTCGTTGAGGTGCATACCGCGCAGATACTTAAAGCCGACGATGCGCTCAAATTCGGCGAAGGTTTTCTCGCACGCCTCTTCGCTGCGCAGATCGTAGCCGGCGGCAAAGGCGTGGCAGGTGTCGATACAGACGCCGACCCGGGACTTATCCTCCACGCCGTCGATGATCGCCGCCAGGTGCTCAAACGCAAAGCCGAGGTTGCTGCCCTGTCCGGCGGTGTTTTCAATCACCGCCGTGACGCCTTCGGTCTGCGCGAGAGCGATATTGATCGATTCGGCGATGCGGGCGAGGCAGTCGTCAACGGGGATCTGCATCAGGTGGCTGCCGGGATGGAAGTTGAGCAGAGTCAGCCCCAGCTGCTGGCAGCGGCTCAGCTCGTCGATAAACGCCTCGCGGGATTTTTCCAGCGCCTCCTCAACCGGGTGGCCGAGGTTAATCAGATAGCTGTCGTGGGGCAGGATCTGGCCCGGCCCGTAGCCGTATTTTTCACAGGCGGCCTTAAACTCGGTGATAACCTCGTCGGTGAGCGGCGCCGCGCGCCACTGGCGCTGGTTTTTGGTGAACAGGGCGAAGGCGGTGGCGCCTATCTCTGAGGCGCGGATGGCGGCGTTTGCCACGCCGCCGGAGGCGCTGACGTGCGCTCCAATGTATTTCATAAAAACTCCTGTTAAACCCGCCGGGGGAAAGCAAAGGTTAATGATAGCGGGTTAACGGCGCCGGGATGTAGTGCTTTATGCCATCAGGGCGCGCACCGCGAGGTTAATCGCGCCGCCGCCGATAATCAGCCAGCCGAACAGCATCAGCGCCATCAGCAGCGGCTTTGCCCCGGCCTTTTTCAGGGCGCTGACGTGGGTGGTGAGCCCCAGGGCAGCCATCGCCATCGCCAGCAGGACGGTATCCACGGTCACCAGCGCTCTGACCAGCGCATCCGGCAGCAGGTGAAAGGAGTTCACCACGGCGACGGCGATAAACAGAATGGCAAACCACGGCACGGTGATTTTGCGCTTCTCTCCGGCGGCGGCGGGCGCCAGCTGCCTGACCCGCGCCGCCAGCAGCAGCAGGAACGGCGCCAGCATCATCACCCGCAGCATTTTAGCGATCACGGCGGCGTTTTCGGCCTGCGGACCCACCGCGTGTCCGGCGGCCACCACCTGAGCCACCTCGTGCATGGTCGAGCCCATATAGATGCCGTAGGTTTCCGGGCTGAAGAAGCGGGCAAGCAGCGGATAGAGCGCCGGGTAGAGGAAGATCGCCACGGTGCCGAAAATCACCACCGTCGCCACCGCGACGGTGACTTTTTCCGGTTCGGCTTTAATCACCGGTTCGGTCGCCAGCACCGCCGCGGCCCCGCAGATGCTGCTGCCCGCGCCGATAAGCCAGCTGGTCTGCCTGTCGAGGCCAAACAGTTTCTGGCCGAGCAGGCAGGCAAGCAAAAAGGTGCTGCACAGCGTCAGGGCGTCGATGGCGATACCGCTGGCGCCGACGTCGGCAATTTGCGAAAAGGTCAGGCGAAAGCCATAAAGAATAATGCCCAGGCGCAGCAGGTGCTGCTTGGCAAGCAGCACGCCGCTGGCGCAGCGGCCGCTGACGCGGGGATAGAGCGTATTGCCGATGACCATCCCCAGCAGGATGGCCAGCGTCAGGGCGCTGAAGCCCGCTCCGGCAATCGCCGGGATGCTGCCGGCCCACAGGGCGGCGGCGGTGAGCAGCGCGCAGAGGGCAAGGCCAGGGACAAAATGTCCGATGGCGGGTCGGCGTGCGCCGGGAGTAAATGCTGTCATAACCTTCTCCTTTATCCGGATTCAAGGTTACGCGGCGCTGGTTTAAAGGTAAAATTGATTATATATTTATAATCTATCTATATAAACGGTAAGTCACTCTCTGGAGCGCCCCATGCACATAACGCTGCGCCAGCTGGAAGTTTTTGCTGAAGTGCTGAAGTGTGGTTCCACCACCCAGGCATCGCAGAGGCTTTCCCTCTCCCAATCGGCGGTCAGCGCCGCGCTGACCGACCTTGAGGGGCAGCTCGGCGTCCAGCTGTTCGACCGCGTCGGCAAGCGGCTGGTGATCAACGAGCACGGACGCCTGCTCTATCCGCGCGCGCTGGCGACCCTCGAACAGGCCAGCGAAATTGAACAGCTGTTCCACGAAGACAACGGCGCCCTGCGGGTCTACGCCAGCAGCACCGTCGGCAACTATATCCTGCCGGAAATTATCGCCCGCTACCGGCGCGACTTCCCGACGCTGCCGCTGGAGCTCAGCGTCGGCAACAGCCAGGACGTGATCAACGCGGTGTCCGATTTCCGCGTCGATATCGGCCTTATTGAAGGGCCGTGCCACACGGCGGAGATCGTCGCCGAGCCCTGGCTTGAGGATGAGCTGGTGGTCTTTGCCGCGCCCGGCTCGCCGCTGCTGGAAGGCGCCGTGACGCTGCGGCAGCTGGCGGCGGCGCCGTGGATCCTGCGCGAGCGCGGGTCCGGCACCCGCGAGATCGTCGACTACCTGCTGCTGGCCCACCTGCCGGAGTTTCACCTGGTGATGGAGCTTGGCAACTCCGAGGCCATCAAGCACGCGGTGCGCCACGGCATGGGCATCAGCTGTCTGTCGCGGCGGGTCATTGCCGAACAGCTCGACAGCGGGACGCTGGTAGAGGTTTCGGTGCCTCTGCCGCCGCTGACCCGCACCCTGTGGCGCATTCACCACCGGCAAAAGCATATCTCCAACGCTCTGCAGCGCTTCCTGCGCTACTGCGACATTTAAGGGCACCGTGAGCAGGCGTCTGCACCGCGATGGCGGGCGGACGTCGCGCTATCTTCCTCTAAATCCCCGCGTTTGCCGCATCGTCAGGCTCTCTTTTCTGGCACAGGAGTTGCAACGTTAGTTGCAGTATTGGTGCTTTAGAATTTTTTGTTTCAATGACGGAGTGTGCGATGAAGAGAGTGATGTTGTTGGCTGCCGCCGCAGTGATGCTGGCACAAATGGGGTCGGCGCAGGCCGACCAGCTGCAGGATATTCACCAGCGCGGCGTGCTGCGGGTGGCCGTACCCCAGGACTTCCCGCCCTTTGGCTCGGTGGGCACCGACCTCCAGCCGCGGGGCTACGACATCGACATGGCTAACTACCTGGCAAAAAGCATGAAGCTAAAGCTGCAGCTGGTGCCGGTCACCAGCGCTAACCGGGTGCCCTACCTGCAGACCAATAAAGTCGATGTGGTTATCTCAAGCCTCGGCAAGAACGCCGCCCGCGAGCGGGTGATTGACTTCAGCGAGGCCTACGCGCCGTTCTTCCTCGGCGTATTCGGGGCCAAATCAAGTCCGCTTAAGGAGGCCGCGCAGCTGTCGGGACAGTCCATCGGCGTCACCCGCGGTGCGGTAGAGGATATGGTGCTCAGCGACGTGGCGCCAAAAGCGGCGCAGATCAAGCGCTATGAAGACAATAACACCACTATTTCGGCCTATCTCTCCGGGCAGGTGACCTACCTTGCCACCGGTAACGTGGTCGCAGCGGCTATCGCGGAGAAAGATCCCAGTCAGGCGCCGGTCAGCAAGTTTATGCTCAAAGACTCGCCCTGCTATATCGGCCTGAAGAAGAACGAACCCGCTCTGAAGGCGGAGATCGACAGCGTGATTAAGCAGGCGAAGGCGGACGGCACCCTCAACCGCTTCTCGGAAAAATGGATGAAGGCGCCGCTGCCGGCCAACCTGGGCGCCTGAGGATCCTGCCATGACGACAACGCTGGATTTTGCGGCGCTGTGGCCCTTCTGGCCGATGCTGCTGGCGGGACTGTGGACCACCGTCACCCTGACGGCGGCGGCAACGGTCGGCGGCGTGTCGCTGGGCATTCTGGGCGCCGCGCTGCGCAGCGGCAGGCCCGGTATCGCCAGCCGGCTGTGGGGCGGCTACGTGGAGCTTATCCGCAATACGCCCTTCGTGGTGCAGCTGTTTTTTATCGTCTTCGGCCTGCCGTCTATCGGCGTCAAAATGACCGCCGGCGAGGCGGCGCTGCTGGCGATGCTGATTAACCTCGGGGCCTACAGCACCGAGATTATCCGCGCGGGCATTCAGGTGGCGCCGAAAGGGCAGTGGGAGGCGGCGCGGGTGCTGGGCCTGAGCAAAGTGCAGACCTTCTGCCGGGTGATCCTGCCCCCGGCGCTGCGGCGGGTCTATCCGGCGCTGGTCAGCCAGTGCATCATCGTGATGCTCGGCTCCTCGGTGGTGTCGCAGGTCTCTTACGAGGAGCTGACCTTTGCCGCTAACCTCATCCAGTCCCGCACTTTCCTGAGCTTTGAGGTTTATCTGGTGACGACATTACTCTATCTCGCGCTCTCCCTGCTGATGCGCCAGCTGCTGCTGGCGGCCGGGCGCAGGTGGTTTGCCGGGGAGGGCGCATGAGCAGCTTTACCGACTGGGATATTGTGCGCAATCTGCTGCTGGCGGCGCGCTGGACGCTGCTGCTGTCGCTGATTGCCTTCACCTGCGGCACGCTGGTGACGCTGCCGCTGCTGGCCCTGCGCATTGCCCGCTGGCGCTGGCCGAAGAGGCTGATTGCGGTGTATATCGCGCTGTTTCAGGGCACGCCGCTGCTGATGCAGCTGTTTCTCGCCTTCTTCGGCGTCGCGCTGTTCGGCATCGACGTCAGCCCGTGGACTGCCGCGACGCTTGCCCTGACGCTGTTTACCAGCGCCTTTCTGCTCGATATCTGGTACGGCAGCATCCGGGCGCTGCCGAAAGGGCAGTGGGAGGCCTGCCGCTGCCTTGGGTTGAGCTTCGGCCAGACGCTGCTGCGGGTCATTGCCCCGCAGGCTATCCGCATCGCCATCGCCCCGACGGTCGGCTTCTCCGTCCAGGTGGTGAAGGGCACGGCGCTGGCCTCAATTATCGGCTTTGTCGAACTGACCAAGGCCGGCACCATGCTCAATAACGTCACCTTTGCGCCGTTTAAAGTCTTTGGCCTGGTGGCGCTGGGCTACTTCCTTATCTGCTTCCCGCTGTCGTGGTACAGCCGCTATCTGGAGAAGAAATTCCATGCCGCTCATCACCATTAACGATGTGCAGAAGTTTTACGGCGACAACCACGTCCTCAAGGGCGTCAGCCTCGATATTGATATGGGGCAGGTGGTGTCGATCATTGGCCGCAGCGGCTCGGGGAAAAGTACGCTGCTGCGCTGCATGAACGGTCTGGAGGGCTACCAGGAGGGCAGCATTAAGCTCGGGGGAATGACCATCACCAGCCGCGATTCACAGGCGCGTGAAATCAGCCGCTCGGTGGGGATGGTTTTTCAGAGCTTTAACCTGTTTCCGCACATGACGGCGCTGGAGAACGTGATGCTGGCCCCGCGCCGGGTGTTGAAGAAGTCTGCCGCAGAGTGCCGCGCGCTGGCTACTGAGATGCTGGAGAAAGTGGGCCTCGGCGAGCGGGTGGATTACTATCCCGCCAGCCTCTCCGGCGGCCAGCAGCAGCGGGTGGCGATTGCCCGGGCGCTGGCGATGAAGCCGAAAGTGCTGCTGTGCGATGAGATAACCTCGGCGCTGGATCCGGAGCTGGTGGGCGAAGTGCTGAAAGTCCTTGAGCAGCTGGCGAAGGAGGGCATGACCCTGATCCTCGTGACCCACGAAATGAACTTCGCCCGCGAGGTCGGCGACCGGGTGGTGTTTATGCATCAGGGAAGAGTCTGGGAGCAGGGCGAAAGCAGCCGCTTTTTCAGCGATCCTAAGACCCCGGAACTAAAGCAGTTTATCGCCTCCGTACGCGGTCTTCATTAATCTCTTCACCATCCGGCGCGCTGCCCCATTGTGGGGCAATCGCGCCGCATCCTGCCGCGCAAAATTCCCGTTCTCTGCTTTACTAATAATCATAGAACCTTCATGAAGGTCTCTAATAACCGCGAATTTCAATCAGATAGAATCCTCTTCCTCTGATACAATCGCGCCTTATTTTTTTGGATGGACAGCATTTTCTCATGGTTTCTGAAACTAAAACCACAGAAGCGCCCGCGCTCCGTCGCGAACTTAAGGCGCGCCACCTGACGATGATCGCCATTGGCGGCTCAATCGGTACGGGTCTTTTCGTCGCCTCCGGCGCAACTATCTCTCAGGCGGGACCCGGCGGTGCGCTGCTCTCCTACATTCTGATCGGTCTGATGGTCTACTTTCTGATGACCAGCCTCGGCGAGCTGGCGGCGTTTATGCCGGTCTCCGGCTCGTTTGCCACCTACGGGCAGAACTATGTGGAAGAGGGTTTTGGTTTCGCGCTCGGCTGGAACTACTGGTACAACTGGGCGGTCACCATCGCCGTTGACCTCGTGGCGTCGCAGCTGGTGATGAGCTACTGGTTCCCCGATACCCCGGGCTGGATCTGGAGCGCGCTGTTCCTCGGCATCATGTTCCTGCTCAACTGGATCTCGGTGAAGGGTTTCGGCGAGGCCGAGTACTGGTTCTCGCTGATTAAAGTCACGACCGTCATTATCTTTATCATCGTCGGTATCATGATGATCGTCGGCATCTTTAAGGGTGCCCAGCCGGTGAGCTGGAGCAACTGGACCACCGGCGATGCGCCGTTTGCCGGCGGCGTCGCGGCGATGATTGGCGTGGCGATGATCGTCGGCTTCTCCTTCCAGGGCACCGAGCTTATCGGTATTGCCGCCGGCGAGTCGGAGGATCCGGAGAAGAACATTCCCCGCGCGGTGCGGCAGGTGTTCTGGCGTATTCTGCTGTTTTACGTGCTGGCTATCCTGATAATCAGCCTGATCATTCCCTATACCGACCCGAGCCTGCTGCGCAACGACGTGAAGGATATCTCCGTCAGCCCGTTCACCCTGGTGTTCCAGCACGCGGGCCTGCTGTCGGCGGCGGCGGTGATGAACGCGGTTATTCTGACCGCGGTGCTGTCGGCGGGTAACTCCGGGATGTACGCGTCGACCCGTATGCTCTATACCCTGGCCTGCGACGGTAAAGCGCCGCGCATCTTCGCGAAGCTCTCCCGCGGCGGCGTGCCGCGCAACGCGCTGTATGCCACCACCGTAGTAGCCGCGCTGTGCTTCCTGACCTCGATGTTCGGCAACCAGACCGTCTATCTGTGGCTGCTCAACACCTCCGGCATGACCGGTTTTATCGCCTGGCTGGGAATTGCCATCAGCCACTACCGCTTCCGCCGCGGCTACGTGCTGCAGGGCTACGATATCAACGATCTGCCGTACCGTTCGGGCTTCTTCCCGCTGGGGCCAATTTTTGCCTTCGTGCTGTGCCTGATTATCACCCTCGGCCAGAACTATGAGGCCTTCCTCAAAGACACCATCGACTGGGGCGGCGTGGCGGCGACCTACATCGGTATTCCGCTGTTCCTGGTTATCTGGTTTGGCTACAAGCTGGCGAAGGGCACCCACTTCGTACGCTATTCGGAGATGGAGTTTCCGGGGCGCTTTAAGAAGCAGTAACTGACCTGTGTTAAACACAAAGGCCGACCGCAGATGCGGTCGGCCTTTTGCGTTGCGGCAGGGCAATCAGAAGCTGTAGCTCATGCCCACCGTATAGCGACGGCCGTCCAGGGTGGTGTCGTAGACGTCGTAGTCGATGCTCTTATCAAACAGGTTGTACACGCCTGCCGTCAGCAGCAGGTTTTTCATCGCTGTATAGCGCACGCCGAGATCCACTTCCGAATAGGAAGGGCTGCCCTCGGACATGGAGGTGCGGCTCAGGTATTCAGAGCTTTTACCGCGGAAGTTGAGGCGGCTCCAGGCGCCGAAGTCCGGGGTGGCCTGCCAGTCGAGGGTGGTATTGAACATGTGCTTAGGCATCTTGTTCAGCGGCTTGCCGGAGAACTCGCCGCTCTTCTGCTCCGAGCGGGTGTAGGTGTAGTTTGCCGTCCAGTTGATATCACGGGTTATCTTCCAGCCGAAGGTGGATTCGACGCCGCGCATATCCGCCTTGTCGACGTTCACCCGGTCGCTGACGAAATCGTAGTGGGTGTTGCCGATGGTGCAGGCCGGATCGCTGCTGCTGTTGCAGCGGCGGACTTCGGTGATCTTATCCTTAAAGCGGGTGTGGAACAGCGTCACCCCGGCGTTGAGGTCATCGCCGTTGTTCCACAGCAGGGCAATCTCTTCGCTCAGGCTCTTCTCCGGCTTCAGGTCCGGGTTACCGACAATAATGCCGTTGGAGCGCCCGCCGCCGGTGATCTGCCCCCAGCTCGCCGAGGACTGGCGCAGGTCCGGCGCGCGGAAGCCGGCGGAGACGCCGCCTTTCAGCGTCCACTGGTCGTCGATGTGCCAGACGCCGTAGCCGCGCGGCGTCCAGTGATCGCCGTAGTTTTCGTCTTTATCCATGCGGATGCCGCCGAGCAGGGAGAAGTTGTCCAGAATAGCCCACTCGTCCTCGGCGAACAGCGCCCAGTTCCAGCGGGTCAGCTTGCTGAGGCCGTCCGCCGCCTCCAGCTGGTTGCCGTTATCGCGCAGCTTCTCGTAGCGGTACTGGCCGCCGACGGTCAGCGTATGGTCGCCGAGGAAGATCTGGTTCTGGGTGTTGAAGATAGTGTTGTAGCTCTTCATCTCCCGGCCGGGGTTGTTGGTCTCCTCCTGCTGCACGTAGCTGGTGGAGTTAACGTGCTCGTAGTAGCCGCTGTGGGTCAGGGCATAGGTGGTGTGTTCGTAGCGGCTGCGGCTGCGGGTGTTTGGTTCGCAGGCCCTGCCGGTGCGGCAAATTTCTGCGGCGCTGGATTTCCCCGGCGTGCTGTTGCGGTCCTGCAGTTCGCGGGCGAACTCCAGATCGAAATCGTTCTTATCGTCGGGCGTCAGGTTAAAGGCGACGCCGCCGCTGCGCATTCGCTGCTCGTTGTAGCCGTTGAGGATTTTATCCTCCGGGCGGCGGGAGTAGAGGCCGGAGACCTTCATGCCCAGCAGCCCCTCAACCAGCGGGCCGGAGGCGTAGACGTTAGTCTGATACAGATCGCCGGAGTCGCGGTTCTCCTGGAAGGTCATATCGCCGTGCACCGCACCGTTCCACGCCCGGGTGTTGGAAACCTTTTTGGTGATGATGTTAATGACGCCGCCCATCGCATCCGAGCCGTAGAGGGAAGACATCGGGCCGCGGATCACTTCGATGCGCTCGATGGTTTCCAGCGGCGGCAGCCAGCCCTGCTCGATCCCGGCGTTGTCGCTGTTCGGGCGGGTTGAGCGGGTGCTGATGCGCTTGCCGTTCACCAGGAAAAGGGTGTACTGAGAGCCCATGCCGCGAATGCTGATGTCGCTGCTGCTGGCGCCGCCGGTGACCACCACGCCGGGCACGTCCTTCAGGGCGTCGGTCACGTCGCGGTAGGCTTTATCCTCCAGCTGGCTTTTGCTGATCACCGAGATTGACGCGGGGGCATTCTCGATTTTCTGCTCGAAGCCGGTGGCGGTGACCACCATGGTTTCGCGGTCGTCCGCCTGTACGCCAGGGGCGACCGCCGCCGCGCATACCGCGGCGGAGAGGAGTTTAAAACGAGGTATTGTCATGAGATCATCCATATCAACGAATTGAAAACGAATCGAAAAAGGCGTCTTCGCGCCTGAAATATTTCCCGAAAACAGCTCACCGCGCGTCGGATGACGCGTGTGAGGAGTTGTACAAAAGCATGAAAAATTGTAAATATAAATGATAATTGAAATCATTTACGTTACTTGTTGATATCGTAAAGATACGTAAATGAAAGGGGGAGGCGAAGGCCGCCTCCCGGAGGGTTATTTCAGCAGGTATCTGGCGTGGAAGCGCAGGTGATCTTCGATAAAGGAGGCGATAAACCAGTAGCTGTGATCGTATCCGGACTGGATGCGCAGGGTCAGCGGCCAGCTTTTCTGCCGCGCGGCTTCGGCCAGCACGGCGGGCTGCAGCTGATCGGCGAGGAACTGATCGTTGTCGCCTTGGTCGATAAGCGTCGGGATTGCGTCGCCGTCGCCGCTGGCCTGCATCAGGGCGCAGCTGTCCCAGGCCTGCCAGGCGCTGCGGTCTTCGCCCAGATAGGCGGTAAACGCCTTCTGGCCCCAGGGCACCCGGCAGGGGTTCACGATGGGCGCAAAGGCCGACACGCTCTGGTATTTGCCCGGATTTTTCAGCGCCAGCACCAGCGCGCCGTGGCCGCCCATCGAATGGCCGGAGATGGCGCAGCGCGCCGAGACGTTAAATTTTTCCTGAATAAGGGCGGGAAGCTCGTCGCGCAGGTAGTCATACATCCGGTAGTGTTCCCGCCACGGCGCTTCGCTGGCGTTGAGATAAAAACCGGCGCCCTGGCCCAGATCGTAACCCGCGTCGTCCGCCACGCCGTCGCCGCGCGGGCTGGTATCCGGCATCACCAGCACAATACCCAGCTCGGCGGCGACCCGCTGGGCGCCCGCCTTGGTGGCAAAGTTTTCATCGGTGCAGGTAAGGCCAGACAGCCAGTAAAGTACCGGCGGCGGGTTGTTTTCCCGCGGCGGCGGTAAAAAGATGCTGAACACCATCGAACAGTTCAGCGATGTGGAGTCGTGCCGCCAGCGTTGCTGCCAGCCGTCAAAGCAGCGGTGCTCTTCGAGCAGTTCCATGCAGGCTCCTTGTTGAGTAAATGATAACAGTCCGTTTCATCATACAGATCATTGCGCAAAGTGGAGTAACTTTCACTTTCCCCTTCGCGCAGGCTGCTGCATCATTACGACCGCGCCTGAGAGCCATCGCGATTGGGCTCCCGGCGTTGAAAGGCTGTAACAATTACAACAATTATCGTCGCGAATACTGGATTCTGTGCGCTACCTCACGCACAATAAGTGCACACTTTGCCCGTATAAGAGCAAAGGTCGCCACACCTGCAGGAGAAGAACATGCCATCACTGAGTAAAGAAGCCGCGCTCGTCCACGAGGCGCTGGTCGCACGCGGTCTGGAAACGCCGCTGCGTCCACCGGTTAATCTTGATAATGAGGCCCGCAAGCGCCTGATTGCCGGACACATGACGGAGATTATGCAGCTGCTTAATCTCGACCTCAGCGATGATAGCCTGATGGAAACGCCGCACCGCATCGCCAAAATGTATGTCGATGAGATCTTTTCCGGTCTCGACTACGCCAATTTCCCCAAAATTACCGTCATTGAAAATAAAATGAAGGTCGATGAGATGGTGACCGTCCGTGATATCACCCTCACCAGCACCTGCGAACACCATTTTGTCACTATCGACGGCAAGGCGACGGTGGCCTACATTCCGAAAGACTCGGTGATCGGGCTGTCGAAAATCAACCGCATCGTGCAGTTCTTCGCCCAGCGGCCGCAGGTGCAGGAGCGCCTTACTCAGCAGGTGCTCACCGCGCTGCAGACGCTGCTCGGCACCAACAACGTGGCGGTCTCCATTGACGCGGTGCACTACTGCGTGAAGGCGCGCGGCATTCGTGACGCCACCAGCGCCACCACCACCACTTCGCTCGGCGGCCTGTTCAAATCCAGCCAGAACACCCGCCAGGAGTTTCTGCGCGCGGTGCGCCACCACGGCTAGCGGTCCTGCAGGATGCGGCATGAAGCGTAACATCACGCTGGATTTTATTCGCGGCGTCGCCATTCTCGGCATCCTGCTCCTCAATATCACCGCCTTCGGTCTGCCGAAGGCGGCCTATCTTAATCCCGCCTGGTACGGCGACGTCACGCTTCGCGATGCCTGGACCTGGGCGCTGCTTGACCTGTTCGCGCAGGTGAAGTTCCTCACTCTCTTCGCGCTGCTGTTCGGCGCGGGGCTGCAGATGCTGCTGCCCCGCGGCAAGCGCTGGATCCAGTCGCGACTGACGCTGCTGGCGCTGCTCGGCATCTGCCACGCCCTGCTGCTGTGGGACGGCGATATTCTGCTGGCCTACGCCCTGGTCGGGCTGGTGTGCTGGCGGATGGTGCGCGACGCCCACGGCGTGAAGTCGCTGTTTAATACCGGCGTCGTGCTCTACCTTATCGGCGTGGCGGTGCTGCTGCTGCTGGGGGTTATCTCAGGGGACGTCCACCGCGCCTGGGTGCCGGATGCCGCCAACCTGCAGTATGAACAGTACTGGAAGCTGCGGGGCGGCCTGGAGGCGGTAAGCAACCGCGCGAGCCTGCTGTCGGACAGCCTGCTGGCGCTGGGCGTACAGTACGGCTGGCAGCTGGCGGGCATGATGCTGATGGGCGCCGCGCTGATGCGCAGCGGCTGGCTGAAGGGCCGCTTTAGCCTCGGGCACTACCGGCGTGCCGGCGTGCTGCTGATTGCCGCTGGCCTGGCCATCAATCTGCCGGGGGTGATTGCCCAATGGCGGCTGGGCTGGGATCCGCGCTGGTGCGCCTTTCTGCTGCAGGCCCCGCGCGAACTTTCCGCGCCGTTTCAGACACTGGGCTACGCGGCGCTGGCGTGGGGCTACTGGCCGCAGCTTTGCCGCTTCCGGCTGGTGGGGGCCATCGCCTGCGTCGGGCGGATGGCGCTCAGCAACTACCTGCTGCAGACCGCTATCTGCACCACGCTTTTCTACCGCTTCGACCTGTTCATGAAATTCGACCGCCTGTCGCTGCTGGCCTTCGTACCGGCGGTGTGGCTGATGAACCTGCTCTTCTCCGTACTCTGGCTGCGCTATTTCCGCCAGGGCCCGGCGGAGTGGCTGTGGCGCCAGCTGACCCTGCGGGCGGCGGGTAGCCCCAATGCAAGAACATCAAGATAACGATCTCGATCACAATCGTTAACATATGTGATGTAACCGTTACCATCTCTGTGACTTTCCTCACGCAGCTCGCCGCCGACCGCTGCCAGAATAGCGCACTTGCCAACCTCAGGGGACGACCGTGCGCCGCAGCAATCTTCAACAGGACGATGAATATGATCACTATTCGTGACGTGGCGCGCCACGCCGGGGTTTCGGTCGCCACCATCTCGCGGGTGCTCAATAACAGCCCGCTGGTGAGCCCGGACACCCGGGAGCGGGTGATGAGGGCGGTAGCCGAGCTGGGCTATCGCCCCAACGCCAACGCCCAGGCGCTGGCCTCGCAGGTGAGCGATACCATCGGCGTGGTGGTCATGGACGTCTCCGATCCCTTCTTCGGCGCGCTGGTCAAGGCGGTGGATACCGTCGCCCAGCAGTACCAAAAACACGTCCTGATCGGCAACAGCTACCACGAAGCCGAAAAGGAGCGCAGCGCCATCGAGGTGCTGATCCGCAAGCGCTGTAACGCGCTTATCGTCCACGCCAAGGCGCTCAGCGACGAGGAGCTCGGCGAATTTTTACGCCAGGTCTCCGGCATGGTGATCATCAACCGCATTGTGCCCGGCTATGAGCACCGCTGCGTCGGGCTGGACAACGTCAGCGGCGCGATAATGGCGACCCGCATGTTGCTCAATCAGGGGCACCGCAGCATCGGCTATCTCGGATCGGCCCACGGCATTGAGGATACCCGGCTGCGGCAGGCGGGCTGGCAGCAGGCGCTGACGGCAGCGGGGATCGCCGCCCCCGACGCCTGGGTCGGCGTCGGTTCGCCGGACATGCAGGGCGGCGAGGCGGCGATGGTCGAGCTGCTCGGGCGCAATCAGGGCATCAGCGCGGTGTTTGCTTACAACGACAGCATGGCCGCCGGGGCCCTGACGGCGCTGAAGGACAACGGTATTCAGGTGCCGCAGCAGCTGTCGCTGATCGGCTTCGACGATATTCCCATTGCCCGCTACACCGATCCGCAGCTGACCACCGTGCGCTATCCGATTATCTCAATGGCGAAGCTGGCGACCGAGCTGGCGCTGGCGGGGGCCGCAGGTCGCCTGGATCCGGCGGCGACCCACTGCTTTATGCCGACGCTGGTGCGCCGCCATTCCGTTGCCGCCAGGTAAACTGTAACCGCGATCACTAACTGAAGGTGTCGTCAGATGTAACCGCTTTCAATTTGTGAGTTGTTTCACAGTATATTAACAATTGCGTGACTATGATGTCATCGCTTGTCATTCTGAAACATAATGTAACGCTACCTGCCTGTTTTTTAAGCGCTAAATGGTTCGCCTGAGCGATTGATTCGCCGCAGCGGGCAGGTGCAGGCGTGATTAAAAATTATAAACATCGCTGGATGTAACAATGATTTAACGTTACCTCTGCCGATACCGCTACCCTGCATAAAAATACCGGAGATACCATGAATAAGAAGGTGTTAGCCCTGTCCGCCGTGATGTCCTGCATGTTATTTGGCGCCGCCGCCCACGCCGCGGACACCCGCATTGGCGTCACTATCTACAAATACGACGACAACTTTATGTCCGTGGTGCGCAAGGCGATTGAGAAAGACGCCAAAGCCGCGCCGGACGTGCAGCTGCTGATGAATGACTCGCAGAACGACCAGTCCAAGCAGAACGATCAGATTGACGTCCTGCTGGCGAAAGGCGTGAAGTCGCTGGCCATCAACCTGGTTGACCCGGCCGCTGCGGGCACGGTAATCGACAAGGCGCGCAGCCAGAACGTGCCGGTGGTGTTCTTTAACAAGGAGCCGTCCCGCAAGGCGCTGGACAGCTATGACAAGGCCTACTACGTCGGCACCGACTCGAAAGAGTCCGGCATTATCCAGGGCGACCTGATTGCCAAACACTGGGCGGCGAACCCGGCCTGGGATCTGAATAAAGACGGCCAGATCCAGTTCGTGCTGCTGAAGGGCGAGCCGGGCCACCCGGATGCCGAAGCGCGCACCACTTACGTTATCAAAGAGCTGAACACCAAGGGCATCAAGACCCAGCAGCTGGCGCTGGATACCGCCATGTGGGACACCGCGCAGGCGAAAGACAAAGTTGACGCCTGGCTCTCGGGCCCGAACGCCAACAAAATTGAGGTGATCATCGCTAACAACGATGCGATGGCGATGGGCGCGGTGGAAGCGCTGAAGGCCCACAATAAGTCCAGCATCCCGGTGTTCGGCGTTGACGCCCTGCCGGAAGCGCTGGCGCTGGTGAAATCCGGCGCGATGGCCGGTACCGTGCTGAACGATGCCAACAACCAGGCGAAAGCCACCTTCGATCTGGCGAAAAACCTCGCCGACGGCAAGGGCGCCACCGACGGCACCAGCTGGAAAATTGAAAACAAAGTCGTGCGTATCCCCTACGTCGGCGTTGATAAAGACAACCTGGCTGAATTTGCCGGTAAATAATCTTCTCTGCGATTTCCCGCGCCGGCGCTTCGGCGCGGGAGTCACCCGCGCAGCCAGGACAGACTATGGTCAGTAATAATCGCGAGTCGTCGGGCGAATTCTTGTTGGAAATGAGCCACATCAACAAGTCTTTTCCCGGTGTTAAAGCACTCGATAACGTTAACTTAAAAGTCCGCCCGCACTCGATTCATGCCCTGATGGGCGAGAACGGGGCCGGTAAATCGACGCTGTTAAAATGCCTGTTCGGTATTTATCAGAAAGACAGCGGCAGCATTCTTTTTCAGGGCCGCGAAATCGACTTTCACTCGGCGAAAGAGGCGCTGGAGAACGGGATTTCGATGGTTCACCAGGAGCTGAACCTGGTGCTGCAGCGCTCGGTGATGGACAACATGTGGCTGGGGCGCTACCCCACCAAAGGCGTGTTCGTCGATCAGGAAAAAATGTACGGCGACACGAAGGCGATCTTCGACGAGCTGGATATCGACATCGATCCCCGGGCCCGCGTCGGCACGCTCTCCGTTTCGCAGATGCAGATGATAGAGATAGCCAAGGCGTTCTCCTATGACGCCAAAATCGTCATCATGGACGAGCCGACCTCGTCGCTGACCGAGAAAGAGGTTAATCACCTGTTCAGCATCATCCGCAAGCTGAAGGATCGCGGCTGCGGCATCGTCTATATCTCCCACAAAATGGAAGAGATCTTCCAGCTGTGCGATGAGATAACCATTCTGCGCGACGGCCAGTGGATCGCCACCCAGCCGCTGGAAGGGCTGGACATGGACAAGATCATCGCCATGATGGTCGGCCGCTCCCTCAACCAGCGCTTCCCGGACAAAGAGAACGCGCCGGGCGAAACCATCCTCGAAGTGCGCAATCTGACCTCGCTGCGCCAGCCGTCGATCCGCGATGTCTCCTTCGACCTGCACAAGGGCGAGATCCTCGGCATTGCCGGCCTGGTCGGCGCCAAGCGTACCGATATTGTGGAAACCCTGTTCGGCATTCGCGAAAAGTCCGGCGGCACCATTACACTGCACGGCAAAAAAATCAATAACCACAGCGCCAACGAAGCCATCAACAACGGCTTTGCGCTGGTGACCGAGGAGCGCCGCTCCACCGGCATCTACGCCTATCTGGACATCGGCTTTAACTCGCTCATCTCTAATATCAAAAAGTACCGCAGCAAGATTGGGCTGCTGGATAACGCCCGCATGAAGAGCGACACCCAGTGGGTGATTGATGCCATGCGGGTCAAGACGCCGGGCCACCGCACGCAGATTGGTTCGCTCTCCGGCGGCAATCAGCAGAAGGTGATTATCGGCCGCTGGCTGCTGACCCAGCCGGAGATCCTGATGCTCGATGAGCCGACGCGCGGCATTGACGTTGGCGCAAAATTCGAAATTTATCAGCTGATTGCTGAACTGGCGAAAAGGGAAAAGGGGATCATTATCATCTCCTCTGAGATGCCTGAGCTGCTGGGCATAACCGACCGTATTCTGGTGATGAGTAACGGGATGGTGGCCGGCATTGTGGATACTAAAACAACCACGCAGAACGAAATCTTACGTCTTGCGTCTTTGCACCTTTAAGATCAGGGGCTCCCCATGAGTGCGTTAAATAAAAAAAGCTTTTTCACCTACCTGAAAGAGGGCGGCATTTACGTCGTGCTGCTTGTGCTGCTGGCGATCATCATTTTTCAGGATCCGACCTTCCTGAGCTTGCTTAACCTCAGCAACATCCTGACCCAGTCTTCGGTGCGCATTATCATCGCGCTCGGCGTGGCCGGGCTTATCGTCACCCAGGGCACCGACCTGTCCGCCGGGCGCCAGGTCGGGCTGGCGGCGGTGATCGCCGCCACGCTGCTGCAGTCGATGGAAAACGCCAATAAAGTCTTCCCGGAAATGGCGACCATGCCGATTTTTGTGGTGGTGCTGATCGTCTGCGCCATCGGCGCGGTTATCGGCCTGATCAACGGTATCATCATCGCTTATCTCAACGTGACGCCGTTTATTACTACCCTCGGCACGATGATCATCGTCTACGGCATCAACTCCCTGTACTACGACTTCGTCGGCGCATCGCCGATTTCCGGCTTTGACTCCGGCTTCTCGACCTTTACCCAGGGCTTTATTGCCATGGGCAGCTTCCGCCTGTCCTATATTACCTTCTATGCCCTGATCGCCACCGTCTTCGTCTGGATCCTGTGGAACAAAACCCGCTTCGGCAAGAATATCTTCGCCATCGGCGGTAACCCGGAAGCGGCCAAGGTCTCCGGCGTCAACGTCGCCCTTAACCTGCTGATGATTTATGCCCTCTCCGGCGTGTTCTACGCCTTTGGCGGCATGCTGGAGGCGGGGCGCATCGGCTCGGCCACCAACAACCTCGGCTTTATGTACGAGCTGGACGCCATTGCCGCCTGCGTGGTCGGCGGCGTATCGTTCAGCGGCGGCGTGGGGACGGTGATAGGCGTGGTGACCGGGGTGATCATCTTTACGGTCATCAACTACGGTCTGACCTATATCGGCGTCAACCCGTACTGGCAGTACATCATTAAGGGCGGGATCATTATCTTTGCGGTTGCGCTGGATTCCCTGAAGTACGCCCGCAAGAAATAGGCCACCGCGCTTGACCCAACCCGCCGCACGGCGGGTTTTTTACTTCTGCAGCTCCAGCAGCTGCTCGGGGGTTACCGCCGGATAGCCCTGGGCATCGTCGGGCACCTGATGCTGCGAAGGGATAGGGATCAGCGGGCCGAGAAAGCGCGGCTCGCGCTTGAAGATATAGAGGTCGGCCAGGGCGCCGAAGCGGGCGCCGAACTCGCGGAGGCGCACGCTCCACATATCCTTCGGCGACGGCACCGCGTAGCACTGGGCCTGAATGCCCATGTGCAGGGCGATAAACAGCGCCCGCTCGCAGTGGAAGCGCTGGGTAATAATGATGAAGTCGTTGGTGTCGAACACCTTGCGGGTGCGGACGATCGAATCGAGGGTGCGGAAGCCGGCGTAATCCAGCACGATATCCGCTGGATCGACCCCGGCGGCGATCAGATCCCTGCGCATGGTCACCGGCTCGTTATAGCTCTGCAGCGCGTTGTCGCCGCTCAGCAGCAGGTAGTTGACCTTGCCGCTGTTGTAGGCGTTGATGGCACCCTGAATGCGGTAGCGGTAGTACTGATTGATGACGCCGGTGCGGTAATATTTGGCGGTGCCGAGCACGACGCCCACCTGGCGGTAGGGCAGGTCCTGCAGTTCGTCGTAGATGTAGGGCGCGGTTTTCCAGCTCATCCAGCGGTCAAGCCCCAGCACAATAAACAGCAGTAAGCCGATAAGGACCAGCAGACTGTATAATATGCGCTTTAACATGGGGTTGGCTCAGTAATCGCGGAATATGCACTCAGGCTACTGTACCCGCCGGGGAAGAGCAAGAAACCGCCGCTCAACTGTAGGGTTTTTCGACAGCGCGGGCGCCCGGCCCGCGCATGAGACTCAGTTCAGCTCGATACATTCGAGGCCTTCACAGCCCAGCGCCCGCAGGGTGGCGGCGGTGGCATCCAGCTGCGTCAGGCGGGCATCGCTGCGCTCGGCCAGCGCCGCGCGCTGAATATCTTCCCAGGCATAGCCGCTAAGGCACAGCAGATTGAGCGCGCCCTGCAGCGGCGGCAGGCTCGGGTTATAGGCGGCGTTTTCTGCGTAGCTGCCGCTGAAAATCGTGCCGTCGCTTACCTGCAGCGCCACGCCAGACGGCGACCGGCTGTAGGGCGCATGGCTTCTGTTGGCCGCCGCGATTGCCGCCTGCGCCAGCGCATCACCGCTCAGCGCGTAGCCGTGGTCTTCCTTATCCATCAGCAGCACCTGAATATCGAGATCGCGCGGACCGAAGGCGTCCGGCAGATAGTCTCCAAGCGTGTGCGGCGCTCTGCCCGGAAGATGCACTTCCAGCGCCAGGCCGCTGTTCAGCTCGTTCATAAACTGGCGGCAGTGGCCGCACGGCGTGTAGTTAACGGTTATGGCCTGCAGTGATTTTTCGCCCCGCAGCCAGGCGTGGCTGATGGCGCTCTGTTCGGCGTGAATGGTCTGCTGCATGGTGGTGCCGGGGAACTCCATATTGGCTCCGAAGTACCAGCTGCCGCTGACGCCGCGGGCAATGGCTCCGACGTTAAAGTGCGACAGTCCGGTTTGCGCGCAGGCCGCCGCCAGCGGCAGCAGGCTGAACGCCAGCGCGTCTTCGTCCAGCCCCGACGCCGCCTTCAGCGCAGAGACCTGCCCGGCGCTCAGTACGGCGGGGAAATGGTTATCGGCAATCATCGGAGCGAGGGCCGACTGCAGTTCCGCGCCGAGTTGCGCCAGGGCAGATTGAAAACGTGGATGCATGAGATAGCCTCGTAACAGTGTAAGGGAAGACAGTGTAGAGACCGTCCGCGCCTTTATGTGTGATCTGCTTCTCATTAGTAATGTAATATATGTAATTAGCTTCCGTAAGTGTGTGACGTATCTCAGGTCGGCTGCGCCAGCCCGCGCGCTGCGCTTATTTGAATGCGGCCATGATCAGCGGAAACAGGAGCGGCCCTATCAGCGAAGTAATAATGCCGCACAGCACCAGCGCCAGGGAGCCGAAGGCGCCCTCCTGGTAGTCCAGCTCCGAGCAGCGGGCGGTGCCGAGGGCGTGCGAGGCGGTGCCCATCGCCAGGCCGCGCGCCGACTTGGTGGTGATATGCATCAGGTTGAGCAGCGTATGGCCGAATACCGCGCCGAGGATCCCGACGAAAATCACGCACACCGCGCTGATGGCCGGAATACCGCCGATACTGCTGCTGACCGCCATGGCAATCGGCGTGGTCACCGATTTTGGCAGCACTGAGGCGGCAATCTCCGGCGTTGCCCCCATCAGCAGGGCGACGCCGGTCCCGGTGACCATTGCCACCAGGCTGCCCGCAAAGCAGATGCTGATAATGGATTTCCAGCGGGCGCGGATCTGGTGCAGCTGTTCATACAGCGGAAACGCCAGCGCCACCACCGCCGGCTGCAGCAGGTCGTTGAGGATCTTGCTGCCGTGAAAATAGCGGGCGTAGGGAATACCGGTCAGGATCAGAAACGGGATCAGCACTACCATCGACACCAGCAGCGGGTTAAGCAGCGGACTGCGAAAACGCATCGCCAGGCGGCGGGCGGCGAAGAACACCACCAGCGTCAGCGGCAAAGACCACCAGATATCACTCATCATTTTTCGGTTCCTTACGACCAACGACTTTACGCTCGCCGTGGATAATGTGCGTCGTCCAGCCGACCACCAGGAAAGCGATAAAGGTACTGATAATGCAGGACACGACCACCGGACCAAACTGCGCGCGCAGCAGATCGAAATATTGCATTACGCCGACGCCGATGGGCACAAACAGCAGCGCCATGTAGCGGATAAGAATGTTACAGCCGGGATTCACCCAGTCTGCGGGAAGAATTTGCAGCGCCAGCAGTACGAAGAGGATAAGCATGCCGATGATGCTGCCCGGAATCGCGATCGGCAGCAGAGAAGAGAGATAAATCCCCGCGTATAAGCAGGCGTAAATCAGCACAAATGCCCGCAGGTACTGCCAGATAATAATCAGTGATTTGCTCATGGTTGAGACCCTTGATGGAACGCATTCATCATACAATTAAAGCCGGTTATGTGCTACAGATCACATCATGAATTTTAGGCATAGCGGTTATGCCGTCCAGCTACGGCGGGGGTTGGCGTCGAGTAAGTGTAGTACACAAGGGGCTTCATTCTGCGGCGCAACAACGCTACCATAGCGCCTTATTTTTTCCCCGGATATCACTATGCGCGTACTGCTGGCGCCGATGGAAGGTGTGCTCGATTCGCTGGTGCGCGAGCTGCTGACCGAGGTAAACGACTACGATTTATGCATCACCGAGTTCCTGCGGGTGGTGGACCAGCGCCTGCCGGTTAAGTCATTCTTCCGGCTCTGCCCGGAGCTGCACAACAATAGCCTGACGCCGTCGGGCACGCGGGTGCGCATCCAACTGCTGGGCCAGCATCCGCAGTGGCTGGCCGAAAACGCCGCCCGCGCGGTGGAGCTAGGCTCGTGGGGCGTTGACCTCAACTGCGGCTGTCCGTCGAAAGTGGTCAACGGCAGCGGCGGCGGCGCCACGCTGCTTAAAGATCCGGACCTTATCTACCGCGCGGCGAAGGCGATGCGCGAGGCGGTGCCGGCCGCGCTGCCGGTCACCGTGAAAGTTCGCCTCGGCTGGGACAGCGGCGAACGCCAGTTTGAAATCGCCGACGCGGTGCAGCAGGCGGGAGCCACGGAAATCACGGTCCACGGGCGCACCAAAGAGGACGGCTACCGGGCCGAGCGCATCAACTGGAAGGCGATCGGCGATATTCGCCGCCGGCTGACCATCCCGATGATCGCCAACGGCGAGATCCGGGACTGGCAGAGCGCCAGGGAGTGCATGGCGGTGACCGGCTGCGATGCGGTAATGATCGGCCGCTGGGCGCTCAACGTGCCGAATCTCAGCCGGGTAGTGAAGGATAACGCGCCGCGCATGCCGTGGCCGGAGGTGATGCAGCTGCTTCTCAAGTACTGCGGCCTTGAGAAGCAGGGCGATACCGGCCTGTATCACGTGGCGCGCATCAAGCAGTGGCTGGGCTATCTGCGCAAGGAGTACAGCGAAGCGGAGGCGCTTTTCGTCACCATCCGCGCGCTTGCGGACTCGGCGGCCATCGCCCGGGCTATCGAGCAGGCGGCCAGCCGCCTCAGCCGGGCCGGCGGGCGCTGAGTAAAAACAGCATCGGGCGCGCCGTTTCCTCTTCCAGCGCCGGATTGGCGCGGACCTGAGCCTGGTCCGGGCCCCACTCATCGACGTGGACAATCTCAAATCCGGCGGCCAGCAGGGCGTTGATCCAACTGGCCAGTTTGCGGTGCTGCTTCTTCACGCCGTCGGCAAACCAGTTGCTGACGCGCTCGCCCTCCTGCTGATAGTGATTGACCGGCCATGATTTCTCACCGGCCTCATCCTGCACCCAGCCCTGCCTGAGCGGCGCGGTGTAGATGGGGTGCTCGGCGGAAAACACCAGCATACCGCCCGGCTTCAGGGCCTGAAACAGCGTCGCGAACAGGCCGTCGATATCGCGCAGGTAGTGCAGAGCCAGCGAACTGTAGGCCAGATCCGCGCTCTGCGCGCCGAGGCGCAGCGTCTCCAGATCCTCCCGGCGGTAGGTGATGCCCGGATCGCGGGTCATCTCCTGCGCTTTTGCCAGCATCTTCTCCGACACGTCCAGCCCCAGAACGGCGGCGGCGCCCTGTTCGCGCGCCCAGCGGCAGAACCAGCCGTAGCCGCAGCCTAAATCCACAATCTTTTTATCTGCAACAGCGGGCAGCATGTAGCGCAGCGCGGGCCATTCCGGCGCGCCGTCCAGGCCTTTAACCGAGCGGTCGAGCGTGGCGTAGCCGGCAAAAAACTGCGGGTCGTCATACATATTTTGCGTCATTACATTTCCTCAGATATCGGCATTTCAGGGAGTATACGTAAAACCCGGCCTGAGAGTAATTCCACACCTTCTATACTTATATTCCTCATTACCAGCAGGAGTGCGCTATGACCACGAAAGTTGCCGTTGTGACCGCTTCAGATTCCGGGATTGGTAAACAGTGCGCCCTGCAGCTGGCGCGCCGGGGCTATGCGCTGGGGATAACCTGGCACAGCGATGAAGAGGGCGCCAAGCGCACGGTGCGGGAAGTGACCGCCCTCGGCCGCGAGGCGAAGGCTATTCAGCTCGACCTCGGCCGCCTGCCGCAGGGCGTCAAGGCGCTGGAGACGCTGATTCAGCGGCTGGGGCGCATCGACGTGCTGGTCAATAACGCCGGGCGGATGACCAAAGCCCCGTTTCTCGACGTCACGCTCGACGACTGGCGGGCGACCTTTGCCGTGGACGTGGAGGGCGCGCTGCTCTGCTCGCAGATCGCCGCCAGGCACATGATTGCCCAGGGCGACGGCGGGCGCATTATCAATATCACCTCGGTTCATGAGCACACGCCGCTGCCGCAGGCCTGCGCCTACACCGCGGCCAAGCACGCCCTCGGCGGCTTAACGAAGTCGATGGCGGTTGAGCTTGCCGGGCACCATATTCTGGTTAACGCCGTGGCGCCGGGCGCGATTGCCACGGCGATGACCGGTCTGGGCGACGATGAGGTGGAGCCGGGATCGATGCCGGGCATTCCGCTGGCCCGCCCCGGGCGTACCGAAGAGATAGCCGGTCTCGTCGCCTGGCTCTGTTCCCCCGAGGCGGCGTACACCACCGGGCAGTCGCTGATCGTCGACGGCGGTTTTATGCTGGTGAATCCGCAGGTGAAAGCGGCCCTGTAGCGGCGGCGGAAATCAGCCGATAGGCTGCCCTGGCTATCCTATTGGTCCAGGGCTGCCCGAGGTAACGGTCACCGGGGCCAGCGGCCTCGGCTACTCCTCTGCCGAGGCGTTTTTATCGCGGTGCTTCAGCCACAGGCGCACCGCGATGACCAGCACCACCACAATAATCAGCCACGCCCAGTGCTTAATGTGCCTATCGAGATCGTGCAGCCACGGCGCAATGGCCTCGCCGCCAAGATAGCCCAGGGTGGTAAACAGCAGGGCCCAGATCAGGGCACCCAGAATGTTGAGCGGCAGAAAAACCTTCGGCGGCAGGCGGCTGGCGCCGATGAGCAGCGGGCCAATAATGCGAAAGCCGTACATAAAGCGGGTGCCGATAACGAACAGCCACGGGCGCTTCTGAATATGACGCTGGGCCTTCTCTATCTTCTTTTGCTGGCGCTTAAAGCGCTTGAGAATGCGCGATCCAAAGTGGCGGCCGAGCAAATAGAGCGCCTGATCGCCAATCATTCCTCCCAGCGCGACGGAGGCGACCACCAGCCAGAAGCGCAGCAGGCCCTGGTGGGCCGCGACGCCGCCGAGCAGGGTGACGGTTTCGCCCTCGGCAAGGGAACCCAGAAGCAGAGCGGCATAGCCGTAGTGGCTGATAAGGTTGTGAATATCCATCGTTGCGATGACATCTCCCTGAAAAGACAAGTCCCTTAAGCATACACCTCGCCATCACAATCGCCAGGCGGCGTCCGGCCCGAGCGCTGACGCTTTGTGCTGTTGTACAAAAAGTAATCGCAACCTGAATTATACTTACTGGAGTCGTGTCCCGGCGTCACGACGAGGAGGGGTTATGAATCACGTATGGGGACTGCTGTCCCGTCCCAACCGCGAAATGATCGATATTCAGCGCGAGGACGAAAGCCTCTCGCACCACTATATGCATCACGTTCTGGCCCTCGCGGCCGTGCCCGTTATCTGCGCATTTATCGGCACCACGCAGATTGGCTGGGACTTTGGCGACGGCAACGTGGTCAGGCTGTCGCTGGCCACGGGCCTGATGCTGGGCGTGCTGTTTTACGCTCTGATGCTGGCGGGTGTGGCGGTGATGGGGCGGGTTATCTGGTGGCTGGCGCGCAGCGTGCCGCAGCGGCCGCCGCTTCGGCGCTGCATGGTGTTTGCCGGCTATGTTGCCACGCCGCTGTTTTTAAGCGGCATCGTCGCGCTTTATCCGCTGGTGTGGATGTGCGCGCTGGTGGGTACGGTCGCGCTCTGCTATACCGGCTATCTGCTCTATATTGGTATACCCGGTTTTCTCAATATCAACCGCGATGACGGGGCAAGCTTTGCCGGCTCGACGTTTGCGATCGGTGTGCTGGTGCTGGAAGTGCTGCTGGCGGCGACGGTGATCCTTTGGGGCTACGGCTACCGCCTGTTCTGAATGCCCGCATGGCCGCTGGCGCAACGCCGCGGTCATGCAGCATTTATTCACGATTCTCCTGTGGCGGGAGAAAACGCGGCCACGGTATGATGCTCCGCTTTTTAAATATTCATGAAAGTAATATTGTTTCGTGAATCATATATAAATAACCATCAGAACAGAGATCATGCACAAATTTCGCGTTTCCCTGCTCGGCATCGCGCTGATGCTGGCAGCTCCGTTTGCGCCGCAGGCTATTGCCAGAACCGCCTCCACTGCCGTCGCCGCCCAGCCGGACATTGCTTCCGGCAGCGCGATGATCGTCGACCTCAACACCAATAAAGTCATTTACGCCAGCCGTCCGGACCTGGTGCGGCCCATTGCGTCCATCACCAAGCTGATGACCGCCATGGTGGTGCTCGATGCGCACCTGCCGCTGGATGAGATGCTGAGCGTGGATATCAGCCACACGCCGGAGATGAAGGGTATCTATTCCCGGGTGCGGCTCAACAGCCAGATCAGCCGCAAAAACATGCTGCTGCTGGCGCTGATGTCGTCCGAGAACCGCGCGGCGGCAAGCCTTGCGCACCACTATCCCGGCGGCTACGACGCCTTTATCCGCGCCATGAACAACAAGGCCCGCGCGCTCGGCATGACTCACACCCGCTACGTGGAGCCCACCGGCCTGTCGATTCACAACGTCTCGACCGCCCGCGATCTGACGAAGCTGCTGATCGCCACCAAACAGTATCCGCTGATTGGCCAGCTCAGCACCACCAAAGAGGATGAGGCCACCTTCCGCAACCCGGCCTACACGCTGCCGTTTCGCAATACCAACCACCTTGTCTACCGCGATAACTGGAATATCCAGCTGACCAAGACCGGCTTCACCAACGCCGCCGGCCACTGCCTGGTGATGCGCACGGTGATGAACAACCGCCCGGTGGCGATGGTGGTGATGGACGCCTTCGGCAAATACACCCACTTCGCCGACGCCAGCCGCCTGCGGACCTGGATTGAAACCGGTAAGGTGATGCCGGTCCCGGCCGCCGCGCTGAGCTATAAAAAGCAGAAAGAGGCGCAGATGGCCCAGGCGCTGCTGAGCGAGTCGGCGACAACGCAGGCGGATTAAGCGTACCGAACGCCGGGCAGAGGGGCATCTGCCCGGCAACCGAGCGCACCGCAGCACTCCTTGCCGACTTCTGCGGCATAACCTCCCGCTCGATCTTTGATAGTCACACGGCTCCTCTTGAGATTATAAGCTACAGCTTATAAACTCTTTCTATAAGCCACAGCTTATACAAGGAGAGTGACATGTAGACGGTGCTATTCAGCCAGCGCTTCGACGACTGGTTAAGCGAGCAGGAAGAGGCGTTGCAGGAAAAGGTATTGGCTGATTTGGGGAAGCTAAAAGCGTATGGCCCGAATTTGCCCCGGCCCCATGCCGACACGCTGAAAGGCTCGCGTTACAATAATATGAAAGAGCTGCGCTTACAGTTTGCAGGCAGGCCCGTTCGCGCATTTTACGCATTCGATCCGGTTCGCCACGCCATCGTGCTGTGTGCTGGCGACAAGAGCAGTGACAAACAGTTTTACGACAGAATGATACGCATCGCTGACGACGAATTTTCAGCGCACCTCGCCAGGCAGGAGAAGGAGAAGATAAGATGAGAACCTTAGACGATGCCATCGCATCCCGTTCGGCGCAGAGCCAGGCGCGAATCAAAGAGATGACGGATGAAATGGTGCTGGAGGTTGGCCTGCAGCTGATGCGCGAAGAGCTGCAGCTTTCGCAAAAGGCGCTGGCGGAGGCCATGGGCGTTCGCCAGCCGGCCATTGCCCAGATAGAGCAGCGCGGAAACGATCTTAAAATTGCCACCCTTAAGCGCTACGTTGAGGCGATGGGTGGAAAGCTCAGCCTGGATGTTGAGCTTCCCGGCGGTAAAAAAGTGGCGTTTCAGATTTAAGCCTCGCCCCGGCCTGGCCGACGTTTCGTTCCGCTGGCCCGGGGAGAAGCTCCCCTCGGCGCCTTACTCCGGCAGCGTCCAGTCTCCATCGTTGAGCGGGCGCTGGACAATCACCGTATCCCGCCAGTCGCCGAGCTTATAGCCGACGCTGCGCAGGGTGCCCACCACCTCAAAGCCGTGCTTCAGGTGCAGCTTCAGCGAACCGGCGTTGTTATTGCCGTCGCCGACCACCGCCACCATCTGCCGCCACGGCCCCTGTTCGCAGAGGGCGATGAGCGCCGACATCAGCGCGCTGCCGATGCCGTGGCCGGTCATGCCGGTATCGACGTAAATAGACTCCTCAATAGTGAAGCGGTAGGCCGGGCGCGGGCGGTAGGGCGTGGCGTAGCAGTAGCCCACCACCACGCCGCGATAGAGCGCCACCAGCCACGGCAGGCCGTGGTCCGCCACCTTCTGCATCCGCGCCCGCATCTCCTCGACCGTCGGCGGCACCTCCTCGAAGGAGGCGCGGCCGTTGAGGACGTGCCAGGCGTAGATGCTGGTGATAGCGTGAACATCGTCAGGGAGGGCGGCGCGGATCTGCACGTCGCCTGCCGGTAATACCTCTGCTGCTGTCACCGCTTACTCCTCGCCCTGCGCGGCTTCGGCCCAGTGCTTGCGCTTGCTGGTTTTACCGATGCCGGGGTTCATGCTGTTGGTCGGATCGTTCTGCCGGTAGAACGTTTTCAGACTCTCTGGCGCTTCGTAAAGATGGCCGACGTTGTGCTCCGCCGGATACTGCGCGCCGCGCGCCTTGAGCAGCTCCAGCATCTGCTCTTTGAGCGCGTGGGCATCAACGCCTTTCTTCACGATGTAGTCCTGGTGGAAGACGTGGCACATAAAGTGGCCGTAGTAGAGCTTGTGCACCAGCTGGCCGTCAATCTCCGGCGGCAGATGCTCGAACCACTCGGTGTCGTTGCGGCGCAGGGCGATATCGAGGGCCAGAATATCCTCAACCTCATCGGCGTGTACCGCCTGATAGCGGATGGCCGCCCCGGCGGCGGCGAAGCGGTGCAGAAACGCCTTGCTGCCTTCTTCCGGGGTGCAGGCGAAAAAGTCGCCCTCAGCGGTCTTAAAGTACTCCGTCAGCCACGCCTGCGCCTCGTCGATGCCGTCGCCGGCCATTTTCAGCAGCAGGTGGTGCTCGTACTTATCGCGGTACTGTTTCATGCGCGCCGGCAGGTGCGCCGGGAAGGCGCCGCCGAGCTTCTGCATAAAGCGGTCGGTAAAGTGCGGTCTGAACAGCGGCACCTTCTCCAGCATCGCGTCGGTGCGGCCCTTGAGGGTGAAGAAGAAGGGCATCTTGTCGGTGCCGAGCTTGTCGATCATCAGGAAGGTATCTTTGCCGTACTTCTCGGCAATATCGTAAATATCGCGGTGCATATATTCGCCTGCTACCGGCAGGTGTTCGAATTCGGCGAGGATGTGGCGGCGGATGTCGGTCAGCACCTGCGGCTGGTTGGTGCCGATATAAAACACCTGCTGGCGCTTTTCGGCCTCGAAGGTGTCGAGGCGCACCGCAAACACCGCCAGCTTGCCGGCGCAGCCGGAGGATTCGAACAGGCGGTCGGGATCGGCGTTATAGCGGGCCGGGGTGTCGGCGTCGACGTCGCGCACCCGGGTCACGTAATCGTGGTCGTGGGCGTGGCGGCCGTCGTGGCGCACGTTCTCCGCCCGCAGGCGGTCGTCGTCCAGGCAGCTCAGGATCTGCTCCGGCGTCTCGCCAAGATCGATACCCAGATGGTTCACCAGCTGCAGCTTGCCCTCTTCATTGATGCGGGCGAACAGCGACATCTCAGTATAGGCCGGACCGCGCTGCACCAGCGAGCCGCCGGAGTTGTTGCAGATCCCGCCGATCACCGACGCGCCGATGCAGGAGGAGCCGATCACCGAATGCGGCTCGCGGCCCAGCGGCTTGAGCGCTTTCTCCAGGGTATAAAGGGTGGTGCCGGGGAAGGCCAGCACCTGCTCGCCGCCGTCCAGCAGCTCCAGCTTATCGAGGCGCAGGGTGCTGATAATCACGATGTCGCGGTCATAGTCATTGCCGCTCGGCGTGGAGCCTTCGGTCAGGCCGGTATTCGCCGCCTGCATCAGAATGATTTTGTCGGCCTGCACGCAGGCGCCGAGCACGCGCCACAGTTCCAGCAGCGTGCCGGGAAAGACCACGGCGATGGCGTCGCCGTGGCCCGAGCGGAAGCCTTTACGATAGCGGGCGGTCTTGGCCGGGTCGGTCAGCAGGTGTGAGCCGCCGACGAGGCGGGCCAGCTCAGAGAGAAATACGCGATTGTCAGGTGTTGTCGCTGAAGACATCTTCCCACTCCTTGTGGTGAGTATGGATTTGTTAACGCATAAGTGACACAAGAATAGCGCTCTGTATGACAAATGGGAGCAGGAAATTGGCGAAAATTCAGAACCTCGCCCGGGTATTGCCATCGCCTACGCTTCCCGCTTGTGGCAAACTGCTGTTTTTGGCAGGTTTTTGCCCCTGCCCGGACACCTTGTGAGAGTACCCGACTATGAAATGGCTCTGTTCTGTAGGCGTCGCCGTGGCCCTCGCGCTGCAGCCCGCGCTGGCTGAGGATATTTTCGGCAACCATCCGATGAACCCGCAGGCGCGGGACGCCTTTGTCAGCGATCTGCTTAAAAAAATGACCGTCGATGAAAAAATCGGCCAGCTGCGGCTGATAAGCGTCGGGCCGGACAACCCGAAAGAAGCCATCCGCGAAATGATCAAAAACGGCCAGGTAGGGGCGATTTTCAATACCGTCACCCGCCACGATATTCGCGCCATGCAGGACCAGGTGATGCAGCTCAGCCGCCTGAAGATCCCGCTGTTTTTTGCCTACGACGTGGTGCACGGCCAGCGCACCGTGTTTCCGATAAGTCTCGGCCTTGCCTCCTCGTTTAATCTCGACGCGGTGCGCACCGTCGGACGCATTTCCGCCTACGAGGCCGCCGACGACGGTCTCAACATGACCTGGGCGCCGATGGTGGATGTCTCCCGCGACCCGCGCTGGGGCCGCGTTTCAGAAGGCTTCGGTGAGGATACGTACCTGACCGCGATGATGGGCAAAACCATGGTCGAGGCGATGCAGGGCAAAAGCCCGGCGGACCGCTATTCGGTGATGACCAGCGTTAAGCACTTCGCCGCCTACGGCGCGGTGGAGGGCGGGAAAGAGTACAACACCGTTGATATGAGCCCCCAGCGGCTGTTTAACGATTACATGCCGCCCTACAAGGCCGGGCTGGACGCCGGCAGCGGCGGGGTGATGGTGGCGCTCAACTCGCTGAACGGCACGCCCGCCACCTCCGACGCCTGGCTGCTGAAAGAGGTGCTGCGCGACCAGTGGGGCTTTAAGGGCATTACCATTTCCGATCACGGCGCCATTAAAGAGCTTATTCGCCACGGCACCGCCGCCGATCCTGAGGACGCGGTGCGGGTGGCGCTGAAGTCCGGCGTCGATATGAGCATGAGCGATGAGTACTACAGCAAGTACCTGCCGGCGCTGGTCAAAAGCGGCAAGGTGACGATGGCGGAGCTGGACAACGCCGCGCGCCACGTGCTGAACGTCAAATACGACATGGGGCTGTTTAACGATCCCTACAGCCACCTAGGGCCAAAAGCGTCCGATCCGCAGGACACCAACGCCGAGAGCCGCCTGCACCGTAAGGAGGCGAGGGAGGTGGCCCGCGAAAGCCTGGTGCTGCTGAAAAATCGCCTTGAGACGCTGCCGCTGAAAAAATCCGGCACCATTGCGGTGGTCGGCCCGCTGGCCGACAGCCAGCGCGACGTGATGGGCAGCTGGTCCGCCGCCGGCGTTGCCGCCCAGGCGGTACCGGTGCTGGACGGCATTAAAGCGGCGGTGGGCGACAAGGCGAAGGTTCTCTACGCCAAAGGCGCCAACATCACCGACGATAAGGGCATTGTCGACTTCCTCAACGGGTATGAGCAGGCGGTGAAGGTCGACCCGCGCGCGCCGCAGGCAATGATTGATGAAGCGGTGGCGGCGGCGAAGCAGTCCGACGTGGTGGTGGCGGTGGTCGGCGAGGCGCAGGGGATGGCCCATGAAGCCTCCAGCCGCACCAGCATCGGCATTCCGCAGAGCCAGCGCGATCTGATTGCCGCGCTCAAAGCGACCGGCAAGCCGCTGGTGCTGGTGCTGATGAACGGCCGCCCGCTGACGCTGGTCAAAGAAGACCAGCAGGCGGACGCGATCCTCGAAACCTGGTTCGCCGGCACTGAGGGCGGCAACGCCATCGCCGACGTGCTGTTCGGCGACTACAACCCCTCCGGCAAGCTGCCGATGTCCTTCCCGCGCTCGGTGGGGCAAATTCCGACCTACTACAGCCACCTTAACACCGGCCGTCCATATAACCCGGAGAAGCCGGATAAATATACCTCCCGCTATTTCGACGAAGCCAACGGGCCGCTCTATCCGTTCGGCTACGGCCTGAGTTACACCACCTTCAGCGTCTCGCCGGTGAAGATGTCGGCGCCGACCCTGGCCCGCGGCGGGAAGGTCACCGCCAGCGTCGAGGTGACCAACACAGGCAAGCGCGAGGGGGCCACGGCTATCCAGATGTACATTCAGGACGTCACCGCCTCCATGAGTCGCCCGGTGAAGCAGCTGCGCGGCTTTGAGAAAATTACCCTCAGGCCGGGCGAAACCCGCACCGTCAGCTTCCCGATTGACGAGGGGGCGCTTAAGTTCTGGAACCAGCAGATGAAGTACGCCGCCGAGCCGGGCAAGTTCAACGTCTTTATCGGCGTTGATTCGGCCAGGGTGACGCAGGGCGAGTTTGTGCTGCAGTAGATAAATCGGGGCCGGGAAACCGGCCCTCTCTTTTTCTGGCGGCAGTCTGCGGCCTATTTCCGCTATTGAGATTTCGAAAACCCCGTTCCTCGTCTATCTTTTTAGGTTAACCCCCGGAAAAACAGCGACAATAAGAGGACTCATCATGCGAAGCACATCGGGAATCATTGCGGGGGCGCTGATGCTGGCCGCGTCCGCCCAGGCGGCAGAGCCGGTTAAAGTCGGCTCCAAAATTGATACGGAAGGGGCCCTGCTGGGGAACATCATCTTACAGGTGCTGGACAGCCACGGCGTGCAGACCGTTAACAAGCTGCAGCTCGGCGCCACGCCGGTGGTGCGCGGGGCGATTACCGCCGGCGAACTGGACATCTATCCGGAGTATACCGGCAACGGCGCCTTCTTCTTTAAAGACGAGAACTCCCCGGCGTGGAAAAACGCCGACGCGGGCTATCAGAAGGTGAAAAAGCTCGATTTTGCGCAGAACAAGCTGGTGTGGCTGACGCCGGCCCCGGCCAACAACACCTGGACTATCGCCGTGCGCGGCGATCTGGCGCAGCAGAACAAGCTGGCCTCCCTCGACGATCTCAGCGCTTACCTGAAAAAGGGCGGCACCTTTAAGCTGGCGGCCTCCGCCGAGTTTATCGAGCGCCCCGACGCGCTGCCCGCCTTCGAAAAAGCCTATAACTTCAAGCTTGACCAGAGCCAGCTGCTGTCGCTGGCCGGCGGCGATACGGCGGTGACCATCAAAGCCGCCGCCCAGCAGACCTCCGGAGTGAATGCGGCGATGGCCTACGGCACCGACGGTCCGGTAGCGGCCCTGGGCCTGAAGACCCTGAGCGATCCGAAAGGCGTGCAGCCGATCTACGCTCCGACGCCGGTGGTGCGCGAAGCGGTACTCAAGGCGCACCCGGAAATTGCCGCGTGGCTGAAGCCGGTGTTTGAACAGCTGGATGCGAAGACCCTCCAGACCCTTAACGCCAGCATTGCGGTAGAGGGGCTGGATGCCAAAAAGGTGGCCGCCGACTGGCTGAAGCAGAAAGGGCTGGTGAAGTAGCCCGTGACCCTGCGCTGCCATAACCGTGTATTGCTGCTGCTGGCGCTGATTGCGCTGGCGGCGGCGTTTCTGCCCTTCGTTAACTATGCCCCTAATCGCCTGGTCTCCGGCGAAAGCCGCCAGATCTGGCAGGTGTGGTCCTTTCCCGCCGCCGGGCTGCTGGCGCTGCTCCTGGTGCCGATCGCCCTGAGTATGGTGCCGGGCCGCGCGGCGCTGGCGGCAACCCTTGTGCTGTCGCAGCTGCTGTTTATCGCCCTGGCCTGGAGCGGCGGCGCGGCGGCGACTCAGCTTGCCGCCGCCGGATCGCCCCTGGCCCGCACCTCGCCGGGCAGCGGGCTGTGGCTGTGGCTGCTGCTGGCGCTGCTCGCCTTCAGCGACGCCGCGCGGCGGCTCAACGTCGGTCCGCTCTGGCGCTGGCTGCTCAACGTGCAGATCTGGATCGTGCCGCTGTTCCTGCTGTGGCGCGGCGCGTTCGGCGATCTGTCGCTGATGAAAGAGTACGCCAACCGCCAGGAGGTGTTTGACGGCGCTCTGCAGCAGCACCTGATCCTGCTGTTCGGCACGCTGCTGCCGGGGCTGGCTATCGGCGTTCCGATCGGGCTGTGGTGCTGGCGGCACGCCGCCCGCCAGGGGCGGGTGTTTACCGTGCTTAACGTTATCCAGACCGTGCCCTCGGTGGCGCTGTTTGGTCTGCTGATCGCCCCCCTGGCCGGGCTGGTGAAGACCTTCCCGTGGCTGGGAACCCTCGGCGTCAGCGGCACCGGCCTGGCCCCGGCGCTGATCGCCCTGGTGCTCTACGCGCTGCTGCCGCTGGTGCGCGGCGTGGTAGCCGGGATGCAGCAGGTGCCCGCCGAGGTGCTGGAGAGCGCCACGGCGATGGGCATGAGCAGCAGCCAGCGGCTGTGGAAGGTCCAGCTGCCGCTGGCCCTGCCGGTGCTGCTGCGCAGCCTGCGGGTGGTGACCGTACAGACCATCGGCATGGCGGTGGTGGCGGCGCTGATCGGCGCCGGCGGCTTCGGGGCGCTGGTGTTTCAGGGCCTGCTCAGCAGCGCGCTGGATCTGGTGCTGCTCGGCGTGGTGCCGGTGGTAGCGCTGGCGGCCATCGCCGACGCGCTGTTCGCCCTGTGGATAGCGCTACTGAAAGGAGACGCGCATGATTGAGTTTCAGCAGGTGACAAAACGCTTCGGCGGTCGGGCGGCGGTCAAGGATCTTAATCTTACTTTGCGCGAAGGGGCCTTTTCGGTGCTGATCGGCACCTCCGGCTCGGGTAAATCCACCACCCTGAAGATGATTAATCGTCTGGAAGAGCACGACGAGGGCACTATCCGCTTCGCCGGCGAGGATATCCGCCGCCAGCCGGTGCTCGATCTGCGCCGCCGGATGGGCTACGCCATTCAATCCATCGGCCTGTTTCCCCACTGGACGGTGGCGCAGAACATCGCCACCGTGCCGCAGCTGCAGAAGTGGCCCCGGCAGAAGATCAATGATCGTATTGACGAGCTGCTGGCGCTGCTCGGGCTGGAGCCCGCCATGCGCAGCCGCTATCCGCACCAGCTCTCCGGCGGCCAGCAGCAGCGGGTCGGCGTCGCCCGCGCCCTGGCCGCCAATCCGGAGGTGCTGCTGATGGATGAGCCCTTCGGCGCGCTCGACCCGGTGACCCGCGGCGCGCTGCAGCAGGAGATGCGGCGCATCCACCGCCTGCTGGGGCGGACTATCGTGCTGGTGACTCACGATATCGATGAGGCCCTGGGGCTTGCGGATCATCTGGTGCTGATGGACAACGGCGAAGTGGTGCAGCAGGGCACGCCGCTCTCAATGCTGGCGGCGCCGAAAAACGCCTTCGTCGAGGCCTTCTTCGGCCGCAGCGAGCTGGGCGTACGCCTACTGTCGCTGCGCGGCGTCGCCGACGCCATGCGCCCCGGCGAACGCGCGGCGGGCGAACCGCTTCCGGTTACGCTGTCGCTGCGCGAGGCGCTGTCGCAGTTCGTGGCGCGGGGCTGCGACGTGCTGCCGGTGGCGGACGCCGACGGCAATAGCCTCGGCGCGCTGCATTTTGCCGATCTGCTGCGCGGAGAAGCGCGGTGAGGTGGCTTCGCGATCCGCTCTGCTGGCTGCTGGCGCTGTTTGCCGCGCTGCTTTTTCTGCTGCCCTACAGCGGCCCGCTGTTCAGCATCCTGTTTCCCGAGCTGCCGCGCCCGGTCTATCAGCAGCAGAGCTTCTGGTCGCTGACCCTGGCGCACTTCTGGCTGGTGGGCGCCTCGAGCCTGGTGGCGATAGTCATAGGCATCGGCGCGGGCGTGGCGGTCACCCGTCCTGCCGGGCGGGAGTTTCGTCCGCTGGCGGAGACGCTGGCCGCGATGGGGCAGACCTTCCCGCCGGTGGCGGTGCTGGCCCTGGCGGTGCCGGTGATGGGCTTCGGCCAGCAGCCGGCGATCGTCGCCCTGACGCTGTACGGCATTCTGCCGGTGCTGCAGGGGACGCTGGCGGGGCTGGGCGCGGTGCCGCGTTCGGTGCTGGAGGTGGCGAAGGGGATGGGCATGAGCGGCGGCCAGCGCCTGTGGAAAGTGGAGCTGCCGCTGGCGGCGCCGGTGATGCTGGCGGGGATCCGCACCTCGGTTATCGTCAATATCGGTACGGCGACGATTGCCTCAACGGTGGGCGCCAACACGCTCGGCACGCCGATCATTATCGGCCTGAGCGGATTTAATACCGCCTACGTGATTCAGGGGGCGATACTGGTGGCGCTGGCGGCGATTATCGTCGACAGGCTGTTTGAGCGCCTGGCGGGACGATTCAGCCGACACCGCCGCGAACGATGAACGAATAGCCTGCGAGCATGACGCCGCTGATGCCGCCGATGGCCATCAGGGCGAAGAGGGTGATGACGGCAAGTTTGGCAGGTTTCATAGATGTGCTCCTTACGTTAATGGCGTGATTATAAGGTGAAGCCGGCGGGTTAATGAACCCCTGATTGCCTTTAATGCGCACGTTTGGCCGCTTTTGCGCGCCCGGCGCGGGTGAAAAACGGCGATTGCCCGGCAACTTTCCCGATTTGCTCAGGATGTCAAAGAAACGTTTCGCTGGTCGGTGTATGTTACCGGCTTTGGGGAAAAGTGTGGTTCTGCGGTATGTATGAGTTCAACCTGGTGTTACTGCTGCTGCAGCAGATGTGCGTGTTTCTGGTTATCGCCTGGCTGATGAGCAAGACGCGGCTGTTTATTCCCCTGATGCAGGTCACCGTCCGCCTGCCGCACAAATTTCTCTGCTACGTGGTGTTCTCCATCTTCTGCATTATGGGCACCTGGTTCGGCCTGCATATCGAAGACTCTATCGCCAACACCCGCGCCATCGGCGCGGTGATGGGCGGCCTGCTCGGCGGCCCGGTGGTGGGCGGCCTGGTGGGGCTTACCGGCGGCCTGCACCGCTATTCGCTCGGCGGCATGACGGCGCTGAGCTGCATGATCTCGACCATCGTCGAGGGCCTGCTGGGCGGGCTGGTGCACAGCATTCTGCTGCGCCGGGGCCGCAGCGACAAAATCTTCAATCCCGTCACCGCCGGGGTGACGACCTTTATCGCCGAAGCGGTGCAGATGCTGATCATCATCCTGATTGCCCGGCCGGTAAACGATGCCGTACACCTGGTGCAGAGCATTGCCGCGCCGATGATGGTCACCAATACCGTCGGCGCGGCGCTGTTTATGCGCATCCTGCTCGACAAGCGGGCGATGTTTGAGAAGTACACCTCGGCGTTTTCCGCCACCGCCCTCAAGGTGGCCGCCTCCACCGAGGGGATCCTGCGCCAGGGCTTTAATGAAGAGAACAGCATGAAGGTGGCGCAGGTGCTGATTAAGGCGCTGGATATCGGCGCGGTGGCGATCACCGATCGCGAAAAACTGCTCGCCTTTACCGGTATCGGCGACGATCACCACCTGCCGGGCAGGCCCATTTCGTCGCGCTACACCCGCCGGGCCATTGAGAGCGGGGAGGTGGTCTACGCCGATGGCAACGCCGTGCCGTACCGCTGCTCGATTCATCCCCACTGCCGGCTCGGCTCCACGCTGGTTATTCCCCTGCGCGGCGAAAACCAGCGGGTCATCGGCACCATTAAGCTGTACGAGGCGAAAAACCGCCTGTTCAGCTCCATCAACCGCACCCTCGGCGAGGGTATCGCCCAGCTGCTGTCGGCGCAGATCCTCGCCGGGCAGTACGAGCGCCAGCAGGCGCTGCTGACCCAGTCGGAGATCCGGCTCCTGCACGCTCAGGTCAATCCGCACTTCCTGTTTAACGCCCTCAATACGCTGAAGGCGGTGATCCGCCGCGACAGCGAGCAGGCCGGGCAGCTGGTGCAGTACCTTTCCACCTTCTTTCGTAAGAACCTTAAGCGGCCTTCCGAAGTCGTGACCCTGGCGGATGAGATCGAGCACGTCAACGCCTACCTGCAGATAGAGAAAGCGCGCTTCCAGTCGCGGCTGCAGGTACAGCTCAGCGTGCCGCCGTCCCTGGCCCACTGCCAGCTGCCGGCCTTTACCCTGCAGCCGATCGTCGAGAATGCCATTAAGCACGGCACCTCCCAGCATCTGGGCGTCGGTGAAATTACCCTGCGGGCCAGCCGGGAAGACCGCTGGCTGCTGCTGGATATTGAGGACAACGCCGGGCTGTATTCGCCGAAAGCGGCCTCCGGCGGGCTGGGCATGACGCTGGTGGACAAGCGCCTGCGCGCCGGTTTCGGCGACGGCTGCGGCATTACCGTTACCTGCGAACCGGAGCAATTTACCCGTATTACCCTGCGCCTGCCGCTGGAGGAGAACGTATGATCCGCATTCTGATCGTTGACGACGAGCCGCTGGCGCGTGAAAACCTGCGCATTCTGCTCGAATCCCATGAGGATATCGAGGTCGTCGGCGAGTGCGACAATGCCGTCGAGGCCATCGGCGCCGTCCACCGCCTGCGTCCGGACGTGCTGTTTCTCGACATCCAGATGCCGCGCATCAGCGGCCTGGAGATGGTCGGGATGCTCGACCCCGAGCACCGGCCGTGGGTGGTGTTTCTCACCGCCTACGACGAATATGCGGTGAAGGCGTTTGAAGAGCACGCCTTTGACTATCTGCTCAAGCCGGTGGAGGCGGGGCGGCTGGCGAAAACCCTCGCCCGCCTGCAGCAGGAGCGCAGCCGCCGGCAGCAGGATCTGTCGCAGATAGCCGAGAGCCAGCAGCCGCTGAAGGTGATCCCCTGCACCGGCCACAGCCGCATCTGGCTGCTGCAGATGGCGGACGTGGCGTTCGTCAGCAGCCGGATGAGCGGTGTCTACGTGACCGACGGCGAAGGGCGCGAGGGCTTTACTGAACTGACGCTGCGCACCCTGGAGAGCCGCACGCCGCTGCTGCGCTGTCACCGCCAGCATCTGGTCAATATGCAGCACCTGCGGGAGATCCGTCTTGAGGAGAACGGCCAGGCCGAGCTGCTGCTGCGCAGCGGGCAGACGGTGCCGGTCAGCCGCCGCTATCTCAGGAGTCTCAAAGAGGCGTTGGGATTGTAGCGTTCAGTGGTAAACTAGCGGTTTGCGACAGATTCTGAAGGCCACATGCTGAACAACGACATCCTCCGTAGCCTGCGCTACATGCTGAAAACCAACAATCCCGACATGGTGCGCATCTTTGCCCTTGCCGGCACCGACATCACCGCAGAGCAGATCGTGCCGTGGCTGCGCAAAGAGGATGAAGAGGGCTTCGCGCGCTGCCCGGACGTGATCATGTCCGCCTTTCTCAACGGCCTGATCTACGATAAGCGCGGCAAGGATGAGAGCGCGCCGCCGCTGGCCATCGAGCGGCGGATCGATAACAACGTTATCCTCAAAAAGCTGCGCATCGCCTTTGTGCTCAAAACCGATGATATCCTTGCCATCCTGACCGAGCAGAATTTCCGCGTTTCGATGCCGGAAATTACCGCCATGATGCGCAAGGCCGATCATAAAAATTACCGCGAGTGCGGCGATCAGTTTTTGCGCTACTTCCTGCGCGGGCTGACCGCCCGGCTGATGGCAAAACCCTAACGTACTTCGCCGCGGCAGGCTTGAGATCGTCGCGGCGCCCCGCCCGGCGAGGGCGGTGGCGTACAGGCCATCGGTAAAAAGGGGCGACGGCGACGCGCTCCGCCTCACCGCTGCGGGCGCGGACCAACCGGCCCCGCCGATGCGGATAAACGTTTGCAGCAGAACGATTCTGTCTATGCGTTCGATTCGCCGCATTTTTATCCTTCCTGTACGTATTACGTATAATTGTTTTACTACTGCACTATCGCCCGGCGGGTAAAAATAGCGCCATCTTTGCGATGCCGTTTAGGAAACTGCTCATGAACGCACACTCTCTGTCATCGTCCGCCGCCGGTCGGGTCGTCTTTGCCCTTGCCCTCGGCGCCGGCTTCAGCGTTGCCGCTATCTATTACGCGCAGCCGCTGCTGCCGCTGCTGGGCCGCGATTTGCACCTCTCCGTGAACCAGATGGGGCTGGTCCCGACCTTCACCCAGGTGGGCTACGCGCTGGGCATCCTGTTTCTGCTGCCGCTGGGCGACCGCTACGATCGCCGGCGGCTGATCCTGCTGAAAAGCGCGGCGCTGGCGCTGCTGCTGCTGGCCTGCAGCCTGACCGGACAGCTGACCTCGCTGCTGACCGTCAGCCTGCTGCTGGGGATGGCGGCCACCATGGCGCAGGACATCGTGCCGGCGGCGGCCATTCTCGCCCCCGACGGCAAGCAGGGGAAAATGGTCGGAACGGTGATGACCGGCCTGCTGCTCGGCATCCTGCTGTCGCGCACCGTCAGCGGCTTTGTCGGCGCGACGCTCGGCTGGCGAACGATGTACCAGCTGGCCGCGGCCAGTATTGTGCTGGTGGGGCTGCTGCTCTGGTCGGTGCTGCCGCGCTTTGCGACCCACTCGACCCTGAGCTACCCCGCGCTGATGGGCTCGATGGTGCGCCTCTGGCTGCGCTATCCCGCGCTGCGGCGGGCAGCGTTTGCCCAGGGTTTTCTGTCGGTGGCGTTTAGCGCCTTCTGGTCAACGCTGGCGCTGATGCTGCTGGCGAAGTATCAGCTCGGCAGCGCGGCGGCGGGGGCATTTGGTATAGCCGGCGCGGCCGGGGCGCTGGCGGCGCCGCTGGCCGGGGGACTGGCGGACAGAGTGGGGCCGCAGCGGGTCACCCTGCTGGGCGCCGCGCTGGTAACGCTCTCTTTCGGACTGATGCTCCTGCTGCCGCTGCTGTCGCCGCACGGACAGCTGGCGCTCATCGCCGCGGCGGCGGTCGGTTTCGATCTTGGCCTGCAGTCGAGCCTGGTGGCGCATCAGAATCTGGTGTACCGGCTGGAGCCGCAGGCGCGCGGGCGGCTGAACGCCCTGCTGTTTACCGGCGTATTTATCGGCATGGCGATGGGATCGGTGCTGGGCAGTAAGCTCTATGAGGTCGCTTCGTGGCAGGGCGTGGTGCTGCTGGCGATCGCCGCAGGCGGGGCGGCCGTGACGGTGCGTCTCTATGATGCCCGCTGTCTGCGCAAGGGCGAGTGCAAAGCATAAAAAAAAGCGCCACCGCGTGCGTGCGGTGGCGCTGATGTATCAGGCGGTGACTTATTTCACTTCTTTGAAGCCCTGGGCTTCCAGCAGCGCCTGGGACTGCTTCATGCTGACGCCCTTGGAGACGTCGCCGGTAGACATCGCGCCCATCAGCTCTTTCAGCTTAGCGGTATCCGCTTTGGTGTAGTCGATTTTCACCGTTTCTTCAGCGTAGGTATCTTCGTAGTTGATCTTCTCTTCTACGCCATCAACGCCCTGGTATTTCTGGCCGATAGGCCCTAACACCGTCTGCGCTTCTTCTTTATTTTTTGCGCCGATAGAAGAGTAGGCGATTTTGTTTTCAGCGGTCTGTTTGATGACTTTATCGCCGGAGTAGGTGTAGGTCAGCGACATTTCAACGCCGTTGATGTTCGCTTTAAACGTTTTGGTCTCTTCTTTATCGCCGCAGCCGGCCAGAGAGAATACGACAACGGAAGCGCACAGTGCGGTCAGCAGTTTCTTAAACATCTTCAGTAACTCCATGTAATGGGAATTGCCATGTCCATGCTGTGCCGACGCCAGATGCGTTAACATACGGCGTAAACTGTTAATAACAATGGACAGGAGTGGGAAGTATAGCCAGGAAAATGACGAAATGTGAAAGTTTGTAAAGAAAAGAGAATATTTAGGAGTATACCGAGTTCCGGGCAAAAAGACGGACCGGCGCAGGGGCCGGTCCGGGGATTATGGCTTACTTAACCTGCTGACCCGGCTTCGCGCCGCTGTCGGGGCTGAGCAGGAAGATATCGCTGCCGCCGGGGCCTGCGGCCATCACCATGCCTTCAGAGACGCCGAAGCGCATTTTGCGCGGCGCCAGGTTGGCCACCATTACCGTCAGGCGGCCGATCAGCGGCTGCGGGTCCGGGTAGGCGGAACGGATGCCGGAGAAGACGTTGCGCTTCTCGCCGCCGAGATCCAGCGTCAGGCGCAGCAGCTTATCGGAGCCGTCAACAAATTCCGCATTCTCAATCAGCGCAATGCGCATATCGACTTTGGCGAAATCGTCAAAGGTGATGGTGTCCTGAATCGGGTCGTCCGCCAGCGGGCCGCTGACCGGCGCGGCGTTGAGCGCCTTAACCTCTTCTTTCGACGCTTCCACCAGGGCGTCAACCTGCTTCATATCGATGCGGTTGTACAGCGCCTTGAAGGCATTGACCTTATGGCCCAGCAGCGGCTGCGCAATCGCGTCCCAGCTCAGCTCGGTATTGAGGAAGGCTTCTGCCCGCGCGCTGAGGCCCGGCAGCACCGGCTTGAGCCAGGTCATCAGCACCCGGAACATATTGAGGCCCATGGTGCAGATAGCCTGCAGGTCGGCATCGCGGCCCTCCTGCTTCGCCACCACCCACGGCGCCTGCTCGTCAACGTAGCGGTTCGCCACGTCGGCGAGAGCCATGATTTCGCGAATGGCGCGGCCAAACTCGCGGCTGTCCCACGCCTCGCCGATGCTGGCGGCCGCGTCGGTGAAGGTTTTGTACAGCGCCGGATCCGCCAGCTCAAAGGCCAGCACGCCGTCGAAGCGCTTGCTGATAAAGCCGGCGTTGCGCGAGGCGAGGTTGACGACCTTGTTGACGATATCGCTGTTCACGCGCTGGACAAAATCTTCCAGGTTGAGGTCGATATCGTCAATGCGCGAGGAGAGCTTGGCGGTGTAGTAGTAGCGCAGGCTGTCGGCGTCGAAGTGGTTCAGCCAGGTGCTGGCCTTAATAAAGGTGCCGCGCGATTTCGACATCTTCGCGCCGTTCACCGTCACGTAGCCGTGGACGAACAGGTTGGTCGGCTTACGAAAGCCGCTGCCTTCGAGCATTGCCGGCCAGAACAGGCTGTGGAAGTAGACGATATCTTTGCCGATAAAGTGGTACAGCTCGGCGTCGGAGTCTTTCTTCCAGTATTCGTCGAAGCTGACGCTATCGCCGCGCTTGTCGCACAGGTTCTTGAAAGACCCCATGTAGCCGATCGGCGCGTCCAGCCAGACGTAGAAATATTTGCCCGGCGCGTCGGGAATTTCGAAGCCGAAGTAGGGGGCATCGCGGGAGATATCCCACTGCTGCAGGCCGGAATCAAACCACTCCTGCATCTTGTTCGCTACCTGCTCCTGCAGCGCGCCGCTGCGGGTCCACGCCTGCAGCATTTCGCTAAACGACGGCAGGTCGAAGAAGAAGTGTTCGGACTCGCGCATCACCGGCGTCGCGCCGGAGACCACGGATTTAGGCTCAATCAGCTCGGTCGGGCTGTAGGTTGCGCCGCACACTTCGCAGTTGTCGCCGTACTGATCCGGCGACTTACATTTCGGGCAGGTGCCTTTCACAAAGCGGTCAGGCAGGAACATGCCTTTTTCCGGATCGTAGAGCTGAGAGATGGTGCGGTTTTTAATAAAACCGTTCTCTTTCAGGCGACCGTAGATAAGGGCTGACAGCTCCCGGTTCTCATCGCTGTGCGTCGAGTGATAGTTGTCATAGCTGATGCTAAAGCCCGCAAAGTCGGTCTGATGCTCCTGACTCATGTCGGCAATCATCTGTTCCGGCGTGATGCCAAGCTGCTGAGCTTTCAGCATAATAGGCGTGCCGTGAGCGTCATCGGCGCAGATGAAGTTGACGTTGTGGCCGCGCATTCGCTGGTAACGGACCCAGACATCAGCCTGGATATGCTCCAGCATATGACCGAGGTGGATGGAGCCGTTGGCGTACGGCAGCGCGCACGTTACCAGAATTTTTTTCGCGACTTGAGTCATAGTGAACATTACTTCTTATCGTTGCTATAAGGGGCTTCGATGTTAACCGAAAGGGCCTGATGACGCCAAGTGATAAGGGCTTTTTCATCACTTTAGGCCGCAGACGAATAATAATTACCTCCGCGCGCTCATGAACGTTACAATTACCCCCTTCAGAACAACAAAATAAGGAGTCGGGATGAACGCACAGTCCCAGGCCAAATCGCCGGAGCGCCTGCGCGCGATGGTTGTCGGCACGCTGGCCAATTTTCAGCACCCAACCCTGAAGCACAATCTCACCGCCCTCAAGGCGCTGCACCACGTCGCCTGGCTGGACGACACGCTGCACGTTGAAATTCAGATGCCGTTTGCCTGGCATAGCGCTTTTGAAGCGCTGAAGGCCCAGTGTAGCGCCGAACTGCTGCGCATCACCGAGGCGAAGGCCATCGACTGGAAGCTGAGCCACAGCATCGCCACCCTCAAGCGGGTGAAGAACCAGCCGGGCATCAACGGCGTGAAAAATATCATCGCGGTCAGCTCCGGCAAAGGCGGCGTGGGGAAATCTTCCACGGCGGTAAACCTGGCCCTGGCGCTGGCGGCGGAAGGCGCTAAGGTCGGCATCCTGGATGCCGATATCTACGGGCCGTCGATCCCGATGATGCTCGGCGCCGAGGGTGAGCGCCCGACTTCGCCGGACGGCACCCACATGGCGCCGATCATCAAGTTTGGCCTTGCCACCAACTCCATTGGCTATCTGGTGACCGACGATAACGCCATGGTGTGGCGTGGGCCGATGGCCAGCAAAGCGCTGATGCAGATGCTGCAGGAGACCCTGTGGCCGGATCTTGATTACCTGGTGCTGGATATGCCGCCGGGCACCGGCGACATTCAGCTGACCCTGGCGCAGAACATTCCGGTCACCGGCGCGCTGGTGGTCACCACGCCGCAGGATATCGCTCTCACCGATGCCAAAAAGGGCATCGTGATGTTCGAGAAGGTCGAGGTCCCGGTGCTCGGCATCGTTGAAAACATGAGCGTCCACATCTGCAGCAACTGCGGCCACGAGGAGCCGATTTTCGGCACCGGCGGCGCGCAGCGGCTCGCCGAGAAGTATCACACCGAAGTGCTGGGGCAGATGCCGCTGCATATCAGCCTGCGGGAAGATCTCGACGCCGGTACGCCAACCGTAGCGGCCCGCCCGGACAGCGAGTTTACCGCCCTCTACCGCCAGCTTGCCGGCCGCGTGGCTGCCCAGCTTTACTGGCAGGGCGAGGTTATCCCCGGCGAGATCGCCTTCCGCGCGGTGTAGATGAACCGGTTTTCTTCCCGGTAGAGAGGCCGCCTGCGGGCGGCCTTATCATTTTTGTCGCTGGCGGCGTTCCGGTTACGCGAGCCAATGCGGCCTGATGTACTGGCATAAACGACGCAGATCCGCGGCTCTTATACCAACGGCTGCACCCCCTCGGCCGTGCGCAGCCAGCGCGGCGCGGCGATGTGGTCGGTCAGCAGGCGGATCAGGTCGCTGAGCAGGCCCTGCAGCGCCTCTTCGACGCTGACGGACATGCGGCCGCCCCCCAGCAGCTCGCTGAGGGCGAGGCAGTATTCGCACAGCAGATCGCTGTCGCAGTCAAGCATTGGCGAGGACGCCGGGAGGGTGTCGACGGTAAATGCCTCCCTGTCGGCGTCGGGGATGGGCTCGTTGAGCACCGGCAGCAGTTGGTTCAGGCCGCTGTTTAGCTGCTGGTACAGTTCGCGTTGTGTCGCCATGTTTTCCGTTTCCTGCGCCGTAACGGCGAGCCGTTCGCAGTGCGCTGCAGCGGTAACAAAGTCGGCTTCTACGTCAATAAAATCCGGCGGGACCGAAAGTTGCCAGACGGCAGTGGTTTCCATGCTTGCGTTCTCCCTCTATAAATAACTGTGTTTATATACAGGTATTGTACGCAGAGGCGGGCGGGCGACAAGGGCGATTCCCGGAATCAGGCTCACAAAACGCAGTGAAAATGGGCTGCATTCACGGCAAGCGGTAGTGCATCAGCCAGTACTCGCCTTCCGGCGAAAAGCCGCGGGCTTCCGTATGCCAGCCGTGGTGCTGGTAAAACGCCAGCGCCCGGGTATTCTGCACCAGGCACTTAAGCGAGCCGGTACTGGTGAAGGTGCGCTGCACGTGCGCCAGCAGCGCGCTACCGACGCCTTGTCCCTGCCAGCGGGGATCGACAAACAGATTGTGCAGAAAATTATCGTTATCCCATACGGAGGCAAAACCCGCCCGGTGGCCCTCGATCTCAGCGACCCACAGGGTTTCATCGCGCGTCGCGGCGTCAAAGTCCTCCAGGCGCCAGTCGGGGTCGGTAACCCAGGTCCAGCTGGCTTTGCGGGCGTGAAGGTAAAGGGTGCGCAGAAAAGGGCGGTCGGATTCGTGTCCGGGGCGTATTTGCATCGTTGTCTCCGTAACGCATTATCCGGCTGCAGGCGCAATACGTGCCCGCAGCCGCAGCGGAATTAACGATGATAGAAGATTTCGCCGTCGTAGGCTTTGAGGATTTTCCCATCGGCGTCAGTAATCAGTACGTAGTTGCCGCCCATATAGGTCCAGTGGCTACCGGCATCCGGCGCCGGTAAATTACGCTGCTGCCACTGCTTGATATTGTACTCTTCGCTGCGATACATCGCCGGAACGGTATCGCCGATATTGAAGTGGGTAAAGTCAGCAATAAAGGTCTTCACCTCATATTTCTGTATACCCGTAGCGCCTTCTGTTGCCGGCGCCGCAGAAACGGCTCCCGCCGTCGCCAGCAGCGCACCCAGAAGCATCATTTTTGTTTTACGCATATATTCTCCACCTATCCTGGGCTTAAATTAGCTGCCCTGTATGATTCCTGATGCGAGGGCGTGATGGCAAGTCTTTGAACGCTAAAAAGTGTAAGCAAACCCCGGCGCGCCGAGTCCCGCAGGATGTTTTAAGATGATTCCGGTCCAGCGCAAAATAAAAAAATCCGCAAGCCGGGCCTGCGGAGAATCACTGACAATAATAATGAGGAGGTTTTAGCTGGCCCGCCGCCGTGCGGCGAGCCGTGAAGGGGAGAGCCGCATCCCTGCGTCTGCCGCTTCTTTATTATCAGAAAGAACGGTGGAAGTTCACCAGCGGCAGTACCGGTACGGTGGCATCCATCGCGATGTTGATAACACCGATCTGCAGGCCTTCCAGATGTTTGGTGGCGTTGATCAGGCCAAACTGGAAGTTGGTGCTGTCGGCGTAGTTGATGGCGCCAAAGTCGCTGGAGCTGCTGCCGGAAGTCACGTTAATAGCACCGATGTTGGAGCCGGTGACGTTCTGCGAGGTGATGTTCACCGCACCCATGTTCAGACCAGTAACGTTACCGCCGTTATAGTTGACGGCACCCAGGTTCATACCGGTGGCGTTATTTGCCACGTTAAAGCCGCCCAGGTTGAAACCGGTCATATCGTTAGTGCGGTTAACCGCGCCCACGTTGAAGCCGGTGGTGTTTTCAGACCAGTTGAAGGCAGTGATGTTGGCACCGACAGTATCTTTTGATTTGTTGAACGGCGCGATGTTCAGGCCGGTCACGTTTTCGGAGACGTTGACGGCGGCAACGTTCATGCCTTTAATGTCGCCTTCGCTCCAGTTGGCGATACCGCCGACGTTGAAGCCTTCTACGTTACGGCTGTGGCTGGCGATGCTGACGTTAGCACCGGTCACGTCTTTTTCAACCCAGCTGAACGGGCTGACGTTGAAGCCTTTCATTTCGCCGCCGATGTAGTTACCGATACCGGCAACGTTCATGCCTTTCACATCGCCGCCGATATCGTTACCGATACCCGCAACGTTCAGGCCTTTCATGCTGCCTTCGGTGTAGTTACCAAGGCCCGCGACGTTGAAGCCGTACATACGGCCTTTGTTGTAGTTGCCCAGCGCGCCGACGTTCATACCGTTGATGTCGCCGGTGCCGCTCAGGTTGCCGGCAGCGGTAAAGCCGCCGATGTTCAGGCCGTTCATCTGATCGGCGGCGCTGTAGACGCCGATGCTTGCGCCGTTCATGTTACCAACCTGGTTTGCCAGACTGATGTTTAAACCGTTATCTTCCCCGCCGTGCCAGTTGAACAGGCCGATGGCCGCACCGTTGACGCCGTTACGCACGTGGGAACCTGCGGCTGCACCGAGCTGCAGACCATTAACCTGATCCATTTCGGTGTAGCCCAGGATCGGGAGATCGAAACCGTTCACTGTTCCGGTGTTGCTGTAGAACAGGGAGCTCTGGAAGCCGTTAACTTCGGAATCCGCAGAGAGGTTTTTTACGGATGCTAATTGTACCGGCGTTGCAAAACTTGCAGTAGAAAACATCGCGCATGAAAGTAATAGAGCTAGAGTTGAACGTTTCATTTTTTATCCCAACTTGCATTTGGTTTAATATATTGCCTGTCTGGCAGATATTATATGTCCCAGGTGATATCCGCTTAGCTCGCCACGTAAATATTCCCAGTTAGTGCTATTGGATATACAAATAGTGCTATCAGGTCGGTGGCTGCAAAATAAACTCTGGGGGTGCCAGTGATTTTGCTTTTTTAAAATTTACGTTATTCCGGCCATTTATCTTTGCAAAAAATGCGGGCTTAAATACCCCGTAATATACATTTTCTTACATTCAATAACATTATACTGGCGGTCGCTGAGAGCCAGCGGCAGCGGTCGACGGAGGCAGCGCCATCCGCTTTCGCTGACATCGTCATGGGTGTGAGAAGGTGAGGAAGCTAACTGGCTGGTGCTGCGGGATTTTCTGTGATGCAGCGTTCAATAAACAAATAGACGAATGATCGCATCGGCTATAAAGAAGCATTTTTTTTGAACGCTTTTATTCTCTCGGGATAATTTTATTGTTTATTCTGCAGGCAATAATATATTAATGTTTGCTAACACTGAGTTACATTATGATATTGCTGCTATGAGGCTCATTAGCGCTAATTTTGGCGTTCCATTATGGTTATTTTTAGGGGGCGAATAGTCACTATGGAAAACCAGTTCACATCTTGCGAATATGGCGAAAATAAAGCACAAATAGTGAATCTTATAATCTCTGGCTGTTCGCATCGCTAATCGCAGCCGCCGAAAAAATCCGCAGCTGCGCCGGGCGCTCAACGCGTCACGTTGATAATTTCGGCGGTGGCGCCCACCGGGAAATTGCTCAGCGTGGAGAAGTCGCTCTCCTGATAGCCCATAATTTTGCCGTCGGTGCGCATCTGCTGCAGATCGATCAGGATCACCCCCAGCGTCGGGACAATTTTTTCACGCCACACAAAAAGGTAGAGATCGTCGGCGACGCTCACATAGTGGCAGCGGTCCACGTCCGCCAGGCCTTTCTCCACGCCTTCCAGACAGTGCCAGGCGTAAAAGTTGTCGTTGAGATAAATATGCTCGTAGCGTTCGGTTGGGCTGTAGGTATAGCGGTTGCGCATGCCCAGCAGCGCGTCGGTAAAGGCGGGCAGCGGGCCGGGTTCGGCGTTCATGCGCGCAAAGCTGAAGTCGACCTCAACGGCGGTCAGCGGCAGATTCTGCTCCACGCGGCTGAAGGCGTCGAGGCGGACGGCGGCCTCGTCCGGCAGACTGCCCGCCACCAGGGTCGCATTCTGCGCCGTGAGATTGCAGATGATGCTCAGGCTGGCGTTCGCCCGCTGCGGGTGCGGGAAGTCAATAAACAGAATATCGGGGCGCAGCGCGGTGGCGCGCCACGGCAGCCGCTGTCCGTTCCAGCTCAGGGTGGCTTCATCTTCAATGCGCAGGCGCTGGACGCCCGCTTGTGTATAGAAATCATAGGCGCTGCCCGCCGGCAGGGCGCAGGCGGGAAGAGTATTGGCGTTCGGGGCAAAGCCGTCGGCAAGCGCGCCGACCTGGATAAAAAGCGTATCTGCTGTCATAACGACTCCTGTTCACAGTGAAAAGGCGAGGGTAGGGACGTCTACGGCGCTGGCGCCGCCGTCGGCGGTCAGTACCGCCCCGCTGACGATGGAGGCCTGGGCGGAGCAGAGAAACTGGCAGACCCGGGCAATCTCCAGCGGGCTCGCCGGGCGCCGAAGAGGCACATCGCGACAGACGAGGCGGTAGGCCTCGTCGAGGCTCAGATTTTGCGCCTGCATCAGCGGCTGCATCTCCTCATCCGCCATCGGCGTCGTCACCCAGCCGGGGCAGATAGCGTTCGCCCGCACGCCCTGCGGGCCGTAATCGCGGGCAACGGAGCGCATCAGCCCGAGCAGGGCGTGTTTAGTGGTGACGTAGCCGCAGGCCTCCGGCCCGGCGGCAAGCGATGCGATAGAGGCGACGAACAGCACGCTGCCCCTGCTGGCGACAAGCTGCGGCAGCACGGCCCTGACGCTGGCGAAGGCGCTGGTCAGGTTACTGTCGATAGCCGCCTGCCAGGCGCTATTGTCTGTCTCGCCCGCCGCGCCGAAGCCCATCCCGCCCGCGCTGCAAATCAGCGTATCAATGTCGCCGGCCCGCTGGCGGATCGCCGGAAGCAGGCGCTCCCGCCAGTCGGCGTCGCTGGCGGCGTTGCCGATAAGCGGTATCGCGCCGGTTTCTCTGGCGGTGGCGTTAAGGGGCTCAGCCCGGCGGCCAACAATAAAGACTTTGCTGCCGGCGGCGACCATCAGCTGCGCGCAGGCTGCGCCAATGCCGGTTCCGCCACCGGTAATTACCACGACTTTGCTCATTTAACGCCTCCGGATATAGGTCTTCCCACTCTGGCGGCTTTTTTTGGCCACCGCTATCGTTCTTTCGGCCGATAAGGGCGCGATTATCCGCGGATAAATAGGCGAAGCCGGTGATAAACAATAGTTTTTGTTGTACGTAAATAATTTTTATTTATAACTTAACGGAATGTGAGGGTGAGTATTTGCCTTGCTGTAATAAGCCTTATTTATCAACGCGATGAAATATAATATGTAATCAGTATCACACTGTTAATATGTTAATGGTTGTGTTAGTTTTTTGTTGTTATTATGCTAAATCTCACTATTTAAGCCCCGAAGCCGTCCGTTTAAAACAACCGGAGGAGTGCCTATGTCAGCATCAGTGTCTCATGGCCGCAGTCAGCAGGTGGCGAACCGCTGTTTACAGACAATTGCGCAGCTTATCCCTCTGTCATCGGCGGTATTTTATCGGGTTGACGCCCGCCAGATGCCGCAAAATTATGTCCTGCACAACGTGGCGGAAAATACCCACCGGCAATATCTGGAGCATTTTCAGTCTCACGATCCGCTTTTGCCGGTGCACTTTCATCATCAGCGCGCGTCGGTGGTGACTATGACCCCCGTGCGGGTTGCCCGCTGTCGCCACTATTACCACGACTTTATGTTGCCCAATAACATGCGCGACATGACCGAGATCTTCATCCGCCGTCGCCAGGGCATCGTCGCCGGCATCTCCCTGATGCGGGATACGCCCTTCAGTGAAGAGGAGCGTCAGCGGGTGGGCGCGATCCTGCCGCTGGTCGATCTGGTGATAGGCGACGCGCTGCAGGATGAAGAGGCTTTCTCCGGTCTGCTTACCCTCAAGGAACGCGAAATCCTCGACCTGGTAAGGGAGGGGGGCAGCAATAAGATCATCGCCCGCGAACTTAATATCTCGCTCTCCACGGTTAAAACGCATCTGCGGCATATTTTCAGCAAAACCGAGGTGGTTAACCGCACGGAGCTGGTTTCCCGAAGCCGGGCAGGGGCTTAGCCGCTCGCAGGACGCAGGGTTTCATCCATTGCAGGAGAGCCGTAACGATGTCCGATACGCACAATGCAGCATCCGGGATTTCTCCGTTTTCCTCTGCGCTTCACGCCAGGCGACTGCTGTGCGCTATTGTCGTTTTTGCCGCGCTGGCGCCCGGTATCTTAATGACGGCCCCCGCCGTCGCGGCGCAGCTGGCCAGCGAATGGCAGCTGAGCCCGGCGCGCATCGGCTACCTCTTTTCCACCGAGCTGGGGGGAATGAGCCTGGCCACCGTTCCGGCCTGGTGGTGGATGCGGCGCATCAGCTGGCGCAAAGTGGCTCTGGGCGCCGTCGGCGTTTTTCTGCTGGCTAACCTGCTTTCGGCGGCGGTTACCCGCTATGAACCTCTGCTTCTGGTCCGCTTCGCCGCCTCTCTGGCCGGGGGGACGCTGATGATTCTGTGCATCAGCTGCGCTGCCGCCACGGCAAACCCTTCGCGCACCTACGCCTTCTGGGTGCTTGGCCAGCTGCTGCTGGGGATCGCTGGCCTGCTGGCGCTGCCGCCGCTGTTTGCTGTCGTGGGGCTGAAGGCCGCCTATCTGGGGCTCGCGGCGATCGCCGCCCTGGCGCTGCCGCTGGTCGGCGCGTTTCCGGCGCGCTTTAAGGCCGCTGAACGCGGCGCAGCCGGGAAGCGAGTCTCCCTCGCCCGCCGGCTGCAGGCAGTCCTGGCGGTGCTGCTGTTTTATATCAGCCTGAGCGCCATCTGGACCTTTATCGGCGGCATTGGCCATGACGCGGGCCTGACGCCGGTGCGCAGCGGACAGGTGCTGGCCGCCGCCACGCTCTTCGGCATCATCGGCGCGGGCGCGGCGGCGCTGCGCGGAACCGGACGCCGGGACAGCGTACCGGTGCTGCTGGGCTATACCCTGCTGGCGCTGAGCATCATTCTGCTGGCGGATAGCCCTCAGCTGGGGCGTTTTGCGCTGGCCGCGCTCCTTTTCAAATTCACCTGGACCTTTGTCCTGCCCTTTATTCTCGCCCGCGTGGCGCGGCTGGACCGCGACGGGCGGCTGATGAACAGCATCAATCTGGTGATTGGCGGCGGGATGGCCCTGGGTCCGGCTATTGCCGGGGCGTTGCTGCAGCACTTTCCCGGCACGACGGCGCTGTTAGCGGGCGCCGGCCTGTGCGCGATAGCCTCTTTTATCCTGATTGCGGCCGCCTCGGCTGGCCGCCAGTAATCAACATCTGTGGAGATGGCAATGAGTACAAGAAAGACCGGTTTTTTCTTTGATGAGCGCTGCCTGTGGCACAACACTGGCCTGCACGCGGGAATTTTGCCCGTCGGCGGCTGGGTGCAGCCGCCGACGGGCGGCGGGCACGCCGAATCGCCGGAGAGCAAGCGGCGGCTGAAAAACCTGATGGATGTCGCCGGGCTCACGCCGCAGCTGCAGCTGCGCAGCGCGCCGCTGGCAACGCGGGAAGATCTGCTGCGTATTCATCCCGACAGCTATCTGGATCGCTTTAAGGCGATGAGCGACAGCGGCGGCGGCCTGCTCGGGGAAGAGGCGCCGCTGGGGCAGGGAAGCTATGAGATAGCCAGCCTCTCCGCCGGGCTGGCGAGCGCCGCCGTCGAGGCGGTACTGCTGGGCGAGCTGGATAACGCCTACTCCCTTTCCCGCCCGCCGGGGCACCACTGCCTGCCGGACCAGCCGATGGGCTTCTGCTTTCTCGCCAATATCGCCATCGCCATCGAGCGGGCGAAAGCAAAATTCGGCCTCGGCAAGGTGGCGGTGATCGACTGGGACGTCCACCACGGCAACGGTACGCAGCATATCTACTGGCAGCGGGACGACGTACTGACCATTTCCCTGCACCAGGAGAACTGCTTTCCGCCGGGCTATCGCGGGGAGAACGATCGCGGGGAAGGCGCGGGCCGGGGCTATAACATCAATATTCCCCTGCTCGCGGGAGCCGGAGACGAAAGCTGGCGCTATGCGCTGGAGACCATTGTGCTGCCCGCCCTGGCGCGCTTTGAACCGGAGATGATCGTTGTCGCCTGCGGCTACGACGCTAACGCCATGGATCCGCTGGCGCGCATGCAGCTGCACAGCGACAGCTTCCGGGCGATGACCGACAGCGTGCAGGCGGCGGCGGACAAACTCTGCGGCGGCAAGCTGGTGATGGTCCACGAGGGCGGCTATGCCGAATCCTACGTGCCGTTCTGCGGCCTGGCGGTGATGGAGGCCCTGAGCGGGATCCGCACCGAGGTCGTCGATCCGCTGCTGGAATTCATTCGCCTGCAGCAGCCGCGCGCGGAGTTTATCGCCTTTCAGCGGCAGGCCATCGACGATCTGGCGCGGGACCTGAATCTGCGCTGATTCTGAGGTGATTGACGGGCCGGTGGCGCAGAGCGCCCCCGGCCCGTTATTTACTGATCAGCAGAGGCTTTCTCAAACCTCGCGATGGCCGCCGCAATCATACTCAGGGCGCTGAGCAGCAGCATGCGCTGGTGGGTTTCCAGCCGAATATAGCGCCGCAGCGGCGGCAGGCGACACACCACCAGGCTGGCGCCCCACGGCTCCAGCGTACAGCGCCATCCCTCTTCATTAACGATCAGCTGAAAGCGGCGATAGTCCAGCTCGCTGAGGGTTTGCCGCAGGCTGGGGAAGCCGTTGAGATAGCGGGCCAGCGGCGCCAGCGCATCGCCGCGCCGGGCGCGGAAGACCGCCGGCTGACGGCGGAACCAGCCGGGCTGCCGGGCCTCTATCCGGCCGGATGCGGGCAGCGGCGGACTGCCGGCGATGGCAAATTCGCAGCGCTCGATGTGGGCCATAAACAGCCGCTGGCGGCACACGTCCAGGGTGACGCTGGCAGTGTCGGAGAGCCGCAGCCGCAGCTGGCCGGCGCCGGTCGGCTCCGTCGGCCAGCCGCCGAGATCCCGGCGGACCAGCGCCAGCAGCGGCGCGGGCTCACAGGGTGCGCAGGGCATCGGGCACCTCCCGGGGCGCATCGAGGCTGTCGCCAACGGCAATGGCCCTGTCCACTACGGCTTCCACCTCCAGCGGGGTAAAGGCGTTGGCCTTCTGCACGAAGCGGCTCCAGAGCAGAGCGTAGGCCGCCGTCAGGCCCAGCATGATGCAGAACGGCACCAGCACCTCCCGCCTGTCCATGCCCGGCGGCGTGATGTTGATAATGGCGATAACGATGCCGGCGCTGGAGAGGATCTGCGGCAGCGGAAACAGCGGTGATTTGTAGGCGCGGGGCAGATCCGGGCGGCGCAGGCGCAGCAGCACCACCGAGAGCGTGACCAGCAGGTAGGCCACGCCCCAGGCGCAGACGGCGGCGAGGATCAGCGGCACGATGCGGTCAACGTCGCCCTGCAGATACCAGGCGTGCAGACAGGGGATCGCCACCGCTATCGCGATAGCCACCACCGGCGTTTTAAAGCGCGGATGCAGCCAGGTGAGTATCCTGGGAAGGGCGCCGTCCAGCGCCATGCCGTAAAGAATGCGCGGCACCGCCGCCATCAGGGTGTTGATGGTGGCGCAGCCCGCCAGCAGCAGCCCGGCGCCGAGCCAGTACTGGCCGAATTTGCCCATCACCCGTTCGGCGAAGGCCGGGATCGCCATCGGCGTATCCAGCAGGTGAACGCCGTGGGCGGCATCCACCACCGCGTTGACCACCTGGCGGTTGATCGCCGCGCCGTAGAGAAACATGCAGCAGGCGACGCCGGTCAGCCCGAGGGCCATCGCCCGCGGAATGGTGCGCTGCGCCCGGCGGATTTCCGGCGTCATCGGCGTGACCAGCTCGCAGCCGACAAACATAAACATCGCCATGCCGACGTAGCTGAACAGGTCGGAGAGGTTATCGGTATTCAGCGCGCCGCCGAACCAGCCGGGCAGGTGGGTCAGCGGCGCCATCAATACGCCGCACAGGCCAAATACCGTCAGCGTAAACCACATCCCGAAGGTCAGAAACACTTCGGCCTTGCCAAAGATCTCCACGCCGATGGCGTTGAGCAGTCCGAACAGGATCACCATGCCCACGCCCACCATCCAGGAGCTCTGCTGGGCGGCAAGATGGGCGTTGAGCGATTCAAAATTCACCAGCGCCATGATCCCGGCGAGGATGGTCTCCGCCGTGCCGGCAAAGATATGCACGATCAGATAGGCGCAGAGCGCGCCGGTGATGGCGAAAAAGCGCCCCATGCCGCAGGCGATGTAGTCATACACCGATCCGGAGGTGGGGATAAGCGTCGCGGCCTCGGCGAAGGTGGTCACCTGCGCCTGCATCATAATAAAGGCCAGCAGTACCGCCAGGGCAAAGGTATCGCCCCCCATGCCGAAACCGCTGGTGACCGTCAGGATCACCGGACTGGCCATAATCACCCCGACCGAGCTGGCGAGGGTGGTGGGAAAACCAATAACGCCGCGTTCCAGGTGGCGGGTGAGTCTGCTGCTGAACATAATCAACCTCGGCGCAGTGGGGTGCCGGGCAGGCGTGCCCGCCCGGCGGCGGTTATTCGACGTTAGCCAGATAGTGCTTCACGAAGCGCGGGGAGAGGATGCGCCACTGCACTTCCGTGCCCTGCTTAACAAACCAGCTGTCGCCGGGGACGAAGCGCTGGGGCTCGCCGCCGGCCACGGTCAGCTCCACTTCGCCCTCCAGCACCGTGGCGTGCTCGGTGAAGGGATAGGTCATGGCGAAGCCGCCCCGGGTAGCGGAGAAAATCCCGCAGGTAAAGGCGTCTCCGGGCGCGCCGTAGACCATGCGGGCGGCGACCTGCGGATCGCCCTCGGTGGGTGTGGCCCCCAGCAGGCTGACGCTGCCGATGGCCTCCAGCTCGGGAAGGGGCTGACTAAGTTTAAATACGTGCATGGTGATTCTCCTGATTAGCTGCGGCCTTTCCAGAAGCCGCTGGTTTGATGCATTAATTTTCCGGCGGTAACCAGCAGCGGGCGCAGGCTGTCGCGGCCGCGAATGGTGGCGTGAGGAATGCTGCTCAGCAGCCGGTAGCGCTCGGAGCCGCCGAGAATGCCCTCGGCGAGGATCTTGCAGACGATATGCGACGGCGTGACGCCGAAGCCGGAGTAACCCTGGACATAAAAGACGTTGCTGCGTTCGCGCAGGGTGCCGATTTGCGGAAAGAGGTTGGCGCTGCAGGCCATCGGCCCGCCCCAGGCGAAGTCGATTTTCACCTCTTTCAGATAGGGGAATACCTGGCCCATCAGCGTCCGGTTCCAGTTGGCGAAGTCGCTGGGGGTATACTCCACGAAGCGGGTGGCGCTGCCGAACAGCAGGCGATTTTCGCGGGTGATGCGGTAGTAGTTGATCACCGGACGAATGTCGCTGAAGGCGCCGCGCAGCGGGCTGATGCGTTCGATAACTTCGTCCGGCAGCGGCGCGGTGGCAATCTGGTACGAGTAGGTCACCAGCGTCTTGCGGTAGATCTCAGGTTCCAGGCCGTTGAGGAAGCTGTCGCAGGCCCAGAGCATCTTCGCCGCCCGCACGCTGCCCATGGCGGTGCGCACGCGTACGGTTTTCCCGTACTCCACCTCGACCACCGGCGAGGATTCAAAAATTTTCACTCCCAGCGAGGTGGCCGCCTTCGCCGAGCCGAGCAGCATATTCAGGGAGTGGATCTGCCCGCCGCCCATGTGCTTAAGCGCGCCGCAGTAGACCGGGGAGCCGACCACCTGCTGCACCTCGCTGCCGGTGTAGAGCGCAATATCTTCCTCCGGCGTCGCCTGTTTGAACTCTTTCTCCCACTGCTGCAGGGTCTTCAGCTGCCGCGCGTTATAGGCCAGATAGCCGTAGCCCGGCACGAAGTCGGCGTCAATCTGGTACTTTTTGATCCGCTCGCGGATGATCCCGGCCCCGAGATTGGCGATGGTAAACAGCGACTGCAGCCCCTGCGGCCCGACGTGCTTTTTCACCGCCTCGATATCGTGGCCGATCCCGGCCATCACCTGTCCGCCGTTGCGCCCGGTGCCGCCGTAGCCCAGGTGACGCGCCTCCAGCACCACCACGTTGGTGACGCCCTGTTCGGCCAGCTCCAGCGCGGTATTGATCCCGGAAAAGCCGCCGCCGATGATAACCACGTCGGCCTCAATATCCTCCTGCAGCGGCGGAAAGTGTAAGTGATACTTTTTGGTGGCGCCGTAGTAGTTCAGCGCATCAATCTTGATGTTCATTGCGTCATCCCCTGTAGCCTTGACAATGGCCTATCTCAGCACGGGGCGTGAAAGGGCGGTATCGTTCGAAAGGTGGATGGGAAAGGGGGCTCCGGCAATGCGACATTTCGCCCGCTGACGAAGTATGGGGGCTTCAACGCCGCTACTCTGGGCTGCATCCACTACGGGAGAAACCCATGATTGCCGTCCTTTTTGAAGCAGAATTAAAACCCGGCGCGCAGGATCGCTATCTGGCGCTGGCGGCGGAGCTGAAGCCGCGTCTGGCGCAGCTGAGCGGATTTATTGATATCGAGCGTTTTCAGAGCCTGAGCGCGGAGGGCAAAGTGCTGTCGCTCTCGTGGTGGCGCGACGAGGCGGCGGTGCTGGCGTGGAAGCAGGATCTGCAGCATCGGGCGGCGCAGGAGGAGGGTAAGGCCAGCCTGTTCGTCAGCTACCGTATCCGCATTGTCGCTCTGCAGCGGGAGTATGCCCATCATGTATGACGTTCATCTAATATTGCGCAACGTTCCCGGCGAGCTGGCCCTGATGGGCAAAACCCTCGGTGACAGCGGCATCGGGCTGGAGGGCGGCGGCGTCTTCAGCGACGGCGCGCGGGCCCACGCCCACTTTCTGGTCGAAGAGGGCGAGCGCGCCCGGGAGGTACTGATGCGGGCAGGCATTGAGGTCGTTGCCGTTCGTCAACCGCTGATCCGCCGCCTGCGCCAGGAGCGCCCCGGCGAGCTGGGGGCGATTGCCGGCGCGCTGGCGCGAAAGGGTGTTAATATCCTGATCCAGTACAGCGATCACGCCGGGCGCTTAATTCTGGTGACGGATAACGATGCCCTGGCGCGGGACGCCACCCTTATCTGGACAGATGCGGGAGCAGCATGAACCTCAAATCAGAAGCAAAGCAGCTTGAGAGCGGCCCGGAAGCGGACGTCACTGCTCTGGCGGCGGCCATCGCCGACGCCTCGCGGGTGAAAATGCTCTGCGCGCTGATGGACGGCCGGGCGTGGACGGCGACCGAGTTGGCGGCCGCGGCCGATATTGCCGCCTCTACCGCCAGCGCCCACCTGCAGAAGCTGGTGCAGGGACGTCTGCTGATGACGGTTGCTCAGGGGCGGCACCGCTATTTCCGGCTTGCCGGGCCGGAGGTGGCGCAACTGCTGGAGAGTATGATGGGCCTGTCGCAGACCCTTGCCGGGCCGCTGCGGACCCGGACCCCTGCCGCCCTGCGCGAGGCGCGAACCTGCTACGACCACCTGGCGGGGACGCTGGCGGTGGGGCTCTATCAGGCGATGATCGATAAAGGCTGGCTCGCGCCGGACGGCAACGCACTGACGGAGGAGGGGCTGGCGCTGTTTGCCCGGCTGGGCATCGAACTTAATCCGGCTACCCGCCGGGCAGCCTGCTGCCCGTGTCTCGACTGGAGCGAGAGGCGCTTTCACCTCGGCGGCGCGGCGGGAGCCGCCCTGCTGCTCTATTTTGAGCGCCAGGGCTGGCTGACCCGCACGTCGGGCTACCGGGAGGTAGCCGTCACGGCGGCGGGCAGGCGGGCGATGAAAAGTCTGTTCAGTGTCTGACCAGGGTGGCGAAGTAGTAAACCAGCGGCACGGCGATGATCCATAGCCCCGCTGGCACCTCGCGCCACTTTCCGGCCACGGTTTTAATCATGATGTAGAACAGCAGCCCGCCGGCGATGCCGGTGCCGAAGCTGTTGGCGATCAGGGTTACCATCACCATCATCAGCACCGGCAGGCCGTCGGTGAAGTTCGCCAGATCCACCTTGCGCAGCCCGCTGAACATATTCAGGCCGATCAGGATCAGCGCCGGGGCGGTGGCCGCTTTCGGGATGGTCAGCGCCAGCGGGGTAAACAGCAGCATCAGCAGGAACATCGCCGCCGCCGCCAGCGCGGTGAGGCCGGTTTTGCCGCCCGCTTCTGCCGCCGCCGAGGATTCAATCAGCGCGGTGGCCGCCGGGATCCCGAGCCACGGACCGACTGCGGCGGCAATGGAGTCCACCATAAAGGGGCGGTTGATCTGCGGCATATTGCCCTCTTTATCCAGCAGCCCCGCTTCGCCGCCCACCGCGAGGGTGGTGCCCATGGTGGAGAAAAACTCCGAGGCGAAGAAGATAAACAGGAACGGCAGAAAGGCGATATTCAGCGCCCCCAGCAGGTCAATTTTGCCGAGCACCGGCGTCAGCGGATGCGGAAAATCAATCACGTGGTCGGGCAGGCGGGTGACGCCCGCCGGAATACCGACCAGGGTAGCGAGCAGAATGGCCCACAGGATCGCGCCGGGCACGCGCCGCGCCTGCAGGGCGATAGCCACGAACAGGCCGCACAGCGCCACCAGCGCGCCGGGCGAGAGGAAGTCGCCGAGCATCAGGGCGCTGGTTTTGGCGTTTGCCATCACCAGACCGGCGTTGCGAAAGCCGAGCAGGGCGACGAACAGCCCGATGGAAGCGGTCAGCCCCAGTTTGATCGACTGCGGCACCGAGCGGGTAACCACTTCCCGCAGGCCGAACTTCGTCAGCAGAAAAAACAGAATGCCCGACCAGCAGGCGATGCCCAGGCCGATGGGCCAGCCGATGCCCTCGCTGCCGGCGAGGGTGATGCCGACCAGCACCGAGCCGCCGATCCCCGGACCGACGATAAACGGCAGGTTGGCGTAAAAGGCCATCAGCAGGGAGCCGGCCACAAACACCAGAATGGTGCCGGTGGTGACCGCGCCTTTATCCATGCCGCCCGCCGCCAGCAGGCCGGGGATCACCACCAGCAGGTAGGCGGCGGCAAGAAAGCCGGTAATGCCGGCGAGGCACTCGGTGCGCACGGTGGTGCCGCGCGCGCGTAGAGCGAAGCGCCGCTCCAGCCAGCTCTCCCGGCGGGCGGTTGGGATCGTGTTGTCAGTCATGCCTGCGCTCCTCGTCGGCATTTTCCGGGGCCGCCGTCTCCCGGCATGAGATCAGCGGATCGACAATCTGGCGGGTGCCGCCGTCGGTGAGGCCCAGATCGGTCAGGTGCGGGCCGGCGTTGCAGGCGAGGCAGGTGCCTTCGATCGCTTTAAACACCCGGTAGGGCGGCTCCCAGTCGGCGATTTTCGCGCTGAGATCCCGCAGCGTGCGGAACTGCTGCGCCAGCTCGGCGGCGGGCAGGTCCGAGAGCATACCGGCAATCGGCATCGCCACGTGGGCGAGGATCTCACCCGCCTGCGCCAGCGCCATGCCGCCGCCGGAGGCGATCAGCCGGTTGGCCGCCAGCGCCATATCCTCAGGGCTGCGCCCGAGCACCACCAGGTTGTGCGAATCGTGGGAGTAGCTGGTGGCGATCGCGCCGCGCAGCTCGCCCCAGCCCTCCAGCAGGGCAATCTGCGGCGTCGCCCGATGGCGGCCGTGGCGGTGCTTGACCCAGATCAGGCTGAAGCCTGCGGGGAGCTGCACCCGGCCGTCGCGAATGTCAACGTCTACCTCGCCCCACTCGGTGAAGCGCGCGCCGCGAATGTGGCGCAGGCGGGCGCTGCCGTGGCGGATGCCGCCGATTTTCATCATAAAGTCGTCCGCACTCAGGGCGGCAAGCTGCAGCGTGTTGCGCGGTGCCGCCTCTCCTGAATCGGCGATCGGCGCCAGCAGGCGGCCGCCGCGGGCCAGCAGACGACCGGCAACGTACACTTCTTGCGCGCAAAGCCGCTGCAGGGAGTCAAAGACCACCAGATCGGCGCGGCGTCCGGCGGCGATCAGCCCCAGATCGCTGCGCCGCAGGCGAAGGGCGGCGTTGAGGGTGGCGAAGCGCAGGGCGTCCGTCGCCGGCAGCCCGTGGGCGATCAGCTGGTTCAGCAGATTGATGATCCCGCCGTGCTCCAGCAGCATGTCCGGCGGTACGTCGTCGGTGCAGACGGTAATTTGCGAGGAGAGGTGCGGCAGGGTCTTCAGGGCGCGGACAATCTCCGGCAGCAGATAGGGGTGCGAGCCGCGAATTTGCAGGGTCAGCCCGGCGCGCAGTTTCTCCAGCGCGTCGTCGGCGGAGGTCAGCTCATGATCGGAGGTGACCCCGGCGGCGAGATAGGCCTGCAGATCGGCGCCGCGCAGGCCGCGGGCGTGGCCCTCAATCAGCTTGCCGCTGCTGAGCCCCGCCTGGACTATCTCCTGCATCCGTTCGCTGCCGTGCAGCACGCCGTACATGTCCATCACCTCGGCGACGCCGCGCACTTCCGGCCACGCCAGCATGGTCTCCATCTCTTTTCCGGCAAAATCGGCCCCGGACATCTCCAGCCCCGGGGTGGAGGGCACGCTCGACGGCGCGGCGACCATCACCTGCAGCGGCAGGTCGCGGCTGGCCGCCACCGCGTAGCGCACGCCGTCGACCCCCAGCACGTTGGCCAGTTCGTGCGGATCCCAGAATACCGCCGTGGTGCCCTGGGCCAGCACGATTTCAGCGTAGCGCGCGGGCGGCAGGTGGGAGCTTTCCAGATGCACGTGGGTATCAATCAGACCCGGCGACAGATAGCGGCCCGCCAGCGAGCGGCACTCGCGGGCGTCGCGGCGGCTGCCCCGCGGGTGCACGCTGGCAATCATGTCGCCGACGATGCCGACATCGGCTTCGCGCACTTCGCCGGTGACCATATCGACGATCTGCGCGTCGGTGAGGAGTAAATCAAAAGGGGCTTCTCCGCGGGCGGCCTCAACGGCGCGGCGGCGAGCTTCAGCACTGCTGGACATAACAACTCCGGCACAAGGATAATGGGGCTACTCTAGAGGCATGGCAAACGATTGCCCAGATGAATAAATTTATCGGCCGATAAGGCCGGGTTATTTTGCCCCATCACCAGGAACAAAGATGATTGAACCCTGGCAGCGCCTGCCCGCGCTCTCGCTTAAGCAGATCCAGTACTTCGTGACCCTGGCGGAGCTGCGCCACTTTACCGATACCGCTAACCGGCTGGCGATAAGCCAGCCCGCGCTCAGCAGCGCTCTGCGCCAGATTGAAAGCGTGCTCGGCGGTAAGCTGGTCAACCGCACCGCCCCGGCGGTGACGCTCACCGATCTCGGCGTGGCGATTTTGCCGCACGCCCGGCGTCTGCTGAGCGTGGCGCAGAACGCCTTTCTGGATATGCAGCAGGCCGTCGATGCCGGCGGCGACGGCACGGTGCGCATCGGCATGGTGCCTTCGGTCAGCGCGCTGCTGTTTCCGCTGCTGCCGCAGGTGCTGGCCGAAGCGTTTCCGCGCCTGCGGGTCGAATTTCATGACCGCACCAACGATACGCTGCTGCAGGAACTGCAGCGCGGCGGCATCGACTTCGGCATCGGCGCCGTTGACCGTTCGCTGCCGGAGGGCGTCCAGGTCTTTCCCCTGCGCGAAGATCCGTTCGTCGCCGTGCTGCACCGCGACGATCCCCTGGCGGGCCAGGCTCACCTGCCCTGGAAGCAGCTGCTGGAGCGCGATATCGCCGTCTTCTCAAGGGGGAATATCCTGCGGCTGGTCGGCGCCCTGGCCGAGAGCCACCGGCTGAGCCTGAATATGCGCTACCAGGTGGACTACATTGAGACGCTGTACGGCCTGGTACGCTCCCGGCTGGCGGTGGCGATTTTGCCGCAGCTGTATACCACGCATCTGCTGGATCCCGTCCTGACGGTGTCCCGTCTGCAGCAGCCCGATATGTCGCGCACCGTGGCGCTGATGCGCGGTTCTCAGCCGCTGCCGCCACGGATTGAAACATGTTTTTCACTACTTTTAGAAAAATTGCGATAGCGTCGAGATTTTTTACACGATAAGAATTAGTGATGGATAACATTCCGCTAAGATAACTCTTAGTGATTCCCTTCCGAAAAGCGTTATCGCTGACAGGAGCAATGTATGAGTCGTGAAGAATATACATTACTGCATTCCGGGTTTAATCAACACGATCTGCACATCCTCAAACAGAACATCGTCGCACCTGACGGCACGCTGGACGGCGTGGTCGCCGGGTTTGCCAAGCGCTTCATGGTCTATACCTCCCTGTTCCTGACCTGTCTGCTGGGCCTTGTGGTGCTGGCTATTGTCACGCCGGTTAAAGACCTGATTCTGGTCGCAGCGGGTATCGGCGCGGTATTTTTAACGCTTCGCTTAATGCGTTCGCCGATCGTTTCGTTGAAGTGCTGGTTTTATTGTAGCCATCAGTGGAGATAGGACAGGAATAAAATACGGTTTTTTTAATAATAGCCTTTCCGCTACAAGAGTTATCTTTCTATTAAAGATAACTCTTGTTTTTTAATGATAATGCGTAATTTAATTTAGCGAAACACATAACTGGCATTATATATTAAAGCGACAATTGTGAGTCTCTTCGCAATTTTATTTTTTTATTGTTTACGCGGGGATTTAGCGTCGAATAAAGTGCTTGCGTTCAATTTAGTGAATATTTCCCTACGGTGTATTTATATTAATGTAACGCCTAACAGGTGCTTGGAATAATATGGAAAACAGACTGGAAATACTGCATAAGGCAAAGATTATTGATGCCGATATTTATCATGGGATGCTTAACGTCATTACCTGTCTTGAAAAGAAGCGTCGGCTCGATATTCGCCACGTACAGGGTGATATGCTGCTTACCCATATGGCGAATGCCCTGATGCGCGCCCGCAGAGGGGAAGCGATCTCCGCCATTGATGCTGACGTGCTCTCAGAGGTGACGGGCTCTGCGCGCTATCCGGAGATTGCAGAACTCCACCACGAACTCCTGCAGCTTTTCCCCGTGTCGGTGCCGGAGTGCGAACAGGGTTATTTGCTGGCTAACCTGTACGGCCTGCTGCTGAATCAGGCGCAGAACGTCCCGGGCGCGACGGTGTAAATTCCGTCGTGGCGCAGAGAATTCAGCAATGAAAAGGACATTTATCAAAAAAGAGGGCGTGCTGCTCAACGCCTTAGCCCGCTACCTGCTCGGTGAACGGCAGGGCAATCGCCTCATGACCATTGAGGCGCTGGCGGTTGCCTGCGGCACCTCGGTTGGCCTGACTCAGGCGGGGCTGAAGTCGCTGGAAGCCTCGGGCGCGGTCTGCATCGAACGGCGCGGGCGCAACGGCAGCTACCTGTTGGCAGTGGATCACACAGCGCTGCTCGCCAATATTGATATCAGCAACGTGGTATGCGCCATGCCGCTGCCCTATACGCGTATGTATGAAGGGCTGGCGAGCGGCCTGAAGGCGCTATTTGAGGGGGTCCCGTTCTACTACGCGCATATGCGCGGCGCCGACAGCCGCGTTGAGTGCCTGCTCGGCGGCGTGTATGACATGGCGGTGGTCTCCCGGCTGGCGGCCAGCAGCTATCTGGCAGAGGGCCATCTCAGCGCGGTACTCGAGCTCGGCCCGCATACCTACGTGGGCGAGCACCGGCTTATCTGCCGCAGCGGACGGGCGAATGCTATTCGTCGGGTAGGCATCGACGGCCGCTCAGCGGATCAGAAAATGCTGACCCGGGCCTGCTTCGAGCGGCGGAACGTCGAGTACGTCGCGCTCTCGTATCACGAAAGCCTGGCCCGCGTGGCGCGTGGCGATATTGACGCCGTTGTCTGGAACGTGGTGGACGAACAGGTGCTTAACGGTCTCGGACTGGAGGCGAGGCCGCTGCCCCAGGACCCGCGCCTTTTGGCGGCGACGGAGGCCGTGGTGCTGATCCGCGCCGATGATTATCCGATTAAGACATTATTTAACGCACTCGTCGATAAGGAGCGATTACTCGACCACCAGCGTCGGGTGATTCGCGGAAAGCTGGATCCTCACTATTAATAACGGGCGTTAGCAACAATATTTTCTCACTAAGGAGAGTTAAGCGGTTTTAAATCTTCAGTAATCTGAATAAATCATACGGATATATTTAAAGAGGTAATGGATGTTTATAAATGCGCTACAGCGGCAGAATCCTGCGCTGATTACTGCTGCTCTTAATTTCTGGCGTCAGGGCAAAATAGCGCCGGACAGCTATATTATCGATGTCGATCGGGTGATTGAAAATGCGGGTAAAATCCTCACCGTCGCCCGCGAGCTGAATATTACTCTGTATGTCATGACCAAGCAGCTGGGGCGTAATCCGTGGCTTGCCGAAAAGCTGTTGCGCCTGGGCTTTGAGGGCGTCGTGGCCGTTGATGATAAAGAGGCCCGCATTATGCGCCGGGCGGGAATAAAGGTGGCGCATCAGGGGCACCTGGTGCAGATCCCCTCGGGGCAGGTCCGCGACGCGGTTGAGCATGGTACCGACATTATCACCGTTTTCTCGGTAGAAAAGGCGCGCGAGATCTCCGCGGCGGCCCTCAGCGCCGGCCGGGTGCAGGCCATCATGCTTAAGGTGTACGGCGAAAACGACCTCTTCTATCCCGGCCAGGAGAGCGGATTTTCTCTCAATGCGTTAACCGCAGCCGTTGACGAGATACGCACCCTGCCGGGGGTCGCTATCGCTGGCCTGACGCACTTCCCCTGCCTGCTGTGGGACGAGCAGCACTCCGCCGTGGTGCCGACGGAAAACCTGCGCTCGCTGCTGGCGGCTAAAGCCCGGCTGGAGCAGTGCGGTGTCCGCGTTGGGCAGCTTAACGCGCCCTCGGCGACCAGCTGCACTTCACTGCCTCTGCTTGCACAGTTCAACGTGACGCACGCCGAGCCGGGCCACGCGCTCACCGGCACCATTCCGGCCAACAGGCGGGGCGATCAGCCGGAGACGGTAGCGATGCTGTGGCTCAGCGAAATCTCTCACCAGTTTAAGGGGCGCAGCTACTGCTACGGCGGCGGCTACTACCGGCGCGGAAACGCAAAGAATGCCCTGATCTACGCGCCCGGTGAAAACGTTCCCCGTCGGGTGGCCCTCGGCGCCGTCGACGATGCCAGCATTGACTACTTCCTGCCGCTTGAGGGCGAGTTTGCGCCCGGCAGCGCCGCCATTTTCTGCTTTCGCACGCAAATCTTCGTCACCCGCAGCGAGGTGGTGCTGATTGCCGGACTCGTGCGCGGAACGCCTGAAATCGTTGCCCGCTACGGCAGTCAGGGAAATCGCCTGGAGGACCTATGGCGCGATGCATAGTGCTGGTGATCGACAGCTTCGGCGTCGGCGCGATGGACGACGTTCCCGAGGTCAGGCCGCAGGACCGCGGGGCCAATACCTGCGGACATATTCTGCAGTCCTGCCCGCAGCTGTGCCTGCCGACGCTGGAAAGGCTCGGTCTGATCAACGCCCTGGGCTTTGCGCCCGGCGTTATGCAGCCTTCAGAAACCGCAATATGGGGCACAGCCGAACTGCTGCACGAAGGCGGCGATACCTTTCAGGGCCATCAGGAAATTTTAGGTACTCGCCCGAAACCGCCGCGGGTCATGGCCTTCAGCGAGGTTATCGACAGCGTTGAGGCCAGTCTGCAGGCGGCGGGCTACGGCGCGGTGCGCCAGGGCGCGGGCCCGTACTGGCTGCTGGTGAACGGCTGCGTGGCGATAGGCGACAACCTGGAGGCCGATCCGGGGCAGGTCTACAACATCACCGCCAACCTTAGCGAAATCGCCTTTTCTGAGGTGAAGGCCATTGGCGGTATCGTGCGCGCGCAGGCCACCGTCGGGCGGGTCATCGCCTGCGGCGGCGAGCTGGAGAGCAGCCGGCAGCTTATCGACGCCGTCGAGCAAAGGGCGGGAGGCTATATCGGCCTCAACACGCCCCGCAGCGGCGTATACCGGCGCGGTTTCCAGGTCGAGCATATGGGCTACGGCGTGGACGCGTCGGTACAGGTCCCGCAGCGGCTCCATGCGGCGGGCGTGCCGACGGTGCTGGTCGGCAAAGTGGCCGATATTGTCGACAACCGATGCGGCGTCAGCTGGAAGAATATCGTCGATAGCGGCCAGATCATGGACATCACCCGCCGCGAGTTTCTGCGGCGCGATCCGGTCTTTATCTGCAGCAATATCCAGGAGACCGACCTGGCGGGACACGCCGAAGACGTTGAGCGCTATATCGACAGGCTGCGGCTGGTGGATGACGCCCTGGCGGCGCTGCTGCCGGAGATGGCGGCAGGCGACTGCCTTATCGTCATGGCGGATCACGGCAACGATCCCACTATCGGCCACGGCAGGCACACCCGGGAGAAGGTGCCGCTGCTGGTTTACGCCCCCGGCGCGCGGCCCGCGCGGCTTGGGCTGAGAAGCACGCTCTCCGACGTCGGGGCGACGGTGTGCGACTTCTTCATGGCCGGGCCGCCGGAGAATGGCCGCTCGTTTTTATCGTTAATTACCAGGGAGCAGGAACATGATTGACGCTTCAGGCTATACCTACGCGCACGAGCATTTGCATATCGATCTCTCGGCGTTCAAGGGCGACATTGACTGCCGCCACGACCAGTACGCGCTTATCCGCGACGAAATGAAGGCGCTGTTTGCCCTCGGGGTGCGCAACATTGTTGACGTGACCAGTCGCTATATGGGCCGCGATGCCCGCGTGCTGCTCAGTCTGATGCAGGAGACGGGCATCAATGTTATCGCCGCCACCGGCTACTACCAGCACGCTTTTTATCCCCACTGCGTGGCGGAAAGCAGCGCCCGGGCGCTGGCGGACGAGATGATCGCGGAGATTGAAAACGGCATTGACGGTACGTTACTCAAGGCCGGCGTCATCGCCGAAATAGGCTCCAGCGAGGGCGGCATTACCGACCAGGAGGCGAAAGTCTTTACCGCTGCCGCCATTGCCCAGCAGGAGACCGGGCGGCCGATATCCACCCACACTTCGTTCAGCACCATGGGCGTCGAGCAAACCCGGCTTCTGCGCCGGCAGGGCGCCGATCTTTCGCGGGTGGTGATCGGGCACTGCGATCTGCGCGATAACCTCGACGACATCATGAAGATCATCGACGCCGGGGCCTACGTGCAGTTCGACACCATCGGCAAGAACGGCTATTACCCGGATGAAAAGCGAATTGCCATGCTGCAGGCGCTGCGCCAGCGCGGCCTGCTGGCGCGGGTGATGCTCTCCATGGATATCACCCGCCGCTCTCACCTGCGGGCGAACGGCGGCATCGGCTACGGCTATCTGCTGACCACTTTTGCTCCCCGGCTGCTGGCGTCAGGATTCAGCCCGGCGGATCTCAACACCCTACTTATCGAAAACCCATCGCGCTTTTTTAAATAAGGATATGACCCATGAAGAAAATCGGCGTTGCCGGACTGCAGCGTGAGCTTATCAAACAGATGATTGAGAGCTCCGCGCCAGGCTGTTTTGAAACCTTTATTTGCAACGATTTAGAGGCGGCCAGCAAAGTGAAAAGCGGCCAACTGGATTACTACATCGGCGCCTGCAACACCGGCGCGGGGGCGGCGCTCTCTATCGCCATTGCCATTATCGGCTTTAACAAATGCTGCACTATCGCCCGGCCGGGCGCGCGCGCCAGGGAGGAGGAGATCGTCAGAGCGGTCGGCGAGGGGAAGGTCGCCTTTGGCCTGTCGGTGGAGAACATTGAACATGCCGTTCCGCTGCTCGTTAACCACCTGAAGTGAGGGAACCACCGTGGCATCTTATCTTGAGATTTTTATCGTTGCCTGTCTGACCGGCATGACGGCGCTGCTATCGCACCGCTCGGCCGCCGTGTTTCACGACGGCATTCGCCCGATACTGCCGCAGCTGGTGGAGGGCACGATGAAGCGGCGCGAAGCGGGCAGCATTGCCTTCGGCCTGAGCATTGGCTTTGTCGCCTCGGTGGGTATCTCCTTTACCCTGAAAACCGGGCTGCTTAACGCGTGGCTGCTCTTTTTGCCCACGGATATTATTGGCGTACTGGCCGTTAACAGCCTGCTGGCGGTCGGCCTGGGCGCAGTATGGGGCGTGCTGGTGCTGACCTGTCTGCTGCCGGTCAATCAGCTGCTGACCGCACTGCCCGTCGACGTGCTGGGCGCGCTGGGGGAGCTGAGTTCGCCGGTGGTCTCCGCCTTTGCGCTGTTTCCGCTGGTGGCTATCTTCTACCAGTTCGGCTGGAAGAGCAGCCTGCTGGCCGCCGCCGCGGTGCTGATGACCCGAATAGTGACCGTGCGCTTCTTTCCTCAGCTGATGCCGGAGTCAATTCAGATCTTCACCGGTATGGTGCTGCTGCTCGGTATCGCTATCGTTCACGATCTGCGTAGCCGGGCGGGGGCCCCGGAGGCGGGCGACGGTGTCTCGGTATTTGAGGAGCGCACCTCGAGGATCGTCAAAAATCTGCCGTATATCGCCGCCACCGGGGCGCTGATCTCCGCTGTTGCCAGCATGAAGCTGTTTGCCGGTAGCGAAGTGTCAATTTTTACCCTTGAGAGGGCCTACTCCGCGGCGGTGACGCCCGCAGAGTCGCAGGCGCTGGTTCACCAGGCGGCGCTGGCGGAGTTTATGCGCGGCCTCGGCTTTGTGCCGATGATCGCCACCACCGCACTGGCGACCGGCGTCTATGCGGTGGCCGGATTTACCTTCGTCTTCACCGTCGGCTATCTGGCGCCCAATCCGTGGATTGCCGCCCTGCTCGGCGCGGCGGTGATTTCCGCCGAAGTGCTGCTGCTGCGCACCATCGGCAAGTGGCTTGGCCGCTATCCCTCGGTGCGCAACGCGTCAGACAATATTCGCAATGCGATGAATATGCTGATGGAGTACGCCCTGCTGATTGGCTCAATTTTTGCGGCGATTAAGATGGCGGGATATACCGGATTCTCGATCGCCACGGCCCTTTATTTTATTAATGAAGCATCAGGTCGCCCGGTGCAGAAGATAGCGGCACCGGTGGTGGCGGTCATGGTCACCGGCGTTATTCTCAATCTGCTGTACTGGGTTGGTTTATTTCAAACGATCCGCTAGCCGTTTTTTATATTAATCGAAATATATATAAGGATATACAATGAAACTTGCAGCGTTATGCCTTCCGTTATTTTTATCGTTCGCCGGTTTTTCTGCTGCAGCGGAGAATCACTGCAGTCCGGCCGTCGGGAATATGCCCGCCAGCTGCCTGACGGAGCAATATACCATGTCGGTGCTCTGGTATCAGAATGCCGCCGAGGCGCGGGCCGCATTTTATCAGGGCTACCAGCTGGGACGGCTCCGGCTGGAGCAGGCGCTGAATAAAAAATCCGTAAAGCCGCTGGCCGTTGTCCTCGATCTGGATGAGACCGTGCTGGACGACAGCCCGCATCAGGCGTGGCTGCTTAAAAACCAGCAGTTTTTACTTGCCGGCTGGGATGAGTGGGTAGAAATGGCTGCCGCAGAGCCGGTGCCCGGCGCTCTCGATTTCCTGCGCTTTGCCGACGAGCACGGCGTCAAAATCTTTTACCTCAGCGACAGAAAACAGTCGCAGTTTGATGTCACGCTCAGCAACCTCCAGCGAATTAATTTACCGCAGGCCAGGCGGGAAAATTTGCTACTAAAAACGCCGGAGATGCATGGAAAACAGAGCCGTCGTGATGCGCTCGAAAGCAAATATAATGTCGTGCTCTATTTTGGCGATAATCTTGCCGATTTTATCGATTCAAAAGGGAAAACGCAGGAGGAGCGCAACAGTATGATGGAGGCGCATCGCCAGGAGTTTGGCGACCGCTTTATTATCTTCCCCAACCCGATGTACGGCGATTGGTATGGCGGGGTGATTGGCGATAAATTCAACGCTGATTACAATGAAATTTATAAACTGAGACGCTCGAGGTTAACCAGTTTTAAATAACCCCCGTGTTTTACTCCTGAAATCTGATTGTAGGGATGCGGTCATCCTGACGGGATGTTCTTTATTATTACAGTGAGTATTGATATGCCTTTATTCTGATGAAAGAGGTGTTTATGTATCGTTGTGTGTTTTTTATTTGCACGCTATTAATAAGTATTGGCTCCCGGGCGGTAATGATCGATTACCGGCATGAAATTATGGACAACACAGGAAATACGCATAAAGACAGATTGCTGGTATCGCATCGCTTTAGCAGCGGTTTTGGCCTTTCTTTAGAGGGGAAGTGGAAGGGCGCGAAAAATAAGGATAAGGCCTACCATGAGACGGTCAGCAATGGCACTGAGGTCGTGGCCAGCTATGTGCACAAAGTGAATAACCGGCTGCAGATGGAGCCTGGGTTCTCGCTGGACAGCGGTTCTTCATCGAACAACTATCGGCCCTATCTGCGTGGTAAGCTGTTGATTCAGAATGGCCTGACGGCTTCTCTGCGCTTTCGTCCTTATTATAAGCGCTATTCCGGCAATATTGGTTCAGAGCACAGAACTTCTGAAAAGGGCTTTAACCTTACCGGCGTTATTTCACTGGTAGAGCTGAGTAATAGCCAGATTGACTATGAACTGGACTATAAGAAGACCAGTACCGGCGGTGTAGTATTAGCCAACAATAAAAACCATGAGTGGGCGCATGACATTAAGCTGACTTATAAAATCAACAGCAGCTGGTCGCCGCATATTGCGGTGGGTAACGTATCGGGAAGCCGCTACACCAGCGAAAGGCAGACGCGCTATCGCGTTGGCGTGAGCTATCTTTTCTAACCGGGCGAGGTGACAAACTGAAATCTTACATGCTAATTAAATTAGCATGTAAGATTCTGCATCCGGCGCTGTTATGGATGCCTGGTCCCGCTACCTAACGATGTGTCGAACGGGGTTTCATAGCCGCCAAAGTTATATACATAGAGCAGGATGGACGTCCCATTTTCATCGGCTCGATTTTCGCCTTTCGTCAGTAATGCGGTAATGCCTTCGGCACCGCGTAAATGCGCCCCGCCGAGAAGGCCTGATAGTGTTATCTCAACGGCGTCGGGAACGTTCTGCGGAGGCGTCAGCACTGGGTGACATTCAGACCAGCGCAGGATTTTGCCGAGATAATCAGCAGGCGTTTTACCGTATTCGGCTAGCCCGCTGACGATACCGCGGTATTTATCGCTGAAATGATCTTTTGCGATGCAGTCCTGCTTTGCTGGCTCAAGAAGGTCGGCAAAAGAAAAAATGTCGTTTTTGCCGCTAAATGTGCCTTGCCATGTGTTCACATCGGTAACGTGGACGAGGCCTGCATTGGGTAAGGTCATTATTTTATCGCGAATACCGTTGGCCCAGTTTGCTATCGGGATATCGGAATAGTACATCGGCAGGTGATTTTCATCATAATGCGTGTAATAGCCCAGGTCCCACAAATCCTGCTCGCTGAACTGATAGCCGATAAAGCCCAGATAATTCATGGTGGCATACTGCATCCGTCTGAACATCTGCGGATCGGACGCGTTTTTATCGTAATACTTGTCGATACCCAGTCTTTCAAAATAGCCCTTAATGGTGGTACTGCTGACCGTTGCCTCTCCGCGCTCGTTGCGGATAACGCGGCCGGGATATTCGACGTTCTGATAGCCGACAATATCCGGCGTTTCATAATTATCTGCGTAAAAGCTAGCCTGGTCAGGGTCAATCGTCGTTTCAAAAATGCGAATTGCATTTAAGAAATCGTCATAACTACCTTTAGCGTTGCTAAATTTCTTCATCGTTAATCCTCCTTGCTAGTCAGTAATTCTGCCCGGTAAAGAGTACGCTTATTAATTAATAATTGTAGTGAGGGAGAGACGGTTATTAAGCACGGTTTTTTGCTATGATTAAGGAGATTGTATATTTACGCGGCGGTGAATTTCTGTCTCTAATATGCGATATCAGCCAGCTTGCTTAATTTAACGCCTGATTAAATATGCAGTAATTATTTACAACCTCTTTCCGGAGGGCTACTATCGCCATCAGGTAACACTGAATATCGGTTTTAACCTGTTTTTGCAGTACATGACTCGGGGTGCCCTTCCACGCGAAGGCTGAGAAATACCCGTACCACCTGATCTGGATAATGCCAGCGTAGGGAAGTCAGTGACCCTCGCGGGTTATCGCTTCTGACCGCGCATGGCAGGAGTGAAACGTGCAACCTGACCTGCTGAACCACGCGCACATCGCGCAACTCTCCCGACTTTTTCGCCGCCATTCGCCGCTGGTGCACTGCATGACCAACGACGTGGTGCAGACCTTTACCGCTAACGTCCTGCTGGCCGCGGGCGCGTCCCCGGCGATGGTGATTGACGTTGAAGAGGCGCCGCAGTTTGCTGCCCTGGCGGATGCGCTGCTGATCAACGTCGGCACTCTGACGCGGCCCCGGGCCGCCGCCATGCGCGCGGCGGTGGCGAGCGCGAACGCCGCCGGCAGGCCGTGGGCGCTGGATCCGGTGGCGGTCGGCGCGCTGACCCTGCGCAGCGACTTCTGCCGGGAGCTGGTGGCCCTGAAGCCGGCGGCAATTCGCGGCAACGCCTCAGAAATCCTCGCCCTGGCGGGTATGAGCGCGGGCGGACGCGGGGTCGATACCACCGACAGCGCCGCCGCCGCGCTGCCTGCGGCCAGGGCGCTGGCGCAGCAGCTGGCGACCGTGGTGGCGGTGACCGGCGAAGTGGACTACATCACCGACGGCCAGCGCACCCTCGCCGCCGCCGGCGGTTCGCCGCTGATGACGAAAGTTGTCGGCACCGGCTGTTCGCTGTCGGCGCTGGTGGCGGGCGCCTGCGCGCTGCCCGGCGACCGGCTGCTTAACGTCGCGGCCACTTGCGGGCTGGTGAAGTACGCCGGCGGCGCGGCGGCGGCGGGCAGCCGGGGGCCGGGCAGCTTCGTTGCCGCCTTCCTCGATACGCTCTATCAGGAGGTGAAGGCATGAAGCGCATCAACGCCCTCACCATCGCCGGCACCGATCCCAGCGGCGGCGCCGGCATTCAGGCGGATCTGAAAACCTTCTCGGCGCTCGGGGCCTACGGCTGTTCGGTCATTACCGCTCTGGTGGCGCAGAATACCCGCGGCGTGCAGTCGGTGTACCGCATTGAGCCGGACTTCGTCGCCGCCCAGCTTGATTCGGTGTTCAGCGATGTGCGCATTGATACTACCAAGATAGGGATGCTGGCGGAGACCGACATCGTCGAGGCGGTGGCCGAGCGGCTGGCGCGCTACCGCATCGGGAACGTGGTCCTCGACACCGTGATGCTGGCGAAGAGCGGCGATCCGCTGCTGTCGGCCTCTGCGGTGGCCACGCTGCGCCAGCGCCTGCTGCCGCAGGTTTCTCTCATTACCCCCAATCTGCCCGAGGCGGCGGCGCTGCTGGACGCGCCGCACGCTGCCAGCGAACGCGAGATGCTGGAGCAGGGCAGGGCGCTGCTGGCGATGGGCTGCGGCGCGGTGCTGATGAAGGGCGGCCATCTCGACGACGCCGAGAGCCCGGACTGGCTGTTTACCCCCGAGGGCGAATACCGCTTCACCGCCCCGCGCGTGATGACCAAAAACACCCACGGCACCGGCTGCACGCTCTCTGCCGCGCTGGCGGCCCTGCGCCCCCGCCGCGCGAACTGGCAGGAGACGGTGCCGGAGGCCAAGGCCTGGCTGTCGGCGGCGCTGGCGCAGGCGGACAGCCTGGAGGTGGGGCACGGTATCGGGCCCGTCCACCATTTTCACGCCTGGTGGTAGGCCCGGCGGCGCGAATCGTGTCAGCAGAATGTCCTGAAAAAGGCACGTTTGACCTGGAAAGAATGCGCGGGGAGTACCAGGCTTAATGTTGCCTTTTTTTCAGGCACAGAGGACATTCATGGCCAGCCCAGGCTGGCATTTACGGGAGTTATTGCTATGACTGATATTGCGCAGTTGCTAGGCAAAGATGCCGACGGCCTTCTTCAGCACCGTTGTATGACCATTCCTTCTGACCAACTCTATCTGCCGGGTTCCGACTACGTTGACCGGGTGATGATCGATAATAATCGTCCCCCTGCGGTGCTGCGTAATATGCAGACCCTGTATAACACCGGGCGTCTGGCGGGCACCGGCTATCTGTCGATTCTGCCGGTTGACCAGGGCGTTGAGCACTCCGCCGGGGCATCATTCGCGGCGAACCCGCTCTATTTCGATCCGAAAAACATCGTCGAGCTGGCGATTGAGGCGGGCTGCAACTGCGTGGCCTCTACCTACGGCGTGCTGGCCTCCGTGGCCCGCCGCTACGCCCACCGCATCCCGTTCCTGGTGAAGCTCAACCACAATGAAACCCTGAGCTATCCGACCACCTACGACCAGACGCCCTACGCCAGCGTCGAGCAGGCTTTTAATATGGGCGCGGTGGCGGTTGGGGCGACGATTTACTTCGGCTCGCCGGAGTCGCGCCGCCAGATTGAAGAGATCTCTGCCGCCTTTGAGCGCGCCCACGAGCTGGGCATGGTTACCGTGCTGTGGGCCTACCTGCGCAACTCCGCGTTTAAGAAAGACGGCAAGGACTACCACGTATCTGCCGACCTTACCGGCCAGGCAAACCACCTGGCGGCCACTATCGGCGCCGATATCGTGAAGCAGAAGATGGCCGAGAACAACGGCGGCTATAAGGCGGTCAATTTCGGCTATACCGACGAGCGCGTCTACAGCAAGCTGACCACCGAGAACCCGATCGATCTGGTGCGCTACCAACTGGCGAACTGCTATATGGGGCGCGCGGGCCTGATCAACTCCGGCGGCGCGGCCGGTGAAAACGATATGGTGGACGCGGTGCGCACGGCGGTCATCAACAAGCGCGCGGGCGGTATGGGCCTGATCCTCGGCCGCAAGGCGTTTAAGAAATCGATGGCCGACGGCGTGAAGCTTATCAACGCCGTGCAGGACGTTTACCTCGATGGCAAAGTGACCATTGCCTGATGCCCTTCACCTCTCCCCGGCCGGGGAGAGGTACTCATCTTAGCTAAGCAGCGGACATCCCGGCGGCAGGCGCAGGCGCAGCGCGCCCGGCAGGATCTCCATGCGAAACTTGCGCCCGCTCTCCGGCTCGCCGTCCAGATTGAAGGTCATGTCGTGCGGGGCAGTCACTTCAAACCACGACGACACGCCGTCGACGATATTGGTTTTTTCTTCCGGGCGGGTAAGCGTATTGATCAACGCCGGCAGTAGCTCGTCGGCGGTAAAGATGCGCAGCTGGAGCAGGCCGTCGTCGATCAGCGCTTCGGGGCAGAGCTGCTGCCCGCCGCCGGCCTGGCGGCCGTTGCCGATGCCGATGACCAGCGCGTCGCCCTGCCAGTGGAAGTTCTCGCCGCGAATTTCGCAGCGGTCGGCCTTAAGCGTGTTCGGGCGCATCAGGCCGTGGACCAGATAGGAGACGCCGCCCAGCGCCGCCTTCAGTTTTTCCGGGGTTTCGCTGGTAATACGGGTGCCGAAACCGCCGGTGGCCATATTCATAAAGCAGGTCCGATCATTGACCCGCGCGATATCCACGGCGGTGGTATTGCCGGCGATCGCCAGCAGCAGCGCCTTGCCCATCTCTTCCGGAATACCGGCGCTGGTGGCAAAGTCGTTGGCGGTGCCGAGAGGCAAAATGCCCAGCGCCGGCAGCTCGCTGCCGTCGTCGGCGTTAATCAGCGCGGTTGCCACTTCATTGATGGTGCCGTCGCCGCCGCCGGCAACGATGGTTTGCACGCCGAGGCGCCTGCCCTCGTCCAGATAGCGGGCCGCGTCGCCTTTTTCCCACGTCACGCGAACGTGGATCTCAACGCCCTGCGCGCGCAGGTCATTGATCGCGCTGCGCAAATCGGGATTTCCGGCGCCCTTGCCGTTCAGAATCAATAAGCTGGGAGATAGCGTATCCATTTTTCTTCACCTTTAGATGCATCTGTTCCTTAGTGTATCTCAGGATAGCGTAATTAGGGTCAGAACAGCCTGAAATCAATAACGTGCGGAGAGTAAAAAAATGGCTCGCGCGAGGGAGATCGCGCGAGCCAAGGAGGTGGTTTCTGTTACTACTAGCATTTATGGGTTATGTTTTTCAGCGTCGTGGATGATATCCTGTTTGGTTGTCCAGGTATGTGATCCGATTCTAAGAATCCCCGATGCAGAAAAATAATGCTAATTAACTACTTACCGTGCGGGTTGCGGGTGCTCTGACCCGTAAAATTACGCATCAGCAGTGCATAATCCAGCGCCATCTCCTGCGGGACGGGGATCCACACCGTATGGCCATCGCCCGGCGCGACCTCAACCTCGGCCGCTTTGCCGTTCTCCATATATTCGAGCGTGAAGTTGACGTTGCCCTGCGGCGTCATCAGCTCCAGGCTGTCGCCGCGGGTGAATTTGTTTTTCACCGCCACCGCCGCCAGCTCGCCCCGGCGCTCGCCGGTAAATTCGCCGACGAACTGCTGGCGCTCGGAAACGGAGTAGCCGTATTCGTAGTTCTGATAGCTGTCGTGGGTGTGGCGGCGCAGGAAGCCTTCGGTGTAGCCGCGGTGGGCCAGGCCTTCGAGAGTTTCCAGCAGCGAGGTATCGAACGGCCTGCCGGCGGCGGCATCGTCAATGGCCTTGCGGTAGACCTGGGCGGTACGGGCGCAGTAGTAGAAGGACTTGGTGCGGCCCTCAATTTTCAGCGAATGGACGCCCATCTGCGTCAGACGCTCGACGTGGGCGATGGCGCGCAGATCTTTTGAGTTCATGATGTAGGTGCCGTGCTCGTCCTCAAAGGCGGTCATGTACTCGCCCGGACGCTGGGCTTCCTCAAGCATAAATACGCTGTCGGTCGGCGCGCCTTCGCCCAGGGTTGGCTCGACGTTGCGCACCGGGATCGGCTCGTGCTTGTGGACGATGTTGCCGATCTCATCCTCTTTGCCTTCCTGAACGTTGTATTCCCAGCGGCAGGCGTTAGTGCAGGTGCCCTGGTTGGGGTCGCGCTTGTTGATGTAGCCGGAAAGCAAGCAGCGGCCGGAGTAGGCCATGCACAGCGCGCCGTGGACGAAGATCTCAATCTCCATCTCCGGCACCTGGGCGCGAATTTCTTCAATCTCTTCCAGCGACAGCTCGCGCGACAGGATAACGCGGGTCAGCCCCATCTGCTGCCAGAACTTCACCGTCGCCCAGTTGACGGCGTTGGCCTGCACCGAGAGGTGAATAGCCATCGCCGGGAAGTGCTCGCGCACCAGCATAATCAGGCCCGGATCGGACATGATCAGCGCGTCCGGCCCCATATCAACCACCGGCTTGAGGTCGCGGATAAAGGTTTTCAGCTTGGCGTTGTGCGGGGCAATGTTGACCACCACGTAGAATTTTTTCCCCAGCGCGTGGGCTTCATTGATGCCCTGCTGCAGGTTCTCGTGGTTGAATTCGTTATTGCGCACCCGCAGGGAGTAGCGCGGCTGGCCGGCGTAGACCGCATCGGCACCATAGGCGAAGGCGTAACGCATATTTTTCAGCGTTCCCGCCGGAGAGAGAAGTTCCGGTTTAAACATGATGTTCTCGTTCTGATGACAGGTCAGACCCGCTTCACCCGGTGAAGCGGCAGGGGAGTCCCCTTACTTTAAGGGCGGGCATTGTAGCGCCGGGGGCGTGGCCGGTAAACACCCCGGGCCTTTTTTCAGCCAATCACAGCAGGCGGAAGTGCTTATCCGGGCGCATTTTCTCCGGCAGCTCAGCGTCCTGCATCATTTCGCGCAGGTCTATCTCAATGGTGTTGCAGATTGCCCCCAGCGGCAGATCGTTATCCTCATGGCCGAAGGGATCCTCAAGCTCGGTGGCGATAGCATCCAGCGCCAGCAGCGCATAGGTGGTAAATAGCGAAAAGAGCAGGGTCAGGACGCCAAAATTACTGATCAGCAGCAGGGGATAGATGGCGCAGAAGATAGCCACGGTGCGGTGCAGCAGCAGAGAGTAGGCGAACGGAATGGGCGTATTGCTGATGCGCTCGCAGCCGCCCTGAATCATGCCTATCTGATTCAGATAGTGATTGTAGTTCTGGTACACCCGAGTATCCGGCCGGTTATGGTACAGATAGAGGCCTATTTCCTGCAGCAGCGCGTTGCAGGGGGTCATCACGCCGGCGCCGGCGACAAGGCGATCTTCGCACATCGCCGCCGCTGCCGGTTCGTGGCGCAGGGTGTCTTTCAGCACCGTGGCGTAGGCGATAAGCAGATCGACCACGGCCTTTTTCTCCTCGTAGCTGGCGAGGCTGGTATTGATAAACTCGCGCATCAGGGAGCGGGTCACGATCAGCAGTTCGCCCCACAGCTTTCTGGCCTCGCTGTAGCGTCCCCAGGCGACGTTATTGCGAAAGCCGAGAAAGATAGAGATAGACACGCCGATAAAATAGACCGGGCTCTCTTTGGCGACGATACCGTGCAGATGCAGGATCGGCAAAATAAACAGGTAGGCAATATTCAGGCCGACAAAGAACAGCATCTGCAGCGATATCTTGCGCATGATTGAGCCGTGCCAGGAGAAGAGTTTCCGCAGCCAGTTTTGCTCGGGTCTGACTATCATGCCCGGGCGTCCCCCAGCGACAGCGTCAGCATGCGATCGTAAATCGGCTCTATTTTCTTCAGATAGTGGCTGAAAACGTCTTCCCGGCAGGCCAGCGGCACCGAGGCGTCGAGCATGCCCTCGCTGTCGATGTGCGCGGGCGCAATCGCGATATCGCTAAACGCCTCGGAGGTGAGGCGATAGTCGAGGCGAATTTTGCCAAACGATTCGCTGCGGGTAATATCGAGACCAATTTTACCGAAAAAGTTAATCATCAGGTGCCCCCGCTGATGGGGAACGATTTGATGATGGTACAGGCGCTCGGTGGCGGTGATGCTTTTCAGCAGATCCATCGTATACACGTTCCACAGCTTATCCATCTTGTTTTTACAGTCGTGAATAAGGGCGGCTTTTTTTTCTAAAGGAAGTATCTCAGTCATATTTCTAAACAGGTTATAGGCGAATGGAGTATGCGGGCTTAAAGGTGGCTGTTCTTCTTTCGATTAAATAATCGTGTCAAGGATGTTATATTTAATAACAAAGTTAATATACTCACGGAGAATTGCCGGATTATTTATTTTACTCTGGTAGATCATCCATAGTTCAATTTTTTGAACCTGCCAGTCGGCTAATACAATCTGCAGCTGACGGCTGGCGAGATACGGTTTTACGATATATTCCGGGAGAATAGCAAGGCCGGTGCCGATCAGCGCCTGATGCATAATATAGGTCAGGTTGTCGCTGGTGTGGCGCAGGGGCATTACGACGTCGTAGTGCGCATCGCCCCGGTAAAGTCCGATGCTTTTCCAGGTGCGGTGGGTAATCAGTTCGCAGCGTAAAATCTCATCAGGATGCGTGAGCCGGTGCGCGCTGGCGTAGGCCGGTGAGGCAACAATAAAGCGCTTAAAAGAGCCGAGAAAGCGCCCGATATAGCCGTCATCGGAGGGTTTGCCAATGCGATAGGCGACGTCGAAGCTATCGCCTACCGTACCGTAGAACGAGTCCGCGGTTTCCAGCTGCAGCGCGACCTCAGGGTACTTCAGCAGAAAATCGCGGTGTACCGCCGGCAGCATACTGGACATAAAGCCGGGCGGGGAGATGATTTTAAGCGTGCCGGCGACCGCATTATGTAAATTCTGCATGATCTCATCGCCCTTCATGCAGGCATCGAGCAGCTCCCGGCAGGAGGCCAGATAGGTTTCACCGGCGCCGGTGAGCGAAAATTTGCGGGTCGTGCGATTAAGCAGGCGCAAACCGAGACTCTCTTCGAGATCGCTTATTCTCTGGCTAATTCGCGCTTTCGTCATGCCTAACTCTGACGCAGTGCGGGTGTATGATCCATTTTTCACCAGTAAGGCAAAGATAACCATATCCTGTATGTGCTTGAGCATGAATTAACCCTGAGTAACGAAGAGCCGGAATTGTACAGAGCGCTATTAAATATGTATAGACGGGATTGTTTAATTTGGCAACGAGGATTGTTAAGTCAGGAACGTTAACGTTTTTTGCCGTTTTTATAAAATTGCTCTTGATAATAATTGAAGTGATTCAAAAGAATAAGTTTCCGCCGCGCGCAGTTACTCCCTCCGGATTAATTATGCGTAACTTGTTATTGCAGGCGGTAAATAAAACGGCGGCTTTCATTCTTTATTGCGGGAAGAACGCACTGCCGGGCATCCCGGAGGCTGAGGCGCGACCGGGAGCCCGTTGGCGGGATTCAGTTCAGCCGCCCCGCATCCGCTTCCCAGCGGTAGCCCACGCCGTACACCGCGCGGATAAACGACTGCTCGGCGTCCAGCGCCTCCAGCTTGCGGCGCAGGTTTTTAATGTGGCTGTCGATCGTGCGGTCGGTGACTACGCGGTAGTCGTCGTAGAGGTTATTCAGCAGCTGCTCGCGGGAGAAGACCTTGCCCGGCTCCTGGGAGAGGGTTTTCAGCAGGCGAAATTCCGCCGGCGTCAGGTCCAGCGCCTTGCCGGACCAGCTGGCCTGGAAGCGGCCTTCGTCGATAATCAGCGGGCTTGCCGCATCAAGCGCCTGCAGATCGCGGCGCGGGCGGCAGCGGCGCAGAATGGTTTTCACGCGCGCTACCACCTCGCGCGGGCTGTAGGGCTTGCAGATGTAGTCGTCGGCGCCGATCTCCAGCCCCAGCAGGCGGTCTATCTCTTCAATTTTGGCGGTGACCATCACGATGGGCACTTCCGAGAAGCGGCGGATCTCCCGGCACAGGGTCAGGCCGTCGGTGCCGGGCAGCATCAGGTCGAGCAGAATCAGGTCCGGCGGCGTCTGGCGGACGTAGGGCAGCACTTTATCGCCGTGATTAATCAGCGTCGGGGCGTAGTTGGCCGCCAGCAGGTAGTCGATCAGCAGCTGGCCAAGCTTGGGCTCATCCTCCACGATCAGGATGCGCGGGGTGTTTTCATCAATCGGTAATTCGGTCATGCGGTTCCCGGTAAATCTCGGTCAAGCGGTAGCTCTACTGTAATGCTAACCCCGCCAAAAGGCGAATGGGCGGCGCTGAGCCTGCCGCCGTGGGCGGCAGCGATATTGACGCAGATGGCAAGCCCCAGGCCGGAGCCGCCGCTGGCCCGGTTGCGCGAGCTTTCCGCGCGATAGAAGCGCTCGCAGAGCATTTCGAGCTGTTCGTCGGTGACGCCGGGACCGCTGTCGGCAAAGGTCAGCGTGACGTGCTGCGCGGTCTTGCGGGCCTCGATCAGCAGCTGCCCGCCGGCGTCGGTGTAGCGCAGGCTGTTTTCCAGCAGATTGTTGAACAGCTGCAGCAGCCGGTCGCGGTCGCCAAAGACGGTGGCGCTTTCCGGCAGGCTGAGGTTGAGCGCCAGGCCGCGCCCGGCGAAGCGTTCGCGAAACGCGCCGCCGGCCATCTCCAGCAGGGAGACAATGTCCACCGGCGCCTTCTGGTAGGCCAGCGCCCCCTCATCGGACATCGACAGCTGGTGCAAGTCGTCCACCAGCTTGGTCAGGGTGCCGACCTCCGCCTGCAGGGAGGAGACCGACTCCGGCGTAAACTTGCGCACGCCGTCCTGAATCGCCTCCAGCTCGCCGCGCAGCACCGCCAGCGGCGTGCGCAGCTCGTGAGAAATGTCGGCCATAAAGTCGCGGCGCATCTGCTGGTTGCGCTCAAGCGTGCTCGCCAGCTGGTTGAAGTCCTGGGCCAGCTTGCCCAGCTCGTCGCTGCCGGTGGCCGTGACGCGGGTAGTGAAGTCCCCGGCCGCCAGCCGGTGGGTGCCCTCCACCAGCCTTTTTACCGGCGCCAGCAGGCCGCGCGCCAGCGGGAAGGTGGCCAGCGCCGCCAGCAGGGTCGCCAGGCCGACGATCAGCCAGCTGGTGCGCCGCTGCTGGCGGTCAAAGTTGATATCGGTGTTGCGCGTCAGGCGCTCGACCGGGGAGGCGATCACCGCACCCACCTCCATGCCGTTGACCATAATGCCGCGCCGGGTGCCGTCGGGCGGCACCGGCGCCCGCGGTCCTACCAGCACGCGGGCGTTCTGATCCACCACCCAGAACTGGGTGCGCCAGCCGTGGGGCGGCATCTGCGGCGGCCCTTTGCCGTCGTCGGGGGTATCGTGCTCGAGGGTGCGCAGGATCTGAAAGATAAAGCGGTCGTTGCCGCGCAGGAAGCGCCAGCTGCCGTGGGATTCGTACTGCTCCGACAGGGCTTCGCTCAGCAGCTGCAGCCGCTGCTCGTTGCCGCGCTTAATATAGTCGATAAAGCCGTGTTCAAAGCTGAGGCGCACCGCCCAGTGCATGGTGATCAGCAGCAGAATACAGGTGGCGAAAATGGCGAGAAAGAGTTTCGCCGTAATGTTGGGTCGCCAGAGTTTCACGGCTCGCTCCTTTTACGCCGGGCTGCGGCGCGGTTATCGTGCATGTCGTCGGGAACGCGGGCAAAAATCAGCGCCGGTAGCGCGATGATGACCGCCATACTGAGGTAGGTCCAGAAGAAGACCGGATGTGACGCCGCGCCGCCGGCGTCGGGAGTTTGCCGGGCAAAGAACCCGAGCAGCAGGCCCGCCACCGTCACGCCGATGCTCATCGACAGCTGCATGATCATCGACAGCAGGCTGTTGCCGCTGCTGGCAAGCGCGTCGGAGAGGCTTTTCAGCGTCAGGGTATTCATTGAAGAGAAGCGGCTGGAGTTAACCATGCCCTGCAGGAACAGTACCGGCGGCAGCAGCCACCAGAAGCCCGCAAGGGCGACAGCAATAAACAGCAGCGTGACCAGCGCCAGCCCGAGAGTCGAGCCCACCAGTACCCGCCGGTAGCCCAAACGGCCGACCATCTGTACCACGATGCGCTTCATCGCCATGCTGCCGAGCACCATCGGGATCATCATCAGCCCGGCGTGAAAGGGCGAAAAGCCGAGGCCTATCTGCAGGAATACCGGCGTCATAAACGGCAGCATACCGCTGCCGATGCGCCCGGCAAAGCTGCCCGCCAGCCCGAGGGAAAAGGTGCGGTTGCGAAACAGCGCGAGGCTGAACAGACTGCGGTCGTTGCCCCTGGCGTGCCAGAGATAGCCGAGTATCGCCGCCACGCCGATGGCGATAAGCAGCAGCAGCGCGGCCGTGGAGATACCGAGACCGCGGCTGCCGTCGAGCGCCAGCGTCAGGGTCGCCATGCCCAGCGCCAGCAGCAGAAAGCCGCCGACGTCAAACCGGCGGGTGGGCATCGTGTAGTTCGGCATCAGGCGCAGGGTGGCCACAGCGCCGATGACGCCCACCGGAATATTGATTAAAAAGATCCAGTGCCACGACGCGTACTCCACCAGGATACCGCCCAGCGCCGGGCCGACCAGCGGCCCAATCTGCCCCGGCAGGGTGACGAAGGTCATCGCCGCCATGTAGCGCTCGCGGGGCACGATTTTCAGCACCGTCAGCCTGCCCACCGGCACCATCATCGCGCCGCCGATGCCCTGCAGGACGCGGGCCAGCAGCAGCTGGTCCAGCGTGACGGCCCGCGCGCAGCACAGGGAGCCGAGGGTAAACAGCACGATGGCGGTAAAAAAGACGTTGCGCACGCCCACCCGGTCCGCCAGCCAGCCGCTGGCGGGGAGCATCACCGCCACCGTCAGCACGTAGGAGACGACCACCATGTGCATATGCAGCGGGCTCTCCCCGAGGCTTGCGGCCATCGAGGGGAGGGCGGTGTTGACGATGGTAGTATCCAGCGTCTGCATAAAGAAGCCGAAAGCCACGATCCACAGCTGCCAGCGTACGGCGGAAGGTAAGTCGTCCATCGCTACTCCGCAAGCCGGGTCAGCTTTCTGCCGGTAAAGCGCTGGCGCAGCCGGTCGAAGAACAGATAGACCACCGGCGTGGTATAGAGCGTCAGCAGCTGGCTGACCACCAGGCCGCCGGCGATGGTGATGCCGAGCGGCTGGCGCAGCTCGGCGCCGTCGCCGCCGGAGATAACCAGCGGCAGGGCGCCGAACAGCCCGGCGAGCGTGGTCATCATGATCGGCCGGAAGCGCAGCAGGCAGGCCTGGAAGATGGCTTCGTCCGCCGTCAGGCTGCCGTTGCGCTGGGCTTCGAGGGCGAAGTCCACCATCATGATGGCGTTCTTCTTGACGATGCCGATCAGCAGCATGATGCCGATCAGCGCAATCAGGCTGAAGGGCGCGCCGAACAGCTCCAGCGCCAGCAGCGCGCCGACGCCCGCCGAGGGCAGCGTCGAGAGAATGGTCAGCGGATGAACATAGCTCTCGTACAGCATCCCCAGCACGATATAGACCGTCGCCAGCGCGGCGAGGATCAGGATCAGCTGCGAGTTCATCGTCTGCTGGAACACCTGCGCCGTGCCGGCAAACTGGCCGCGCACGCTCGGCGGCACGCCGAGGCGGGTCATGGTGCGCTCGATAGCCGCGCTGGCGTCCGACAGCGACTTGCCCGCCGGCAGGTTAAAGGACAGGGTTGACGCCGCAGAGAGCCCCTGATGGTTAACCGACAGCGGGGCGTTGGCCGGGCGCCAGTGGGCGAAGCTGGCGAGCGGGATCGCCTTACCCTCGTCGTTAATCACGAACATCTTGTCCAGCGCGCTGACGTCCTGGGTATAGGCCGGGTCAACCTCCATCACCACCTTGTACTGGTTGAGCGGCTGATAGATGGTCGAAATCTGCCGCTGGCCGAAGGCGTTGTTCAGCAGGCCGTTGGCGGTCTGCACGCTGATGCCGAGCCGCGACATGGTCTCCCGGTCGTACACCAGGTTCATCTCCGCGCCGTTGTCCTGCTGATCGGAGTTGACGTCCGCCAGCTCCGGCAGGGCGGCCAGCGCCTTGCGGATTTTCGGCTCCCACTCGCGCAGGGCCGCCAGGTCGTCCGACATCAGGGTGTACTGGTAGCTGGCGTTAGACTGGCGGCCGCCGACGCGGATATCCTGCACAGCCATCAGAAACAGACTGGCGCCCGGCTCCTTCGCCAGCTGCTTGCGCAGCTGGTCGATGACCTGCTGCGCGCTGTTGTGGCGCTCGCCGCGCGGCTTGAGGGTAATAAACATAAAGCCGCTGTTGACCCGCGAGCCGCCGGTAAAGCCGACCACGTTATCGACATCGGGATGGCTGCGGACGATCTTCATAAAGTCTTCCAGCTTGCCGCGCATCGCCGGAAAGGAGATGCTCTGGTCTGCCTGAATGCCGCCCATCAGCACGCCGGTGTCCTGCTCCGGGAAGAAGGTCTTCGGAATGGTGATATAGAGCCAGATATTCAGCGCGATGGTGGCCAGCAGCACCAGCCCCACCAGCCGGGCGTGGCGCAGCACCCAGGTCAGCGAGCGGCCGTAGCCCTGCTGCATCGCCACCAGCAGGCGGCCGAAGCCGCGCGCGCGCGCCGGCGTGTGCGGGCGGGAGGACTTCAGCATCCAGCCGCACATCATCGGCGTCAGGGTGAGGGACACCAGCAGCGAAATGCCGATCGCCACCGACAGCGTCACCGCAAACTCGCGCAGCAGCCGTCCCGGCAGGCCGCCCATCAGCAGCAGCGGCAGGAATACCGCCACCAGCGACAGGCTCATGGAGAGCACGGTAAAGCCCACTTCCCGACTGCCCTGCAGCGCCGCCTGCAGAGGCTTGACGCCCGCCTCAAGGTGGCGGGAGATGTTCTCCAGCACCACGATGGCGTCGTCCACCACGAAGCCGGTGGCGATGGTCAGCGCCATCAGCGACAGGTTATTGAGGCTGAAGCCGCACAGGTACATGGCGGCGAAGGTGCCGATCAGCGATACCGGCACCGCCACCGCCGGAATAAACGTGGCCCGTCCGGAGCGCAGGAACAGAAATACCACCAGGATCACCAGCGCCACCGAAATCACCAGCGTCAGCTCAACCTCTTCGAGCGAGGCGCGGATGGTTGGCGAGCGGTCGTTGGCGATCTGCAGATTAATGGCCGCCGGAATGGTCTTCTTGAGGGTCGGGATCTCCGCGCGGATGGCCTCCACCGTCTGAATGATGTTGGCCTCCGGCAGCTTGCGGATCATCAGCAGGATCGCCGGCTTGGCGTTGGCCATCCCGGCGTTGCGCACGTCCTGCACCGAGTCGCTGACGCTGGCCACGTCGCCGAGTCGCACCGGCGCGCCGTTATTGTAGTGAATGATCAGCGGCCGGTATTCGGCGGCGGTTTTCAGCTCGTCGTTGGTGGCCACCTGCCAGCGGTTGACGCTGCCGTCGATAGCCCCCTGCGGGATGCGGACGTTGGATTTGCTGATGGCGCCGCGCACGTCGTCCAGCGACACGCCCTGATTGAACAGCGCCTGCGGGTTAAGGTCCACCCGCACGGCGGGCAGGGAGCTGCCGCCGACGTCCACGTCGCCGACGCCGTTAATCTGCGAAATGCTCTGCGCCAGCTGGGTCGAGGCGTAGTCGTACAGCTCTCCCTGCGAGTAGGTATCCGAGGTCAGCGTCAGGATCATGATCGGCGCGTCCGACGGATTGGCCTTGCGGTAGGTCGGCCGGCTCGGCATCCCCGTCGGCAGCAGATTTTGCGCGGCGTTGATCGCCGCCTGCACGTCGCGGGCGGCGCCGTTGATATCGCGGCTGAACTCAAACTGAATAATGATCCGCGTGCTGCCGAGCGAGTTGGTGGAGGTCATCTCGTTGACCCCCGCAATGCTGCCGAGCGACCGCTCCAGCGGCGTCGCCACCGACGATGCCATGGTTTCCGGCGAGGCCCCCGGCAGGGAAGCGCTGACCATAATCACCGGATAGTCCACCTGCGGCAGCGGGGCCACCGGCAGCAGCCGGAAGCCGAGTACGCCGCAGAGGGTGATGGCGATAGCCAGCAGGATGGTCGCCACCGGGCGGTAGATAAAGAGCGCGTAAAATTTCATTTACGCTTCCTCTTCCCGGGCCGGCATTTTGCTTTTCACGAACAGCGACAGGCGGTCAAACAGCAGGTAGATAACCGGCGTGGTAAACAGCGTCAGCACCTGGCTGACCAGCAGGCCGCCGACCATGCCGATGCCCAGCGGGCGGCGCAGCTCGGCGCCGACGCCGGTGCTGAGCATCAGCGGCAGCGCGCCGAGCAGGGCGGCAAGCGTGGTCATCAGAATCGGCCGGAAGCGCAGCAGGCAGGCCTGATAAATCGCTTCGCGCGGCGCCATGCCCTGCTCGCGCTCGGCGGCGAGGGCGAAGTCGATCATCATGATGGCGTTCTTCTTGACGATGCCGATCAGCAAAATGATGCCGATGATGGCGATCACGTCCAGCTCGCTGCCCGCCAGCCACAGCGCCAGCAGCGCGCCGACGCCCGCGGTGGGCAGCGTCGAGAGAATGGTGATCGGATGAATAAAGCTCTCATAGAGGATGCCGAGCACGATATACATCGCCACCACCGCCGCCAGCACCAGCCAGACGGTGCTGCCGATGGCCGCCTGGAAGGCGAGGGTGCTGCCCTGAAACTCGGTGCGGATATTGACCGGCAGATTGAGCGTCTTCTCGGCATCAAGGATCGACTGCACCGCCTCGCCCAGCGAGGCGCCGTGCGCGACGTTAAACGAGATGGTGGTCACCGGGAACTGGTCAAGGTGGTTGATGGAGAGCGGGGCGAAGCGCTGCTCAATTTTAGCAATGGCGGTGAGCGGCACGATACCGCCGTCGCTGCCGGTCAGGCGAATGCTCTCCAGCGCCGCGAGCCCCGGCGTTTCGCTGATATCGTGTCCCAGCACGACGCGGTACTGGTTCGACTGGGTATAGATAGTCGAGATCAGCCGCTGGCCGAAGGCGTTATAGAGGGCGTTATCGACGTCCTGCATGGTTATGCCCAGCCGGCTGGCGCTGTCGCGATCGACGTTGATGTAGGCCGCCAGCCCCTTATCCTGCCAGTCGCTGCTGACGTCCGCCAACTGGGGCAGCGTCTTCAGCTTCGCCATCAGCGGCGGCACCCACTCGCTCAGCGCGTCCAGCGAGTTCGCCTGCAGGGTAAACTGATACTGGGTGCGGCTGACGGTGGTGTCGATGGTCAGATCCTGCGTCGGCTGCAAATAGAGCTCGGCGCCGGGCACCTTCGCCACCGCCTGCTGCAGGCGGGCGATCACGCCCTGCACCCGATCGTCGCGGTCCTCAAGCGGCTTGAGGTTAATCTGCAGCCGGGCGCTGTTGAGCGCCGGATTCGTGCCGTCGACGCCGACGAAGGCGGTCAGGCTTTCGACCGCCGGGTCCTTGAGAATAATGTCGGAGACCGCCGCCTGGCGCTGGCGCATGCTGGCGAACGACGCCGACTGCGGCGCCTGGAGGGTGCCCTGGATAATGCCGTTATCCTGCACCGGGAAGAAGCCCTTCGGAATAAACACCCACAGCATAATCGACAGCGCCAGGGTGCTCAGCGCCACGCCGAGGGTCAGCCACGGATGATTGAGCACCTTCGCCAGCAAGCGGCCGTAGGCGGCAATCACCCGTTCGAAGAAGCGCTCGCTGGCGCGGGAGAAGCGGTTCTGCTTGCGCAGCGACTCGTGGCTCAACATGCGGGCGCACATCATCGGCGTCAGCGTCAGGGAGACCACGGCGGAGATCAGGATGGCGATCGCCAGGGTAATGGCAAACTCGCGGAACAGGCGGCCGACGATATCGCCCATAAACAGCAGCGGGATCAGCACGGCGATCAGCGAAAAGGTCAGCGAGATAATGGTAAAGCCGATCTCGCCCGCGCCCTTCAGCGCCGCGGCCATCGGCTTTTCGCCCTTTTCGATATAGCGCGAGATGTTCTCGATAACCACGATAGCGTCATCGACCACGAAGCCGGTGGCGATGGTCAGCGCCATCAGGGTCAGGTTATTGATCGAGAAGTCGAGGAACACCATCACCGCGAAGGTGCCGATAAGCGACAGCGGCACCGCGACGCCGGGAATAATGGTGGCGGGTACGTTGCGCAGGAACAGATAGATGATCATCACCACCAGCGCGATGGCCATCATCAGCTCTACCTGAGTATCGCTCACCGAAGCGCGGATATTGTTGGTGCGGTCCGACAGAACCTGAACCTTGACCGACTTCGGCAGGCTCTCCGTCAGTTGGGGCAGCATCTGGCGAATGCTGTCGGCGGTGGCGATGATATTGGCCCCCGGCTGGCGCTGGACGTTCATTACAATCGCCTGCTGCTTATTGGCCCACGCCCCGAGCCAGCGGTTCTCCGCGCCCTGCTCAACGGTGGCCACGTCGCCGAGGCGCACCGGCGCGCCGTTCTTATAGGCGATGATCAGGCTGCGGTACTCCTGCGCCGACTCCATCTGGTCGTTGGCGGAGAGCGTGACCGCCCGGGTCGGGCCGTCGAGGCTGCCCTTGGCGGAGTTGACGTTGGCGTTGGCGATCGCCGTGCGCACGTCCTCGTTGGTCAACCCCAGCGCGGCAATGGCCTGGGCGTTAAGGTTCACCCGCACCGCCGGGCGCTGGCCGCCGGCTATCGCCACCAGCCCGACGCCGGAGACCTGGGAGATCTTCTGCGCTACGCGGGTTTCGACGATATCCTCGACCTGGGTCATCGGCATTGCGGAGGAGGTGACGGCGAGCGTCATGATCGGCGGATCCGCCGGGTTCACTTTGCTGTAGACCGGCGGATTGGGCAGATCGTCCGGCAGCAGGTTGGTGGCGGCGTTGATCGCGGCCTGCACCTCCTGCTCGGCAACGTCCAGCGGCAGCTCCAGCTGGAACTGCAGGGTGACCACCGACGCGCCGCCCGCGCTTTGGGAGGACATCTGTTTGAGGCCGGACATCTGGCCGAACTGGCGCTCCAGCGGGGCAGTGATTGCCGAGGTGACCACGTCCGGGCTGGCGCCGGGATAGAGCGTCGTCACCTGAATGGTCGGGTAGTCCACCTCCGGCAGGGCGGAGACGGGCAGGAAGCGGTAGCCGATGATCCCCGCCAGCAGAATGGCGACCATCATCAGCGTGGTGGCTACCGGGCGCAGGATAAACAGGCGGGAGGGCCCGCCGGTGGTGCCGGAAGGTAATACGCGCATCAGGCGCCGGCTCCCGCTTTGCCGCTGGCCTGCGTTACCGGCTTATCGTCGGCGGCGTCGTGAGCCTCCACGACCTCCACGCTGGCGCCTTCCGTCAGGCGGTCAATGCCGTCGGTGACCACGCGATCGCCGGCGGAGAGCCCGGCGCTAATCACCACCTGCTGGCTGTTCTGGATCCCGGGCACCACGGTATGCTTGCTGACTTTATTCTGCTCGTTGAGCACCCAGACGAAGTTGCCCTCGTTGCCCATCTGCAGCGCGGCGGCGGGGATCACCACCGCATTCTGCTGGGTATCCACCAGCAGGCGGGCGTTAACGAACTGGTTCGGGAACAGGGCGTCGTCCTGATTCGCGAAGCGGGCCTTCAGCTTGATGGTGCCGGTGGTGGTATCAATCTGGTTGTCGAGGCTCAGCAGCTGGCCGACGCTGAGCTTCTGCTTATTGGTGCGGTCCCAGGCTTCGACGGTCAGCGGCTGTCCGGCCTTCTGCGCCCTGACCACGGTGGCGATGTCGCTTTCCGGCAGGGTGAAAACCAGATCGATAGGATGGGTCTGGGTCAGCACTACGATGCCGGTGGTATCGCTGGTGGAAATCTGGTTGCCGATATCGACCTGCTTAAGGCCGACCCGGCCGTCAATCGGCGCGGTGATGCGGGTCCAGTCGAGCTGCAGCTGGGCGCTGGCGACGCTGGCCTCGTCGGCCTTCACGGTACCCGCCGTCTGGGTCACCAGCGACTGCTGGGTGTCCAGCTCCTGGCGCGAGGCGACGTTGGTTTTTATCAGCTGCTGATAGCGGGCGAGATCGCGGCGGGCGTTGGCGAGCGTGGCGTTATCTTTCGCCAACTGACCCTGAGCTTCGGCCAGGGCAACCTTAAACTGGCTGGGATCGATTTCGGCCAGCAGATCGCCCGCCTTCACCTGCTGCCCTTCCTGAAAGTGGATCGCCAGCAGCTGGCCGTTGACGCGGCTGCGCACGGTCACGGTGTTGGCGGCGGTAACGGTACCGAGACCGGTCAGATAGCGCGGCACCGCCTGCTCAACGGCGGTGGCGGCCTGCACCGGCGCCAGCGGCGCGCCCATTTTCCCGCCGCCGCGGTGGCGGCCGCCCGCTGATGACTGAGCCTGCGCCGTCGCCGCCTGCGAATCGCCACGATCGTGCCAGTACCAGAGCCCCGCGCCGGCCACAATCGCTATTCCCAGCGCCGCTAACCAGCGCGATTTATTGCTGCCTTTCATTATTACCTGCTTCTCATCCTGAAACCTTTCGCCGAATGATACTAGTTTAGTAACCGGCGCCGCCGGAAAAATGGAGGAAATATGAAATGCGTGTCCGGAAACGTCCGGATTATCAAAGATTGTCGAGCCTGCTCGCAGCGTTGATGGCGAAGTGTACGGCAAACGGGCGTAGGGCGGTAAAGTCGCCGTGGCCGCATTCGTAATGGAGTGTGGCTGATTTAGCAGGACGCTAAAAACGGGAAAGCCCCTCCCGAAGAAGGGGCCTTAAGAAGGAAAAGGGATATGATGAAGCTCGTCATCATACTGGTGATACTCTTAGTGATAAGTTTCGCAGCTTATTAAGACACCAGGGGGAGGAGCAATCCTCCCTTACCCTTTGCCCTTCAAAGTAGAGCGAAAAAGCAGCAAAGTCAATCGGCGTTCTTCGACCCGGATCGCGTAATCAGGCAAAGATCACCTGCGCCCAGCGGGCCAGCCCGGCCGTGACGGAGCCGAAGTCGTCGCCGCCGGCAATTTCCGTTCCCGGCAGCTGCTGCGCCAGCGCCCGGCGGATCAGCGGCGAGCGGGCGCTGCCGCCGGTGAGGTAAACCACGTCGGGCTTCTCATTACCGTTATCGAGCGCCAGCTGGACCTGCTCGAGAATGCGGTGCAGCGGCTGGTCAAGGGCGCTCTCCAGCCCCTGCTGGCTGATATCGGCCGCCAGCGAATCGCTTAAAAACGGCAGCGGGGTAGTCACGTCGGCGCCGGCGGAGAGGGCGATTTTGCTCTCTTCGGCGCTGCGCACCAGCCGGTAGCTCAGGCGCTGGCGCCAGGTCTTGAGCAGCAGGGCGACTTTATCGGCATCGCGGGCATCGCGCAGCAGATCGTCCAGCAGCCGCTTCGTCGCGCTGCTGTAGAACTCGGTCTGCGCCGGAACGTCATTGATGGCGACCGCGTTCCACCACGGCAGCACCGGCAGGGCGATGCCTTTTTCGGTGTCGCCGCCCATGCCCAGCAGCGGCATCAGGCATTTAAACGCCAGGGCGATGTCGAGATCGTTACCGCCCACGCGGCAGCCGCTGTGCCCGAGCAGGCTCTGCTGGCGATCGGCGCGGTGGCGCCACCGGGGGCCCATCAGCAGTAAAGAGCAGTCCGTGGTGCCGCCGCCGATATCCACCACCAGCACCCGCTTCTCTTCGCTGAGGGTAGCCTCGAAATCCAGTCCGGCCGCCACCGGCTCGAACTGGAATACCACGTCCTGAAAGCCGGCCCGCTTCGCCGCCCGTTCGAGAATGCCCTGCGCCTGGGCGTTGGCCTCTTCGCCGCCGAGGCCCTGGAAGTTGATCGGGCGGCCGATGACCGCCTGGGTGATGCTTTCGGGCAGCTGCGCGCCGGCCTGCTGGCGGATGTGCAGCATCATGGCGCAGACCAGATCCTCAAACAGCGCCACCTGCTGCGGCTTCAGGCCGCTGGCGCCGAGAAAGGATTTCGGCGACTTGACGAAGTAGACCTCTTGCGGATCGTCGATATACTGCTGCAGCGACGCGAGGCCGAACTGCACGCTGCTGCGGCCCACCTCAATATCTTCGTCGCGGTTATAGCGCAGGGCGCGGCGCAGCAGGGCTTCAGTCTCCGCGCCGGTCGCCGGAACGTCCTGCTGGCGATAGAGCCACTCGCTGACCGCTTCGCGTACCGGAGCGCAAAGCATGGACGGCAGCAGCGGGCTGCCGTTTTCCAGGGCCAGCATCTGCGGCGCGCCGTCGCGCATCGCGGCCACCGAGCAGTTGGCCGTTCCGTAGTCAAAACCGATAAACATTGTGCACATTCCCCATGCCGGTGAAGAAGGGGGGCGACTTTAGCCCAATGCGCCGCCGGCGACAACCGGAATATGAAAGCAAAGCGCGGCCGGGCGTTCGCCGTTATGCTGGGATCTGCAAATGAAAGGAGCCTTTATGTTAACGCTCTCCTGGCAGCCGCCCTGCGACTGGGCCTGGCTGTTTGGTTTTCTCTCGGCGCGTGCGGTAGAAGGCGTTGAGGCCTTTGAGGGAAACAGCTACCTGCGCACGCTGGCGATTGGCGGGCACCGCGGCCTGGTGCGGGCGACGCCGGATCCGCAGGCGCACGTCCTTCATGTTGAGCTCAGCGATGGTCTCCTGCCGGTAGCGGCGCAGTGCCTGCAGAAGCTGCGCGGCCTGTTTGATACCGGCTGCAGCCCGCAGCAGATTGCGCAGGCGCTCGGCGGACTTGCCGCCGCGCGCCCCGGACTGCGGCTGCCGGGCTGCGTCGATCCGTTTGAGCAGGGCGTACGGGCGATCCTGGGACAGCTGGTGAGCGTGGCGATGGCGGCGAAGCTCGCCGGGCGGGTAGCGAAAGCCTGCGGCACGCCGCTGGCAGAAGCGCCGGGCTTTATCTGCTTTCCGACGCCGGAACAGCTCGCCGGGGCCTCGCCGCTGATGCTGAAAAATCTGGGGATGCCGCTCAGGCGGGCGGAGGCGATCGTCTCGCTGGCGCGGGCGGCGCTGAGCGGCGAACTGCCGCTCAGCGCGCCGGAGGATATTGAGCAGGGCGTCAGGGCGCTGCAGCGGCTGCCCGGCATTGGCCGCTGGACCGCCAGCTACTACGCCCTGCGCGGCTGGCAGGCAAAGGATATTTTCCTGCCGGATGATTACTTAATTAAGCAGCGCTTTCCCGGCATGACGCCGGCGGCGATCCGCCGCTACGCCGAACGCTGGCAGCCGTGGCGCTCTTACGCCCTGCTGCATATCTGGTATAGCGACGGCTTCACGCCCGATTAGCGCGTCTGCCGGCTCGGCTCGCCGTGCGGCTGCTGGCCGGAGATAATCACGCCCCGGGTTTCGCGGCCAAAGGCAACGAACAGGCAGATAAGGATAGCCACCGTCCCGGCCACCAGCGCCATCGCCAGGCCGTAGTTGCCGCCGTTGGCTTCAGCAATACGCGCCTGCAGGGTGGCGTTGACCGAGGCCAGCAGATTGCCCAACTGATAAACGAAGCCCGGCAGCACCGCGCGGGCGTTGGCGGGCACCAGCTCGTTGAGGTAGGTGGGCACCACGCCCCAGGCGCCCTGGACCATAAACTGCATCAGGAACGCGCCGAGGCCGATATTGAAGGAGCCGGTGGAGAACGCCCACAGCGGCAGGACCGGCAGGGCGAGGAAAGCGGCGATAATCATCGCCTTCTTGCGGCCAATCCTCTCCGACAGCGAGCCGAACAGGATCCCGCCTAGCATCGCGGCAATGTTATAGCTGATGGCGATCAGGCTGACGGTATGCGGATCAAAGCCGTGCTGCACCTTCAGGAAGGTGGGATAGAGGTCCTGGGTGCCGTGGCTGAAGAAGTTAAAGCAGGCCATCAGCAGCACCAGATAGATGCACAGCTTCCAGTGGCTGCGCAGGATCGGCAGCAGCGCCGTGCTCTCTTTTCGCTCACGCGCCGCCAGCCACACCGGCGACTCCGGCACCTTAAACCAGATATAGGGCAGCAGCACGATCGGCAGGGCGCCTATCAGGAACATCCCGCGCCAGCCGACGGTGCTGTAGAACAGCCCGAACACCACCGAGGCCAGCAGGTAGCCCGCCGGGTAGCCGGCCTGAAAAATGCCCGACATCAGGCCGCGGGCGCGGTCGGGAATGGTCTCCATCGCCAGCGACGAGGCCACGCCCCAGATACCGCCCATCGCCACGCCGTAGATCACGCGGAAAATCAGGAACGCGGTGAAGGTGGGCGACCAGGCGGAGAGCAGTTCGAAGATGCTGAACATCAGAATATTGAGCATCAGAATAGGGCGACGGCCAAACTTTTCGGCCATGCGGCCAAACAGCAGCGCCCCGATGGGGCGAACGGCGAGGGTCAGCATAATGGCAATCGACACTTCAGAGACGGAGGCGTGAAACCAGCTTGCCAGGTCGCTGAGAACGAAGACCAGGATAAAGAAGTCGAAGGCGTCCAGCATCCAGCTGGAGAAACTGGCGAAGGCAACGTGCTTCTGCGTTGCGCTCCAGTCAAATGGCGTATTCATGTCAGGTGTCCTTGTAATAACAGCAGGGTACGGCGCACGGGGATCGCGGGTAAGAGGGGTGACGCATCCGATCGCCGGGCAAAGGTCCTTTTGTAAAGATGAAGACCTTTTGTTATTTAAGTGTATACCTGATGTAAATAATGGTTAGCGTGTTAATGGTTAAATTTTGTAACCTGTCGCCGGAGGCGATCACGCTTTGGTTGCGGCGCGATTGGGAGGAGCGTAAATGCTGACGGTACTGCGCCCGCTGTTCTTTGCAACGTAGCAGGCGATATCGGCCTGCGACATCACCTCAGACATCCGGGCGTTGGTCGCATCAATCTGGGTGATGCCGATACTGGCGCCGACGCGGTGCTCCTGCCCGCCGTAGCTGAAGGAGAACGTCGCAATCGCCTCAACGATACGCCCGCAGAGCACCCTGGCGCTGGCGAGGGAGCGATCCGGCAGCAGCAGGCCGAACTCATCGCCGCCGAGGCGGGCAAGCACATCTCCCGTACGCAGCATCTGCTGCATCAGCGTCGCCAGCGCCTGCAGCAGGGCATCGCCGGCGGCATGCCCGGCGGAGTCATTCACCGCCTTGAAGCGGTCGAGATCGATAAAGGCCAGCGCGTGCGACTGGTGGCTATGCGGTAAGCTTTCGAGCAGTTCACTGAGCCGCTGCTCGAAACTGCTGCGGTTGGCAAGCTGCGTCAGAGGGTCGTGCGAGGCGCTATAGCTGAGCTCGCGCAGCAGCTTGCGCGACTCGGTGACGTCGTGGATGACCAGCACCAGGCCGAGGCTTTTGCCCTCAAGGGTGCTGAGGGGGCGCACGCTGTAGTGAATGTCGTACCGGCCGCCGCTGCGGCTGTGCAGCACCACGTCCTGATCGATAGCCATTTCGCAGGCCCCTTCAGCGGTCACTGCGATTGGCGAGGCGCCGCCTGCCGTAATGTGCAGCACGCGCCCCAGCGGCCGATCGAGGGCTTCATCCTGCCTCCAGCCGCACATCTTTTCGGCAACCGGGTTCATAAAGATAACGTTCATGGCGACGTCGGTGCAGATCACCGCATCGGCAATGGAGTCGAGCGTGATGTGCAGCCGTTCTTTTTCCTGAAACAGCGCCTCGTTGAGCTGCTTCACTTCGGTCATGTCCATATTGATGCCGATCAGGCGCTCAACCTCGCCCTGGGCGTTCAGCACCACGCTGGAGTGGGAGCGGATGTGGCGTATACCGCTTTGAACGCGGATCCTGAACTCCACCATAAATGAGGCGCGCATCGCCATCGTACTGCGGATAAGTTCCTGAATCCGGTAGCGGTCCTCATCCAGCAGGCAGTCCAGCCACATCTCCCGGGTAAGAGAGACATCCTGCGGCAGCTCGTACAGCTCGTGCATACGCTTATCCCAGACCATAGCCTGCTGGGCGGGCAGCCACTCCCAGATACCAATGCCGCCCGCCTCGTTGGCGAGCGTGATCCGCTCCATCAGGCGCCGGTTCACCTCTTCGGACTGCTTCAGATCGTCAATATCCTCTATCTGGGCGATCAGATAGAGCGGCGCACCGTCCGGCGCCCGCACCAGCGAAACGGCCAGCAGGGCCCAGACCATTTTACCGCTGCGGGTGACGTAGCGCTTTTCCATGCTGTAGCTGTTGACCTCGCCGCGCAGCAGCTTATCCAGCTGCCGCAGGTCCTTATCCAGATCCTCCGGCCAGGTGATCTGCTGAAAGGTGGTGGCCAGCAGAGCATCCTGCTCGTAGCCGAGAAACTGGCACAGAGCCTTGTTGACCTGCAGCCACTGACCTTCGACGCTGACCAGCGCCATGCCGATAGCCGAGTACTCCATGGCGCTCCGAAAGCGCAGTTCGCTCTCGGAGATATGCTTGCGCTCAAGGCGAAACGCGTACATCACCATGGTCATGATATTGACCGGCAGCAGCATCATCAGGAATGGCAGCCAGGCAATATTGCTGAGTCCGAGGGTGCGCGGCGAGCTGAGGATCTGCGGATGTACGGCAAGCATCAGCGACACCATCATGGTGGTGAGCAGAAAAACGGTGAACGCCTCCATACGCGGCAGGCGCACCGCGCTCCACATCAGCAGCACGATGATGCAGGTAAAGGGCCAGGGCATCCACAGGATAGCAACGGCGCTGAGCGTCAGGGTGACAATCAGCGTGGCGACGGTTTCCAGCAGCAGCTGCGGGTTGCGGTGGCGCAGCAGATAGTGATTTTTATACAACATGCCCAGCGGCACCAGCGCCAGCGCGCCGATAGCTTCTGACTGCACCCAGACGATCAGCGTCTGCAGCGGTTCATCGCCCGGGGCCAGCATCAGCACCAGCGCGCCGCCCACCAGCGGAGGGATCAGCGCGCAGGAGACGGCCAGCCTTACCCAGTCCTGCAAATTTTGCAGCGGGTTATAGTTGGGCAGCAGCTTGCGCATAAGCAGCGCCCCGACGATAGCTTCAATGATATTGATAGCCACAGAAGTGAAGGTGGTGTCATCGACTGACGATAACAGCAGACACCCTAATAAAGTGCTGAGCGAGCAGCAGAGGAGGATCGATGGCCACAATTTATGCGGATGGCGATAGCAGGCGACCATCATCAGCGAAGTCGGGAACCACAGCGGGGCCAGGCTCGCGCCGGCGCGGGTAAGCTCTAGCGAGAAGAGGGTAAATATAAAGGCCAGGACGCTGAGACTGGCCGTGCGCCGCAGAGGATGATAAAGCGCAACCCGCGTCCGCTGATGCGATATCTTCATGTAGCCGCGTCCCGCAATGATAACTTCCTCGAATAACTAAATTTATTACATAACTTCGCTTGATGAGAATATGCTAGTACAAACCCTTTACATTTCCTATCGCCGCGTTTCACTTATTTGCAGCGGTCGCGGCAGATGGCGAAATAAAAAGCCGTCGCGGCGGCGTTTTGCATAGAGAATAACGGCCGGACCGTTTTCGGCTGGAATCGACGCCATGAAGTCCCTATAATTGCCGCGTTTGGCGCAAGCCGCCCCCTCTCTACTTCCAGTTTAATCAGGTCGCAAAATTTATGACTGATAAGTCTCATCAGTGCGTCATTGTAGGTATCGCCGGCGCATCGGCTTCGGGAAAAAGTCTTATTGCCAGCACGCTCTATCGCGAATTGCGCGAACAGGTTGGCGATGAGCACATTGGCGTTATCCCCGAAGACAGCTATTACAAAGATCAAAGTCATTTATCGATGGAAGAGCGCGTTAAGACGAACTACGACCACCCTAACGCGATGGACCACAGCCTGCTATTTCAGCATCTGCAGGCGCTTAAGCGCGGCGAGTCCGTAGAGCTGCCGGTATACAGCTACGTTGAGCACACCCGCACCGGGAACACGATTCGCGTTGAGCCGAAAAAAGTCATTATCCTCGAAGGGATCCTGCTGTTAACCGACGCCCGCCTGCGCGAAGAGATGAACTTCTCGATTTTTGTCGATACGCCGCTGGATATCTGCCTGATGCGCCGCATTAAGCGCGACGTTAACGAGCGCGGGCGCTCAATGGATTCGGTGATGGCCCAGTACCAGAAGACGGTACGCCCGATGTTCCTGCAGTTTATCGAGCCTTCCAAGCAGTATGCCGATATTATCGTCCCCCGCGGCGGCAAAAACCGCATCGCCATCGACATTCTGAAAGCGAAAATTAGCCAGTTTTTTGAATAATTTCCCTGAATTAGGTACTGTGCATAATGGCCCGGCAATCGGCGGGCCTGATGGCATCTTAAGGAGATAACGTATGCGTCTGTGTGACCGAGATATAGAAGCCTGGCTGGACGAGGGGCGGCTGTCCATTTCGCCCCGCCCGCCGGTTGAGCGCATCAACGGTGCCACCGTCGACGTTCGCCTGGGCAATAAATTTCGCACCTTCAGCGGGCACACGGCGGCGTTTATTGACCTGAGCGGGCCGAAGGCGGAGGTGAGCGCGGCGCTGGATCGCGTGATGAGCGAAGAGATTGTGCTCGCGGAAGGCGACGCCTTTTACCTCCACCCCGGCGAACTGGCGCTGGCCGTCACCTATGAATCCGTAACCCTGCCCGCGGACCTGGTAGGCTGGCTCGACGGCCGCTCATCGCTGGCCCGGCTTGGGCTGATGGTTCACGTGACCGCGCACCGCATCGATCCGGGCTGGTCCGGCTGCATCGTGCTTGAGTTCTATAACTCCGGTAAGCTGCCGCTGGCCCTGCGCCCCGGTATGCTGATCGGCGCCCTGAGCTTTGAGCCGCTCTCCGGCCCGGCGGCGCGCCCCTATAACCGCCGCGAAGACGCCAAGTATCGCGATCAGCAAGGCGCGGTTGCCAGCCGCATCGATAAAGACTGACTGTAGCTGAGGCCCCGAGGCTGACATGAGACGACTGTTAACAACCCTGATGATTCTGCTGGTGGTGATTGTCGCCGGCCTGTCGGCCCTGGTGCTGCTGGTCAATCCCAATGATTTTCGTCACTACCTGATCGACCAGGTTGCCAGCCGCAGCGGCTATCAGCTTGAGCTTGACGGGCGCCTGCGCTGGCACGTCTGGCCGCAGTTGAGTATTCTGACCGGGCGCATGAGCCTGACCGAGCCCGGCGCCAGTGCGCCGCTGGTGCGGGCGGATAACATGCGCCTCGACGTGGCGCTCATCCCGCTGCTGTCGCACCAGCTGAAGGTTAAGCAGGTGATGCTCAAGGGCGCGGTTATCGAACTGACGCCGCAGACCGAGGCGGTAAGAGACGGCAGCGCGCCGGTGGCCCCGCGTGAAAATACGCTGCCGCTGGAATCCGCCGATCGCGGCTGGTCTTTTGACGTCTCCAGCCTGAAGGTTCACGACAGCGTGCTGGTGTTCCAGCACGCTGACGATGAGCAGGTGACGGTTCGCGGTATCGACCTGGAGATGCAGCAGGATGAGCACCACCGGGCAGAGGTGGATTTCTCCGGACGAATCAATCGCGATCAGCGCGACCTCACTATTGCCTTTAACGCCCAGGTTAACGCCGGCGACTATCCGCAGAACCTGACGGCTACCTTTAATCGCCTTAACTGGCAGCTGAAGGGCGCCGACCTGCCGCCGCAGGGGATCGTCGGCCAGGGCAGCCTGCAGGCCCAGTGGCAGGAGGCGGCGAAAAAGCTCAGCTTCAGCCAGCTGCAGCTGACTGCCAATGACAGCACGCTGCGCGGCGAAGGCAGCGTGGTGCTCTCCGACAGGCCGCAGTGGACTCTCAATCTGCAGTCCGACAAACTCAATCTCGATAACCTGATGGTTCACGCCGATGCGGCCGCCGACGGCGGCACCGGCGGACAGGGCCAGGTGCGTCAGCAGCCGCTGCGGCCGGTCATTGCCGACAGTGCGCCGCAGCCGGACTATGCCAGCCTGCGGGCCTACCGCGCGGACTTCAGCTTCCAGGCAAGCCAGCTGCAGTGGCGGGGCATGAATTTCGTCAACGTGCGGGCCCAGGCGCAGAACAATCGCGGTCTGCTGACGGTCAGCCACCTCAGCGGCGAGCTGGGTAAAGGAACCCTGTCGCTGCCCGGCACGCTGGACGCTCGCGAAGACGTGCCGCGCGCGCGCTTCAGGCCGGCGCTGAAGGATATTGAAATCGGCGCGCTGCTGAAGGCGTTTAACTATCCCATCGAGCTGACCGGCGAGCTGTCGCTGAACGGCGATTTTAACGGCGGCAAGATTGATGCCGACAGCTTCCGCCGCAGCTGGGATGGTCAGGCGAGCCTTGCGCTGCGCAACAGCCGGGCGCAGGGGCTCAACTTTCAGCAGCTGGTGCAGCAGGCGGTGGCGCGCAGCGCCAACGTGAAGGTGCAGGATTCATTCACCAATGCCACCGAACTCGATAGCCTTACCAGCGAGCTGTCGCTCGATAGCGGCATGCTGAGCCTTGACGATATGGCCGGCAAGTCGCAGATGCTGGCGCTCACCGGCGAAGGCACGCTTGATCTGGTGCATGAAGAGGGCGATGTCCGCTTCAACGTCCGCGTGCTGGATGGCTGGGAAGGGCAGAGCAAGCTCATTGAAACGCTGAAGAAGACGCCGGTTCCGCTGCGGGTTTACGGCAAGTGGACGGCGCTTAACTACAGCCTGCAGGTCGATCAGGTCCTGCGCAAATCGCTGCAGGACGAGGCCCGCAGCAAGCTGCAGAAGTGGGCCGACAAGAATCAGGACCGGCAGAGCGGCAGAGACGTGAAGAAGTTTCTCGACAAGCTGTAGCGATAGCGGGGCGCCTTTCGGCGCCCCGTTTGCTATACCTCGTAATCCAGCGCGTCCTCATCCGGCGGCGGTGGAATAATCTGCACCTTCTGCACCCGATGGTGCTCCACGGCCAGCGTTTTCAGCCTGTATCCCGTCACCTCCACCTCTTCGCCCGGTTCGGGTATCCGCTGCAGGTGCTCCATAATCAATCCGGCGATGGTGTGGTATTCGCGCTTTTCATCCAGCGGAATAGCGACGAACTGTACCAGGTCGTCGAGCGGCATGTGGCCGTTAGCGGTCCAGCTGCCGTCCGGGTTTTTCTGGATATCGTGGCGGGCGTCAATCTCCTCGGCTTCGTTGGGCAGGTTGCCCGCGATGGTCTCCATCACGTCGCTGAGGGTGACGATGCCCTCCACCGAACCAAACTCGTCCACCACGAAGGCAAAATGGGTGCGGGCGCTGCGGAACTGCTCCAGCGCCGGGAGCAGCGGCAGGGTTTCCGGGAACACCAGCGGCTGGCGGACCAGCGCCCGCAAATCCAGCGGCTCGCCGCGCAGCGACTGCTGCAGAAGATCGATAACGTGAACCACGCCGAGCAGGTCTTCGTCGCGCTCGCCGCCGGTCACCACGATCCGGGTATGCTGATTTTTCTCCAGCAGGGCGCGGATAGCGGACTCATCGGCGCTGAGATCGATATGCTCGATATCGTGACGCGAGGTCATGATGCTGCTGACGCTGCGCTGGTTGAGGTTCAGCACGCGGCCGATCATCCTGCGCTCCTGCGGATTAAAAATCGGCTCATCGCCGCCGGCGACCAGCGATGCGGTATCGGGGTCAAGCTCGGCGTCGGCGGATTTGCCGCTCAGCAGCCGCATCACCGCATCGGTGGTGCGGCGGCGCAGCGACTGGCTGGCGGAGAGAAAGCGGCGGCGGTTGAAGTTGGCCAGCTGGTTGAGGGCCTCAATCATCACCGAGAAGCCGATGGCGGCGTACAGGTAGCCTTTCGGAATGATAAAGCCGAAGCCTTCTGCCACGAGGCTGAAGCCGATCATCAGCAGAAAGCTGAGGCAGAGAATAACGATAGTCGGGTGGCTGTTCACGAAGCGGGTCAGCGCCCGGCTGGCCAGCATCATCATACTGATGGCGATGACCACCGCCGCCATCATCACCGCCAGACGATCGACCATGCCCACGGCGGTGATCACCGAATCGAGGGAAAACACCGCGTCCAGCACCACGATTTGCGCCACTACCGGCCAGAATTTCGCCCCGCGGCGCTGGGTGGGGCCGTCGCTGTCCTTACCCTCCAGCCGCTCATTCAGCTCGACCGTGGCCTTAAACAGCAGAAACAGCCCGCCGCCGAGCATAATCAGGTCGCGCGCGCTGAAGCTGAACTCGCCGACGGAGAACAGCGGCCGGGTGAGGGTTACCAGCCAGGAGATAGAAGCCAGCAGCAGCAGGCGCATCAGCATCGCCAGCACCAGGCCGGTAATGCGCGCCCGGTTGCGCTGCGCCGGCGGCAGCTTCTCCGCGAGGATCGCGATAAACACCAGATTATCAATGCCCAGCACCAGCTCGATGACCACCAGCGTTATCAGGCCCGCCCAGATTGAAGGATCGGCGATCCAGTCCATAGGAAGTGTGTACCCTCATCGTTACATAATATGTATTTGTAATGGATCATGGTTAAAGGCAGAGGGAATTGCAATTTTTGTCGCGCTGTGTAGCGGACAATACCCTTGTTATTTGTGTTACAAAACATCTGGATAGATGAACATTAAGATACCAGGAAGATAAATGCGATTAATCTGGGTTATGGTTGTTAACATTATGAATTGGAAGCGTTTTATCCAATTAAGGATTTCTTAAGAACACAAAAAACTACTGGAGTTAATGTCTTTTCGATGATTATAATCGGACCTCTATTCATAGTTGGAAATGATAATGACTAATTTAAAAGCGGTTATTCCGGTAGCGGGTCTTGGGATGCACATGCTGCCGGCTACGAAGGCGATCCCGAAAGAGATGCTGCCGATTGTTGATAAGCCGATGATTCAGTACATTGTCGATGAAGTGGTCGCTGCGGGGATCAAGGAAATCGTCCTGGTGACCCATGCGTCCAAAAATGCGGTGGAAAACCACTTTGACACCTCCTATGAGCTTGAATCCCTGCTTGAGCAGCGCGTGAAGCGCCAGCTGCTGGCGGAAGTGCAGGCCATCTGCCCGCCGGGCGTTACCATTATGAACGTGCGCCAGGCGCAGCCGCTGGGGCTGGGTCACTCCATTCTCTGCGCGCGTCCTATTGTTGGCGACAATCCTTTCGTCGTCGTGCTGCCGGATGTCATCATTGATAACGCCAGCGCCGATCCCCTGCGCTATAACCTGGCCGCGATGGTTGCCCGCTTTAACGAGACCGGCCGCAGCCAGGTGCTGGCCAGACACCTTGAGGGCGACCTCAGCGAATACTCCATCATTAAGACCAAAGAGAGCCTCGATATCGAAGGTAAGGCCAGCCGCATCATTGAGTTCGTTGAAAAGCCCGATCAGCCGCAGGCGCTGGACTCTGACCTGATGGCGGTAGGGCGCTACGTGCTCTCCGCGGATATCTGGCAAGAGCTTGAGCACACCGAGCCCGGCGCCTGGGGCCGTATTCAGTTGACCGACGCCATCGCCGAACTGGCGAAGAAGCAGTCCGTCGACGCGATGCTGATGACCGGCATCAGCTACGACTGCGGCAAAAAAATGGGCTATATGCAGGCCTTCGTCAGCTACGGACTGCGCAATCATAAAGAGGGCGCGAAGTTTCGCGAAAGCATTAAAAAGCTGCTGGCGTAGCTCGCGGCCGCTTCAGCCGATGGGAGCATCCTGTTCCCGCCGGCTAAATAAGCGCAGGGCGTATCCAGGTTAGGAGACTTCTGGTATTCAGCGCCCGGCCAATGTGGCCTAATCCAGCAGTTGGCTTTACTAACTTCAGGGAAGCGTGCGTCTCATGTTGATGACACAAATGATTACTATTGCGGTTGGAGTGTGAGCGGCAGTGTTATGAGCAACTTCTCGCAGGTGCCTGCGGTCGTGCGCGTCAGACAGGTGATTAATTCAGGGGTGCAGACGCTATGAGCTGGCCGTTTATCTCTTTCTTTGGTGATAGCACCGTGCTGCTGCCGAGCGCAGCGCTCCTTTTTGCCATTTTGCTGCTGCGTAAAAAAACGGCGCATCTCGCCTGGCAGTGGGCGGCGCTGTTCGGCGTCATCGGCGGAATAGTCAGTCTTTCCAAGCTGGCCTTTATGGGCTGGGGTATCGGCATCCGCGATATCGATTTTACCGGCTTTAGCGGTCATTCGGCCCTCTCTGCCGCATTCTGGCCCATCTTCCTTTGGCTGCTCAGCGCCAGATTTACCTCCGCAAGCAGAACCCTTTTCGTTGTCGCAGGCTACGGTATCGCGCTGATCGTCGCGTACTCGCGGCTGGTGATCCACGCCCACTCCGTCTCGGAAGTCATCGCCGGGGCCCTGCTGGGCGTCGCCGGCAGCGCGCTGTTCTTACTGCTGCAGAAGCGCGCGGGCGAAACCGCGGCAGTGCAGATTTCGTGGGGCGGTGTCGCCTGCATGGTGCTGATCCCGGCAATGCTGTTACATACCGGCGTTAAGGCACCCACCCAGTCGCTGCTGGGGAAAGTGGCGGTGGCCATCGGGCCGCTGGAAAAACCGTTTACCCGGGCGGATCTGCACAGGCAGACCTGGTAGCGGCGTTTTATTTCATATCCATCGTCGCTAGTTAGTGAGAGAGGCGCGGTTAAGAATAGCCACTATTTTAACAGGGAATGAGTGTGGCTATATCGGCAGCGAAAAACAGTCTGCTGCGGATAATATTCTGCGCGCGCCGGATAATGTTATAAAACCAGGCGCCACTAGCGACAGATTGGAGTGACTCCTAATTTTTAGGAGTTGACATATCATATTACTCTCAGGCATCAGTGAGTTTGATGCATTAGTTTTCTTCATCCGGCGGAAAGCTGCGCCTGCTCCCGGACTGGAAGATGAATTTATTATTAATTTCATTAAAATTATAGCGTTATGCTGCCAATCGGCGGCGAAAGCCTGTAGAATCCCGGCGTTAACTGAAATCGGTAGCGATTAGATCTACTAATGCCATTCCTGAAAAAATAAGTTTTCTGCATCACAGTGCACTGGTAGCTGCAAAGCCAGGGGCGGTAGCGTGCCTGAATTAACGCACCTCACCCTTTACACTGCGCCTCTCTGAGTAGGCCGCTATTTGTCATGCCGAGTGACTATCTGATTGTTTAATAATGTACCCGAAAAACTTGACGGTGATATAAATCACATTTTATTGCGCGGATGAAGCTGATAGGGCCATCATTGAAGCGCATCCGCCGACGCGCTTCTTGAAGTATAGCCGTCAGAACAGGCAATATACGGAATACGGATACATTCTACCGTTTTAATCATTAATAATGATGATTATAGCTGCTGTTAATATAGGATACTTTCGGTGCTTACCCGAGGGTGGGTCGGATGTCTGACGCTGACCCGCCGCCGGAGATAACCTTTTTCTTCTTCTTTCCCTCACCTCTGCACGCGACCTGCATGAGAGGGGCAAAAATGGATCTTGTGCAATGATAAAAATCTCCCGTTTAGCCCTTGCCCTTGGACTGGCCTCCGCTGTTTCGACCCAGGCGTTTGCCGCCGGACTGGTTCTTAATGACAACGACCTGCGCAACGATTTGGCGTGGCTGAACGACCGGGGGGTTATCCACCTGAGCCTCTCCACCTGGCCGCTGAGTCAGGAGGAGATTGCCCGCGCGCTGAAAAAGGCAAAACCCTCCTACTCCTCAGAGCAGGTTGTGCTGGCCCGTATCGATAGTCGCCTTGCCTCCCTGAAGGCCGACTTCCGCGTTAGCGGCTATACGTCCACCGATCAGCCCGGTACCCCGCAGGGCTTTGGCCAGACCCAGCCCGCCGATAACTCGCTGTCGCTGGCCTTTAACAACAGCGGCGACTGGTGGGACGTGCATCTGCAGGGTAACGTAGAGGGCGGCAAGCGCATCAGCAACGGCTCAGACGTTAACCCGAACGGTTCCTACGGCGCGGTAAAATTCTGGAACCAGTGGCTCTCCTTCGGCCAGATGCCGCAGTGGTGGGGCCCGGGCTACGAAGGCAGCCTGATCCGCGGCGACGCCATGCGCCCGATGACCGGTGTGCTGATGCAGCGCGCCGAGCAGAATGCCCCGGAAACCTGGTGGCTGCGCTGGATCGGCCCGTGGCAGTACCAGATTTCCGCCAGCCAGATGAACCAGTACAGCGCCGTACCGCACGCCAAAATTATCGGTACCCGCGTCACGGTATCGCCGTTCCAGTCCCTGGAGCTCGGCGGATCGCGTATTATGCAGTGGGCAGGGAAGGGGAGACCGCATTCGTTCGGTAACTTCTGGGATGGATTTACCGGAAAGGATAACGTTCACGGCGATGATTCCAACGAACCGGGCAACCAGCTGGCGGGATTTGATTTCAAGCTGAAGCTTGAGCCGACCCTGGGCTGGCCAATCAGCTTCTATGGTCAGATGATCGGTGAAGATGAATCGGGGATGCTGCCGTCGGCTAACATGTACCTGGGCGGGATAGAAGGGCACCACGGCTGGGGTAAGTCGGCGATCAACTGGTATGTTGAAGGCCATGATACCCGCACTAACATGAGCCGCGAGAACTACAGCTATCAACATCATATTTACAAAGATGGTTATTACCAACAGGGTTACCCTTTAGGTGATGCTATGGGTGGCGATGGCCGACTGCTTGCCGGCAAAGTGGAACTAGTGACCGAGGATAATCAGCGCTGGAGCACGCGCCTAGTGTATGCCAAGGTTAATCCGAGAAACCAGCGTATCAACAAGGCTTTTCCACACTCTGACACGTTGAAAGGCGTTCAGTTGGGTTGGAGTGGGGATGTCTATCAGTCAGTAAGACTGAATACTTCGCTGTGGTATACCGATAATGCCCACAGCAATGCGGATGATGTCGGTGCCAGTGCTGGGATAGAGATTCCGTTAAGTTTATAACCGCAGATTCGGGGTGGAAGAGAGGGGGTATAGATTACAAGTTAGCTATCTCTTCTGCTTCATGGAAATAACAGCAAATAATTGCTCAGGAATTAGCAACATTTAAATGATTGATGATACGAAACTATGAAAAAAAACATTATTAGATTTAGCATATTGACGCTGACTGTAGGGATTTTATCTGGCTGTACTGTTTTTCCAGGACAGGGATTGAATAACCTGCGTAAAAATGTCGTTGAACTTCCAGATAGTGATTATGATTGGGATAAATTAGTGAATGTTTATCCTATGACTCCGGGATTAGTCGATAAGTTGAAGCCTAAGTCAATCATTGCACGGCCTAATCCTAAACTAGATAATTTGCTGAATAATTATGAATATCGTATTGGCGTAGGTGATGTCCTAATGGTCACAGTTTGGGATCATCCTGAACTAACAATACCCGCAGGTCAATACCGTAGTGCAAGTGATACTGGGAACTGGGTAAACTCTGATGGTACTATTTTTTATCCGTATGTAGGTAAAGTGCGTGTTGCGGGAAAAACCCTGAGTGAGATTCGTACTGAAATTACCAGAAGATTAACTGAATATATTGAAAGTCCACAGGTCGATATAAGCGTAGCAGCATTTCGATCCCAAAAAGCTTATGTTACGGGTGAAGTATCGAAATCAGGCCAACAGGCAATTACAAATATACCACTTACAGTTATGGATGCAATTAATGCTGCTGGGGGCTTAGCACCTGATGCAGATTGGCGCAATGTGGTATTAACGCACAATGGTAAAGATACAAAAGTATCTCTTTATGCCTTGATGCAGAAAGGAGATTTAACTGAGAACCATCTCTTATATCCTGGTGACATACTATTTGTACCACGTAATGATGATCTTAAAGTCTTTGTCATGGGAGAAGTTGGCAAACAAAGTACAATGAAAATGGATCGTAGTGGTATGACTCTTGCTGAGGCTTTGGGCAATGCTGAGGGTATTTCTCAGGATATGAGCGACGCAACCGGCATTTTTGTGATAAGACAACAGGCACGCGACAAGCAAGGGAAAATAGCAAATATTTACCAGCTAAATGCGCAGGATGCCTCAGCGATGGTCTTAAGCACCGAATTTGATTTACAACCATATGATGTGGTTTATGTCACAACAGCTCCTGTTGTTCGTTGGAATCGTGTAATTTCAAAACTAGTACCAACTATAACAGGAGTACATGATATGGTTGAAACCGGTCGATTTATTAAGACTTGGAATAATTAAGATGTTTAATACAATATTAGTGGTATGTACGGGAAATATCTGTCGCTCACCTATAGGTGAGCGTTTATTACAAAAACTTCTCCCAGCAAAGAAAATTTCATCAGCAGGGGTTCAAGCTTTAAAAGGCCATGACGCTGATTCTGCTGCTGTTCGTGTTGCAAACAAAAATAATTTATTGTTGACTGGTCATAAGGGGAGGCAGTTTACTGCTGATATGGCAATGGAATATGATTTAATTTTAGCAATGGATAAATCTCACCTTGAACAAATCAGTAAGATTGCTCCAGAAGCCAGAGGCAAAACAATGCTATTTGGCCATTGGTTAAATATGAAAGAAATCCCAGATCCTTATCGTAAGAGCGATGAGGCATTTGATTCAGTTTATAAATTAATTGAGCTGGCGAGTAAAAGTTGGGCCACTCGTCTGGAAAGGTAATTTTAGGATATAGTAAATGACTGTAGCGACAACTAAAAAATCAGCTAGCCAAGACACTGATGAGATAGATCTCGGACGTTTATTTGGGGAGTTGTTAGATCACCGAAAACTTATCATTGCTATAACATCAGGCTTTACAGTAATAGCAATCTTATACGTATTATTTGCTACCCCTATCTATCAAGCAGATGCATTGATACAAGTTGAACAAAAACAAGGTAACGCTCTGCTGAGTAATTTAAGCCAGATCCTTCCAGATAGTCAGCCACAATCTGCTCCGGAAATAGCATTATTGCAATCACGGATGATTTTAGGGAAAACAGTAGATGATCTAAATTTACAGGCACAAATCGAGCAAAAATATTTTCCAATTTTTGGGAGGGGAATATCTCGAATGCTTGGCGAGAAATCTGGAGACTTGCAGGTAGCTCGGCTCTATTTACCAGTAAGCAATAATAATGATGACTCGACACCTGAAATTACGGTAACGATTAAGGATCATGATAAATTTCTTGTTGAAGGTGACGAGATCAATATTACAGGTTCAGTTGGTGAAATGATTAATAATGACAAAATCACATTATTAATAACTGGCATAAATGCTGAGCCTGGAAATAAATTTTCTATTAAAGTCTTGAGTAAACTAAAGGCGATTTCAAATATTCAGCAGTACTTTAATGTTACCGAGCAAGGTAAAGATACAGGTATGCTAAATCTCACTTTAACTGGCGATAATCCTCAATTAGTGTCAACGATTTTAGATAGTATAAGTAATAATTATTTAACTCAGAATATAGCTAGACAAGCTGCGCAAGATGCAAAGAGTCTTGATTTCTTAAACGTACAATTACCTAAAGTAAGAAATGAACTTGACTTAGCTGAAGATAAGTTAAATGCATATCGTAAACAGAAAGATTCTGTTGATCTAAACATGGAAGCTAAATCTGTATTGGATCAAATTGTCAATGTTGACAACCAACTCAATGAATTGACTTTCAGAGAGGCAGAAATATCCCAGTTATACACGAAAGAGCACCCTACATACAAAGCGTTAAATGAGAAAAGGCACACACTACAAGAGGAAAAAAATAAACTCAATAAAAAAGTTAGTAGCATGCCTTCCACACAACAAGAAGTCTTACGTTTAAGCCGTGATGTGGAATCAGGTAGGGCCGTTTATTTACAGCTATTAAATCGCCAACAAGAACTCAATATTGCCAAATCTAGTGCTATCGGTAATGTAAGGATAATTGATAACGCGGTTACTGAACCAAAACCGGTTAAGCCACAAAAAATCATCATAGTATCTCTTGGCATTATTATTGGTCTTTTTTTCTCTGTTGGTCTAGTTCTTTTGCGAGTGTTCCTACGCCAGGGAATTGAATCACCAGAACAGTTAGAGGAAATGGGAATAAATGTTTATGCAAGTGTTCCTGTTTCAGAATGGTTGGAAAAAAACAATAAAAAAACGTTAGCCCATCGGAGAAATCAAACTGAAACATTATTAGCACTTGAAAATCCAGCTGATCTGGCCGTAGAAGCCATACGAAGCCTTAGAACAAGTCTTCATTTTGCAATGATGGAAGCAAAGAATAATGTTCTAATGATATCTGGAGCTAGCCCTAGCGCAGGTAAAACCTTTATTAGTACAAATTTAGCAGCGACTACAGCATCCACTGGAAAAAAAGTACTGTTTATTGATGCGGATCTACGTAAAGGTTATGTTCACAAAGTTTTTGGAGGAAGGCAGGAGAAGGGATTATCTGAAGTTTTATCAGGGCAAATTCAGCCAGAGTCGGTAATTGGAAAGGTTTCTAATGGTGATTTTAATTATATTGCCAGGGGACAAATTCCTCCAAACCCAGCTGAGTTACTAATGCACCCTAGGTTTGAAAGTCTGCTGACTTGGGCACAGGAATTATATGATTTGATTATTATTGATACGCCTCCAATTCTTGCTGTTACTGATGCTGCTATCATTGGGCGATATGCAGGTACTACGCTCTTGGTTGCGCGATTCGAAGCTAATACTGCCAAAGAAATCGAAGTTAGTATCAAGCGGTTTGAACAAAGTGGTGTTGTAGTTAAAGGTTGTATACTTAATGGAGTAATGAAAAAAGCTAGTAGTTATTATGGATATGGGTACAACCATTATGGATACTCTTATTCCGATAAAGAGCGTAGATAATTATTACATTAGGCTCTGCTATAAGCAGAGTCTAATAATTGAAACTTCCCCCTGCTTATTTATTGTGTCAATGAGGGAATTATGACGCCATTTAAGAAAAATCTTGCATGTAGCATTTCACTAATAATAGCTGACTTTATTAGCTTTACGTTATCACTGTATATTGCTATTGGTGTGCTCTCAATATTACTTCATAATTTTCATGAAAGGGTACCTGATGATCAAATTGAACCTTGGATTAGCCTTCACTGGCTATTGGGAATATGTTGCGTTGGATGGTTTGGTATTCGATTAAGACATTATTTTTATAGAAAAACTTTTTGGTTGGAACTTAAAGAAGTATTTAGAACTTTATTAATATTTGCTATTTTTGAGATGGCAATAATTGCTTTTGCTAAATGGTATTTTTCTCGGTATGTGTGGCTATTTACTTGGACATTCGCAGCGTTACTTTTTCCTATGATGCGAATGTTTGTGAAATATTTACTAAATATATTCAAGTTGTGGTTGCGTGATACTTGGATAATTGGTGATGGAGCAAACGCACGTGAAGCATTTAATGCAATAAATAGTGAAGTTAATCTCGGATTAAGAATAGTAGGTTTCATATCTAATAAAAAAAATTCGGAAATCACGCTTTCGGGTCAAAACCTTCCAGTAATAAAAAAAGATTTTACTTGGCTTAAGTCAATTGATAAGAACACACAGTTTATTGTTGCTGTAGAGTCAGAAGAAGGGGCGGTGAGGAATTCTTGGTTAAAAGAGTTTATGATTCGTGGTTATCGCTATGTTTCAGTAATACCCACTTTACGCGGTATGCCTCTTGATAGCACCGATATGGCATTCATTTTTAGCCATGAAGTTATGATTTTTAGAGTTCAGCAAAATTTAGCAAAATGGTCATCCAGGCTAGCAAAACGCCTTTTTGATATTATTGGTTCTCTAATTATTATTATTCTTTTGTCCCCCCTACTTATTTATATTAGTTTTAAAGTGAGACAAGATGGTGGAGCATCTATATATGGTCATCTAAGAGTTGGCAAGGGGGGGCATCTTTTTAAATGTTTAAAATTCAGGTCTATGGTAGTTAATTCTAAAGAGGTTCTAGAGCATTTACTTGAAAATAATATCGAAGCTAAAAAGGAATGGGAGTCAACTTTTAAATTAAAAAAAGATCCTCGAGTTACTCCAATTGGGCAGTTCTTACGACGTACTAGTTTGGATGAGCTTCCTCAATTGTTTAATGTCATAAAAGGTGAAATGAGCTTAGTTGGGCCTAGGCCGATTGTGACAGAAGAGCTTGAGCGATACAATGATGAAGTGGATTATTATTTATTGAGTAAGCCGGGTATGACCGGTTTATGGCAAGTGAGTGGGCGCAGTGATGTTGACTATGATACTAGAGTATATCTTGATGCATGGTATGTTAAAAATTGGTCAATGTGGAATGATATAGCAATATTATTTAAAACAATTAATGTTGTATTTAATAAAAATGGCGCATACTAATATTTCGTAAAATATAAGGTTGTTATGAAAATTTTAATCCTGAGCCACACTCGGAATATATCAAATTTCAAAATAGGCAGCCATCATTATGCTAATGGCCTATCTGATGAACACAACATTGAATATCTAGGATTTCCATACACGATTTTTCACAAATTAACAGGTAAAGATAGGAGTGGTATTGAACAATTAAATAGTAAAGTTTCAACGTTTCAAGCGTTTTTTTTATTTCCAATAACAATTGGATATAACAAACTATTTATATATATAAATAAAAAAATATTGAGTTATTTTTCACGGGTACATAAAAAAAACTTTGACTGTATTATATGTGACACTCCTTATTTCTCACCATATCTAGAACTTATATCTTACCGTAAGCTTATTTATCGACCAACTGATATATATGAAAAAATGGATGGTTTTAAGGTTGAACCTTACGAAAAAGAGATAATAAATCTATCAAATGAGATAATTGCTACATCTGATGTGGTTATGAATTACCTTAGAAAAAAATATCCTAATGAAACTCGCAGAAAAAAAATATCTTTTATAGCTAATGGTTACGATGACTCTTGCTTTAATAAGCTGAATTTACCTAAGGTTCGTACTGGTGCAATTTATATCGGAGCTCTCGATGAGCGTTTTGATTTCGATGCTTTAGAACATTTATCTTCCTCTTTCCCAGATGAGAAATTCGATATATATGGACCTATATCTAATGATTTCAAATTAAGAGTTAAAGAGATAGCAGAGAGAAGGAACAATGTTTTCTTTCATAATGCTGTAGAATATTATAAAACTCCAGATTTATTGAAGTCACATAAAATAGGGCTATTACTTCTTAAAAACAGCGAGTTAAATAGAGGGAGGAGCCCCATGAAATTATGGGAGTATATTTCATGCGGGTTATCAGTATTGTACAGTGCAGTTGAGATTGATAAAAAATACTCTCGTATGGAGGAGTTAGTTAAATATAATAATATTGATGAGTTAGTCGATAAATATTTACAAATAAAAAAAAATAACTTTGCTAATTTTAGCCAGTCCTTGACTGAGCATAGTTGGAAGTTTAAAGTGGCTGAAATTAAGAACAAATTAGAAAGCTAAATCATGATTACACTTGACAAAAAAATTAAAAACTATAAATCATTACAAACAGTAGTGGCATTAATACTGCTATTACTATTACTCGTTGGTATTTGCTTCAGTCCTCACTTAGCTTTCTGGACAACTATTGCGTTATTACTGACAAAATACGGCAACATTAAGGTTACTAGAAATGGTATAGCGATCATATCTGCTATTATGATTATTTTCACCGTTACATCTAGAGAGATTGGTGTTTCGTTAAGTGATGACTTAACACAAATTTATATGCCGATTGTACAATCTCAGATCGAGGGTTTTGGTATTTTTGGAACCTGGATGGGGGTGGAGTTTGGTTATGGTGCAGTAATAAACATACTATTAAATATTGTACCTAAACCTAGTCCCAGAATTGTATTGTTTTATTCAGTAACGTTGTCCACCTTTCTTTATCTTTTGTGGATGATAAGGTTCGCACTACCGAGGATCTCCACTGAACATAGAGGTCTTATTTTAGCAATTTCTCTCTCTTTTATTCAGGTCGGTTTCTTGTCTCAGTTCTTACGCCAAGAAATTGCTACCCCAATCCTTCTAATGTCAATTTTCTTGTGGGAAGAAAATAAAAAGAGATCATCATGGTTGCTGCTGTTAACTGCAACAATTTTCCATACTAGCTCATTATTAATTTTTGTTTTCTATTTCATTTTTTCCCGCTGCAAAATACGTTATATCATAGTCGGTGCATGTTGTTTTTTTGCTACGATTGGTTTATTGATATTCAGACCAAGTGTTTTAGTCTCATTGTTTGATTTGCTCCATTTATCTTTTTTAGGTAATAAATTAGTATATTATGAGACAGCCGTCAGTAACTCAATTAGCGATTCGCTAAAAGGTGGAAAGTTTTTCTTTATTATACTTTTTATGATTATTATTCGATGGAAAGTACTCACAAAAAACATTAATGAATTTAGTAATAGTGATTTTTTCAGTAAACTAGTAAAGTTTTCATTTTGGGGATGCATATATACTATCCCTTTATTACTGCTTCCAAATGCAAGTCGTTTTTTCTTGGTAATACCTGGGTTTTTGTTTCCTATATGTATTTATGCTATTTTTAAACGCTATATGAGTTTTATTCATGTGTTTTTTATATTTTTTATATTAATAAGTATTTTGGTTCCTGGGCGCTTAAATGGAGGAGTCAACGAAGGATTTAATATATGGATATACTACCCCTGGATAAATGAACAATTATTCTATTATTTAAACTGGAGTTACTAATGAGGCTTAAATATTTATACCTAATTCAAATTTTATTTACAATATTCAATTCTCATTACTCATTAGCCGTATCACATATAGGCATGAAAGGTTTAGGGGTTATCCCTGGGAATAGTTTAAATGAAGGGTATGTTGATGGGATTGAAAAACTAAATATTAAGTGGTATTACAATTGGGGGGTATATCCTGAGAAAGGTATGCCAAAGGGAATTGAATATGTACCAATGCTCGGTAACTTGAGAGCACTGAATAAAACTAATGATGTGATTAAATATCCAAATATATTATTATTCAATGAGCCGGATCCCATAAGTACAAAAAGTAAAGTGGATATCATATCGCCATCTCAAGCGGCTTCACATTACAATAGTGTATCTGATAAGCTGAAAAATATTAACATCATTAGCCCAGCCCCAAGAAACCCATGGAATAATTGGCTTAACTCATTTTTAGCACAAACCAAAGCAACGCAAGATATTGATACGATAGCAATGCATTGGTATGGGGCTCCGAATATTGAAAAATTTAAAAAAGATGTTAAATTCATACATAGTAAATATAAAAAAAATATATGGATTACTGAATTTGCTACTAGCATACCATGTGATGACACGTCACCAAGTAACCAAAAAAAGGTCTATAACTTTCTAAAGGAAGCTATCGAGTTTATAAATACCCAATCTTATATTGTTAGATATAGTTGGTACTCACCAAATAACGGAAAGGCGAATAGTTGCGCGCTAAGATATAATTCCTTGATTGATCTAGATGGTAAACTCACTTCTTTAGGTATGCTTTATTCGCACTATTAAATTCATAAGAGATTAGATTAAATGAATGTATTTTATCTTGTGTCAAGATTTCCGGTGGGATTTTCTGGAAGGGAATATATACTTAAGCAAAATATTAAAACTATGGTTGATAAAGGAATTAGCATTACTATTGCTTATTATGACTATGGGTATAGCGACGGTGAAAATTCGAATCATCACTTGAAATCAGACTATATTAAACTTTTGCCACTTAAAAAAAATAGCATTATTACTATGCTGAAAAACTTTCTTATTAAGAGAAAGTTTTCACTACAAGAATGTTTATTTTATTCTTACAGGCAAAGTAAAGTAATTCAACAAGAATTGTCCGCCAATAAATACGACATTATATTGGTTGATATGATCAGGATGGCCCCATTAGTTGAGAATATTAATTTTCCTGTCAAGTTGATCGAATATGATGATCTTTTAAGTTCAAGATATTCTAGAATGCGTGAAGTTAAAACTGACGAATTTAACCTCTTAGGGACATATTCAAATAAATTCCCAATTATATTTTCAAGATTTGCAGTTTCATTAAAGAATTTTTTATTAAAATATGAAGGAAAAAAGATTCTCAGCCGTGAGAACATGTTGTCTAAGAAATTTGATAGGATCTCTTTTACTTCGCGATTAGAAGCTGATGAATTCAAGCTAAGAATAAACTACAATAAGAGAGTATATGATAATCCACCATCAATAAAGGCATGTCCTACAGTGACTAGTGCAAGTGCTGTAGGCAGTGCCGATTTTATTTTTATAGGTAATCTAAAGTCCAATCATAATCTGGCATGTTTAGATAATCTCACTCGAATTTTCAAGGATGCTCGTCTTATTAATGTGAGATTAAAGGTTTACGGCGATTATGATGAGAGAGCAATTAAAACTTGTGAAAACCAAGAAAACATCCTTCTCTGCGGAAAGATAATCAATCTAAGTGAAAAACTTCAACAGGCAAAATGCTTAATAGCACCCTTTTCTTTCGGCACGGGGATTAAAATTAAGATAATTGAAGCTATGCAATACAAAACTTTAGTTATAACTAATTCAATAGGTGCAGAGGGTATTCCTATTTCTTCAGACATTCATTTTATTAATTGTTCTACAGATGAGGAATATATTTCTAACATTTTAAAAATCAATAGTTACAATAAAAATGATAAATTTATTACCGATATCACATCGGCTGCTAATAATCTCATCCAAGAAAAATTTGCCGATAATATCGTTAGTGATAATTTTATGAAATTTTTAAGAGGTGACGATGAAAAGTAAGAGTTTCTTGTGGGTTTTAGGGCCGGAAGACAAAAAAAAATCAGGGATTGGTTTGTATAGTACTAATTTAATCGATGGGCTGCGTTTTCGTGGGTATAATATAAAATGCCTATTTATTCCATATAAATCAAGATCGTTGAGGAGATACCTGTATCAATTTTTTTTTCTACCTCTTTACTTGCTATTCAATGCAACGAAATACGATAAGGTTTTTTTATATGAAGAAGCTTACAGTTTTTTAGTCCCATTTTGTAATGTTGTCAAGAAACGTTCGGTTTTAATATTTCATCATCTACCTGAACAATCATTGCATGATTCAGTAATCGAAAAGCTTAAATATCTATATATGAAGGTCATTTTAAATTTGGCAAAATATTCGGCCATATTGATCTTCCCTAGTAAAAACACGAAATATGACTTCTTGAATTTTTTCTCTTCGAAAGATGATTTAGTTTCTAAGAAACTAGTAGTAATACCTAATTGCTTTAATTTTAGCTCAAATATTAGGGCTTCAACATTAGCTAACAAAGACTGTTATCGTAGCGGGGTTGTTTTTTTATATGTTGGTAGTGAAGAGGCAAGAAAAAACCTTCTAACTAGTATAGTAGCGCTTTCTCGAATTCAATATGAGGAAAAAATTACTTTTATCAAAATAGGAAAACCTATTATAACAGAGAATCGTGCTAAACTAATGGAGTTTTTAGGTACTACTTCATTAAACTATCAGGTGAGTGATTATGTATCTCAATCTGATTTGGAGGAGTACTTTTTGCAGTGTGATTTTTTTATTATGCCTACCTTACATGAAGGATTTGGCAGGACACCAATAGAGGCACAGTCATATGGAAAAATTGTTATTGCTTCAGATATCCCCATTATGAGAGAGATTATGGGAGATAGTGCTCTTTATGTTAAAGACCCCCATTTGGAGGCTTCATGGATTACTGCATTTTACAATGCTCTAAAATTGGATAATGAAAAAATTCGTTTATATCAATTTAAGGCGCGAGAAAATGCAGCTAGATACGCAATTGAAAATGTTGTTAGGGAATTTGAGAGTGAAGTGTTAAACAGTCCACAGTAGTAATTCAAAGACTAAATATTATTTTGTACGATTCATTTCTTTATCGTAATTATTTATAGGATAGCTATGAACTCTAAGCTTAAAGTTTGCGCGGTATTAGTGACATACAATCGCGTAGATTTACTTGAAAGGGCAGTCAATGCTCTTCTGGGACAAACCTATCAACTCGACTCATTAGTGATTGTAAATAATAATTCGACAGATAATACTGCTAACTATTTAAATGAAATAGCCAGTGATTCAATTCACGTAGTACACCTGAATTCCAATACGGGTGGTGCTGGAGGTTTTTCCGTTGGAATCAATTACGGATATTCGCTTAGCACTGATTTTATTTGGATTATGGATGATGATGCCGTTCCCGATAAAGATGCATTGCTAGGATTAATTAATGCTGAGGACAGACTATCAATTGATAATATTAAAACAGGATTCCTTTGTAGCCATGTAGTAAGTGATGATAATCAATGTATGAATGTGCCTGGAGTATCAAGTAAAAAAAATGATACTGGTTATTTGGATTGGCCCGCTTATGCTTCTGAAGGGATTATTGCTGTTGATAAAGCAACTTTTGTATCAGTATTATTTAGACGAGAAGTAATTGCTGATGTTGGGTTACCGGTCAAAGAAATGTTTATCTGGGGGGATGATACTGAATTTACATGGAGAATAAGTAAGAACTATAAATGTTTTTATGTCGCTAATAGTGTCGTTGTCCACAAGCGTGTTTCAGCTCAGTCTCTATCTTTACCTTTAGAGACTAATATAAATCGTATTTCTTGGTATAAGTTTTTATATCGTAATAGTTTGTATAATGCGAGAAAACATGGTGGTTTGAAAGACTACATCTCTTACGCAAAGTTTTTTATAATTGATTTTTGTCAAATCATAATAAAGTCTAAAGGGTTTAAGTTAAAAAAAATGCAAGCCTTATTTGGTGGAGTTTTAGGGGGGTTATTGTTTAACCCTAAGATTGATTTTCCAAAATAAATGTTTCATATTTTAATTGAGGGTGGTATGAAAAGAAAAGATTCACTAATAAATAAAATTAGATGGAAGTTACTTAAGTTCTCTTATCGGTTCTACAAGTTGCCAGTGTTTGATAAAAAGCAGAATGTTGCCTATGTTCTTAATGTTAGTAATCATCCCAATGCTGGGGATCAAGAGATAACATTAGCACAGCAAAAATTTATCAATAGATATTTACCTGACCATGTATATGTTGAAATTGAGAAGGAAAAAACTCAATATATTATTGATGGACTGCTCAAAAAGTTAAAAAAAGATGACTTTGTATTTATTCAGGGCGGCGGAACAGTCAGTGACCTTTATCCAGAACATGAGTATCCTAGGCGTTTATTGTTGAACAAGCTTAGTAATACTCCATGTAAAATAATTCAGTTTCCAATATCAACTCATTTTTTGGATAATGAGGAGTTTAAAGAAACTGTCCGGGTCTTTAATAACAATAAAAATCTTGTTGTGTTTGCTCGAGAATCAAAAACTTATAACTTACTTCATAATTCTCTTAGCATTCCTTGTTATCATATACCTGATATCGTAATATCTCAGGATACTTCTAAACATATGTCCAGAGGCAATGATATTATCATTATGTTTAGGAGTGATAAAGAATGCCTGCTTCCTCAAAATATAGCAAAGGGCGTGGTCGAACATTATTCTAATAACGGTGATTTGGTTCTTACTGATAATTATGTTGAAAACTATATACCTACTACTTTGAAAAATCGCGAAGGTTTGTTAGATAAAAAGTTTAATGAGTTCCGAGCGGCTAAATTAGTTATTACAGATAGATTACATGGAATGATTTTTGCTTATATAACTAAAACTCCGGCTGTTGTCTTTGATAATTCTTATGGAAAAGTTTCAAACAGTTATAAAGATTGGCTAAGCGAATGTCCTTATATTAAGTATCTTGATGCTACCAATATTAGTATGAATGATATTATTAAAGCTGCGGACGAAGCTATGCATGCGAATAAAAATTTTAGTTTAGATGTAGATGAAGCTTTTAAGCCTTTAGTTGAGATACTCGCTAAGTAAAATTATATGCTAGCAGTTTGTTGTTTTTTTCAAACTGTTAGCAGTTTATCTGATGGGGTTAAAGTTGGACAAGTACAGTCGGTTAATTAATAATTCTTTGATATTCGCACTTGGGAGTTTAAGTAGCAAGCTTATAGTAATACTGCTGGTCCCGCTTTATACTTTCTATTTATCATCTCAAGATTTTGGTACAGTAGATTTAATTATCTCCACACAAGCTTTATGTATGCCGTTCATAACTTTAACTATAGAGCAGGCATTACTTCGTTATATAATAAATTCGAAGGATAAAAATGAAATAAATTCTATATTTTCTTCTGCTTTCTTTATTTGCGTTACAACAAATATTTTATCTCTAATAATCTGTTTTAGCTTGTACTTTTTAGATATCTTTGAATTAAAATTGATCTTTTTCTTTTGGTTACTGGTTTTTGCTACTTCTTTTCAAGTTATTTTTTCGACATATTTAAGAGCGAGCGATAAAAATAAAATGTTCGCTCTGAATGGTATTTTTCAGGTGCTGAGTCTACTTTTATTAAACTTATTCTTTCTCGTTTTTATGAAAATGGGAATAGATGGTTATATGATTTCTCTAATTTTATCGTATTTTCTTTCATTGTTCTTTTGCTATTTTTACTCAAGAGAGCTTGTGATCACGTACAGAGTTGTATCGTTCGCAATAGTAAAAAAAATTATATTATTTTCAGCCCCACTGATTCCTAACTTTTCAATGTGGTGGATAGTTAATAACTCCACTAGATATGTAATTTTGAGTTTTATTGGGCTCTCAGCTAATGGTATTTTTGCTGTAGCAAGTAAAATTCCAATGTGTATTAATTTGATTGTTACTGTTTTTCAACAAGCGTGGCAGATTTCTGCATTCGAGGAGTTTAAGCGAAAAGACCAGTCTGAATATTATTCATCTGTATTTAGACATTATTATCTTTTTCTTTTTTTAATTGCTTCATTACTGCTGATGCTCGATAAGCTTATATTTTCTTTTTTAGTAAGTGAGGATTACTTTCGTGCATGGAAAATGGTTCCTTTCTTAATTTTAGCTGTTTTATATCAAACTTTTTCTTCTTTTTTAGGAACAATATATACTGCTAATTTCAAAACCAAAAAGGTTTTTAGTACCAGTGCAATAGGAGCAACAATCTCTGTTGTTGCTAATTTTATCATTATTCCTATGTTTGGTGAAGTTTATGCAGGTTTAGGGGCTGCACTTGGGTTTTTAATCATGTGGTTATTACGCCTTAAAGACACTAGGAAGATTATCTATACCAAAGTAAGGATCGTCGAATTTGTTCTTCTGAACATCATGTATCTAATTCAAGCGTCAATGCTGTTCTACTTCGATAAATACTCAATATCATTTAATCTGTTTGCGCAGTTTATAGCATTTATTGTTGTTTCGATTATCGCTAAAGATTTTATATTTAGTGTGCTTATCTTTATAAAATTGAAGTTGTTTAAATAAAATATTAATTAGTTAATCTAGAGGTTTCAATATGTATGATTATCTTATCGTTGGCGCTGGTTTTTTTGGTGCTGTTTGTGCTCATGAACTGAATAAAAAGGGTAAAAGCGTACTTTTAATTGAGAAGCGATCTCATGTGGCCGGAAATGCTTACACCGAAGAACAGCACGGTATACATGTTCACAAATATGGGGCCCATATTTTTCACACAAATGATAAATATATCTGGGAATATGTCAACAAGTTTGCCAGTTTCAATAACTTTATAAACTCACCATTGGCTAATTATGATGGTAAACTTTACAACTTACCATTTAATATGAATACGTTTTATCAGCTTTGGGGTGTTCATACTCCTGCAGAGGCGCTTAAAGTAATTGAATCACAAAAAACTAATTTAATGAATCGAGAGCCTTTGAATCTAGAGGAGAAAGCAATCTCATTAGTTGGTCGTGACATTTATGATAAGTTAATTAAAGGTTATACGGAAAAACAATGGGGAAGAAAAGCCACTGAACTACCACCATTTATAATCAACAGGTTACCTGTCCGTTTCACCTTTGATAATAATTATTTTAGTGATAAATTTCAGGGTATTCCTGAAGGGGGATATACAGCTCTGATCCAAAAAATGTTAGAGGGTATTGATGTTAAACTTAATACTGATTATTTCTCTGACAAAGAAAAATTTAACTCTCTTGCTTGTAAAGTTATTTATACTGGGCCTATAGATCGGTACTTTGATTATCAATTTGGTGCACTGGAGTATAGATCTTTAAGATTTGAAAGCGAAGTGTTAGAAGAAGAGAATTATCAAGGAGTAGCGGTTGTTAATTATACTCAATTTGAAGTTCCTTATACACGAACCATAGAGCATAAACATTTTGATAATAAAGTTGATTCTAAAAAAACGGTAGTGACTAAAGAGTATCCGCTCGAGTGGTCTCTTGGGTCTGAAGCATATTATCCTATTAATAATACATTCAACATGATTAACTATAAAAAATACCGTGCTCTCGCTAAGGGTGAATCGAATGTCTTTTTTGGCGGACGACTTGCTGAATATAAATATTACGACATGCATCAAGTTATCGCATCTGCTTTAAAACTTGCATCAACTTTAGAGTGACTTCTTAGCATGATACATGTTTAATTTTATTACGGTTTGTTATAATGGTTTTTATGCTGTTTATTTGTTCTTGGATTCAGTATTCGTTTTTAAAATGTACTGTAAGCCGAAATAAAATAGACTGTACATTTATGAGCTTTATTTAAGTTGGAGTTAATATGATACTTCCAATAATCATGGCCGGAGGAACCGGTAGTCGCTTATGGCCTATGTCGCGGGAACTTTATCCTAAGCAGTTTCTGCGCCTGTATGGTCAACACTCCATGCTGCAAGAGACTATTACCCGCCTGACCGGACTTGATACGAATGAACCAATAGTTATTTGCAATGATGAGCATCGCTTCCTAGTTGCTGAGCAACTTAGGCAGCTTGGCAAGCTGTCGCACAATATTATTCTAGAGCCGGTGGGACGTAATACGGCCCCGGCCATCGCGCTCGCGGCGCTTCAAGCTACGCAGGGCGGTGATGACCCACTGATGTTGGTGCTGGCAGCTGACCATATTATTAATAATCATTCTGTATTCCACGATGCTATTCGTGAGGCTGAACAGTATGCTCGTGCTGACAATCTTGTCACCTTTGGTATTGTCCCTAAGGCCCCAGAGACCGGCTACGGCTATATCCAGCGTGGTGAGCCGGTCTCAGAGGATAATGCTGGCCCCTACTTAGTCGCCCGCTTCGTTGAAAAGCCCGATCGAGAACGTGCCGAAGCTTATCTGGCGTCCGGAGACTACTACTGGAACAGCGGCATGTTTATGTTCCAAGCTAAAAAATATCTTTCGGAACTGGCTAAGTTTCGCCCTGCAATTCTTGAAGCATGCAAGAGAGCGATGGATGCTGCTGATTGCAGCAGTGATTTTATCAGTATTCCTAATGAAATCTTCAGCGAGTGTCCGGATGAGTCCATTGACTATGCAGTAATGGAGCATACCGCAGACGCAGTCGTCGTTGGCCTTGACGCTGACTGGAATGATGTCGGTTCCTGGTCTGCGCTGTGGGATGTTAGTCCCAAGGATGAACATGGCAATGTGCTGACAGGGGATGCTTGGATTCACAACTCACAAAACTGCTACATTAACAGCGACGAAAAGCTGGTCGCGGCGGTGGGCGTGGAGAACCTGGTGATCGTCAGCACCAAGGATGCCGTGCTGGTGATGAATAAAGACCGTGCTCAGGACGTGAAGAAGGCGGTTGAGTTCCTCAAGGCCAATCAGCGCAGCGAATATAAGCGCCATCGCGAAATTTACCGGCCGTGGGGGCGCAGCGACGTGGTGGTCCAGACGCCGCGCTTCAACGTTAACCGCATCACCGTCAAGCCGGGTGGGGCGCTCTCCCTGCAGATGCACCACCACCGGGCGGAGCACTGGGTGATCCTCTCCGGCACCGGGCAGATAACCATGAACGGCAAGCAGTTTCTGCTGACGGAGAATCAGTCCACCTTCATTCCCATCGGCGCGGAGCACAGCCTCGAAAACCCGGGCAAAATCCCGCTTGAAGTGCTGGAGATTCAGTCCGGCTCCTATCTTGGGGAAGACGACATTATCCGCATTAAAGACCAGTACGGTCGCTGCTAACAATCAGGGACACCAATACAGAATGACAACGTTAACGTGCTTTAAGGCCTATGACATCCGCGGCGAGCTGGGTGAAGAGCTGAATGACGATATCGCCTACCGCATCGGGCGCGCCTATGGCGAGCTGCTGAAGCCAAAGCGGATGGTGGTGGGGGGCGACGTTCGTCTGACGAGCGAATCCCTGAAGCTGGCCCTGGCGCAGGGGTTGATGGACGCCGGCACTGATGTGCTGGACATTGGCCTGAGCGGTACAGAAGAGATTTACTTTGCGACCTTCCACCTTGGGGTTGACGGCGGCATTGAAGTAACGGCCAGCCACAACCCGATGAACTATAACGGCATGAAGCTGGTGCGCGAGGGGGCCCGGCCCATTAGCGGCGATACGGGGTTGCGCGACATTCAGCGCCTGGCGGAGGCAAACCAGTTCCCGCCGGTGGACGCGTCCGCGCGCGGCTCGCTGCGCCAGATATCGGTACTGAAGGAGTACGTTGATCATCTTATGGGCTACGTGGATCCGGCGAACTTCACCCGCCCGCTGAAGCTGGTCGTCAACTCCGGCAACGGTGCGGCGGGGCACGTGATTGATGAGATCGAGAAGCGCTTCGCGGCAGCCGGTGCGCAGGTCACTTTTATCAAGGTGCATCATCAGGCGGACGGCAACTTCCCGAACGGCATACCTAACCCGCTGCTGCCGGAGTGCCGTCAGGATACGGCTGACGCAGTTCGTGAACACGGTGCCGATATGGGCATTGCCTTTGACGGCGACTTCGACCGCTGCTTCCTGTTTGATGGCGATGCCGAGTTTATTGAAGGTTACTACATCGTCGGCCTGCTGGCGGAGGCGTTTCTGCAGAAGCAGCCTGGGGCGAAAATCATCCACGACCCGCGCCTGACGTGGAATACGGTTGATATCGTGACGCAAAGTGGCGGTACGCCGGTGATGTCAAAGACCGGGCACGCTTTCATTAAAGAACGTATGCGCCAGGAAGATGCTATCTACGGCGGCGAGATGAGCGCGCACCACTATTTTCGCGACTTTGCCTATTGCGATAGTGGGATGATCCCGTGGCTGCTGGTAGCGGAGCTGCTGTGCCTGAAAAATACGTCGCTGAAGGCGCTGGTCGCAGACAGGCAGGCCGCGTTTCCGGCGTCGGGTGAGATCAACCGCAAGCTGGACAATGCGGCAGAGGCCATCGCCCGTATTCGGGCACGCTATGAGCCGGCAGCGTCGGGCGTGGACCTGACGGACGGTATCAGCATTGAATACCCTGAGTGGCGGTTTAACCTGCGTACGTCCAATACGGAGCCGGTGGTTCGCCTGAACGTCGAGTCGCGGGCTGACGCAGGGCTCATGAACAGGAAGACGGAAGAGATTCTGACCCTCCTGAAATAAGGCATTACGATGCAGGTTAAAGCAACGCCGAAATGATTATACGCATTGCTTTACTTGCATCTGCTGAAAGCTATTTATACAGAGGGATAATTTCCGGCACCATGCAAAATGGTTGCAGACATTTATTTCGCATAGTCTATTGAAAGTGTAACCCAATGAAAATAACTATCTCCGGCACAGGCTATGTCGGCCTGTCCAACGGCGTACTGATCGCCCAGCACCACGAAGTGGTCGCTCTCGATATCGTGCAGTCGAAAGTCGATCTCCTGAACCAGAAAAAATCGCCGATTGTCGATAAAGAAATTGAGGAGTATTTGGCCAGCAGGCCGCTTAATTTCCGCGCCACTACGGATAAGCAGGACGCCTACCGCGATGCTGACTTTGTGATCATCGCCACGCCAACGGACTACGATCCGAAAACCAACTACTTCAACACATCTTCCGTTGAAGCGGTGATCCGCGATGTGACTGAGATTAACCCGTCTGCAGTAATGATTATCAAGTCAACCGTACCCGTCGGCTTTACGCAGAACATGAAGGAGAAGCTGGGCATCACTAACCTGATCTTCTCCCCGGAGTTCCTGCGCGAGGGCAAGGCGCTGTACGACAATCTGCATCCCTCCCGCATCGTGATCGGCGAGCGTTCCGAACGCGCGGAGCGCTTCGCCGCGCTGCTGAAAGAGGGGGCCATTAAGCAGGATATTCCGACGCTGTTCACCGACTCGACCGAAGCCGAGGCCATCAAGCTGTTCGCCAATACCTACCTGGCGCTGCGCGTGGCCTATTTTAACGAGCTGGACAGCTACGCGGAAAGCCTGGGCCTCAACACCCGGCAGATTATTGAGGGCGTGGGTCTCGATCCGCGTATCGGCAGCCACTACAACAATCCGTCGTTCGGCTACGGCGGCTACTGCCTGCCGAAAGATACTAAGCAACTGCTGGCCAACTACGACTCGGTGCCGAACAATATTATTGGCGCTATTGTCGACGCCAACCGCACCCGCAAAGATTTCATCGCCGAAAGGATCCTCGCCCGCAATCCGAAAGTGGTCGGTATCTATCGCCTGATTATGAAGAGCGGTTCAGACAACTTCCGCGCTTCTTCCATTCAGGGGATCATGAAGCGTATTAAGGCGAAGGGCATTCCGGTCATCATCTATGAGCCGGTGATGAAAGAAGACGCTTTCTTCAATTCGCAGGTGGTCCGCGACTTCGATGCCTTTAAGCAGCAGGCCGACGTCATTATCTCCAACCGCATGGCCGACGAGCTGTCCGACGTGGCGGAGAAAGTCTATACCCGCGATCTATTCGGCAGCGACTGACCGCTCCCCAGCGGCGTTCCGTTGCCTGCGCAGCTCGGTATAAGCATAGCTTACCTCGCTGCGCTTTTTACCTCCGGCAAAAGCTTAAAACCCGCGCTAAAATCAATGAAATTAGGCAATCAGTGTGACTTAGATCAGCAAATGCTATTCATTTTACCTCTGACTGAGTTAACATCTAAGCCACATTCCAGACCGCATTGAATCGCGGTGAAAACACCTGACAGGAGTATGTAATGTCCAAGCAACAGATCGGCGTCGTTGGTATGGCTGTGATGGGGCGTAACCTGGCGCTCAACATTGAAAGCCGCGGTTATACTGTCTCCATCTTTAACCGTTCGCGCGAAAAAACCGAAGAAGTGGTCGCCGAAAACCCGGGCAAAAAACTGGCCCCATACTACACGGTGCAGGAGTTCGTTGAGTCGCTGGAAACCCCGCGTCGCATCCTGTTAATGGTGAAGGCCGGCGCGGGCACCGATGCCGCGATTGAGTCCCTCAAGCCGTACCTGGAAAAAGGCGACATCATCATTGACGGTGGCAACACCTTCTATCAGGACACCATTCGCCGCAACCGCGAGCTGTCTGAAGACGGCTTCAACTTCATCGGCACCGGCGTTTCCGGCGGCGAAGAGGGCGCACTGAAGGGCCCGTCCATTATGCCCGGCGGCCAGAAGCACGCCTACGAACTGGTGGCCCCGATCCTGACCAAAATTGCTGCCGTTGCCGAAGACGGCGAACCGTGCGTGACCTATATCGGTCCAGACGGCGCTGGCCATTACGTGAAGATGGTGCACAACGGTATCGAGTACGGCGACATGCAGCTGATTGCTGAAGCGTACTCCCTGCTGAAGGGCGGCCTGAACCTTTCCAACGAAGAGCTGGCGCAGGTCTTCAGCGAGTGGAATAAGGGCGAGCTGAACAGCTACCTGATCGATATCACCAAGGATATCTTCACCAAGAAAGACGAAGAGGGTAAGTACCTTGTCGACGTCATTCTTGACGAAGCCGCCAACAAAGGCACCGGTAAATGGACCAGCCAGAGCTCGCTGGATCTCGGCGAACCGCTGTCGCTGATCACCGAATCTGTGTTTGCGCGCTACATCTCCTCCCTGAAATCCCAGCGCGTTGCTGCCTCTAAAGTTCTCAGCGGCCCGCAGGCCAAGCCGGCCGGCGACAAGAAAGAGTTCATCGAGAAAGTTCGCCGCGCGCTGTATCTCGGCAAAATCGTCTCCTACGCGCAGGGCTTCTCTCAGCTGCGCGCGGCGTCTGACGAAAACAACTGGGATCTGCACTACGGCGAAATCGCCAAAATCTTCCGCGCCGGCTGCATCATCCGCGCCCAGTTCCTGCAGAAGATCACCGATGCCTATGCCGAAAACAAAGACATCGCCAACCTGCTGCTGGCACCGTACTTCAAGAAAGTTGCTGACGATTACCAGCAGGCGCTGCGCGACGTGGTTGCCTATGCCGTGCAGAACGGTATCCCGGTTCCGACCTTCTCTGCGGCCGTTGCCTACTACGACAGCTACCGTGCAGAAGTGCTGCCGGCTAACCTGATCCAGGCCCAGCGCGACTACTTCGGGGCGCACACCTACAAGCGTACCGATAAGGAAGGCGTGTTCCATACGGAGTGGCTGGAATAGGTCGACGAGTTCCTGCATTAGCATTCTAAGCTAATTTTACTAACCCCACGAAAGTGGGGTTTTTTTATGCGCTTGTGAAAGGAGCATAAGCGCGCAACACGAAGCCTATGGAGATTCAGAGTTCCTCTCTATATAATTCGTGGTTTGGTATGTCTGCCAAGAGTATCGACATGCTGAAGTGGTTCAGAGTAGTTTGCAACATATCCATTTGTTAACGATATAATATATAGTGTTGAATAATTGAGATATAACTGATGGTGAGTCGTAACAGTAACATGCAATGTAGCATACAGTCGATAAATGCTAATGATTATCATTTTTATGACTCATAGACCATCGGAGTTTGAGTTCCAGTAGGCTAATTTGAAGTAGTAGACTAAACACCCGTGGCATTGCAATTTGTAACCCGGAAATTGAAAATTGGCAAAGATCTGCGCTCTGTGGTTGCGAAAGCCAGTGGCGGTAGCGTTTCTCTAATTTGTATTCTGTGTGTAATGTATTGAAAAAGAGAGAATTATGAAGATTATTGTTACCGGTGGAGCGGGTTTTATCGGCTCTGCTGTTGTTCGCCATATCATCCAAAACACTCAGGATGATGTGCGGGTCGTGGATTCACTGACGTATGCAGGTAATCTCGAATCCCTGGCATTGATTGCTGACAATCCCCGATATTCCTTTTCTCACACTGATATCACCGACGCTGTCTCGATTCTCAAGCAATTCAATGACTTTAAGCCAGATATCATCATGCATCTTGCAGCAGAAAGCCATGTTGATCGTTCTATCGATGGCCCTGCTGCCTTCATACAAACCAATCTCATAGGTACCTTTACTCTGTTAGAGGCATCCCGAAAATACTTTGTGTCGCTTGATGCATCGCGTAAAGCTACTTTCCGATTCCATCATATTTCTACGGATGAGGTTTATGGTGATCTGGATTGTACGGACGATTTGTTCACGGAACAGACATCCTACGCGCCAAGCAGTCCTTATTCGGCGTCGAAAGCGGGGAGTGACCACTTGGTTCGTGCATGGAATCGAACCTACGGGTTGCCGGTCGTCGTGACCAACTGCTCAAATAATTATGGTCCCTACCATTTCCCGGAAAAACTGATCCCGCTTACTATCCTTAATGCACTGGCAGGGAAACCGCTTCCGGTCTATGGCAATGGAGAGCAAATTCGCGACTGGCTGTATGTCGAAGACCATGCCCGCGCGCTGTACAAAGTGGCGACTGAAGGACTGAACGGCGAAACATACAACATTGGTGGACATAACGAGCGTAAAAATATCGATGTCGTGAAGACCATTTGCGCCATACTTGACAAGCTTGTGGAACAGAAACCTAACAATATCAGCCACTTTTCCGATCTGATTACCTTTGTTAAGGACCGCCCGGGCCACGACCTGCGCTACGCGATTGATGCTGCCAAAATTCAACGCGACCTTGGCTGGGTGCCGGAGGAAACGTTTGAAAGCGGCATTGAGAAAACGGTTCACTGGTACCTGAACAATCAGGGCTGGTGGCAACGAGTCTTAGATGGCTCATATGCTGGTGAACGTCTTGGCTTGAATAATTAATCTAAGGAAGGTGTGAAATGAAAGGTATTGTTCTGGCCGGTGGGTCTGGTACCCGTTTGTATCCAATTACGCAGGGTGTGTCTAAACAGTTGTTGCCAATTTACGATAAACCGATGATCTACTATCCAGTGTCGGTACTTATGTTGGCAGGTATTCAGGATATTCTAATTATCACAACTCCGGATGATATGCCAGCGTTTCAGCGACTACTGGGGAATGGTTCTCAGTTTGGCGTCAACTTTACTTATGCTATCCAACCCTCGCCTGATGGGTTGGCCCAAGCATTTATTATCGGGGAGAAATTTATCGGCAATGAGTCCTGCGCGTTGGTACTCGGCGATAATATTTATTTTGGGCAGAGCTTTGGTAAAAAGCTGGAGGCTGCGGCGAATAAAACGTCAGGTGCAACAGTCTTTGGATATAAGGTTCTTGACCCCGAGCGTTTTGGTGTCGTGGATTTTGATGAAAATTTTAAAGCGTTATCAATTGAAGAGAAGCCGCTAAAACCGAAATCTGATTGGGCAGTTACTGGACTCTATTTCTATGATAATGATGTTGTTGATATGGCGAAAGAAGTGCGACCTTCAGCTCGCGGTGAACTTGAAATCACAACTCTCAATCAGATGTATCTCGAACGCGGTGATTTACAGGTTGAACTTTTAGGTCGAGGTTTTGCTTGGCTGGATACAGGTACGCATGACAGTTTGATAGAAGCTTCACAGTTTATTCATACTATTGAAAAGCGTCAGGGTATGAAGGTGGCCTGCCTTGAGGAGATAGCTTACCGCAATAACTGGCTTTCTGATGAGGGAGTTGCTTCACAAGCTGAGAGGCTTAAAAAGACAGAGTACGGTACATATCTGAAGCGCTTGCTGAATGATTGCTAATAAAGGATTACAGTGAATGAAAATTTTACTGATTGGTAAAAATGGGCAGGTTGGTTGGGAGCTTCAGCGAGCATTATCTACGTTGGGCGTGCTCGTTGCACTTGATTATTACGATAAAGATCTCTGCGGTGATCTGACTGATCTGGAGGGAATTGCCCAGACAGTAAGATTGGTTAAACCTGATGTAATAGTTAATGCGGCTGCATATACTGCCGTTGACAAAGCTGAAACTGAACCTAGTTTGTCTAAACAATTAAACGAAAAAGCAGTAGCTGTTTTAGCTGCTGAGGGTGCTAAGCTTGGTGCCTTAATTGTTCACTATTCCACAGACTATGTATTTGATGGGCAGGGAACACACTATAGGCTCGAAGATGAATCGACAGCACCGCTAAATGTATATGGTGAAACAAAAAGAGCAGGTGAGATAGCTGTTGAGGCATATAATCCTTTTCATCTCATTTTGCGAACCAGTTGGGTATATGCTGCGCGCGGTGCAAATTTTGCTAAAACAATGTTGCGACTAGCGGCTGAAAAAGAGTCTTTATCGATAATAAACGATCAGTATGGTGCTCCAACAGGCGCTGAGTTGCTGGCCGATTGCACTGCAGTCGCTATTAGAAAGGTGATGCAAGATCGTCAGGTTTCCGGAACTTATCACCTGGTTGCTAGCGGGGAAACTAACTGGTGTGAGTATGCTAAATATGTATTTTCGCTCGCAAATTCTCATGCAGTTACACTCGCAGTAAAGAACGTTCATGGAATACCAAGCAGTGATTATCCAACTCCTGCTAAGCGCCCTCTAAATTCGCGTCTTTCCAATAAAAAATTTCAACAAGCCTTTAATGTATCGCTACCGGATTGGCGCCAGGGCGTAGCGCGTATGGTAACTGAGGTTTTGGGCAAATAAGTGAGTGATGAAGAATGAATATTATTAAAACAGAGGTTCCCGATGTGCTTATCTTTGAACCTCGGGTTTTTGGAGACGCTCGTGGTTTTTTTTTCGAGAGCTTTAATAGTAAGATTTTCAATGATGCTATCGGTTGCTCCGTTAACTTCGTTCAGGATAACCATTCGCAGTCACAGCAAGGTGTAGTAAGAGGCTTACATTATCAGTTGAATCCTCATGCACAAGGTAAGTTAGTGAGATGTGTAGAGGGGGAAGTTTTCGACGTAGCTGTGGATATCCGTCAATCCTCCCCGACGTTTGGGAAATGGGTGGGTGTTAGACTAAGTGCAGAAAATAAGCGCCAGCTTTGGATTCCGGAGGGCTTCGCCCACGGTTTTATGGCATTGAGTGAGACTGTACAATTTGTCTATAAAGCAACTAATTATTATGCACCGCAGTTTGAGCGCAGCATAATGTGGGATGATACTGATCTTGGGATTCAATGGCCTGAAGTTGAGAATTTAAAGGTATCGGATAAAGATGCTCGCGGGATAGCCTTTAATAAAGCAGAAGTTTATCTCTGAAAATTTAGAGGATTCATGCATCTGATGCATGAATCCATATTTATAAAAGGTATGTCAGAAGTCTATGGTTAAATATTTTCTGAATAATAAAACACTGATCCTTAAGCTTGCCAAAAGGGATATCGACTCAAAGTATAAAGGGTCATTAATGGGAGGCTTTTGGGCAATTGTTAACCCAGTGATTATGCTCTGTGTTTATTCATTTGTTTTTTCTGAGGTGTTTAAAGCTAAATGGGGAACGTTAGAAGGTGGCAAAGGTACTTTTGCTGTTGTTCTATTTGCAGGTTTGATTATATTTAATTTCCTGGCAGAGTGTCTTAGTCGGGGGCCTGTCCTGTTTACCAGCAATGTGAATTACGTCAAAAAGGTCGTGTTTCCCCTAGGATGTTTACCTTTTAGTATTGTTCTTTCAGCAATATTTAATTTTCTAATAAGCTTTGTGATTCTGATAGTGGCCGAACTAATTGTCTTCGGAACATTGCCATTCACGGTTCTTTACTTTCCCTTATTTATAGTTCCATTGTTTATTATTGGTTTTTCGCTGATAGTAATTTTTTCAACTATTGGTGTCTTTTTTAGAGATATTGCTCAAGCTATTCCTATTATTATTACTTTTTTGATGTTTTTATCACCAATATTTTATCCGTTGAGTGCTATACCAAAGAGTTTTCAAGATATCATGGTATTTAATCCATTAGCATTTCTCATCGAAAATGCGCGGGATATTCTTATTTTTGGCAGGTCGATTCCAGTTGAAAAGTATGCAATGCTGTATACGGCCAGTTTTATTTTCTTAGCCGTTGCAATGAAAATATTCAAAAGCGCTAAAAAAGGGTTTGCAGATGTCCTTTAAAGATGAGTTTGCTATAGATGTCAGAAATATCACAAAAGTATTCCGTATATATAATAATCCAAAGGATAGGCTTAAAGAAATTTTTCTGAATCTACCCCGGAAGATATTTGGGCTAAGTAGAGTAAAAAAACACAAAGAGTTTCACTCACTCAATGATGTCTCACTTAAAGTATATCGTGGAGAAACGATAGGTATTATTGGTGCAAACGGAGCCGGTAAATCAACCCTTCTGCAGATCATATGCGGCACTCTGTCTCCTACAACAGGTGACGTAGTCGTTAATGGTCGCGTTGCTGCTTTACTAGAGTTGGGGGCAGGTTTTAATCCTGATTTTACTGGTAAAGAAAATATTTTCATTTCAGCTTCTATCATGGGATTGACGGATGCACAAATTAAAGAGCGCTATGATAGCATAGTAGAGTTCTCTGAAATTTCTGAGTTTATTGATCAGCCAGTAAAAACCTATTCCAGCGGAATGTTTGTTCGCTTAGCTTTTTCAATTATCGCACATGTTGATGCGGATATTTTAATTGTCGATGAAGCGCTATCTGTTGGTGATGCTTTTTTTGTTCAAAAATGTATGCGCTTCTTACGTGAATTTATGGAGAAGGGGACCGTTCTCTTTGTAAGTCATGATACCGCGTCAATTGTCAATTTGTGTGATCGCGCTATATGGATTGATCGAGGCCAGAAAAAGCTTGAAGGATCCGCTAAAGAAGTCTCGGAAGCCTATCTGGCGGCTCTTTTTAAGCAGAAAAATAGAATGACTAACAGTAAAGAAAATGAAATTCGGGTTACCGAAAACATTAGCTATAAAGATCATCGCCAGGATTTCATTAATGGTAGTAATTGCCGTAATGATATTGAATTGTTCAGTTTCGATGATAAAGGTAAGCAGTTCGGCGAGGGGGGCGCAGAAATTTACAACGTGTTACTTGAGGATTCGACTGGTTCTCCATTATCATGGATAGTGGGCGGTGAAAATATAAATCTCAATATTTACGTTAAGTGTTTGAAAGATTTATATAGTCCAATCATTGGTTTTTATATTAAAGATCGGTTGGGTCAAACCCTCTTCGGTGACAATACGTTTCTTTCTTATCTGGATAAACCGCTTTCAGTCAAAAAGGGTGATCTCTTAGATTGTCGTTTTGAATTTAGAATGCCATTATTACCGGTTGGAGAATACAGCATATGTGTGGCTGTAGCAGAAGGCAATCAACAAGAACACATACAGCACCATTGGATTCATGACGCAGTCATTTTCAAATCCCACTCTTCCAGTACAGTCACTGGTTTGGTGGGTATTCCAATGAAAAATATCAGTATTTCAATAGATTAAGAGTATTTAATGACAATGATTAACAAATCGATGCTTTCCCGGCCTCAGAAATTAACTTTCCCTTATGGCTGGTGCGGCCACATTCCCTTTGTGAGTTGGCTTGTTGAAACTATGAGACCAGCCACCATTGTTGAATTAGGTACACACTCTGGAAACTCCTATTTTGCCATATGTCAGGCGGTGCTGGAAAATGGTACTGGTTCAAAATGTTATGCTGTAGACACTTGGCAGGGTGATGAACATGCAGGCAGCTATAGTGAAAATGTTTTTAATGAAGTAAATGCTTGGAATAGACAATATTTCGCTGCCTTTTCCAACTTACTGCGAATGACATTTGATCAAGCCAATCAGTATTTTTCAGAATCTAGCGTTAACTTGTTACATATTGATGGATTACACACCTATGAGGCCGTAAAACATGACTTCGAATCATGGCAGCCAAAACTAGCTGATGATGCCATTGTTATTTTCCATGATACAAATGTGCACGAGCGAGATTTTGGAGTTTGGCAACTTTGGGATGAATTGAAGGATAAGTATCCCTCTTTTGAATTCCTACACTCTCATGGATTAGGGGTACTATTTGTGGGTGAGAAAAGTCATTCACTTTTTGATAGACTTAATTCATTGGGTGAGCCAGCTCTTATCAGGAGTACATTTTCACGGCTTGGTGAGTTGATTACATTGCGTGAAGAGGCGCATAATCAGATTCAACATATACAGAATGAATCTTATAATCATATATCAATGTTAGAAGCTGCAAAGCAAACGCTTGAGAAAGCTAATGTGCAATTGCAAACTCAAATACAAGAGCTTTCATCCGATAATGAACTATATATAAAAAGAATTCAAGATGACAAACATGTCCGAGATATGCTTAGTGGTCATGTTCAAGCGTTGGAGACAGGTTATCATAGTAAAAATGGGCGTGTGTACGAACTGGAGAATGAAATAAACAGAATTTTAAATACTAGATCTTGGAAAGTAACTAAGCCCTTGCGATTTGTTTTTCGAGTGTTACGAGGACAACAAAAAGATACTATTCTTCAACTTAAGTGCGAGGCACGGAAGGTTGCTAAGAAACTTTATTATAAAGCACCTCATAAACATCGTGAAAAGCTCCTCTCAGTGGCTTTCAAAGTACGTCCTAGTTGGTTTACAAGTCATCCGCAGTTTTTATCGTCTAAGGCACTGGCAATAAGTGAATTTGAGGACAATGAAAAACTTGTATTGATCGACTCATTAAGTGATAAGATAAACATTCAGCCGGGAAATATTGCGGTCCATTGCCATATTTTTTATAGCGATTTGATCGATGAATTTTACGATCAACTTAACAAAATGCCCTTTAAATTTGATGTCTATGTCTCCGTTACCAGCAAGGAAGCTAAAGAGAGGTGTGAACTAGCTTTTAAAAGAATCATTAATGTTGGTATTGTCGATGTCAGAGTCGTCCCTAATCGCGGCAGAGATATCGCACCAATTTTTGCTGAGTTTGGTAATAATCTCAAAAGATATGATTACTTCTGTCATATCCAAACAAAAAAATCGCTTTATAACGAGGGTAAGACCTCGGGGTGGCGTGAGTATCTAATAAACGGCTTATTTGGCTCTCAGGACAATCTTAAGCGTATTTTTAAAGCATTTGTCGATAATCCATCATTAGGTATTATTTATCCTCAGGCCTATTGCATGGTTCCTTACCTGGCATTTTCTTGGCTGGCGAACAGACAGCAGGGGGAGGAGCTATGTGCTCGGATGGGTATAGCTTGCCCTGAGGGATACTTTAATTTTCCTGCAGGTTCGATGTTCTGGGCTCGTCAGGAGGCTTTGGCCCCTCTGTTTAATCTGAATCTCGGCTGGAATGATTTTCCGGAAGAGAGTGGGCAAACGGATGGCACCACTGCCCATGCAATTGAGCGTTTGCTTGGTGTTGTCCCTCAGGCATTAAACTATGGTGCCCTTATCATTAAAGATACTGAAGTTGAATCAAATTCTACTTTCCGATGGGATCTGCAATATTTTCCTCGTTCAATTGATTCGATCAAGCATCAAATTAGTGATAAGCACAAAAAAGTCATTGCATTTGATATATTCGACACTTTATTAGTTCGTCCGCTTTTACATCCCGACCATACAAAAAAAATAATTGCTGAGCAACTTTCCGATAAAGAGGCTGAATTGTATTTAAAAACGCGACATCCTGCTGAGTCAAGTGCGCGTAATCGAGCCGGCCGTGATATTGGGATGAATGAAATTTACTCTGAGTTGATCGAGTATTTTGATGTCAGCGAAGAACTTGCAAACAAGTTTCGTGAGATTGAAGAGCAAGTTGAAATTGCGTCTGTAAGTGCCAGAGTTGATATGCTTGACATATATGAATTTGCTAAAGCGATTGATAAAAAAATCATAATTGTCAGCGATATGTTCCTGTCTGTTGATACGTTAGAAACAATGCTAACCAGAAATGGTTTTTCTGGATGGGATCGACTATATGTTTCTTCCGCTGAAGGTAAACGTAAAGATACCGGTGAGTTGTATGCTCAACTTCTCTCCGATTACGGCATCTCAGGCGAGGAAATGATCATGTTCGGTGATAATGAGCGTAGTGATATCCAACTACCTTTCGACAGATTTAATATTCCGAGTACTCATATAATACGAGCTACTGATCTGGCACTTCACATACCTGAATACTCACGATTGGCTAAAAAAGCATACCATGCAGATCTAAATCGTGAACTTACCTTTGGTCTGATACTACGGAAAAATCTTAATCGGGCTGGAGATTTTTCTGTGGATAATCTGAAATTATATTCAAGTAATGCTTATCAGATTGGCTACAATCTTGCTGGTCCTTTACTCGCATCGTTTTCAGAGTGGTTACGAACAACGGCTAAGCAATCTAATATCTGCGATCTTTATTTTCTCGCCCGCGAGGGTAAAATCATTAAAGATGCATATGACAAATGGTGCCATGGTGCTCCTGATTATGCTCATAGCCATTATTTGATACTCTCTCGTCGTGCAGTTAATGTACCTAATGTTAGTTCTTTAGATGATGTTCTAAATATTGCCAAATCGACCTTCTTTGCAAATACTCTTGAAATGTTTTTGCGTGAGCGATATGGTTTAGTACTGAATCATGAAAAGCTGAACCAGATTTATGCTCGAGGTTATTGGAATAAAGGAAAACTGGTTGAAATTCAAAATGAAGATGTTTCAGAAATAAAACCTCTTCTTGAGTTTATCATGACTGATATCCTTAATGAATCTGAAGCAGAAAAAGAAGGTCTTTTAAAATATCTTTCTGAAGAGAGTTTTTTAAATTCTGCTCATAAAGCTGTAGTCGATGTTGGATATTCTGGTACCATCCAGAAAGCTTTAATAAAAATTGTCGAAGATAGAGTCGATGGCTTATATATGGCAACATCCGAAAGTGTTAATAAGGGCTTGTCGAAAAATAGTAAGGCGTACGGTTGTTTTATTGAAGGTGCAAATCCGGTCCACAGTGACGACTCTTTATTATTACGACAAAGCTTTGAGCTTGAAAAGCTGTTAAGTTCAAACGATACTCAAATTGTTAAGTATGATATTGATGATAGCGGTCAATTAAGTCCCGTTTTTAAAAAGCAGAGACCCGAAGAGTTATTGACTAAAGAGATGAGACTTGAATTACAACGGGGCTGCTTGGACTTCATAGAAGATGCAAGTGAAATAAGAAATAATCTTTATCCTAAATTTAAACCATCTCTTTCTCTGGCTGACTCTTTGTATAGTGAATTTATTTTCTCATGTAATAAACGTGAAAATGATTTTGTTAAAAAGATGACATTAGACGATGATTATTGTGGTAGAGGTTTAGTTAATTAAATTAAGAGGCCCCCTCTCTCCATTGTTGGATTGAGGGGCAAGGTAATTTGGTATGAACCGAAGTGTTGCAATACTTATGGCCATTAGAAATGGTCAGGAATATATTCCACAGCAATTAAACTCGTTTATCGAGCAAAGTTATACTAACTGGTCTTTGTTCGTATCTGACGATGGTTCAAGCGATACATCAGCAGAAATTGTAAAACAGTTTTTTTTATCATATCCTGAAATCGATGGATATATTAAAAAGGGTCCCTGTAAGGGGTTTTGTGAAAATTTTCAGTCGATGATTAATGACTGTAATATTATTTCTGATTATTATGCTTTTTCTGATCAAGACGATATATGGCTTCCGGATAAGTTAACGAGAGCAACGAAATATCTTAACTCTATACCTTCAAATATACCTGCATTATATTGTTCGGTGACAACCTTAATCGACGAGAACAATAGAGTCATAGGCCAATCATTAATACCTACTAAAAATCTCGATTTTGCTAATGCTTTGCTGCATAATATCGCAAGCGGTAATACGATGGTTTTCAATCAATGCGCACGTGAACTTCTCATGTCTGCATCATCCCAGGATATGGTCGTACATGATTGGACCCTTTATCAGATAGTTACGGCATGTGGAGGTGAGGTATACTATGATAATGAGCCAACCGTGCTATATCGGCAGCATGCTAACAATGTTATAGGTGATGGGCGAAATATTCTTTTTCGAGCAAAGAATTTTCTTGACTCGTTTTCCACAAATAAAAAAGAGTGGAATGATCGTAACGAAAAAGTATTGAAAAATGTTACTGAGAAATTTACAGATAAAGCCTTACAAACATATATGGATTTTTATAAGATAAAAAAAAGTGGTTTTTTTGCGAGGTTGTTCTATTTTAAAAGGTCTGGTGTGTATCATCAATATACATTGGGAACATTATCTACTTTAATCTATGTTTGTTTTGGTAAAATGTAGTAAGGTGCTATGTGAATATACTCGCTTCACTCGTTCTCTATAAACATTCGTATCGAGATATAGAGCAAACATTACATTCATTATTGAGCGAAGAGAACATTGATAAATTAGTTATCGTAGATAACGGTGCATTTTGTCAGTGGCTTGATGATTATACACATCCAAAAGTCGAAGTGATTAAGCTTTCGAGTAACCATGGTTTTGGCGCAGGACATAATCATGTTTTCGAGAAATTTAAAGATGCCTGTAACTTTTTTTTAATATGTAATCCGGATATCTATTATGCAAAAGGAGAAGTCGATAAATTTTCCTCCTTTTGTTCTGAACGAGATATTGATTTGTCAGTACCCCGTATTGTTTACCCTAACGGCACACTTCAGTATGCAACAAAATTACTTCCAGCACCCGTACAGTTATTTGGAAGGAGGTTTTTATCTTCAATAATTTCCGGCATAAATGATGAGTATGAACTTAGAGATGCAAATTATAATGCGCCTTTTTATGCTCCCTCAATGTCTGGCTGTTTTATGCTGGTTAGTAGTAAGGCTGTGAAGCGAGTGCATGGTTTTGATACTCGTTATTTTATGTATCTGGAAGATGTGGATTTCTCTCGCCGAATAAGTTCGGAAGGGTTAAATGTTATTTATTGTCCTGAATCTACTGTAATTCATCAATCTCAGCGCAAGTCATATAGTAGTTTTAGGTTTTTATTATATCATCTTGCCTCAACTATCAAATACTTTAATAAATGGGGCTGGTTTTCCGATAAGGAAAGAGTTCTATTAAATTCGCGCTGTCTTTCCCTGTTGCCGCGTAAAATTTTAAAAAAATAAATAAGTTGTTGTGAACATTGGGGCCGCTTTGATAGCAGCCCTAATGTTTCTTCAATATAATATTTCGATCAATGCCTCTCCTTTAACCTCCCCACAACATCCCCCAACCCCAGCCCCCCATCCTGCAACAGCACCATCAAATGATAAACCAAATCCGAGGCCTCATTCTTCAGCTCCTCCCGGTCCTTCACCGTGGCCGCCAGCGCCGTTTCTACGCCTTCCTCGCCCACCTTCTGCGCAATCCGCTTCGTTCCGCTGGCGTACAGCCTCGCGGTATACGAACTCTCAGGATCGGCGTCTTTCCGCGACGCAATCAGCTCTTCCAACTGATACAGGAACAGCCACTCGTGGCTCGCCTCGGCGAAGCAGCTTGAGTTCCCCTTGTGGCAGGTCGGCCCAATCGGGTTAACCAGCACCAGCAGCGTATCCTTATCGCAGTCCGGGGAGATGCTCACCAGATTAAGAAAGTGGCCGGAGGTCTCGCCCTTGGTCCACAGGCGCCCCTTAGTGCGGGAAAAGAACGTTACCTTGCCGGTCTCCAGCGTCTTCGCCAGCGCGTCCTTATTCATATACCCCAGCATCAGCACTTCGCCGGAAACGGCGTGCTGCACGATGGCCGGCATCATGCCGTCGGTTTTTTCCCAGTCCAGCTTCTCTGTCAACATACCCTTATCTCCACGCCCTGGGTGGCCAGGTACGTTTTTAATTCACCAATATTAATAATCTGTTTGTGGAATACCGAGGCGGCGAGCGCGCCGTCTACGTCGGCATCCCGGAAGGCTTCCAGAAAGTGCTCCATGGTGCCCGCGCCGCCGGAGGCGATCAGCGGGACGTGGCAAACCTCGCGCACCTTCTTCAGCTGCGCCAGGTCGTAGCCGCTGCGCACGCCGTCCTGGTTCATCATATTGAGGACGATTTCGCCGGCGCCGCGCTTCTGCACTTCCTGCACCCAGTCGAGGGTTTCCCACTGCGTAACGCGGGTGCGGCTCTCATCGCCGGTGTACTGATTGACGTGGTACTTGCCGCTGTCGGCGTCAAACCAGGTATCAATGCCCACCACGATGCACTGCACGCCGAAGCGGTCCGACAGGCGGGTGATTAGCTCCGGGTCGGCGAGGGCGGGGGAGTTCACCGAAATTTTATCGGCGCCGAAGGATAAGATTTTGGCGGCGTCCTCTAGCGACTTGATGCCGCCGGCGACGCAGAAGGGAATATCGATCACTTCGGCCACGCGCTCGACCCAGCTCTTGTCCACCACCCGGCCATCGCTGGAAGCGGTAATATCGTAGAACACCAGTTCGTCGGCGCCTTCTTCCGCGTAGCGCTTCGCCAACGGCACGATGTCGCCGATGATTTCGTGATTGCGGAACTGCACGCCCTTAACCACCTGACCATCGCGCACGTCCAGGCAGGGAATTATCCGTTTTGCCAGCATTCGATGGCCTCCGTTACGTTGAATTTACCTTCCAGCAGCGCGCGGCCGACGATCACGCCGCGCACGCCGGTGCCGCGCAGGGCGGCGATATCGCTAAGGTCGCCGATGCCGCCGGAGGACTGAAACGCCACCTGCGGATAGCGGGCGCAGACTTCCTCATACAGCGAGACGTTGGAGCCCGCCAGCGTACCGTCCCGCGAGATATCCGTGCACAGGACGTGCTGCAGGCCGACCGGCAGATAGGCTTCAACCAGCGCCTCGAGGCTGACGCCGGAGTCCTCCTGCCAGCCGCTGACCGCCACCTGCTTATTGCCTGCAGCATCAATGCGCACGTCGAGCGCCAGCACCAGCTTCTCCGCGCCGAAGCGCGCGAACCAGCCTTTCACTACCTCGGGGGATTTTACCGCCGTAGAGCCGACCACCACGCGCGCTACGCCCGCGTCGAGCAGGGCGGCAACGTCCTCTTCGCTGCGGATCCCGCCGCCGACCTGCACCGGCACGCTGACGCCGGCCACCAGGGTTTTAATCAGCGCGATCTGGCGCTTCGCCGGATCTTTGGCGCCGGTTAAGTCCACCAGGTGCAGGACTTCTGCGCCCTGCGCGGCGTAATCCTGCAGGCGCGGCAGCGGATCGCTGCCGTAGTCGCGCTGCTGACCGTAATCGCCCTGGTGCAGGCGCACCACGGTGCCGTCAATTAAATCTAAAGCCGGTATGATCATTACATCTCCAGGAAGTTTTTCAGCAGCTGCGCCCCCGCGGCGCCGGAGCGCTCTGGGTGAAACTGCACGCCGAAGAAGTTCTCTTTCTGCACGGCGGCGGTAAAGGCCTCGCCGTAGCTGCACTGGGCGATGGTGTGGGCATTCACCGGCATCGCGTAGCTGTGCACGAAATAGAAGTAGGCCCCGTCGTCGATGCCGCGAAACAGATGGTCGCCGGCTTTCGGATAGACGCGGTTCCAGCCCATGTGCGGCAGCGGCAGGCCGAAGTCGGTCATTTTCGGCACCGGCTGGTCGATGATGCCCAGCATATCGATGCCGCCGTTTTCATCGCTATGGTTGCCCAGCAGCTGCATCCCCAGGCAGATGCCGAGCACCGGCTGGGAGCAGGCCTTAATCAGATCGATAAGCGCGCGCTCGCGCAGCTGGTCCATTGCCGCCTGGGCGGTGCCGACGCCCGGCAGGAACAGCTTATCGGCGTGCAGCACCACGTCCGGGTCGCGGCTGACCACCGGCGCGTAGCCGAGGCGGCTGACCGCCGACTTGACCGAGTTGAGGTTGGCGCAGCCGGTATCGAGGATCACCACGTCCATCAGAGCACTCCTTTCGATGAGGGAAGGGTATCGCCCTCCACGCGGATCGCCTGGCGCAGGGTGCGGCCAAAGGCCTTAAACAGGCTCTCAACCCGGTGGTGATCGTTTTTGCCCTTGGTTTTCAGGTGCAGGGTCACGCCCATGGCGTAGGAGAGCGAGCGGAAGAAGTGCTCGACCATCTCGGTGCTCAGATCGCCCACCCGCTGGTAGGTGAACTCGGCCTTATATTCGAGGTGCGGGCGGCCGGAGATATCCAGCGCGCAGCGCGCCAGGCACTCGTCCATCGGCAGCACGAAGCCGAAGCGGCAGATGCCGCGCTTATCGCCCAGCGCCTTTTTCAGCGCTTCGCCCAGCGCCAGGCCGGTATCTTCCACGGTGTGGTGATCGTCGATGTACAGGTCGCCCTTAACGCCAATCTCCATGCGGAAGCCGCCGTGGGTGGCTATCTGGTCGAGCATGTGGTCGAAGAAGCCGACGCCGGTGTTGATCTTGCTTTCGCCTTCGCGATCCAGCCACACCTTGACGTCAATCTGCGTCTCGCGGGTATTGCGCGCAACGTGAGCGTAGCGGTCGCGCTTCGCCAGCTGTTCGCTGATGCGCGGCCAGCTCAGGCCGTCGCTGCCGTAGCGCAGGCCGGTGATGCCCATGTTTTCAGCCAGCTGGACGTCGGTGGCGCGGTCGCCAATCACGTAGCTGTTAGCCGTATCCATTACGCCCGCCACCAGCCACTCGGTGACCATTTTGGTGCCGGGCTTGCGGCAGTCGCAGCCGTCGGCCTCGAAGTGCGGGCAGATCAGCACATCGTCAAACGTCACGCCCTGGGAGGTAAAGACCTGCATCATCAGGTCGTGCGGCCCGTCGAAGTCCGCCTGCGGGAAGCTGTCGGTGCCGAGCCCGTCCTGATTGGTGATCATCACCAGCCGGTAGCCCGCTTTCTGCAGCGCCAGCAGGGAGGGAATAACGTCCGGCTCGAAGGCCAGCTTATCGAAACGGTCAACCTGGTAGTCGCTCGGCGGCTCGGAGATCAGGGTGCCGTCGCGATCGATAAAGAGGAACTTCTGGGTCATACTTGCTCCGCGCGAAGGGCGTCAATGACGCGCTGGCTCTCGGGGCGGGTGCCGATGGTGATGCGCAGGCAGCCGCTCAGAGAGGGTTGTTTATTCTGGTCACGTAAGATAATGCCCTGATCCCACAGCGATTTAAAGACCGCGCTTGAGGCGGTGATGCGGGCAAGAATATAGTTGGTCTCGGAATCAAACACTTCCTCAACGCAGGCAATCTCCCGCAGCTGGCTCACCAGGAACTGCCGCTCGTCGATAATCTGCGCCACCCGCTGGCGCATGGCTGCAATCCCTTCCGGGGAGAGCGCCTGGGCGGCGATATCGGCCACCGGCGTGGAGAGCGGGTAGGGGGCGATCACCTTCAGCAGCAGGGCGATAATCTCGGCGCTGGCGAGGGTAAAGCCGCAGCGCAGGCCGGCGAGAGCAAAGGCCTTTGACAGCGTGCGCAGCACCACCAGGTGCGGATACTCCGCGATCCAGCCCGCCAGCGTCGCCTGCGGGCAGAACTCGATATAGGCCTCATCGGCCACCACAATCGCTCTGCCGCGGGTCATCTCCAGCAGGGTGCGCATATCCTCGGGATTGATGATCTGCCCGGTCGGGTTGTTCGGACTGCAGACGTAGACCAGCTTCACGCCGTCCAGGCTGTCGCCGATGGTCTGCAGATCCAGCTGCCAGTCCTCGCGGGCGGGCACGGTGCGGTAGGCGACGCCGAAGGTTTCGGCGCTGACGCTGTACATGCCGTAGGTCGGCGGGCAGAACAGGATAGCGTCCTGGCCCGGTTCGCAGAAGGCGCGGATCAGCAGCTCGATGCCCTCATCGGCGCCGCGGCTGACCAGCACCTGTTCCGGCTTCAGCCCCGCGTAGGCGGCGTAGTTGTCAATCACCGCTTTCGGCTGGCACTCCGGGTAGCGGTTTAGCGTCTGCTGGCGCAGGTCGAAGTTGACCGGCGTCGGAAATTCGTTGGCGTTCAGCCACACGTCGCCCTTGCCGCCGAGGCGGCGCGCGGACTGATACGGCGTCAGGTCGCGCACGTTTTTGCGGGCTAACTCTTCAATGCTCATTTCATCTCCTTGAGCGCGGCGACGCGCAGGGTCACGGCGTTTTTGTGGGCGGTCAGCAGTTCGGCGGCGGCCAGGGTTTCAATGGTTGAGGCCAGGGCGGAGAAGCCCTCCTTCGACAGCTCCTGGACGGTCATCCGCTTCTGGAAGTCGGCCAGCCCCAGGCTTGAACAGGTAGCGGTGTAGCCGTAGGTCGGCAGCACGTGATTGGTGCCGGAGGCGTAGTCCCCCGCCGACTCTGGCGACCAGTCGCCGAGGAAGACCGACCCGGCGCTGGTGATGTCATCTACCAGGGCGCGGGCGTCGCGGGTCTGGATAATCAGGTGCTCCGGACCGTACTGGTTGGAGATCTCCACGCACTGGGCGAGATCGCGGGCGACGATCAGCCGGCTGGCGGAGAGCGCCCGGCGGGCGGTCTCCGCGCGGCTCAGTTCGCCGAGCTGGCGCTCAACAGCCTGCGCAACTCGGGCGGCCATATCGGCATCCGGCGTCAGGAGGATCACCTGCGAGTCCGGGCCGTGCTCGGCCTGGGAGAGCAGGTCCGAGGCGACGAAGTCCGGCGTCGCGCCGCCGTCGGCAATGACCAGCACTTCGGACGGCCCGGCGGGCATGTCGATGGCCGCGCCGTCGAGCCGCTGGCTGACCTGGCGCTTGGCTTCGGTAACGAAGGCATTGCCGGGGCCAAAAATCTTATCCACTTTCGGCACCGATTCGGTGCCGAGCGCCAGGGCGGCGATGGCCTGGGCGCCGCCGACGTTGAACACCTCCTGCACGCCGCATAGCTTCGCCGCGTAGAGGATCTCATCGGCGATGGGCAGCGGCGAGCAGAGCACCACCTTGCGGCAGCCGGCGATGCGCGCCGGGGTCGCCAGCATCAGTACCGTCGAGAACAGCGGGGCCGAGCCGCCGGGAATATAGAGACCGACCGAGTCAATCGGGCGGGTCACCTGCTGGCAGCGCACGCCGGGCAGGGTCTCCACGTCCACGCCGGGCAGCTTCTGCGCGTTGTGGAAGGTGTCGATATTCTTCACCGCCACCGCCATCGCCTGCTTGAGGGCGTCGCTCAGCCGATCGCCGGCGGCGTCGATTTCCGCCTGGCTTACCTTCAGCGCCTTAACCTCGGTTTTATCAAACTTCGCGCCGTACTCGCGCAGGGCCGCATCGCCGTTGGCCTTCACGTTATCGAGGATCTCCGCCACCGTGCGGGTGATGCTGTCCGAGGCGGCAATCGCCGGGCGCATCAGCAGCTCGCGCTGCTGGTCGGCGCTGCAGTCGTTCCAGTCAATGATTGTGCTAAAGCTCATGGCCGTTACTCCATCATCTTCTCAATCGGCAGCACCAGAATGGAGCTTGCCCCCAGCGCCTTCAGTTTTTCCATGGTTTCCCAGAACAGGGTTTCGCTGCTGACCATGTGCATCGCCACCCGCTGCTGGTCGCCCGCCAGCGGCAGAATGGTCGGGCGCTCGGCGCCCGGCAGCAGGGCGACAACTTCTTCCAGCCGCTCGGTCGGCGCGTGCATCATGATGTACTTCGATTCGCGGGCCTGAATGACGCCCTGAATGCGGGTCAGCAGTTTATCGATAAGCTGCTGTTTGGCCTCCGGCATCTCGCCGTCGCGCTGGATCAGGCAGGCCTTCGAGCGGTAAATCACTTCGACTTCGCGCAGGCCGTTGGCCTCGAGGGTCGCGCCGGTGGAGACCAGATCGCAGATGGCGTCGGCAAGGCCGGCGCGGGGGGCCACTTCCACCGAGCCGTTCAGCAGGCAGGACTTAAAGGAGATGCCCTTCTGATCGAGGTAGCGCTTGAGCAGGTGCGGGTAGGAGGTGGCGATACGCTTGCCGTCCAGCGCCGCCGGGCCGTTCCACGCTTCGTCCACCGGCGTTGCCAGCGACAGGCGGCAGCCGCCGAAGTCGAGGCGGCGCAGGGTAAAGTAGCGCGGATCTTCGCCCTGGGCGCGGCGGTCCAGCAGCTCCTCTTCCAGCACGTTTTCGCCGATAATGCCAAGATCCACCACGCCGTCCATCACCAGGCCCGGAATGTCGTCGTCGCGCACGCGCAGGATATCAATCGGCATATTCTCCGCCATCGCGATCAGGCGCTGGGTGTGGAGGTTGATTTTTATGCCGCAGCGGGCGAGCAATTCGCGTGAATCATCGCTTAAACGCCCGGATTTCTGCATAGCTATGCGTAAACGGCTGTTGTCTAACATTCTCTTTATCCTCGTCGTCCTGTCTGTACTGTACGCAATTGCGCTCAACAAAAAAGCCCCCGGAAGAGCGATCTTCCGGGGGCTTTCTTTGCGTTCATGCACCGCTGGAAGATCCAAACGTCTTCCAGCACACATCGCCTGAAAGACTAGTCAGGGTGATGGTGATGATGGTGCTGTTTGAACTGAACGCTAATCATAAAAAATCTCGTTGAATGCTTATGCATTTGATGCCTTTTAACCTAAACCACTTTTGTGACCGAAAGCAAGGTCTTTTTTCTATCATTAATTCATTTCATATTCAGCGGATAAATTGTCAGCCGCTCCCGGCTGGCGTAGCCTTAATGAAGGAAGACGACGAGCCGGGAGAAAGGGCATGAAGAAGGTCGCAATTGTAGGATTAGGCTGGCTGGGTATGCCGCTGGCGTTAGCCATGACGGCGCGGGGCTGGCAGGTGAGTGGAAGCAAAACTACCGAAGACGGCGCAGAGGCGGCGCGGATGTGCGGCATTGACGGCTACCCGCTGCGCCTGACGCCGGTGCTGGAGGCCGACAGCGACGATCTGGAAGCATTAATGAACGTCGACGCGCTGGTCATCACGCTGCCCGCGCGGCGCAGCGGCCCCGGCGATGATTTTTACCGGCAGGCGGTGCAGGAGATTGTCGACAGCGCGCTGGCCCACCGCGTGCCGCGCATTCTCTTTACCAGCTCCACGTCGGTTTATGGCAAAGGGGAGGGGACGCAAAAGGAGAGTTCGCCGCGCCATCCCGTCACCGCCAGCGGGCGCGTGCTTAAAGAGCTGGAGGACTGGCTGCACAACCTTCCCGGCACCTCCGTCGATATCCTGCGCCTGGCCGGGCTGGTGGGGCCGGGGCGTCACCCGGGCCGCTTCTTTGCCGGCAAATCGGCGTCGGACGGCCAGCAGGGCGTCAACCTGGTGCATCTTGAGGACGTTATCTCTGCGATTATGCTGCTGCTGCAGGCCCCGAAGGGCGGACACATCTATAATTTATGTGCGCCCGGCCACCCGGCGCGCAAAACGTTCTATCCGCAAATGGCCCGCGAGCTGGGCCTGGCGCCGCCGGTGTTCAGCGACAGTAGCGATAAAGGGCGCATCATCGACGGCAACAGAATTTGCGCCGAGCTGGGGTTTGAGTATCAGTATCCGGATCCGCTGGTGATGCCTCTGGAGTAAACCGCAGCGGTGATGGCTCTCTGAGTAAAGGAGGGAACATGAAGCCGCTGCTGGAAGTTTTGCTGATCCTCGACGCGCTGGACAAAGAGGGAAGCTTCGCCGCCGCCTCGGCGAAGCTCTTCAAAACGCCGTCTGCGCTGAGCTACACCGTTCAGCGCCTGGAGAGCGACCTCAATATTCTGCTGCTCGACCGCAGCGGCCACCGGGCCAGGTTTACCCGTACCGGGCAGATGCTGCTGGAGAAAGGGCGGGACGTACTGCAAACCGTCCGCGAGCTGGAGAAGCAGGCCGTAAAGCTGCACGAAGGCTGGGAGCACGATCTGGTGCTCGGCGTCGACGACACCTTTCCCTTCTCCCTGCTGGCGCCGCTTATCGAACAGTTTTACCTTCATCACAGCGTCACCCGCCTGACCTTTATTAACGGCGTGCTCGGCGGCTCCTGGGAGGCGCTGCTCCAGGGGCGGGCGGATATCATTATCGGCGCCCTGCGCGAGCCGCCGCCGGTAAGCCACTTCGGTTTTGCGCCGCTGGGCCGCCTGGAGCAGATTTTTGCCGTCGCGCCCCATCATCCGCTGGCGTCGGAGCCGGAGCCGCTCAGCCGGCGGACCGTGCGCCGCTTTCGCGCCGTTGTCGTCGGCGATGCCGCCGGGAGCGACTGCCCGCCGTTCCGCCAGCTGCTGCAGGATCAGGAGGCGATCACCGTCTTTGATTTTAAGACCAAGCTCGAACTGCAGATAAGCGGCCTCGGCTGCGGCTATATCCCGCGCTACATGGCCCAGCGCTACCTCGACAGCGGGGCGCTGATTGAGAAACAAATCACCCCTCAGGCCGGGCCTGAAGCGGTATGGATTGGCTGGAATGAACAGACCGCGGGCCTTGCCTGCGGCTGGTGGCGGGACGCGGTTTTGACCAATAATGCTATCGCTTCCGTCTATCGCCGCTGCGTCGACGAATAATCAGCCGCTTAGATCAAGAAATTTCCCGATGCCGCCCTGGCCGGCTTGTGTTTCACCAGGGAAGGGGGCAGAATACGCGCCAGCAAAAAATGAGACTAACCGACGCTGTTCAAAAGGCGCCGGTTATTTTTTTGCTACACACTCATTCAAATAAAGAGGCCGGGCTCCGTACCGGATAGATACTTACCAAAAATCGACAGTTGTTGTCGCCGAGGATTAAACAAAAAATGGGGCAATTTTTTGCTTACGCGACGGCGTTCGCCGTAAAGGGGAATGACCATGTCGCATAACGTTACTCCAAACACCTCTCGCGTGGAATTACGTAAAACGCTTACGCTGGTTCCGGTTGTCATGATGGGCCTTGCCTATATGCAGCCGATGACGCTGTTCGATACGTTCGGTATCGTTTCGGGCATGACCGATGGTCACGTTCCGACAGCCTATGCCTTTGCCCTGATAGCCATCCTGTTTACCGCCCTGAGCTACGGTAAGCTAGTGAAGCGCTATCCGTCAGCGGGCTCTGCCTACACCTATGCCCAGAAATCTATCAGCCCGACCGTGGGCTTTATGGTGGGCTGGTCGTCGCTGCTCGACTACCTGTTCGCGCCGATGATCAACATCCTGCTGGCAAAAATCTATTTTGAAGCGCTGGTGCCGTCGATTCCGTCGTGGATCTTCGTGGTGGCGCTGGTGGCCTTCATGACCGCCTTTAACCTGCGCAGCCTGAAATCCGTGGCCAACTTCAACACCGTGATCGTGGTGCTGCAGGTGGTGCTGATTGCGGTGATCCTCGGCATGGTTATCTTCGGCGTATTCGAAGGTGAAGGTGCCGGTACGCTGGCCAGCAGCAGGCCGTTCTGGTCCGGCGACGCGCACGTGATCCCGATGATCACCGGAGCGACGATCCTCTGCTTCTCCTTTACCGGTTTTGACGGCATCAGCAACCTGTCGGAAGAAACCAAAGACGCAGCGCGCGTTATTCCGCGCGCCATCTTCCTGACCGCGCTGATCGGCGGCCTGATCTTTATCTTCGCCACCTACTTCCTGCAGCTGTACTTCCCGGACATCTCCCGCTTCAAGGATCCGGATGCCTCGCAGCCGGAGATCATGCTGTACGTGGCCGGTAAATTCTTCCAGGTCGGGGCGCTGATTTTCTCCACCATCACCGTACTGGCCTCCGGCATGGCCGCCCACGCGGGCGTGGCCCGCCTGATGTACGTGATGGGCCGCGACGGCGTGTTCCCGAAGAGCTTCTTCGGCTACGTGCACCCGAAATGGCGTACCCCGGCGATGAACATCATTCTGGTCGGCGTGATTGCCCTGCTGGCGATTAAATTCGACCTGGTGATGGCGACGGCGCTGATTAACTTTGGTGCGCTGGTGGCGTTTACCTTCGTTAACCTGTCGGTGATCTCGCAGTTCTGGATCCGCGAGAAGCGCAACAAGACGCTGAAAGACCACTTCCAGTATCTGTTCTTGCCGATGTGCGGTGCCATGACCGTCGGCGCGCTGTGGGTCAACCTCGAAGAGAGCTCGATGGTGCTGGGCCTGATCTGGGCCGCCGTAGGGCTGATTTACCTGGCCTGCGTGACCAAAAGCTTCCGCAACCCGGTGCCGCAGTACGAAGATATCGCCTAATCTGCGCACGATCTGACGAGCAAGCCCGGAATTGCGAGCGCGATTCCGGGCTTTGTTTTTTCTTACGCTTACCGCTTTCTTCCCCGCCCGACTTTCCGTTAGGCTGCGGACATCTTATTTCCCGCAAAGGCAATGGATATGTCCGCCAGAAAAGGAACAGGAAAGCGCCCCGGGTCGCCCACGCCCCACGATCTGACCTTTAAGCAGTTTCTGACGCACCCGGATATCGCCCGCGACTTTATCCTGCTTCACCTGCCGCCTGACCTTCAGGCCGCCTGCGACTTTTCAACTCTGCGCCTGGAGTCGGGTAGCTTTGTCGAGCCGGATCTCAGACCTTTCTTTAGCGATGTGCTCTACAGCATGAAGACCGTTTCCGGACATTCTGGTTACGTTCACGTGCTGATTGAGCACCAGTCGACGCCGGATAAACAGATGGCCTTCCGCCTGATGCGCTACGCGGTTGGCGCGATGCAGCGCCACCTTGATGCCGGGCACACGGCGCTGCCGCTGGTGATCCCGGTTCTGTTTTACGCCGGCAGGCGCACGCCTTATCCGTATTCGACCCGCTGGCTGGATGCGTTTGCCGAACCGGCGCTGGCGGAAAAGCTCTATTCTGGCCACTTTCCGCTGGTTGACGTGACGACTATTGCGGATGATAGAATCATGACGCACCGCAGGATGGCCGCGCTGACGCTGCTGCAGAAGCATATTCACCGGCGGGATTTGTCGGCGCTGGTTGAGCGGCTGGCTCAGCTTTTGCGCGTAGAGCCTATCGAGCAGACGCAACTGGCGGCGCTGATTAACTATCTGGTGCAGACGGGAGAGACGTCAGAGGCCGAGGCCTTTGTACGCGAGCTGGCACGGCGGGTGCCGCAGCATGGAGAACAACTGATGACAATTGCAGAACAGCTGGAACAAAACGGGTTCAGAAAAGGCGTGGAGATGACGAAGCGAGAAGTCGCCCGCTCCATGCTGCAAAACGGCATCGACTGGCGCCTTGTCAGCAAAGTCACCGGCCTAACGAAAGAACAAGTGGCGCAGCTGCGCCACTGAAATCCGGCGGCCCGCCGGCCGCCTTACACTATCTCCTGCGCATATTGCCACAGCGCCTTCAGCAGCTTCAGCTTTTCCGCGTCATTCTCATACTGGCCGTAGAGCGTCTCCAGCTCGCGGGCGTAGGCCTCGAGAAACTCCGGGGTAAACACATTGCGGCGGTGCTGCAGCCAGCGCGCCTGCTCGGCTTCATCCAGCGTGCCCGGAAAGTTGCGGGCGCGGTAGTTAAACAGCAGCTTCTCGATGCGCTTATCGGCAAAGGTTAAATCCAGCGCCGGCAGGTTGCGCGGCTCGGTCTCCAGCAGGATCTTCATCGCCGCCCGGTCGGCATCGCTGAAAAAGCCGTTATAGAGCTGGGCGTCGACGTTCTCCGACGGCACAAACGGCTCCGCCTCGGCGAAAATTGCCAGCGCCTTATCGCGCACCTGCGGGTTATCGCGCAGCAGCTTCAGATTATCGAGGCAGCGCTGGCGGTCGACGCCCAGCCGCTCGGCGTCCTCCGGGCGCAGGGTATTGGCTTTCGCCAGCACCGGGCACTTGTTGAGGTGTACCAGCTTCACCGGCACCGCCGCCAGTTCGCCCAGATCCGCTTTTGGCGTATACAGCCGCTCGCGCAGGGCATCGGCATCCAGCTCCAGCAGCGGCGCCATATCACCCGCAAGATCGACCGTAATTACCGCGTTGCGGTTATCCGGATGCCACGCCAGGGGGGCAATCCAGCTGGTGTTGCCGCGCGCGGCGCCGAACATGCCGGAGACGTGCACCAGCGGCGCCATCTGCGCGACGTCAATCAGCGTCGCCAGCTTGTTTTTGCCGCGGTACGTATAGAGATAGTCAAACAGCCGCGGCTGCTTCTCTTTCACCAGTTTTGCCATCGCGATGGTGGCGTACACGTCGGCCATCGCATCGTGGGCGTTGCTGTGCTCAATGCCGTTGGCTTTCGTCAGGTGCTCAAGGCGAAAGCTCGGCAGTCCGTGGTCGTTCTCCGGCCAGTTGATGCCGTCCGGGCGCAGGGCGTAGCAGGCGCGCATCACGTCGAGCAGATCCCAGCGCGAGTTGCGGTTCTGCCAGCTCCAGCCGTAGGGATCGTAAAAATTGCGATAGAAGATGTTGCGGGTCACCTCATCGTCGAAGCGGACGTTGTTATAGCCCACCACGCAGGTTTCCGGCACCGTAAACAGATCGTGAATGCGGCGGGCAAACGCGGCCTCGTTATCGCCCTTGGCGCGGGCCTCCTGCGGGGTGATCCCGGTGATCAGCACGGCTTCAGGCTGGGGCAGATAGTCATCCGCCGGCCGGCAGTAAAATACCTCCGGCTCGCCGATAAGGTTGAAGTCGCCGTCGGTGCGGATGGCCGCGAACTGCGCCGGCCTGTCGAGCTGGGGGCTGGTGCCGAAAGTTTCGTAGTCGTGGAAGAGGAACGTGCTCTTTGGGGTATCGCTGCTGTTTTTCACCTGATGTACATGTCCGCTTTTTTTTATCTGTCGGCATTTATACTCTCTGCCGCCGTTTCGCTTTACCGCGGCCGCGCCGCCGGTATCTGTATTTGCCGAAGTCGGCACCGGGAGCGGACGCGCGTCCGCCGTCGCCGGGTAGGGAACAGCGCGAGCGTCAACTCAGGCTGCGACCTCCTATGGTAAACCATATTCGCGGGCATCTGAAATGGCCGGTTGCGACCGCTGCCCCGGCGAAAAAAGAGGGCGGCCGGGCTCAGGGATAAATAATATTCAGCGTCGCCGTGGTGTTGATCGTTCCCTGAGTTAGCGCATGGGGATCCCAGGTGTAGTAGTAAACGCCCATCGGAATGGAAAAACTCGCCGCCAGCGGCGCGCCGGCAGCGACGCTAAAAAGGGCCGTTGCGTTGCCTCTGACGGTTCCCGACGATGACAAGGTGACCGGCTTTTGCGGGTTGTCACGCGTCACCAGCCGCAGCCCCAGGCCTTTAGCCGCCTGCGGCGAAGCGTCGGTCAACACGGTCGCATCGCCGGATAGCAGCGTGTTACTGGATAAGAAGACTTCAATCGCCCGATTGGCCGTGGCGTTACTCTGCCGGTTGTCGCAGCGTAAGTTGAGCGTAAAAGGCGTATAGCCCGGCTGCTGCTGCCCGAGAACCTGATTGAGCCCCAGCGTCGGCAGCACGACGGACATGCCCGGATTGGTGAAGGCACAGGTGGTCAGCTTCGGCGCGTAGCGGATGTTCATCGGCTGGCCGAACATATCCCGCACATCATACGGCCAGTTGAAGCCGCTAAACAGCCACTGAAGGATCTTGAACAGTTGCTTTAACGGCCAGCCGATAATCTCCAGAAACGACATCCCGCTCAGGTCCGTGACGAAGAGCACATCTGCAAGATTGGCGGTATCACCCGCCACCGCCGTACCGCTTTTGTTCACCAGCGTAAAGCGAATGGTCATGGGCGTATTAAGCTCTGAGGCGCTATGGCTGTAGCCCTTAAGCGTGACGTTCGGGATGTCGTTCGTGATCTCCGCCCGGATGTTATAGCTGCCGTTATTAAACCCAAGAATGGTCTCGTAGCTATCGTCGGTGTTGAGAATTTTGGTATAGCCAAACTTGCTGCTGTCGGTCGTACAACTGAAAGAGCCGCTGTACTGGGTGCTGAGCGACGTGGTCCATTCTGGCGTCGCCGGCGTGAGCTTATCGGATAGATCGAGAGTAATCGGCGGCGCATAGCTGACGCTGTTGCCGTGGCAGGTGGCGTGGCAATAGCCACTGAAGAGGGCCAGTATCAGGAAGAGGGCGAAGCGGTTATTCATGGCTTTTTCTCCAGCGGCAAATGTTTGCCTGGCTATCCAGCGTCAGCGATGGATGCGCGATGAGGCATTCGCCGCCGCGAAGACGAATAATCAGACGTTCCGGGGGCCGATCGGCCTTGATGAAAAGGGTTCCCGCCTGGCCGACATAGCCCAGAGAATGGCCCGCTTCATCCTGAACCTCCGCGCCAAACGGCAGCCCGGAGCGGTCCGGCAGGGTTGCGCGCATGACCCAGGACTGGCGGCTATCGGTTTCAAAATGCACCACGCTGATGGCGCCATCAAATGGCACGCTGTTGGCGACGTTACCGATAACCTCGGCCCCGGAGGCGTTGTCGGAATTGGCGAGCGTGATCGTGTTTTTACGGTAAGGCGTGGCATAGGGGACCAGCGCCAGCCCGTCGCTGTTGGTAACGATACTGCTGTCGCCATTGACCATCAGCCCTTTGGCTTTTGGCGCTTCGACAATTGTCAGGGTGGTGCCCATTTCGTTCGCCGCCAGTACGTGCCAGGGGATAGCGACCAGGCTCCCGCGCGCGCTGAGGCCGCCCTGGCGGTAATCGCGGGACTCGCTCCACGATCCTCCGAGGGTGGAGGCATTGGCGCGATAGGATACGCTGGCGCTGGCCATATTTTGTCCCTGGCGCTGGTTTGAGCCAGAGAGCGAGTAGCTCAGACGGTTAGCGTCCATGGCGTTGCCGCTGAGGGTCATGTTTGCCTGCTGATAGCGCGCGTCATTGGCAGAGATGCCGGCGGTAAGCCAGGCGCTGTGGTCGAATATTTTCAGCGGTATGCTGAGCGACAGATAGAAACGCGTGTCGCTATTGCTGCTGCGGCTGTGCGTCCGGCTGGCCGTCAGCGAGTAGTTGATCTGGCGAAAAGCGTTCGAATACCCGATCTGGAACTCGCGGCTGGTCTGCGATTTCGTCCAGTAATCGCGCTGAGTGCCGGAGATAAACAGCGTGCCCCGGCTATCGTCCAGCCGCTGATTAAGATTCAGCGTGAAGGTGTTTTTCGGCCTGGCCGAGCGGAGCGAGTCCCAGGTATTGAGATCCAGCGCAGGCAGCTCGCCGTCGCCGTCCGACCTGAACGCCTGCTGGTAGCGCCGATAGCGCGAAGCGCTATCGTGCGAGTAGATAGCATCGCTGAAGCTGTAATATCCCCGGGTCGAGTAGCGGTAGGCCGCGAGGGTGAAGTTGGTGGCGGTCGCGTCGATGAATTTGCTGTAGGCGACGCGCAGACTCTGCCCGGAGGCATTGTGATTTTGCAAACGCGTCTGCGCCTGGGTAACGTCAAGCGAAACGGCGCCGACCGGAAAATTCCATCCGCTTCCCAGAAGCCAGGCGCGATAGTCCTCGCTGAGGAGCGTTCCGGCATATCCCGTCAATAAATTATTAACGCCGTAGGTCAGCGTCCCCTGCAGAAAATGGGGCTGATAGCTGGTGCCGGTCTCGCGGACCTGGCCGGCAAGCAGGCTATATTTACTCACGCCCTGTTTCAGCATATTCGGAACCGCAGAAAAGGGGACGGTGAAGGAGCGCGCTTTGCCGTCTGCGCCGGTGATAATCACCAGCAGATCGCCGGCTGAACCGGTAGGCTGAATGCTGTCGAGGGTAAACTTGCCCGGCGGGACGTTCTCCTGGTAGATAACGTTGCCGTTCTGCAGCACCTTGACCAGAGAGTTAGAATCGGCCACGCCGTGCACGATCGGCGAAAAACCCTGCTGCGAATTAGGCCGCATATTCATATCGGAGGCGAGCGCGACTGCGCGTATGCGCAAAGAGTCGAACAGCTCGCCGGGGGAGTACATATCGCCGATCGTCAGGTTCGACCGGATTGCGGCGAGGGGGCGGCGAAAATAGCGGGTGTTGTTTTGCCACTCTGCCTTCTGCCCGGAGTGTTTACGGAATGAACTGCTGTCGCGTAGCTGCCAGCCGAACAGATTCACGCCCGATTCAAGCCCGGTATAGAGGTCGTCGTCGGTATCGTGGGCGCCGCTTTTTTGCCGGGTTTGATAATACGTTGTGTTGTAGGAAAGCTGCAGGGCGGAGACGCCGCTGTCCCAGAATTGCGGCGCGACATATCCCGCTTCGGAGTGAATGACGTGCGCCTGGGGGACGCTCATTCTGACGCTGAGCGTGCTGGCATCAATCTCATAGCGCCCGCCCTGAACCAGCGCCCGCAGCGTAAACGTATCGCCGCCCGCCGCAGCGGTTTCCGGCAGGCGGATCCCCAGCAGGGCCGCATCGCTGCGCCCGAGGTGAATATCCTCTTTCGCGGTGCCGAATCGTAAAGAATAGCGGCCTTTCCACTCATCATTAACGTAAATATCCATCTCCTGCTGACCGGCTGGCATATCGAGATCGGGATTAAACCGCGACAGATCGGATTCAGCTGACTTTCCTGCCAGCAAAGAGGTATCAAAAGTGACCGCCATACATTTCTCCCCCATGAGGCATGAACAGATCGCCAGCAGCACTATTTGGTGACCCTGTGGTTTCATGACATCCTTTCTCATTATTGGCTGGTAACAGCCTGCGTCTTATAGGCGCCTAAATCGTCCACATATAGCAGGTAATAAGATTTGCCCGGCAGCGCCGCCGTCGCAGAGGCGACCTGCTGAGTGGCGAACGGGCTCAGCATAATGGCGTCGCGCAGCAGATTTTTTTGTTTACCGTCGCGGATATTCGCAAGGGTAATAAAGTAGGGGCTCGGGTTACTGATGCTGAAGCCATTGCCGGCGCTTTTTATCTGAACCTGGGTGATGGCTTTATCCGACCGTCCGGCAAGCGCCTGAGGGCGATAGAATAATTTTATGCGCGAGCGCACCGCCAGCTGCACGGTATTTTTGCCCGCCAGGTTTTCTGGCACCGGCGGGATATCAAGTACATTAAGAAAAAAAACGGACTCTCTGTCTGCGGGCAGCGTGGAGGGCAGCTTCTTAATCAGCAGCTGCTGTCCGCTGCCGCCGGCAATTTTGACCACCGGCGGCGTCAGTAAAAAAGGAACGCGGGCGGTTTCGGGCGTGGAATTAATATCTCCGTCGTCAATCCAGGCCTGGACTAACGCAGGCGAGGTGCCGTTATTAAACAGCTGAACCGTGGTTTCCCTGCTGGCGGCATGATAAATAATGCGGGTGCCATTAACCACGACATTCGCGAATGCCGGCTGATAAAAGGAGATCATCAGCATTACGGTGAGCAATATTCTCATTATTATTCCCGGTTAAGCCAGACCCGCACCGGGTCTGGCTTATCTCATTATAAATAGGCGATGGTGTAGGTTACATTGGAGCTCAGATCGCCGACTTTGGCGGCTTCGGCATTGGTTTTGTAGTAGTAAACGTCCAGGTTCAGGGTTTCAGCATCCGGCGCGGTGCTGCTGCCCTTCAGGCCGGTGTCAAAAACCTGATTAAGCAAAATGGGCGTTGATGAGCCGGGCTTTGCCAGTGAAAAACCGACGTTCCGCGCGACGCTGGCATCGCTTTCATTGACGGTGGTGTTCAGCAGATATTTACCGTCGGTGGAAATATTATTGGCTGACGAGAAATAAATTTTCAGCGAGGTTCCGGTCTCTTTTGCCGCCGGGGAACAGCCGGAAAAAGTCAGCGAAAATGATTTTTTATTTTTCGTGATCGGCCCGACCGTGGTTCCCGCATCGGTAACGGAAATAGGGTTGAGGGCGACGGTAAAGTCGGCGCTTTTGCCGCCGTTGATGGTGCAGGTGGTGTCAGTAATCGCGCCGCTGAAGTTAATACTGCCCCCGGCAGCATTATCCTGCGCCGCTGCCGCGCCGGATAACGCCAGAGGAAATAAGGCGGTGACAAGATGTATTTTTTTAAACATGATAGCTCCATTTATGGCAAGAATAAGCCAACGGCCAGACAGGCGTTAACTTGGTCGGGTTGAACGTGAGTGTTATTAGTGGTGTCGCCAGTTAGTCAGATGGCATAATAATGGCAGATTAATAGGTTATTAAATTATTAATGGTGTCACCCATTTTATTTTTCAGTGAACGTCTGACGTTATAAATTGAGTTGCGGTTGGTCGCCAGCTTCTGGCAAATATCTTTGATGCTGCATCCGCTCATCAAATATTGTAAAACGGCGACTTCAAATTCAGTAAGCTGCTTGCGGCAGGTTTCCCTCGTGGTCAACCCACAGATTGCTTTGCTGATTTTATTGTTGATAATCCGGCGATCGTTATCGCTGTAAATCACCGCGAGTATTTCATCAAACTGCCTTTGCCAGTAAGTTGCCAGGGGCGCCATTCGCTTATCAGCAACCAGGATAAGCGGCAGCCTTGACTGGATCAGATAGGTGAGCCAGTCGCGTTTACTTAACAATGATAAGTTATAGTAGGCGAAGTCGATAAAAATAAATCCGCGGCCAAGATGACACTTTGTCTTCTCCGTCAGGATGGAATAAATGCCCTCCTGAAAAAAATTATTACCTCCTGGCCAGATGCAATATTGCCTCTCCAGGCACTGACTGGTTCGGATAGAGGCTACCGGCAGAATTTCACAGTTTAAGTGACAACTGATGCAGCATAATTTATCAAGCTGTGAATGATGCATTATTATCCTTTCCCCCCCGGTAGTAACGGCCCTGTGTTACCAGCGGGATGTATTTTACGCAGACATTTTTCGCCATGACAATATCATCATTTTTTTTGATGCTGATGGAGTTTTACAAATACTCCGAAAAATAACAAAAATTGATTAACACCGGGAACAAAACCTTCTGTAGCCGCGCCATAACCCCCCATCAGAAAGCAAAAGAGAGTTTCTATGATTAAATCCAGGAATATCACATCAGGTATTCGGAGTATCTGTTGATGAGAGCGGGAAAAATTTGAGATAAAAAGCGCACAAAAAGTCAAAGAAATTCAGAGCTGAAAAGTCAGTAAGCTTAAAAATTTAACTTAAGTAAGGCTTTGGCTGTTCAGATATCCAGCCAAAAGCAACTTGAGCGGCTTCCGTAATAGCATTATTTGTGATTTATTTTGCGGCGAAAGCGGTTATGTCCGTAGCCTGACGATATATTTTAGCCGGAACGGAGATCGGGTTTCAGCGTCACAACAGTGTGGCATTTTTTTATAAGCCAGGGGCAGCAGCGGGTAATAGAGATCTGCGGTACGGGCTGGCGCAAAGGCGGGTCGGCCGCGCGCATTCGCTCCGTGAGGAGGTGCGGCAACCGCACATTAAGCAAAACATGTCATAAATTCTTGCAATTTAACGCTGTCAGAAAAGCGTAACTCCCGTAAAAAGTACTGCGAATTCATGAACGTTGAGGATCCTCTGTTGAAAGGCCGCTTTTTTATTGCCGTAACTTTGCTCGCTTCGGGCATCTCCTGCGCGTTTGCCGCAGACACTTTATCCCCTCAGGTACAGCCGCCGGCGATCCAGGCGGGCTCCTGGGTGCTTATGGACTATACCACCGGCCAAATCCTCACTGCGGGTAACGAGCACCAGCAGCGCAACCCCGCCAGCCTTACTAAGCTAATGACCGGCTACGTGGTCGACCGTGCCATCGACAGCCACCGCATCAAGCCCGACGACATGGTGACCGTCGGCAAGGACGCCTGGGCGAAGGGCAATCCGGTGTTTAACGGCTCGTCGCTGATGTTTCTTAAGCCCGGCGACCGCCTGACGGTGCGCGATCTCAGCCGGGGGCTTATTGTCGACTCCGGCAACGACGCCTGCGTCGCGCTGGCGGACTACGTGGCCGGCGGCCAGTCGCAGTTCGTTAAGCTGATGAACAGCTATGTTGACAAGCTGGGGCTGAAGGATACCCACTTTGAAACGGTACACGGCCTCGATGCCCCCGGGCAGCACAGCTCGGCCTACGATCTGGCGGTGCTCTCACGGGCGATTATTCACGGCGAGCCGGACTTCTACCACATGTACAGCGAAAAGAGCCTGACGTGGAACGGTATTACCCAGAACAACCGTAACGGTCTGCTGTGGGATAAAACCATGAACGTCGACGGCCTGAAAACCGGCCACACCTCGGGCGCCGGCTTTAACCTGATCGCCTCCGCCGTCGACGGCGAGCGCCGCCTGATTGCGGTGGTCATGGGCGCCGATAGCCCGAAAGGCCGCGAAGAGCAGGCCCGCAAGCTGCTCAGGTGGGGCCAGCAGAATTTCGATACCGTGCAGATCCTCCACGACGGCAAGCAGGTCGGCAGCGAGCGCATCTGGTACGGCAATAAAGAGAAAGTGAGTCTCGGCACGAACCAGGACTTCTGGCTGGCGCTGCCGAAGGCGGAAGTGCAGAACATCAAGGCGAAGTATGTGCTGGACAAAAAAGAGCTGGATGCCCCGCTCGCCGTTAACCAGCGGGTCGGGGAGATAGAGCTTTACGATCGGGATAAGATAGTGGCCCGCTGGCCGCTGGTGGCCCTCGAAAGCGTGGAGAAGGGCGGTATGTTCTCCCGCTTCGGCGACTGGCTGCACCACGTGCTGTAACGACAAACGCTCCCGTCACGGGAGCGTTTTTTGCTTCTGCCTTTTACCTTCTGCCTTCAGGCGTCCGCGCAGGCCAGCACCAGCCCGGTTGCCACCGCGTTGCGCGGCCCCTCCGTGCCGCGAATATTGCCCTGGCCCGCCACCACGCCGTAGTGCGACAGCGCGTCGGTGATAAGCTGCGGCACCTCAAAGTCCAGCGACGAACCGCCGACCAGCACCACAAAGGCGATATCGCGGATCGATCCGCCCGGTGAGACCTGGCGCAGGGCGCGCAGGCAGTTGGTGACGAACACCTTCTCTTTGGCCTGGCGGCGCACGGTGCGGATTTTCTCCAGCGACGTCAGGTTATCCACCGGGATCAGCTCCCCGTCCTTGATATAGACCACTTTGGCAAACACCGACGGGCTCAGCGGCTCGCGGAAGAACTCCACCGCGCCATTCTCGTGGCGGATGCTGAACAGGCTCTCCACCTTCGCCAGCGGATACTTTTTCAGCTCTTCGGCAAGGTGCAGTTCGCTTAACCCCAGCTCGGTTTTGATCAGCAGGCTGACCATATTGCCCGCTCCGGCCAGGTGCACCGATTTGACGCTGCCTTCGGCGCTGATGATGGCGGCATCGGTGGAGCCGGCCCCCAGATCGAGAATCGCCAGCGGCGCCGCGCAGCCCGGCGTGGTCAGCGCCCCGGCAACGGCCATATTGGCCTCCACGCCGCCGACCACCACCTCGGTATGCAGACGCTCGCTCAGGGCGCTGGCGATGGCCTGCATCTGCAGCCTGTCGGATTTCACCATCGCGGCAATGCCGACCGCGTTCTCCATCGAGAACTCCCCGGCGATGCCGCCCTGGACTTTGCGCGGAATAAAGGTATCCACCGCCAGCAGATCCTGAATACGGATATCGCTCATCGCGTGTCCGCTGAGGGTCGCCATCACGCTGCGCACCCGCTCCAGCATCCCGCCGGCGTGGGTGCCCGCTTCGCCGCGAATATCCTGCACCGGGGCGCAGCCCGCCATCGCCTGCATAATGCCGTCCGCGCCGCGGGCGACGTCGGCTTCGGCGCTGCGGCGCTCGCCGCTGATGAGGATTTTCCCGGCGGGTATGGTCCTTGACTTCACGTCGCCCTGGGGCGTTTTGAGCACCACCGCCGAGCGGTTGCCGATCAGCGCCCGGGCGATGGGCACGATGGCCTGGGTCTCTTCCGGCGTCAGCCCGAAGAAGGTGGCGATCCCGTAGGGATTGGAGAGCACGCGCACCACCTGGCCGGTGGCGGCGACTTCCACCGCCGCCTGCACGCCTTCCGGCACCTGCTCCAGCAGCGTCACCTCGTCCACCACCGGCAGCACTTTGCGCAGCCGGTTATTGACCAGCACGCCGTCGTCCTTTTTCAGAATGGCGGCCACCACGTTGACGCCGCGATCGAGCGCCTCGTTCAGCAGCCAGACCGCCTCCAGAAAGTCGTACTCGTCGCCGATAAGCGGGATCCAGCCGTCGGCAAACTGCGCCTCCGGGACGGCCGCCAGAGCGGCCAGGGTGATGGTTTTCCCGACGCCGATCCCCGCGCCGCCGGGCGTCTGCGGGTTGTGGCCGATCATCGTCGATTCGGTGATGATGGTTTCGGTGATGGTCTCCATCGCCACGTCGCCAATCACCGGGGCCGCTTCGTTAATGCAGATCTTATCAAGATCGCCCAGCGTCCACGGCGTGCCGCTCAGGGCCTTCTCCAGCGAGGCGACGATCCCGGCGATGTTCTCGCCGGTGCCCTTCATCCCGGTGGTGGCCACAATGCCGCTGGCGATAAACTGCGTTTCCCGCCCGCCGGTCTGCGCCAGCGCCACCTCGGTGGTGGCGTTGCCGATATCAATACCTGCAATTAACGGCATTATGACTCCGCCTTGCTCTCTTTACGCAGCTTGCTGCGCTGCTGGTACACCTCGGCCGCCTCGCGCACGAACGCAGCATTCACTTCGGCGTTCCAGGTGTGCTCCAGCTCATCGGCGATGGCCAGCAGCTCCGCCTTCGAGGAGCGGTAGGGGCGCAGGGCGTTGTAGATTTCGAGGATGCGCGCATCCGGAATCGCAATCAGCTCCCCCGCGCGGCGAAAGTTGCGCGCCACCGCGTCGCGGTGCATCTCTTCGGCAATCTGCGCCTGATACTCCAGGGTCTGGCGCGAGATGCGCACGTCCTGGGGGCCGACCGCACCGGAGAGTACGTTTTCCAGCGTAATGTCGGTGAGCGGCCTGCCGGTAGGGGTCAGGATCTTCTCCGGGCAGCGGCTGGCCAGCGGGTAGTCCCGCGCGGTCATGGTTTTATCGCTCATGGTCACTCCTTCACTAATTCAATGTCCAGGGTGACCGGCTCCGCGTCCGGTACTACGTGCCTGGTCTCTTTAATATGGAACAGGGCGGCTTTGGCCATAAATTTCGGCCGCACCATCTGATCGTTGACCACCGGCACCGGCGACGGCGACTCTTTGCGGGCGTAGCGCGCGGCGTTTTTGCCGATCTGCCGGTAGGTCTCGAGGGTCAGCAGCGGCGCCTGGGAAAACAGCTCCAGGTTGCTCAGTGGCAGCAGGTCGCGCTGGTGGATCACGGTGGTGCCTTTCGACTGAATGCCGATCCCGATGCCGGAGCCGCTGAGGTTGGCGGCGTCCCAGGCCATAAAGGAGACGTCGGAGGTGCGCAGGATCCGCACTACCCGGGCGTGCAGGCCTTCCTCTTCCACGCCGGCGATAAGTTCTTTAAGGATCGCTTTGTGCGGCATGTCGATCAGCGTTTTGTGCTGAAATTTATCAAACGCCGGGCCGACGCCGATAACCACTTCATCGACGCGCTCGCCGACGCCCGCCGCGCCGGCCTCCGTTACGCGGAGGGTAAACGTGGGTTTCTGCTTCATTGTCTGTTCCACAAGCGTCCCGCCTTATTCAATGGAGTCGGGCTGGATCACGCCCGCGATGTTTTTGATTTCCGCCCAGCGCTCGGGCGACACGCGGTAGCCGGTGCCCGGCCCCTGGTAGTCGTTGATATCGTTGACGGCGCTGACCACTTCAAACTGCCTGTCGAGAATGGCCGAGGTTTGCAGGTAGTCGCCGGTGACGCGCTGGCGCAGCATGTTGAGGATATTTCCGGCCACGTCATCGAAGCCGCTGCGGCTCAGGGCCCTGACGATGTCCAGACCGGTGATGTTGCGCTTCATCATCTCTTCAACGGCGCTCAAATCTTCGACCACGTTGCGCGATGGCATATCTTTGCTGCCGTGGGCGTAGGTGGCGGCCTCGACCTCTTCATCGGTGACCGTCGGCAGGCCCAGTTCGCGGAACACCGCCTGTACGGCGCGCGCCGCCTTGTTGCGGATGGCGATGGTCTCCTCTTCGGTCACCGGGCGCAGGCCGCCGTCCACCATCAGATCGCGCTGCAGGATGTTGTAGTCGTCAAAGTCCTCGGCGTCGAAGTTGGAGCCGGCAAACATATTGTCGTAGTTCGGCACCGCGCTGTAGCCGGAGAAGATAAAGTCGGTGCCCGGCAGCATCTGCATCAGCGTGCGGGCGGTGCGGCGGATGTCGGAGTGGGAGAACGTCTGGTCGTTGGCGGAGGCGCATTCCAGATCGAGCATCGAGGCGATCAGGTTTTCCGCCAGCACCGCGCGGATGCCGGACGGCACCGCGCCGGTCATGCCGATGCAGCTGACGGCGCCGTTCTGCAGGCCCTGAACGCCCGCGCCTTTGGTAATAAAGATGCAGCGGGATTCGAGGTAGAGCATTGATTTTCCCTCGGAGTAGCCCATCAGCGCCTCCGAACCGGTGCCGGAGGTGTAGCGCATCTTCAGCCCGCGCGAGGCGTAGGCGGAGGCGAGGAACGCCTTCGACCAGGGCGTGTCGTCCCCGTCGGTAAATACCGCTTCGGTGCCGTAGACGGAGACGGTCTCCGCGTAGCTGGTCAGCCCGCGCATCCCCAGCTCCAGCTCGGTGGCCTCTTCGACGGAGCACTGGGTCAGCACGCCCGGACGGCCGCTCTGGGAGCCGATCAGCAGCCCCAGGGCGTTAAACGGCGCGTAGCGGGCGATGCCGACGGTGGTCTCCTGCTCGGAGAAGCCGCGAATGCCTGCTTCTGCGGCGTCGGCGGCAATCTGCACCGGGTTGTCCTTCAGGTTGGTGACGTGGCACTGGTTGGAGGGCGTCTTCCTGGCGCGCATCTTCTGCAGGGCCATCATCATCTCCACCACGTTCATTTTGCTCATCACCTCCACCGCTTTGGCCGGGGTAATGGCGGTGGTGACGGCAACGATCTCTTCCCGGCTGACGTGAATGTCCACCAGCATACGGGCTATCTCTAGCGCGTCCAGCCGCATGGCCCGCTCCGTTTCGGCGACATTGATCGCATAGTCGGCGATGAAGCGGTCAATCATATCGAACTGCGCGCGGGGTTTACCGTCCAGCTCGACGATCTGTCCATTCTCGACCTTTACGGAAGAGCGGGGATCGTGTGGGCTCTCCATGGCGATCAGGCCCTCTTCCGGCCATTCGCCGATCAGCCCGTCCTGGTTTACCGGGCGCCGGGCCAGAACTTCGAATCGTTTCGATCTTTTCATGACGTATTGACTCAATAAATAAGAAATGGGATGCATTTACTGCTTGGCTGCAATTTAAGGCGAACTTTAAATGAGTGCGTTTTAAATAAAATAAAATTAATTTTGTTCCGTTTTGAGACGCTCGGGAATTTATTTGATTCCAGATTGAAACGTTATAGAACAAAATTGATTAAAGTGTGATGCGGGTTACGATGAACATCAAAGTTTACGCGTTATGGCTCTTCTGATGATGATTTTGAAGACTTTTCAGTGATTGACTTAATATCTCGTGATGACAATATAAAACAAACGTAAATAGAGATGTTAGCGGTCGGTTACTGTATTTTTAAATAATGACCTGAGCGCGTTTAATTTAATTATTGAATTTAACAATCACGTGTGGCGTTGGAGTACGTATGCTTAAAAGTCAACAGATCCAGACAATTACCCTCGCTGCCGCCAGGGCTATGGCCGATGCGGTGCAGGAAAAAGCGAAAGAAATCAATGTTCACGTCGTCGTGGCGGTGGTGGACTGCGGAGGCAATACGCTGCTGCTGCAGCGCATGGACGAGGCTTTTACCACCAGCTGCGATATCGCGCTGAATAAGGCCTGGACCGCCTGCTGTTTAAAAACAGGAACTCATCAATTAACCCAGGACGTACAGCCAGGTAAATCACTTTATGGTCTGCAGTTAACCAATCAGCAGCGAATTGTTATTTTTGGCGGCGGTTATCCGGTTGTCCTGAATAATCAGGTGATCGGCGCCGTTGGCGTCAGCGGCGGCACCGTTGAGCAGGATATGCTGCTCGCTAATGTGGCGCTGGAAAAATTTTCTCAATTGTAATCGAAATTAATTCAGGAAGGTAAATGATGAGTTATCGTATGTATGATTATCTGGTGCCAAATGTGAATTTCTTTGGCCCAAACTCTATTTCCGTGGTGGGCGAACGCTGCAAACTGCTGGGCGGCAAAAAAGTGCTGCTGGTGACCGATAAAGGTCTGCGTTCAATTCCGGACGGCGCGGTAGACCAGACCCTGAAATATCTGCGCGAGGCCGGTATCGAGGTGGCTATCTATGACGGCGTTGAGCCGAACCCGAAAGACACCAACGTCCTCGACGGTCTGGCCATTTTCCGCAAAGAGCAGTGCGACACCATCGTGACCGTCGGCGGCGGCAGCCCGCACGACTGCGGTAAAGGGATCGGCATTGCCGCTACCCACGAGGGCGATCTCTACAGCTACGCCGGGATCGAAACCCTGACCAATCCGCTGCCGCCGATTATCGCGGTCAACACCACCGCCGGCACCGCCAGCGAAGTCACCCGCCACTGCGTGCTGACCAACACCAAAACCAAAGTGAAGTTCGTTATCGTCAGCTGGCGCAACCTGCCGTCGGTATCGATTAACGATCCGCTGCTGATGGTCGGCAAACCCGCCCCGCTCACCGCTGCTACCGGTATGGACGCGCTGACCCACGCGGTGGAAGCCTATATCTCCAAAGATGCCAACCCGGTCACCGACGCGTCCGCTATCCAGGCGATCCGCCTGATTGCCCGCAACCTGCGCCAGGCCGTTGCCCTGGGTACCAATCTGAAGGCCCGCGAGAATATGGCCTGCGCCTCTCTGCTGGCGGGCATGGCCTTCAACAACGCGAACCTCGGCTATGTTCACGCCATGGCGCACCAGCTGGGCGGCCTGTACGACATGCCGCACGGCGTGGCCAACGCGGTGCTGCTCCCGCACGTGGCGCGCTACAACCTGATCGCGAACCCGGAAAAATTTGCCGACATCGCCGAATTTATGGGTGAAAACGTTCACGGTCTCTCCGTCATGGATGCCGCCGAGCGGGCCATCAGCGCCATCGCGCGCCTCTCTGCCGATATCGGTATCCCGCAGCACCTGCGCGATCTCGGCGTTAAAGAGGAAGACTTCCCGTACATGGCGGACATGGCGCTGAAGGACGGTAACGCCTTCTCCAATCCGCGTAAGGGCAATGCGAAAGAGATCGTTGAGATCTTCCGTCAGGCATTCTGATAGCGGCAGGGGACACGATGTCACTTTCACCACCGGGCGTACATCTCTACTACGACCCGCAATGGCAGGACTCCCGGGCCATTAACGAGCTGTGCTGGGGGCTGGAAGAGCAGGGCGTTCCCTGCCTGACGACGTGCGTAGAGGCGGGCGGCGACGCCCGCACTCTCAGCCATCTCGCCGCCAAAGGCTCCGCGCTGCGCGTGGGGCTTGGCCTCAGCGCCAGCGGCGAGATTGCCCTGACCCACGCCCAGCTGCCGGCCACCAGGCCGCTCATGACGTGCAGCGCCCGTGAGGGCGCCGCGCGGCTGCGCGCGCTCGGCGTTAACGCCGGACAGCTGGTCAAAGTTTTACCCTTCAGCGAGGTAACCTGAATGTATCGCATCTATACCCGCACCGGGGATAAGGGAACCACCGGGCTGTTTGGCGGCAGCCGCATTGATAAAGACGATATCTGCGTCGAGGCGTACGGCACGGTTGACGAGCTCATTTCCCAGCTCGGAGTGTGCTACGCCAGTGCGGCAGACGTGGCGCTGCGCGACTGTCTGCACGCCATGCAGAAAACGCTGTTCGTGCTCGGGGCCGAGCTTGCCAGCGATGAAAAGGGCCTGGCCAGGCTCACTCAGACTCTCGGCGACGAGGATATTGAAGCCCTGGAGCAGCTTATCGATCGCAACATGGCCCTCAGCGGACCGCTGAAGGCGTTTGTCATCCCGGGCAAAAATCTCGCCTCCGCCCAGCTTCACGTGGCGCGCACGCTGGCCCGCCGGCTGGAGCGGATCCTGACCGCCATGGCCCGGACCCGGCCCCTGCGCGACCATCTGCGGCGCTACGCGAACCGCCTGTCGGACGCGCTCTTCTCGATGGCCCGCGTTGAGGAGACTACTTCGACGCCGGACGCTTGAACTGGCTGGCGTCGATATTATACTGCTTCATCTTACGCCACAGGGTGGTGCGCCCGATGCTCAGCAGGCGGGACATCTCCTGCACGCGCCCGCTGGTCACGCGGGCCGCGTGAATAATGGCCTCTTTCTCAATGGCGGTGAAGGTCAGGCTGGCGGGCAGCAGGGAAGAGGCGCCCTCGTCGCTGCCGGGCCGCTCTGAGAAGAGGTACTCCGGCAGATTATTCAGCCGGATGTGGCCGTTGTCGCTGCTGATGGCGATATTATCGATCGCGCTGTTCAGCTCAAAGTCGTTCCCCGGCCAGGAGTAGGCCATCAGCTGGGTCAGCACGTCGTCGTCCACCTTCAGCTGGGTGGAGAAGCGCTTCTCCAGGGCCCGCAGGCGGTGCTGAACCAGGGAGGGAATGCTGCTGCGGCGAGCCCGCAGGGGCGGAATGGCTATCTCAAACGAGTGCAGGGCATAGTAGAGCTGGCGGCTGAAGCGGTTCTGCTCCACCAGGTTCGCCAGGTCGACGGTGCTGGTGGCGATGATTTTCACATCCACCGGGATCAGCCGCCGGGCGTCCAGCCGGGTGAGCACGCCCTGCTTGATAACCTGAAGCAGCACCGACTGCAGCTCCGGCGCCAGATACTCAATTTTTTCCAGAAACAGCGTGCCGCCGCTCGCCAGCTCAAGGCGGCTGAGGCGGCCGTGCTCCTCATCCGCCGGGGCGCTGAAGTCCTGCCCGGCCAGACTGTCGGTGTACATCTGGCAGTTAATCGCAATATAGGGCCCTTCGGCCCGCTCGCTTTCATTGTGTATCGCCTGGCTGAGCAGCTCTTTGCCCACGCCCTCCTCGCCGCTGAGCAGCGTCGGGAAGCTGCCGCGCGCCGCCTGGCGGCCAAAGTGGATCAGCCTGCGGGTTTCCGGATCGTCGACGGGCATCTGCTCGAAGGTGTGGCTGACCTTGCCGAGCTGGCTGGTCATCAGCTGGCGCATCTGCGCCACCGGGTGCAGCAGCATGATAAAGCTGTAGCCCTGCGCTTCGGCGATGGGCTTGAGGGTAATCACCGTATCCACGAACTGATGCTGGCTCTCAAAGGTGACTTCGGCGTGATTGAGCGCGCGGCCCTGCTTGATGGCCCGGCGCAGCAGTGGGGGCAGGGTGACCAGCTCGGTCAGGCTCCTGCCGAGGCTTGCCTGGGCATCGAGATGAAGCAGGGTGGCGGCCTGCACGTTGAGAAACTGCAGCTGTCCCTGCTCGTTCCACGCCATCATTCCCGCGTCCATGCTCTCCATCAGGCCGTAAACCTGGCTGAGATGGCGGTTAGATTCGGCCAGCAGGCTGTCGGTCAGCAGCGAATTGCCGACTTCCCGCGCGACCGCGAGGGTCAGGGAGAGATCGGACCCGGCGTGGTCGTCGTTGAGGACGGCGAGGGCAATAGAGCCGAACAGCCGGCCGTGGTTATCAAACACCGGCGTCGAGCAGAAGGTCCAGGGAAACAGCGCCTCTTTGAAGTGCTCCTCTCCCCGGGTGCGGATAGGCTGGCCCTGCATCGCCGCCAGCGACAGCGCGCAGGTGCCGATAATGCTTTCGGCGCAGTAGCTGCCGTCGCGAAAGCCCAGCGCGTCGAGCTGGGCGAGCGTCTGCGCCGCGCCGCAGCGGCTCAGAATGCAGGCCGACTCATCGAGAATAAACAGCGCGCAGGCGCGATCGGACATAAACTCAAACGCGTCTTCCAGCGCCGCCTGGCCGATGGTCAACAGGGTGGTTTTACGTCGGCAGATAGACTCAAACGTCAGGCCCTGCGCCTGGTGGGGCGTGCTCCATCTCTCCCGCGGCATAAACTTGCTGCAGCGATGCCAGGACTGGGCGACGGCGAGCGAAATTTCATTCCCCGGATTCTGCGTCATATTCATTTCCGCTTCATAATAATTGAAAACCCCTCCGGCAGCGGCTGTCGGAGGGGAAATTTACGCTTTACTCACTCAGAATGCTGAATCAGCGCGCCAGCCAGCGCTGGCCCAGCCGATCGGCGACCATAATAGCGGCATACACGCTGTCCGCCGTGACCGGGAAAGGCATATTGTGAATGGTTTCGCCTTCGGCGCAGGTCGCTTTCGCCACCTCGCGGATCTTCGCCTCAATATCCTCTTTCACGCCCATTTGCGCCAGGGTGATCGGCAGGCCGACGTTTTTGCAGAAGGCGAGAACGGTCTCGATCTCTTCCATCGGGCTGTTCTGCAGCGCCAGCTGCGCCAGGGTACCGAAGGCCACTTTCTCGCCGTGATAGAGGTGGTGGCACTCTTCGAGGATCGTAAAGCCGTTGTGAATGGCGTGTGCCCCGGCAAGGCCGCTGCTCTCAAAACCGATACCGCTGAGGTAGGTATTGGCCTCGACAATGCGTTCCAGCGCATCGCTCACCACCCCGGCCTGCGCCGCCAGCAGCGCCTTTTCGCCTTCGCGCAGCAGCGTGTCGTAGCACAGGCGCGCCAGGCTCAGCGCGGCGGCGGTAGACTGTCCTCCCGCCATGCTGGTAGCGCGAGCATCAAAGCAGGCCTTGGCTTCAAACCAGGTGGAGAGCGCATCGCCCATCCCGGCAACCAGCAGGCGCACCGGCGCTTTGGCAATGATCGCGGTATCCATTACCACCATATCGGGGTTTTTCGGATAGATCAGGTACTCTTCAAACTCGCCGCTTTCAGTATAGATGACCGACAGGGCGCTGGTGGGCGCATCGGTTGAGGCGATGGTGGGGATGACCACCACCGGCAGTTTTTGATAATAGCCGATGGCCTTGGCGGTATCGAGGGTTTTGCCGCCGCCGATACCGATCACGCCCTTGCAGCCCTCTTTCTGCAGGATGGCGCTCAGGCGGTTGATCTCCGCGTGGCTGCACTCGCCGTTAAAGCGCTCGGCGTGGCAGCGAACGTTATGGCTTTTCAGCCCGCCTAACACCTTGTCACCGGCCAGCTTCATCACAAAATCATCGGCGATAACAAAGAAGCTGTCAGCCAGATTTTTGGCGTACTCCCCGAACAGCATCGACGCGTCGGGACCCTGAATATATTTGGCTGGAGATTGAATAACGTTTAGCATTCCGTTCATCCTCAAATAAGTTGCATTACGCATGATGGGCTCTGGCACAGGGCGCTTTCACATTCAGCGTCGCCGGAGCGATGCCCTTACTTTATGGCGAGCGGCGAGCAGAAAAACTTTTCCGTGAAATGTTCTTTAATGAAACCTTTCTTTGTTTATGGCGTTCCATATTGGAACGAAAAACCACAATAAATGTCAGGATTGAGACCCCTGTCCGCTTTCGGATCACTTTATGCGCACCCGGCGCAGTGCATATTCAGGCGCTTAGGGTGTTTAAAAGTTGAGCTGTCGTGTCGCGGAGCGCGCGGTTTTTTGCCGTCGGTTTCTCACCCGGCCGCCGACCCGGGTCTAAAAAGACTGCTCCGGGTCGCATTTTTCTCTTAATCCGCGCAAAAAGGTTTCACTAAGGAACAATATTAATAATTTATGTTCCTTAATGGAACGTAATTTAACAGCATTTTTTTTCTTCCCCGCTTAGCGAAAATCATTTCATCGCCGGGACGCGAGCGCGTCGGCGACAACCCTACAGATACCAGCCCAAGCAGGGCCGGATCGCCCCTTCTCCAGCGGAGATGAACATAATGAAAAAACTGATTAACCGTGTTGAAGACGTCCTTAACGAACAGCTGCAGGGGCTGGCGAAAGCGCACCCCGGCCTGACGCTCCATGAAGATCCTGTTTACATGACCCGCGCCGATGCGCCGGTGGCCGGAAAAGTGGCGCTACTCTCCGGCGGCGGCAGCGGGCACGAGCCGATGCACTGCGGCTTTATCGGCCAGGGGATGCTCTCCGGCGCCTGCCCGGGTGAAATTTTCACCTCGCCGACGCCGGACAAAATGTTCGAGTGCGCCACGCGCATTGACGGCGGCGAGGGTGTGCTGCTGATCGTCAAAAACTACACCGGCGATATCCTCAATTTCGAAACCGCCGCCGAGCTGCTGCACGACGGCGGCGTGAAGGTGGCCACGGTGGTGGTTGACGACGACGTGGCGGTGAAGGACAGCCTCTACACCGCCGGACGTCGCGGGGTGGCCAGCACCGTACTGATTGAAAAACTGGTGGGCGCCGCCGCCGAGCGCGGCGACTCCCTGCAGGCGTGCGCCGAACTTGGACGCCGGCTCAATAATCTCGGCCACTCCATCGGCATTGCGCTGGGGGCCTGCACCGTACCAGCCGCCGGTACGCCCTCTTTTGTCCTTGCCGATGATGAGATGGAGTTTGGCGTCGGTATCCACGGCGAGCCGGGCATTGACCGCCGCCGCTTCACCTCCCTTAACCAGACCGTCGACGAGATGTTCGACACGCTGCTGGAAAACGGCCCCTATACCCGCACCCTGCGGCACTGGGACTGCGTCCAGGGCAGCTGGCAGGAACTTAAGCAGGAGAAACGCGGCCTGCAGCGCGGCGACCGGGTGATCGCTATGGTCAATAATCTCGGCGCTACGCCGCTGTCTGAACTGTACGGCGTCTACAACCGGCTTGATGACCGCTGCCGGGAGGCGGGGATCGACATTGCCCGCAGCCTGGTGGGCAGCTACTGCACATCGCTGGACATGAGCGGCTTCTCCATCACGCTGATGAAGGCCGACGATGAAACGCTCGCGCTGTGGGATGCGCCGGTACATACCCCGGGGCTGAACTGGGGAAAATAAGGAGCTGACTATGTCTCTGACCAGAACTCAAATTGTTAACTGGCTGTACCGCTGCGGCGAGATCTTCACCCGCGAGAGCAGCTTCCTGACCGGGCTGGACAAGGAGATTGGCGATGCCGATCACGGCCTGAACATGCACCGCGGCTTCAGCAAAGTGGTGGAAAAACTGCCGGCCATCGCCGACAAAGACATCGGTTTTATTCTCAAAAATACCGGTATGACCCTGCTGTCTAACGTCGGCGGCGCCAGCGGCCCGCTGTTCGGCACCTTTTTTATCCGCGCGGCGGCGGTAACTCAGGCCCGCCAGAGTCTGACCCTTGATGAGCTGTATCAGATGGTGCGCGAAGGCGCAGACGGCGTGGTCAGCCGCGGCAAAGCCGAGCCGGGAGATAAAACCATGTGCGACGTCTGGCTGCCGGTGGTGGCGTCTCTGCGCCAGTCCAGCGAGCAGGGCCTGACGGTACAGGCCGCGCTGGATGTGGCGGCGGAGGAGGCGGCGCGCGCGGCGCAGGCCACCATTACCCTGCAGGCCCGCAAGGGCCGGGCCAGCTATCTCGGCGAACGCAGTATCGGCCATCAGGATCCCGGCGCCACGTCGGTGATGTTTATGATCCAGATGCTGGCCGCAGCAGCGAAAGAGTAAGGACAGCGCAATGGTAAATCTGGTGATTGTTTCCCACAGCGCCCGCCTGGGCGAGGGCGTGGCCGAGCTGGCCGGTCAGATGCTGCACGGCGACGGCTGCCGGCTGGCGGTTGCCGCCGGTATCGACGATCCCGACAGTCCCATCGGCACCGATCCGCTGAAGGTGATGGCGGCGATTGAATCTCTCGCCGACGCCGACGCCGTACTGGTGATGATGGATATGGGCAGCGCGCTGCTGAGCGCGGAAACCGCGCTCGATCTGCTCGACCCGGCGATTGCCGCCAAGGTACACCTCTGCGCGGCGCCGCTGGTCGAGGGAACACTGGCGGCGGCGGTCAGCGCCGCTTCCGGCGCCGGAATCGACAAGGTGATGGCCGATGCGATGGCCGCCCTTGAGGCCAAGCGCGCCCAGCTGGGAATGGCGCCGGGGGCTCCGCAGACGCCGGTTCCGCAGGGCGAGGCCGAGCGTTCCGTCACGGTGGTTATCAGCAACCGCAACGGCCTGCACGTGCGCCCGGCCTCCCGGCTGGTGGCGGCGCTGGCCGGCTTCGACGCCCGCCTGGCGCTGGAGAAAGCGGGGCGGCGCGTGGTGCCGGACAGCATCAACCAGATTGCGCTGCTGCAGGTGCGGCAGAATGACCGGGTAACGCTGCTGGCCAGCGGGCCGGACGCGGAGGCGGCCATCGCCGCCTTCACCGCCCTTGCGGAGAGCCACTTCGGCGAAGATCCGCAGGCGGAAACGGCCGCACCGCCGCTGCCGCCGCGCGTCTGCGGTAGCGCGGTATTCTGGCCGCAGCCCGGCGCGCTTCGGGAACGTCAGCAGGTCGCCGACAGCGACGGCGAACGGCGGCGGCTGCAGCAGGCCATTGCCGACACTCTGACCGATCTGGACGCCCTGGCGGCGCGGGCCGACGCGCAGTACGGCGCTGATATTGGCGCTATTTTTGCCGGCCACCGGGAACTGCTCGACGATCCCGAGCTGCTTGCCGCCGCCGACGAGATGATGCGCGAACAGCAGTGCGACGCCGGCTGGGCCTGGCAGCAGGTAATGTCTGACATGAGCCAGCAGTACCGGCAGCTCAGCGACGACTATCTGCAGGCGCGCTATATCGACATCGACGATCTGCGGCAGCGCACGCTGGATCATCTGGACGGACGCCGGAACGCGATCCCGGGCTTTAGCGCCCCGGCGATCCTCGTTTGCGACGACATCTTTCCCTCCACCGTGCTGCAGCTCGATCCGCAGCAGGTGAAGGGCATCTGCCTGCGCGGCGGCAGCGAGCGCTCCCACGGCGCGATTATCGCCCGCGCCGCCGGGATCGCCTTTCTCAGCCAGCAGGGCGAGGCGCTCGCTTCCCTGCGCAGCGGCCAGCCGCTGACGCTGGATCTGGCGGCCCATCAGCTGATTGCGGGCTGAATCTCTCACACTCAGCCGGCGGCCTGACCGCCGGCCACATTCGACACACCAACTTCAGGAAATGTTATGTCTCAATTCTTTTTTAATCAGCGCGCCGCGCTCGTCAGCGACGTTATCGACGGCACCCTTATCGCCAGCCCGTGGAATAATCTGGCCCGCCTGGAGAGCGATCCGGCCATCCGCATCGTGGTGCGCCGCGATCTGAATAAAGAGAACGTTGCGGTGATCTCCGGCGGCGGCTCCGGCCACGAGCCGGCCCACGTTGGCTTTGTCGGTAAAGGAATGCTCACCGCCGCGGTCTGCGGCGATCTGTTCGCCTCCCCGAGCGTGGACGCCGTGCTGACCGCGATCCAGGCGGTGACCGGCGAGGCGGGCTGCCTGCTGATTGTGAAGAACTACACCGGCGACCGCCTCAACTTTGGCCTGGCGGCGGAAAAGGCCCGCCGCCTCGGCTATAAAGTCGAGATGCTGATCGTCGGAGACGACATCTCCCTGCCGGACAATAAGCACCCGCGCGGCATTGCCGGTACGGTGCTGGTGCATAAAGTCGCCGGCTACTTCGCCGAGCGCGGCTGCAACCTGGACACGGTATTGCGGGAGGCGTCACTTGCAGCACGCAGCACCGCCAGTATCGGCGTGGCGCTCTCCGGCTGCCACCTGCCGCAGGAAGCGGAAAGCGCGCCGCGCCATCCGGCGGGCAGCGCCGAGCTGGGAATGGGCATCCACGGAGAGCCGGGGGCGGCGACCATCGCCACCCACAACAGCGGCGAGATCGTCCGCCTGATGGCCGATAAGCTGGCGGCGGCGCTGCCGAAAACCGGTCGCTTGGCGGTGATGCTCAATAACCTCGGCGGCGTATCAGTGGCCGAGATGGCGATCCTGACCGCCGAGCTGGCGAAGACGCCGCTGCACGCGCGCATCGACTGGCTGATTGGCCCCGCCGCGCTGGTCACGGCCCTGGACATGAAAGGCTTCTCCCTCAGCGCGATTGTGCTGGAAGAGAGCATCGAAAAAGCGCTGCTCGCCGATGTCGAAACGTCCGGCTGGCTGCGTCCGGTACAGCCGCGGCAGATAAGCGTCATGCCGTCGTCGCTGCGCAGCGCCAGCGTCAGCTATCAGCCCTCCGGCAACGCTGAGGTTGCCGGAATTGTCGCCCGCGTCACCGGCACCCTTGACGGACTTGAGGCCGAGCTCAACGCCCTGGATGCCAAAGTCGGCGACGGAGATACCGGCTCCACCTTCGCCGCCGGCGCCCGGGAAATTGCCCGCCTGCTGGAAGCGAAGCAGCTGCCGCTCGACGATCTGCCGGTGCTGTTTGCGCTGATCGGCGAACGCCTGACCGTCGTCATGGGCGGCTCCAGCGGCGTGCTGATGTCCATCTTCTTTACCGCCGCGGGCCAGGCGCTGGCGCAGGGTGAGAGCATTGCCAGCGCGCTGAACGCCGGGCTGAAGCAGATGAAATTCTACGGCGGCGCGGATGAGGGCGACCGTACCATGATCGATGCCCTGCAGCCCGCCCTGGCGTCGCTGCTGGCAGAGCCGGGCGTGCTGCAGAAGGCCTTTGAAGCCGCCGAGGCCGGGGCAGAGCGCACCCGTAACGCGGCGAAGGCCAATGCCGGACGCGCCTCCTACCTCAACAGCGACAGCCTGATCGGCAACATGGATCCTGGCGCTCACGCGGTGGCGCGGGTGTTTAAAGCGCTGGCTGAGTAATTTGACTCTCCGCTTCAGCGCCCCCGGCCGCGATGCGCGGTCGGGGGCGCTGTTTTTTTGTTCTGTGAACCCTCGCACATACGCCTCTGAGACATTTCTCTATGTTATATGGATATTTATACAGTTATTAACCGACAGGGAGGCAGCATGAACTACCAAATCAGGCAGGAATCAACGCGTTCGATTGCGGGTTTTCATCTCGTTGGCCCGTGGCAAGAGACGGTGCCGGGGGGGTTTGAACGGCTCGGGAAGTGGGTTAAAGAGAAGGGGATCGCCGCCGGACCCTGGGTTGCCGTCTACGAGGGTAACCCGGATGAAGTTCCGGCAGAGCAGCTGCGCTGCGACACGGCTATCGCCGTTCCCGATGATTTTGTCATCCCGCAAGGCAGCGACGGCGTGACGCTGCGCGAGCTTGTGGGAGGGCCGTATGCAGTGGCTACTGTACGGATTGAGAATGGCGACTTCACCACGCCCTGGTATCAGTTCTTCGACAGCCTGCTGCGGGACAGCGCCTGCCAGATGTCGATGCATCCCTGCTTCGAGGTCTATCTGAATAACGGTGATGTCGACGGCTACTGGGATCTGGAGATGTATATCTCACTTCTGCCTCAATAGCCGCTATCCTGTATTGACGGAGCATTTGTCGGGGAAATCGCCTGCTCCGCTGCAACATCCGGTGAGAAAACAAGTACAATCTGCTTTTGTTATTCCCGACGGAGTGCCCGCGTGCGTGCTGACAAATCCCTGAGCCCTTTTGAAATTCGGCTATACCGTCACTACCGTATCGTTCACGGCGTGCGTATAGCTCTGGCATTTATCCTGACGTTTTTACTGGTACGGCTGTTCGACGTCCCGGAAGGCACCTGGCCGCTGATCACCCTGGTGGTGGTGATGGGGCCTATCTCCTTCTGGGGCAACGTGGTGCCGCGCGTGCTTGAGCGCATCGGCGGCACCGTGCTCGGCTCGGTGCTTGGGCTGGTGGCGCTTAAGCTTGAGCTGCTGTCGCTGCCGCTGATGCTGCTGTGGTGCGCGGCGGCCATGTTTCTCTGCGGCTGGCTGGCGCTGGGCAAGCGCCCCTATCAGGCGCTGCTGATCGGCATCACGCTGTCGGTGGTGGTGGGCGCCCCGGCGGGGGATATGCACACCGCCCTGTGGCGAAGCGGCGACGTCATCATAGGTTCGCTGCTGGCCCTGCTGTTTACCGGCATCTGGCCGCAGCGGGCGTTTATCCACTGGCGTATCCAGATGGCGGGCTACGTGACCGAGCTTAACCGCCTCTATCAGACGGCGTTTTCGCCTAACTTGCTTGAGCGCCCCCGCCTTGACCGCCGCCACCAGAAAATCCTCAGCGATGTGGTCAAAATGCGCGGCCTGATTGCCCCGGCCAGTAAAGAGATCCATATCCAGAAATCGGTATTTGAAGGCATCCAGACCATCAACCGCAATCTGGTGTGTATGCTTGAGCTGCAGATGAACGCATGGTGGGCCTCCCGCAGCAGCCACTACGTGCTGCTCAACGCCCACACCCTGCGCGACATGCAGCACATTACCCAGCAGACGCTGCTGACCCTGGCGCACGCGCTTTATGAGGGAAATCCGCAGCCGGTGCTGGCTAACAACGAAAAGCTCAGCGACATTGCCGCCGAACTGCGCCAGCTGGTGAGTGATTATAAAGACGCTAATCCGGCGGAGACGCCGATGCACGGCTACGTGTGGTTAAGCATGGAGATGGCGCGTCAGCTGGAGCTGTTATCGCGCCTCATTTGCCGGGCGCTGCGCAAATAACGCCCACCTGGTCACGGTTTACCGCCGGCTTGTTTCGATTCAGCAAGATTTAGGGTTATGATGGCCCTAACGGTACTACGATTATCACAGGCTGCTGCCACCCGTTATGTTTACCCTAACGCGGTCGCATTACGAATCCGAAGCTTAACTATCAGGGGTATAAAAATGGATACATCCAAACCATCTTTCCAGGACGTACTGGAGTTTGTTCGTCTGTTCCGCCGCAAGAACAAGCTGCAGCGCGAAATTCAGGACGTTGAGAAAAAAATTCGTGACAACCAGAAGCGCGTGCTGCTGCTCGATAACCTGAGCGATTACATCAAGCCGGGCATGACCGTGGAAGCCATCCAGGAGATCATCGCCAGCATGAAATCCGATTATGAAGACCGCGTTGATGAGTACATCATCAAAAACGCCGAGATCTCCCAGGAGCGCCGCGACATCTCTAAAAAGCTCAAGGCAATGGGTGAGCTGAAGACCGGCGAAACGAAAGCGAAGTAAGTCGCTTCACGCCCTGCGCCGCAGGGATGGGGCCAGCACCGGGTGCTGGCCTTTTTGTTATTAGCCGTGTGCAGGTGTTTTCATTAACATCGCCGTCAGCGCCGAGAGCAGACAACCCGCCGTCAGGTAAATCGCCACGCTGTGCCACTCGCCGCCGGAAAAGGTCAGCAGCGCGGCGGCAATGAACGGCGTAAAGCCGCCGCCCACTACGCTGGCCACCTGATAGCCCACCCCGGCACCGCTGTAGCGATAGCCGGTGCCGAACATGTCGGTAAACATCGGCTGCTGCACGCAGACCACCATATCATGGGCAATATTGGCCAGCAGCAGAGAGAAAAGGACGATGCTGAACATCGAGCGGGCCTCCAGCGCCATAAAGAAAGGAAACGCGCTGAGGGCGCCGATCAGGGCGCCGGTAATGTAGATGCGCCGGCGGCCGTAGCGGTCCGCCATCCAGGCGAATAGCGGAATGGTCAGGCAGCTGACGCCGCCGACCAGCAGGCCGATATTGAGAAACAGCTCGCGGGGCATGCCGAGATTCTGCGTCGAGTAGTTGAGGGCGAAGGCAGTGACGATGTACATCGTCAGCAGCTCGCACAGGCGCAGGGCGATAATTTTCATAAACGCCCCGGGATGGCGAACCAGCGCCTCCAGTATCGGCAGCGTCTTTTTGGCCGACGCCGGCCGCACTTCGCGCACCCGCTCAAATTCAACCGACTCCTCCATGCCGTTGCGGATCCACAGGGCGCCGATCACCAGCAGCACGCTGAACAGGAACGGCAGCCGCCAGCCCCAGCTCAGAAACTGCGCGTCGGTGGTCAGGCTGCTTATCAGCGATACCAGCCCGGTGGCGAGCAGCAGGCCGACGCCGTAGCCGACCTGGATGCCGCTGCTGTAAAACGCCTTCTTACCCGACGGCGCGCTCTCCACCGCCAGCAGCGCCGCGCCGCCCCATTCGCCGCCGACGGCGAAGCCCTGGATGGCGCGCAGGGTGACCAGCAGCGCGGGCGCCCACCAGCCGATAGAGGCGAAGGAGGGCAGAAGACCGATGCAGGCCGTGGCGGCACCCATCATCCAGACGGTGAGCATCAGCATCCGCTTGCGCCCCAGCCGGTCGCCAAAGTGGCCGAAGACAATGCCGCCGAGCGGTCGGAACAGAAAGCCCACGCCGAAGGTGGCGAAGGCCGCCAGCGTGCCCATGGCCGGATCGATCTGCGGGAAAAATTCGCTGTTGAACACCAGCGCGGCGGTAATGCCGTACAGCAGGAAGTCGAACCAGTCGACCACCGCGCCGGCGAAACTGCCCCAGGCGGCCCGGCGGGCGCGCTGGCGCGACGCCGCTGTTCCATCAGTGCAGGGGGTGGTGAGGGTGGAGTCCGTCATTATGTTGTCCGTACCTTAACACTTTCTTATTCTGGCAATGAATGCAGGGTTAAACTGACGCAGACCGCAGGCTGCGTACTAAAAAACGCTATGAGACTACAGCGACATCCGCCCGCTGAAAACTCTTTTGCGCCGCCGGCGGCGCGAAAGGGGAAATTGACTCAGGGAGCGCGCAAGCGCAGACGATTATTCGGCAGGCGGGCGATTTAGTTTCGTGAATACCCTGGGGGGGGTGACAGCGCAAAAATCCGCCGGCGGATCGGGCGGTTGCGTCAATATGATATTAAGATGATAAATAAAAATGGCCCTGATAATAATGCAGGAAGCAATTATATAAATAACAGCGGGTTAATTCTGGCGTATCAATTGGATAAATTTGAGCGCTGCTGATAATAATTTCTCTAAATGGTAATACTTTGACCGATTGATAAAAATCAAAGTTTTACCTTGCTCCGATAATAGAATCTATAAGCGGGAAAAAGTCGTCACTTCTGCGTAGTTTAAATTTCAATATAGCCATGCTCACCGGCCTGATAACAGCGGCAGCGCGCGGCGGTCATTATTTATTTAGCGAAAAGGAAAAGTTCTATGCCTCATTATAATGCGGTGCTGGCGAGAAATGCGGATAACGTGGTGAAGGATCCGCTGAGTTCACATACCGCGGCGTTCTCTCATTACAATAATCTTTCTGCCCAGCTGCCCGTGGATATTAGCACCGGCAGGCTGGTGGCCGGCGACGCCGCTGCCCAGGCGGCGCAGTGTCTGAAGAATATTCAGGCGATCTTAAGCAGCATCGATCATGTACTGAACGATGTGGTCAGGCTCACCGTCCACCTGACGTCGGCGAAAGATCTGGACGCCGTGGCCGGGGTTTGCCGGGCGTGGTTCCCGGTCCGGGCGCCGTCGCTGACGATGGCCGTCGTCGCGGCGCTGCCGATGGGCGCGCGGGTGCAGATTGACGCCCTGGTCTCTAACGGCGAAGGGACGATCCCCGACGCGCCGCAGCCCGGCGATCTCATTAAGCTTACTAACGCCACCGGCCGGGCGCCGTCCTCGCCCCTCAGCGCGCAGACCGTCGCGTTTTCCCACTACAACAATCTCACCTGCCAGCTTCCCGTCGATCCGCGCACCGGCAGGGTCGTGGAGGGCGGTATCCGTGCGCAGGCCGCGCGCTGCCTGAATAACATTAAAGCTATCCTTGAGAGCATTGACGTCCCGATGGACGACATCGTCAAAGTGACGATCTATCTGCAGGATCTGGCCGATATTGAGCAGGTTAACGAGGTCTACCGCACCTTTTTCCCGGACTCGGCGATTGCCAGAGCCGTCGGCTACCTGCCGGCGCGTACCGTGGTGGCCGCCTCTGGGCTGCCGATGGGCGCCCTGGTGCAGATGGAGGCGGTGGTCTCCCACGGCGACGGCACGCCGCCGCAGAAGGTGGAGGACAGGCACGGGATCGTCATCAGGGCATACAACACCGACCGGGCGCCGCGCTGTCCGCACGCGACCCAGAGCGTCGCCTTCTCCCACTATAACCACCTCTCGGCGCTGCTGCCGCTGGAGCTGAAAACCGGCAGGCTGACGGCGGGCGGCGCAGGCGAGCAGGCCGCTCTGTGCCTGGCGTATATGCAGGCCATTGTTGAAAGCAGCGGCCACGCGCTGGAGGACGTGGTGAAGGTGAATATCTTCCTCACCGATATGGCCGATGCGGGCGCGGTAGACGCCGCCTACCGGCAATACTTCCCCACCGGGACGCCGGCGCGGCGCGTGCTTGGCGTCGCCGCGCTGCCGCAAGGGGCGAGAGTGCAGATGGACGCCGTGGTCGCCAATGCCGAAGGCACGCCGCCGCAGGCGTGATGGCCTGCTACAGCGCGAGCTTGTCGGCCAGCGCCAGCCAGCCGCAGGGCTCGTTGATGAGCGCGTGAACGTCATACTTCCTGTGCGCCAGGCGGCTCCAGCCGCGCTGTGAGAAGATTTCACTCAATACATTCACGGCCGGTCGCCGCAGGCTGTAAGAGTTATGTCGTTCCTGATAGGCCAGGTAATGCAGCGCGATAACAACCTGAACAACATCGTTGTTATCAACGCTGGCGTGGATGCTCTTTGACAGTATTTTGGGGAACAGGGGCTTAATGGCGTTAAGCCCCTTTATAATTTCAGACGACGTCCCGGTCGTAAGACCCGAAGGAATAGCGGTAAAGGCGAGGTTAATCCCGGTCACTACTTCGTGTATCGCCATCGGTCTCTCGCCCTCTGATAATTGCGCTACCTCTCTTTATTCTGCTTGATGTCCCAGCCGGACATGGTTTCGGCGCCTCTGCTCCCAGTATTGCATCCTGACTTTCGATGCCTGAAAGGGGTAGTTAACGATAATTTCGTCGGTATCGCCGATGCCGTTAAACTCAACGTTCGTAATCAGCACATCCTCAAGTACGATGCGCGAATACTCAATCTGCGTGCCGCCCGCTTTACATAAAGATAATTCCACTTTTGTGACGTGCTGACCGCTGGAGCAGTACTTAAGCAGCGAGGGCGTCGCTTTATCAATTATTTTACCGCTAAGCGATTAACGCTGAGTCCATTCTTAATTCTGCGGATTTTGCCACCACGCCGGGCTCCCCGTTTTTTCAACAATAAAATCAATAAACGAGCGCACCTTGCTGGAGACGATTTTTTTTCGCGGATAGACGATCCATACGGCGGTCTCCGCGCGGTACATGCTGAACTCCCACGCCGGCAGCACCCGCTGCAGGCGCCCGGCCTGCGCATCCTGCCACACCAGCCAGTCGGGAAGAATGGCAATTCCGCCGCCGCTGCGGCAGGCGTAGAGCAGCGCCTCGCTGTCGTTAGCGCTGAAGCGGTAGTTGACGGGTACCCGCGACCAGCCTTCGTCGCTGTCTGTCCGCCGGGCGTACCAGCCGTCGCCGTGCAGGCGCGAGAACATCAGGATCTGCAGATCCTGCTTACCGTTAACCAGGTCCGGCTCGGGATGGGCGGCGATCCACGCCGGGCTTGCCCAGGCGAAGCGGCGCTGCGGCGCCAGCCGGCGGGCGTGCATGGTGGAGTCCGGCAGGGTGCCGATGCGGATGCTCAGATCGATACGCGACTCAATCAGATCCTGCATATCGTCGTTGAAGGTAATATCCAGCGAGATCTCCGGGTGCAGGCGCAGAAATTCGTCCACCAGCGGCATCACGTGCAGGCGGCCAAAGGCGCTGGGGACGCTGAGGCGAAGCAGCCCGGCGGGGCGCGCATTAAGCGCCGACGTTAAGCTGCGCGCCTCCTCCCACTGCAGCAGCAGCTGCGCCGCGTGGGAGTAGAACAGCCTGCCCGCTTCGGTCAGGGTCAGCCCCCGGGTCGAGCGGTTGAACAGGGCAATGCGCAGGTCTGCCTCCAGATCGGCGACGTGCCGGGAGACGGTCGACGTTTCGATATTCAGCGCCTTTGAGGCGGCGCTGAAGCTTTTTAATTCCGCAGCGCTGACGAACGTCCTGATAGCAGCAAAATGGTTCATTATTCTTTTCCGGTAAGCGCAGGTGTAATGTTATTTGATAGCCATTCTAGCGGCTATTTGCGCTTCCGGGGGAGACCGGGCCGCAAAAGCGCGGCCCGGTATTGATCAGGTAAAGCGGATATCCAGCGCCCGCAGCCAGGTCTGCAATCCCGCATCCTGGATGGGAATCAGCGTAGCCGCCTGGCCGGATTCGTTGATGTGCGCGTGCCAGTAGCCCGGCGGCGTCACGAACGACATGCCCGGCGCCCAGTCCACCCGGGTGGCGTCGGCGATAGCGCCGCTCTCATCCAACCGCGTGCCGACCAGGGTATAGCAGCCCGGCGGGCAGTCGACGATAAAATCCAGCGCAATCGACTGGTGGCGGTGCGGCTTCTGCACCGAATGGGCGGGGAGGGTGCCGTACATCGCCCACAGCACGTGGGTTACGGTGCGGGTGTGCGGGAAATTAGCATTACCCAGCAGCACCGAAATGCGGCTGCGGCTGGCGGCCTCTTTCTCTTCGGCCGCTCGGCGCAGTTCAGCGGCGGCGCGTCCGGCCTCGTACAGCGTTGGCCGAAAGCGCGGCGTCACGCTGGTCGCGCCCAGATAGTCGAGCAGCGGCGCATCGTTAACGTAGTAGAGCTTGAGGGTTGCGTCTGCGCTCAGGGTGGCCGGCAGGCCGCCGGGCAGGGCCAGAAATGCGCCTTTCTCCAGCGCGATACGCTGACCGTCCTGTTCGGCGCGGCCGCTGCCGTCAATGACGTAGAAGATTTGCGAAGTGGCGAGCGGATCGAGCGCTAAAGACTCCCCGGCGTTGACGCGAATAAAATTGGCCAGCAGGCCGGGACCGGTTGCCGGTACCGGGCTTGCGAGCGCCTCAGAAAGATCGAGCGGCACCACGCGCGTCTCCCCGTCCTGGTAGAGCGAGGCGGGAAAGATATGGTAGGGCACGCGGGAGATAATTTTTGCGCCGATAGGATTTGCGGCCTTTGAGTACTCGTAAAAAATTGCGTCTGCCTCGGCGTCTGCGGCGGCGCGGCGTTCAATAATCGAGTCGGTCATAGGGATGTTCCTCCGGTACTTTTTATTGGTTGTGCCGCTACTGTAGCCGCGACGTCGCGCCGCTGGTAAGCCTGCTGGCGGCAAAACTGTTTTGCGCAAATCGGGTAGCACCTGCGCGTTGTCGGAGGTAATGTAGTGAAACATCAACGTCATAGAGAGAAGTCAGCATGAAAACATTACCGGTGGTGGCCGTCCTCGGTCTCGGTGCAATGGGCCACGCGTTTGCCGCGAACCTGCTGAAAAGCGGCTTTACCGTCCGCGGCTGGAACCGCAGCCGCGCGCGCGGCGAAGACCTTACCGCTGCGGGCCTTATCCTCTGCGACAGCGCGGGACAGGCTGCCGGCGGCGCCGATGTGGTTATCAGTATGCTGACCGACGGCGACATTACGCAGCGCATCTTAAAAACGGCGCTGCCGCAGCTGCGCCAGGGGGCCATCGTCTGCCAGATGGGCACCATCGGCGTGGAGGCCACGCAGGCGCTGATCGCTGATTTTGGCAGGGATCGGCCCGACATCGTCTTTATCGACGCCCCGGTCTCCGGCAGCAAGGCGCCGGCGGAAAACGCGCAAATCGCCATTCTCGCCAGCGGCGATCGTCACAAGGCCGCGGCGCTGGAGCCGGTGTTTGCCGCCATCAGCCGCCGCCAGCAGTGGCTCGGCCCGGCGGGCGGCGGGCAACGGATGAAGCTGGTGGTCAATAGCTACCTGATTGGCCTGATGTAGAGCCTGGCCGAGAGCGCCGCCCTGGCCGACCGGCTCGGCTTTAGCGCCGAAACGCTGTGGGGCGCGCTGGAGGGCGGCCCGCTGGCCTCACCCTACGCTGAGGGCAAGCTGGGGATGATCGCCCGCAATGACTTCACGCCGCAGATGCAGCTGGCCCACGCCCTGAAGGACGCCCGCCTGGCGCTGGCGGCGGCGCCGGAACTCGAGCTTAGCGGCCTGCAGAATATCGCCAGCCTCTGGCAGCAGGCGGCGGAGGCGGGCTATGCAGAGCAGGACCTGGCCTCGGTGGCGCAGTTTATCGCCGACCCGCGCAAGAGCTAGAAAACCGGTGCGGCCCGCCTCCTGCCGCGCGTGACGTACAGGCTCACGACAAATACGCCCCCGGCGACCGCCAGCGTCAGTAGCCCCTGCTCGCGGTAGTCGTCGAGGGCGAACATGTAGCCCAGCACCGCCAGAATCACCGCAATCGCTGCCCAGGTCAGCCAGGGAAAAAGCCACATCTTAAATGCCGGCGGCTGCCCCCGCCGCTCGGCCCGGCGGCGCAGCACCAGCTGCGACGCGGCGATGACCAGATAGACCAGCAGGGCGATCGCCCCGGTGGTAGAGATAAGAAACGTAAACACCCTGCCGGGAAAGGCGTAGTTGGCGACGCAGGCGGCAAAGCCCGCCAGCGTCGAGGCGATCACCGCCGCGCGCGGTACGCCCTGCGCCGACACCCGGCCGCTGGCCGCCGGGGCATCTCCCCGCCGGGCGAGAGAGAACAGCATCCGCGAGGCGGTATAGAGCCCCGAGTTCATGCAGCTGCACACCGCCACGAACACCACCACGTCCACCATCAGCTTCGCTCCGGGCATATTCAGCGTGGTCAGTACGTACTGGAACGTCCCCTGCTGGCGCAGGCCCGGATCGCTCCAGTTCACCAGAGAAACCACCAGAAAAATCGACAGCAGATAGAACAGCGCGATGCGCCAGACCACCAGGTTAATCGCCCGGCGGATCTTCTCCGCCGGCCTTTTCGACTCGGCGGCGGCGATGGTGACAATTTCCGCGCCGAAGAAGGAGAACACGGTCACCAGAATGCCGGTCAGCACTGCGCCAAAGCCGTGGGGCATGAAGCCCTGATTGGCGAACAGGTGGCGCACGCCGCTGACGTCCGCCAGCGGCCAGGCGCCGAAGACCGCCAGCGCGCCGACGGCGATAAACGCCACAATCGCCAGCACCTTCACTAGCGAGAACCAGAATTCGAACTCGCCGAAATTTTTCACCTGCAGCAGGTTGGTCGCCGTCAGCGCGGCGATAATTGCCGCCGTAAACGCCCACGAAGGCACGGCGCTGAACCAGGCGTGCAGAATATCGGCTCCGGCAATTGCTTCAACCGGGATCAGCAGTACCCAGAACCACCAGTAGAGCCAGCCGACGGTAAAACCCGCCCGCTGCCCCAGCGCCTCTGTGGCGTAAGTTGAAAACGAGCCGGAGTCGGGATTGAGCACCGCCATCTCGCCCAGCATGCGCATTACCAGCAGCACCAGCAGGCCGGTGATGGCGTAGGAGAACAGAATGGCCGGGCCGGTGGTGGCAATGGCATTCGCCGAGCCGATAAACAGTCCGGCGCCGATAATGCCGGCAATAGAGATCATGGTGACCTGACGATTGGAGAGACCGTCGCTCAGCGCGGCGGCCGGAGTGCGTGACTCTGGCATAATCCTTCCCTCTCACGAGGGCCCGAGGGCCCAGTCGAAAACAGAGGCCGTAGCCTGGCGGCGACGGCCTCACGCGCGTTAAGAGGCTTCAGCCTGACAGTTCAATGTCGCACGGGCTTAAGTCAGGGCGACAGGCGTGCGCCGGTTTGCGTCGCGGAGGGTCAGGAGATTTTGGAAGCGGGATCGCAGGAGATAAAAAAACCTGCTGGTGAGGCAGGCTTTTTTATTTTTGCTCCCGGCGCGGAGAGGGCGCTGCGGGCGGGGTTGCGTGATAACACCGATTCAACGGTGGGATTTTAACCTGCTCCTGGGGCAGTTGCAAATGAAAGGCCACACTCTTTATACTGCCGACTGCTGAATCTTTCACCTTTCAGACCAGACCCGTTTCAAGTCCTGACTGCCGGACGGGTGGTGCCGCAGGCAGAGCCCCGGTCTGGAGCGTGATACAACCGATTCAACACCGGCGATCCTGCATCGACAGGCAGCGTAAGGGTAAGATGCAGGGATAGCGCTCCTTTAACAAGGAGAAAGCGGATGGACACACTCACGCGCAAGCTGGTCGCGCTCATTGCCGCGGCGGAGTTTTTACTGGCCCTGCTGCGGTTGATCGATCTGCTGAAGTCATCACGGATTGAAACGCACCTAATGGGAAACGCCCGTTTCCCCTTTAATAAAGCGCTGCCCTTTGCCGGCCGCAGAAAAGCAAAAAGCCTGCTCGAAAGCAGGCTCTTCAAATTTGGCTCCTCTGACTGGACTCGAACCAGTGACATACGGATTAACAGTCCGCCGTTCTACCGACTGAACTACAGAGGAATCGTGTGGGGGCATATGTTAGCGGCGAAAAATCTTTTGTCAAACCTGATTTTACGTCCCCTGCAACAACTGCTGCATTCGTCAACAATCCGTTGTTATTTGCTACACTTTTTCGGTGAAATCCACGTTGCAGGTTTGCCGTTTCTCCCCCATCATTTAAAACGAAGTTTCACTTTCCCCCATAAGGTCAATTCTTGAACGTCATCGGCGCAGTGCGTCAGGCCGTCACCCGCACGACCTGGTTTCAGAACCGTAAAAGCTATCGTGTTCTCTTCTGGCGTGAAATCACTCCGCTTGCCGTCCCCATTTTTCTGGAAAACACCTGCGTCCTGCTGATGGGGGTGCTCAGCACCTTCCTGGTGAGCTGGCTGGGCGCGGATGCGATGGCGGGCGTCGGCCTCGCCGATAGCTTTAACATGGTGATCATGGCCTTTTTTGCCGCCATCGACCTCGGGACCACCGTGGTGGTGGCCTTCAGCTTTGGCCGCCGCGAGCGGCGGCGGGCGAGGGCGGCGGCGCGCCAGTCGCTGGTTATCATGACCCTGTTCTCGATCGTGCTGGCGGCGGTGATTCATCTCTTTGGCCGTGAAATCATCGAGGTGGTGGCCGGGGCCGCCACGCCCCACGTCAAGGAACTGGCGCTGACCTATCTTGAGCTGACGGTGCTCAGCTATCCGGCGGCGGCGATTGCCCTTATCGGCAGCGGCGCGCTGCGCGGGGCGGGGAACACCAAAATTCCGCTGCTGATCAACGGCGGCATGAACATCCTCAACATCATCATCAGCAGCATCCTGATTTACGGCGTCTTCTCCTGGGGCGGGCTGGGCTTCGTCGGCGCCGGGCTGGGCCTGACCATCTCGCGCTATATCGGCGCGATTGCGATCGTTGCGGTGCTGGCGGTCGGCTTTAATCCCGCGCTGCGGATCACCCTCAAAAGCTACTTCCGGCCGCTGAACTTCGCCATCATCTGGGAGGTGATGGGCATCGGCATTCCCGCCAGCATCGAATCGGTGCTGTTCAACGGCGGCAAGCTGCTGACCCAGATGTTCGTCGCCGGGATGGGCACCGAGGTGATCGCCGGCAACTTTATCGCCTTTTCGGTGGCGTCGCTGATTAACCTGCCGGGCAACGCCCTGGGCGCGGCGTCGACCATTATCACCGGCAAGCGGCTGGGTAAAGGGCAGATAGGCCAGGCCGAGCTGCAGCTGCGCCACGTGTTCTGGCTCGCCACCATTATGCTCACGGCCATCGCCTGGGGCACGGCGCCGCTGGCCGGGCTGTTTGCCTCCTTCTATACCCATGACGAAAACGTCAAGGACGTGGTGAAGATCCTGCTGTGGCTTAACGCCGCCTTTATGCCCATCTGGGCCGCCTCCTGGGTGCTGCCGGCGGGGCTGAAGGGCGCCCGCGACGCCCGCTTCGCCATGTGGGTGTCGATGTTCAGCATGTGGGGCGCGCGCGTCGTGCTCGGCTATCTGCTCGGGATCGTGCTCGGCATGGGCGTGGTCGGCGTCTGGCTGGGGATGTTCGCCGACTGGGCGGTGCGCGGGATCTGCTTCTACTGGCGGATGGTCAGCGGCCGCTGGCTGTGGAAGTATCCCAGAGTGAAGAAAGCGTAAACGCGTGCAGGGAAACCCTGCACGCGGGAGCGCTACACGCCGAGGCGATCGCGCAGGCTGTAGTAGGCCGCGCCCATGGCGGTAAACGGAATGCGCAGCGTGCGGCCGCCGGGGAAGGGGTAGTGCGGCAGCTTCGCGAAGGCGTCGAAGCGCTCGGCGTCGCCGCGCAGCAGCTCGGAGATGAGTTTCCCCGCCAAGTGGGTACAGGTCACGCCGTGGCCGCTGTAGCCCTGCATGTAGTAGATATTGTTCTCCAGCCGGCCGAACTGCGGCATCCGTGAAAGCGTCAGCAGGAAGTTGCCGGTCCAGCGGTAGTCAATCTTCACCCCCTTCAGCTGCGGGAAGGTTTTGAGCAGGTTGGGCACTACCAGCCGCTCGATATCGTCCGGATCCCGCGCGCCGTAGACCACGCCGCCGCCGTACAGCAGGCGGTTATCGGCGGTCAGCCGGTAGTAGTCCAGCAGATAGTTGCAATCCTCGACGCAGTAGTTGTTCGGCAGCAGCGAGCGGGCAACCTCGTCGCCGAGCGGCGCGGTGGTGACCACCTGAGTGCCGCAGGGCATGCTGCGCTTCGCCAGCGCCGGCTCCAGCTTATCGCCCAGATAGGCGTTACCGGCCACGATAACGTAGCGGGCGGTCACCTGGCCCTTCTCAGTAGTCACCACCGCCGGGCTGGTATGGGCAATATGGGTTACCGGCGACTGCTCGTATACCCGACCGCCGTTGAGGCGGATCGCCTCCGCCTCGCCCAGCGCCAGGTTGAGGGGATGGATATGGCCGCCGCTGCGGTCCAGCAGGCCGCCGACGTAGCGATCGCTGTTCACCTCGCGCCTGAGTTCATTAGCGTCCAGAAGCGCCAGTTGAGTATTGCCGTAGCGTTCCCAGTTGGCCCTCTGCTCCTCCAGGGTCTCCAGCTGCCGGTGGTTCATGGCGACAAACAGGCCACCGGGCCGGTAGTCGCAGGCTATCTGATAGCGCCTGATGCGCTCGCGGATGATCTCCGCCCCTTCAAACATCATGCTGCCGAGCATCTTCGCGGCGTCCGCGCCGTAGGTACGCTCAATGACGTCGATATCCCGGCTGTAAGAGTTAACCAACTGACCGCCGTTGCGGCCGCTGGCGCCGAAGCCGATGCGCGCCGCTTCCAGCACCACCACGTCGTAGCCCTGTTCGGCCAGGTGCAGGGCAGAGGAGAGGCCGGTGTAGCCGCCGCCGACGATGCAGACGTCGCAGGTGAGCGACTCGCTGAGCGTCGGGAACGGATCGTGCTTATTGGCGCTGGCGGCATAATAGCTGCCGGTATGTTCAGTCATGGTCAGTCTCCAGGGCAATCCAGATGGTTTTCAGTTCGCTAAATTTATCCAGCGCGTGCAGGGACTTATCGCGCCCGTTGCCGCTCTGCTTATAGCCGCCGAACGGCACGGTCATGTCGCCGTCGTTATAGTTGTTCACAAACACCGAACCGGCCTTAAGGCGGCGGCTCATGCGGTGCGCCCGGGAGAGATCGCGGGTCCAGACGGCGGCGCCGAGGCCGTAGTCGCTGTCGTTGGCAAGCGCCAGGGCCTGCGCTTCGCCCTGAAAGCGGGTAATGACCAGCACCGGGCCGAAAATCTCCTCGCGCCCGACGCGGGCCTCCGCCGCCACGTCCACCAGCAGCGTCGGCCCGACGGCGGCCGGATGCCCGGCGCCGCGGCCGTCCAGCAGCAGCGTACCCTGCCGCACGCCCTCGGCGATAAAGCTCTGCACGCCGTCGGCGTGGCCGCTGTCGATCAGCGTTCCCATCGCGGTGGCGGGATCGAGCGGATTGCCCGGCTGCCACCTGGCGGCCTCTGCTTTCAGCAGAGCGATAAAGTCATCGGCGATGCTCTCCTCCACCAGCAGGCGGGTGCCGGCGATGCACACCTGGCCCTGGTTATAAAAGATCCCCGCGGCGGATGCGGACGCGGCTTTCGCCAGGTCCGGGCAGTCGGCGAAGACGATATTGGCGCTCTTGCCGCCCGCCTCCAGCCAGACGCGCTTCATATTGCTCTCGCCCGCGTCCTTCAGCAGCTGCTTGCCGGTGCGGGTCGATCCGGTAAAGGTCATCACGTCGACGTCAGGGTGCAGGGAGAGCGCCTGGCCCGCCTCGTGGCCGAAGCCGGGCACCACGTTGAGCACGCCGTCCGGCAGCCCGGCCTCCTTCGCCAGCCCCGCAAGGTAGATGGCGCTCAGCGGCGATTTCTCCGAGGGCTTCAGCACCACACTGTTGCCGGCCGCCAGCGCCGGGCCCAGCTTCCAGCAGGTCAGCAGCAGCGGGAAGTTCCACGGCACCACGGCGGCCACCACGCCCACCGGTTCGCGGACGATCATCGCCAGCGCGCCCTCATCGGTGGCGGCGACTTCGCCGTACACTTTATCGATGGCCTCGGCGTACCAGCGGATAGCGCGCGCCGCGCCCGGAATATCATCACGCAGGCTGTGGCGGATGGGCTTGCCGGTATCAAGCGTCTCCAGCAGCGCCAGCGCCTCGTGATGCTGCTCCATTAACTCCGCCAGCCGGTTGAGCACCGCTTTGCGCGCCGCGGGCGCCGCCCGGGACCAGTCGCCGCGCTCGAAGACCGCCTTCGCGGCGCTGACCGCGCGGTCGACGTCGGCCTTTTTCCCGCGCGCAACCTGCGCCAGCGGGCGCTGCGCCCACGGATCTTCCGTGACGAAGGTGGCGCCGTCCGCGGCGGGGCCGTATTCGCCGTTGATAAACAGCCGCGCTTCCGGCTGCAGGGCGGCGGCTTTTTCCTGCCAGCCGCTCAGTGAACCAAATTCCATGCTGACTCCTTTTATTTCAACGAGATAACGTATGATTTCGCTTTTATCAGGATGCAAAAAGCCCCGGGAAATCAATCCAGTAAAAAATCGCGGTGTAAAATGGCCTGAGACGCTCAGGCCAGAGGAAAATCAGAACGTGGTGGGCGTGTGGGCGCTGATAATGCGGCAGATGCCTGCCGAGGTGTTGCTGAAGCTGTGCGGTATGCCGGTGTTGATGGCATAGCTCTGCCCCGCAACGAGGTGATATGTCTGACCGTTCATTGTCAGCACTACCTCACCTTCCAGTATCGTGCCTATCTCCTCACCCTGGTGCTTGATCCGCTCGCCGGTGGTTGTGCCCGGCTGGTAGGTCTCAAAGATCATCGCCAGCGTACGGTTCGGATTTCCATTGTGTACCAGCTTCATTGAAACACCCTGACTCCCCATCTCAATCAGGTCTTCCTGATTGATAACCACCTGCGGTTCATCAGGTTTTTCCGGGTCCGCGAAGAACTCGGAGAGCGACAGCCCGTAGACCTTTAGCAGCTTCTGCAGCGTACTGATGGCAGGACTCACCTTGTCCTGTTCTATGGTGCTGATGGCGCTATGCGTTAAACCAGACAGTTCGGCGGCGCGTCGCTGTGAAAGACCCAGATTCTGGCGGATCGCTGACAGACGTTTACCCGGCGCCAGGCCGTCATCGCTCATATTGGCATTTCCTTAACAGTAGTGGTCAGAGCTGTTGCTTCTCAGCATGATAGCTCCGACAGGCGGTGATAAAACCTTCAAGCAACAAACGCGACAGGGCGTATTCGCTACTGTTCCATTCCGGGTGCCACTGCACGCCGAGGGCGAACGGATGATCGCGGACGCTGACCGCTTCCACCAGACCATCCTGCGCCCGCGCTTCAACCCGCAGCCCGGGCCCCAGCGTTTTCGCTCCCTGACCGTGCAAAGAGTTGACCCAGAACGTGTTGCATCCCGGTATTAGCTGCGAAATCACGCCCCCCTGCTGGACCTGAACCTCGTGCGACGGCGCATACTGCTCCGCCACCGGTAGCTCAGGATCTTCGCGATGTTCCAGCAGCTCGGGGCAATCGCACAGGCGACGATACAGAGTCCCGCCGGTGGCGACAACAAGTTCTTGTAAGCCCCGGCAAATGGCGAAAATGGGAATGCGCCTTTCGATCCCGGCGGCAATCAGCGCCAGGCTCAGTTCATCACGCCCGGGATCGGCGTCAGGCTCATCGCCGTTTTCACCATACAGGTGCGGCTGCACGTTGCTGGGGCTGCCCGGCAGAAAAATACCGTCGAGCTTCGGCAGTAGGGCATTAAGAAGGTCTGGCTCTGCCAGCGCGTGGGGCAGGGCAATCGGTAAGCCGCCGGCGGTAAGCACGGCATTCAGGTACTTTTCTTGCAGGGTCTGGGTCTGATGACCCTTAAGCCTGTTCCTGCACATCACAACACCAATAAGTGGTTTGTCAAAAATATTGCCCATGATCGACCTCACAGAATGGACTAAATTATTGCCAATCGCATTAATACTGCTGCTTACGTTCAATATTTTCTCAATCTAGCAGTGTGATAACGCCTTTGCAAATAACATTTAACATTTGACAAACATTTAAACTGCCGCCATTGTCGAAAAGTGGAAATTATATTTAACGGCTGGCGCGAGCCACCGTGACCTAAACCAACGGCGGTGAATCATGGAAACCCAAACAATCGATATTGCGAATTTTGTGCAGTTCCCGGAAGAGAGGCGAAGTAGCGCATTTGCGCGCGAGGTGGCGAACTATCTTGAGCGCTACCCGGACACCCAGTATGTCGATGTCCTGCTGACCGACCTGAACGGCTGTTTTCGCGGCAAGCGCATTCCGGTGAACGGTCTGCGCAAAATAGAGAAGGGCTGCTACTTCCCGGCCTCGGTCTTTGCGATGGATATTCTTGGCAACGTGGTGGAAGAAGCGGGGCTCGGCCAGGAGCTGGGTGAGCCGGATCGGGTCTGCGTGCCGGTGGCGGGAACCCTGACGCCGTCGGCCAGCGACCCGGAGCAGATTGCCCAGGTCCAGCTCACCATGCTTGACGAAGATGGCGCTCCCTTTGACGCTGAGCCGCGGAACGTCCTTAACCGACTCTGGCAGCAGCTGCGCCAGCGCGGGCTGTTCCCGATGGTAGCGGTAGAGCTGGAGTTCTATTTACTTGACCGGCAGCGCGACGCCGAAGGCTACCTACAGCCGCCCTGCGCGCCGGGCACCGATAACCGCAACACCCAAAGCCAGGTTTACTCGGTGGACAACCTCAACCATTTCGCCGACGTGCTGACCGATATTGACGATCTGGCGCGCCTGCAGCTGATCCCCGCCGACGGCGCGGTAGCCGAAGCCTCGCCCGGCCAGTTCGAAATTAACCTGCACCACACCGACAACGTGCTCGACGCCTGCGACGACGCGCTGGCGCTCAAGCGGCTGGTGCGCACCGTTGCCGAGAAGCACAAGATGCACGCCACCTTTATGGCCAAGCCCTACGAGGAGCACGCCGGCAGCGGGATGCACATTCACATCAGCATTCTCGACAGGCACGGTAAAAACGTCCTCGCCGACGACAGTGGCGAAGATTCAGCCACTCTGCATCGCGCCCTTGCGGGAATGATAGACCTGATGCCGGCCTCTATGGCACTGTTAGCGCCTAACGTAAACTCATACCGCCGCTTCCAGCCCGGCATGTACGTCCCGACCCAGGCCTCCTGGGGGCACAACAACCGCACCGTGGCGCTGCGCATCCCCTGCGGCGACCGCGATAGCCACCGGGTTGAGTACCGGGTGGCCGGTGCGGACGCCAACCCCTATCTGGTGATGGCGGCGATCCTGGCGGGTATTCTGCACGGGCTGGATAACGATCTGCCGCTGCAGGAGGAGGTTGAGGGCAACGGACTGGAGCAGGAGGGCGTACCTTTCCCTATCCGCCAGAGCGACGCCCTGTGGGAGTTTGCGGAAAATGAAAGTCTGCGCGCGCTGCTGGGCGCGCGCTTTTGCCACGTTTATCATGCCTGCAAGCATGACGAGCTGGTGCAGTTTGAACGACTGATCACGGACACTGAAATTGAGTGGATGCTGAAAAACGCATAATGCGTCAGGTCCGGCGGTCGTGCGCCGCCGGGCTGCAGCGAATTTCCGGTGAACCGATAATACAATGTGGCGAGGAAATGTGATGATGCAGATGGTCAACTACCCCCGCGGCGAAGGCGCGAGCTGCTGCCGTATCGACAACGACGGACCCGCCCGCGTCGCGGTGCGAATGGACACTCCCCGACTACGATCTACCCCCAGGCTAAGCAGGTTTGCAGCGGCGACGCGTTCACCGCAAATCGGTATTTGCGTGGGGGGGATGGCGTATGGCGGCTAATTTTTCCGGCAATAGCGCGGCCCCGGTAGAAAAGGCCCAACTGCGTAAATCCCTCAAGCTGTGGCAGGTGGTAGTCATGGGCCTTGCCTACCTCACGCCAATGACCGTTTTTGATACCTTCGGCATCGTCTCGGGCGTCAGCAACGGCCACGTTCCCGCCTCGTACCTGCTGGCGCTGGCCGGGGTGCTGTTTACCGCCATCAGCTACGGCAAGCTGGTGCGCCAGTTTCCGCAGGCGGGTTCCGCCTACACCTACGCCCAGAAGGCGATCAACCCCCATATCGGCTTTATGGTCGGCTGGTCGTCGCTGCTCGACTATCTGTTCCTGCCGATGATTAACGTCCTGCTGGCGAAAATCTACCTCACCGCGCTGTTTCCCGGCGTTGCGCCCTGGGTGTGGGTGGTGATGTTCGTTGGCATCCTCACTGCCGCTAACCTCAAGAGCGTGAACCTGGTGGCGAACTTCAACGCCCTCTTCGTGCTGGTGCAGGTGGCGATCATCGCGGTGTTCATTTTCCTGGTGGTGCAGGGGCTGCACAGCGGGGAGGGCGTCGGCACCGTCTGGTCGCTGCGGCCGTTCGTTAGCGAAAACGCGCACCTGATCCCGATCATCACCGGCGCCACCATCGTCTGCTTCTCGTTTCTCGGTTTCGATGCCGTGACCACCCTGTCGGAAGAGACGCCGGACGCCGCCCGCACCATTCCGAAAGCGATTTTCCTCACCGCGCTGTACGGCGGGATCATCTTTATCGTCGCCTCCTTCTTTATGCAGCTCTTTTTCCCCGACATCAGCCGCTTCAAGGACCCGGACGCGGCGCTGCCGGAGATCGCGCTCTACGTCGGCGGCAAGCTGTTCCAGTCGATTTTCCTCTGTACCACCTTCGTCAACACACTGGCCTCGGGCCTGGCATCCCACGCCAGCGTGTCGCGCCTGCTGTACGTGATGGGCCGCGACAACGTCTTCCCGGAGAAGTACTTCGGCTACGTGCATCCGAAGTGGCGCACCCCGGCGCTCAACGTCATCATGGTGGGGATCGTGGCGATGTCGGCGCTGTTTTTCGACCTGGTCACCGCCACGGCGCTGATCAACTTCGGCGCGCTGGTGGCCTTTACTTTCGTCAACCTGTCGGTGTTCAACCACTTCTGGCGGCGGGAAGGGCGCAATAAAACCTGGAAGGACAAGCTGCACTATCTGATCCTGCCGTGGACAGGCGCCGCCACCGTTGCCGTGCTGTGGGTCAACCTGGAGGCCACCTCCCTGACCCTTGGCCTGGTATGGGCCGCCGCCGGACTGCTCTATCTTGGCTACCTCACCCGCCGCTTCCGCCAGCCGCCGCCGGTGTTCGACGGCAGCAAAGCGGAGCAGGCCTGGGAGTGATTTTTGCCCACTGTGGAGAAGAAATCGGCAAACGATTTAAAATCCGCAAACAGCCTTTGACAAGGTCGGGGCGCACCGATAATATGCGCCCCGTTCACACGATTCCTCTGTAGTTCAGTCGGTAGAACGGCGGACTGTTAATCCGTATGTCACTGGTTCGAGTCCAGTCAGAGGAGCCATATTTAAGAAGCCTGCTTGCGAGCAGGCTTTTTGCTTTCTAGCGTTCCGAAAGCCGGAACGCGCAGTGCGTGCCGTCCGGCAGCTCGATATCCAGATTCAGCCGGCAGCCCGCAGCTTCTACGTAGCGCTTGAGGGAAGAGAGCTTGATGTCGTTGCCCTTTTTCTCCATGCCGGCAAGCGTCGGCTGCTTAATGCCCAGACTGTCGGCCATCTCCTGCTGGGTCTTATTGACCATCTCACGCAGCTTCGCCAGGTTGTACTCCAGCAGCAGCTCCTGATAGAGGGCGTCGGCTTCGGCGAGCACTTCCGGCGTCGTTTCCGCCCGCAGCTGCTTCAGTGTTGTTACCATCACTCACCTCGACTGATATAAATGGTTGAGATATTCAGTGTATTCTTCATCGGCGAGCGGGATCATGATGTCATAAAACCGCTTATCGTCGCCTGACTTGTTGCCTGCACAGAGCAGGATGCCTTCGCGTTCAGGTGAGAAGACGTAAAAAATGCGCAGCGGCTCGCCCCGGCGCTGGATCCTGAGCTCTTTCATATTGCTGAAGCGGGAGCCTTTTATTGTATCGGCATACGGCCTGCCGAGCCGGGGACCCTCCTTTTCCAGCAGGTCGAGCATGGCAAGTACCCGTGCCTGGTCTTTAGCGCTCAGCGCCTGATGCCAGAGTTTGTATGTTTCTGTTACCTGAATGTTCCACACGCTATCACTCCCTGATTTATAGGTCAAAGGCTATAGTCTGTTTGTCCAGATCCTGACTATGCCCGATTCACCGGGAGGAGAGAAAAGTCACTTTTCCGTTCAGGAATCACGCTTCCACGGCGCGTTGTGTTACAAATGAGGTTGCATTGTTAAATGCACACCCCCTCGCACAGGAGAAAAAATGACCACAGTAATTCGCAGCGCCGGACGGGCAGATGCCCCGGCAATTTACGAGATGATTATGGCTCTGGCCGTGTATGAAAAGGCCGAGCAGGAAGTCGTCACGACGCCGCAGGAGATTGAAGAGACGCTGTTTGGCGCCGACAGCAAAACGGAGGCGCTGATCTGCGAGATTGACGGCAGGGTGGCGGGATACGCGGTGTACTTCACCACTTATTCAACCTGGCTTGGCCGCAGCGGTCTCTATATCGAAGATCTGTACGTCTCACCTGAATTTCGCGGGCACGGGGCGGGGAAGGCGCTGATCCAGTGCATCGCGAAGACGGCGGTGGAGCGGCGCTGCGGCCGCCTGGAGTGGAGCGTGCTCGACTGGAACCAGCCGGCGATTGATTTCTACCTTAGCACCGGCGCATTGCCGCAGAGCGAATGGGTCCGCTACCGGCTCGACGGCGAGGCGCTGCGCGCGTTCGCGGCGAAATAGGACGTGCCGGGCGCCAGGGGCGCCCGGCACGGAGCCGCTAGCGGAACGGCGGCTCGTTGAAGGTGCGCAGCTTGCGCGAGTGCAGCTTATCGCCCTCGGCGCGCAGCAGGTCGATGGCGCGAATGCCTATCTGCAGGTGCTCGGAAATCGCCCCCTCGTAGAAGCGGTTGGCCTGGCCCGGCAGCTTGATCTCGCCGTGCAGCGGCTTATCCGACACGCACAGCAGCGTGCCGTAGGGCACCCGGAAGCGGTAGCCCTGGGCGGCGATGGTGGCGCTCTCCATATCAATTGCCACCGCCCGGCTGAGGTTAAAGCGCAGCGAAGACGCCGAGTAGCGCAGCTCCCAGTTGCGGTCGTCGGTGGTGACCACGGTGCCGGTGCGCAGCCGCTGCTTGACCTCTTCGCCGGGCATCCCGCTCACCAGCTTAGTCGCGTCGTACAGCGCGCGCTGCACTTCGGCGATGCTGGGAATCGGGATATCCGGCGGCAGCACCGCGTCGAGCACGTGGTCGTCGCGCAGATAGGCGTGGGCCAGCACGTAGTCGCCGATGCTCTGGCTTTCGCGCAGCCCGCCGCAGTGGCCGATCATCAGCCAGGCTTCCGGACGCAGTACCGCCAGGTGGTCGCAGATGTTTTTGGCGTTGGCCGGACCGACACCGATATTGATAAGCGTTATGCCCCGGCCGTCTTTATCGATCAGGTGCCAGGCGGGCATCTGGTGCTTCTTCCACGCCAGATCGGAAATGTCCTTCTCCGGCGCGTCGCTGTCGGCGGTAATTAATGCGCCGCCCGCGCAGGAGAGGGCCACGTAGGGGCTGTCCGGATCGAGGATCTGGCCGCAGCCCCAGCTGATGAACTCGTCCACGTAGCGGGTGTAGTTGGTGAACAGCACGAAGGGCTGAAAATGCTCCACCGCCGTGCCGGTGTAGTGGCGCAGGCGCGCCAGAGAGAAGTCCACCCGCCGGGCATCGAAGTGCGACAGCGGATAGAACTCGGTCGGATGAAACAGACCGTCGGCGGTTTCATCGCCGATCTGCGCAAGCTCAGTGGTCGGGAAGTGGCGGGTCAGCCCGGCGCTCATCGAGCGGTCCAGGGTCAGGGCCGAGCCGTCAATCACGTACGGATAGGGAATTTCGTGCTGCGATGGCGCGACGCTGATGTGTGCGCCGTAGTCCTGATACAGGGAGGTCAGCTGCTCGCGCAGGTAGCGGCCAAACAGCGCCGGCTGGGTGACGGTCGTGGTGTAGCATCCCGCGTGGGTAAAGCGCCCCCAGGCCCGGGTTTTCAGCGCGCTGTGGGCCTCGCCGTCCCAGGAAACCGACAGGGCAGGGTAGACAAACAGCCCGGCGGCCCGGGCCTGCGCATCCGGCAGCGCCCCCTCTTCGATATAGCGGCCAATCGCCTCGCGCAGGGCGGCGACGGCGGCGGTATACAGCGTTTCCAGCTGCTCAAGCGCCTGCTCCGGCGTCAGGCCGGTCTTTTTGTTGCTCATTCTCTGCTCCTTGTCTCAGCTTCGCTGCTGTTTTGCATAGTATGTCACAGCAATGTGAAACAAAAGATACAGATTGTTTTGTTTAACGAATGACGGGGCGAAGACTAAATGTTGAGTAGCGATGGTTTTTTAACCATTGCGTCAGGATTAATTCGCTGCACGGCTTGCACGAAAGCAACAAAATTGTGATTGAATAAAGTGAGATTATTAAAAAACTCAACCTCTCTTTTAATCCCGGCCTGTAGGTATAAAACAGACCATTTCCTTCTGTTATTTACTTTTATCGAAGTGGGTTTAATTTGTATTATCGTCGATAAAGGGATGGTATAAGTTACGCCATTCTTAATTTCATAAAGAAAATCGCCGTCATAGTAGTATTCCTCATGCACCGCTCTCTTAAAAAAAGAGGGATTTGACGATATTTTTTTCATGCCATTTTTTTCAGTCACGATGCGCCTGGGATAGCGCATATTTCTGCGTAAGCATTCTATCGATATCAGTAATAAAATTAGCGGGAGCACCGTTAATAGTATATTGAGCATTTCCCGCATATTTTCTCCCATCAACTGTGAATGTCGATCCTCACTGATGAGGGTAGCACTGTCAACATTGCCGTTACATAGTGACGGGAACACGCGTTCAGCACTATCTTGCGAAACCTTACTCGCCGGGAGGGATTTTCCGGCAGGCCGCCCCTGAACTGCATAATCAGCACAAGAGTTGAACTCTGTATTGTTATAATATAACATTATTGGCCGTTAAAATCCTGCCCGTTCGCGTCGGAGTCAACTATGCAAAAGGTCCCCATCACCATCCTCAACGGCTTTCTCGGCGCCGGGAAAACCACGCTGCTCAAGCGCCTGCTGGGCCAGGCCCACAGGCAGCAGCTGGCCGTGGCGGTGATTGTCAATGACATGAGCGACCTCGACGTTGACGGCGTGCTTATCGCCAATACCGAAATCGTCAGCCGGGCGCAGCACAACTTCGTCACCATTTCCGCCGACAGCATCAGCAGCCCCGGCGGCATCCGCAGGCTGGACGCCGCGCTGGATAAGCTGCTGGTCCACCGGCGCCCGGCGCATATCCTGCTGGAAACCAGCGGCAGCAGCCATCCGCTGCCGCTGGTGAAGTATCTGCACGGTCACCCGCAGGTCAGCCTGCGCGGCCTGCTTAATCTGGTGGACGGCGTGATGCTGCGCGACGACTACCGCGGCGGCGAGGCGCTGCTGGCGCGCTGGCAGCAGAACCTGCGGGCGGGGCGCAGGGGCACCGAAAATTTGCTCGCCGAGCAGGTGCTGTTCTGCAGCCACCTGCTGCTGACCAAAAGCGACCGCCTCACGCCCGCTGAACTGACTGCGATGGCGCAGAGCCTGCAGCAGATCAATCCCTACGTGGCGGTGATGGCGCTTTCCAGGGGCAACCTGGCGCTTGAGGATCTGCTCGCGATGGCGGAGTACGACTTTCACCGGGTGCTGCGGCTCATCGACGAGCTGGAGCCGGAGCTGGACGCCGGGGGCGCATACGATATTGAGTCGCGGGTCATCAAAGACGACAGGCCGTTCCATCCGCAGCGGCTGTGGGACACCTGCCACCGCTTTCTCGGCACCGGCATCCACCGCAGCAAAGGTTTTTTCTGGCTACCGGGCCGCGACGATCTGGCCCTGCTGTGGAATCAGGCGGCGGGCAGCATCAATCTCGACGTGGTGAGCTTCTGGAAGGCCGGCGTGCTGGCCCACGGCGATTCCGGGCTGACTGCCGAAGAGCGCGCGCTGCTGCATCAGCAGATGCTACAGCAGTGGCCGGGGCGCTTCGGCGACCGGCGCTGCCGCCTGACGGTGATAGGACAGAAAGGCGAAGTCGACGGCTTCGTTGCGGCGCTGAAAACGTGCTTCCTCACCGAAGCCGAGATCCGCCGCTGGGAAGCGGGCGGCACCTTCCCGGACCCGTGGCCGGTGCGGATGGCAAAAGTCGAGGCGTAATTCTAGCGCCCCAGGCTGCGCAGCTGCGTACAGAACGGACAGTTGCAGCCGTTCACCGATACCGCGTTACACAGCCCCGGCTGCACATTTTTCACGTCCAGCGTATGAAAGGTCGCGAAGGCGTAGCTGGCCCTGGCGGCAACGTCGCTGTTTCCCGCAGGTTCAGAAGGGATTTTAGAGGTAAACGCCTGCGCTTTTACCGCAAACAGGGAAAGCATCAGCAAAGAGAGTGGTTGTTTCATCGAGCAGTCCTCGCCAAAAGGCCAATCAGCAACGGAGATGATATTCATAATGGAGTATGTAATATCGTAACATTACTCCATCGGGATGAATAGTGAACGAGTAAAATATGAAAAAAGTGTCCGCAGAAGAGAAAAAGGCCGTCCTGGCGATGTCGCCGGACGACTATATGAACGAAGCGCAGCAGGCGTTTTTCCGCCGTCTGCTGGAGGAGGAGCGCGCCGGGCTGCTGGCGCATATTGAGGAGCTTAAGGATCAGCTGCAGCCCGCCAACGAGTCCGGTGACGAGGGCGACATCGCCTCCCGCGAAGAGCACCTGCGGATGCTGCTGCGCCAGATTGACCGCGAAAGCCGGCTGCTGCCGAAGTTCGACGCCGCCCTGCACCGCATGCGCAGCGGCGACTACGGCTACTGTATGGAAACCGGGGAGCCCATCGGCCTGGAGCGCCTGATGCTGCGCCCGACGGCGGAGCTGAGCATCGACGCCAAGCTCAAGCAGGAGCAGAAGGAAGGCCACTACCGTAAATAGTCAGAAGGGCCGGCGCCCGTCCGGGCGCCGGCCCGAACGCCGCTAGTGCGTCCTCACCAGAAAGCGGCTGACGCTCTCCAGCTTCTCGACCGTCTCCTCAAGCTCCCGCGCCGGCTGCGATTGGTCGATAATGCCCGCGCCCGCCTGCAGCGAATAGCCGCCGTCCCGGCGATAGAGCGATCGCAGCACCAGCGCTGCGTCCAGTTCGCCCTTACTGCTCAGCCAGAAAACGCTGCCGCTGTAGGCGCCGCGCGGCGTCGGCTCCAGGCGGCGGATGGCCGCTATCGCCGGCGCCTTCGGAATGCCGGAGGCGGTCACCGCCGGGAAGAGGGCGGCAAACGCGTCCCAGCCGCTGCTGCCCGCGCGCAGCTGTCCCTCCACCCGCGAAGCCAGGTGCTGCACGCTGCCGCGCAGCGACACCGACATAAAGTCGCTCACCCGGGTTGAGCCCTCCTCGCACAGCGGCGCCAGCTCCTCAAAGGCGAGCTTCACCGACACCGCGTGCTCGGCAATCTCTTTCGTATCGCCGGTCAGCACCTCGCGCAGCAGCCGGTTCTCCGCCTCGTCGGCGGTCAGAGCGCGGGTGCCCGCCAGCGGCTGAGTGCTGACCGCGCCGCCGGCTGAAACCTCCACCACCGTTTCCGGACTAAAGCCGACAAACTGCTCTTCCCTGAGCCGCACCGCGAAGGCGCGGGCGGGCGTGTTGTGCTGCCGCCCCAGGCGGAAGCTGGCGAGCAGATCAATGTTGTCATCCACCTCGATGCGGCGGGAGAGGATCACTTTCTGATACTCACCCCGCGCAATCTCCGCCACCGCCGCTGCCACCCGCTGCCGGTAGCCGTCCGCGTCCTGTTGGCGAATGCGCAGCGCAATCCGCTCCCGCCAGGCCTCATCTTCCCCGATAGCGGCCGCCGGGCGGTCGGCCTCGCGCAGGCGGGCTTCCAGCAGCGGCAGTTCAGCGGCATCGTGCGCCTTCAGCGCTGCGCCGTCCGCCGTCAGGGTCAGCTGCCAGCGCGGAATAAACAGCGTCAGCAGCGGCCCGGCCGTCGGCGCGAAAGGAAGGTGATACGTCAGCGCCGACAGTTCGAAGTGCCCGCAGCCGAAGGCCTGCCAGTCGCTGAACGGCAGGGCGTCGAGCGCCTGCTGCAGATTCTCCCGCCAGCGCGCGCCGCGCCACGTCAGCGGCGGCTGCCCCGGCAGCGCCAGCTCGGCCCGATCGGCGTAGACCCTGATCTCGGCCGCGCTGCCGATGCCGACCCGCCAGCGCCCCTGCTGCTCGTAGGCAATGTGGCTCGACTTCTCATCCGCCAGCAGGTGGCACACCACGTCCAGCGGCGGGGCGGCAAGGGGAAGCGTACATTCTTCCGGCGCCCCCCTGGCCTGCTGCGCCAGCGCTGCCAGCCGGCGCTTATCAATTTTGCCCACCGCCGTTAGCGGCCAGCGGGGCACCATCAGCAGCTGGTCCGGCAGCTTATGGGCGCTCAGCCCCCGGCCCAGCAGAGTGCCGCGCAGATCGGCCAGCGACATCGTACCGTCCCCCGACAGGCAGGCGCAGATCCGCTCCCCGAGCCGCGCATCGGCGACGCCGACCACGACGCAGGCCGACACGCCGGGGCAGGCGGTAATCAGCGATTCAATCTCCGCGCAGGCAATCTTCTCCCCGGCGCGGTTGATAAGCTCCTTGAGCCTGCCCTCGACCACCAGGTTGCCCGCCGCCGTCAGGCGCACAATATCGCCGGAGCGGTAAAAACCCTCCGGCGTAAACGCCAGCTGATTCTGCGCCCCGGCGCGGTAGTAGCCGCGAATGGTGTAGGGGCCGCGGGTCAGCAGTTCGCCCGCCTCGCCGTCGGCGACGGGCGCATCGTCGCTATCGACAACCCTTAACTGGTCCGCGGGCGAGATGGGGCGGCCCTGGGTGTGCAGAATCACCTCGTCCGGGTCGTCGAGGCGGGTACAGCAGATAAGCCCCTCCGCCATGCCGAATACCTGCTGCAGCTGGCAGCCGAACGCCGGCTTTACCTTCGCTGCCAGGGCGCTCTCCAGCCGCGCGCCGCCCACCTGTATCAGCGTAAGGCTTGAAAGATCGCTATCGTCCCATTCCCGGCACTCCAGCCACAGGTTGACCAGCGGCGGTACCAGCGCGGTAAAGGTGACTTTCTCCTGCGCAATCAATTCAAAAGCCTCATCGCAGCCTGAGGTCAGCGCCAGCACCACTTTGCCGCCGGAAAGCAGTGTTCCCAGTACGCCCGGGCAGCTGAGGGTAAAGTTGTGCGCTACCGCAAGCGTCGCCAGATAGACGCTCTGCGCCGACAGGCCGCAAATCGCCGCCATTTCGCGGGCATTGTAGTAGTAGTCGGCGTGGGTGCGCGGAATCAGCTTTGGCGTGCCGGTACTGCCGCCGGAGAGCAGCAGCAGGGCGACATCTTCGGCGTGCGGCGGCGTAGCGTGCTGTGCCGCCTGCTGGTACGTAACCATCAGCGGATCGTCGGTCGCTATCTGCCAGCGCTGTACCTGCGGATGCCGCGCGGCGATCGTTGTCGCCAGCGCCTGATAATCATTGCCGGGATGGCGGTCGGGATAGAGCCACGCCCTGGGCTGGGCTGCGGCGCACAGGGCGTCAATATCGCTCGCTTTTTGCCCCGGCATTGCCAGCACCGGCCGGGCGCCGAGGCGAAACAGCGCAAACAGGCTGGCCACCAGTCCCGGCATATTGGGCAGCTGCAGCATCACGTTATCGCCGGCGCGAATACCGCGGGCGCTAAAGCCCGCCGCCAGTCTGTCCGCCAGCGCGTCGAGGTCGGCATAGCTGAGACGGTGCGCCCCCGCCACCAGCGCAGTACGCTGCGGCTGCGCGCTGGCCCACTGGCGCAGCTGCTCGCCCAGCGGCTGATTCACCCAGTATCCCCTGGCGCGATAGCGTGCGCGTTCGCTCTCGCACCACGCGCCCTGCTGGTGTTGTTGCATAGATGTCTCCTTCGGCAATAGCGTCAAAAATCCCCCGGCGCCCGGTTTAACGACGGATGCTGTGAGAATGATAATCAATGGCGATGACTGTTATTGTAATGATATAACATATAAAGTGATAAAGTATATTCTCATAACGCAGGCAAAAAAGAGGCAGAGGAATGCAGCAGGGATTAACCAGACGCACGCTGATAAAGGCGATGGGCATTGGCGCAGGCGCGGCGCTGGTCGGCGGCGCGCCGCTGGCCTGGGGGGAGGAAGAAAAACCGCTGAAAGGCGGCGTGCTGCGGGCGGCGTTTGCCGGCTCCGCCAGCGACTCCACCAGCGTGCTCAACGCCACCGGCAGCAATCTGGCCTACGTCAGGGCGCGCCTGATCTGGGACTCGCTGGCCGAAATTGACGGCGACCGTATCGTCTGGCGGCTGATGACATCCGCCGAGCCGAACAAAGACGCCACGCTCTGGACGCTGAAAATCCGCCGGGGCGTCACCTTCAGCGACGGCCTCAGGCTCACCGCCAAAGACGTTTTCTACAGTCTTAAAGTATGGAAGAGCCAGCCCGGCAGCCAGGGCGGCTGGCTGCAGCCCCTCGACATTGACGCCTCGCGCATTGTCGATAGCGAAACGCTGGCGCTCAAGCTCGGCAAGCCGGTAGGTTCATTCGATCTGCTGCTGGCTCAGTCAATGTTTATCTTCCCCGACGGTACCCAGGATCTCAGCAAGGCGCCCGGCAGCGGCCCCTACACGCTCGCCGGCTGGACGCCGGAGAAGAGCGTTCTGCAGGCGCGCGCTGACTACTGGGATAGCGAAAACGGCGGGCCGTATCTGGATCAGATCCAGCTCTACGCCATCAGCGACGCCGCCGCGCGCCTCAACGGCGTTAAGGCGGGGCAGTTTGACTACGCCGGCGGTATGGTGCTGCTGACCGCCCGCGCCGAGGCCGCTAATCCGGCCATCAAGCTCTGGCGCTCCGCCAGCAATGAGATGAGCAGCCTCGCCTTCAGCATGAACCTCAGCAAGCCGCCGTTTAACCGTCCGGAAGTGGTGGAGGCACTCAAATACGCCATTGACCGCGAGGCGATGGTGCGCGCCGTCACCCTCGGCTTTGGCGAGGTGGCGAACGACGCGCTGGGGGCCGGGCAGCCGTGGTTCAATAGCGGCCTGCCGGTCAGAACCTACGATCCACAGCGGGCAATGGCGCTGCTGAAAAAAGCCGGGCTGAGCGGCGTGGAGGCGGCGATCCGCACCAGCGACTACGAATACGGCACCGCCGAGAGCGCCACTCTGCTGCCGCGCCAGGCGAAGGCGGCGGGGTTTTCGCTGCGCCTTAACCGCGTTCCGGCCCAGGACTACTACAGCGATTTCGGCCTGCTGCTGAGCACGCCGCTGCAGACCAACTTGTTCCGGCCGATGCCGCTGCCGGTGGCGCTGCCCTTTTACTACGGCACCGGCGCGCCCTGGTCCTTTACCGGCCCGGCCTCGCCGCAGCTCGACGCGCTGATGAACGCCATGCAGGCGGCGCGCGGCGACGCCCTGAAAGCGCGGGTGGCCGATGTTCAGCAGTGGCTGTGGTAGCAGGGCGGCGATGCCGTGTTTGCCCGCATTCCCTCGATCGCCGCCTCGACGCCCGCCGTCGGCGGCGTGCGGGCCGCGGGCTTCTTCGACTACCCGCTGCTGCGCGACGCCTGGATGCGCCGGTCGTGATCCTGCGCGGACGCGGCAAAGCGCTGCTCTGGCGGCTGGGGCAGGCCGTCGCCACCCTGTGTCTGCTCTCCTTTATTATCTTCAGCGCCCTGGCGCTGGCGAAGGGCGACGCCGCCACCGCCCGGCTGGCGGGCAGCGGCAGCGCCCAGCAGGTGCGCGACCTGCGCGCCCAGCTCGGTCTCGACAAGCCGCTGCTTACCCGCTACCACCTGTGGCTCGGCGGCGCGCTGCGCGGCGATCTGGGAACCAGCTATCTCAGCGGCCGCCCGGTCAGCGAGCTGCTGCTGGATCGGGGGCGCTTTTCGCTGGCGCTCGGGGGCAGCGCGGCCCTGCTGCTGCTGGTGCTGGCCTTCAGCGCCGGGATCGGGTGCGGCCTGCGTCCGGGCGGAGCCGCGGACCGGCTGATCGGTACCCTCTCGCTGGTGCTGGCCGCGCTGCCGGAGTTTGTCACCGGCACGCTGCTGGTGCTGCTTTTTGCCCTGACGCTGCGCTGGCTGCCCGCGCTGTCTCTGGTCAGCGACGAGCGCTCCCTGTGGGCGCAGTGGCCGCTGTTTATTCTGCCGGTGCTGACGCTGGTCAGCGTCTGCCTGGCGCAGAACATCAGGCTTATCCGCGCCGGAGTGATGCGCGCCTCGGCCTCCGCCGCCTGCGAAAGCGCCCGCCTCAACGGCGTGGCGGAACGCCGGGTGGTGTTCCACTGGGTGCTGCCGGAGGTACTGAGCTACGTGCTGCCGGTGCTGGCACGCTATATCACCTACCTGTTCGGCGGAGCGCTGATCGCCGAAACGCTGTTCGGCTGGCCCGGGCTGGCGGCCTCCCTGCTTAACGCCACGCTCTCCCGCGATACGCCGGTAGTGATGGGCATTGCGATGGCCATCTGCTGCCTGACGGTGCTGCTTAACGCCCTGGCCGACGGGCTGACCGCGCTGTTTACCCCGGCCGCCGGGCGGGAGGGGCGGTGATGGGCAAGTGGCGTACCCTGGCTATGACGCTGTTTGTGCTGATGGTGGCCCTAAGCCTCGCTGGCCCCTGGCTGGCGCCCTTTGCCGTCGATGACATTCGCGGCATGCCCTACAGCGCGCCGCAGCCGGGCCTGCCGGCGGGCAGCGACTACCTCGGTGCGGACGTGCTGAGCCGGGCGCTGAGCGGCGGCAGGATGCTGGTGCTGCTCGCCTTGACCGCCGTTTTTCTCGCCTGGCTACTCGGCGGCGCGCTGGGGATTATTGCCGCCCTGCGCGGCGGCTGGCCAGACAGGCTGCTGCTCGCCGCCGCGGACATTCTGCTCAGCGTTCCCGGCCTGCTGCTGCTGACGCTGGTGGTGGTGGTAACCGGCACCGGCTATCCGGCGGCGGTAACGGCGGCGGTGCTGGTTTTTTTGCCCGACATCTTCCGGCTGGTGCGCGCCGCGACCCTCCAGCAGCTGCAGCAGGACTACGTCGAAGCGGCCCGCTGCCGGGGCGAAAACCTGACGGCCATCGTCTGCCGCGAAATCGCACCCAACCTGCTGCCGCTGCTGCGGGCCGACGCCGGCGTCCGCCTGCTGGGCGCTATCTTTATCCTCGCCACCGCCAGCTTCCTCGGGCTGGGGGCCGCGCAGCCGCTGGCCGACTGGGGGCTGATGATCTTTGAAAACCGCCAGGGGCTGACCTTCCAGCCGTGGGCGACTCTGCTGCCGATTGCGGCTATCCTGCTGCTGCTGATCCCGCTCAACCTCTGGCTGGATGAGAACGGCGCCGGCCCGCGCCGCCGCGTACGGCGAAAGCCTGGCGCGGCTCCGGCACAACCGGAATGCGCCGCCGAACTGGCGGGCTTTTCACTGACCCTTGACGGGCGGCCCCTGCTCAGGGAGGTGAACTTTACGCTGCGGCGCGGCGAGATCCTCGCCCTGGTGGGGGCGTCGGGCAGCGGCAAAAGCACCCTGCTGCGCGCCGCGCTGGGCGAGGTGCCGGCGGGGGAGGTGGTGATATCCGGCGAGGCTTGGCTGGCCGAGCGGCCGCTGTTTGCACTTTCTGCCCGCGAACGGCGCGCTTTGCGCAGCCGCCGGGTCGGTTTTGTCTCGCAGGATCCGCGCCGGGCGCTGCTGCCTTCGCAGACCATCGGCGCCTGGCTGCGGCTGATCGGCGACGGGCGCGGCGTCAGCCGCGCGCAGCGGCAGGCGCAGGTCCGCGCCCATTTCCGCCAGCTGGATCTCCCGGACGATGAGGCGTTTCTGCGCCGCTATCCCCACGAACTCTCCGGCGGCCAGCGCCAGCGGGTAATGGCCGTCGCGGCGATGCTCGGCTTTCCCGATCTGCTGGTGATGGATGAACCGACCAGCGCGCTGGACGTCGTCGGCACCGGAGCGCTGATGGCCTGGGTAGCGCAGACCGCCCGCCGCCGGGGCGCCTCGGTGCTGTTTGTCGCCCACGATCTTCCCCAGGCCTGCCGGGTGGCCGACCGGGTGCTGGTGATGGACGACGGCGCGCTGGCCGAAACCCAGCCGACCGCCGACTTTCTGCGCCGCCCCCTCAGCGCCGCCGGCGAGCGGCTGCTTGCCGCCTGGCGTCCGGGGCCGCACTGTCCGCCGCGCGCAGAGAGCGGGCCGCCGCTGCTGACCATCGACGGCCTGACCGCCTGCCACGGCGGCCTGACGACGCTTGGTCCCCTGCGGCTGGCGCTGGCGCCCGGCGAAGTGCTGACCGTCACCGGTCGGTCGGGCGGCGGCAAAACCACGCTGCTGCGGGTGCTGGCCGGTTTGCATCACCGCGGCAGCGGCAGCCTGACGCTTCGCGGCGCCAAGCTGCCGGTCGCGATCCGCGACCGCAGCCGCAGCCAGAAGCAGGCCATTCAGTACGTTGCCCAGAATCCGGCCAGCGCCCTTAACCCTTTTTACCGCGTCGGCGCGCTGCTGGCGCGCCCGCTGCGCCTCTGCCAGCCCGAGCTGAGCGCCGGGCAGCGGCGGGCGAGGGTAGCAGAGGTGCTGGCGGACGTCGGCCTCGACGGCAGCCTGCTGTCGCGCCGCGCGGCGACCCTCTCCGGCGGCCAGCAGCAGCGGGTGGCCCTGGCCCGGGCGCTGATCGCCCGCCCGGCGCTGCTGCTGTGCGATGAAGTGACCAGCGCCCTCGACGGCCCGGCGCGGCTTGAGGTGGCCCGCCTGCAGCGGGAGCGCGGCTTCGCGCTGCTGCTGGTCACCCACGACTTAACCCTGCCCGCCTTTCTCGGCGGACGCATTATGGTGATTGATAACGGTCGGGTGGTGGAGGAGGGCCTTGCCGCCGCGCTGCTGGCCCATCCGGCCCACCCTGCTACCCGGCGGCTGGTCGATGCCGCCCGACTCACTGATGGAATAACCATGTCATGAGCTGGATCCGTACCCTCGCCGGGACCTCTTCCCCCGGGCTGAAGCTCTTTTGTCTGCCCCACGCCGGGGGGAACCCGGCGCTGTTTCGCGGCTGGCGCGCGCTGCTGCCCGCTAACATTGAGCTAAACCTTATCTGCTATCCCGGCCGACTCGACCGCTGGCAGGATCCGGTGCCCGACAGCATGGCGGCGCTGGTGCAGGCGGTTACCAATGCGATGGCGGAGCACATCGACGGCGAATGGGCGATTTTCGGCCACAGCATGGGGGCGGTGGTGGCCCACGAAGCGGTGACCCTGCTCGCGGCCCGGGATGTACCGCCCCCGACCCTGCTGGCAGTTTCTGCCAGAGAGGCGCCGCAGTTTCACTTGCCGGGGAGCCTCCACGCCGGCAGCGACGAGGCGCTGATTGCCGAGCTGATGCGCCTCGGCGGCACCGATCCGGCCCTGCTGGCGATGCCGGAGATGCGCGGGCTGATCCTCCCGGCCCTGCGCGCCGACTACGCGCTGATCGAGCGCTGGCGGCCTGACGCTGTGCTGCCGGTCGCCAGCCCGATCGCCGCCTTTGTCGGTAGCAGCGATCCCGAACTTGATGACGCGCAGGCGCGGGGCTGGTCTGAGTGGACGAGGGCCCGCTTCACGCTGGACTGCTTTGCCGGCGGCCACTTCTATTTCAGCCCGGATCCGCAGCCGCTGATTGAGCGGCTGCGGGCGAGGCTCGACGAGGCTCAGGACAGCGGCCGGGCGCGCTGAGCCTGCGGGCGGATCAGCCACAGCGCCGCCAGCCCGGCCAGCGCGCTGGCGGCGGCCGCTACCCTGAACATCATATTCAGCGCATCGACCCACGCCTGCAGCGCCTGCGCCTGCAGATGCGGAACGGCCTGCAGCGCCTCAAGCCGGGCGCTGCCGACGGCCTGCATAACCTCAGCGGGGCGGGGAATACCGGCGGCGGCCAGCGCGGGCAGCGGCAGGGCGTGCTGCAAAATAGCGTTCAGCAGTACGCCAAACAGGGCGATCCCCACGGCGGTGCCGAGCGGGAAAAAGGTATTTGCCGTGCCGGAGGCCGCCCCGGCCTGGCGGGCGGGCACCACGCTCACCGCCAGATCCATCAGGTGCGGCAGGGTCAGTCCGGCCCCGGCGCCGAGCATCAGCAGCATCGGCAGCAGCACCGGCCAGCTGCTTTCCGCCGTCACCCGGCTGCTCAGCAGCAGCCCGGCGGCGACAATAAACATCCCCGCCGCCAGCAGTACCCGCACGCTGATGCGCCCGGAGAGCGGCCCGCTGAGCCCTGCGGCAATCACCATCGTCAGCGACTGGGCGAGCAGAATAAGACCGGTTTTCAGGGGCGAGTAGTGGAGTATTCCGCCCAGCCAGAGGGTGATAAACGGCAGCAGGCCGAAGCTGAAGATGCGCCCGGCGAAGCTCAGCAGCACTGCGCCGACGAAGGTCGGAATGCGGAACAGGCCCAGGTGCAGCAGAGCGCGCTCGCCGCGCCGCGCCTCCAGCCAGAAAAAGAGCCCGGCCGCGGCAGCGCCGCCGAGGAAGGTCCACAGCACGTCGGTCTGCCGCTGCGCCCGGGCGGAGAAATTGAGCGCGGCGTAGTTGAGGCTGAACAGCGCCAGCGTTACCAGCAGCGCCCCGGCGGCGTCGAGCGGGTAGCGCGGCGCCGGCAGCGGCTTTTCGCGCACCCGGCGCAGGGTCACGACAATAATCAGCAGCGCCACCGGGACATTGATCGCAAACAGCCACGGCCAGCTGGCCCACTGGATCAGCATCCCGCCGAGCAGCGGACCGGTGGCGGCGGAGACGGCGCCGCCGGCGGCGAACAGGCCCACCGCGCCGGCCCGCACCCGGGCCGGTTCGCCTTCGCAGGCGCTGGCGATCAGCGCCAGGGCGGTGCCCAGTACCATCGCGCCCCCCGCGCCCTGCGCGACCCGGGCGGCGATCAGCAGCTCAATTGTCGGCGACAGAGCGCAAACCAGCGACGCCAGCATAAACAGCGCGTTGCCGGCCAGAAAGATCCGCCGCCGCCCGAGCCTGTCCGAAAGCGCGCCCGCCAGCAGCAGCAGTCCGGCAAAGCTCAGCGTATAGCCGTTAATCACCCACTGCAGCTGCGCCAGGCTCGCCGACAGCGCCAGCCCCATCTGCGGCAGGGCGATATTAACGATCGTGATATCCAGCGTCATTATCGCCGCGCTCAGGGCGGCGACCAGCGTGGTCCAGCGGCGGTTCTGCGCGCGCCTCTTCTCTTCTGACATCCTGTTTTCCTCGCCAAATGCCGGTGATTACCCGGCGGGTTAATGATAACGGTTATCACTTGTTCTTTTGTTTTGATACGTTATAACATGTAATTTATTGCCTTGATACGATATTCCATTCGCCACCGCTTTTCCGGCTTTAAGGACTGAACGCGCGCTATGACGACACCTCTTGAGCACAAAATCCGCACCGATATCGCCGCTTTTCTGCCCGGCGGCATGCCCGAAGATTTCCCGCAGGAGGGCGACCTCGTCGGCCTCGGGCTCGATTCGCTGGCGATGATGAAGCTGGCGGCGATCTGGCGGCGGCAGGGGCACGATGTCTCCTTTGCCCGGCTTATTGAACAGCCGCGCCTGGCGGCGTGGCTTGCCTTGATGGACGGCGCAGCGGCGGCGGCGGAAAGTCTCCCCGCGCCGCAGGCCCCTGATGCCGAAGAGGGGGAACCCTTCCCGCTGGCGCTGATGCAGCACGCCTACTGGGTGGGCCGCGACGCAGGCCAGCAGCTGGGGGGCGTCGCGGCCCACTTCTATCACGAATTCGACGCGCCCGCCGTGGACGTCCCCCGGCTGGAGAACGCCGTACGCGCGCTGCTGGCCCGCCACGGCATGCTGCGAGTGAAGATCCTCGACGCCGGCCAGCAGCAGATCCTGCCCGCCGCCCGCTGGGCCGGAGTGAAAGAGTACGACCTGCGCGGGCTGGAAAAGTACGCGGCAGCGGAACGGCTGGAGGGCCTGCGCGCCATGCTGTCGCACCGCCACCTCGATATCGGCAGCGGCGAGGTCTTTGACCTGCGGATCAGCCATAAGCCCGACGGGCTGGGCGGCGGCTGCCGGCTGCACGTCAATCTCGACATGATCGCCGCCGACGCCATGAGCCTGCGGGTGCTGCTCGACGACCTGGCCGCGCTGTATCTGGATCCGCAGACGCCGCTGCCGCCGCTGGATCTCAGCTACCGCCGCTACCGCCAGCTGCGCGAGGCCCGGCTTGCCGAACCGGCGCAGCGGGCGGCCAGGGAGGCCGATCGGGCGTGGTGGCTGGCGCGTCTTGACGATCTGCCCGGTGCGCCGGTGCTCCCCGCCGTCGGGCGAGTGTCGCAGAGCGATCTGCAGCGCACGGTGCGCCGCCACCGCACCTTTACGCCGGGGGAGCGCGAACGGCTGGCCCGCGCGGCCCGCGCGCACGATTTGACGCTGCCGATGATGTTCGCCGCCGCCTTCGCCGAAACCCTCGCCCAGTTCAGCGACGAAGAGGACTTTATTCTCAACCTGCCGCTGTTCGACCGAGAGATGCTCCACCCGCAGGTAGGCGCGCTGGTGGGAGATTTTACCTCGTCGGTACTGCTGGCCTGGAAGGGCAGCCGCCCCGGCAGCTTTATCGAACGCGCCCGCCGCCTGCAGGCGCAGTTCCGCGAGGATGCCGCCCACGCCCGCTTCTCCGGCGTGGAGGTGCTGCGCGAGATCTCCCGACGGTGCGGACACCGGCAGCTGGCGCCGGTGGTCTTTACCAGCGCCCTCGGCCTCGGGGAGCTGTTCAGCGAGCGGGTGCAGCAGGCCTTTGGCTCCCCCGGCTGGATCGTCTCCCAGGGGCCGCAGGTGTGGCTCGACGCGCAGGTAACCGAGCTTAATCAGGGATTGCTGGTCAACTGGGACGCCCGGGAAGCCAGCTTCCCGGCGGGCATCCTCGATTTGATGTTCGGCCACTTTATTGCCCTGCTGCAGTCGCTGATGGCGGACGACGGCGCCTGGCTGAAGCCGGTGCCCGCCGCGCTGCCGGAGGCGCAGAAAATTGTCAGGGAGCAGGCCAACGCTACCGATGCGCCGCTGCCCGCCGGGCGCCTGCACGACGCCTTCTTCCGGCTGGCCGGCGCAGCGCCGGACGCTCCGGCGCTGCTGTGGGAGACGCACAGCCTCAGCTACGGCGAGCTGGCCCGGCGCGCCCGCCGCCTGGCCGCCTGGTTGATGAACCGGGGCGTGCGCCCCGGCGATCCGGTGGCGATCCATCTGGCGAAGGGGCCGCAGCAGATTGTCGCCGTCCTCGCTGTGCTGGCCTGCGGCGGCGCGTGGCTGCCGCTCAACCACCGGCAGCCGCGCCGCCGTACCGACGCGATCCTCGCCGGCGCCGGGGTGACGCAGGTCATTGACGCGATCCCCGACGACAGGGAATTGCCGCCGCCGGCAGAGGTTTACAGCGGCGACAACCGGCAGCTGGCCTATATCATCTACACCTCCGGCTCTACCGGCGCGCCGAAGGGCGTGGAGGTCAGCCACCTGGCGGCAAAAAACACCATCGACTGCCTCAACGGCCTCTGCGTTTCCGGCGCGGCGATGCGCACCCTTGCGGTGTCGGCCCTCAGCTTCGATCTCTCGGTGTTCGATATCTTCGCGCCGCTCAGCGTCGGCGGGGCGGTGGTGTGCATCGACGACGACGGCTGGCGCGACGCCCGGCAGTGGGTGGCGCTTATCCGCCGCCACCGGGTGACGGTGCTCAACTGCGTCCCGGCGATTGCCGCGATGACCGCCGCCGGCGCCGCCGCCGACGGCGCGACGCTGCCGCTGCGGGTTCTGCTGCTGGGCGGCGACTGGGTGCCGCTGGATCTGGCGGACGCGGTGCACGCCGTGGCCCCCGGCTGCCGCTGCCTGGCGCTGGGCGGCACCACCGAAACCGCTATCCACTCAACGCTGCAGGCGATAACCACCGTCCCGGACGACTGGCGCTCGGTGCCCTACGGCTATCCGCTCGATAACGTCCGCTGCCGGGTGGTGGACGCCCAGGGGCGGGACCGCTGCGACTGGGTCAGCGGCGAGCTGTGGATCGGCGGCGCGGGCGTGGCGCTCGGCTACCGGGGCGACCCCGTGCGCACGGCGGATCGCTTCGTCACCTACGAGGGCGAGCGCTGGTACCGCACCGGCGACATGGCCCGCTACCGCCCGGACGGTGCGCTGGAATTTCTCGGCCGCCGGGATCGGCAGATAAAAGTGCGCGGCTACCGCATCGAACTGGGCGAAATTGAGGCTGCGCTGCTGGCCTGGCCGCCGGCGTCGGCGGGCGTGGCCCTGCTGGCGGAAAGCGGGCAGCTGGCGGCGGCGGTGGCCGTTGGCGATAGCGATGCCGATCTGGCGGCCCTGCGCCAGCACCTCAGGGAAACGCTGCCCGGCGAAATGGTGCCGGAGCAGCTTCTGCTGCTGCCCGCGCTGCCGCTCAGCGGCAACGGCAAAATTGACCGCGCGGTCCTGAAGGCGATGCTGGCGGCCGATAGCGCCGACGCCGTGCACGAACCGGCGCATCCCGGCGTTGAGCAGGAGGTTGCCGCCCTGTGGCAGGAGCTGCTCGGCCAGACCGTCGGCCGTCGGGACAACTTTTTCAGCCGCGGCGGCGATTCGCTGCTGGCCACAAAGGCCGTCGCCGACCTGCGCCGCCGGGGCTACGGCGCCGTCACGCTGTCGCAGCTCTTCGCCCACCCGCAGCTGGCGGACTTTTGCCAGATCCTGCTCCCCGGCGGGCAGGCTCAGGCGGCAGGCGCTCTGACGCACGATGCCGCCGGGCGCTACGCTCCGTTCCCGCTTACCGACGTGCAGCAGGCCTATCTGCTCGGCCGCGAGCGGGCCTTTGCCCTCGGCGGCATCGGCTGCACCTTCTGGCGCGAATTTAGCATTCCCGATCTCGATACGGATCGGCTGGAGGCCGCGGTTAACGCCCTGGTTCGCCGCCACGACATGCTGCGGGCGGTGTTCCGCGACGGCCAGCAGCGGGTGCTGGAAACGGTGCCGGACTACCGGCTGCCGCGCTTCCGCCAGCCGGGTGAGGACAACATCGCCCGCCAGCGCGCGGAGTACGCGGCGCACACCTTTAGCCCCGACCGCTGGCCGCTGTTCAGCGTCAGCGTGGCGGAGCAGGGCGACGAGCGCCGGGTCGGCATCGCCATTGATAACCTGATCCTCGACGCCCTCAGCATTCTGCAGTTTTATCAGGAGCTGGACGCCCTCTATCGCCGGCAGCCGCTGCCCGCCGCTCCGGCAATCCAGTTCCGCGACGCCCTGCTGGCGAACCGCCCGACGGCGGCGGCCGAGGCGGCCGCCTGGGCGTGGTGGCATCCGCGCCTGCCCGG